>Ga0189291_100007_pt1 | contig 702358 bp, 679 predicted proteins | sample UW1redminimetaG_FD_130331 | JGI IMG/M metagenome (GOLD analysis project Ga0189291, IMG submission 130331) | Marine microbial communities from the Costa Rica Dome - UW179B-red mini metaG | ecosystem: Environmental > Aquatic > Marine > Oceanic > Photic zone | place: Costa Rica: the Eastern...
GATCTTCTCGCCAGGGCTCTTGGTTGTCTTTCTCATGTCCCACTCCTCAGTGGTTACGATGAGCCAAGAACACTCTCTTATCAAATCACCCTATTTGGACCCATAGGTGCTGACGTCAGACACCTTTGGCCTGTCTGTGAGTATGAAAAAGTGATGTAATCTTAGTGTCACAACCTGTCCCTTCTATTCAGCCTTGGTCGTCTGCTACGAGCGTGCCCCCAACACGGCGCGGTCTCCCTTGATGAAAAGCCATAGATCATTGATGTCAAAAGCCAAGCAAATCGCGACGGTAAAAGTAAGCAGGGTTGAAAAGACAGTTCCGTCTGGCGCAATCATCAGCCATGCCAAGAAGGGTGTCCAGGGCACCAGATGTGCCAGTGAAAGTATGCGCCGCAGTCCACCGTCGTATCCCACTTGCCCTGCCAAAAGCGGAACTGCCGCAACATACGCAACCAGCGTTATTTCGGCTATCCTGTCCGGTAAAAAGGCAAAGGCAGCAAGAAATACGCCGTTTAGAACAACCAACCAGATTTTTACCGATAGCGGAAGAGCCATCCACGACTTTGGATATGCCCATATGTGCTGCTCGTTGCTATTTCCATGCCGCCGACAACCTAGCAACCAAAGCTGCGCAACACCGAGGCCAAACGCTTGGCGATTTGCGGTAGCACCGGTTCATTGGGATGGATCGGGAGACGTCGCTGATCGAAGTTGGCAAAATGCTTGGCGAGACGTTTACGCCCGGCGACTTTGTGTTTCGCTGCGACAATATCCTAACTCATATCGAAGCGATCAGATCTGGCGTTGGGCTCGGCGTCACCCATCAAGGCTTGGCAGCCCAATGGCCCGAAGTTGATCAGGTGCTACCGGACATCAAATTGCCAAGCCTCGATCTTTGGATCGCTTGCCATTCAGAAGTGCGGCACAACAAGCGCATCCGCGCAGTCATGGACTTTCTCGGCGAGGCGCTCCAAAGGCCATACGAATACATGGAAGAGGCAGTCTTGTAGGGATCGCGCAAGGCTGTTTAACGAAGCGAATGACCACTAAGATGCTGAATAGCTAACAAGCAGCACAATCGCTTAAGCGGCCATTCGAATCTGATGCAGCATCAGTCAAAGTGGGCTCGGAGCTGACTTGCGGCGACGCGGTAGTAGGGCGCAAGGCCGGCCAGGCTTGCCAACGCTCCCGGCCCATAACGGCCGTTCATCGGCTAGCCGCGATGCTGCATTGTAGCCCGTAAGACCAGACTTTCGCTGCAAGTGCAAAATTCGGGAACTCATCGAACTCACTGTCTGCGGGACAATGCCGACATTGATGTTTAGGCATGTTGCTAACGCAGCATTCGATTGCAATTGCAGCAGCCGAAACACTTCGTTGTAGCAACAGTCGTCAGAGCGGCCATTCAAAAGTGTGGTTCCTGCCGGAACTGTAATCGTCCCTTCGCTGCAGTAGACACAGACAACTTCATTGCGGACAAACAGCAAATTTGCTGCGCCGCGCACTAAGGTCCGCTTTTGGGGATATGCCATGTGCAGCTTTAGCCGCATCAAACGGGTAGCCGCTTTTACCGCGCGCGAAATGCGTACCACTCATTGTTGAAGTGCAATATTTAGCGCGTCTTCCGCGTCAACTGCGATGTCAGGCACAATACCGAAGCCCTCAATCCTGTCGCCCGTAACTGAGAAATAATCTGCTACTGGAAGGAACAAATGGAACCCACCCGGTATGTCGTATACTTTCTGCGAAAGCATTTCTCCGGCTGTTCTCTCGCCAATGATTACCGCGCGCCCCGAACTTTGCAGCGCTTCCGTAGCGATTTCAGAGGCGCTTGCGGTGCGTTTGCTGGTGAGAACATAAACGGGACCATCGAACACTGGAGCTATCGGCGAAAAGCTAACCCGGATAAACGGCTCTCTTTGAACATCATCCCAGAAGGCTCCAACTGACCAGCCCTCCCACGGAGCCACGGTCATTATGTCCTGTAGAGTCGGCGCCTGACCGCGATGTTGGGCGTTCCAACGCTGCGCAACGAAGGCTCCGGCATCGTATCGCTCATTCATCAAGTGGCCCACCAAAGGTCGTATCGCAAAAGCGCCGCCGCCATTTTCGCGAAGATCAATAATGAGTTTCTCGGCGCCCAGCTCGGCAATAACGGCGTAAGCAGTGTCAATCTCCTCGATGGTATCGAGGCCCATCATCGTATTGACGGTGAGAATAGCGACCCTGCCATCCCACGACAGGACTGCACCGCCACCGCCTGTACGAAACGTGTCAAAAAAGGCAGCTTGTTCCTCAGAGGTTCCGCGCGCCTGGCTCAATGACATGTGCGAGAAGGGCCCTTGATCCCTCCATATCTCTCTAAAGCCCTCAACGAAGGCATCATCGGTTTCGACCGTTTCCGCTAAAGCCCTTATTGTCGCCATAACTTGCTGATACTGGGCGGTCTCCAGTTCTGCTGGATCGTAATGAAAGGCGCGCGTCGTCTCATCGATGGCGTCGGCAACTGCCATGTAATCGGTGGCCTGAGCCAGTAGGTCGCCGGCGTTGGCTCCGAGGGACGTGAGGAGAAGCGCGACCAGTGCGGTCAGGCGAAGATTAACGGTTGGGAGGGCCGACATGTCTGGAGTCCTTTGTTCATGGCTTGGTTGAGTTGCGTTTGTGGCCGCAACGCCCTGCACATGAAGGACCGCTCCGAACAAATAGCCTGAAATCACAATCCAGAACGTTCGAGATCGCAATTTCGGACGCCGTACATACGATTCTCAAGGTTCGCCCAGATTGTTAGCCGACCATGAAGACTGTCATGACCGGGATCAGTATCAATCCAAAACTGACCGTGAAAACGACAGCACGCTTTAGTGATCCGACAAGCCCTGCCAGCGCCAGTGGTCCAAGAATCCAGTAGACCTGTGCGGTATAGAAACCGGGGAAGTATTTGCCCAACCAAATGACCCACCAAGTATGTGCGATTGCATTGCCCAATGCGCCGTAGACAACAAAGAACAGCATCGGCGCAATAAGAAACCGGATTCCCTTGGTCAGAAACGCAATGCCCGCGAGGGTGAACCCCGCGTAGGAGATCATGTTGATCGCGACAAACAAGTTGGCGCTGTAGGCATCCGCACCGTAGAGCGCAGGAAACTGCTCGCGAAACCCTGTCATGAATTCCTCGATGAAGTGAATGAACTGCCAGGCGAGCGTGGCGAAATAGATCGGGTAGTAGGCTTGAGCCTCGGGAAATGCCGTCTCGCTGAAATGGTTCAGTACGACGATTGTCGCGACGCCAAGCAGGCCAACATCGAAGGTAACGATCAGGGGTAGCCTGCCGACTAAGGTGAAAGTCAGCGCCATCACTGCGGTTACCGCCAGGGCAAGCCACATCTGGGTGCGGGTGAGGGTTTTACCGAAGGTTTGCATGATTTGATTTTCCATTTTGCCAACACATGTTGACTTCTATCTTTGCAACTTGCAAATGTCAACGCGTGTTGGCAAAATGGTGAAATGGCAAATAAACAAATGAAGCCCAGAAAATCCGACAGCACCAAGTCTAGGATCCTTGACGCCTCCCGAACGCTTTTCGCGCAGTTTGGGTATGAAGCCACGACGATCAGGGGCATCGCGGAGAAGGCTGGTATCGATCCCTCGATGGTGATCCGGTATTTCGGTAGCAAAGATGCTCTTTTTGCGCTGACTGTTGATTTCGAAATGGGCAATGTCGCCGCCCCCTTGTCTGGGGATCTTACCCCAGGTCAGCGCGGCGTCAGGCACTTCCTAAGGCTTTGGGAAGGCGAGGAGGCAAATCCGGCACTGCCAATTCTGCTGCGGACGGCGTCCTCTTCCACGTTGGCCGCGGAAAAGCTTCGCATGTTGTTCGAGTCGCAGATACGTCGCCTGATCGAACATTTGGCCGGGCGGCCAGTTGACCCTGAGAGTGCCGCGCTGATTGCCAGCCAAATGCTCGGCTTCGCCTATTGCCGATATATTTTGCAGATTGAGTCCGTTGCCAACATGGCTCCGGACAGGGTGGTCGCGTTGCTGGGTGAATGTGTCGATCATCACCTGCAGATGGAAGGTCCGCTGCCTCAGGGACCTGATGCACATGGCGACCAAAGCAACCCACCGTCAGACCCTGTGAAGGAAGAAAGATCATGAGATTATTGGCGAGAAACACAACTGCAATTGCCAGATCGTCCGACCTCGTATGGCGGGTGATTGTTGAAGTCGAGGATTGGCCCAAGTGGACGCCAACGGTAACGAAAGTTGTTCGACTTGACCAAGCCCCTTTGGCGCGGGGAGCGCGGTGAAACTGAAACAGCCTGCGCAGCTCGAAACCACTTGGCGGGTTACCAGCTTTGATGACGGTCATGCATTCACTTTGAAGGCGAAAGTCTATGGCATTCCAATGGTTGCTGGTCACGAGATTATTGAGACGCCGCATGGCAGCGACAGCTTCATGACTATCCATGTATCAGGCTTCGCCGCATTCGCTTTGTGGCCCCTTATCAAATTCATAGTAGGCAGGGCAATCGCTCTTGAAAACAGAAGTTTGAAGGCTTGGTGCGAGACCCTTGAAGAACGATCCCATGCGGGGTCTCCAAATAACTGGCATCAAAGTGCAGAGCCAGTTTAGGACGCCAACGCCTAGAACCATTCCGGTTTTGATCTGTGGCGCCACTCAGACCGAAGTAGACGAAGGCAAATACGATAAATGAGGTTTCGAGAAGCTCTCTGGCCTTGTTACATTCAAAGGCAACCTCGCATGCCGAAAGCAGTGACCACCGGGTGAACAGCTCCCAATTGGTACGCTTCCTTTGACTTTTCTGCTTGATCGAATGGAAACTAGAGAATGGCGATGGGCCCAGTGCAAAAACTGCGCGCTCACCATGTTCGAAGTCGCGATCTCGAACGTTCTGGATCGTGTTTTCTGGCTTGGCTCTGATGCAGAATGAGTAAGTAGCCCGCAACGCCCTCAGAACTCAAAACCACTCTGCCAATCATTCAACAGCGACATTTGCATCTCGTCGGCATGTAGGACCTTTGAGCGAAATGCAAGCTACGCCAAAACGAAAGAATAGGTCCTTCTATGCTGCGCAAAGTTAAAAATACGAACGTAAGTGCCGGGATGATTCTATGGCTGGCATCAAGCCTGAGCGCTGTCGCGTTTCTGCCCTACGTGACGGCTTTGGCACCCGGCGTTCTGGATGGTGCTGCCCAAGAAATGCAAATTTCAGTCAGCACCGTGATCGTCATTTCGTTGGTTCAGTCATGCATACTGTTGGGAATTGCGACATTCGCCGGGCTTTGGGCCGCGAAAAAGCTGTCTCTTGGCGCTCCACTTATTGATGCGGTGCTGAACAAGCGACCATTGCCGTATGATCTAGAGAAAACCGCTTCCCGTGTAATCGCCGTTTCTCTAGCCACTGGTGCCGTCATTTACCTGCTTGAGACAACTGTTTTCAGCTCCGTATCGGCCCAGTTGGCGATCCAATCGTCGGAAATAGAGCTATGGAAAGGACTATTGGCGAGTTTTTATGGCGGCATAGCTGAAGAGATTCAGCTAAGGCTTTTCCTGCTTTCCGCAACAGCGTTGGCCATCCGTTATGTGGCCAACACCATGTCCTCAGAGAGGAAAGGCGCAGGTGACCTCGCCAACGGAGTGTTTTGGACAGCGAACGTTCTGACCGCTATTCTCTTTGGACTCCTGCATTTACCAGCGGCAGCAGAACTCATACCGCTCACGCCATTGTATGTGGCGCGCATCATCTTGTTGAATGGAATTGTCGGGCTGATCGCGGGTTTGTTTTTTAGAAACCGCGGTATTGAGATGGCGATCCTATTTCACTTCATACTCGACCTTTTCTTACACGTCTTCGTACCGTTTCTGACCTAGCTTGCGCGTCGTTTACTAAAATCGCTGAGTAAGGTAACCTACTATGTGTGTTCATGGAGAATTTATGTCCCGATAATGTGGGGAGGCAAAGCGTCCTCCCGGTGCAAATCTTGATCAAGTCAACGCCGCGCTTTGCTGCCGTAGGCGGATTCATTTTTGCAATCTAGTCAAACAACACATTACGGCGCGGGCTTGACCCGTGCCCCGAGCATGAAAGTTCACAACAATGACACGGGACTATTCCCATTTTTTGCCGCCTTCGGGTTCCGGCAAACTTCCTAAGCGCGCGCGTTCGCCACTGGAGAAACTTGGCTGGAAGCCATTCTTTAGCCAACAAGCCGACTTCGACGATCCCGGCGAAACGCCGCCTGTTCGGGTGGTTGAGGTCCACAGAACAGGACTGCACGTTCTGGGCGAAGGTCTTGATACCATCATCCCGCCGGGACCTGACGCGACAGTTGGGGATTGGTTGTTTTATGATCAACAAAACCCATCGCAGAGCCCGGTCTTGAACCGCACAAGCGTGTTTGAACGCCGTGCACCAGGATCAGACCGTAGACGGCAACTGATCGCAGCCAACGTGGATACTGTGTTTATCGTGTCGTCCTGCAATAAGGATTTCAACATCGCGCGACTAGAGCGCTATGTTGCCTTAGCGTTCGAGGCAGAGGTCATGCCTGTGATCCTGCTCACAAAGGCCGATCTTTGTGATGATCCAGCCCCATACTTGGACGCAGCTAGCGCAATCTCTGACCGTGTTCTGGTTGAGGTGCTGAACGCCTTGAGTGAGGAACCTATCACCAAGCTCGCCCATTTGTGCAGGCGCGGACAAACAGTCGCGTTTCTAGGGTCCTCTGGTGTGGGGAAATCCACATTGGTCAACGCGCTATTTCAGGATGGCGTTACTGATACAGCCGCCATTCGTGAAGGCGACAGCAAGGGTCGTCACACGACAACGCGGCGACAATTGCACTTCACATCCGCCGGCTGCGCAGTCCTCGACACCCCTGGAATGCGAGAACTTCAGCTCACAGATGTTGAGGCAGGGATCGCCGACGTGTTTGCAGACCTGGCCGCCTTAGCAAACCAGTGCCGCTTCAACGACTGCAAACACGACACTGAACCCGGCTGTGCCATTCAAAGTGCAATGGAGCGCGGGGAAATAGAGCTGGCCAGATTGGCCCGATGGAACAAGCTGGCTGCTGAAGAGCGGTTCAACTTCTCCACATTGGCTGAACGCAGAAGCGCCGACAAATCCTTGCACAAAAGGATCAACGCGATTCAACAGAAAAACAGAAAGTAAGACAATGATCCGTAAATATAAAACCGAAGACACAGATGCCCTGATCACAATCTGGGACAACGCAGAAGCGCTTGCACACCCATTTCTGCCAACCGCAATTAGAGACCAAGTGCGCAAAGACATGCGCAACATGTATCTGCCAAATGCAGAAACATGGGTTTTGGAAGAGGACGGGGTTCCAGTCGGCTTCATCGCCATGATCGACACAGAGATCGGCGGCCTGTTTCTTGACCCTTCTCAGCAAGGCAAGGGCTTGGGGCGCGAGATGGTTGATCATGTTGTTGCCATCAAAGGGCCCCTTACTGTCGAGGTCTTCAAAGACAACAAGATTGGCCTGCCATTCTATGAACGATACGGCTTTGTCGTCACCGGAGAGGGAATGTTCGACGCCAGCGGCGACGAAACCTTTAAGATGGCTATGCCAAACTCATAAGATCGAACGGAAGGCATCATAAGTTGATGCCTTCCGACCCCGGACGACGTTCGCAATGGTGATGTCGAACGTTCTAGATCGCGTATCTGGGCTTTTCACACTCCGCTATCGCCTAAGTGCAAGACGTTGCCGCTGCATGCCGCAACTCAACCAACTCTGCACAAAAGGACTCTCCAAATGCTAACTCACTTCAATACGTTCATCCGTTTGGTCGCGCGGGCGGCTTTACTTTTCACACCCCTCGCATCACTCGCCCAAGAGACTGACCGTCAGTCGATCTCGCCAACACTTATCGCAGTCCAGACGGAAACTGGACAACAAATCCCTGCGGGCGCCTACGGGATTGTCCAAATTCAAACCCCACGCGTTGCAAACCTCTTGCAGCTCCGAGGCGTCATGGGGCGTGGCATCGCCATTATACGCAGCGACGACAATCACGACTGTCAAAGTCTCCAGTTGCGGTTCGTCGCAGGAGATTTTGGGGGCGACAGCGTCTCGACCCACGCGGTAAAACCAATTCGTCTGATCCTTCAGTCCGCACGCGTTTCAAATGCGCTGGCGCGCGGCGAAGACGTCGTAAGCGACATGTACGTAATCAGCAGTCAGATGAACGATCCCGACGCAGACATCATCATTGAAGCCGGATTGAGTGAAAGTCACGGCTTTGTGCTTAACCCAGGAACCTCCGTTGTTGCGGACGTTTTCGGTTCGACGCCAAGCCGCTTGAGTTGCTCGGAATTATAGTGCCAGACAGGCAGGGCTGATGCTGTTAGGTGCCTTCCCTGCCAGACCGAAACTGCGATGGTGTCCGCCCCGTGATCCGGCGAAATTCGGTGTTGAAACTTGATTTACTGACGAACCCGGCGTCAAACATCACCTCTGTGATCGGCAGTTCGGTCTCTCGCAAAGCGCCTTGAGCATGACGAACGCGAAAGCCATTGATGTAACGAGAGAAATTTTCACCCGTTGTCCGATTGATTGCGGATGAGACATCGCGGACCGGTACCGACAACCGTCGTGCGACTCGTGCAAGTGTAAGGTTGCTGTCGGTGTAGACGTGTTTGTCATTCATGAACGCATTGAGTGTGGCCATCATTGCGCGGTCGCTGTCAGTGGGGTCTTCCGAGTTGATCACGCTGCCCTTCGTAGGCCGCAGCAACATCGGAGCACCGACAAGGGCAACTACAAAGATGAATGCCGTAAAAACGCCTGATATTCCGGTCAAAAATCTCAGGACAAAGGCATCCCCTGACAACACGCTGGCGGCCACAATCAAAATGTCGGAGGCAACCATCATACCGAGCAAGATGATTGTGGCATAAACTGCCGCACGCAAGATACGCAATGCGTGCGGAGCAACATGCACGAAGTCGTCCGAGTTGCAGGGCAACAGCCGTGCCACACGAAAAAGGTAGATACTGGTAATGCCCAAGACGAACACATCTGCCGAAGCTGGGATGTCTGAGATGATCGCGATTTGGGCCAGACCAACTGGAACACCATTCACAAGGAGCGATTTTTGCCACTCGGCTCCATCGTTTTGAGTCAATGCAGAAAAACCGAGGTAGGCTGACGGAGCGACCATCACTGCAATCAACGGCTGAAGTTGCGCGGCCCACGTGGCGCTGAATGAAAGCCGAAGCCCCAGTAGCAAGCCTATGGTGGCCAAGGTCAGCAAAAACGCGCAAAGGAAGAATCGCGCGGGAAAAGGTATGCGAGTGTCTTGCGACAATGCAAACGCGGCGATTGAAGTCAAAACACTGACAATCCATGCGAGGGGCAGAGAGGTCATCATGCTTCCTGATTTTGTTGGAGCGATCCAAATGGCCGCTCAATGACGCTTCTTTGATAAACTCCATTAGGTCAACTGTCACGGTGGCTTCAAAATGAACATTGAGCTTTCCGAGACTTTGGCGCGCACCAATTAGATGGCAACTCAGACAGAGAAGCGCCGTGGCATCAGCGTTCGGTGAGGAATTCAAATTACACTCTTGCACACTTAAGTGGAATACCTTTTGCATTTAGCATTCACCTCAAATGACTCTGACGCGAAAAGGCACCAGCCGCGGCTGGATTTCTAAAGTCGTTTTGTTTGCCTCCTGACACCAGACATCTGCTGCGATGCAGAAAGCTGGGCAAAGAGGGCTCGTTGCAGCCGTCGGAAGAATCGAGCGATCACGACCGCTTCGAAATGACGAACGGCTCCTGCCGTTCGTCAAGGTTCTTAGATGTCGGTCCGCTCGGAAATGCTCGGCGCGTCTTCGAGCTCGACCCCCAGATATCTGACGGTGCTATCAACCTTTGTGGGTCCAAGCAAAAGCTGGACTGCATGCAGGTTGCCTGTCTTGCGGTAGATTTCCGCCACCTTTGTTCGGCGCATGGAATGGGTGCCATAGCCACTAGACTCTAGAGCGCGCCTAAAGTCTGTTTTCAAAGAACTCAGTCGAGAGCCCATTTCGACGGATGCTGCATGTAGCACGAACGTCGACTATCACATTAGAGCGTCAACAAACTTCAACAACTAATTGGGAGTTGAACGGGGTTTTTGACAACGTCAATTAGGGAGGTTTGTAACTTTGCCAAAAAAGAGGGATCTCGGCACATTCGGAAAAGCCGCAGTGCGGGCACACCCAACGTTGCATCCCAACTTCATTCAAGTAGCATCAGAAGAAAGATAATATCGCGAAACGGTTTGAAACAATGGCAGAGCGACAAGGCGGCAATAAAGCTACAACCCCGTCCGGAAAACCGAGAGCAGCGTCACTGGGCCTTCAATTTCCGGGTGCCTCCGGTCGGCTGAACAGTATTACAGACGTTCAGGGGGTTTCTGTAGGATACACGACAATCCTTGAAGGAGATGGACAACTCGTAGTCGGCGAAGGGCCGATCAGGACAGGGGTAACGGCCATTCTGCCACGGCCTTTGGATCAGGTGTGCGCACCTGTCATGGCGGGTTTGTTTAGCCTGAATGGGAATGGCGAGCTAACAGGGTCCCACTATATTGAAGAGGTTGGGAAATTCTCGCTGCCAATTACCATCACGAATACCCACTCCTGCGGGGTGGCAAGGGACGCAACAATCCAATGGGCCTCCAAAAGGTTCCCTGAACACTTTTCCGATGACTTTGCTCTGCCTGTTGCTGCTGAAACTTACGATGGCTTTCTAAATGACATAAATGGCTTTCACGTCACGCAAGAACACGTCAGCGAAGCGATCAACAATGCTGTCTCAGGCTCCATCGAAGAAGGTAGCGTTGGCGGAGGGACAGGTATGAAGTGTTTCGGCTTCAAGGCCGGTTCTGGCACCGCCTCACGCATCGTAGACTTTGACGAATTGGACTACACTGTAGGAACCTTCGTGCAAGCAAACTTTGGCAGCAGGAAAGACCTGCGGATTTTGGGACACTCTATTGGTCAAAGACTGACAGACCCAAAGGTCGTTCAGAATTCTCCTGATCCGGACCTGAGTTCAATTATTGTTGTCATTGCAACTGATGCCCCGCTCTTGCCTCATCAGCTAAAGAGATTGGCGCGCCGCGCAACACTAGGCGTGGGCAATACAGGCGGCTTTGCACGCCACGGCTCCGGCGATATATTCATTGCATTCTCAACGGCGAATGGCGTTTCAAATTCCTATGCGTCCAAAAGGTTGCTCAACTTGACAATGATACCCGATGAACACCTGGACCCGTTTTTTGAGGCAGTGGTGCAATCAACAGAAGAAGCCATACTCAACAGCTTGATTGCTAACAGCGATATGGTGGGCCGTGATGGAAACTTTGTCCCATCCATCCCTCATTCGGAAGTTCGGAAATTGGCGGAATCCGCGCGCTAGAGCACCTGCCTAGTTTATGTGATTTTGGGTTCGTTACGGACTTTGCTGAATCCGTACTTACCTTCCCAAAAACCACCGTTTGTTGAACAGTTCGCTGAACCGGACATTGATGCGATCTGCAGCGAAAGCGCATTTTGTCCCGCGTTGCGTGAGTTCGACCTCTGATCCTTGCTGCACGCTGCACGAATGGCTGGTTTTTCCGCCGCGCGGCAGCACCGAATTTTACGCTGACGCAGCATTTTCCACGCTGCGAGTGCATGCAGCGAGAAAACCGAATTCACACAATGGGCTCAAACCCGCCATTCGCTGCTGCCGCGAACGGTTTTTACGCTTCAACGGCAGCTTTGCGGACAAAGCGGGCATTGACTTGGCGTAGATGAATGACCGTTTTCGCAAAGACATGCGCACGGCTCATTCTTCTAAAAAGTCGAGCACGGCTTGCATCATGCGTGGCCATTCTGATTGACTTGGCAGAGGGATCAGATTGGCCGTCTCCATGATAACAAGTTCGGCATTCGGAATGTTGGTCGCAAGCTTGCTGGCCTCCGATAGCGGATGCACACCATCGTTTCGCGAATGTACAACCAGTGTTGGGCAAGCTACCCGTGGCAAGAAACCAGCAATAGAATCGGAATTGCTGGCGTCGCGTATCCGCAAGGCTTGGTCGCGTGAGCAGGACGCCGTTGTAATGCGCACATAGTCCATCACTGCGTCTAGCGGGCCTTCCGGGAAATAGGACATCATGTAAGCCATGCTGAACGCGCTCTCTTGGCTGCCCCAGCCTTCGGCGAGCATGGCGCGAATTGCGTCGGGTTCTGGTTCAGAGCGGCGGCGCATCCGACCATCAACGTACCCCCCCATGATAACAAGTCGCTGAACGCGCTCGGGTGCCTTTGCCGCTGCACGCACGCCGGCAAGCACCCCGCCAGAATGGGTTAATATCGCAAATTGATCAAAGCCTGCCGCGCTGGCTACAGCAAGAATATCATTGGCTTGCGCGTCAAAGTCGACATCAATGGGCGCGGACTCCGAAAGACCGACGCCGGCTGGGTCGAAACGGATCAGCGTATGCCGCTCGCTCATGCGATCAAAGAACGGCCTGTCGACCTTCGCTTTCCATTCTTCTTCCAGATGCGTCAAATTGTATCCGACCCGAACGATGGGTGGTCCTGATCCTGTAACGGCATAAGCAATTGAATGACCGCGAGCATTCCTAGTGTACCGTATGCGTTGGGTAGCTGCGTTTGTAACGGGCGGCAGGTCGATTGACATCGGCCCCTTACTTGACACTTCCGTCGACATCTTAAGGCCACGCCGTGCCACGGTGCCAATCACGGCCTGACGTTTTCCATCATCGCTTACCGCTTTGCGAGCTGCGGCAATCCGAGCACTGATCGCGCTTTCTGAAACAATCCGCCCACCCCAAACGACATCAACCATTTCGTCCCGCGTGACGACCCGATCAGCATTCTGGACCAGCAGCAAAAGCAGATCAAACACCTGCGGCTCTACAGCGACGGGGATATCAGCACGCGTCAGCGTGCGCCGCGCATCGTCTAGTATGCAGTTTGAAAAATGGTACTCCATAGCTGCGACTCTACGGTATCCCGCCTGAATGTCCTTCATAAAACATAAGGGAAAACACAGGTCTTTCTAAGGGTTTTCCTCAAGCGGAACAGCCAGTGTTGCGCCACGGTAAGGTCATCAGCAATGGAGAGACACGATGATGCCCCCGACAAACCTTGACCTTCTTAAGCACCCGCCCGCAAAGTACCAGTTCCCATCGACACATGAGCGTCACCTCGCTCGATTGCAGAAAAACACGTGCCTTGCTGCCCGGAAACAAAAGTTCTCGGTCATCTACCGCCTTGTCAGTCACCTCCAACGCCGAAACTCCATACAAAATGGCGTAGTCCGTGGCCAATAGCAGAGCATAAGTACCGCAACTGAGATCGTTGATTGAAGTTCTGGGGCAGATCGCTTCAGCACGAGAAATGTAGAAAGTCCTTAATGATGTAGGGTTTTGTTTTCATCGAAAGTGCCGCGTGGACTTTGTGTTTGATCTAGAATGGCGGCCTTTCGCGCAACTTGCAGCATCGGTCATTTTGGGCTCTCTGCCGCCATTAGATCGATTGCAGCATTTTAAGGTTCAACCCATCAATGAATGGCAGCTTTCACTTGATTGCGGCATGAAACCTCGCGATGCAGCGAAGGTCTGGAACCCGCCCATTCTGTGGAAAAACAACGTGTTGCGAGCGCAGAAAGTGGCGTGCTGAACTAAGCGCAAGCGCCTTTCTGATCAGGCTTTGCACGGTTGCTGCGGTGAAGGAAAGATCTTAGCCAGTTTGCGGAGGTTTTGGGTGGTGGCGGCGAGGAGGAATTCGTCATTTGCTCCGCACGGGCCACGTAATCGGAGCCGTCCCAGGCCCAGAATACGTTTGAGGTGGGCGAAGAGCATCTCGACCTTTTTGCGGAGCTTTGATGAGGCTTTGTACTGCTTGATCTTTCTAATGGCGCGGGCGACGTCTCTGGCATCTTCATGTTCTTCGCGGGTGATCTTGCGGCCATCGGCCTTTGGGCAGCACTTCATCTTCGATGGGCATGCCTGACATGTGTGTTTGAGGGCTTGATACTTGGCAACACCTTTACCGGTCGGGCCACGGTTTGGATCGGAATAGTTCCTGCGGAATTGCTTGAGCGCTTCACCCTCAGGGCAGATATATTGGTTGTTCTCAGCATCCCATTCGAAGTCAGCGCGAGACCATGTGCCATCGGTGCGACCGGCTTTGTCGATAACCGGGATGTGGGGCGCGATCTTGCGCTTCACCAGCCAGTCCAGCATGGGGCCTGATCCGTAGGCCGTGTCCGCAATCAGGCGTTCCGAATGCAGGTCGAACTTGTCTTTGACACGGGTAAGTATGGTCTTTGTCGATCCCACCTCGGCCTGCCGGATCGACCGTGTTGCCTCAACATCAACGATGACACCATGATCTGTATCGATCAGATAGTTGTCGGAATAGCTAAAGAATGCAGGGCCTTTGCGCGCAGCAGTCCACTGGCTGGCGGGTCAGAAAAGGATGTGAACTTCGGCTGTACCTCGCTCGCAGCCCCAAAAGCGGACTCATCCAGCGTGTCGAGATACTCGCGAACAGCGCGTGTTGCAGTGCCCACATCGACACGCGCCGGGTCCCATTCTTCATTTGGAGCAGAGTACTGCCGGTTCGCTTCGGCTTCGATCAAGCTGGCATCGACGGCTATGCGCTGACCGCTGACAAGGCCTTCGGTGATGCATCTCGCAACGGTCGTCTCAAACATATGGCGCAGCAGTTCGCTGTCGCGGAAACGTCCATGTCGGTTCTTTGAAAAGGTTGAGTGGTCCGGAATGCGATCAGTCAGATCAAGGCGACAGAACCGGCGGTACGCGAGGTTCAGATGCACCTCTTCGCACAGCCGCCGCTCAGATCGAATATCGAAGCAATAGCCCACCAAGAGCATGCGGATCAGCAGCTCAGGATCAACCGATGGGCGGCCCGTGTGGCTGTAAAAGTCTGCTAGGTATTGGCGGATGTCATCAAGATCGACGAACCGATCAATCGAGCGCAGCAGATGATCTTGGGGCACGTGAGCCTCGAGCGAGAACTCATAGAACAAAGCTGCCTGCGCTTCTTGCCTCGGTCCCATCATGGCTGATCCCCCCATCCGTTGAGGCAATTGAATCAGCGGTCGACACCTCAATCAAGGAAGAGTTTTTCAACGAAATACGCCCCACACGCGGGTTGCAGTATGGCAATGCTGGGATGACGCGGGGAGAGCTCCGAGAGAACTGAAACCTCTTTGCGTATATGGTATGAAATGTGGTATGTGCCAGAAGATTTAAATAGGAACAACTTATTTGTAGGGACATAGCCGAATAGTATTGCTGATCCTCGGTCCGCCACTACCCCCATCCGCCACTACCCCCAAATGATTTGATCATGTCGAGCCTGGCCCGAATTTCCGCGTGATTTCTGGCTTGGTTGCGCACAGGGTGGAGTGGGCCACTGTATGACCGAGCCACCCCGCAATCTGGACACTGACATAAGCTGCGATTTCCGGCAGATTTGATCCGGATCTTGCACTGACGGCCGGCTTGATTGCGCTTTTGATCTCAGTCCCGGAAGTGCCAGAACCCTATTTCTGTTGCTCGGGTCAGGGACTTATCCCTCTTCGCGCATCTTGAGACGGTGGCCCACTTCTACGATGGCCTCAAGCGCAGGCACTAGTTCGCTGCCCAGCTCCGTCAGGGCATATTCAACCGAAGGGGGCGAGGTTGGCTGGACATTGCGTGACAGCACACCGCGTTGCTCAAGTTCCGTCAAACGGGTCGAGAGCACCTTGGCCGAGATTGGCGGAATATCTGTGCGCAGCTCGTTAAAGCGGCGCGGGCCGGCACGCAGCGACCAGATGACATTGGCCGCCCATGCCCCGGAAATCACGCCCATACAATGCGTCAACATGCACGGCTGCGGCGGCTTGGGACTTTGGTTCTTGCGCACTTTGAGGGGCATGTTTGGTGACCAGGTTTCTGCGGGGTAACTCAATAGTTAAGTATCCATGAGAAACCAAGTTGTCAACGGTAAGCCGATGCACCATCTCTTGCCCATGACCGCAAACAACCGGAGCGAATACAGATGAAACTCTACTACAAACCCGGTGCCTGCTCGATGGCATCCCACATCGTCTTAAACGAGCTTGGCGTCTCGTTTGATCTCGACAAGACAGACACCGATGCACGCAAAACCGAAGGAGGCGACGATTTCCTCAAGATCAGTCCGAACGGCTATGTGCCCGCGCTTGTGACCGATGATGGCGACATCATTACCGAAAACCCCGCCGTGTTGCAGTATTTGGCAGACCAGTCACCCGTTGCTGGCTTGGCCCCTCCAAGCGGCACAATGGCAAGGGTCCGCCTTCAAGAAACCCTCAACTTTCTGTCGTCGGAGTTGCATACATCTTTCGGGCCGTTTTTCTCTGGCGTTGAAATGGATGATGTCCGACGCAAGAAAGCCGAAGCTGGCGTCAGTCGCCGCGCGGCGCATATTGAACGGATCCTTGCGGATGGCCGCGATTATCTCATGGGTGACAGGTTCACGGTTGCGGACGCCTATGCTTTTGTCGTGCTCAACTGGGCCAGCTTTGTCGGGATCAATCTTGACGCGCATCCAAAGACCCAGGCATTTGTCGCGCGTGTTGCGGCGCGACCGGCAACAATCAAGGCGATGGTGACTGAGGGCCTGATGGAGCGGGCGGCATGACCAAATTTGTTGCACTCACCGGCGTGATTGAGACCTACTTTGATGGTCTTTATCATGCCGACGCGGGCAAACTGGCCACCGTCTTTCACCCAAAGGCGATCTACGCAACGGCAGATGAGATGCCGTTGCTTTACCGCACGATGGACGAATACCTGCCGGTGGTGGCGGCGCGAAAATCCCCAGCGTCGCAAAATGAGCCGCGCCGGGATTTGATCGAATCCATCGAGTTTGCAGGAGAAAACACCGCCTTTGCCCGGGTGCGCTGTTCCATCGGTACGAAAGATTTCGTTGATTTCCTGACCCTTGTGCGCACGGATGGGGCATGGTGGATCATGGCCAAAGTTTTCCAAATCACCGAACGTGAAGCCTGAAGGATTTGATATGCCCTATGTAAACATCAAGGTGACACGCGAAGGCGTCACCCCCGATCAAAAAGCCGAACTGATCAGCGGCGTTACCGACGTGCTGGTGCGGGTTCTGGATAAAAACCCGGCAACCACATTTGTCGTTATCGACGAAGTTGCGCTTGAGAATTGGGGGATCGGCGGGGTGCCAGTCGAACAATACCGCAACACTTCGGCGCGTTGACCGGTATGGGTATTCGCACATCTCTTTGTGAATTGCTGGACATCGAACATCCCGTTTTGCTGGCACCGATGGCAGGTGTCAGCGGCGGGGCACTTGCCGCGGCGGTGAGCGATGCAGGCGGTATGGGTCTGATCGGCGGCGGCTATGGCGATGCTGACTGGCTCAAACGTGAATTTGAGGCGGCAGGCGATGCAAGGGTCGGCGTGGGTTTCATCACTTGGTCACTCGCCCGTCAGCCCGATCTGCTTGATCTGGCGCTCGAAAGGAACCCGGCTGCATTGATGCTCTCATTCGGTGACTTTGGGCCCTTCCTCGGTCAAATTCGCGCAGCGAAAACCAAATTGATCCTTCAGGTGCAGACACTGGACCAAGCCCGTAAAGCGGTGGATGCTGGCGCCGATGTGATCGTGGCGCAAGGCACCGAGGCGGGCGGTCACGGCGGCGCCAGAGCGACCTTGCCGTTTGTTCCTGCAGTGGTCGATATCGCGCAAGGAATACCTGTCATCGCTGCGGGCGGCATTGCGGATGGACGCGGTCTGGCTGCGGCCTTGGCGCTGGGCGCGTCAGGTGCATTGTGCGGCACGACATTCTTTGCCAGCGACGAATCCCTTGCCAGTGCGGATGCCAAGGTGGCGGCTGTTTCGGGGTCGGGAGACAATACCGAACGCAGTTCGGTGTTTGATTTGGCGCGCGGCCTCAACTGGCCACCGGATTGGAACCTGCGCACAATGCGCAATTCCTTCACCCGAAAATGGAGCAGCAATATGGCCGGCTTGCGTGAAAACCTCACTGCGGAGCAGGCCCGCTTCAACGCCGCATTGGCGGCGGGGGACATGGACGTCGCGGCGGTGATTGTCGGCGAGGCCGCTGATCTCATACAGACACGCGAACCCGCGCGAGTCACGCTTCACAGAATGGTCTCGCAAGCGGAGGATCGTATGCGCGGCCTTGGCCAATTGGTTGGCCCGCTCAGAGAGGACAATGAGAATGCAAAAACTTAAAGGCAGCTGCCTGTGCGGTGCGGTTTCATATGAGGTCGTCAACGCGTTCGAAAAGATGTTCTTGTGCAGTTGCGCGCAATGCAGACAGATCACCGGGTCGGCTTTTGCATCAAATCTGTTCACAGATGTCGGTGGTTTCAAATGGTTGTCTGGGGGTCATGACGTCGTCACCTATGAAGTGCCGGGGCGGGACATCTCCAAGTCCTTTTGTCCGAAATGCGGCTCGGGCGTGCCTTGGCCCAGTGGTGATGGTACAAAAATGATCGTTCCTGCGGGGTCTTTACAGGGGGAACCGGAGGTTGCGCAGATGTACCGGACATTTATCAGCGAGCAACCGTTGTGGTCATCCACCCTCGACCAGGTCGAAGCGCATAAAGGGTTTCCAAGCTAGGGTCCGGGTCCAAGATCCGCAGTGCGATAAGAAAAGCATAGGAGAAGGCCAAGGCTGTGATAGGCCTTTTGCATGACGGTTTCCCTTTCAGACCCAAAAGCACTGAATACCAAGCAAACAATGGCCGCGCTTGGGGTGCTTTTTGCGTCGGTCTGTTTTGGCATCGTCCCCTATTTCAGCAGAAATCTGACCGACCAAGGGCTGGCCGCACATTCGGTGGCCTTTTACCGGTATATCATCACCGCAGTGATTTTGTTACCTGCGTTTCTGAGCCAGTTGAAGGCATGGCGCGAACTGGTCTGGGGTCTTTGTGCAGGCGCAGGTATGGGGCTGGGTTGGATCGGATATGTAAGGGCGGTTGAAACGATCCCTGCTTCGACAGTTGGCGTACTTTATATGACTTATCCTGTGTTCACGGTCGTCATTGCATGGGCAATGTTTGCCGATCCACCATCCCGCAGGGCCTTGCTTGCCTCCGGCCTGATCTTTCTGGCCGCCATCATCGCCGGAAATCCAGCTGCGGTTCCTTCTCAAGACTTGCCGACATTGATCTTTTCGCTGGCGGCGCCTTTGGGGTTCGGTTTTGGCATATGCGTCCTTGTGCATCGCCTTTCGCGCATTCCGCCGCTCGCGAGGATCGCGTCTGTTTCACTGGGATCGGTACTGGCGCTGTCGCCTCTTGTTGCGACGTCGACAGCCGCGGAAATATTGCCCGCGGACGCAGATACATGGATCATGATTCTGGGAATTGCGGTTGTCTCCGCGTTTGTCCCACAGCTGATTTATACTGTCAGCTCTCCTATCATTGGCGCGTCGCGCACCGCTGTAATTGGCAGCGTTGAACTGCCGACCATGTTTCTTGTCGGGATGTTCGCATTTGGCGAGACCCTGACGATTGCGCAGCTCAGTGCCTGTGCGTTGGTCATCACAGCAATTGTCCTGACACGAAGCCGCGCCACGCGGAACGTAACGACCAACATCGCCAGAAATCCCTGACCTCTGTGCAAGGTCAGGCGCGCATGCGGGAGTATTCTGGGTCATAGGGCGAGGGGCTGATGACCTCTGCCGTCACCAATTTCCCGCAGAGATCCAGCTGCATGGCGGTGCCAGCCGCCGCCAGTTCTGGCAGGACAAAGGCATAGGCGAGGTTCATGCCCACGCGATGCCCCCATTCGCCCGAAGTGACCGTGCCCACTACCGCATCACCTTGCATCAAGGATGCACCACCATGCGCAGGCGCGGTTGTGCTGTTTACCTTTAGCGTCACGAGGCGGCGTGTCGGTCCGTTTCTCATTCGCTCCCGCAAGGCATCCTGTCCGATGAACGCCCCCTTGTCCGGGCGAACAAAGCGGTCCAGCCCTGTCTCAAACGGATCAAACTCGGTTAGCAGATCGGCCTTCCAATGCAGAAAGCCTTTTTCGAGCCGCATGGATTCCACTGCGCGCGCGCCGAAGAGTTTCATGCCATGTGCTTTACCCGCCTCGCGCAGGGCAAGATAGACCACATAAAGAGAGGCGTTCGGCACGTGAATTTCATACGCCAGTTCACCGGAAAAGCTGACACCTAGCACGGTCGCGGGCGAGAAACCGATGAAACATTCGCGCACTGACAGCCAAGGGAAGGCCTCTTTGGACCAGTCGCCTCGGGCGCAGTCCGATAGCACATCGCGTGCTTTGGGTCCGGCCAGAACGAGGATTGTCTGATCGTTTGTCATGCTGCGGATCTGGACGTCTTCGTCCGATCGTAAATGCTGGGTCAGCCAGTCCATGTCGTGATATTCGGAAGCCGCGGCCGATCCATACCAACAGCGGGCCGGGCCGCGATCCGAGGCCGGAATATTCGCAATCGTTGCCTCACCTTTGATCATGCCGTGATGGTTCAGCAGATACCCAAGGCCCACGCGGCCATCCTTTTTGGTGACGGCCCCACAGAACATCCGGTCAAGGAAACTGTGCCGGTCCGCGCCGGCAATCTCGAAGCGGTTGAAGCCGTTCACCTCGCACAGTCCAACGTTTTCTTGCACGTTGCGGACCTCTGCGCCGACAATGTCGAAGGTCTCGTCGAAGTTGAAGCTCAGGCTCGGGTGGAAATCCGGTGACGGCTTGATGTAATCCACCCGCTCCCATCCATTCACGACGGTAAATTCTGCACCTTCGGCGGCCATGACCGGCGTGAGCGGTGTTGTCTTGGCGTTGCGTCCGGCGGGGCGGTGTTCGTGAGGGAAATGAAAGCGGAATTCGTTCTGGTAATCTTCGATTGCCTTGAGCGCGGTCAGTTCGACATTGGTGTGGCCCGTGAAACGGCGCGGATCGATACACCAGGTGTCATACTGCGCCTCACCATGCACGATCTGTTGCGCAAGCAGCCAGCCGTGGCCGCCGCCTTCACCCACACCCGCCCGCAGGCCGATGATGCAAAAGGCGTTTCGCTTGCCGGGGATTGGACCGACCAAGGGCGCACCATCGATGGTATAGGTAATCGGCCCGTTGACCACACGCTTGATGCCCACTTCGGTTAGCGCGGGCATCCGTTCAAACGCGCCCTCCAGCACGTCCATGACGCGGTCAAGATCATCCGGGCACAGATCATTGGCAAAGCTCGGGCTGATGCCATCCATGCCCCATGTTTTGCAATCCTGTTCGTAAAACCCGACCAAAAGCCCGTTCTTTTCTTGGCGGGAGTAATAGTCTGAGATTGGGCAGCGCAGGAGGGGCATTCGGTGACCGGCTTCGACAATGGCGGGGATGTCTTCGGTGACGAAATACTGGTGCTCCATGGAGGCGACAGGGTGATGCACCCCCATCATCTTGCCAACTTCGTTCACCCGATAGCCGCAGGCATTCACAACGATATCAGCGTCAATGCTGCCCTTGTCGGTTTCGACCGTCCAGGTATCATCGGTATGCTGGGTCAGCGCGGTCACGTTTGTGTGGCGGTAAACTTCTGCGCCGGCCTTCCGCGCGTGGAACGCCAGAGCCTGGCACAGTTGCGCCGGATCGATGTCACCGTCTTCGCCGTCCCAGAGACCTCCCAGTAGGTTGTCCGTCGAGATCAGCGGATGGCGGCGGGCGCATTCCGCGGCATCAATAACCTCAAAAGTTACGTCCATACCGCGCGCCATCGATGCAAAATGGCGATATGCCTGCATCTGTGCTTCGGTATTGGCCAGCCGGATCCCGCCGTCGCCATGGTGGTAGCCCACGGGGTATTCAGGATCATCACGCAATTTCTTGTAAAGGCTGATGGAGTGGGATTTCAGACCGACCATTGTCTGGTTCATACCAAAATTTGTCACCTGAGCCGCCGAATGCCACGTGGTGCCAGAGGTGAGTTCGTCCCTCTCAATCAGAACAACGTCAGACCACCCTTCTTCCGTCAGATGATACAATGTTGAGCAGCCGGCGATTCCTCCGCCTATGACCACAACCTTCGTGCGTGACTTCATTTTTGCCTCCCGAAAAATGCAGAAACGAACTGAGCAAGAATTGCACTTTCGGCACAAGGGTTGGATAGGTGTTCCGAAAAAATCAGAATTAAACTACGAGAATATCGGCCTAATGGCACATGGTTCGCGGAGTTCGATAACCGTGCAGCTCCTCAATGATGTCGAATGATCCTATTCGATCAGGGTGAATTGGTCATTGAGCCATGGAATCGCACAGTGCATGTCGGAAAGGATCTGCCGGTTCAGTTCAATGCGCAGTTTGAATGCCACCAGATCAATTGCGGATTGGGAACAGTCAGGGCTGGCAACCAGTGATAACGTCCGTCCAAAACTCTTACCGGGAAAGGGATGCAGGCGAAGTTGTTTGTGGAACCGCCGCGCACGTGAAAACATCAATGGGGTCGTTATGGTCCACCCGGAACCAGCGGCGACCATGGCCATTAAAGTTTGATTATTTCCGCATTCAAACTTGTTGGGCAATTGCACCCCCAGACGGCGCAATTGCGCTTCGATCTGCGCCGCGATGATGAGATCACTTGAGAACTGCAAAAATGGCAGATTGATGCGCCCTTCAACAATTTCGGGCAGCGACAAATCCATCGAAACCGGCAAGGCAATGACAAATGGATCACGCAACAGGGGCCAGTCGACAAGATCGTTTGTGGACTTGAGGGGAGTTGTCACAACCCCTAAGTCCAGTTCCCTATGGCGCAGCATCCGGATGATGTCGTTGCTGGTTCCGGTATGGTACAGGAAATTGCAATCCGGCATGTTCTGCGAAAGATAGACTGCAAGTTCTGGCGTAACATCGCTATCCAGATCTTCGATCGTGCCAACCCGCAGATAAGAGGCGTCTGCCACATTGCCTGCAGATGCTTCTGCCGTCGCTTTGCGGATCGTTTGCATGGCCTGCGCGATGTTGCGCAAGTAGTTGCGACCTGTCGGCGTAATGACCATCGGCCTGCGGCTGTGATCAAACAGAGCGATGCCAAGATGCTCTTCAAGATTGCGCAAGTGATGAGAAACCGTGCTGATGGACAGGTCGGCCTCTGCCGCTGTCGCCTGCAACGATTGTGTCCTTGCATAGGTTTGGAACAACTCAAGCCATTTCAGGCTAAGGTCTTTGTTCGAAGAATGTGTTGGCATTGGAGTATGGGCCCGGTCACCAGAGGTCTTTTCATTTGATCACGTAAATCACAGGATAAAGCCAACCAAATCGGAAATGTTGGGCCAGTTGGCCTGCGCTTGACCGCTGGCAACAGCCGCGCAAGTTCGCATCAAGTCTCTCCCAAATCAGGCAACTCTGGATCGAAAATTGCCTTCGCATCGCATCTCGCCGTGGATATTCATCCTGTCAGGCACTCGGATTTGGGGCTGGGCCATTAGGGGCATTCAGCGCCAGATCCACATGGGGCAAGGACGGTTGCGCCAGATAGGGAAATCAGTTCTAAATAACCTTTGATTGTTCACAGGCCCTAAACACCGCATGCAGACATTCCCTCTAACGGCGTGGCAACATTTCAACCTTCTGCTTGCACAACACCCTGTGGCCAATCGCAACTTTTTGACCCATACAACCCATTCGATTGCGATGCGTGTCCGCCCCGGTTTGAGCGAACGGAGATTGCGCCGCGCCTTTGCGCAGCTTTGCGCGCGCCATGACGTCACCCGTCTGGTCCTTGATCTCGATGGTGCAAAACCCAAGTGCTGCATTCGAGATGCACGTGCTGCGGGGATCGGTGTCCATGATTATTCAGGTGCCTCCGAAGAGGCTATCGAAGGGATCACACACAGACATGCACGCGACCTTCTGCCGCTTGTCGGGCATGAATTGGTTCAGCTTGATCTGCTGTTATTTGGTGATCTTGGTGATGTTGTGGTTTTCCGTGCTCATGCCTGCCTGACGGACGCCTTTGGCATGACTGTGATGCGTGACGATCTTATGAAGTTCTATTTTCAGGTGCCAATTATGACCTCAGCCGTTGGCTATGCCGCATATTATCAAGGTTGGGGCAGGGATCGCGCCATGAGCGGACCTTTGGCCCAGCAGTTTTGGGAAGAGAAGCTATTTCCTGCGCCGCCGCCGCCAAAAATAGGACGGGTCAAACGCGGCTTGCCCATCTTGCAGGGCGGCCTGACTTGGCAAAAGGGTGCTGACTTCTTTTGTGATCTTACCGCAGATCAGGTGGCTCAGTTAAACGCGCAGGCCCAAGCGGTGGGCACAACGGCGTTCATGCTGGCCAACACAGCTTTTATGCAGACTGTGGCGCGGGCAGGGGATGTTGAGGATGTGCTTTACTCGCTAACCCTCGGACGTCACGACAACCGCCTGTTCCAATACGCGGGTCATCATGCGTTGCACCCCTTGATGCGTTTTCGGCATCGTGAGGGTCAACCGGTTGTCGAGGCCGCGCAAAATCATGCGCAGCAATGGCGCGAGACTTTGGATCATCTGCCGGCGATTGCCGCCCGGCGTGAAGGGACATGGGACCGCAGGTTGCTCGACGCAGGCAGTTATCCCCGCCAGATTACAACCGGCAGCCGGATGCCCTTGAATGGCAATCGCCAACCCCCTGACGCCGTGGCGCAGCCTTCGACAGACGGCACCGTTCGCATCTGGTCAATGGAATTGAGTGAGATTGCTATGCCGCATTATCCAGGTGATTTTGATGAGCTGGTTCTGCGGGCCGAATTTGAGCCGGGGCGCAGTGCGCTGCAATTCAGATATGACGCGGACGCCTATAGCGAGGATGAGATCGCGGGACTTGCCCAAGACACATTCGCCCGCTTGGGGTTAGATGTGGGTGCAACCCATAGGTTTGTCTAACGGGCGAGCGGCGCTGCTGCCTTTTTCGCAGCTTTTCTCGATCTGCCGCTATGGGAGCGCTGGATAGACGTCACGGAACAGGTGTTGCCGCTCTGCATAGGCTGCGGCCAAGGCAGGGTCCGGGGTGATACGTTCCTGCAACTGCGGGGTTTGGAATACATCGTTCATCCCGGTTGCGGCCATGGCGAGGCGGGCCGCCCCGAGGGCTGCACCTTGTGATCCGCTTGCTGGAACTTTCAGTATCAGACCCGTCGCGGCGGCAATCATGTTGAGCCATGCCTTGGATTGGCTGCCGCCACCGGCAACCCATGCGCTTTCCAATTTGGCGCCGCTTCCGTCGATGGCGCGGCGGCAGTCACTTAATGCAAAGGCCACGCCTTCCATCACGGCTTGGGTCATTTCGGTCAGCCCGTGTTGGCGCTTGAGGCCAAGAAAACTGGCAGAAGCATCGGGCGCGTTGTGAGGTGTGCGTTCGCCCGACAGATAGGGCAGGAATGTCACGGGCGAGGGGCCGCTGGGCAGATCGTCGATGGCGTTTGTCAGATCTTTGGCAGATTGGCCCACCAAGTCAGCAAGCCAATTCAGGCTGTCGGTGGCCGACAAGATAACACCCATCTGGTGCCAAGTGTCTGGCACCGCGTGGCAAAAGCTGTGGACGGCAGATTGCGTGTTGGTGGCATAGTGATCCGTTGTGGTGAACAAGACACCGGAGGTGCCAAGCGAGACAAAGGCATCGCCCGGTTTGGTGATGCCCAGACCGCAGGCTGTCGCGGCATTGTCGCCGCCGCCGCCCGCCACCACGACAGGTCCGACGCCCCATGCACTGGCCAATTCAGGCCGCAGATTTCCAGCCGCTCCGGACCCCTCGACAAGGGCGGGCATATAGCTGCGATCCATTCCTGTTGCCGCAAGCAGAGCATCGGACCAATCGCGTTTGCCCACATCGAGCCACAGCGTGCCAGCGGCATCGGACATTTCCGACATATGCTGCCCGGTCAGCCAAAGACCAACGTAGTCTTTGGGCAAAAGTACCTTGCGGGTCTCGGCAAAGATCTCGGGCTCGTTCTGGCGGACCCATTCAAGTTTCGGGGCGGTGAAACCCGCCATGACGATATTCCCGCCAATTCCTCGAAAATCGGCGCGGGCCTCCAGGGCTTCGCATTCTGCGCCAGACCGCCCGTCATTCCACAAGATTGCCGGGCGCAATGGTTTGTCCGCTTTGTCCAGCAAGGTTGCGCCATGCATCTGACCCGATACCGCAATGCCTTTCAGCGTGGCAAACGCCCGGGGCGCAGTTGCACGCACGGCGGCGATGGCATCATCGCAGGCAGAAATCCATGTGTCAGGATCTTGTTCTGACCAATTGGGGTGGGGGCGCTGCACGGTGAGCGGCGCATGCCCTTCGGCCACGGGGTTTTGCGCCTCGTCGATCAGCAGCGCTTTGACACCGGAGGTGCCGAGGTCCAGCCCCAAAAACATATCATTTCTCTTTCATATCTTGGCATCTTGACCGTTTGATCTGCCGGCCAAAACTGTTTCAATTTCCCGCTTGGACCGGGCCCTTAGACGATCAGGGGCCTATGACCCATATCTGCCGCAGTTTGGGATTGGCGCGCATGTGCTCTGCGACATGACCTCTGATCTTTTTCACTGTAACTCCGGCCGAATGTACGGCTTCAGACGAAGCGGTTGACGATGTTCTCCAGAATTTCCTGACGGCCCGAACGTGGCTGCGGATCAATCCCATCGGCCTCGACCTGCGCGGCGATGGTTGCCAGATCACTGTCCAGCAAGGCACCGTGCCCGGCGGTATCCCATCCCGCATATCGGGCTTTGCGCATCTCCTCCAACGTGCCGTCCAACAGCATCGCGGCGGCCGCTTTGAACCCGCGTGCGCAGACGTCCATTGCACCGGCGTGGGCGGCAATGAGATCAACAGGATCAAGGGATTGGCGGCGCAGCTTGGCGTCAAAGTTGGTACCGCCTTTGGTGAACCCGCCCGCCCTGAGCACTTCGTAATAGGCCAATGCGACCTCGGGCACATTGTTGGGAAACTGGTCCGTATCCCAGCCCGATTGGTAATCATTGCGGTTCATGTCGATGGATCCGAAGATGCCCAAAGATGTCGCCAATGCCAGCTCATGCTCAAAGGAATGACCGGCCAAGATCGCGTGACCCTGTTCAATGTTCATTTGAACGTCGTTCTCCAGGCCAAATTCCTTGAGGAAGCCGTAGACCGTGGCAACGTCGAAATCATATTGGTGCTTGGTTGGCTCCTGCGGCTTCGGCTCAACGAGGATCGCACCTTTGAACCCGATCTTGTGCTTGTACTCGACAGCCATCTGCAAGAACCGGCCCGCCTGTTGGCGTTCGCGCTTGAGGTCGGTGTTCAGCAAGGTTTCATAGCCCTCGCGCCCGCCCCACAGAACGTAGTTCTCGCCGCCCATTTTGTGGGTCGCGTCCATGCACAGTTTCACGGTGGCTGCCGACCAGGCAAACACCTCTGGGTCGGGGTTCGTGGCGGCGCCTGCCATGAAGCGGCGGTGACTGAACAAATTGGCGGTCCCCCAAAGCAGCTTGGTTTTGCCGTTTTCCATCTTGCCCGTCAGGTAATCGACCATTTCCTCAAAATTGCGGCGACTCTCGGCAAAGGTTGCGCCCTCGGGACGGATGTCCGCGTCGTGCCAGCAAAAGAACGGCACGTTCAGCAGGTCAAACATTTCAAAGGCCACGTCGGCCTTCATCCGGGCCAGATCCATCGTGTCGCCAAACCAAGGGCGTTCAAAGGTCTGGCCGCCAAACGGATCACCGCCCGGCCAAGCAAAGGAATGCCAATAGGCCACGGAAAAGCGCAGATGATCTTCCATCCGCTTGCCCATGATCATTTCGTCCGGATCGTAATGACGAAAGGCAAGACCATTGGCATCTGGATCAAACCGCAGGGGGCTGAGGTCTTCGAAAAAAGTGGTCATTTGGGAAGGGCCTTTCTGTCAAAGCGGCTCATTGGGAAGATTGTCACGCAAGTAGATCGCTGGGATCAGCTCCGGCGCCGGTGGGGGCGGCAGGTCATCCACAATGGCTTGCAGCAGGGCGAGCGCACGGTTGAGTTCAATCTCGGGGCGCTGGTCGATGGCCACGTCGATGGTGCCGTCTTCCAATGCGTCGCGGGTACAAGTGGAAAGTTCATGAACCACGCAGATGGAAAGGCCATCACGGCCAGTCATCCGAACGGCATCCACCAAGCCTTCGTTACCCGCGCCGACATTATAGATTGCCGTGTAGCCATCGTCACCGCGCATGCGTTCGGACAACAACGCGCGCATCTGGCGGGGTTGGTCCTTGGTTTCGATCACGGATGTGATTTCGATGCTCGGAAAATCCTGTTTCAGCACCGCTGTGAACCCTTCGATCCGGTCGGAATGGTCGCGCGCATCCAACGAACCAGCGGTGACAATCACGCGGCCTGCTTTGCCACCGTGGCCCATACCAACCAGACGCGCGGCGGTGCGCCCGGCCTTTTTATTGTCAATGCCGATGTAATGATCACGGCAATCTTGAGGGCCGTCAGAGACCAGTGAGACGACCTTTACGCCCGAGTTGCGCAATGCCACCAACGGTTTGAGCGCGGTTCTCTGGCCCAGTCCGACAAAGGCAACGCCGTCGTAACCCGTTTCCGACAGCCCTGAGACGGCGACCTCCAACGCGTGAGCGTCAAAAGCCTCAAATTCAATTACGTCAATGGCGACGCGGGCGGATTTAAGATGCAGTGCCGCCTTTTGCAGTTGTTCATGCATGCGGCCAAAAAAAGCGTGCGAACGGCGCGGCAGGACAAACGCCAGATGATACCCGCGTTTTCTGGATAGGTTGGCGGCAGCAATGTTGCGCACATAGCCCAACTGCGCGACGGCCTCTTCGATCTTTCGGACAGATTTCTCTGCCACGTTTCCACGCCGGTTCAATACGCGATCAGCGGTTGCAGAGCTGACGCCAGCCAGTCGTGCGACATCATGGAGCGTCGGATTTTTCATTGGACCTCCTCCAATCACCGAAGGCTTGATGACCGTGCGGAATAGGTTGTGTTGTAAAATGATGGACGTCAATCAATTTTTCAGGATTTTTGTATGTTGATCAAAGTGGTTGAAAATTTTTCACTAATAACAGTCTATTAAAGAGAATATTTGACGGTATAGAAAGAGCCATATTTGTAATTCGTCAATCATTTTATCCAAATCTGCCTTCGCGAACCTTCGTCTGATTGGCTCGCATCCTTCGCAGGGGACAAAATGCTTGCCGCCTGATTCCAATGTGCCGGCTCGTTCAAGGGGTGCATCGCTTCTCGGAGAATCCTTTGCCTGCCGCAGGCAAATTGTCATTCACCGACCAACTTTGGGGATCGACGACCCGGGCGTGTCGCTGCTTGATCGGCAAAGTGACGTTCCTGTTTTAGCCCACCTCTAGATGTGGGGATCGTGCCTTGCTGCACACAAGATCTGGTGTGGATCTGTCCTTCGTCGCTCTTGATCAAGTGGGGTTTTTCCAGAATCTGCCACATCTGCCTGAGTGTCTTTTCGGGCGCTCGATTGGTCGCAATTTGAAACGACTGACTGCTTAGGGCCGGATTATTTGCAGCTTGTAAGGTGCTGCTTTTCTCAAACCTTGGGAGAGGCGGAGAATTGGGAAGCTGGTGCAAATCCGGCGCTGCCCCCGCAACGGTAAGGAAGGGAAGGTCGCAACCAAACGCCACTAAGAGAGGACCTCGGGAAGGCGATGCGACCGTGCCATTGGCACCTTCCAAGCCCGGAAACCAGCCTTGCAAAACGTCAATCCGCGGGCGGCGGTGCAGGCGCTGGCTTGGGTGCACGTCCTCCTTGTGGCGCCCACCCCCGCGCTGTGCTGCCGATCGCTCCAGCAACGCCGCACCCAGCGGCCGGGAAGCACAAGATGAACAACGATATCAATGCATTGCTTGCGGGACGCCAGATCGGTCACGCGTTGGAGCAACCGTTCTACAATGATCCGGCGGTGTTTCAGACCGATCTGGAAACGATCTTCTACCGTGATTGGTTGTTTGCGGTCGCGGCCTGTGAGTTGGAAAAGCCGGGCAGCTATGTCACCCACACCGTTGGTGCCTATCGCGTCATCATCGTTCGCGGTGCGGATGGCCAGATTCGCGCGTTCCACAACTCCTGCCGCCACCGTGGATCGGTGATTTGTACCGCCGCCAAAGGCAACGCGCCAAAGCTGGTCTGCCCTTATCATCAATGGACCTATGAGCTGGACGGTTCACTTCTATGGGCGCGGGACATGGGACCGGACTTTGACCCGTCCAAACATCGTTTGAAGTCGGTGCACTGCCGCGAGCTGGCTGGGCTGGTTTACATCTGTCTGGCAGACGAAGCTCCCGATTTTGACAGTTTTGCAGAATTGGCCGCGCCTTATCTGGAACCCCATGATCTGGGCAATGCCAAGGTGGCGTTCGAAAGTTCGATCATCGAGAATGGCAATTGGAAGCTGGTCTGGGAAAACAACCGCGAGTGCTACCATTGCGGTGGCAACCATCCCTCGCTGTGCCGAACCTTCCCCGATGATCCATCTGTCACTGGAATTGAAGCTGGCGACACGCCACCCGCCTTGGCCGCGCATTTCCAACGTTGTGAAGCAGCGGGCATCCGGTCGGATTTCCAGCTGGACGCAGGCGGCCAATACCGGCTTGCGCGGATGCCACTGAAAGAAGGCGCCAAAAGCTATACTCTGGATGGGAAAACCGCCGTGCGCCGCTGGTTGGGCCGCGTGCCATTTGATGATGCTGGCACCTTGCTGAAGTTCCACTATCCCTCGACGTGGAACCATTTCCTGCCGGATCATTCCATCATCTTTCGTGTAACACCCGTGAGCCCGACGGAAACCGAAGTCACCACCAAATGGCTGGTGCACAAAGATGCGGTTGAGGGCGTGGATTATGACCTGAAACGTTTGACCGAGGTCTGGATGGCCACCAATGACGAAGACCGCCGCGTTGTCGAAGACAATCAAAAGGGTATCAATTCGCCAGCCTATACACCCGGTCCCTATTCGCCAACGCAGGAATCCGGGGTTGCGCAGTTTGTCGATTGGTACTGCGGGACCCTGTCCGCGCGGCTCGCCCCTAAATCACTTGCGGCGGAGTAGGCGTAATGAACGATATGAGCAACAAACCCATGCGCGGGACATGGACCGATGATGAAATGCTGGAGTGCGTTTCGGTCATTCCGGAAATGCCGAATGTGGCCAGCTTTACCTTTCGTGCGCCATCTGGTGCGCTGTTCGACTATCAACCGGGGCAGTTTCTGACGCTTGAACTTCCTGTGCCGGGCGGCACGGTGCACCGGACCTATACGATCTCTTCTTCGCCCTCGCGGCCCCGCTCGATCACCATAACCGCCAAAGCGCAGAGCGACAGCATCGGCACACGCTGGATGCTCGATAACCTCAAGCCCGGCGTGCGGCTCAAGGCGTTTGGTCCGGCGGGTCTTTTCACCAATGCGGACAGCAAGGCCGACAAATATCTGTTCATTTCGGCAGGCTCCGGCATCACCCCGATGATGTCGATGACCACCTGTTTGTGGGATGAAGGCACGGATCTGGATGCCGTGTTCATCAATTGCGCCCGCGTGCCTTCGGAAATCATTTTTCGTGAGCGGCTTGAACAGATGGCCAGCCGCGCGCCGGGGCTGGAAGTGAAATTTGTCGTCGAGGCGCCCGATCCCTATGCGCCATGGACCGGGTATCAGGGTATGTTCAACCAGCTGATGCTGGGTCTGATGGCCCCTGATTATCTGGAGCGCGAGGTCTATTGCTGCGGGCCGGAGCCGTTCATGCAGGCTGTGCGCGACGCGCTGGCGGGGCTTGGCTTTGACATGGACCACTATCATCAGGAAAGCTTTGGCGCACCTGTTGAGGAAGAGGCGGATCAGCCTGATCTGGATGATGTGGTCCCGGATGAGGAGAGCACTGCGGAAGTCTACTTCGCGCAGTCGGACGTGCGTCACAAATGCACCGAAACCGATACTGTTCTGGCCGTGGCCCGGGCGGCAGGGCTGAACATCCCGTCGGGCTGTACTTTCGGGGTTTGTGGCACCTGCAAGGTCAAAAAGACCGGGGGTGATGTCCATATGGTCCACAACGGCGGCATCTCGGAGGATGACATCGAGGCGGGATATGTCCTGGCCTGCTGTTCACACCCGATGGGCAAGGTGTCGATCGAGATTTAGGGGATCCCCCTCCGGCCTTGGTGTCGGAGGGGGCGTTCCTCAGACAAAGGCAAAGGGGTCGTCAATCACACCCACAAGCGGCATCAAAAACTCGCCGTCTGTCGGGCCCGTTGCGGAAACGTGAAATGCATCAATGGCGTTCTTGGCCGCCAGAAGGCTGTCGTCGGACCCGTCAAAAAGTTGCATGGCTGTGCTGGCATTGCCGACCTCTGACATGCCTTTGATCACTGCAAAATAGGCGCCGATGTCGGACTTGTTTTCCAGATAGGCCTGATCGACATAGGATTGCGGCACAGGATCAGCAGGAAACTTCGCCCCTTGAATGATCGCAAGGATAAAGTTGGGCGGGGTCACATCGGGGCTGTTTTCCAAAACATCGACCCAGAAATCGAAACCGGCCTGATCCGCCTGACGGCCCAGAACGTTTTGGTAGACGGCGGTCACAAAGGCACTGACATCGGTGAGGTTGCCCGCGTCATCCATCACAGCCGCATAGGTTTCCTGCGTCTCCTGCTGCGTAAAAAAGCTCGCTGCCATATCGGCAATGCTCAGCCCCTCGGCGTATTTTCCGGCCCAGAAGAACAACCCCAAAGCATCAGGTGCCCGGTTGAAATAAGCCACGTAAAGCTCAACAATTTCGGAGAATTCTTCGGCATTCAGGCTGGCTGGTCCGTCAAAGATATCCAGATGCATGGGCTGGCCGACAAAGACATCCATTTCTGTTCCAAAATCCAGAAACTCCACATCAATCAGGGTATCGATATCCGTGCCGGAGGACAGGCGATTGGTGATTGTCGTGGCCTCTGCTGACAGCGTCAGAGTGTAGCTGCTTTGATCTCCGGTATAGAGGACGGTGTCATCCCCCGCACCGCCATCAATTGTGTCGTGCCCTGCGCCCGGATCAATCGTGTCATTTCCAATGCCCGCGCTGATCGGGTCAGGTCCGGGTGAGCCGACGATAAAGTCATCTTCGGTTACCTGAGTACCGGTTGGGGCATCAAATGGGATATGCTGGCCTGGTGTGAACGGCCCTTTGCGCGGTATGGCGGCTTCATCGAAAGCCTCTATCCATGCCTCGACGGCAGCAATACCGGTAAATTCGGGCAAGGTTGCGCCGCCCAGCAGAACGACGACTTCTTGCAGTTCCCCGCCTGTGAATGTCTGGGAGAAGAAGAGCGTGGAAAAGTTGTTTCCGCCCCATTTAACATCAAAGACCATTCCTGGATCGTTCGCATAGAGCCGCCCCGCACCATCCAGATAAGTGGCCGAGAACACGTTCTTGTCGATGTTGGTGTGCGAATAATTCCCAAAGGCGTCGTATTCGATGGAATAGGAGAAACCTGTTTCAGTGTCGGCTGTGACCAGCACCAGTTCTGTGGTTTCGGTCCCTACCAGACTACCAGTATAGGCATTGCTGCGGATCAATTGCGCGGGAATTGTATAGGTCGTCATCGGCTGCATGTCCTTGCAAAATGGAGAATCGGCGCGTCGACGCCTGCGTTGTGCGGGCCTCCATATAGTTCAACGTATGCGTGTCAACTGAGGGTAGGCGCGAATTCGCTGATCGAGCGGAGACTGGGGAAAAGGCTGACCTAAGGGCATGCGCGATGGAAAATGGACTGACAGTAGATCAGCGGCAAACCTATCATCAAAAGGTGTTTGTGGCGGCTGTAAGGACATCTGACACCGACGAGGGGGCCGCCGCACAGCAGCAACTCGAAGCGATCGCTTTCTTTGCATCCGGTGCCAACAGGTCAAATGGCCGCCGGATCGGGCTGACGGTCAGAACTGCCATCCTAGGAGTAAAGGATGCTGTGCCGGGGCGGGATTATGCGATGCTGGTGCGCGGTGTGGACGTTTGACGCGGGCGGATCAACGCGCCGGGATCGCGCAGTCTTTTCGCCGTGCCCGATCTGGCGTTGTATGATCGTACCGTGGCGGATCAATCTGTCACACTTGCTGCAGGGCCGATGGGCGAGCTGTCCATGTACGGCGCAACAGAAAAAGGGAGAGCGAGCCAATGACAGATGCAAATCCAAAGGTGTCTTTCACTCAGATGAAGGACGGCACCAAGGAAGAATACCTGCTGTTGCATGAATTGGAGAAACCCTATTTGGGCCTGACCGCTGATCGGGTTCTGGAGGAGCTGCGTCGCCAGGGCGAGGCGACGCTAGAGGGGTATCAGATCACCCGACTGGAACATGGCTTGCAATCGGCCAGCCGGGCCGAGGCGGAAGGCGCCGACATCGACTGGATCGTTGGAGCGCTCTTGCATGACATTGGTGATGGGCTGGCCCCGCAGAACCATGACCGTTTTTCCGCCGAGGTGATCCGCCCCTTTGTCCGCTGGGAGGTGGCCTGGACGGTGGAGCATCACGGGATTTTCCAGATGGTCTACTACGCGCATCATTACGGCTGGGACAAAGATGCGCGTGACCGGTTCAGGGATCACCCCTGCTTCGACACCTGCGCGGCATTTTGTGAACGTTGGGATCAGGCATCCTTTGATCCGGAATATCCGTCAAAATCCTTAGAACATTTTGAGCCAATGGTGCGCGAGGTGTTTGCCCGAAAAGCCTACGATCCTGCCGTGATCCGTGAGGACGAGGTGATCGGGCTTTAGGCTCTGCGTCTTAGGTCAAATTGACTATCGGCGGCATGACGTCACAATTGGACAAGGTCATTTTGGCCGATTTCTGCAAAATGCCGCTTTTGGTATTTTGCCCGCTTCAATGGCGTGTTTACTGTGCCTGCGTTCGGGGCCGAACGATGTGGGGAAAGGCAAACATAGATGTCGGATTTATGGGGCGGGTTGTCCCAGGCTTTCTATATGCTTGTCTCGCTGGATGCGGACCTGGTTGAGATCACGTTGCGGTCACTTCAGGTGACGCTGACGGCCCTGGTGATTGCATCGCTGATTGCATTGCCATTGGGCGCCTTGCTGGCCGTGCGCCGGTTTCGGATACGGCGACTGACCATTGCGGTACTGAATGCGTTGATGGGGCTGCCGCCTGTGGTGGTCGGTCTGATCGTCTATATCATGCTCAGCCGCTCTGGCCCGTTTGGGGTTTTTGGCCTGCTGTTCACGCCCACGGCCATGATCATTGCGCAGGTGATCATCATTGTGCCGCTGATTGCCTCCATCGCGCATCAAGCCCTTCGCGAATTGTGGTCGGATTACCATGACCTGCTGATTTCAATGAACACGACCCACACCCAGCGGATAATGACCCTCCTATGGGATGGGCGGCGGGCCTTGCTGACGGCGGCATTGGCAGGCTTTGGCCGGGCCATCGGTGAGGTCGGCGCGATCATGGTGGTGGGCGGTAATATCGACCACCACACACGGGTTTTAACCACCGCAATTGCATTGGAAACCGGCAAGGGCGATTTTGCGCTGGCCCTCGCCCTTGGTTTTGTCCTGATCGCAATGGCGATTGCAGTCAATCTGGTGATCCACTGGTTGACCCAGACCGAGAAGGAGGGCCGCTGGTGAGTGCAATGTTCCCTCTGATTGTTGAAGGCGCGGTGACCCGGCGTGGCGGGAAAGTGCTGGTTGGCCCTGTTGACCTGCGTCTTGAGGCCGAAGGCATCACCGTTGTGATCGGGCCCAATGGGGCCGGCAAAACCTCGCTCCTGCGATTGCTGCACGGGATTGCCCGGATCTCTGCGGGCCGGGTGACATGGGCCTGTGATGAAGGTGAGGCGCGGCGCAGACAGGCGTTTGTGTTCCAGACCCCGGTGATGCTGCGCCGGTCAGTGCGGGACAATCTGGCCTATCCCCTGCGTCTGACGGGTGTGGACCGCAAGACCGCGCGGGCACAGGCCGAACTCTGGGCACAGAAAGTCGGCCTTGGTGATGCCCTGACGCGTCCGGCGACCGCCCTGTCGGGAGGGGAGCGACAGAAGCTGGCGTTAGGCCGTGCTTTGATCCGCTCGCCCGATGTGCTGTTTCTGGATGAACCCTGCGCCTCCCTCGATGGGCGGGCGATGCGCGACGTTGAGGCCATTTTGCAATCTGCTGCCGCCGCAGGCACGCGGTTGGTCATGTCCACCCATGACATGGGCCAAGCGCGGCGTTTGGCCAGTGAAGTGGTGTTCCTTCTGGGCGGCAAGATCCATGATCGCGGTCCCGCAGAAACGTTCTTTGACACCCCCAATACCGCGCAGGCCCGCGCGTTTCTAAAAGGAGATATTGTAGAATGAAGACCCTGATGATGGCGGCTGTGACCACATTGGCGATGACCGGCGCGGCATGGGCCGATGACATCAAGATGGCGGTTACGACCTCCTTTCACAATTCCGGCCTGTCGGACATTCTGGTGCCTGCGATCAAGCGCGATCTGGACCTTGAGGTGCAGCTGTTGGTGGTGGGCACAGGCCAGGCGCTCAAGCTTGGCGCGGCGGGGGATGTTGATGCCATCCTGGTACATTCCCGCAAGGCTGAAGAGAAATTTCTGGCTGCTGGCAATGGCACCCACCGGCGCGAGATCATGTATAACGACTTTGTCTTTATCGGCCCGAAATCGGATATGGCCAGTGCGGGTAGCGCTGCATCCGCAGCAGAGGCGCTTTCGATGATAGCAAATGCCAAGGCCCCTTTTGTCAGCCGCGGTGACGACAGTGGCACTCACAAAAAGGAACTGAGCCTTTGGAACGCAGCAGGCCTTGATCCGGCGACGTTCGGGGGGTGGTACAAGGCCGTGGGTGCAGGCATGGGCGCTGCGCTGAACACGGCAGCGGGGATGGACGCCTATATCATGTCGGACAGGGCCAGCTGGCTCAATTTCGGCAATAAGGCCGATCTGGCGCTGATCTTTGCGGGCGATCCGGTACTGTTCAACCAATATGCCTATCTGCCCGTGAACCCGGAAAAACATGCCCATGTGAAGCATGATCTGGCGCTTAAGTTGGAGGGTTGGTTGGTGTCGGACACCGCAAAGACGCTGATCAATGATTACAAGATCAACGGCGAAACACTTTTCGTATTCAACGCGGTGCAATGACGGTCCGGCACCAGGGTTGAACTTGCAAAAAAGCGAGAAGCGCTACCGGGTGTTGCGCTTCTTTTACCCCTCAAGATCCCCATGTACCGCAAATTGCTCAAGCCCTGCGCCCTGGGGCTCGATCACTCGGTAGGCTTCGCGCACGCCCGAAGGCGTCAGTTCACGCGCAACCGTCAGCAGGGTGTTGGCGTCATGCCCGTCACATAGATCCAGCATTTGGCGGATTTCCTCTGCGGCCACAGGGCGGGCTGCGGCGACATCCGGGGCGCCGTAATAGGTGACAAAATGCTGGGCCAGCAGATCGGTCAGCGTGTCGACCTCTGCCGGCTCGACCTGCGTCACGGCCACAAATGTCACCCGGCCCGAGGTTTCCAAACCAAACCATCCGTTTGCAAAGGCCTGCCGCGCCTTGCCGGACAGATCGGCCTCCGACCAGTCTGAAAATTCAAAACCACCCGAGATACACCATTCGCCCGTCCGGGCGGCATTGGCATAGACACGGGTATCGCTTTCGTCAAAATGAATGGCGCGGGCCAGTTGCATCACAGATCCTCCAACAGGGTGGTGAGCGGGATGAGGAATGTATCGCCCTTGTGCCTCAGCAACATACCAAAGCGCTCATCGACGCCGAGAAAGCTACCTGTCTGGCCGTTTTGGGTGATCTCTTCGCCCATGCCATGCACCAAACCGCGCCATTCCCCATGCACAGGTTTGACGCCTTCTTCGTCCCAGCGGGCGATCCAGTTCAGCGTGTGCCGCGCCCAACTTTCCAGTAGCCTTGGCGCCTCCACATCTGCGCAGCCTTCGGCATATAGGGCGGTCTGATCCGGGGTGTGGCCGGTTTCATCGCCCTTGGGCCAAAGCGGCAGGGAAAGCCCGACAACCAGCCAATCGGGCACTTCGCCCGGTGCTTTCGTACCGGCAGCGACACGCAACTGGCCGCATTTCGCACCGTTGATCCGAAGGCCGCCGCCCCATTCCAGATGTACGGCAACCTCCGGCGGGGCCAGCGCCCCAAGCGCGTTTTGAAAACCAACGCCGCAGACCGGCAACATCGCCAAAGCATCCTGCAGGGGCACTTCGGGGGCAAATACAATGGCCGCCATCAAGCTATCGGGTGACAGGTTGTACACCACTAGACCAGCGTCACAGCCCACCGCCGCTTGCAGACAGGCGGTGTGAAACGGATCTTCGCGCCCGGTGACGGCAAGACCGGACATTAATGGAGGGAAAATCACCTCGGTCATGCGATACCTTTGGCAATAAGCGCCTGCGCCACATCGATAAAGCTCTTGGCCTGCGCACTGTCCGGTGCGGAAACAACAATCGGCGCACCGCCGTCTGCGGCCAGCCGGATATCAAGATGCAGAGGGATTTCCGCCAGCAAGGGCACATTGAGCTTGGCCGCCTCGTCAGCAACGCCGCCATGTCCAAAGACATGCTCCTCATGTCCGCAGTTGGAACAGATATGCGTGGACATGTTTTCAATCATTCCCACAATCGGCACGTTCAATTGCTGGAACATATCAATGCCTTTGCGGGCGTCGATCAGGGCGACATCCTGCGGTGTCGAGACAATGATTGCGCCGTCCACCTGCGCCTTTTGGGCCAGGGTCATCTGCACGTCACCGGTGCCGGGTGGCAGATCCACAAGCAGCACATCCAAGGCGCCCCATTGCACCTGCATCATCATCTGTTGCAAAGCGCCCATCAACATTGGCCCGCGCCAGACCACCGCCTGATCGTCGTTGGTCATCAGACCAATGGACATCATCGTGACCCCGTGATTGCGCATCGGCAGAATGGTCTTGCCATCCGGGCTGGCGGGGCGGCCCGACACGCCCAACATGCGCGGCTGGCTTGGGCCGTAGACATCTGCATCCAAGAGGCCAACGCGTCGGCCCTGCGCGGCTAATGCGCAGGCCAGATTTGCCGAAACCGTGGATTTGCCTACGCCACCCTTACCGCTGGCAATCGCGATGATGTGGTTCACACCGGGGATTTTCTCGGGGCCCTTGGGTTCGGATTTGTGACCCAGTTTCAGATCAGGCGGTGCCGGTTGGGCGCTGTGTCCGGTTAGAACCACCGATAGGTTTTCAACACCTGCGACACCTTTGACCAATGCCTCGGCCTGATCGCGGGTCGGCCCGTAGGCGTCAGCGCGGCTTGGATCAATCTCAAGCACAAAACGGACATTACCGCCATCCACGTTCAACGCCCGCACCACTCCGGCTGAGACAATGTCGCCCTTGCCGGTGGGATCTTCGATGGTTTTCAGGGCCTCAAGAACGGCCTCACGTGTCACGCTCAAGGGTCAGTCCTGACCTTTGATGGTGCCGGTCACGACATGTTCCATGTCCAGCCCGTCGATGGTGACGACGGCCCGCGCCGTGAATTCCTTGCCGCTGGTTTCAGCGCTGCGCATTGCCTCTTCGATGGCTTGCTGCGAGGTCACTCCGACCTGTTTGAGAAACTTGCGCATCGACATGTTGAAATCATCGCTCATCTTTTGCTCTTTCCTGTTGGTGTTGACGAAAGAAGTCAGGAGTTCCTAACATCTTATATGTTTTTACGCCTGCGTCATCTCGTTCCGGGTCTGGTTTCCATTGCCATATGGGCCGGACAAGCCGTTGCGAATGAAAGAAATTTTCGCCTCTATGCGCCGCCCGATCTGATCGAAAGCGGGCTGCTGAAATATCTGCTTCCACGGTTTTCTCTCAAAACGCAGGTACGGATCGAACTGGTCGAAGATCCCGCGCAGGCCGAGGCCAGTTTTGGCCCGGAGGGCAATCCGGTCTTTGACGGGTTGGGACAGCGCTGGCATTTTGCAGTGCCGGAAGGCGGCCACGCGGGGGCTGCGCGGTTTGGCGATTGGATTGACTCTGAGGTTGGACGCAGGACTGTGACAGGGTTTCAAATAGACGGTGCCGCCTTGTTCAGCCTGCCGACGCAGGCACAAGTCAGTGCTGAAACCGTGACCTATAACGGGGACGCCGTGGCGGGCCGCGTCAAGGCGCGGGGATTGTGTGGGCGCTGTCATGTGGTGGTTGCGGCGGACCGGATGAATGCCATCGGATCGACACCGTCCTTCTTTGCGCTGCGCAGCTTGGGAAATTGGGAAGACCGCTTTGCCGCGTTTTTTGCTCTTAACCCGCATCCCGCTTTCACGCAGGTTAAGGATGTCACCGACCCTTTTCCGGTGGATCGCCCGTCGCCCATCGTTCCGGTCGCGATGACATTGGACGATCTGGAGGCAATCATCGCTTATGTTGCCGCGCTGGAGCCAGCCGATCTTGGGGCACCGCTTGATCATCAGTGATCCTTGCGCTTGCTGAGGTAGTCCGCCGTGGTTCTGGGTCGGGGTCGCTCAGCGCCTGCAAAGGGGCTGTTTTCGGCGTGATATTGCGCGTTGACCCTGCAATTGTCGCACATCTGGATCATCCGTGCGGCATCGCCGGTCTTGAACATGGAATGTTTGCCCGCCAGTTTTTCCGTAATTTTCTCGATGGTGGATTTCACACCAAACAGCGCACCACATTCAACGCAGGCAAAGGGTTCTTCCTCGTTCAGGATCACCTGTTCCAGAGCGCTGTTGTCCAAATTCATGCATGGTTCATAGGTGATTGCGTCTTCGGGGCAGACATTGGCGCAAAGCCCGCATTGCAGGCATGCGTCCTCCTGAAAACGCAATTGCGGCAGGTCGGGGTTGTCGCCCAATGCACCAGAAGGGCACAGCGAAATGCACGATAGGCAAAGTGTGCAGGCATCAGTGTCCACCAAAACCGCGCCATAGGGGGCATCGTCCGGCAATGCGATCTGTGATGCATCCGGGTTCAACGCTTTGGCGGCGGTACGGGCAATTTGCCTCCGCGTGCCCATCGGGCGCTGGGGGGTTACGTCGGTAGGGGTGGTTTGTGCCGCGAACAATTGATCGGACAAAACATCAGGGTCACTGGTGTCCAGAATCGTGATCCGATCACCGCCCATGGCGCGGGCAAGGGCTGCTTCACCGATGATAACATCGCGGTCTGATTTCGGGGTGAGCAGGACAGTCACCTCTGAGAACCCTGCGGCCAATGCGGCCAGCATTTCAGCATGGCCAATGGTGGCGAGGGCGTCGACCTCCAGCGGGATCACATTGGCAGGCAGGCCGTTGCCGTACCGTGCGGCAAGGCGGATCATCTCGGCGCCGGTTTCATTCACGGTCAACAGGCGCGGATTTTGACCACCCGCATCCAGATAGGCTTTGGCCAATGTCTGAATGCGGCGGAAGGTTAGATCTGCGGGCGGGGCGTCATAGCTGATCGCGCCGGAGGGACAAAGCGATGCGCAAGCGCCGCAGCCCGCGCAGATCAGCGGATCAACCGTCACATGGTCGCCATCCGGCGTGATCGCCCCGGTTGGGCAGACATCCAGACAGCGTGTGCAACCGATCTGCTCCGCCCGCGAATGGGCGCAGAGCAGAGGTTCGGCCTTTATATAGAGGGGCTGCTCAAAGGTGCCGGTCAGATGCGATGCTTCGAGCACCGATGCGGCCACGTCCAGCGGGTTGCCGGGGTCGGGGCGGAGATAACCCTCGCGTTTCTCATGGGCCGGAAACAGGGGGGTCTCGCCGCGCAGATCCAGCAGGATATCGCATTGCGAACGCCCGCCATTTCGCGGATCAGAGAACACCATATCGCCGCGACCGGCAGGATCGGGAATTTGCAGCCCGTCGATGGTGACATCAAATTGTCCCAGCGATCCTTTTGCGGTTTTCAAGCGGCCCACAACAACATCGAAGTTGCGGCTATCCAATCCATCGGGAGGGGTCGGCAACAGGACTGTCACGCTCAGATATTGGCAAAGCTGCGCGGCAACTTGCAGGGCCGTTTCGTCCCGCGCGAGGATAAGGCAAAGCCCCTCAGAAACGACATCAAGGGTCTTGGCGGTGGCGGCGGGTAAGGTCGCCTCGGCCACCAGCGCGGCCATTTTGGGTAGTTTTGGTGCGTCATCTGCGCTCCAACCTGCCCTGTCGCGCAGGTCCAGAGTGGCGGGGGCAGGGGCGTCCAGACTGTCTGCAAGCTCTGTAAAAAGAGCCGATTCTTGGGCACAGCAAAAAATTGCATCCCCGGTCGAGATCGCCTCTGCAGCGGCGTTTGACTGGGTGGTGCAAAGGGCGGAATGCTCCTTTGAGCAGGGCAGGCCGGAGGCCGATGTGAGGCCCTCCGCGTCTATGGTTTGGGTGCCCGCACAATTGCATAAAATCAATGATTTAGACATGTATTTGCCGCCCCATTTCTTCCCTGTTTCGGTGCGCATTTTGCGTCCCGAAGCCAATCTAAGTAGGCATGATTCCTACGGCCCGTAAACCGGCTTTTTGGTTGTGCCTCTGCCGGATCAGGGGCGAATCAGTTGGGATGATTCGGCGGTTCTGCGACGAGGTAGATTTCCGATCATTTTGGTCGAGATAGACAATAAGTCCGAAGCGGCCCTGTCCGACTTTCACAATTGCCCAAATTGTCCGCAATCTGATCAAAGCCTGTGCCAGCCCCAATTCGCGCTTTGTCCAAGAGCGACGTTAGGGCAGGCTTTACTGGCAATACGAAAACTCCGGGGCCAAGTGATCCACAATCCGCAACAATATGAGACGATGCCGATGGGCGTTGTGCTGCGCCGCACACCGGGCGTGACCCGTTGGGCGAAGTGGTCATGGCGGGCTGTTGGTGTGTTGCCTGGCGCAGCAGAGGCCAATTGGGCCGCCCTGCGCAAGGATGGCGAGATCACCGAATTTCATGCCGCGACACTGATGCTTGAGCTGCATGGCGCTGAAACGGATGCATATCTGCACGGGCTCGCCGCGCAGGTGCCTTGTCTCTATGTGGTCATGCGCGAAACCGACGATGCGGCGCGGCCCTTTGATTTGGTTCTGATCACCGCCTCGCCCTATGAGGCGCAGGATTACGCCGACAACGGAGAGGACGTGGTCGAAAAGATCGCGATGCCGCCGGTTGTGATTGGTTGGGTCGAAGCCTTCGCGCAGCTTTTCCACACCGAAGAGGTCTTCAAGAAACGGCGCCGCGACAAGAAAGATATCGGTCTTGTTGAAGACGGGATCGGCGATGTGCGGATTGCCCAAATGGCGGATGTTTATCGCGCCCCGAGCAAGGCCAAGAAGGAGCGCCTGCAATGAGCCGCAGTGATTTCTGGTCGCGGCGCAAGGCCGCGGTGGAGGCGGAAGCCGAAGGGGATGCGCAGGCATTGTTGGAGGTTGAGGCCGAGGTGCAAGAAGCCGCTTTGGCGGAAAAGACCGACGCAGAGATCCTTGAAGAGTTGGGCCTGCCTGACCCGGATACCTTGAGCGAAGGCGACGATTTCAAAGTCTTCCTGACCCAAAGTGTTCCTGCCCGCATTCGTGACCGTGCCCTGCGCCGCCTTTGGATCAGCAATCCGGTTTTGGCCAATGTCGATGGGCTGGTCGATTATGGTGAGGATTTCACCGATGCGTCTTTCCTGCTGGGCAATCTGCAGACGGCCTATCAGGTCGGCAAAGGCATGACCGCCCATGTTGAGGAACTGGCCCGCCAAGCCGAGGCAGAGCAAACCGCCGGCGAAGAGCCTGTGGCGCTTGAAGACGAAACCGAGACCGCACCTCAAGAGCCTGCGCAAGACACGATGCCAGAGGATGATCTGATTGCCGTGGCCGAGGCGCAGCCAAGTGCAACCGAAGAAACACAAGAATCTGAACTGGCCGCCGCGCCCCGGCGGATGCGTTTTGTATTCGACACGCCCCAGCAGGTGTCTGCGTGACCAAGGAGACCGATATGACCGCCACCGCAGAGCAGATCACCATTGCGCCCGAAGACCGGCAGCGGGCCGATCTGTACAATTTCCTAGGTCTGCTTCTGGCCGGACCACCCAGTGAGATGCTGCTGGAACAATGCGCCGATCTTGGCGGTGATGATGGCCCGCTTGGCACAGCAATCAATGCGCTGGCAAAGATCGCCAGGCTGTCCAAGCCCGCGCAGGTGGAACGCGAATTTAACAAGCTGTTCATCGGTTTGGGCCGGGGCGAGCTTTTGCCCTACGCAAGCTACTATTTGACCGGTTTTCTCAATGAAAAGCCACTGGCCAGCCTGCGCCGCGATATGGCAGCGCGGGGGATGCGCCGTGCGCCAAATGTCTATGAGCCGGAGGACAACATCGCCTCCTTGATGGAGTTGATGGGCGCGATGATCGTTGGCCGTTTTGGCGCGCCCGCGCCGCTGGACGATCAAAAAGTGTTTTTTAACAGACACATCACCCCTTGGGCAGGGCATTTCTATTCGGATTTGGAAGCTGCAAAGAACTCGGTTTTCTATGCTGCGGTCGGCGCTGTTGGCCGGGTGTTCATGGAAATCGAGAGCGAAGGCTTTCGGATGAGCGCGGGCTAACCCCCGCATTTTTGGCGGGCAACCGTCACCCACCAGAGAGGAGGACTCTCATGACCAAGAAAAACGAGGAGGCAACAAGCCGACGCGATTTTCTCAAGCTGGCGGCGACCGGCGCACCTGCTGCGGCGGTTGCCGTTGTTGCCACCGGGGGCACGGCCGAGGCCGCAGAACCCGACCTGTCCTTGGAAAAGATGCAGGATACCGCGCACACCCGCGCCTATTACGACAGCGCCCGTTTCTGACCGGAACCGGACGATGTGAACTGCCACAGGCGACTGGTTGCGATTGGCCCGACTGCCTGCGGATTTCGTTAACCCAGCTCAGTCCAAAGATGGACAGCAAGGGAGGTTTAAATGCTTAGGAAAAAGACCAACGGGGTAGCGAGACGCCCCCAGCGGACAAGTATCCTGTCTGACGTCGCGGAGAAATCCGTCGACCGCCGTGCGTTCCTGCGCGGCAGCGGTCTGGCCATTGGTGGTCTTGCCGCAATCAGCGCCACCGGCGGTACGGTGACGCAAGCCAGCGCGGCATCCGCCGCGAGCGCGGCTGTTGAAACGATCAAATCGGTCTGCACCCATTGTTCGGTCGGATGTACAGTTGTGGCAGAGGTGCAAAACGGCGTTTGGGTTGGGCAAGAGCCCGGCTGGGACAGCCCGTTTAACCTGGGGGCCCATTGCGCCAAAGGGGCGTCGGTGCGCGAACACGCGCACGGCGAACGCCGTCTGAAGTATCCGATGAAAAAAGAGGGCGGTGAGTGGAAGCGCATCAGCTGGGAACAGGCGATCAACGAGATCGGCGACGGCATGATGAACATCCGCGAAGAAAGCGGCCCTGACAGTGTCTATTGGCTGGGTTCGGCCAAGCACAGCAACGAACAGGCCTATTTGTTCCGCAAGTTTGCTGCCTATTGGGGCACCAACAACGTGGACCACCAGGCCCGGATCTGTCACTCGACCACAGTTGCCGGTGTTGCAAACACCTGGGGCTATGGCGCGATGACCAATTCCTACAATGACATCCACAATTCCAAGGCGGTCTTCATTATCGGCGGCAACCCGGCCGAGGCGCATCCTGTCTCGCTTTTGCACGTATTAAAAGCCAAGGAACAGAACAACGCGCCGCTGATCGTCTGCGATCCGCGTTTCACCCGCACAGCGGCCCATGCCGACGAATATGTGCGGTTCCGTCCCGGTACGGATGTGGCGCTGGTTTGGGGTATTCTCTATCACATCTTCGAAAACGGTTGGGAGGACAAAGAGTTTATCCGCACCCGTGTCTGGGGCATGGACCAGATCCGCGAAGAAGTGGCGAAATGGAACCCCGAAGAGGTCGAGCGTGTCACGGGCGCGCCGGGTTCTCAGCTGCGCCGTGTGGCGCGGACCATGGTCAACAACCGCCCCGGCACTGTGATCTGGTGCATGGGCGGCACACAGCACACCAATGGCAACAACAACACCCGTGCCTATTGCATCCTTCAGCTGGCGCTGGGGAACATGGGCACAAGCGGTGGCGGCACCAATATCTTCCGCGGCCACGACAACGTACAGGGTGCGACCGACCTTGGTGTTCTGTCCCACACTTTGCCGGGCTATTATGGCCTGTCCAAAGGCGCTTGGGATCACTGGGCACGCGTTTGGGAGGAAGATCCCGAATGGCTGGCCGGTCAGTTCGACAAGATCACTGGCGCAGACGGCAAGGACAAGAGCCTGCAAAATCTCAAGGGCATTCCGGTCTCGCGCTGGATTGACGGTGTTCTTGAGGACGAAGGCAACATGGACCAGCCGAACAAGGTGCGGGCCATGGTTCTGTGGGGCCACGCCCCGAACAGCCAGACGCGCGGTCCCGAGATGAAGACAGCGATGGAAAAGCTGGATATGCTGGTCGTGATTGACCCCTATCCAACGGTTTCTGCTGTTTTGCATGATCGCACGGACGGTGTTTACCTGTTGCCTGCTGCAACCCAGTTTGAAACGCGTGGCTCGGTCACCGCATCAAACCGGTCGTTCCAGTGGCGCGACAAGGTTGTGGACCCGCTGTTCGAATCCAAAACCGACCATGAGATCATAGGCCTGTTCGCCAAGAAGTTCGGCTGGTCCGATCGTTTCTTCCGCAATATCGAAATGGAAGACGATGTGACTCCCAATGTCGAAAGTGTCACGCGCGAGTTTAACCGCGGTCTTTGGACCATCGGTTACACCGGACAAAGTCCGGAACGGCTCAAGATGCACATGGCAAATCAGCACACCTTTGACCGCACCACCTTGCAGGCCATCGGTGGCCCGGCAGATGGCGATTACTATGGTCTGCCATGGCCGTGTTGGGGCACCGCCGAGATGAACCATCCTGGCACGCCGAACCTGTATGACATGTCCAAACCCGTGTCTGAGGGCGGTCTGACATTCCGCGCCCGCTTTGGTGTGGAACGCGATGGCGATAACCTTCTGGCCGAAGGGGTCTACAGCAAGAACTCGGAAATTCAGGACGGCTATCCCGAATTCACGATGCAGATGCTGATGGATCTGGGCTGGGACAGTGATCTGACGGATGATGAACGTGCTGCCATTGACGCGGTGGCCGGTCCCAAGACCAACTGGAAAACCGACCTTTCGGGCGGGATTCAGCGGGTCGCGATCAAGCATGAATGTGCGCCCTTTGGGAATGCTAAGGCGCGTGCGGTTGTATGGACCTTCCCCGATCCGGTGCCATTGCACCGCGAGCCGCTCTATACGCCGCGGCGCGATCTGGTGGCGGATTATCCGACCTATGAGGATCGTCAGGACTACCGCCTGCCGACGCTCTATGCCTCGATCCAGAAGAACGACTTTTCCAAGGAGTATCCGATTGTCCTGACCTCCGGCCGTTTGGTCGAATATGAGGGCGGGGGCGAGGAAAGCCGTTCCAATCCCTGGCTGGCCGAGCTTCAGCAAGACATGTTTGTCGAGATCAACCCGCGTGATGCCAACAACATAGGGCTGCGGGATGGTGCACAGGTCTGGGTCGAAGGGCCAGAGGGCGGCAAGGTCAAGGTGATGGCGATGGTCACAGAGCGGGTCGGTGAAGGCGTTGCCTTTATGCCGTTCCACTTTGGCGGACATTTCCAGGGTCAGGATCTGCGGGACAAATACCCCGACGGTGCAGACCCCTATGTCCTGGGTGAAAGTTCAAACACAGCCCAGACCTATGGCTATGATTCCGTAACGCAAATGCAAGAGACCAAGACCACTCTTTGCAAAATCAGCGCAGCATAAGGAGAACGAGAAATGGCAAGAGCTAAGTTCCTCTGTGACGCCGAACGCTGCATTGAATGCAACGCCTGTGTCACCGCCTGTAAGAACGAGCATGAGGTGCCCTGGGGGATCAACCGCCGCCGCGTGGTGACCCTCAATGACGGCAAACCGGGTGAACGTTCGCTTTCGGTGGCCTGCATGCACTGTTCGGACGCACCATGTATGGCGGTCTGTCCGGTGGATTGCTTCTACCAGAACGAAGAAGGCGTCGTGTTGCACTCCAAGGATCTGTGCATCGGTTGCGGCTATTGCTTCTATGCGTGCCCTTTTGGCGCGCCGCAGTATCCGCAGGCGGGCAACTTTGGCAGCCGGGGCAAGATGGACAAATGTACCTTCTGCGCGGGTGGTCCCGAAGAGACCCACTCCACCGCCGAATTCGCCAAATACGGCCGCAACCGGATCGCAGAGGGCAAATTGCCGATCTGCGCCGAGATGTGTTCGACCAAGGCGCTTTTGGCTGGGGACGGCGATGTTGTGTCAGCGATCTACCGTGAGCGCGTTGTCGCACGCGGCTTTGGCTCGGGTGCATGGGGCTGGGGCACGGCCTATGACCAAAAGGGTGGCTAAGCCGCTCCTTTGGTTTTGAACCAACAGGGTGGCCCGTGGTCTTGTTACCTGCCGGGCCACCCGACCTTGATTTTAACCCTTTCAGATTTGGGAGGTGGGCCCATGCTTCGCGTGGCACTCGCACTCGTCCTTTCCCTGATGCTTGGCCTGACGGCGCAAGCACAGACAACCCCTGACCGCAGCGCCACCGGCGGGGCACAGACCCTTGCCGATATTCTGGCCCGTCAACGTGGCGAGCCTGTGGATGACAGCGCAATGCGCAGCGATACGGGCAATCCGGCGGATGTCGCGGGCGCGGCGCAGCTTGGCCCGATCGGCGGCACCTCTGATCCAGAGGTCTGGCGGGCGATCCGCTATGGCTCCGCCGAGACCCGCGTGTCTGCGGGTGGTGAGGTGGCCAGCGTTCTGGTGCAGGATGGCGGCATGAAATGGCTGAGCTGGCGCGACGGGCCACTGCGGACCTACGGCGGCTGGCTTTTGATCGGCACGCTGGGGGCGCTGGTGCTGTTCTATCTGCTGCGCGGTCGCATCCGCATCGACGAAGAGATGACCGGCCGCACTGTGACCCGGTTCAAGGCGATTGAGCGCTTTGGTCACTGGTTGCTGGCGGGATCGTTTGTCCTGCTGGGGCTGACCGGGCTGGTGTCCCTCTTCGGGCGGATCTTTATCGCGCCCTATCTGGGCCGCGAGGTGAATGCGACCTTGCTGAACGCATCGAAATGGATTCACAACAACGTGGCTTGGGCGTTCATCATCGGGCTGGTGATGATCTTTGTGATGTGGGTGGTTCACAACATCCCGAACCGGACTGACCTTGTTTGGCTGCGTCAGTTTGGCGGCATCATCGGCAAGAACCATCCGCCGGCGAAGAAGTTCAACGCCGGACAGAAGTTGATCTTTTGGTCGGTGATCCTGTTCGGCACTTCCATCGCCGTTTCGGGGGTGTCACTGCTGTTTCCCTACGAGCTGCCGCTGTTTGCCAAGACCTTTGCCATTCTCAACGATCTTGGGTTGCCAGGGTTGGTCGGTATGGAGCCCTTGCCCGTGATGTTGTCACCGCAGGAAGAAATGCAGTTTGCCCAAGGTTGGCACGCGATCATGGCATTTGTTCTGATGGCGATCATTCTGGCGCATATCTATATCGGCTCGGTCGGGATGGAGGGCGCCTATGACGCCATGGGCAGCGGCGAGGTGGATGAAGCCTGGGCGCATCAGCACCATTCGATCTGGTTGGATGAGATGAAAGAGGCGGGCAAAGACGGCCCGCAAAAGGCCCATCCGGCAGAATAGGCGATGCGGCTTTTTGCGACGATGTCTTTGATTGTGACGCTTTGCGCTGGCGCGGCCTTGGCGCAAAGCTTTACCACGCTCAAGGGGCACGGCGGCCCGATTATGGGGCTGGCCGTATCCGGCAGGGGGCAAGTCGCCACCGCCAGTTTCGACAATTCTGTGGGCCTTTGGGACGGGCGCACTCCGCAATGGCTGGAGGGGCATGAGGCGGCGGTGAACGCAGTTGTATTCCTGCCAGACGGGCGGGTGGTCTCGGCCGGGGATGACTTTACGGTGCGGCTTTGGGAGGACGCGCAGAGCCGGATCATCGGACAGCACAAAGGAAAAGTGACCGCGCTGGCGATTGCACCCGATGGAGGGCTCATTGCCTCGGCCAGTTGGGACGGGACTATTGGCCTTTGGCCGCTGGCAGAGGGCAGTGGTAGTGTCATGAAATTGCGGGACAGCGGTGTGAACGATATCGTGTTCGGGGATGGTGTCGACAGCCTGTTTGCTGCGACCACGAAGGGCGAAGTGCTGTTGTTTGATCTGACGAGCGATGCGCCGCCGCGGCCATTGGTGAAACACGGATTTGGTGTGAATGAGCTGGCGCTCGGGCCGCAGGGCCGCTGGCTGGCTTACGGCGCGGTGGACGGCGGCACGCGCATTCTGGATGCAGTCACCGGCGCAGCTTTGGCTGACTTTACCCTAGACCGAAAGCCGATCCTGTCCATGGTGTATCATGACGGCGCTGGCTTGTTGGCGGTGGGTGACGGGCAGGGCTACATCATGCTGGTGGACACCCGGACCTGGCGCATCCGGCAGGATTTTCGTGCCACGCGGCAAGGCCCGATCTGGGCGCTGGCGTTTTCTCCGGATGGGGCTGTGGTCTGGGCCGGCGGGCTTGATGACCTGGCCTATGGCTGGCCGATTGCTTTGATGGACCAGTTTGATCCCGCGATGGGGCAGGAGCGATCCTTTCTCAAAGAGGCCAGCGAGATGACCAATGGAGAGCGGCAATTCATGCGTAAATGTTCGATCTGCCACGCGCTTGACGCCGGTGCCTCGCGCAAGGCCGGTCCGACCCTGTACGGGGTCTTTGGCCGCACTGCGGGCCGCCTGCCGGGCTATCCCTATTCGCCAACGCTGGCAGGATCGGATATCGTTTGGACAGATGCGACAATCGACCAATTGTTCGATCTGGGACCAGATCACTATATCCCCGGGTCGAAAATGCCGATGCAGGTCATTGCCGCGCCGCAGGACCGGCGGGATTTGATAGAGTTTCTAAAGATCCATTCCCAGACAAAGGAGACAAAGCCATGAAAGCGATGTTCACCAGTTTCGCCGCCATCATTGTTATTGCGGTTGTTGCCAGCTTCGGGCTGGAAAGGGCGGGATTTTCGTCTGAAGAAGTCAACGCGGGCCCGTCCGTGAGATTGGGCAAAGGCAGCCAATGAAACCTGCCGCACCGGACGAATACGGCGAAAGCCTAGCCCATGCTTCGATCCTTGTGATCGACGATGAGCCTGGCATGCGCAACTTTCTGATGAAGATCCTCAAGCCGCGTTGCAAACGGGTGGAGCAAGCGGCCTCAACCGTCGAGGCTACTAACCTGCTGGATCGCAGTTTCTTCGATCTGGTGATCCTCGACAATATCATGCCGGGGAAAACCGGGCTGGACTGGGTGCGCGAGCAACGCAATGTCGGGCTGTTTTCCGATACGATCCTGATCACCGCCTATGCGGATCTGGAAACCGCGATCAAAGCGGTGCGGACAGGTGTTGCAGACTTCGTGCTCAAGCCGTTTCGCGCCAATCAGATCCTCAATGCCGCCGCACGGGCGCTGGACCGCCAGAATCTGCGGCGCGAGAATTTTCTGCTCAAACACGAGCTTGCTGGCGAAGGCAGCCATGCGCGGGGGCGGCTTTTGGGCAATTCTGCCGCAATCAGCGAAGTGCGCGATATTCTGGAACGGCTTGCTCCATTGCCAACCTCGGTCTTGTTTACGGGCGCCACCGGCACGGGCAAAGAGGTGGCCGCGCGGACCTTGCATTCGCTGTCAGACCGGGCCGACAAACCCTTTGTTGCGGTGAATTGCGCGGTGATTTCTCCTGACCGGATTGCGCAGGAACTGTTTGGTTTGGTCGACAATCAGGACCGCCGCAGTGATGGGCTGTTCCTGCATGCCGAGGGTGGGACGCTTTTCCTTGATGAGGTGGTGCAAATGCCCGAACAGGTGCAGGCCGCCTTGTTGCGGGTGCTGGAAGAACAGCGCATTCGCCCTGTCGGGGCAGAGCGGGAAATCCCGCTGAACCTGCGGTTCCTGTTCGCCACCAACGCCGATCTGGATCAGGCCGTCGCCGAAGGGCGGTTCCGGGCTGATCTCTATCACCGTATCAACGTGATGAAGGTCGAGATGCCCCCCTTGCGTGATCGCGCAGGCGATATATCGGAACTTGCGGCGCTGTTCTTGCGGCAATTTTCCAAGACGCTGGGTCTGCCCGCGATTGAGCTGGACGAAGAAACCTTGCTGAAATTTGCCCGCTACGATTGGCCCGGAAACGTGCGGGAATTGCGCAATCTGATTGAACGTTCGGTGATCCTTGGCACCTTTCCGGACAAGTTCGCCGGGGGTGGTCAAATTACCGGAACCCGTGCCATTGAATCGCTTGATCTGGTGATGCAACGGCACATCATGCACATACTGGATGAATGCGATGGCAACCGGGCAGAGGCCGCGCGGCGGCTGGGCGTTTCGCGCAAGACCGTCGATCGCAAATGCGCGGCTTGGGGTGTCTGATTGTCAAAAACTGTCTGGCGCTTCGGGCAGCCAGATTGAAAAAGCCGCGCCCCGCTTGCGCCGGTTGCGCACCCGGATCAGACCACCCGCCCGCTGAATCAATGTCTGGCTGATCGACAGACCCAGCCCGGTGCCTTCTGCCAGTTTGGTCGTAAAAAACGGATCAAACAGGGTATTGAGGTTCTCATCCGGAATGCCCGGCCCGGTATCAGCAATTTGCAGGCATGTTCCGGCCTTGCCTTCAAGTTCCTCTGGAAACAGAGAAACCGTCAGCCTGCCATCCTGCTCCATCGCTTGTACCGCATTCACCAGCAGGTTCACGATCACCTGTTGCAACTCCCCCTCGTCAATCCGGACGGGAGGGGCGGGCGCAAGGTCCGTTTCAACCGTGATCTGGGTGTTGGATAACGTGTGGCCAATCAGAACAAGGCTGTCTTCGGTGACGCGGCCAATGTCCACAGTTTCCTCAGAGTTGCTGAATTCACTGGGGCGGGCAAATTGCAACAGCTTGCCAACGATGGCCCCGATCCTCTGCACCTGTCGGTCGATCAGGGACAGTTCGGTTGCCACCTCTTCGGCGCGGGTGTCGAGGGTTTGGCGGATCACGTCAACGTTGCCTTGGATCACCGCAACGGGGTTGTTGATCTCATGGGCGACACCTGCAGTGATCTCGCCAATCGAGGCCAGCTTCTCTGACATGACCAGTTGTTTGAAGGTCTCTTCCAGCTTGTAATTGGCTTCTTTTAGCTCCGCTGTGCGATCTTCAACCCGTTCATTCAGCTCATCCGCCCAAGACCGCAACGCCTGGTCCCGCTCCTGTACCTGATCGAGCAGGGTATCGAGGTGGCTGGCGACAAGGCCAATTTCATCGTTTGACCCCACATCGCCGTTACGGGCATTCAAATCACCCTTCTCCACACGGGTCATGGTCTGAATCATGCGTTCGAGCGGCGAAAAGATGCCTTTGGCCATCCGCAGAAAAAACGGGATCGACACCGCAAGCAGCAGCAGAAACGCGATAAACAGCGCCAGATAGGCTTGTTGTTTTGCGGCGACAAAGGGCGCTTCGAGAAACCCGACATAAAGCATGCCGACACGTTCACCAAAGCTGTCGGAGATGGGCAGATATCCCGAGATGTACCAATCATTCACCACAAAGGCGCGGTCGAGCCATGTTTTGCCGTCATCCAGCACTTTGCCGCGCACGACAGCAGAAACCCGGGTGCCCAGGGCGCGGACATCCTCGAACAGGCGCACGTTGGTCGAGACCCGGACATCCTCAAGAAACAGGGTCGCCGTGCCTTGCCGGTCGCCCCCCGTGGCAGCGTTGAGATAGACCAGCGCGTTGATCGTATCGATGAACCCCAGATTGCGGTTCAACAGGATGCCGCCCACCAGAACACCGCGATTGCCGCCTTGGCCCACGGGGCTAGCGGTGTGAACCACCATGCCGCGGTCTTCGACCGTGCGGGTGGTGGGTACGGCAGCTTGGGTCTCGATCAAGGGGACGCGGGCCCGCGTGGCCAGATCGCCGGGCAGGGCAGCGAGATCGGCGGCTGAGAAAATGTCGATGGCGGTGGCTGGCCGCCCGCGTTTGGCCGATGCGATCACAGGCCATTGATGTGCTGGTCCGGCGGTCTGATCAGGTGGGAGGTAGTACAGAAAATCCAGTTGATACGCCCGCTGCTTGGCCTTCAGAAAGGTTGCCAATTCGGCCCGGTTTTGATCCAGCTCTGCGAGAAACTCGGCGGATTCGGTGATCCCCGTCATGTGGGTTCCGGTGCCATCCAGGATGCGGCCCAGATATTGCTCTGCGATCCGCAAATCACTGGCGACATTGGCAATTAGGATGTTGTCATATTCCGATGTCCAACGGTTCATGCCCAATAGCAGCATCAGCGGCATCAACACGACCATCGGCAACAAGGCCAAGGTCAAAAGGCGCAGCCGGACGGACTTCAACAGTGCGTACTGATTGGAAAACGGATCATGGCAAAACCCTACTTTGCCGATGCAGCCGATGCAATTCGTGGCATTTTTGCCAAAGAACTTTTCGACAAGTCAAATACCTTTTTCGTGAAATATTATTTTGTGGTACCGTTGAGGTAGTATCAGCCAACTTCGGTGAAACCGGAAAGTTGGGACATGTTATGAGGTCTATGTATGTGGTGCACGGAAAGTTAAAAAGTCAGGTACGATCAAAGCGAAGTTCAGTTTTTTGGGGTCAACAAAAGGCAAGCGCTCTTGCCATAGGTCTTTGCGCGTTTTTTGGGAATGACGGCGCATTGGCTCAAGAAGCCGAAGTTTCGGCGCCAAAGACCGCACCGATAGCCGCATCCGCAAGCGACACGGCAAACGGCGCAGCACACCAAACCCTCCCGATTGATTGCGGCGAAAACTCAACCACCATTGAACGTCAGGTGAAAAACCCGATGCGCATGGAGGTCGTCGATCCGACCAAGGCAGATTGGGCGGAGTACGAGCGCCGCGTTTTGGAGCAGTTCAACACAGACGGCGCATCCAAGCAAAAGACCGCGCCACCGGAGCCGGAGACGATAACAGAAACCACCGAGGGCTGCGCACTGGATGAGTGGGACGCTGAGCGGATGGCACCGGGTCTGGACCCCGAAAACGAGATAATGGTCACATACACCGGCAAAGTTACCAACCGGACCCAGGAAGGCCAAGGCACGGAGAACCAATCCGAAAGTGCAGGCGGGCGCAACCAAAAGGCCGGTGAAACCCTGCCAAGCGCCAAGGATATTTCACTTATGAAATCCATAGAAGATTTCTCGCAATCCGCGGTTTTTCGGTACGGGCTTGTCGCTGTTTTGGGCATTGCGCTGGTTTTGGTGTCAAAAACGCTGTTCCAACTGGCTTTGGGGTTCTTCTTTCGCCGGAGAAATTGCAGAATTGAGGCGGTCTTGTTGACAATCAATGACGAGTTTCCCGGGACAATCCTGATCTTGGGCAAGCTGGGTTGCCGATTTGCCGCTGATGATTTTGGCAAGATCGACCGGCTATTGGACACGCCCGACTTTGTCGATTTTTCGATCTCAATCGGGGGAAATGTGCGGCCAGTGTTCATCAATCGCACGCATGGCGCCGCATTCGCAGCCTTTTTCGTCGACCCACTCAAACGAAAAGAACAAGCCGAGATACTGCAACTTTCAACGATCAAGCCTCAGTTTGCCAGTTGGAAACCGGCAAAGAACGGCGGCAGGGGCGGGGTAAAGACGGTAAGGGCGAGGCTGGCGCGGCTGCAAGAAATGCGCGAGGAGGAACTTGCCCGCAAGGCAACGTCCTAACCGAACGGCTTAGCTCAGTGGATCGTCTATCAACGGGTCCGGCTTGGCCAATGAGGCCAGATCATCGGCATCTGCGATATGAACACTGGTTCCATTCACGGTCACACCATAAGGCTTGAGCGCCTTGATCGCGCGGGACAGGTTTTCCGGCGTCATACCCATTTGTGATGCGATTTTGCGTTTTTCGATGTTCAGCTCGAAAGTGCCGTTGCCGTTGCCATTACCATTGGCGCGGTTGTGATGCTTAAGAAGGTAGTTCGCCAGGCGTTCGATCGACGTGCGCAGTTTGAGATCTTTGCTGTTTTTGACGACCCCGCGATAACATTGGGCCAGTTCGGTCACCAAGGCACGCGAAAATCCGTTGTCGATATCGTAGATCTGCCGCACGTCCGTAGAAGGCAGCAAGACAATGCGGCTTTTCTCCAAGGTGCGGGCTGACATCAAGTACGGCGCATCTTTGATCGTTGCTGCAAGGATGAAGGTCGAAACCGGTCTGACAATGGCCATCGTGGATTCGCGGCCATTCCAGGTGGCAAACAGCTCAACCGCTCCAGAAATGATCACATGCAGAAAATCGCTTGGCTCACCTTCTGAAATCAGCTCGATCTGCGGCGGGAAGTTCTGGACGTAGGAACCGCGCATAAGCGATTCAAAATTGTCGTCGGCCATCTCGGCAAAGATCGGCAATGCCCGAATATTCGTGGTTTCCGACTCATTCATGCTCAATGTTCACCCAAGCGAAGTTCGGACAGTTATCATATGTCTGCTTGATATATGTCAAACCAATTTGGGAAATTCTTTGATCTCTGGATTTGCGCGCCTCAAACCCGCAGGTGACAAATTTCTGAGAAAGCCTTGTTTTGGCCCAATTTCTTAAAGACTTGATCCAGATCAAAACCGGCCAACTTGAAACGGCACAGGTTCCTCCAAAAGCAGCTCAGGACGGCCAATACGGGCCTGTCTGGGGATCGGAAGGAGAGACCAATGGAGCTTCAGAACAAGGCCACAAGTCTTTGGGGCAATTTCTTTAACGTAAAGATGGTGCAGATCAGAACGTTCCACATGACGTGGTTTGCGTTCTTCTCGTGCTTCTTTGCATGGTTTGGTATCGCGCCGCTGATGTCTGTTGTGCGCGATGAGTTGCAGCTGACAAAGGATCAGATCGGCTGGGCCATCATTGGCTCGGTGTCCGCAACCATCTTTGCGCGGCTGTTCATCGGCTGGCTCTGTGATCGGATCGGGCCAAGGAAATCCTACACATGGTTGCTGATCCTCGGGTCGCTGCCCGTAATGGGGATTGGCCTGGCGCAATCCTTTGAGACCTTTTTGCTGTTCCGGGTTCTGATCGGCTGTATCGGTGCATCCTTTGTGATCACCCAATACCACACATCCGTTATGTTCGCGCCCAACGTGGTCGGACAGGCCAACGCCACTTCGGCGGGCTGGGGGAACCTCGGCGGCGGTGTGACACAGTTTGTGATGCCACTTTTGTTCTCGGTGTTCGTCGTTGGCTTTGGCTTTTCCGAGGCTGTCGGCTGGCGTGCGTCGATGATGGTTGTTGGCTCGATCATCTTTGTCACCGGGATCGCGTATTACTTCCTCACTCAGGATGCCCCTGACGGCAACTTTGATGAGCTGCGTGCGCAAGGCCGCATGGGTGAGAAAAAGAAAGTCACCGGCAACTATATGGCCGCATTGGCTGACCCGCGCGTTTGGGTTCTGTTTGTCATCTACGGTGCCTGCTTCGGGATCGAGTTGACCGTCAACAACGTCGCCGCGCTCTACTTCATGGATTACTTTGACCTGACCCTTGTCACCGCTGGTCTGGTGGCTGCGTCCTTTGGTCTGATGAACATGTTCGCCCGGACCCTTGGCGGGATCTTCGGTGACAACTTCGGGTCGCTCTGGGGCCTGCGTGGCCGCGCGTTCTGGCTGTTTGTCTGTATCTTCTGCGAAGGTCTGGCGCTGATGTTGTTTAGCCAGATGAGCGTTCTGTTCCTGGCCTTGCCAGCGCTGATTGTCTTCTCGCTGTTCACCCAGATGGCCGAAGGGGCGACCTATTCGGTGGTGCCATTCATCAACAAGAAGGCATTGGGCGCTGTGGCCGGTGTTGTGGGCGCGGGCGGTAACGCCGGTGCGGTTCTGGCGGGTTTCCTGTTCAAGAACACAATCGACTGGTCCGAAGCGTTCTTCATCCTTGGCATTATCGTGACCTGCGCATCCTTCATGGCTTTCTTTGTCCGGTTCTCGACCCGGCAGGAAGATGAAGAACGGGCCAACTTTGCCGCCGCCAATATCGAAACTCTGCGCGCCCGTGCCGCCAAGGCCAATGCCGCGCTGGAAGAAGGCATTCAGGCCATTGCCCGCAAGGACGGGCAGGCACCTGCAGCCGATTAATCACTGAACACGGCGGGCCAGGATCGGCCCGCCATCACGCTCATCTTGGAGGTATCAAGTGGGACAAGATCTAAGAAACTGGAACATTGAGGACGAAGGCTATTGGTCCTCTACCGGCAAGGCGATTGCCACACGCAACCTGTGGATTTCGATCCCCAGCCTGCTCTGCGGCTTCGCGGTCTGGCTGTACTGGGGCATCATCACCGTTCAGATGATCAACCTCGGCTTTGCCTTTGACCAGTCGCAGCTGTTCACGCTGGGCGCCATTGCCGGTCTGACCGGTGCGACCCTGCGCATTCCGTCAACATTCTTCATCCGTATCGCGGGCGGCAAGAACACCATCGTGTTCACCACAGCATTGCTGATGATCCCCGCTGCGGGTGCGGGTATTGCGCTGCAAGACCCTGATACGCCGCTGTGGTATTTCCAGATTCTCGCCTTCCTGTCGGGTATCGGTGGCGGTAATTTCTCGTCCTCGATGTCCAACATCAGCTTCTTCTATCCGAAGAAAAAGCTGGGCTATGCGCTGGGCATGAACGCCGGTCTGGGCAACTTTGGTGTGACCACCATGCAAATCCTCATCCCGCTGGTGATGACGGTTGGTATCTTTGGTGGCGAAAGCCGCACGCTGGTCAACACATCCGGCACGCTGATCGGCAAGATTCCTGCCGGCACCGAGACCTATATCCACAACGCGGGCCTGATCTGGCTGGTGTTCCTGATCCCGTTGGCCATCATCGGCTGGATGGGCATGAACAACATCCGAGACGAACATGTCTCGCCTGACATCCCCAACCCGCTTGGCGGCTTTGCCATCATCACCGGTATGCTGTTGCTGGGCCTTGGCGCCGCTGCATTCGGCCTTTGGCTGCTGCTGCCGCAAACCGAAGGTGGGTTGCCAACATCCGGTATGGGCGTGTCCAAATGGATTGTGCTGCCCATCGTCATCGCTCTGACCGTCGGTCTGTTGAAGTTGATCCCCGGTGCCGTTGGCCAGAACCTGACACGTCAGTATCGGATATTTGGCAACAAGCACACTTGGGCCATGACCGTGATCTACACAATGACCTTCGGTTCTTTCATCGGCTTCTCGGCCGCACTGGCACTGACCATCAAGGTGGTCTTTGGTTTCAGCCACATCGAAGTGGACGGGCTGATGACCCACGACACCGTGAACCCCAATGGCCCCTCGGCCCTGATGTTCGCATGGATGGGGCCGTTCATCGGCGCGCTGATCCGTCCGATCGGTGGTATCTGGGCTGACAAGGCCGGTGGCGCGAAAGTGACGCAGATCATCTCGATCGTCATGGTCGCATCTGCCCTGGGCGTCGCTTACTTTATCCAGGCGGCCTACAACTCGGCCACGCCGGAACAGTACTTCTACCCGTTCCTGGGCCTGTTCCTGATCCTGTTCGCTGCCACCGGTATCGGCAACGGATCGACCTTCCGGACAATCGGTGTGGTGTTCGACAAAGAGCAGGCTGGCCCTGCACTGGGTTGGACGGCTGCTGTGGCTGCCTACGGTGCCTTCATCATCCCCAAAGTCTTTGGTGAGCAGTTGAAGGCCGGCACCCCCGAACTGGCGCTTTACGGTTTCGCGATCTTCTACGCGGTCTGCATCGTCATCAACTGGTGGTTCTACCTGCGCCCCGGCGCCTACGTCAAAAACCCATAATTCCACGCCATTGACGGCCTGCGCCGCCGTTTCGGCGCAGGCCCACCCCCTTAACGATACCTCAGGAGAGGAGCTAGCAAGATGAGCCACCTGCTCGACAGATTGAACTTTCTCCAGTCAAAAGAACTGGAAAAATTCTCGAACGGCCACGGGCAAGTGACCCGCGAGAACCGCGATTGGGAAGAGACCTATCGCAACCGCTGGCGCCACGACAAGATCGTGCGCTCGACCCATGGTGTGAACTGCACCGGCTCATGTAGCTGGAAGATCTACGTCAAATCCGGGATCGTCACATGGGAAACCCAGCAGACGGACTATCCGCGCACCCGTGCGGGCCTGCCCAACCACGAACCGCGTGGCTGTGCACGTGGCGCATCCTACAGCTGGTATCTGTATTCCGCGAACCGGGTGAAGAACCCGCTGATCCGCGGCAAACTTTTGAAAGTCTGGCGCGAGATGCGCAAGACCATGACCCCGATCGAGGCCTGGACCAAGCTTCAGAATGACCCGATCCTGCGGGCCAACTATGTCAAATCCCGTGGCAAGGGCGGCTTTGTCCGCGCGACATGGGATGAAAGCACCGAAATCATCGCGACCGCCAATGCCTATACGGCCAAGACATACGGTCCGGACCGCGTCTTCGGCTTCTCGCCCATTCCGGCGATGTCGATGGTCAGCTATGCCGCCGGATCGCGGTATCTGAGCCTGATGGGCGGCGTCTGCATGTCCTTCTATGACTGGTACTGCGACTTGCCACCGGCCTCTCCAATGACATGGGGCGAACAGACCGACGTGCCGGAAAGTGCCGATTGGTACAACGCAGGCTTCTTGCTGCTTTGGGGCTCCAACGTGCCGCAGACCCGGACACCGGATGCGCATTTCTACACCGAGGCACGGTATCGCGGCACCAAATCCGCTGTGATTTGCCCGGACTATTCCGAAGCGGCCAAGTTTGGCGACGTCTGGTTGGCCCCGAAACAGGGCACCGACAGCGCCTTGGCAATGGCCATGGGTCACGTGATCCTGCGCGAATACCATCTCGACCGTCAGGCCGAGTACTTCGAGGATTACACCCGCAAATATTCCGACTTCCCAATGCTGGTAAAGCTTGAGGAAAAAGACGGCCGGTACGTGCCGGGCCGCTTCCTGCGGGCCGATGACCTGGACGGCAAACTGGGCGAAGACAACAACCCCGAATGGAAAACTGTCGCCCTTGACCGCAAGGCGGGCCTGGTCGCGCCAAACGGTTCGGTTGGCTATCGCTGGGGTGAAGACGGTGAATGGAACCTTGAGGAACGTGCAAGCGGCAAAGACACCGACTTGATGACCTCGCTGGTTCTTGAAGAGGACCATGACAAGATTGTCGGTGTCGATTTCCCCTACTTCGGCGGTCAATCCACCAAGAACTTTGCGCAGTGCGATTTCCCTGATGTCATGACCCACAACATCCCTGTAAAAACCGTGAAAACGGCAGACGGCGATGTACAGGTTGCCACTGTGTTTGACCTCTTCTGCGCCAACTATGGCCTTGATCGCGGCCTGGGCGGGGATTGGGTCACCAAGGACTTTGCTGAAGACAAACCTTATACGCCTGCATGGGCCGAACGGATCACCGGTGTTCCTGCCGACAAGATTATCGCGGTTGCCCGTGAGTTTGCCACCAATGCCGAAAAGACCAATGGTAAATCCATGGTCATTCTGGGTGCCGGTCTGAACCACTGGTACCACATGGACATGAACTATCGCGGCATCATCAACATGTTGGTGATGTGTGGCTGTATCGGTCAGTCGGGCGGTGGCTGGAGCCACTACGTGGGCCAGGAAAAATTGCGTCCGCAAACCGGCTGGCAGCCGCTGGCCTTTGCGCTGGATTGGAACCGTCCACCACGCCACATGAACTCAACCTCGGCATGGTATGCGCATACCGATCAGTGGCGCTATGAGACCCTGACGGCGGATGAGATCCTGTCGCCAACGGCGCCAGAGGGTGATTGGAACGTCAATCTGATTGACTACAACATCCGCGCTGAACGCATGGGCTGGTTGCCATCGGCACCGCAGTTGAAAACCAACCCGCTTGAAGTGACCAAAGCGGCCAAGGCGGCTGGCAAAGAGATCAAAGACTACATCGCAGAGCAACTGAAATCCGGCGATCTGGAAATGTCTTGCGAAGATCCTGACGCACCCGAAAACTGGCCGCGCAACCTGTTTATCTGGCGGTCCAACCTGTTGGGTTCTTCGGGCAAAGGCCACGAGTATTTCCTCAAACACTTGCTGGGTACCGACCATGGCGTGCTCGGTCATGACCTCGGTGTTGAGGGCGGCCAAATGCCATCAGAAGCCAAATGGCATGAAGAAGCGCCAGAAGGCAAACTGGACCTTTTGGTCTGCATTGACTTCCGGATGAGCACCACAGCGGTTTATTCCGATATCGTTTTGCCAACAGCAAGCTGGTACGAGAAGAACGACCTGAACACATCGGACATGCACCCGTTCATCCACCCGCTTCAAGCGGCTGTTGATCCTGCCTATGAGAGCAAATCGGACTGGGAAATCTTCAAGGCGATTGCCAAGAAATTCCAAGAGGTTGCACCCGAGGTGCTGGGCAAGGAAACCGATGTGGTTGCCCTGCCGATCCTGCACGATACACCGGCAGAGATTGCACAGGATCAGGTGCGCGACTGGAAGAAAGGCGAATGCGAACTAATCCCTGGAAAGACCGCACCGAACTATGTGCCGGTTGAGCGGGACTACACCGCGATCTACGACCGGTTTGTGGCTGTTGGGCCGCTGCTCGACAAGCTGGGCAATGGCGGCAAAGGTATCACCTGGAACACCGAAGTTGAGGTGCAGCATCTGCGCGACCTCAACGGCGAATGGGAGGATGGCCCTGCCAAGGGTTGCCCGAAACTGGTGACAGACATCGACGCCACCGAGGTCATCTTGATGCTGGCCCCGGAAACCAATGGCGAAGTGGCTGTGAAAGCATGGGAACAGTTGGGCAAAGCCACCGGCATTGACCACAGACATCTGGCGCTGCCGAAGGAAGACGAGAAGATCCGCTTCCGCGATATTGCCGCACAGCCGCGCAAAATCATCAGCTCGCCCACATGGTCCGGTATCGAAAGTGAACATGTCTGCTACAACGCAGGCTACACCAACGTGCATGAGCTGATCCCATGGCGCACCCTGACAGGCCGCCAGCAGCTGTATCAAGATCACCTGTGGATGCGGGCCTTTGGCGAAGGGTTCACAACCTACCGCCCACCTGTCGATCTGAAGACCATCAACAGCGACGTGATGGACGATGGCGACAGCCTGGTGCTCAACTTCATCACACCCCACCAGAAATGGGGCATCCACTCCACCTATTCGGACAACCTGTTGATGCTGACGCTCAACCGGGGTGGTCCGGTGGTCTGGCTGTCCGAGGTCGATGCGGCCAAGGCGGGGATTGCGGATAACGATTGGGTCGAGGTTTACAACACAAACGGGGCGCTTACGGCCCGTGCGGTTGTCAGCCAGCGCATGAAAGACGGCACGCTCTTTATGTACCACGCGCAGGAAAAGATCGTGAACACGCCCGGTTCTGAAAAGACCGGCAACCGTGGCGGCATCCACAACTCTGTGACCCGCACCACGCTCAAACCAACCCATATGATCGGCGGTTATGCCCATCAATCCTACGGCTTTAACTACTACGGCACCGTCGGATCGAACCGGGATGAATTCGTCATCGTGAGAAAAATGCGGAAGGTCGACTGGCTCGATACACCCGCCAAAGTGGAGGCAGCAGAATGAGAGTTCGCGCACAAATCGGCATGGTGCTGAACCTGGACAAATGTATCGGGTGCCACACATGCTCTGTCACCTGCAAAAACGTCTGGACCAGCCGCGATGGTGTTGAATACGCATGGTTCAACAATGTCGAAACCAAACCGGGCACCGGCTATCCGACCGACTGGGAAAATCAGGCGCGTTGGAAAGGGGGCTGGGAACGGACACGATCTGGCAAGTTACAGCCCAAGCAGGGCAGCAAATGGCGGATTCTGGCCAATATCTTTGGCAACCCGGACCTGCCCGAAATTGACGACTATTATGAGCCGTTTGATTTCGATTATGACCACCTGAAATCGGCGCCCGAAATGACGGCCTTCCCGACCGCACGTCCAAGGTCCAAGATCACCGGCGAGCGGATGGAGAAGATCGAAAAAGGTCCGAACTGGGAAGAGATCCTTGGCGGTGAATTCGCCAAGCGCAGCGAAGACTACAACTTCGAAGGCATCCAGAAGGAGATCTACGGGGAATATGAAAATACATTCATGATGTATTTGCCCCGCCTGTGCGAACACTGTCTGAACCCGGCTTGCGCGGCATCCTGCCCGTCCGGCGCGATCTACAAACGCGAAGAAGACGGCATTGTTCTAATCGACCAGGAAAAATGTCGCGGCTGGCGGATGTGTGTGTCCGGCTGCCCCTACAAAAAGATCTACTACAACTGGCAGTCCGGCAAATCCGAGAAATGCACTCTGTGCTATCCCCGGATCGAAAGCGGCAACCCGACCGTTTGTTCGGAAACCTGCGTTGGGCGTATCCGGTATCTGGGCGTGATGCTTTATGATGCGGACAAGATCGAAGATGCGGCCAATGTGCCTGCGGAAACCGATCTTTATGATGCGCAGTTGGACGTGTTCCTTGATCCCAGCGATCCCGCGGTCATCGAAGCGGCCCGTCGCGACGGCGTGCCGGAGGACTGGATCAAAGGCGCGCAGGAAAGCCCGATCTGGAAGATGGCGATGGAATGGAAAGTGGCGTTCCCGCTGCACCCCGAATATCGCACCCTGCCAATGGTCTGGTACATCCCGCCATTGTCACCGATCCAGAACGCTGCCGAAGCGGGCAAGATTGGCATGGACGGCGCAATGCCTGACGTTCAATCCCTGCGCATCCCGGTCAAATACCTCGCCAACATGCTGACGGCAGGGGACGAAGCCCCGGTTGTCACAGCGTTGGAGCGGATGATGGCCATGCGGTCTTACATGCGGTCAAAAACTGTGGATGGCGTGATCGATGAAGGCATCGCACAACGTGTGGGCCTCGAGCCGCGAATGATCGAGGACATGTATAAAATCATGGCTTTGGCCGATTACGAAGATCGTTTCGTGATCCCGACAACCCACCGTGAGCAGGTCGAAGAGGCCTATGACCTCAAGGGGGGGTGCGGGTTCACCGACGGCAACGGCTGTTCCACTGGTATCTCCAAGGGATCGCTTTTTGGCGGCTCCAAGAAACCTCTGAAAATGCCACAGGAGGTGCAGTAACATGGACCGTACACTGAAATCCTTTTCCCTACTTCTGAGCTACCCGACGCGCGAGCTGCAGCATGCGATGTCCGAGATCGGAGGCGTCCTTGCCTCGGATACGCGTTTGACAGCAGCAGCACGTCGGGCGTTGCGCCCGCTGGTTGAGGGGCTAGCCGGGCGCGACATCTATGACCTCGAAGAGCAGTTTGTCCTGCTCTTCGACCGCTCGCGGACCTTGTCGTTGAACCTGTTTGAACATGTTCACGGCGAGAGCCGCGACCGGGGTGGCGCGATGGTGTCGCTGATCGAAACCTACCGTGAGGCAGGGTTTGATCCGGCCACATCGGAACTGCCGGACCACTTGCCAGTCTTGTTGGAATTTCTGTCGACCCGTCCATCAAGTGAAGTGCGCGACACATTGACCGATGCCGCGCATATCTTTGAGGCCCTGCAAACCCGCCTTGAGCGGCGCGAAAGCCCCTATGCGGCGGTATTTGCAGCGCTGATCCAGATCGCGGGGGCCAAGGCCAGTAAAGACGTGGTCGAGGCGATGCTCGCACAGCCGGACGATGATCCAACCGATCTCAAGGCGCTGGACGAGGTTTGGGAAGAATCCGAAGTGACCTTTGGCCCTGATCCAAACGCGGGCTGCCCGCAGGTGCGCGATATGCTTGCGCAGATGGACACACCGATAAACCCAGCGCCGCAAGCCGCGGCCAAGTAAGGGGATCACAGATATGTTTACCAACTTTGACATCGACTACTTCATCTTTGGGATCATGCCCTATATCGCGCTGACCGTGCTGATTGTGGGGTGTATCGCCCGGTATGAGCGTGATCCGTTCACTTGGAAATCGTCTTCCAGCCAGCTTTTGCGGCGCAAACAGTTAATTCTCGGGTCTGTGCTGTTTCACGTCGGCATTCTAACGGTGTTCTTTGGCCATCTTGCGGGTCTGTTTACCCCGGTCTGGATCCTCGACGCGCTGGGCATTCCCTATGCGCTCAAACAATGGATGGCGGTTGTCATCGGCGGCATTGCAGGTGTGACCGCACTGATCGGCGCGACCATTCTGTTGCACCGCCGCTTGACCGATCCCCGTATCCGCCGCCACTCCAGTTTTGCTGACATTGGCATTCTGGCGCTGATCTGGCTGCAATTGCTGATCGGTATCGGCACCATCTTCCTGACGCTGCAACACATGGATGGCGCGGAAATGGTGCGCTTTATGACATGGTCGCAAAGTGTGGTTCTGTTGAACCTCAACGCCTGGGCGATGGTTGTGGATGTGCACTGGCTCTACAAGGCGCATATTTTCCTTGGCCTGCTGATCACCTTGCTGTTCCCGTTCACACGGTTGGTTCACATGGTGTCTGCCCCGATCCGTTACCTGTGGCGTCCCGGTTATCAGGTGGTGCGGTCGCGCCGTCAGACACCGTTGCCTGCACGCAATGAAGGGGCGAAGTGATGACCAAAGCGCTTTTCCCTGATGTGATCGTGAACGGCGTCACAATCGCTTCTGCCGCAATCGCGGCGGAGGCACAAAACCACAACGCGCCAAAGAACAAGCCGGGTCTGGCATGGCGGCAGGCGGCGCGGGCGTTGATCGTCCGCGAGGTGCTGCTGCAAGAAGCGGGCAAGCTTGGCGTGGTAGAGCCGCCGCGCCGCATGGGCGACGGGCTTGTGGAAACCCAAGAAGAGGCATTGATACGCGGTGTCATTGATGCCGCGATCAAGGTCGCACCGCCCACCGATGAAGAAGTGCGCGCGGTCTGGAGCAAAGACCCCGATCGCTACCGTGCCCCGCCCCTTTGGGAGGTGTCGCATATTCTGGTCGCGGCAGATCCGTCAGATGATGAAGCCCGTGGCAAGGCCTTGACCAAAGCGGCGGCTTTGACCGAACAGGTCTTGGCCGATCCCAAATGTTTTGGCCGCATCGCCAAGAACGACAGCGATTGTTCCTCCGCCCAGAACGGCGGGCTTTTGGGGCAGTTGTCACCAGGCGATACCGTGCCAGAATTCGAGACCGCACTGCGTGATCTGAACGAAGGTGAGATCACCGCAGACCCCGTGGCCTCACGGTTTGGTTTTCACATCGTTCGGATGGATGCGGTTGCCGAAGGTGCCGTGCTGCCCTTTGAAGCGGTTGCCCCCAAGCTGCGCGCAGCGATGGAAAAGAACGCCTGGGTACACGAAGTGCAAGCTCTGACCCAACGTCTGACCGATGCGGCCGAAATCGTGGGGATCGACTTAAAGGCATTTTGACGGTTGGAAGGGAGATGAATATGCGCCTCAATCCTTCCCAAAGGGGAGACTGGCTCAGCCCGGCTGAAATGGCGCGGCTTGGCAGTCCGCTCGACCTGATCAATGAAGATCATTACCGGCTACGGCACATTTGTGCCGTGCTGGACCGCTTGTCCGGCAAGCCCTCGCGGGAACCTGTGGATCTGGAACAAACCCGCGGGTTTCTGCGGATGGAGCTTTCGGCCCATATTGCTGACGAAGAAGAAGACCTTTTTCCGATGCTGCGCAAAAGATGTGAACCTGAAGATCAGGTGGAGCGGACGCTGGACCGGTTGAGCAAAGACCATTCAGACCATTTGAAGGGGGCCAAATCCTGTCTCGCCATTCTGGATGGCCTGCGCTCCCGGCGGCCTGAGCTGACAATGGATGAGCGGGCTGTGCTGCGCGGCTTTGCAGACAAGAAGCGCCGCCATCTGATCCTGGAAAACGCGATTCTGCTGCCGCTGGCACGGGCGCGATTGATGACAACCGATCTGCGCCAGATGCTTGAGCATATGCTGGATCGGCGCGGCTTGCCCGGAGGAGGGTATCATGCGGGCTGATCTTTGGGAACTTGATGGGCCGTTTGGGCGATACCGAAAGGGCGCGACATGACAAAACACGAAATACTCGAACTGCCCGGTTGCGGCTGCGCGGACGCGCCGGAGGCCAAGCCTTTGCTGTCTGTGCAAGAGGCGCTGCGGCAGATCCGGCAGGCAACGGGCCGCGTTTCCGACATTGAAGAATTGCCGGTTGGAGAAACGCTTGGCCGGGTTTTGGGCCGCGATGTGCAGGCAAAGATCATGATGCCGCCTTTCGACAATTCGGCGATGGATGGCTATGCCCTGCGGCGGTGCGACTGCCCAGAGGACGGACCTTTCCGTTTGCCCGTGGCGCAGCGGATCGCGGCGGGGCAGGCGGGGCAAACACCGCTTGAGCCGGGCACATGCACGCGCATTTTTACGGGTGCGCCGATCCCGGCGGGTGCTGATACGGTGGTGATGCAGGAGCAGGTGCGGCTCGACGCTGGATTTGCCATTTTTGAACGCGCACCCACCGAGGGCCAGAACATCCGCCGCGCCGGGGAGGACGTGGCATTGGGCGATGTAATCGTGCCTGCAGGGCAGGTGATCACCACCCGCGAATTGGCCGCGATCACCGGCGCTGGATTGGCCAAGGTGCAGGTGTTCCGCAAGCTGCGTATCGCCGTGATCTGCACCGGATCAGAGCTGGCCCGCGCCGGAGAGACCCTCGACCCGGGTCAGATCTATGATGTGAATGGGCCAATGTTGAAATCTGCCGTTGCGGCCATTGGTGCGGATTTGGTCCATCAATACGAATGCCCTGACAACAAACAGGCACTGGCCGCGGCCACAGCCGCCGCATCGGAGATTGCCGATCTTGTGATCACCACGGGCGGGGTATCAGTGGGCGAAGAGGACCATGTGCATGGGGCAATCGCCCTTGCGGGCGGAGACCTTAAATTTGCGGGCGTTGCGATCAAACCAGGCAAGCCGCTGTCCTTTGGGCGCATCGGGCAAGCCGCTTTTCTTGGCTTGCCGGGCAATCCCGTGGCGGCCTTTGTGACCTGGACACTGTTTGCAAAACCGCTGTGCCAGCGTTTGTCCGGGGCTGCGGATGGCCTGTGCACTGCGCGATTGGTGCGGGCCGATACGCCACTGCAACACAAAACCGGACGTTGCGAATACCGCCCCGCGACGATTGTTGGCCGGGATGATCGGGGCCGTGAGGTTGTACACTTGGGGCCGCAGGTGCATTCTGCGCAACTGGCGCCGCTTGTCGGCTGTGACGGGTTGGTGCGCCTGCCCGGCGATGTGAGAGAGCTGCCCTTGGGCAGCATGTTGGAATTCTTACCATTTGAAGGCTAATGAAGATGAACCTTGCCTATACAATAACTGAACACAAAGGCGACCTTGACCTGCTGTTGGCCAGCTTGGCCGATGAATTGGCGGCAAAGGGAATGAAGACCGCCGGGATCGTGCAAATCAACTCGGAGCGCGAAACGTGCCATCCCTGCGATATGGATGTGCAGGTATTGCCCGATGGCCCCGTGATCCGCATTTCGCAATCGCTGGGCGCCGAGGCCAAGGGCTGCCGGTTGGATCCTGCGGCGTTGGAAACGGCAGTGGGCGAAGTATCGGCACGTTTGGATGCGGATGTGGATGTGTTGATCATCAACAAATTCGGCAAGCACGAGGCCTCGGGCCGCGGCATGCGCAGCGTCATCGCAACCGCGCTGGCGCAGGATATTCCGGTGATTGCCGGGGTGAATGCCCTGAACCGCGAAGCATTCTTGGAGTTTTCCGAAGGCTTGGCGGTGCAGGTCGCGCCGGATGTTCCGGCGCTGGCCGCTTGGTTAACCGGCACCCACGAAAAGACCGCCGAAGTCGCCTGAGGACGGTAAATCGGTCACGTTCAGAGCCACATCGGATTTGTCCCAGATCAAATGCGAGGTCTGATGGCTATGTTACAGTCCCTTTGGGGCGCATGGAGGAACCGTGATGGCATTGACGTTTTCACAGATGACAATCGAGAAATTCGAGGAACGGATGCGCCTGCGCCGCAGGATGCTGCAATCCACCGGGGCAGACCTCGGCAAAGGGTCTGCCTGGCCGACCACCGAACCAGACATTCGCGCCAGCGTTCAGAATTGTTGCGCCTGCGATAGCGAAGTTGACTGCCAGGCTTGGCTGGCGCGGCATCCGATTGCCGATGCGCCGCCCAGCTTTTGTAAGAACCACGATGCGATCCTGCGCCAGAAAAAAGTGCTTTGATCCGCGCTATTGTCGCTTTGCGACATTGGTGATGGCCGGCAGCCCGGATTTGATCTGATATTTGAAGCCGTTGCCGGATCAAGCGTGCTCAGCGTCTTGTGCCATTCGGCCCGCAATTTCACGTTGTGCAGGCCAGTAAGTCACCCGTCAGAAGTTTCTATAGCAATGACCGTTGGTGTGCGAATGATGTAGTAAGTCATTGATTTTAAAATGCTTACTGTCATGAATCTGTAACAAAAAATTTGACCTTCGGGACAAAAAACAACTCGAAAAGAGTTGTCCTTTGCCCGGACTGTCCCTACCAATATGCCATGTTGGTGGCGACCATGTGGGGCTGATGCGCCAACATCCAATGCAAAATCAATTTGCGTCCACGGGAGAGTGACATGAAATCGACTGTATTATTTGCGACCGGCGCTGCGCTGGCGCTGACGACATTTTCGGCGCAGGCAGACACCCTGCGCCTGCTGACATGGGGCGGATATGCGCCCGAAGACGTGGTGGCCAAGTTCGAGGCGGAAACCGGCCACACCGTTGAGGTGACAAAGTCCAACAACGAAGAAATGGTTGCCAAGCTGCGTGCGACAAACGGCGGCGGCTTTGATCTGGCACAGCCAAGCCAAGACCGGATCGCCGGGGCTCAGGCCGAGTTTGGGATCTACAAGCCGCTGGACATGTCCAAGATCGACACCAGCCTGTTCATTCCGTCAATGCTGGCCGCGACCAAGGGCAACACCATGGTCGATGGCGAGGTCTATGGCGTGCCGCATGTTTGGGGCACTTCCGGTTTGGTGGTGAACACTGCCGAAGCAGGTCAGGTGCAAGACTATATGGATCTGTGTGATCCCTCCGTCGCGGGCAAGGTGTCTTATCGTTTGAAGCGTCCCACGCTGATTGGATTTGCCTTCTCCATGGGCATGGACCCCTTTGCCGCCTACGCGGACCCAGATGCCTATCAGGCGATCCTGGACAAGGTCGAGGCGCAGTTGATCGACTGTAAATCCAACGTCAAAACCTATTGGGGCGGCGGTGACGAGATCAAGAACCTGCTGCGCTCTGGCGAAGTGACGGCGTCAATGGCATGGGACACCGGTGGCTGGCAGTTGAACGATGACCACGCCGACATCACCTTTGTTGCGCCCAAGTCCGGCGCGCTGGGTTGGATCGACACATTTGCCTTGCCTGCACGTGGTCGCGCGGATGATGCCGCTTACGCTTGGATCAACTTTGTGATGCAGCCCGAAATCGCGGCGATGATCACCACAGCAGCGGGCAACTTTACCGCCTCGCAAGGTGGTGATGCTGGCGTAGACGATGCGCTGAAGGCAAAGTATCAGGCCAGCTTCCCGCAAGAGGCGATTGACAACATCAAATGGTATCCTGCGGTGCCTGCGGGCCTTGAGGCGCTGGAAGGTGCCACCTTGGACCGGATCAACGCGGCCAAGTAAGCCAGTTTGACAAAACTACGGTTGGAGCGCGATCTTCGCGCTCCGCTTCTTTGTGTGAAAGACCCCTCTGATGCCTGATACTGCTGATCTTGAATGCCGTGCGATCTCAAAGAGTTTTGATGATTTTCAGGCTGTCAAAGAGGTGAGCTTTGACGTGCCGCCGGGCACGTTTTTCTCCATTCTTGGCCCGTCCGGATGTGGCAAGACCACGCTGTTGCGGATGATCGCGGGGTTTCAAGCGCCCAGCGGCGGTGATCTGTTGATCAAGGGCAAGAGCATGCTGAACGTGCCGCCGAACAAGCGGCCCGTGTCGATGGTGTTTCAACATCTGGCGCTGTTCCCGATGATGAGCATCGGCGCGAATGTCGGCTTTGGCCTGCGCCAACGCGGCGTGAATAAAGTGGATATCAAGAGACAGGTCGAACGGGTGCTTGAGCGTGTCGGTCTTGGCGGTGTGGCAGACCGGCCGGTGGATTCCCTGTCTGGCGGCCAGAAACAGCGTGTGGCGATTGCCCGCTGTATGGTGTTGGAGCCCGATGTGCTTTTGCTGGATGAACCGCTGGGCGCGTTGGATCTGAAACTGCGCGAACATATGAAGATTGAGCTGAAAAAGCTGCAATCGGAGTTCAACACGACTTTTGTCTATATCACCCATGACCAATCCGAAGCCTTGGTGATGAGCGATCAGATCGCCGTGATGAACCATGGTGTGTTTGAACAGGTCGGAACGGCCCGGGATCTTTATTACCACCCTTCCACAGCCTTTGTGGCCGGGTTCGTCGGAGAGGCGAACAAATATCAGGCGAAGGTGCAGGTTGCAGGCGCAGGCAGCTTGCAACTGCTGACCCGTGACGGTGTCGCGTTGCAAGGCGTCGATGCGGGTGAAGGATTGAAAGAAGGGGAGATGACGCAAGTGTTTGTGCGCCCCGAAGCGGTGCGATTGTCCCGCCGCCAAGAGGACGTTGCCAATCTGGGCAATACCGGCAATGGCAAAGTGGAAAGCGTGTTGTTCAACGGTGCCAACAGCCAGCTGATCCTGCGAGACAGCGCCACGGGCAGCGAGATGAGCGTGGCCTTGCCGCAAACCAGTGAATTCCGTGATCTGACCAAGGGCGATCCGATCTTTTTCGGGTGGGAGCCGGACCAGACACGTTGCTACAGACAGGCTGCTGGATGATGGCCTCTGACAAATCCCGACTTGGGCTGATCCTGCTGATGGCCCCGCTGGCGATCTGGCTGATGACGCTGATCGTTCTGCCGCATGTGGGGATGTTTCTGGTGTCTTTGCAGGAAAAGATTGGCATCCGGCAGTATGAGACCAGCCTTGCCAATTATGCCGTGTTCTTTAACGAGCCGCTCTATTGGAACACCTTTGCCCGCACCGCCTATATGTCGATCACGGCAACGGTTTTGACTTTGCTGATCGGATTTCCGGTGGCCTATTACATTGCCAAGCTGACAAGGGGGCGGACCAAGACAACCCTGTTCCTTATGTGTCTGATCCCCTTTTGGGTGAGCGAGCTGGTGCGCACATTCGGTTGGATGATCCTGTTGCGCGAAACCGGTGTTCTGTCATCATTCCTGCAATATATCGGTGTGTTGGCCGGTCCTGTTGAGTTTCTATATAACGATGCGGCGATCATGACGGGGCTGGTTTACACGTCCATGCTGTTCATGGTGGTGCCGCTGGTCACGACCCTCGATAGCCTTGATGACAGCCTGATCGAGGCGGGCTATGACCTCGGCGGCAGCAGCTTTAGCATCCTGCGCGAGATTGTAATCCCTCATGCCATGCCCGGGATCGTATCAGGCTGTATCGTGGTGTTCATGCTGTCACTGGGCAATTACCTGACGCCGATCCTGCTGGGCGGGAAAGACAGCCTTTGGTTCACCGGGCTGATTTATGACCAGTTTATCACCCGCTTTAACTGGGAGTTGGGATCGGCCTTTGGCTTCCTTTTGTTGGGGTTGTCTTCGCTGATCGTGTTTCTGGCTCTGAAATTGTCCGGCCAGTCGCTGGGCAAGACGATGGGGCGCTGAGATGATCACGGGTATTCCACAATCGTCGGGCTTCAAATGGACCTATCGGGCCTATGTGACGCTGTTCTTTATTTATCTGGCGCTGCCATTGGTGACGGTCTGTGTCTTTGCTTTCAATGACAGTGTCTTTCCCTCGCTGCCATGGGACGGGTTCACATGGGACTGGTTCTTTGGCACCGAAGCGCCGCGGCTGGGGGTGTTTCATGAACGGCCCATCTTGCGCTCCATCGGCACCTCGGCCTTTGTTGCGGTCTGGGTGTCGGGGCTGGCCGTGCTGGTGGGCACCTGCAATGCCTTCTTGTTTGTCCGGCACGATTTTGCGGGCAAGGATTTCCTTTATATCCTGATGCTGTTGCCGCTGATCATTCCGGGGATCATCCTTGGGATTTCGATTCTCGTGTTCTCCAGCACCATCGCCAACACGTTGGAAGAGGCGACGGGCCTGTGGTTTGACGGGCTGCGCCCCGGTTTGATCCTTGTGATCCTTGGGCAGTTTTCCTTTATCACCACCTTTGCAACGCTGGTGATTTCTGCCCGTCTGCAAAAATTTGATCGTTCGCTGGAGGAGGCCGCGCTGAACCTTGGCGCGACCAAATGGGGCGCGATCCGGCAGGTGACGCTGCCATTCTTGCTGCCTGCGATGATTGCGGCGGCGGTTGTTGCGGTGCTGATGAGCTTTGAGAATTTCAACACAACGCTGATGCTGGTGGGCTCGGATGCGCCGCTTACGGTGACAATGTTTGACAGGCTCAAACAAGGGTCAACGCCGGTGCTGAACGCGGTCTCGCTGCTGTTGATCGTGGTCTCTGCGATCCTTGGCTTGGCGTCCTTATTGTCGCGGCGGTAGGGCTGGGCCTTGCTTTTGGCGGCACTGGGCCACACAACATCGGCAAAGCAAGGAGAGTATGGATATGGAAAACTGGGCAAATGCAGTGGCGGTTGTCACCGGGGGCGCGTCAGGTCTGGGCGCGGCCAGCGCAAAGGGGCTGGCGGATGCTGGCCTGAAGGTCGCGATCTTTGATTTGAACGAAGAGCAGGGGCAGGCCAAAGCCGCCGAACTGGGCGGGATTTTTCAAAAGGTCGATGTGTCGGATGCGGCCAGCGTCAAGGCCGGCTTTGCCGCCGTGACGGAACAATTGGGCGCACCACGCGTGTTGGTCAATTGCGCGGGCATCGGCCCTGCGGCCAAGACGGTGTCGCGCGGCGAAGCCCATGACGCGGGGCTGTTTTCCAAGGTGATCGGCATTAACCTGATCGGATCGTTCCATTGCGCCTCCGAGGCGGCGGCAGGCATGGTCGGGGCCGAACCGATGGCCCCGGACGGCCAGCGCGGCGTGATTATCAACACGGCGTCCGTTGCGGCCTATGAAGGCCAGGTTGGGCAGGTGGCCTATGCCGCGTCCAAAGGCGGAATCGTGGGGATGACCCTGCCGATGGCGCGTGATCTAGCGGACAAGGGCGTGCGGGTCTGCACCATTGCCCCGGGGCTGTTCCTGACGCCACTTCTCGAAGGGTTGCCACAAGAGGTTCAGGATTCTCTGGGCGCGCAGGTGCCGTTCCCGTCCCGATTGGGGCAGCCTGCGGAATACGCCAAACTGGTCTGTCACATTCTCGACAATCCAATGCTGAACGGTGAGGTGATCCGTCTTGATGGTGCGATCCGCATGGCACCGCGGTAATCAGCAGGAAAAGCGTTGGCCGGGCAGGTGCCCGGCCTAAAAATCAGTCCGCCTTTGCAATCTCGCGATCTGCTTCGGGCACGTTCAAGGTTGCCCACATATCATCCTTCGGCGGCGAAGGGGGCGTGTCGCATGTGCGTTTGTGGATGTTCACCTTGGCGATGAAATTGGCCGAGATTGGCGCGGTCACAAACAGAAACGCCATGATCAGCAACTCATGTAGCGACCCATCGGCAAAGACATAGCTGTGGATCATCGATGCCAGCAGCAACGCCCCGATGCCAATGGTACCAACCTTGGTCGGCGCATGCAGGCGGGTCATGGAATCGTTGAACTTGAGCAGGCCAATGGTTCCGATCAGGGCAAAGGCCGCCCCGACCAACAGGCAGATGCCAACGGCATAAATTCCGATCAGTTGGAGTGTCATTCGATGATATCCCCCCGCAGGACAAACCGTGCATAGGCCACGGTTGAGACAAATCCCAGCATGGCGATGATCAAGGCGACCTCAAAGTAAATCCGACTGCCTTGGGAAATTCCCAAAAGGATGATCAATCCGATCGCGTTCACCACCATGGTATCCAGTGCCAGAATACGATCTCCCGTGCTGGGCCCGATCACAAGACGCACCATCGATAAAACCTGAGACAGCGCCACCAGCGCAAAGGCGATAACCAAGGCGGCATTCATGAATTGCATCGCAGGTTCCATCAGAAAATCTCCTTCAGGCGGCGCTCATAGCGGTCTTTGATCTCGTCCCGGACACTGTCCGGATCGTCGGTGTGCAGCACATGCACCAGCAGGCTGTGCCCTTCGTCAGACAGGTCCGCAGACACGGTGCCGGGGGTCAGCGTGATTGTACCGGCCAGGATTGTGATCGCCTCGGGTTGGCGAAGATCCAGCGGGACAACGATCCAGGCGGGTCGCAGTTTTGAGTTCGGCTTTGTCAGCACAATCCAGGCCACCTGCACATTGGCGACCAGGATATCCCACAGTACGACGAGCATATAGCCGACCATTTGGCCCAGATGAAGCCGCACAGGGCGGTCAGGCCACCACACAACGGTCAGGCGCGGGATCAGAACACCAAGGATCAAGCCAAAGACGGCCATACCAGCAGAGAAATTATTTTGTAGCAGAATCCAGACCAACGCCAGAAGCAGTGTCAGCAACGGATGTGGAAACAGCCAGCGATAGGCGCGCATCAGCATGTCAATGGCCCTCCTTCGGTGTGCTCAGCTTGCCCGGCGTGCCCAACACTTTGCTGATATAGGGCGCTGGATCAAACAACTGTTTGGCGGTGGCATCGGCATAGCGATAGGCCGGTCCTGCAAAAACCGTGTGCAAAATCAGCAATGCCAGCAACCCGCCGACCGCGGAATAGGACAAAATGCTTGGCCGGGGGACGGGCAGTTGGCCTTCTTCCTCCGGCAGGGGTTCGGCGCTGGCTTTCCAGAACAGAACGCTGCCCGCGCGGGCAAAACCAACCACGCTGATCAGGCTCGCAGACAGAATGATCGCCCAGGTCCAGACCGCCAGCGGAGTGCCAAAGGCGGCATCGAGGATCATCAGTTTGCCGATAAAACCTGACAGCGGTGGCAGGCCGGTCATGGCTATCGCCGCAACAAAGAACAGTGCCGCCGTCAGGGCCGCGCCTGAAACGGGCGGCGCCGCGGTCAGGTTCAAATGGGCCCGTCCGGCCCGGACCAGATCAGAGATCAGGAACAGTGCCGCCGCCGCCAGTGTCGAATGAACGATGTAGTATAGCGCGGCGGCAATCCCCGCCTGCGTGAACAGCGAGATAGAGATCATCACCATCCCCATGGACCCTATCACCGCAAAGGCGACCAGACGGTCCAGTTTGCGTGCGGCCAGCACGCCAATCATTCCCAGTGCCAGCGAGACCAGCGCAGCAGGCAGAAGCCACAGCCCGTGCAGGCCCGCAGTCACATCCAGATCAGGCGCAAAGACCATCGTGTAGACACGGATAATTGCGTAGGCGCCGACCTTGGTCATGATTGCAAAGAGCGCGGCTACGGGTGCGGGCGCTTCGGCATAGCTGGACGGCAGCCAGAAATGCAACGGCACCACCGCTGCCTTGATCGCAAACACGAGCAGCAGCATGACGGAAGCGATGCGAATGCCCACCGATTCTGCGGGATCAATCAGTGCAACACGTTGGGCCAGATCGGCCATATTCAGGGTTCCGGTTTCGGCATAGATCGCGCCGAGGGCAAACAGAAACAAGGTTGAACCAAGCAGGTTGAACAGCACATATTGCACCCCCGCACGCAGGCGCAGATTGCCGCCGCCGTGGATCATAAGCCCGTAGGAGGCGATGAGCAGCACTTCGAAAAACACAAACAGGTTGAAGACGTCGCCAGTCAGAAAGGCGCCCATGATCCCCATCAACTGAAACTGGAACAGCGCATGGAAATGCCAGCCGCGTTTGTCCCAGCCCGATCCGATCGCATAGAGGATCACAAACAAGGCGAGCACCGCAGTCAGCAAGATCATCAAGGTCGACAGGCGATCCCCGACCAAGACAATGCCAAAGGGCGCGGCCCAATCGCTGAGCTGATAAAGGATGATCGTCCCGTCAGAGGCCTGCCATGCCAACCCGGCGGCAATTGCGATCAGGGACAGAACACCAGCCACAGAAAACACCCGCTGGATGCCGATGTGGTAGCGGGCCGCCAGCACGATAAACGGAGCCAGCAGCGCGGGTAGGACAACGGGGGCAATGATCCAATGGGTCATGTCGCATCCTCCGCTTTGAGGTCCGCTTCGGGCGGGGCTTGATCGTCTACATGATCGTCATCAGCGCCCAGATAGGCCCCCAGCGCGATCATTACCACAACAGCGGTCATCCCGAAGGAGATCACAATCGCGGTCAAAACAAGCGCCTGGGGCAGCGGGTCGGTGTAGATCGCCGCATCGCCTAGGATTGGCGGTGCGCCAACGGTCAAACGGCCCGAGGCGAACAGAAAGACGTTCACAGCATAGGTCAGCAAAGACATGCCAATGATCACTGGAAAACTGCGCAAGCGCAGCACCAGATAGATACCCGCAGCGGTCAGGATGCCAATGGCGGAGGCAACAAGAAGTTCCATGTTATGCTCCTTCTTTCGCGGGGTTGGTGACATCGGCGGGATCGCGTGAGGGGTCGATATCCATCGGATGTTCGCTGTCTTGGACATCCCTGCGCCGCGCCAAGCGCGAGAAGCTTTCAAGCGACAGCATCACCGCGCCGACAACCGCAAGGAACACACCCAGGTCGAAAAGGGCCGCTGTGGCCAGTTCAAACTTTTCGAAGGGCGGGATGCGCACATAGGTGAAATCGGAGGTCAGGAACGGCTTGCCCACAAACCATGATCCGATCCCGGTCAGGCCCGCCGTCAATACACCCGCGCCGATCACCCCGTGGTAGGGATAGCGCAGCCGCGCCGAGGTCCAGGAAAAGCCGCTGGCCATATATTGCATCACCACCGCGATGGAGACCACAAGCCCGGCAATAAACCCGCCGCCCGGCTCATTGTGGCCGCGCCAGAAGATGTAGAAGCCAACCATCAGGACCACGGGCATCATCACCCGGGTTAGGACCACCATCATCGTGGGATGCATGTCGCCCGCGCGCGGTTGATCAGGCTTGCGGTTCAACAGCCTCGCCCGCACCGGACCGTCGAGCAATGTTTCGGTCAAGGCATAGATCAGCAAGGCGGCGATCCCCAGCACGATAATCTCGCCAAAGGTGTCAAAGCCCCGGAAATCCACCAAGATCACGTTCACCACATTGGTGCCGCCGCCACCCTTGTAGGAATTGGCGAGGTGGTATTCGGAAATGGGCGAGGTAACCGCCTCGCGCAGCAGGAAATGATAGGACATCGCCAATGTCGCCAGACCGCCCGCGATGGCCACAAGGGCGTCGCGGGTGCGGCGCAGGACGGTGCTTTCAACCGGGGTGCGGTTGGGCAGAAAATTCAGCGCCAACAACAGCAGGATGATGGAGACAACCTCAACCGTGATCTGCGTCATTGCCAGATCAGGTGCACTGAAGAAGACAAAACCGACAGAGACCATCAGCCCGACAATACCGATCAGGATCAGCGCCAGCAGACGGTTGCGATGCAAAAAGACCAAGCCGCCAGTCGCGGCGACCAACATCACCCAGGCGGCGATCTCGACCGCTCCGGCGGGTTGCAACGTGCGGGTGGCCGCCGCCAAAGTGCCCGTAGACCAAGCATGATAGCCCGCAGCAATGACAGTCACGACCATAAAGGCGGCGTAGCGCGAGAAGGCACCATTGTGCAGTGGATGGATGATGCCCCGAGTTAAGGCAACTGCGGCCTCAATTGTCGCGTCAAAGATGGTTTTCGCCTCGGGTCTGGGGGCGGCATCCCACAGGCGCAGTGCCGGGCGATAGACCATCAACAGCAGCAGGCCACCCAGCACCGCGACAATTGACATATAAAGCGGCGGCGTCAGCCCGTGCCAGATTTTCAAATGCGCCTTGGGCAGCGCCGCGGCCTCCCCCAGAACGGCAGAGGTCACAAGCTTGACCAGCGGCTCTGCCAGAAACGGTGCGACGCCGATGGCTACAACCAGCACCACCAAAATGGCAGGCGGCAGCCACAAGCCGGGGCCGGGATCATGGGGTGCACTTGGGTAATCGTCGCGTTTGGGACCAAGGAAAGTGTGGCCAATCAGGCGGAAGCAGTAGGCGGCCGAAAACAGCGATCCCACAGTCGCCAGCGCAGGCACGAGCCACGGTGCGCTGAACAATGTGGTATGGGTGGCCTCTTCCAGCATCATTTCCTTGGACAGGAACCCGTTGAGCAGGGGAATACCCGCCATCGACAGTGCGGCCAGTGTCGCGATCACGAACGTCACGGGCATCAGGTGACGCAGGCCGCCAAGCCTGCGGATGTCGCGGGTGTGGGTTTCGTGGTCGATGATACCGGCGGACATGAACAGCGCCGCTTTGAACGTGGCATGGTTGAGAATGTGAAACACCGCCGCCATCGCGCCAAAGGCTGTGCCCGTGCCAAGAAGCATTGTTATCAGCCCCAGATGGCTGACGGTGGAAAAGGCCAGCAAGGCTTTGAGGTCGTGTTTAAAGAGCGCGATCACCGCGCCCAGCACCATGGTGATCAATCCAGCTGTGGTGACAATCAAGAACCATTCCGGCGTACCAGACAGGACCGGCCACATGCGGGCCATCAGGAAAATCCCGGCTTTGACCATGGTGGCCGAGTGCAGATAGGCCGACACAGGGGTGGGGGCCGCCATGGCGTGCGGCAGCCAGAAATGGAACGGAAATTGCGCCGATTTGGTAAAGCACCCCAAAAGGATCAACAGCAAGGCGGGCAAGTACAGCGGTGAGCTTTGGATCAACTCGCGGTTTTGCAAGATCACGCTGAGATCATAGCTGCCGACAATCTGGCCAAGGATCAGCATGCCACCGATCATCGCCAGGCCTCCCATCCCCGTCACGGTCAGCGCCATACGTGCGCCCTGTCGTCCCTCGGGAAGATGTTTCCAGTAGCCGATCAACAGGAAGGAAGACAGGGATGTAAGCTCCCAGAACACCAGCAAAAGCAGGATGTTATCGCTTAGGACAATGCCGACCATCGCGCCTTGGAAGAGCAGCAAATAGGTAAAAAACTCGCCCATATTGTCGTCGCGAGCCAGATAATACCGCGCATAGGCAATAATCAGCAGACCAATGCCCAAAATCAGGCTGGCAAAGAAAAAGCCGAGACCATCCAGCATCAGGTTCACGTTGAGACCCAGCATCGGCAACCAATCAACGCCTGTGGTCACGACCTCTCCGGCGAGAACGGCGGGCAGGTTGGTCATTAGGCCGATGAAGGCTGCCAAGGTGACGGTAAAGGTGACGCCCGCACAGGCCTGACGGCCAGCGGAATTCATCAAACCGGGTAGCAAGGCCCCCAGAAAAGGGAGGGCAACGACAAGGAAGAGGGACACGCGAACTCCTGATCTTGGGGCCTGAAAGGTTGCCTTTATCTGGTTCAGTTTAAGGGTTTTCTCAAGGGAAACCGAACAGAATTGTCACAAAACCATCATTTGACCCGTTTGGCGGGCGATCTGCCGCGATCTGTCGCAGGATTTTGCGTGTCAGGGGCGGGGTGAACTCTTGCCAAAGATGCCACGCTCTGGCCTTTTGCGGGCAAAATCGGAAGGACCAGACATGCGCGCAATGCAAATCACCGCCTATAACGCCCCGCTTAGCCTTCAGAACGTGCCTGTCCCTCAACCAAAGGCGGGCGAGGTCTTGGTCAAGGTTGAAACCTGCGGATTGAATTTTGCTGATCTGCTGTCGATCAAGGGCACTTATCAGGAAAAGCCCGAGCTGCCCTATGCGCCGGGTATGGAACTGGCCGGTGAGATCACCGCATTGGGCGCGGGGGTGGACCATCTGGCGGTGGGGCAACGGATTGCGGCCTACACCGGGCAGGGCGGTCTGGGGGAATATGTGGCTATCCCCGCCGAGATTTGCGTGCCAATCCCCGATGAGATGAACGCGGTTGATGCGGCGGCTTTCCTCATTGCCTATGGCACCAGCCACGTGGGTCTGGACTACAAGGCGCACCTGAAGCCGGGAGAACGCTTGTTGGTTCTGGGGGCATCGGGCGGCGTTGGCCTTACGGCGGTGGAACTGGGCAAGCTTATGGGGGCGGAGGTGATCGCCTGTGCGCGTGGAGAAGCCAAGCTTGAGATTTGCCGCAAAGCCGGTGCGGATCATCTGATCAACTCGGAGACCGGTGACATTCGTGAAATCGTGAAATCACTGGGCGGCGCGGATGTGGTTTATGACCCCATCGGCGGCGATCAATTCAAGGCGGCGATGCGGGCCTGTAACCCTGAGGCGCGTATCCTGCCGCTTGGCTTTGCCTCTGGCGAAGTGCCGCAGATTCCGGCCAACATCCTGCTGGTGAAAAACCTGACTGTGCTTGGGTTTTATTGGGGCGGCTATGCGCGGATCAATCCTGCGGTGCTAACCGACAGTTTCAAAACCCTGTTTGGTTGGTATGTGGCGGGCAAGTTGAAACCTCATGTCAGCCATGTCGCGCCTTTGGAGCAGGCCAATGTGGCGTTGGAATTGTTGCGCAGTCGCAAGGCCACGGGAAAAGTGGTGGTGCAGGTGGCCTAGCGCTCAAAACCGGCCTCGCACTCGCCCTTCGACCTGCCGCGCCTTTTGTCGCTCGCGCAGGAAAACAAACAGGCCCGATCCCATGATCAGGGATATGCCGATCCAGACCTCCCATTCGGGCAAATCGCCAAAGATCACCAAGCCCCAGAATACGGCCAGTGGCAGGCCAACATATTCAAAAGGGGCGACAGTGGCAGCGTCGGCCAGCCTGTAGGCCTGGCTCAGCGCATATCCGATGATTGCGGCGTTGAAGCCGAGCCCGCCAAAAATCAGCCAGTCCTCCTGCGGGGGCCAGACCCAGGCCCGTAGAAGAAATTGCACAGAAGGATTGGCGGTTTCGGCGGCAAACCGACCATCCCCGGCCACGACAAAAAATCCAACAGAGACCACGATAAACACCGCTTGAATGTAAACCGACAGCACAGAGGCCTTGGCTTTGACGCCCAACTTGCGGGTCAGAAGCTGGTTCAATGCATAGGTGAGTGCGGCAATGATCGGCATTAGCAGCACCAGCCGCGAGGCTTGCAGCGTCTCTGTGCCTGCCCAGGGCCGCTGCATGATCACCACGCCAATGAAGCCGACAAACACCGCCGCCATCCGTATCGGGCCAACCTTTTCGCCCAGCATCGGAATGGACAGAAGGGTGATGAACAAGGGCGCGGCAAAGAACAGAGCGGTCGCATCGGCAAGTGGCAGGGCGGCCAGTGCCACAAAGAAAGTCATATTGGCCACGACCACCAGAAGCCCCCGCAGAATATGCAAGGCAGGTTGATCGGTCTTGAGCAGATGCCAGCCGCCTTCGATCTTGACGAAAATCAAACTGAACAGAATGCCGATGGCAGAACGGGAAAACACGATCTGGTGCAGGGGATAGCCGCCTGACAATTGTTTGATCAGCATATCATTGATCGAGATCGCCGCGACCCCGCCCAATACGAATGCAATGGCCAGTCCGGCCCGGTTCTGAAATCCTTCTGTCATAGGTTTGACCTATCAGCCCCGTTGCCCCTGTCCAGAGAAATGCGTAGCGTGAGACCAACACCAAAAGGAGCCGCCTCATGCATATGTCCGACACCCGCCAGATCGCTGTCCCTCCGGCCGAGGTTTATGCCGCGTTGCTTGACCCTGAGGTGCTCAAGCAATGCGTGCCCGGCGCACAAGAGGTAACTGGTACTGTCGAAGACGGGTTCCAGGCGACCGTTGTGCAGAAAGTTGGCCCCGTAAAAGCGACCTTTAAAGGCGAAGTGACCATTTCGGACATGGTGCCGGGCGAGGCGATGAAAATCGACGGATCGGGCAAAGGGGGCGCGGCAGGGTTTGCCAAGGGCGGCGCCGATGTGCGGTTTGCGGCCAAGGATGGCGGCACCGAGCTGAGCTATGATGTGGACGCCAAGGTGGGCGGCAAGCTGGCGCAGCTTGGCAGCCGGATCATCGACGGCTTTGCCAAGAAGATGGCCGATCAGTTTTTTGACAATCTGCAGACCGCATTGGAGGGGCCGGCAGAAGAGACCGACGCGCCAGATGCGGAAGAGGGCGGCAAAAAAGGCTGGTTCGGGCTGAAGAAAAACTAAACAGGTCTGTTCACTTTAATTTATCCGGTCTAGGTTCCCCGCCACGACAAGCGGAGAAGAGCATGACGGACATTGTCCAGATCAAGGATTTGCGCAAATCCTACAAGGGTGGCTTTCAGGCCTTGAAGGGCATCGACCTTGCCATTCGCAAGGGGGAGATTCTGGCGCTGCTCGGCCCGAATGGTGCGGGTAAAACAACCCTGATTTCAACGATTTGCGGGATCACAACCGCAACATCCGGTTCTGTCACAGTTGCCGGGCATGACATTGTCACCGATTACCGTGCCGCGCGATCGATCATTGGTCTGGTGCCACAAGAGATCAATCTGGAACCCTTTGAGCGGGTGATCAATACCGTGCGATTCTCACGTGGTTTGTTTGGCAAGCCAAGCGACGATGCCGCCATCGAAAAAGTGCTTCGCCAACTGTCGCTCTGGGACAAGAAAGACAACCAGGTGCGGGAATTGTCCGGCGGGATGAAACGCCGGGTGCTGATCGCCAAGGCCTTGGCCCATGATCCGCGCGTGCTGTTTCTGGACGAACCCACAGCCGGGGTCGATGTCGAGTTGCGCAAGGACATGTGGGACATCGTGGCCAAGCTCAAGGCAGACGGCGTGACCATCATCCTGACCACCCATTACATCGAAGAGGCCGAAGCCATTGCCGACCGTGTGGGCGTGATTGCAAATGGTGAATTGATGCTGGTGGAGGAGAAAGACACGCTGATGGCGCGGATGGGGCAGAAACAGCTTGATGTGCTGTTGACCGATCCGATTTCGGAGATACCAAAGGCGTTGCAATCAGATGCGCTTGAGCTGTCAGAGGATGGCACAACCTTGATCTACACCTACGACACCAGATCCGAACGCACGGGCATCACCAAACTGCTGGCCGATGTCGCGGCGGCGGGTCTTGTTCTGCGCGATGTACAAACCCGGCAATCCAGCCTTGAAGATATCTTTGTGGGTCTGGTCAAGGAGGATGCGGCATGAACTGGACCGCGATCAAATCCATTTACGTCTTTGAGATGTATCGCTTTTTCCGCACTATCGCGCAAAGCTTCCTCGCGCCGGTGATCTCTACCTCGCTGTATTTTGTCGTGTTTGGCGGGGCCATCGGCAGCCGCATTCAAGAGGTGGACGGGATCACCTATGCAGCCTTTATCGTGCCGGGTCTGATCATGCTGACAGTGATCACACAGTCTATTTCAAACGCCTCTTTCGGGATATATTTCCCCAAGTTCCTGGGTACGTTTTCCGAAATTCTGTCCGCCCCGATCAGCTTTATCGAGATTGTTCTTGGTTATGTTGGCGCGGCCGCGACCAAGGCGCTGATCATTGGCACGATCATCCTTGTCACCGCGTTCTTCTTTGTGGATTTCACCATCCAGAACCCATTGGCGATGATCGCGTTTCTGGTGCTGACCAGCGTGAGCTTTTCGCTGTTTGGTTTTATCCTCGGTGTCTGGGCAGGCAACTTTGAACAGTTGCAGATTGTGCCATTGCTGGTGATCACGCCGTTGATCTTTCTGGGCGGATCCTTCTATTCGATCTCGATGCTGCCGCCGGTTTGGCAATCGGTCTCGATGTTCAATCCGGTGGTTTACCTGATCTCGGGGTTCCGCTGGTCGTTTTACGGCAGTGCGGACGTTCCCATCCTGACTTCTCTGCTGGCGATCGGGTTTTTCACCGGGGTTTGTTTGACCGTGATTTGGTGGATATTCCGCACCGGTTGGCGCATCCGGCAATAAACCTTTTGCCAGCCGCCTTGTTTGCGGCGGCTGGCCGCTCTACATGAGGTGACATGAAACGATGGCTGCCTTTCCTTAAATCTGATCCGACTGTTGCCGTGATCCGCCTCTCTGGCGTGATTGGCACACAGGGCCGTGGTGCATTGAACGATGCAACACTTGGGCCTGTCATTGAAAAAGCTTTTGCCAAGGGCAAGCCTGCCGCGGTTGCGCTTGAGCTGAATTCGCCAGGCGGCAGTCCGGTCCAATCGTCACTGATCGGCGCGCGCATCCGGCGGCTGGCGGCGGAAAAAGACATTCCCGTCATCGCCTTCGTCGAAGATGTCGCGGCCTCTGGCGGATATTGGCTGGCGGCGGCGGCTGATGAGATTTACGCCGATGCCAGTTCCGTTGTCGGCTCCATCGGGGTGATTTCTGCCTCGTTCGGTGTGCATGAGTTTATCAAGGAACACGGGGTTGAGCGGCGCGTCTATACCGCTGGCAAATCCAAATCCATGCTGGACCCTTTCCGCCCTGAAAACCCCGAAGATGTCGCGCGGCTGAAAACGCTGCTTGAGGACATTCACACCAATTTCATTGACCACATCAAAGACCGCCGCGGCGATAAGCTGCCTGAGGATCTTGACCTGTTCACCGGTGAGATCTGGCTGGCGCGGCGGGCACAGGAATTGGGTTTGATTGATGGCATCGGTCATCTGCTCCCCGTTCTGAAAGACCGCTTTGGTGACAAGGTAAAGCTGCGCCGCTATGGCGTTCGGCGCGGTTTGATGTCACGGTTCGGCATGCAGATGGTGCAGGACGCCGTTCACGGCATTGAGGAACGCGCCGCATTTGCGCGGTTTGGACTGTAATTCATGGTTTTCAAAATCGTCCTTCTCTTTCTCGTCTTCATGGGCGTGCTGGCGTGGTTTGGCAAAATGCACTGGATTGGAGGCAAGCGGTTCTCGCAGACCAAATGCCGGTCTTGCGGGCGTTATCGCATCGGCAAAGGCGCCTGTAGCTGCGGAGGGAAAAGCTGATGGTGATGCCATGGCTGCTGTCCGGTTTGGGTCTGCTGATCCTTCTGCTTGCGGGCGATGCGCTTGTTAAAGGCGCGGTGAACCTGTCACTGCGTTTGGGCGTCCCCGCCTTGATCGTCAGCTTGACGATTGTGGCCTTTGGCACCTCTGCGCCTGAATTGCTGATCTCCATCAAGGCCGTTCTGGATAATGCCCCCGGTATCGCGCTGGGCAATGTGGTGGGATCGAACACTGCCAATATCCTGCTGGTCCTAGGTATTCCTGCGCTTTTGGCGACGATGCACACGTCCGAATGCCGGACACGTAAGACCTACAACTTCATGATCGCCGCTTCGATCCTGTTTATCGCATTGGCGTTTCGCGGGGTTTTTGACTGGTTGGCCGGTTTGGTGCTGCTTGGGGGGCTGGCCTATGTGCTGGTCGATGCGTTCCGCGATGCCAAGGCGCACCGCAATGCCTGCAAGGGAGAGCCGGACGAGGAAGAAGAGCCTGAAGGCGCAGATCCGGATATGCCGGGCTGGCAAATTGCGGTTTTTCTGGTGCTTGGCCTGATTGGCCTGCCGGTCGGAGCCGGGCTGTTGGTGGACAATGCCACCGTGATTGCGCAGGCCTACGGCGTGAGCGATACGGTCATTGGCCTCACGCTGGTTGCCATCGGTACTTCCCTGCCGGAGCTTGCCACAACCGTGATGGCGGCACTGCGCCGTCAGGCAGATGTGGCGCTGGGCAACGTCATCGGATCGAACATGTTCAACCTGCTGGCCATTATCGGGATTGCCTCGCTGGTCGGGCCGATCTCGGTTGATCCTGAGTTCCTGCGATTTGATCTGTGGGTGATGCTGGGCGCGTCGTTGCTGTTGATCCCCTTTGTCTATCTGAAAATGGATATCACCCGGATCTGGGGAATTATTCTAAGCGCCCTATATGCCCTCTACCTGATTGTTGTATTGATCTGAGGAGGCCGCCATGAAAGGCGCATTGGTAACAGGGGCGGGGCATCGTTTGGGCCGCGCTATGGCGCTGGAACTTGCCGGGCAAGGCTTTGATGTCGCCGTGCATTTTTCCAGTTCTGCCGATGGTGCCAATGAAACCGTTCGCATGATCGAGGCAGCAGGCGGGCGGGCCGTGGCGCTGCAGGCCGATTTGCTGGAGGAGGAGCAGACGCAATCGCTGTTTCCACAGGCGCTTGAGGCTTTGGGGGGACCCATCACTTGCCTGATCAACAATGCCTCGATCTTTGAGTATGACACCGTGCAATCTGCCACGCGCGAGAGCTGGAACCGACATCTGGACAGCAACCTGCGGGCACCTTTTGTCCTGACACAGGCCATGGCTGCGCAGGGGCTCGCCCCGGAAACAGATGAGAATGGAGAGCCGCAGGCAACCGGCCTGATCGTCAATATGGTGGATCAACGGGTGCGGAAGCTGACCCCTGAATTCATGACCTATACGCTGGCCAAGATGGGCCTCTGGGCGATGACCCAGACCACGGCGCAGGCGCTTGCCCCTGCGATCCGGGTCAATGCCATCGGGCCGGGACCAACCTTGCAAGGCAGCCGCCAAAGCGACGCGCATTTCGCGGCGCAGCGGCGCAATACGGTTTTGCAGCGCGGCGCGGATGCCCAAGGAATCACGTCGGCGCTGAGCTACTTCTTAAACGCGCCTGCGGTCACCGGTCAGTTGCTTTGTGTGGATGGCGGGCAGCATCTGGGCTGGAAAACGCCGGATGTTCTTGGGGTCGAGTGACCGCAGCGGCGGCAAAGTTCTGCACCGGACACGCAAAGATTGCAGTTTTGTTGCGAAAATCAAGCGATTTCAATAATTTGGACGAGTGGTCAAAAAAATAATCAATAAAAACAGTGCTTTATTATAGTGCCTATTTTTTAGGCAAATCAACGAACCCTGCCGAAAACAAAGAGAAAACCACGTTGATCAGAAGTTATCATCAGACTTATCCACAAGTTCCGTGGGTATGTTCACACTTGTTAACTGTGGCTCCGTGTTGCAGCAAAGACTAAGAATCAGGCGGAACCAATGAACAGCGAATCGGACATTCCAAAAACTGGAAATGAGGTTATTCAGGGGTATCTGAAGACCATCGACGCATCGCCCGGCGTTTACCGCATGCTCGATAGCGAAAGCCGTGTTCTTTATGTTGGCAAAGCCCGAAATCTGCGGGCGCGGGTCAGCAGTTATGCCCGGCCCACTGGCCATTCGGGGCGCATTTCGCGGATGATCGCCAATACCGCCTCGATGATGTTTCTGACCACCAAGACAGAAACCGAAGCGCTGCTGCTTGAGCAGAACCTGATCAAACAGCTAAAACCGAAATTCAACGTGCTGTTGCGCGATGACAAAAGCTTCCCCAATATTCTGGTAACAGCGGATCACGACTATCCGCAGATCAAAAAACATCGCGGTGCGAAAAAAGAGAAGGGCAGTTATTATGGTCCCTTTGCCAGCGCCGGCGCGGTCAATCGTACCCTGAACCAGTTGCAGCGGGTATTCTTGCTGCGCGATTGTTCCAACGCGATGTTTGAAAGCCGGACACGCCCCTGCCTGCAACATCAGATCAAGCGGTGTTCGGCCCCGTGCGTGGGTAAGATCAGCCCAGAGGAATACCGCCAGACGGTGCGGGATGCAGAAAAGTTTCTGTCCGGCAAGACCACCGATATTCAGGCGCGGCTGGCTTCAGAGATGTCCGCGGCCTCCGAGGCAATGGAGTTTGAACGGGCGGCCGCGCTCCGGGACCGGATCAAAGCGTTGACGCAGGTGCAGACTGCGCAGGGCATCAACCCCAAAGGTGTGTCTGAGGCTGATATCATTGCGCTGCATATGGACAGCGGACAGGCCTGTGTTCAGGTGTTTTTCATTCGCGCCAATCAAAACTGGGGCAACCGTGATTATTATCCGCGCGTTGGCGCTGATGTCGATGCAGCTGAGGTGTTGGAAGCATTCATTGGTCAGTTTTACGACACCCGCGAGCCACCGCGCCAATTGATCCTCAGCAACGAAATTGAGAATCCCGATCTCATGGCGGATGCCCTGACAGGTAAGCTTAGCCGCAAGGTTGAGTTGCTCGTGCCCAAACGCGGGGAAAAGGCAGAGCTGGTCGATGGTGCATTGCGCAACGCGCGAGAATCGCTGGCCCGCAAGATGGCGGAGACAGCGACGCAAACGAAACTCTTGCAAGGATTGATGGATGCCTTTGATCTGCCCGAGCCGCCACAGCGGATTGAGGTCTATGATAACTCGCACATCCAAGGGACCAATGCGGTCGGCGGCATGATCGTGGCGGGGCCGGACGGCTTCATGAAAAACCAATACCGCAAATTCAACATTCGCGGTGATGAACTGACCCCCGGTGATGATTTTGGCATGATGAAAGAGGTTCTGACTCGCCGGTTCAAGCGGCTGATCAAGGAAGACCCCGATCGCAGTCAGGGCATGTGGCCGGATCTGCTTTTGATTGATGGCGGCGCCGGACAGGTCAGTGCGGTTGCCTCGATCATGCGTGAATACGGGGTTGAGGATATTCCGATGGTGGGCGTGGCCAAAGGTGTAGACCGGGACGCAGGCAAGGAAGAATTCCACCGTGTCGGCAAACGCCCGATGGCCCTGCGCCATAATGATCCGGTGTTGTACTTTGTGCAGCGGATGCGGGATGAAGCGCACCGTTTCGCTATTGGCACGCACCGCGCCAAACGGGCCAAGGCCGTTGGCGCGACACCGCTTGATGATGTGCCCGGCGTGGGTGCGGCCCGCAAACGGGCGCTGCTTGCGCATTTTGGCTCTGCCAAGGCGGTTGGCCGCGCAGCGTTAAGCGATCTCAAGGCCGTTGATGGTGTTTCTGACGCTTTGGCCGAAACGATTTACGCCTATTTCCATGAACGCGGCTAGCGGCGCGGGGCCATTGGCTGCCTTTGCGGCAATCTTGATGCTTTTACGTCCCGAAAGGTCACTGTAGGGTGCCGACATGAAGTGGAATCTGCCCAATATCCTGACTGTCTTGCGTCTGGTCGCTGCGCCTGGCGTCGCGGTGATGTTTTTGTATTTCACCCGGCCCTATGCGGATTGGTTCGCGCTGATCCTGTTCCTGTCTGCGGCGATCACAGATTGGTTTGACGGCTATCTGGCGCGGGCGTGGAAACAGGAAACCAAACTGGGCGCAATGCTTGACCCGATCGCGGACAAAGCGATGGTGGTCATCGCGCTGATGGTGATCATTGCATTCTCAAGCTGGTCGCCCTGGCTGATCCTGCCCTCTACCGTGATCTTGTTTAGGGAGGTGTTTGTCTCGGGCCTGCGCGAATTCCTTGGCGATGTGGCGGGGACGCTGAAGGTCACGCAGTTGGCCAAATGGAAGACGACCTTTCAGATGACCGCGATCACCGTGCTCTTTGCCCAAGGGGTGTTTGAGCATTACCTCGGCATGTCCGTATTTGGCATGGATGAAGCGATGATAGATGCGGTGCTGAACGGTGAAGAAGAGGATGTACTCGGCCTGCGCTGGAAGCTGGAAGGTATGGAGTGGGCCGGATGGCTTGGTCTTTGGCTGCTGTGGATCGCTGCGGCGCTGACGGCGATCACTGGATTTGACTATCTGCGCAAGGCGCTGCCGCATCTTCGGGAGGGGCAATAATGGACGTTTTGTATTTCGCATGGGTCCGCGAACGCATTGGCCTGCCGCGCGAAAAGATCGAAACCGAGGCCCGGACGGTTGCGGATCTCGTCGCCGAACTGCGGGCCCGTGAAGACCGATATGATCTGGCGTTCTCTGATCTGACCGCGCTGCGCGTTGCGGTCGATCAGACCTTGGCAGATTTTGACGCCCCGCTGGATGGTGTGCGCGAAGTGGCCTTTTTCCCGCCGATGACAGGCGGCTGACGGATGCGTATCTCGGTTCAGGAAGCGCCGTTTGATCTGGGCAAGGAAAGCACGGACTTTGCGCAGGGCCGCACCGATATGGGCGCGATTGTGACCTTTACCGGTATTGTGCGTGACCTGCCGGATGATCCGCTCAAGGTCATGGAAATCGAACATTACCCCGGAATGACCGAAAGCGCCCTGCGCGAGATGGCCCAGACGGCTGTTGAACGGTTTTCGCTGGGGGATGTTCTGGTGATCCACCGCTACGGGCCGCTGTACCCCGGTGAAATGATCATGATGGTTGCAACCGCCGCGCGGCATCGCAAGGATGCATTTGAGGCGGCGGAGTTCTTGATGGATTACCTCAAATCGCGCGCCCCGTTCTGGAAGCGTGAAGTCACCGCGCAGGGGGCTGATTGGGTTGCGTCAAAGGATGAAGACGAGGACGCACTTGGTCGTTGGTAGGGCGCAAGTATCTGAAATATATATGATAAATCTCTGTTGATGTGGATCAAGGTGATGCGGCCTTTCTTGCGGCATACTTATGACAACAGATCAAAAGGGAGATGAGATATGTTTAGCAATATCGTAGTCGGTTTTGACGGGTCCGAGCCGTCGAAAAATGCATTGAAAGTGGCCTGCGACCTCGCACAGAAATACGGCTCAGCAGTGCATCTGTCGCATACGCCGGTACATGAAACGGTTGCTTTCGCACTGGGTGCTGTAGCGGGCTATCATGTGGCGACGACCATGCCCAAACCCGAAGAGATCAAAGAAGCCTCCGACAAAGTGTTCGCGCAGGCGCAAGCCGTTGCTGACGCGGCGGGTGGTCCCAAGCTGACGCCACATGTGGGCGGCGGTGATCCGGCCCATGATATGCTGGATTGCGCCAATGCGGTTGGCGCAGACCTGATTGTGACTGGGCGCCGCGGCTTGGGCAATTTGACCGCTCTGATGATGGGCAGCACATCGGCCCATGTGGCACATCATGCGAAATGTGCCTGTTTGACGGTCGCTTGAGCCCGCCAACCGTTAGTCTTGCAGTTGTCAAATAGAAAACAACCAAAAGTTGTTGATTTTTGCGATCATGCACGGCACATGTGCGGCCATGACATTAAGAAACACTCAAATTTCCTATCGGGATGCGCCGGAAATCCCGGCGTTTTCTGATGAGGGGCCAGTCTGTGTCATGGACGCAAACTGTGCCCTTTGCGCACGTGGTGCTATGTGGATTGCGCACAATGATCATCAAGGCGCATTTCGCATAATCCCTCTGCAATCGGATCTGGGCGCTGCATTGATGCGGCATTATGGCCTCGACCCGGAAGATCCAAATTCATGGCTTTTTCTGGAAGACGGGCGCGCCTATTCCTCGTTGGAAGCGCTGGCACGTGTTGGACGGCGACTCGGTGGTATTTGGCGCAGCTTAAGCGTTGTTCTGATTCTGCCCCGTCCAGTGCGAAACGTCCTTTACCGATTTGTAGCGCGCAACCGGTATCGCTGGTTCGGAACGGCGAACCTGTGTTTTGTTCCTGACCCGGAAGTGCAGAAAAGACTGATCAAGTGAAACTGCCCTGATCGGATGGCTGTGGTGCGCGTCAGCGGTGCTGCGCTCAGGCGCCCTTCTGGCGATCAATATAGGCGCGCATTTCTTCTGCTTCGTGTCGGGCATCGCGCAATCCATCCATCGCGGCCCGCAATTCGGCCTCTGTCTGTGACAGTTGGTTGGTCAGTTCTGCCTCACGTTGCTGCAGATACGTGATCGCCTGATCGCGGGTCTCTTCGGCTTCGTGCAGTTCCTGGCTCATCCGGTCTAGCTGTTCGACATCACCGGCGGCCACGCGGGTGAAGCGGTGCAAAAGCCAATTGGCAAACCAGCCCAGACAAAACGCAACAAAAAGAATAATCGCGGTGGCGAGGACAAATTCAGTTCTGCTCATCGGATGTGCCTTCTGCGTCGGATGCTTCCGGTGTATCGCCCGATTCCGCGACACTTTCCAGCGTTGTTTCTTCGGGAATGGCGACGGTATCGGGGCGGATCAGCTTGAATTCAATGCGCCGGTTCTCTTCACGGCCCGCCTCCGTCTTGTTGTCGGCGATGGGAGTGGCCTCACCATAGCCCTTGGCGGTGAAAGAGCCGGTCAAAACACGGCGCGCGCGCAATTCGTTCAGGACCGATTCTGCCCGGCTTTGGCTCAGGGCGAGGTTCATGCTTTCGCGGCCCTGGCTGTCCGTGTGTCCTTGGATTTCCAATGGCAGATCGCCGCAGCGTTTCAGAATTTCTGCGATATCATCCATCGTGCCAAGGGCGGAGGCGTCAATGGTCGCGCTGCCAGGCTCAAAGTTGATCTTGCCAACTTTCAGCACTTCGCCAATCTCGGCCTCGCACTCATCCGGAGTGGGCAGGCCCAGCACCGGGTCCAGTTTTTCCTGATAGGTCACGTCAATCTTGTAATCCGCCCCTTCGCCAAGTTTGTCCGACAAGAGCGAGGCAATCTCGGTGCTTGCATCCGGGTTGCCGGTGTTGCCCATCACCGAAAGACTATCCGGCGTGACCGTCACTGCACCGTTGTTAAGCGCGGCAAGCGCCTCAAGGCCGGTCAAGACGCGCGGCGTCCAATCGCCAGGCAGGTTTTCGGCGATCCGGGCCGCTGTGTAAACTTTGTCAGAGCCGAACCGCGCCTTGGCATAGCTGTCGGCCAGTTCACGCAGGGTTTGATCGCTGACGCGGCCGCGCAGTTGTACTTGGCCCTCAGGGCTGAGGGTCGCGGTGAATTCGGGCGGGCCGGCATTGGGGTCTTCCAATTTGGGCAGTTTGGCCCGCAAGGCAAATACTTCTGGCAGGCTGTTTTCAAGCTCTCCGACCACGCGGTCGAATTGGGCCTGATCGGAGCCGGGCAAGGCCACAAGTGTGATGTCAGCGTCGGCAAATGTGACTGAGCCGCCCTCAAGCCGCTGCACGGCGTCGATGGCCTGCGTAACGGCCTTGGCCCAATTGGGGCTCGGCACGCCAAGGCCAACGGTGCAACGGGCGGTGCCGCTGACGCCCGCGCGGGTGCCTGCCGCCAGAATGCGGATCCGGGCCTCTTCGGTGTCGGCAGAACAGGCATCAAAACGGGCGCCGTTTTCGTCAATGCCAAAGCGCAGGGCAAAAGGCGTGATCACCGGGCGCGGCGCGGCGATGTCCAAGACCAGGGTCAAACTTGGCGGCGCGGCACGGCGCAGCTTGGCCTCGATTGCGGCTTTGGCCTCCGGGCTGTCGGAAATGGCGGTGATCGACACATGGCCTGCCTCTACTGACGCCTTGGCGCGGGGCAATTGGGCAATGGCGTTGATCGCAAAGGCCAATGCTTCTTCCCAACCGGGCGGGGCAGGGTAATCAGCCGCCTCAAGCAGATCGGTGACTTCGGCGTCCCCGGCCACTTTGGTAAACCGCTTGACCGTGGCGGCGCGGTCCGTGCTTGTCGGCACCAGGCCGATGATGGAAATACCGCTGTCGTTGCGCAGGACTTCGGCAGAAAAGCGCGGAGGCGCGATGGCGGCTTGCGCTTCGACCTCCATCTCGTCGATGACGCGTGCTGCATCGACTATAGATCCCGCGGTGGTCAGCGCGTGAAAGCGGATCGCCTCTGTTGGTGCAATACCCGAAAGCGTGACTTGCAGCCCGTCCGCCTGCACTTCGGCCCAGGTCATTGAATTGGCATCCAGAGCGTCGCGCACCCCGATTTCGGAGGATTCCTCGATCAGTTTGACGGAAAAGTTGGCGGCAACCAGCGAAACAACCGCCGCGGCGGTAAACGTCAGGCTGATGATCAAAAGAGCAGACAGGCGCATGCGTCAACTTCTGTACAGTTCAAGGTCAGCCTTTGATACGCCCGCAGGCGCGGGGGTGCAATCACGCCAGCAGGCTTGCGGCAAAAAACACAAGCGGGATCATGCCGGTATCGCGGTTGACGCGAAAAAGTTGCAGCATTTTTGCGGGATCATGGATGTCGAGCCCGCGCAATTGCCACGCCATATGCCATCCCATCGCCCAAGGGCCGGCAAGGGCAATAACCATCGCCAGAACGGAGGCATTGGGCAAAGCGGCAAAAACCACGGCCAGTCCCATCAGGCCGACAGTGGCCATCAAGAACCTGCGCAACCATTGTGACGTGTTCTCGCCAAACAGGCGGGCGGTGGATTTCACGCCGATCAGCGCGTCATCTTCGGTGTCCTGGTGGGCATAGATCGTATCGTAGAACAGCGTCCAGGCGATGCCAGCGCCATAAAGCAACAGGGCAGGTGATCCGAGGCTTCCGGTGTGGGCGGTCCAGACCAGCAATGCGCCCCAGTTGAAGGCGATACCCAGAAACACCTGCGGCCACCATGTAAAGCGCTTGGCAAAGGGGTAGACCACCACAGGGATCAGGGACAAAACGCCAAGCGAGATGGCCGCGTGGTTGAAGGTAAAGAGGATCATTGCGGCCAGAATGATCTGCGCAAACATCCATACCAATGCTTGCCGCGCAGTGACACGCCCCGACGGAATGGGCCGCGACCGCGTGCGGGCAACCTGCGCGTCAAATTTCCGGTCGGTGATGTCATTCCACGTGCAGCCCGCGCCACGCATCAGCCAAGCGCCCAGGCCGCAGCCGACAAAGATCCACAGATCCTCCCAGCGGGGGGATTGATCAAACAGGATCGCCAGGGTCAGCCCCCACCAGCACGGCAACAACAAGAGCCATGTGCCGATGGGCCGATCTGCGCGGCTAAGCTGCAGATAGGGGCGGGCCGCGGCGGGCGCATATTTGTCCACCCAGTTATCCGCGGCGGCGTCTGCCACAGTTTGATCGTCCGGTGCATCTGGCGAAGGCGGGTGGTCTTGCATATATCTTGGCCCATGAGTGCAAAAATCAGACTTTATGTAGATCACCCACTGGGGCCGGGGCAATCGGTTCCTTTGGACAAAGCGCAGGCGCATTACCTTTTTGGGGTGATGCGGCTTTCTGTTGGGGCGCAGGTGTTGTTGTTCAATGGCCGTGACGGCGAATGGCGGGCGGATGTGATGGAGGCGGGCAAGCGGGGCGGCGTGATGGCCTGTGACGCGCAGACGCGGGATTTGCAGATGCCGCCCGATTTGTGGCTGATGTTTGCTCCGATCAAAAAGGCCCGCACCGATTTCATCGTGGAAAAGGCCGCCGAAATGGGCGCGGCGCGGATCGTGCCGGTGATGACGGAATTCACCAATGCCGGACGGGTGCAGCGCGACCGGCTGCAAGCCCATGCGGTTGAGGCAGCAGAGCAATGTGGCGGCACATTTGTGCCAGAGGTCGCCGAGGCTGTGAAGTTTGACAGGTTGCTGGACGGCTGGGGCTCCGAACGACGGATCATGTTTTGTGATGAGGCGCTGGCAACCACTGGCGGCGCGGTTGGGCTGGCGGAAGGTGATACAGGTCCATGGGCGATCCTGATCGGCCCCGAAGGCGGGTTTTCAGAACGGGAACGTGGACGTCTACAACGGCTAGAGGCGGCCCATGCGGTGCGGCTTGGCCCGCGGATCTTGCGTGCGGACACGGCGGCGGTGGCGGCGATGACGCTTTGGCAGCAGTCGATGGGGGATTGGACGTGAGAGCACAGCATTCTTTACAGGCGCTGGGAGTTTCACACCCCCAGACCCCCGCGAAGGTTTCATAACCAAATGAAGATGGGCGGTTTGCGATGAGTTTTTTCAGACCAGAAGCGCGGGCACAACTTTGGCGGTGGCGCGAGGTGATCGCGGCGGCTGGGATTTTCCTGATCGGTATCTGGATGGTGGCAGGGCCGGGGCTGTTGCTGGCGATCCCCGGCTATGCATTGATCCTTGGCGGTGTTGCATTAGCTTGGCTGGGCATTCAACGCGGGCGGTTTCGCGGCGCAGATGGCGGCGCGGGCGCAGTGCAGGTGGACGAAGGGCAGGTGAGCTATTTTGGCCCATTGACTGGCGGCACCGTGGCTCTGCGCGAGATGGACAGCCTGACCCTTGATGGGGCGATGTTTCCGGCCCATTGGAGGCTGACCCAGCGGGGCCAGCCAGCCTTGCTGATCCCGGTGAATGCAGCGGGGGCCGAGGCGCTTTTTGATGCATTTGCGACGCTGCCGGGGCTGCGGACCGAACGGATGCTGAGCATGCTCAACGCAAATTCCCATCAAGCGGTTGTGATCTGGCGGCGCGGTCCGCCGGGGCAAAACCCACAGCTGCTGCATTGACACCCCTCGCAATTCCCCGCATCCCTGCGGAAGCACAGAGCCAATATCGGAGCCTTCAATATGTCCATTCCTCAATCCGGCGGTGGCCCGATCGAACATCGCGACCAGCTTGCACAATATCTGGCGGATGGGTGTAAACCCAAAGAAGATTGGCGGATCGGCACTGAGCACGAGAAGTTTGGCTATTGCAAAGACACGCTTTTGCCACTGCCATATGAGGGAGAGCGGTCCATTCGCGTGATGCTCGAAGGGCTGCGAGACAGGCACAATTGGGCACCCGTCGAAGAGGGTGGCAAGTTGATCGGGCTTGAGAAAGACGGCGCCAATATCTCGCTTGAGCCGGGCGGCCAGTTGGAATTGTCCGGTGCGCCGGTCGAGACCATTCACGAAACTTGTGACGAGGTGAACACTCATTTGCGGCAGGTCAAGGATGTGGCCGATGAGATCGGCGTTGGCTGGATTGGTCTGGGCGCGGCCCCGGTATGGACCCATGAACAGATGGATCTGATGCCCAAGGGCCGCTACAAGCTGATGAACGATTATATGACCAAGGTTGGCACCATGGGCCGGGTGATGATGCGCCGGACCTGTACGGTGCAGGTCAACCTTGATTTCGGATCCGAGGCCGACATGGTCAAAAAGATGCGCGTGGCGCTGGCCTTGCAGCCGGTGGCGACCGCCCTGTTTGCCAATTCACCCTTCTTTGAGGGCAAGCCCAATGGCCACAAATCCTGGCGCAGCCGGGTTTGGCGGGATCTGGACGCCGCCCGCACGGGCATGTTGCCATTTGTGTTTGAAGATGGCTTCGGCTTTGAGCGCTGGGTGGATTACGCGCTCGATGTGCCGATGTATTTCGTCTATCGCGATGGTCAGTATATCGACGCGCTTGGCATGTCTTTCCGCGATTTCATGGAAGGCAAATTGCCTGCCTTGCCGGGCGAAACACCAACGCTCAGCGATTGGGCCGATCATCTGACAACCGCCTTTCCGGAAGCGCGGATGAAGAAATTTATCGAGATGCGCGGGGCCGATGGTGGCCCTTGGCGGCGGCTTTGCGCATTGCCGGCATTCTGGGTTGGTTTGATGTATGATCAAAACGCGCTGGATGCGGCGTGGGATCTGGTCAAGGGGTGGACGCCGGAACAGCGCGATGCCCTGCGCATTGCCGCTTCGGTGGATGGTTTGCAAGCCGAAGTGGAAGGCATCAAAATGCATGACATCGCCCATGAGGCGGTGATGCTGTCGGATATGGGGCTGCGCGCGCGCCGCCGTACCGGTGCAGGTGGTCTGGTTCCGGATGAGACCCATTTCCTGAATGCGCTGAAGGAAAGCATCGAAAGCGGCAAGGTGCCTGCGGATGAGTTGCTGGCCGATTACAACGGCAAATGGGGTGGCGATCTGGACCGGATTTATGCCGAGTACAGCTACTAGTCGTTTGATCGCAGGGAGTGATGGGGCGTGAAACCCTGTCTTTGCCTGCCTCGGGTTGTGCTTGCGATAGCGGACACAACTGTCCTACCCTGAAGGCATAACTGCTTTAGGGAGAGTGAAATGCGTGATTTTTTCATCAAGTCATTGGAAGTTGTCATCAACGTGATTGTGGTCATTGCGGCCATCGGAATAATTGTTGCGGCGGGCATTGCTTTTGTCAGTGGTGATGCTGCGGCGGCGCAATATGGAGTTGGGGGTTTTGCCGCTGGACTCATGATCTTGATCGGCGGCGGACTCTACCTGACGATTATGGCGGGGTTCATGTATCTGGGCATTGGTATTTACCAAAACACCAAACGCACCGCAGAACTGCTTGAGCAACGGTCGACGTAACTGGCGGAAATGGCGCAGATTTAGCCAACCCGCGTTGTGAGAACCTTGATTGCGATTGCGCCAAAGGCCAGTGCAAAGAACCCTTCAAACCCGCGTTTGGCGCGGGTGTATGCGGCGGTCATTGGCGCGGAGGAAAAGATCAGCGCATAGAGGTGGAACATCAGCAGGCTTTGCACGCCGACCGCTGCGATCACGGTGATCAAGGCGCTGGGCGCAGTGCCGGGCGGGATACCGATGGCGTAAAGCGCCCCAAAGAACAATACCGCTTTGGGGTTGGTCAGGTGCAGGGCCAGCCCCTTGGCATAGGCACGGCGCGGGGTGGTCTTGGGCAGCGGTCTGGTTGTGATCTTGTTGCCCATCCAGGCGGCGCGGGCGGATTTCACGGCCAGCCACATCAGGTAGGCCGCGCCGACATAGCGCACGACCTCAAACACCCAGACATTGGCGGACATCACCGCACCAAGGCCAAAGGCCGCCGCGATGGACCACATGAACGATCCGGTGGTCACGCCCGAGGCCAACGCCAGTCCGGACTGGCGTCCCGATGACATGGATGTACCTGCAATGGCCAAAGTGGCCGGACCGGGGCTGCCTGCGGCAATGAAGGCGGCAAAGAGGATCACGGGAAGGTTTACGTCGGTCATGTCGGATCTTTCAGGTCAGGGCGATAGCCGCGCAAGAACGAGATGACCTTTTCAGCGGGCATTTCGCAAGGGTAAAGCCGGGGACCGTCCTTGAGTGTGTAGAAGTTCAAGCTGATATAGTCCGGTCCGCCCAATTCCTGCGCCACCAGCTTTTGTGATTTTCCGGTCGCAAACTTGCTGCGGGTGACCAGATAGCGGCGCCCTCCGTAACGTCCGGTATTCGCGCCCATGGGAATGGCGTCGAGGCAGGCCGCGACGTCATCCGGGGGTGTCACCCCTTTTGGCCGATCTTGGGTTCCTCACCGGACCTGATACGTTTGATATTGGCCCGGTGTCGCCAGTAAATCAGCAGGGTCAGGGCCACGCCCAACAGGACCATATGGCCAAAGTTGAGCAAGACCATCAGAAAGGTCGATGCTGCCGCCGCAGCCAAAGCGCCCATGGATGAGATCCGTGTACTGAACGCGCCGATCAGCCAAGCGATGCAACAGCCGACTCCGACAGGCCAAGCGAGCGCCAGCAGCAGGCCCAGCAGAGTCGCCACACCTTTGCCGCCCTTGAAACGCAGCCATATCGGATAGCAATGGCCGAGCATTGCAGCAATGGCAGCAATCTGCGCGGCGTCCTCGCCGACCATTGCGCGGGCCAGCAGGACGGCCACCGCGCCTTTGCCACCGTCAAACAGCAGGGTCAACGCCGCGGCGGTCTTGTTCCCGGTGCGCAAGACATTGGTCGCGCCGATGTTGCCAGACCCGATCTCGCGCAGGTTTCCCAGGTTCATCAAACGGGCGAGGATCATGCCAAACGGTATGGACCCGATCAGATAACCCAGCAGTGCCCAAAGGGTCAGAACAAGAGGAGAAGAGATGATCTCTGGCATTATTGAGCCTCAAATACGCAATTGCCTGCAACAAAGGTTTTCAGCACCTTACCCTGCATCCGCATTCCGTCAAATGGCGTGTTCAGGGACTTGGAACGCAGTGTGCTGCGGTCCATGACAAAAGGTGCATCGGGGTTGAACAGAACCAGATCGGCAGGGGCACCGACCTGCAGCCGCCCCGAGGGAAGGCCAAGTCGCTTCGCCGGGTTCAGTGACATAGCGCGCCATAGCGTCGGCAGATCCATGACGTCCGCATGGACCAGACGCATGGCGGCGGGCAAAAAAGTCTCTAGCCCCACCGCGCCGGAAGCGGCCTCTTCGAAGGGCAGGCGCTTGGATTCTTCGTCCTGCGGGGTGTGCATCGAACAGATGATATCGATCAAACCGCTGGCGACAGCTTCGGCGACCGCAAGGCGGTCATCTTCGTCGCGCAGGGGAGGTTTCAGTTTGAAGAAGGTTCGATAATCCGCCACGTCCAGCGCATTGAGCGTCAGATGGTGGATGCCTACGCCCGCCGTTATGTCCAGCCCGTTGGCCTTGGCCCGTTCCAGCGCGGGCAGGGCGCGGGCGGTGGTGATCTGGTCCGCGTGATATTTTGCCCCGGTCATTTCGATCAGGGCGATGTCGCGGTCCAGCCCCATTCGCTCTGCCATAGGCGAGACAGCAGGCAAGCCGCGCAGCGAGGCAAATTTGCCCGAGGTGGCGGCGGCGCCCTTGCTCAGGATTGGCTCTTGCGGGTGGGCAATGACCAATGCGCCAAGGCTGCGGGCATAGGTCAAAGCGCGGCCAAAGACTTTGGTGTCTGTGACCACGTGATCACAATCGGTAAAGGCGGCGGCACCCGCATCCATCAAGAACCCGATTTCGGTCATCTCCCGGCCCTGCCGCCCCTTGGTCAGGGCAGCCATCGGAACGACATTGACGGGCGCGGCCTCATTGGCGCGGCGGGTGACAAATTCCAGAACTTCGGGGCTGTCGATCGCCGGTTCGGTGTCAGGGCGGGTGATCATGGTGGTCACGCCCCCTGCCGCCGCGGCCAAGCCGGCAGAGCGGTAGCTTTCCTTGTGGCGCTCACCCGGCTCGCAGACTTTGACACCCAGATCGACGATACCGGGGGCAAGGCAATTGCCGCCACAGTCGATGACGTCAGCCCCCTTCGGGACCGTATCTTCGCCAATTTGCAGTATTTTTCCCTCTGAAATCGTCAAACCGCCGGTGATGATCTGTCCGGCGTCTGGGTCAATCAGCTTGGCATTGGTGAAATGCAGGGTCATGGCGGGCCTTCGTGAAGTGGAGTTGCGCCCTCTTGCCTGAAAAACGGGTTCAAACCAAGGGGGATGTGGCGAACAATTCTCAAAGCGCGGCTTGGGCCGCCTTGATTGTTGCGACAACGTCGGCGGGCTGGGCCAGATCGCGGATCACAACCGACTGGCCGTTTTGCAAAGTCACGACAACACGCGACAGCCATTGTCTGCGCAAGAACTTGATATCGCTCAGCGTGACCTGCCCATGGCCTTCGGGGCCGTCGTAGATCAACGCCGCCCTCGTCAATTTCCAGATCTCATGACGACGCTTGCGCCACGCGGCCAAATCTTCGATGGCAAAGACACCGACGAAACCGGCCGTCGCGAGCAATGACCAGTCTGAGCCAAATTGCAGGAACTCCTTATAAGGGGCGCCGGGAAGGGCCAGCGCAAAAATTGCAGGCAGTTGCAGGCCAAGCGCGGTCAGAGCGGTGACAATTGCGATACGGCGCAGGCTGGCTTTGGGTGCGGGCCGCCATTGCGCAATGGGCTCTACCCGATCCACAGCATCATACCGACCACGCCAAAGGCCACCAACAACGCGATCATCGCGATGCGGCCGGACATTTTGGGATCGGGTTTGGGTTCTTGCATGACAAAGGTTTAGCGGAATGCAGATGGCTGCGCCAGTGGCGCGGCCCGCGTTAAAGCAGCCACCACAGGATCAAAGCGCCCAGAACGATTAGCCCGGCCACCACCATCGCGCCGGCGCCGCGCCCGTCCGCAGGATTTGGCGGTGTGGTCTGCGCGTGACCGGTATAAGGTGCGGCGGCTTCGCTGGTCAGTGGGCTTTCGGGCGGGGCAGATTTTGTGCGGCCGTAGGTGCCGATCAGTGTCAGTTGCAATGCAGGGTTCAACACGGCCGCTTCCCCGCGAAATGCGGTGGAATAGACCAACATCACCCATCCCTCCAGCGCGGCCAGTTTTGCCGCGTCGCGGTCCAGTGCTTCGGATTGTACGTCAACACCTTCGCGCAGATAGCCCAGCAACCCGAGCTGGTCGAGATCAGATATGCGGATGACTTCGACACCTTTGGGGTCTACCTCAGCACCGAGCATTGTCGACAGCGATCCGGGGTTCTCAAGCGTTTCCGCCGCACCATCTGGCAGCGAGACCGAGAACACCCTGACCTGCCCGTGTTCGTTGCGGGGGATATCAATCGTCCTCATGTCGCTGCTCCTTTGGTGTGTCCGGGTTCACGAACACAACGCCTAGGCCGCCCGTGCGTTCCGAATGTTTTGTGCCAGCAGGTCCATTGCGGCCATACGAACGGCCACGCCCATCTCGACCTGGTCCTGAATCACGCTTCGGTTGATGTCATCTGCGAGGGTGCCGTCAATCTCGACACCGCGGTTCATTGGGCCAGGGTGCATCACGATCGCATCGGGTTTGGCATGGGCCAGTTTCTCTGCGTCCAGCCCGTAGCGGTGGTAATACTCGCGCTCTGAAGGGATGAACCCGCCATCCATGCGTTCTTTCTGAAGGCGTAGCATCATCACCACATCTACGTCCTTCAATCCCTCGGCCATGTCGTCAAACACTTCGACGCCAAATTCGCCGATTTGGGCGGGCATCAAGGTGGGTGGGCCGATCAGGCGGATGCGGTTTTCCATCTTGCCCAGTAACATGATGTTGGAGCGTGCCACGCGGCTGTGGGCGATATCGCCGCAAATCGCGATGGACAGACGGTGCAGGCGGCCCTTGGCGCGGCGGATGGTCAATGCATCCAGCAAAGCCTGCGTGGGGTGTTCATGGCGCCCGTCACCGGCGTTTAGCACCGCGCAGTTTACCTTTTGCGCCAGCAGGTCCACCGCGCCCGATTGCGGGTGGCGTACCACCAGAAGGTCGGGATGCATCGCATTCAAGGTCAGAGCCGTATCAATCAGTGTCTCACCCTTTTTGATCGACGAGGCCTGCATCGCCATATTCATCACATCCGCGCCAAGACGTTTGCCCGCGATCTCGAAACTGGCCTGGGTGCGGGTCGAGTTTTCAAAGAACATGTTGATCTGGGTCATGCCCGCCAGCACGTCATTGTGCTTGTCCGCCTGCCGGTTCAGATCCGCATAGAAATCGGCGCGGTCCAAAATAGCAGTGATATCCGGCGGTGACAGCGGCTCAATGCCAAGCAGATGACGGTGGGGGAAGGACATGGGCAGACCCTTTTGCAGCGTTGCGGCCTTATAGGCGGGCATTGCCCTGCGCGGCAAGGTGATTGCGGCGGTGGGCACCGGTGCCGGCGCAAATTGCCGCATGTCGAACAGGGGTTTTGGTTCCCCTGGCCAGAGGCGTAAGTTGGGGCCATGGAATCAGTGAACTTTCATCACGATCTGGCCTTGCTGGATTGGCAGGTCGAACTGGGCGCGACCGATGCGATCTGCGATGCGCCGGTCAACCGCTATGAAGTGCCCGCCGCGATTGAAAAGCCCAAGCCAGCGGCCGCAGCGATCAAACCGGGTATTGCCGCTCCCGTCGAAGTGGATGCCGTTGCTGAGGCCGAAAGGACCGCGCAGGCCGCGCAGACCCTGCCAGAGCTGCAAGACGCATTGGCACGGTTCGAGCTTTGTGAGCTTAGGAAAGGCGCACGTAATCTTGTGTTTTCCGACGGCATCGCCGGGGCGGCTGTGATGATCGTGGGCGAGGCGCCGGGCCGGGATGAAGACCGTGCTGGCAAGCCGTTTGTGGGCCGCGCCGGTCAATTGCTGGACCGGATGTTCGCCGCAATTGATATGGGCAGGTCCAATGAAGCCGCGCCGATCTATATCACCAATGTTCTGCCTTGGCGGCCGCCGCAAAACCGCGACCCCAAGCCCGAAGAGATCGCTATGATGCGCCCGTTCTTGATGCGGCATATCGCGCTGGCCAAGCCTAAGGTGCTGGTCGCAGTGGGCAATCATGCCTGTCAGGCGCTGCTGAACAAACGCGGGATCACCCGTTTGCGCGGCCAATGGGCTGAGGTGGCGGGCCTACCCGTTATCCCGATGTTCCACCCGGCCTACCTACTGCGGAATACAGATGCCAAGCGCGAGGCTTGGGCAGATTTGCTTAGCCTGAAGGGGCGGTTGAAAGGATGATTGACCTGCTGACCCTGGCCGCATTTGTGCCTGCCTCTCTGGCGCTGAACCTGACGCCGGGGGCGGATATGATGTTTTGTCTCGGGCAGGGGTTGCGCTCTGGGCCAAGGGCGGCGGTGGCGGCGAGCGCGGGGATCTCGGCGGGATCCATGGTGCATGTTTTGCTGGCGGGGCTGGGCCTTGGTGCGGTGATCGCCGCGTTGCCCTGGGCCTTTGACGCGATCCGCTGGGCTGGTGTGACCTATCTGCTGTTCCTGGCGGTGCAATCCCTGCGCAGCCATGCTGGAGCCAAACAAAAGGCGGCGGCGCTGCGTCCTGCGCGAGCCTTCGCAACGGGTTTTATCGTGAACCTGACCAACCCCAAACTGATCTTCTTTGTGCTGGCGTTCTTGCCTCAGTTTGTGAAACCCGAGGCGGGCAGCGTTTTGCTGCAATTCCTCATCTTCGGGTCGATCATCGGGCTGTTCGGCTTTTTCATCAACGCCGCTGTGGGCGTTTTTGCGGGCGGTGTCGGGCGGCGCGTGGCCTCGGGCAGTCGCGCGTTGAGCTGGATCACCAGCGGTATTTTTGTCGCGCTTGCGGCGCGATTGGCCCTGATGGAGCGAACATGAGCAGAATTGACGAAACCATGGAATTTGTTCCGGTCCGCATCGCGGTGCTGACCGTGTCGGACACACGCGCCCTTGCCGATGACAAGTCAGGCGATGTTCTGGCCGCGCGGATCGAGGCAGCCGGGCATATCCTGAAAGAGCGCAACATCGTGCGCGACGAACGCAAATTGATCGCAGATCAGTTGCGGACATGGTGCGCCGACGGCGATATCGACGTGGTGATCAGCACCGGCGGCACCGGTTTGACAGGCCGCGATGTGACCGTTGAGGCGCACCGCGATGTTTACGAAAAAGAGATAGAAGCCTTTGGCACGGTCTTTACCATCGTATCGATGCAAAAGATCGGCACCTCCGCCGTGCAAAGCCGCGCCACGGGCGGCGTGTCCAATGGCACCTATCTTTTTGCGCTGCCGGGATCGCCGGGGGCCTGCAAGGATGCATGGGACGAGATCTTGTGCAAACAGCTCGATTATCGGCACCGGCCCTGCAATTTTGTAGAAATCATGCCACGTTTAGATGAACACAAGCGACGGAAATAGCGCTGGACCCCGTATCATCTTGTGACTTGGCATTTGTGGGCATGCCACTAGGTTAGTTGGGCGGCGCATGTCCGCAGGTGATGGGATAAAGATGCGGTTTCTAAGACAAAGCATGATCGGTTTGTTTCTGGCGGCGCTGACGTTTGGCCTGCTGGCTTATGCCGTGTCTTTGGTGGGCGGTGCCCTGCGCGAACGCCTCGCCGACGAGGCGAAAGCCCCCCCCGCGCGAGAGCGGGTGTTTGCGGTCAATGTTCAAACGGCGCGGGCGCAGACGGTTGTGCCGGTTTTGCAAAGCTTTGGCGAAGTGCAAAGCCGCCGGTTGCTGGAGCTTCGTGCCGCGGGCAGTGGCCGGGTGATCGGCTTGGCTGACGGCTTTGAGGACGGCGGCACGGTTGTGGCCGGGCAAGAGCTGGTGCAGCTCGACCCGGCAGATGCGCAATCCGCGGTGGACCGGGTGTCCAATGATCTTGCCGATGCCGAAGCGGCTGTACGTGACGCGGACCGCAACCTTGCATTGGCACGCGATGAACTGGCTGCAGCGGAAGATCAGGCCGCTTTGCGCGAACGCGCCCTTGTCCGGCAACAGGATCTGGCAGAGCGGGGCGTTGGCACCACAGCGGCCACCGAAACAGCCGAGCTGGCGGTCTCAGCCGCGCAGCAGGCGGTGCTGTCACGGCGGCAGGCGCTGGCGCAGGGACAAACCCGTGTGGATCAGGCCGCAACAGGATTGGCACGCTCGCGCATCGCGCTGGCCGAGGCGCGGCGGCGGCTTGAGGATACCACTTTGACCGCGCCCTTTGATGGCACATTGTCTTCGACCAATGTCGTGGTGGGGCGCTTGGTCTCTGCAAACGAGCGGTTGGCAGAGCTGATTGATCCCGATGACCTTGAGGTGTCTTTCCGGTTGTCGACCGCGCAATTCGCACGATTGCTGGATGATCAAGGCGGGTTGATCAAGGCAGATGTGGACGTGATTTTGGATGTGGCAGGTGTGGATTTGACGGCAAAAGGCCGTATCAGCCGCGCCGCTGCGGCGGCGGGCGAGGGATCGACCGGGCGTTTGATCTTTGCTGCGCTGGGCAGTGCGCCGGGGTTCAAACCCGGTGATTTTGTGACCGTTCAAGTGCGCGAACCGGCGTTGCCCGATGTGGTCCGCCTGCCAGCCTCAGCGGTGGACGCAGGCGGCGAGGTTCTGGTGCTGGACGACGAAGACCGGCTGGAGGCCGTGAAGGTCACGGTGCTGCGCAATCAGGGTGATGATGTGCTGGTACGCGGCCCGATCCTGGGGCGTGAAGTGGTCGAGGCGCGCTCACCCCTGCTGGGCGCGGGGATCGCTGTGAAACCATTGCGGCGCGGCGCGGATGGCGCGGCCACTGCGCCGCCGGACGAACCTGAAATGCTGGAACTGACCGAGGAGCGCCGCGCCCGGCTTGTGGCCTTTGTCGAGGGCAACACGCGGATGCCAAAAGAGGCCAAGGCGCGGGTGCTGGCACAATTGTCAAAACCGCAGGTGCCGGCCCGCATGGTGGCCCGGATTGAAAGCCGCATGGGGGGCTAGCTATGGCACGGCCCATCGGATCTGCCGCAGGGGGTATCCTGTCCTATTTCACCCGCCACGCGACGGCGGCGAACCTGTTGCTTGTGGTGCTCTTGGTGGCCGGATTTGCCGCCGCGCCCAACATGCGCGCACAGTTTTTTCCTGATGTGATCATCGATAATGTCTCCGTGACCACCCTATGGAGCGGGGCCGGGGCCGAAGATGTGGACGAGGCCATCGTGCAGGTGCTGGAGCCTGCTTTGCTGGGTGTTGAGGGTGTCGAAAGCTCCAACAGCACCTCGCGCGAAGGGCGCGCTGTTGTGACACTGGATTTTGAGCCGGGCTGGGACATGGCCCGCGCCGCGGCGGATGTGCAGACGGCGGTCGATGCTATAACCACGCTGCCCGACGAAGCCGAAGATCCCACCGTGCGGCGCGGCGCCTGGCGCGACAGGGTCACGGATGTGGTGATCACCGGCCCGATTGCGCCTGCGCAGCTTGGACGATTTGCGGATGAATTTGTGACGCGTCTCTTTGCGGCGGGCGTCACGCGGACAACCATCCAAGGCGTCGCTGCGCCAGAGACTTTGGTCGAGGTGCCCTCGGCCAAGTTGATCGCCTTTGACATTTCCATGGCCGACATTGCCAGCGCCATTGCCGCCGAGGTCGATGCCGATCCGGCGGGCGATGTGAGCGGGGCCAACGCGAGGGTCCGGACAGGGACGGCCAAACGCAGCGCGGGCGAAATAGCCGGCATTGTTCTGCGCTCCAATCCTGACGGGTCAAAGCTGACCATCGGGGATGTCGCGCTGGTGCGTAGCCAAGGCGTGGACCGCGAACGCAGCTTTTTCGTGGGGGCCGATCCGGCGATGTCGATCCGCGTCGACCGATCTGACCGGGGCGATGCCATCGCGATACAGGAGCGGGTAGAGCAGGTCGCCGCCGAATTGCAGGCCGGTTTGCCTGCCTCTGTGACGGTGGAGCTGATCCGCACCCGCGCCGAAGCGATTACCGGGCGTTTGGATCTTCTGATCGACAACGGGCTGATGGGGCTGGGGCTGGTCGTTGGGCTGTTGTTCTTGTTCCTCAATGCCCGCACCGCGTTCTGGGTCGCGGCAGGCATCCCTGTTGCGATGGGGGCGGCGATTGCGCTGATGTATGCGGCGGGTCTGACGCTCAACATGATCTCTCTTTTCGGGCTGATCATCACGCTGGGCATTGTTGTGGATGATGCGATCGTTGTGGGCGAACACGCTGATCACCGGTACCGCACCCTTGGCGAGGGGGCGATGCAGGCGGCGGAAAACGCCGCACGGCGTATGGCAATGCCGGTGTTTGCGGCGACTCTGACCACGATCATCGCCTTTTTTGGTCTGGTGGCTGTGGGAGGGCGATTTGGCGATCTGATCCGCGATATTCCTTTCACGGTGATTGCGGTTCTGGCGGCGTCACTGGTCGAATGTTTCTTGATTCTGCCCAACCATATGGCCCATGCCATGCGGGCGGCCGCCAAAGAGCATTGGTATGATCTGCCCAGCCGTATCACCAACATCGGCTTTGTCTGGTTGCGTGAAAACCTGTTCCGCCCGTTCATGGCCGGGGTGATCCGGGGGCGCTATGTTGTGCTGGCCGGGGTGACTACGATCCTGGCCTCTCAGGTGGCGCTGTTCATCAATGGCGATGTGCAATGGCGGTTCTTCAACGCACCTGAACGCGGGTCCGTCACCGGCAACTTTGCCATGGCTGAGGGGGCAACCCGCTCTGATACGCTTGAAATGATGCGCGAGATGCAGCGCGCAACGGAGGCTTTGGGGGCGGAATATGAGGAACGCTACGGGGTCAACCCGTTGGATTATGTCATTGCGCAAACGGGGGGCAATTCGGGCTATGGGCTGGCGGGCGCAGACAGCAAGGACAACGACCTGCTGGGTGGCATTTCGATTGAGTTGATTGACGCCGATCTGCGCCCCTATTCCAGCTTTGCCTTTGTTGGAGAGCTTCAGGACCGCGTGGTGCAGCATCCACTGGCCGAAACGGTCAGCTTTCGGGGGTGGCGGTCCGGCCCCGGAGGCGATGCGCTGGACGTGCAGTTTTACGGCGCCGACACGGATACACTCAAGGCGGCATCAGAAGCGTTGCAAGCGGCGCTGCGGCAATATCCGGAAGTCAGCGCGGTTCAGGACAATCTGGCCTATGACAAAGAGGAGTTGATCCTCGATCTGACGGCGCAGGGACAGGCGCTTGGCTTTACCATCGACACGCTGGGCCGGGCCTTGCGCAACCGTTTGGGCGGCATTGAGGCGGCGACTTATCCCGATGGGCCGCGTTCCGCTGCGATCCGCGTTGAACTGCCCAAAGGCGAGCTGACTGCCGATTTTCTGGACCGCACGCAGATGCGGACACCGGCAGGGCAATACGTGCCACTGGCCGATATCGTAAGTGTGGAGCGGCGCACGGGGTTCAGCACGGTGCGGCGTGAGAACGGCATTCGGCTGATCTCCGTGACCGGAGATATTTCCGAAGACGATCCGGCCCGCGCCAGCGAAATTGGCGAGGCTTTGCAAAATGACATCCTGCCGCGCATTGCCTCCGAATTGCAGGTCGAGTTCCGGTTGGCCGGTCTGAGCGAACAAGAAGACGAATTCCTGAGCGATGCCTTGACCGGATTGATCCTGTGTTTGACGGGTATCTTCCTAGTACTGGCGTGGATCTTTGGCTCGTGGACCCGGCCCCTGGTTGTGATGGCAATCATTCCGTTCGGGCTGGTTGGTACGATTTATGGTCATGCCTTGTGGGAGGTGCCGCTGAGCATGTTCACGGTTGTTGGGCTGCTTGGCATGACGGGAATTATCATCAACGATTCTATCGTGTTGGTCACAACGATTGACGAATACGCCACTACGCGCGGGCTGATACCGTCGATCATTGATGGCGCAGCGGATCGGTTGCGGCCAGTGATGTTGACGACAATGACCACGGTTCTGGGGATGGCGCCGCTGCTTTATGAGCAAAGCCAGCAGGCGCAGTTCCTCAAACCCACGGTGATCACACTGGTCTACGGTCTGGGCTTTGGCATGTTGCTGGTCTTGCTGGTGGTGCCTGCGCTAGTGGCTGCACAGCATGATGTGGCCCGCCAGATCGCGGCGATGCGCTGGGGCACAGCGGCACCGGTGCGCAGCTTGCGCTGGGGATTGTTGGCCTTGTGGGCTGTTGTGGTCGCTTGGGGCGCGGTGACGTTGGGCTGGGCCGCGTGGCAGGGCGCGCTCCATCCGCAGGTTTTGGCCCTGTTGCCCATGCTGGCCGGGCTAAAAGCGATGAGCGCGGCACTGGCGGCGTTTGTTGCCGGGGCTTTGGTGGTGGCACTGGCAGGCTATATCGCGGGGATTGCGGTCTACGCCATCGGAGGGCGCAAACAGGCCGCTTAGCCTAACGCGGGGCGCAGCCTTTGATCTCGACCGCGTGTTTTTTTCCCAGCACGGTGATCACCATATCGGATCGGTTGATCGCCACGGCACTGCCACTGACCGAAGCCAGTTCCGCCTGAACCGTCAGCGTTCTGCCAGACCGGCTTGCGCGGGTTTCGCTCATCCATAGGTCGGGGTTCGGGGTTTCGAACACCACGACTTCTGTGCCGCCCGCGTGGGGCAGGGTCAGCTTGGCGGTGATCTGCAATCCATCTGACGTGGGGCGCAGTGTGCAGGTGGCGGATTTAACGCCTGCCTCCTTGGCCGAATAGGGCCGCGACGCCAATGCGGCGGCGATCACTGGCGTTGGCTTGGCAGACGTGCTGTCCAAGGTCGCGCTCAAGGTCAGTTGTTGCGGCACACAGATATCGCTGCACACCCCGATGTCGAGTGTTGCATGCAGGTTGATCGGCTGGCCTGCCCGGCGCGGTGCGATGGCAAGGGGCAGAACCAATTCTCGGGCGTATCCGATGGTGCGCATCCCGCTCTGGCTAAACACCTCGGGCGTGGGCCAGATCACCCGCACAGCCTTGAGATTGCCGGATTTGGACCAGTTGAACTGCGGCGGTATCCCTGCATCGCCGGGGGTACGCCAGTAGGTTTTCCACCCCGGCAACAGCGTAAGGCGCAACGCTGCCACGCGGCTGCCGTCGGCCTGCTGCCATCCGGTCAGGATGTCGCCTGTGACCGGAACCTCAAATGCGTCCTGCGCAAAGGCGGGCAGGGGCGAAGACAGGGCCATCGCGCCACAAAGCGCAAGCGAGGTGAATAGACGTTTGATCATACCCCTACATGGGACAATCCGGCGTCACAGCCAAGTCACGTTTGCATCAGCCATGTTTCGCGTCTTTGTGCCGCGCCCCTTGCCCCGCTGGCGGCGAGGGTGCATCCTGAACGGGAATTTTGGGGATAATGTTGCATGGCTGCTCAGGCGCTGGATCTCACTGGAAAGTTGCTTGTCGCGATGCCGGGCATGGGCGATCCGCGGTTTGACCACTCGGTGATTTACCTTGTGTCCCATTCGGACGAAGGGGCGATGGGTCTGATCGTGAACAAGCCTGCACCGGGTGTATCGCTTGCCGATGTGCTGGATCAACTGGAAAGCGCCCCGCCCATGGATGGCCCTTTGCACGGGGTGCATTTTGGCGGCCCGGTCGAGACAGGGCGCGGTTTTGTATTGCATTCGGATGACTATTGTTCTGCCATTCATACATTGAGGGTTGCGCCGGGTTTCGCCCTCACTGCGACCCTGGATATTCTGGAGGACATCGCGCGGGGCGACGGGCCGGAAAGCAGCCTGTTGATGCTGGGGTATTCCGGCTGGGGTCCGGGGCAGCTTGAGGGCGAGATTGCGCAGAACGGCTGGCTGACCTGCGATGTGCCGCCGGATCTGGTATTTGGAACGGCGGACGCGAAAAAATGGGCGGCGGCGCTGGAAAGCATTGGCATTGATCCATTGGGTCTCTCGGCCACGGCCGGTCATGCCTAAAGGCTGGATCAGCGCGGCGCAGCTGCCCGTTGCAACCTGTCATTGATCGCGCGGCCCAGCCCCTGCATCGGCACAGGTGCCACTGCGATGGGGCGGCGGGTGCTGTTGAGCTGGTGCAGATGGCCAAAAAGGTTTGCCGCAGCTTCGGACAGATCACCGGAGGCTGACAGGTTCAGATCGCACTGCATCGGTCCGAAGCCCAGCAAAACCTCATCGCCTCGCGCCTTGCCTGCGTTCAGGCGCACAGCAGCATCAGGCGCGTAATGGGAGGCCAGTTGGCCCGGCGCGATGATCTCGGACCCTTGTGCCGTTTGCACGGGTCTACCCAGCGCAACCTCAATCGCCTCCTGCGGCAAGCCACCTGCACGCAGGACCACCGGATCAGGGCCGGTGAGACCGACAATTGTGCTTTCCAGTCCAACGGAACAGGGACCATCGTCCAGAACCGCCGCAATCCGTCCATTGAGACCGGCCATCACGTGATCGGCGGTTGTGGCGCTGATCCGGCCTGATGGATTGGCAGAGGGGGCGGCAACCGGCCCGCCAAATGCGGCCAGCAGACGCCGCGCGGCGGGGTGCATCGGCACCCGCAGGGCGACGCTGTTCAGACCGGCTGTCACCAGCGGCGACAGATTTTGTTGATCACGCAATGGCAACACCATCGTCAGCGGGCCGGGCCAAAAGGCCGTCGCGAGTATTTCGGCTGCATCTGGCCAATCTACATAGTTCCGCGCCATCCCAGCATCCGACAGATGCACGATCAGTGGATTGAAACTGGGCCGGCCTTTGGCCTCGTAAATCCCGGCAACAGCCTGTCCGTTCGTGGCATCCGCGCCAAGGCCATAAACCGTCTCTGTCGGGAAGGCGACCAAACCCCCTTGGCGCAGCAAAGCGGCGGCATGGGAGATGCCATCATCTGTGGCGGAGAGGATTTTTGTGTCCATGGCCATCTCTGTGCGTGACGCCGCGTTCAGGTTGCGGGACTGCGGTTGCCGTTTCATGCTGATCTCAATACCAGCAGCCCTTAGCAGGGCAGGATCGTGTTTGCCAAGCGCCTGCGCGCCCTAACAGGAGTATTGCCCATGCCATATCGCGCCGCTGTAGATGACTTTGACTTCCTTCTGGGGCAGGTGATCGATTTCGCCGCGCTCAGCGAAACGCAGCTCTTTGCCGATGCCACGCAGGATATGTCCAAAGCGATCTTGGCGGAGGCTGGCAAGATGTGTGACGCGGTCTTGGCCCCGCTGCAAAGGGCCGGCGATCTGCATCCCGCGCGGTTGGAAAACGGCGTTGTGCGCACCTCGCCGGGCTATGCCGAAGGTTTCAAGGCGATTGCCGAGGGGGGCTGGATCGGGATGTCAGCGGACCCGGACTATGGCGGGATGGGGCTGCCGATGAGCCTGACCTACGCGGTCAATGAAATGACGAGCGGCGCGTGCCTTTCGCTGCAGTTGGCCCCCTTGATGTGTCAGGGCCAGATTGAGGCGTTGGAACATCATGCCTCGGACGCGATCAAAGCGTTGTATCTGCCCAAGCTGATCAGCGGAGAATGGACGGGCACCATGAACCTGACCGAACCGCAGGCGGGATCGGACGTCGGTGCATTGTTGTCCAAAGCGATCAGCAATGGCGATGGAACCTATGCGATCACCGGACAAAAGATCTACATCTCATGGGGCGACAACGATTTTGCCGCCAATGTCTGCCATCTGGTTCTGGCGCGTTTGCCCGATGCCCCGTCCGGCACCAAGGGGATCAGCCTGTTTCTGGTGCCGAAGTTTCTGCCAGATGAAAACGGCGATCCGGGTTCGCGCAACACGCTCTCGGTGGTCAGTTTGGAGCACAAGCTGGGACTGCACGGATCCCCCACTGCAGTGATGCAATATGACGGGGCGACGGGGTGGATGGTCGGGCCGGAGCATGGTGGCATGGCTGCGATGTTTACAATGATGAACAACGCGCGGCTTGGCGTCGGCGGGCAGGGGATTGGCGTTGCAGAGGCGGCCTGCCAGCAAGCCTTGGCCTATGCGATGGAGCGCAAACAGGGGCGGACGGGCGCAGGTGGCGCTGGCACAATTGCGGATCATGCAGACGTGCGCCGGATGTTAATGACGATGAAGGCCGATACTTTTGCGGCGCGGGCGATTGCGCTGTCTTGCGCCCATGCGATTGATATGGGCCGCACCACCGGCGCTGCGGACTGGACCGCGCGGGCGGCGTTCTTGACCCCGATTGCCAAGGCGTTCGGATCTGATGTCGGGATCGAGGTCGCGCAGACCGGATTGCAGGTGCATGGCGGCATGGGCGTGATCGAAGAGACAGGCGCGGCACAATACAGCCGTGATGTGCGTGTGACGGCGATCTATGAAGGCACCAACGGCATTCAGGCGATGGATTTGGTTGGGCGCAAAATGCTGGACGGCGGCGAGGCCGCAAACCGGCTTTTGGACGAGATCGAAGCCGAGATTGAAGGCGCACGGGTGCATTTCCCAAATATGGCCGATGCGGTCTGGCAGTCGTGCGAAACCCTGCGCGAGGCGACCGACTGGATGGTGGCGCAGACGGATATGAACGCACGATTTGCCGGGGCGGTGCCGTATCTGCGTGCTTTTGCGCGGGTTCTGGGCGGGCATCTGCATCTGCTGTCTGCCAAGGCGGACATCGGCGGGCCACGGGAAAAACTGGCGCGTTTTTATATTCAACGGCTATTGCCGGAACATCAGGGCCTTTTGGCGCATGCACAGGCAGGCGACAAAGACTTATTTGCCCTCACAACAGAAGAGTTGATTGCGTAATGGCCGATTTTGCACCCGAAGGTATCCGCTATCCTTGGGACACACCGCCCGCCCATGGAACCGAGGCGATCGAGGTCGCGCCGGGGGTATTGTGGCTGCGGATGCCATTGCCGATGAAGCTGGACCATGTGAACGTTTATGCGCTGGACGAAGGTGACAGTTGGACAATCATTGACACCGGATTTTCATCGAAAAAGTCTAAGGCGATCTGGCAGGAAGCCATGGATGGCCCACTGGGGCGCAAGCCGATCTCGCGGGTTGTGGTGACCCACCATCACCCCGATCACGTGGGTCTAGCGGGATGGTTTCAGACCGAATTTGGTGCCGAATTGGTGACGACGCGCACCGCATGGCTGACGGCGCGGATGCTGACGCTGGATGAACAAGAGGTGGCTCCCGCCGAAACGCTCAGCTTTTATCGCCAGTCCGGCATGGACAACGAGATTTTTGAAAAACGCAGGACGGACCGACCGTTCAACTTTGCCGATATCGTCGCGCCTTTGCCGCTGGGCTATACCCGGATCAAGCAGGACGACACGATCACCATGGGCGAGCGGGTCTGGGACGTGCATATGGGCAACGGCCACGCCCCCGAACACGCCACATTCTGGAGCCGCGATGACAATCTGGTGATTGCGGGCGATCAGATCCTGCCGTCGATCAGCCCCAATGTCGGCGTTTACCCGACTGAGCCGATGGCGGACCCAATCGGCGAATGGCTTGAGGCCTGCGAACGGCTTGCGCCGATGGCGCGGCCTGATCATCTGGTCCTGGGCGGGCATAAGTTGCCGTTCACGGGATTGCCCAAACGCATGTCGCAGCTGATTGAGAATCACCATGGCGCGCTCGATCGGCTATTGGCCTTCATCGAAACGCCCAAAGCGGCCTCTGAATGTTTCCCGCCGCTGTTCAAAAGATCGATAGGAGAGGCGGAATATGGCCTGGCTTTGGTTGAGTCCGTCGCGCATTTGAGCCACCTTTACCAAACCGGTCTCGCAAAACGCGACAAACGCGAGGCGGACGGTGCATGGGTGTATCAACGCAAGGAATAGCAATTGCCAATGGATGATGAGATCAGGACCGCCGCCGAAGCCTTCGAGGCAGATGCCATGCCGCGTGTGCATGAGGTGCATTCCGATCCCAATAGCCGCAATGCTTGCGATCAGGAAATCCCGCAAAGCGTCAAAGACAAGCCGGTCACGCAGAAATCCCCTGCGCAATGGGCTTATGAGCGTGTGGTGCTGTATCTCAAGAATTTTGAGGAACAGCTCGACAATGAACACGAGGTCGCCATGGGCTTTACCGGCACTGAGGCCGGTGTTCTGCGGATCGAGGGCATGGGCTATTTTGACCCCGATATCGTGACATTCTACGGGACAGACCAAACCGGGGGGCGGACCCAGCTGATCCAGCATGTGAGCCAGCTTAACGTCGTACTGCGGGCATTGCCGAAACGGGTGGAAAATGCCGCCCCGAACCGGATCGGATTTCGATTGGTCGAGGATCTGGAAAATTCCGGTGATGATCCGGCATAGCGGGGCAAGGGCATGGATGTGACGATCTGATGCTTTGACCGCGTGACAGCGCCGTGCAATTAGGATAGCAAACCCGCAAACCAATTTACCGAGGACCGCAAAAATGGCCGAACACGAACATGGCAGCATGAACTACGAAGCGCAGGAAAAAACCTTTGCCGGCTTCATGTCATTTACAACCAAATCCGTGATTGTGATTTTGGTTCTGCTGGTGTTGATGGCGATCTTTATCCGCTAAGACCGCCACCAAGACACAAGGGTGTTTCTGTGACACGTTATTTTGCCGGTCTGGCACTGGTCGCCTTGTTGGCGGGATGTGCTGCAGACAACAGTCCCGACAGCCCGATCGAAGCCGTGCAAGCGGCGGCTTATCAGGCGCCCGGGCCAAAGACCTTGACCATTTTTACCATGGTCAACAATCGCACCGGCAGTGGCGGGCACACCGCCCTGATGGTCAATGGATCCCAGCGGGTGATTTTTGATCCGGCTGGATCATTCCGTGATCCGCGCGTGACCGAACGCGGCGATGTGCTTTATGGTGTGACGCCAGGTTGGCTACAGGCCTATAAATCCGCCCACGCGCGCAGCACCTATCACGTGGTCAGTCAGGAATTTGTCGTCACGCCCGAACAGGCGGAAAAAGCGCTGCGGTTGGTGCAGGCCAATGGCGCGGTGCCAGGGGCCTTCTGCGCCAATGCGACAACCGCGATTCTGAGCCAGATCGAAGGGTTCGGGGGCGTGAAACAGACGTTTTATCCGGTCAAACTGATGGAACAGATCGAAAGCTTCCCCGGAGTTCGAACCACGCGTCTTTATGAAAATGACGAGGGTGATGTGATCGATGCGGTGAAGGCTGGGCAATTGGCCCAATAACCGGCGTTACCCGAGCAAATACAGCAAACCATATAGCGTGAATGCGCCCGATAGGATCGCCGCAATCACGTTTTTGCTGAGCAATCCAACCAACAGCGTGACACAAGCCGCCGCGAGGCGGGCGGGCTCTGTCTCGCCGCCTGTGGCTTGCGGCCAGATCACCTGCGGCGCGACGAGGGCGGGCAAAATGGCAACAGCGGTATAACGCAAGTGCCGCAGCAACCAATCTGGCATGGCCCGTGATCCGACCAATCCTGTAAAGACAAAGCGCAGAAAAAAGCTGCCGATGCCGAGGGCGATGATCACGATCCAGAGGGTGTTTTTGTCGATCATTCTGCCCGCCCCCGTTTGCGTTCCTGCCACAGCTCGGCTTGCGCACCGGCCATCATCCCGACAATACCAGCCACCATGAGGCCCAATGAATAGGGGATGCCAGCGGCCATCAGGCTGACCGCCACGGCCACCAATGCGGCAACCACATGGGCCAACGTGCGGAACATCGGGGCAATCATCGCCAAGAAGGTGATCGGAATCGCAAAATCCAGCGCCCAGCCATCAGGAAACCATGCGCCAAGATAGGCACCGATAAAGGTAAACCCGTACCACAGGGGCACAATCGGTGTGACCACGCCAAAGAAATATACCATCCGCAACGCGATGGACATCTCGGTGCGGCGTTCATACGCGGCGACCGAGACCACATAGGATTGATCCACGGTCAAATAGGCGGCCAGCGCACGCTGCCACAACGGGGCGGCCCCGATGTAGGGGGTCAGTGCGGCAGAATACATCGCCATCCTCAGGTTTACAGCCAGCGATGAGATGATCACCACAAGTGTAGGCGCCTGTTCCTGCATCAGTTGCAGGGCCGTAAACTGCGCCGCCCCTGCAATAACGACAATGGAAAAGGTCAGCGTTTCGACCACGCTGAGGCCCGCCTCCGTCGCCACAAGGCCAAACAGAGAGGCAAACGGAATGATCACCAGAATGAACGGAGAGCTGTCTAAGATCCCCTTCAAATAGGTCGATTTTGCGGTGGTGGTGGCCATGGGAAATCCCTAACTTACCTGCCATGACTAGCGCCATTGGTGGGGGGATACAATTGGCACAAGACCCGGATGTGACCGAATACCTGATTGCGCCTGATCCAGCGGCGGCGCGGCTGACCCGGCCCGTGACGGGCATGGATCACGATGGCAATGAAACCACCATTCGCGTTGTCGAGGAGCGCCCGCTTACGATCTATCTCAACAGTCAGGAAATCGTCACGGCGATGACGATCGGGGATTATCCCGAATATCTGGCGCTTGGGTTTCTGCGCAATCAACACATGCTGCGCCCGGACGAAGAGATCACCCGCGTTGACTATGACGAAGAGCTCGAAACCGTGGTTGTGCGCACGGCGCGGGCCACGGATTACGAAGACAAGATGCGCCGCAAAACACGCACCAGCGGCTGTGCGGTGGGCACGGTTTTTGGGGACATGATGGAGGGGCTGGATCAGGTCGTGCTGGCCGATACACCGGTGCGCAGTTCATGGCTCTATGCCCTGTCGGCCAAGATCAACCGAACGCCGTCGCTGTATCTTGAAGCAGGCGCGATCCATGGCACTGTGCTGTGTCATGAGGATAAGCCTTTGGTTTATATGGAAGATGTGGGCCGCCACAATGCGGTGGACAAGATTGCGGGATGGATGATGTCCGAAGGGATCGGGGCAGAGGACAAGATCCTGTATACCACCGGGCGACTGACCTCTGAAATGGTGATCAAGACCGCGATGATGGGCATTCCGGTGCTGGTATCACGGTCGGGCTTTACCGCATGGGGCGTCGAAATCGCACAGCAGATCGGGCTGACATTGATTGGCCGCATGAAGGGCAAACGCTTTGTCTGCCTCAGTGGCGAAGCGCGTCTGATCCGCGATGCGGACCCCGCGCAGGTGGCTGAAGAGCCGCGCAAGTCTGGCCGCAAGGGGGGCAAGGGATGAAGCAACCATTGGGCGTGATCCTCGCGGGGGGACAGGCCACGCGCATGGGTGGCGGCGACAAGGGATTGCTGGCGCTGGGCCGGCAAAGCCTGCTGTCGCGGGTGATAGACCGGCTTGAGCCGCAAGTGGGCAGGATGGCTTTGAACGCGAATGGCGATGCCGCGCGGTTTTCAGGGTTTGATTTGCCGGTGTTGCCAGACAGCATTTCAGGGTTCGTCGGTCCGTTGGCCGGCGTGCTGGCCGGGCTGGATTGGGCCGCGGAGCAGGGGGCAGATGCCATTGTGACCGCCGCCGCAGACACACCGTTTTTCCCTTGCGATCTGGTGCCACAGCTTTTGTTGCGCGGCGAGGGTATGACGCATCCCATGGTCCTGGCCGCGACACCGGATGCCAAGCGCGGACAGGCGCGACATCCGACGTTTGGCCTGTGGCCCGTGGCGCTGCGTGATGATCTGCGGGCAGCGCTGCAAGGCGGGTTGCGCAAGGTTGTCATGTGGACAGACCAACATGGCGGGCGCGAGGCGTTGTTCCCGGACGAAGCTGCGTTCTTTAACGTGAACACACCCGAAGATCTGGCGCGGGCGGAGGAGATGTTGTGAAATTATTTGGCGTTGTCGGTTGGAAAAACGCAGGCAAAACCGGTCTGATGGAACGTCTGGTGACAGAGATCACCGGGCGCGGCATCACCGTGTCGACCGTCAAACATGCGCACCACAGTTTCGATGTTGATCATCCGGGCAAAGACAGTTTCCGCCATCGCACGGCAGGCGCGTCAGAGGTGCTGCTCGCTTCAGGCAACCGCTTTGCCCTGATGCATGAATTGCGCGGCGCAAAGGAGCCAATTTTGGCAGAGCTGCTGACCCGCCTCAGCCCCGTCGATCTGGTGCTGATCGAAGGATACAAACGCGATGATCACCCCAAGGTTGAGGCGCATCGGGCTGTGACAGGCAATCCTTTGATCGCGCCCGAAGATCCAACCGTGCGGGCGGTGGCGGCGGATGTGTCGCTTGATCTGGATCGGCCGGTGTTTGATTTGAATGATACGGTGGCGATCGCTGATTTCATACTGTCCGAGGTCGGGCTTTGACCCCGTTTGACACGGTTGTGATGGTCGATTGGTCGGCTGGAAACGACCGTGGGCCGCGTCCGGTGAAGGACGCAATTTGGATCGGGGTGCAGCGGGGCGCAGCGGCGGAGGAGCCTGTCTACCAGCGTAATCGGCAAGAGGCGGAGCATTGGCTGGCGTCGTTTTTGACAGCTGAACGGGCCGAGGGCCGGCGGGTTCTGGTCGGCTTTGATTTTCCCTTTGGGTATCCGCTAGGCTTTTCCGAGGCGCTGTGCGGATCATCCCATCCATTGGATTTGTGGGATTGGTTCGAGGCCCGGATTGAGGATGGTCCAAAGGGCAACAACCGGTTTGATCTGGCGGCGGAGATCAACCTTGGTCTGGGCGCGGGGCAAGGGCCGTTTTGGTTCAACACGCTGTCTCGTGATATTGAGGGGCTGCCCCGCAACAAGGATGGCTATGCCAATCCGTTCCCGGAAAAACGGCGCTGTGAGGATCGGGCCAAGGGTGCGTTTACCTGTTGGCAAATGGGCGGTGCCGGTGCGGTAGGGGGGCAGGTGATGATGGGTCTGCCTGTACTGGCGCGGTTGCGCCGCCAGTTCGAGGTTGCGGTCTGGCCTTATCAGCCGCTGACCGCGCCCATTGCATTTGTTGAGATTTGGCCGTCGCTGACTGCCGGATCTGCGCCAGAGGGCATGATCAAAGACGCATGGCAGGTTCAGCAGATTGCTGGGCAGGTGGCGCAATTGCCCGCAGACCGGCTGGCCGCGCTGCTTGATGTTGATGCGCCGGAGGAAGGGTGGATATTCGGTTTGGGACATGAAGATGAATTGCGCGGCGATGTGCCGCCGCCTTTGCGCAACGATTGTTTTGCATTGCCGCCTGGCGTGCACTGGACGCCCGTAAGCGAGGCGCATGATCTGCTTAAGGCGCGGCTTTCGCCGGTCACTCGGACCGAGACCGTGCCGCTAGGCGCGGCGGCGGGCCGGATCGCGGCGCAGGCGGTCTTCGCCGCACGGGCCAATCCGCCGCTGCCCAATACGGCGGTGGATGGGTACGGGTTTGCCGGTGGACGCGGGGCTGGCACACATGAGTTGCCATTGGTGGAGGGGCGTGCGGCGGCAGGTGACGCGCCCGGCGCTGTGCCGGAGGGTCTGGCGATCCGGGTTCTGACAGGTGCGGCGCTGCCCGAAGGGGTGGATACGGTGATCTTGCAAGAAGATGTCGGTTTGGCGGATGGGTCGGTCCGTTTTTCCGGCCCTATAAAGGCCGGAGCCAACACCCGAAAGGCTGGCGAAGACGTGATCGCGGGAGAGGAAATTCTGCCTGTTGGGCGCAAGATCACACCAGCGGATCTGGCCCTTTTGGCGGCGACCGGTGTTTCCGAGGTCGCCGTGCGAAAGCCGCTGAAGGTGGGGGTAATCTCAACAGGGGATGAGCTGGTTGAGCCGGGTGCCTCTGCGCGCGACGGGCAGATCTATGATGCCAATCGTCCGATGTTGCTGGCGTTGGCAGAACAGTTTGGCCATGTGCCTGTTGACTTGGGCCGGGTGCCGGATGACCGCGAACTCTTGCGGGCGCGGCTGGACAGTGCGGCGGCGGAGGTTGATGTCATCCTGACCAGCGGCGGCGCCTCTGCGGGGGATGAAGACCACGTGTCGGCCTTGTTGGAGCAGGCAGGTGCCATGGCGCTGTGGCGCATGGCGATCAAGCCGGGGCGGCCCTTGGCGCTGGGTCTGTGGCAGGGCGTTCCGGTCTTTGGCCTGCCCGGCAATCCCGTGGCGGCATTGGTTTGCGCGTTGATCTTTGCGCGGCCTGCGATGTCGGTTTTGGCCGGGGCAGGTTGGGCAGAACCGCAGGGGTTTGAAGTGCCCGCTGCCTTCGCCAAATCGAAAAAGGCAGGACGCCGGGAATATCTCCGCGCAAGAATACGGGGTGGCCGGGCAGAGGTGTTTGCATCCGAAGGGTCGGGCCGGATCAGCGGGCTCAGTTGGGCCGAAGGGCTGGTGGAACTGCCGGAACCTGCCGGTGAGATCAAGCCAGGTGATATGGTCCGCTATGTGCCGTTTGGCAGCTATGGCCTTGCGGGGTGATGCGGTTTTGCATCGTGCCTGGATAGTGGCTCGCCTGGCCCTTGGGTATTTGCGGCGGGGCTGTCATACTCAGCGCATCAAAATGGAGCTTTGATGTCCTGATAATTGCGGGCTGCAATGCGCAGCCCTTGTGCAGACAACCGTTGATTTGACCGCCTTGGCGGAAGGGTTCTTTGCGCAATCACCATATTCAATCAAGACAACGAACAGTGCCTAATCGGGCTGTTCGATCAAAGAAAGCATGCTCTGACAATGATCAGAAAATTCAAAACCGAAGACACCGAAGCGATCATCGACATCTGGCTTCGCGCCAGTTATCTGGCCCATCCGTTTCTCAGCGAAGCGCTTTTGCAAAGCGAGGCAGACAACGTCAGGAACATATATCTGGTTCATGCCGAAACATGGGTGGCCGAAGTGAACGGCAATATCGCCGGTTTCATCGCCTTGCTGGATGATGAGGTTGGCGGGTTTTTTGTAGACCCAGACTATCACGGGCGCGGCTTGGGCCGGGCCTTGATGGACCACGCCGTCGCACTGCGCGGCGGTGCGGTGACGCTGGGTGTGTTCAAGGACAATCCTATCGGGCGGCGTTTTTACAAGGCCTTTGGATTTACCGGGGATCAAGAGAGTATTCACGAACCCACAGGTCAGATGGAAATCCGTTTGACCTACCAAAAATCCGAATAGCAGATTGGGGCGGAGAGGAAACTTTCCGCCCCTTTTGACCTAGTCAAACGTACCGGCGCAGCGGCCGAGCAACATGAACGCGCGGGCCGTGCGCGTGTCAGCCAGCGCAGAGATTTCGCCATCACTGGCACGTTCTTCGAATTCTGCAAAGGTCTTGTCAAAGCGACGCAAAAAGTGGTGCGCGGCATCGCGGAAGATCGGATCCTGTTTCATCCGCGCATTGGTGAGGGCCAGCGACGAGCGGTCCCTGATCCCACCCAAGGCGGCGATGGGACGCCCGCGTGCGCCTTGCGCAAACTGCCGCCAGATCTCGGGGCGGGCGCGGTCGGGGCGCAGGTCGTCCATGTAGATGCCGTCCTGGGACATCAGGGTCAGCACATCCTGGGCCGCTTGGACCAATTGTGCGGCGGACCGGTCCTTGAGTGCGCGGCGCAGAGCGGCGAAGCCAACCTCATCCTCGGCGGTTTCAGGAAAATTCAAGGCGCGAATGAAATCATCATTGGACAGCATCGGCGCGAGGTCTGCCGCCTGTGTGCCAAGGGCCAGTGTAGGCTGATCATCCACTGGTGGCGCGGCCACCTGCGGGACTTTGCGGGCCTGCTCTTCGCGGCGCGATTGAAAGGTGGCCAGCGCGGTTTCGGTTTTGCGGGCCGTGGTTGCGATCTCATCCAGTTTGCGGGCCACAGAAGACGATCCAGATTGCATCCCATGCCCTTGTTGTTGGGCGATATAGGCTTGGCGAATGCCGTCTATAGCGGTCTGCAACCGTTGGCTTTCCTCGCGCATCACACGGCTGGCCCGTGCGGCGGTGGCCGCGACCCAGATCATCGCCACGGGCATGAAGACCGCCAGCATCGTCATCAGAAAACGCAGGCCATCCGCATCGCTGCTACCACCGGCCTGCGGATCTTGCGGCAAAACGACAAAAAACACCACGGCGCCCAGCAGCCACAGCGCGCTGAGTGCAATCGCCACCACCTCAATACCGGTCACGGTTTGCGGTTTGGGTTTGTCATAGATGCCAAGCGGTGTCGGGCGGGCCGGGGCCGCACTGTCAGCCGCTGCTTCGATTTCGGGTCGTTCAGCCATGCCGGTTTTCCCGTTCAGGCAAAGACGATTTTGAGAACCTCATAGGATTTCTCGCCCCCCGGTGTGCGCACTTCGACCGAATCCCCTTCTTCCTTGCCGATCAAGGCGCGGGCAATGGGCGATTTGATGTTCAGCAGCCCATCCTCGATCTTGGCTTCATATTCGCCAACGATCTGATAGGTCTTTTCCTCATCGGTGTCCTCGTCCACCAGGGTGACCCGTGCGCCAAACTTGATTGCGCCGGACAATTTGGCCGGGTCAATCACATCGGCCAGCGAAATCACGCCTTCCAGTTCTTTGATGCGGCCTTCGATGAAGGATTGTTTTTCCTTGGCCGAATGATACTCGGCATTTTCGGACAGGTCCCCATGTTCACGGGCCTCGGCAATCGCCTTGATTATCGCAGGGCGTTCCTCTGTCTTGAGCTGCTTGAGCTCTGTTTCCAGCGCGGTATGGCCCGCGCGGGTCATGGGAATCTTTTCCATGGGTGGTCTGTCCACGTAATGAGGGCCGCACCCGCAAATCAAACGGGGGCGGCCGTTTTCGAAAATAGCTGCCCATTACCTGACCCAAATTGCCGTTGGATTGCAAGGGGGATGGGTTCGTCAATTGGCAGGGATCAGCCGTCAATCGTATTGGACAACTTCGTATTCGATATCGTCATCGTCGTGGAAGTAAAACCGCCGGCCGGGTTCGTAATCGGCGTGATTGCCGGTTTTGAAACCATGGGCAATCACGGCCGCTTCGGTGGCGTCGATATCATCCACGACAACAGCGATGTGGTTGAGACCGCCGACCTGTGTGTAGGTGTTGGTCTTGGCGTCCATCGGCGCGCGGGGGGTATAGAGCGCAAGGTATTGGTCCTCGGTGCCGACGTGAATGGAAAGGCCGCCGCCAAGGGAATCGCCTTGCCAGCGGATTTTCCACCCGAACAAAGCCTCCATCCAGGCGGCGGTTTTGTGGGGATCAGCCACGGTGAAATTGGTGTGTTCCAAAAGTGCAGGCATGTTTTGTCCTCTTCGGTTTTGCTTGACTGCCTGTTGTTGTAATTTCTAAACCTAACTTTAGATCAAGCATTTTTTTTCGGAGGGCGATATGTCGATAAATGACGGGCTTTCGATCGGGGCATTGGCAGGGCGGACCGGGCTGGCCGTGTCGGCGATCCGATATTACGAGGCGCAGGGTCTGATCAAACCCTGGCGCAATGCCGGCGGGCAGCGGCGGTTTGAACGGGCCGATCTACGCAAGCTCAGCTTTATCATGATCGCGCAGCAGTTTGGGTTCACCCTGCCGCAGATCAAAGCGGAGCTGGACCAATTGCCGGGCAAACGGCCACCCACGAAGGCCGACTGGGCGCGGATCAGCGAAAGCTTTCGCGATGCATTGGATCAGCGGATCGAGACCCTGACAAAGCTGCGCGAGAATCTGGACGGCTGCATTGGATGCGGATGTCTAAGCCTCGATGTCTGTGCCATGTACAATCCGGTGGATCGCGCCGCCGAAAAAGGGCCCGGCCCGCGTTATTTGATGGGGGATAGCCCCGAAACGTAATGCGGCGACAACCATTCGGGGGCGGGCAAGCAGGTCGTTTTTGGCCTTTCTTTGGGGTCATTTCTACATCGGCGACGAACAAATCGTGCAAACATGCTGCAAATGCAGCAATTAACGTATCGTCCCGATTGCAATGACGCTTGGCGTAGTTTAGCCAACTTCAAACCGATTTTGCCCTGAGGGAGGCCTTTGCCATGGCTGAAATTGAACGCGAAGCAATGGAATACGATGTTGTGATCGTTGGTGCAGGGCCTGCGGGCCTGTCTGCAGCGATCCGGCTGAAGCAGTTGGACCCGGATTGCAACGTTGTTGTGCTGGAAAAGGGCTCTGAAGTGGGCGCGCATATTCTGTCGGGTGCGGTTCTTGATCCTTGCGGTCTGGATGCTTTGATCCCCGATTGGAAGGAAAAAGGCGCCCCTATCACTGTTCCGGTGAAAGAGGACCACTTCTATATGTTGGGCGAAGCAGGCCAGATCCGTGTGCCAAACTTCCCAATGCCACCGCTGATGAACAACCACGGCAATTACATCGTTTCTATGGGCAACGTCTGCCGCTGGATGGCGGAACAGGCCGAAGAAATGGGTGTCGAAATTTTCCCTGGCATGGCTTGTTCCGAATTGGTCTTTGGCGACAATGGCGAAGTCAAAGGTGTGGTTGCCGGTGTCTTTGGCCTTGAGGCCGACGGCACCATCGGGCCGGACACAGAGCCGGGTATGGAATTGCACGGCAAATATGTTTTCCTGTCCGAAGGGGTGCGCGGCAGCCTCTCCAAGCAAGTGATCGAGAAATACGGTCTGTCAGACGGTGTTGAGCCGCAGAAATACGGCCTTGGCATGAAAGAGATCTGGGAAATTGACCCGGCGAAGCACCGTGAAGGCACGGTGACGCATACGATGGGTTGGCCCCTCAACAGCAACGCAGGTGGCGGATCTTTCATCTATCACCTTGATAACAATCAGGTCTATGTCGGTTTTGTTGTCCACCTTGGCTACAAGAACCCACATGTTTTTCCTTACATGGAGTTCCAGCGCTTCAAGCATCACCCAATGGTGGCCGAACTGCTCAAGGGCGGCAAACGCGTGGCCTATGGCGCTCGTGCCATCACCGAAGGCGGCTATCAGTCGATGCCAAAAATGGTAGCGCCGGGTGTTGCCTTGTTGGGCTGTTCGGTTGGTATGGTCAACGTGCCCCGGATCAAGGGCAACCATAACGCGATGCTCTCTGGCAAGGCCGCGGCCGAGGCCGCATATGCGGCGATCCAGGCCGGGCGTTCGGGTGATGAGTTGAATGACTACGAAGCCGATGTACGCGGCGGCCCAATTGGCGCGGATTTGAAAAAGGTACGCAACGTCAAACCGTTGTGGTCCAAGTACGGCCTGATGGCATCGCTGGCAGTTGGCGGTTTTGACATGTGGTGCAACACCTTCGGCTTCTCACTTCTTGGCACGCTCAAACACGGCAAATCCGATGCTGAGGCAACGGAGCATGCGGACAAACACAAGGTCATTGACTATCCCAAGCCCGATGGCACGATCAGCTTTGATCGCCTGACCAATGTTGCGTTCTCCTTTACCAACCACGAGGAAAGCCAACCGGCCCACCTGAAGCTGAAAGATGCCTCTGTGCCGGTCGAGGTGAACCTTGCCAAATTTGCTGGTCCTTCGGCCCGCTATTGCCCGGCAGGTGTTTACGAGTTCATCGAAGAGCCAGGCAGCGCGCCCAAGTTCCAGATCAACTTCCAGAACTGTGTGCATTGCAAAACCTGCGATATCAAAGACCCAAGCCAGAACATCACCTGGACAACGCCGCAGGGTGGCGATGGGCCGAATTACCCCAACATGTGATCAACCGATGATCGCAAGCGGATCAAAGGCGGGGGCAACCCCGCCTTTTTTTATATTGCGGGGTTCCGCCGACACGCCCTCACAACGCCTTGAGCTGCCTTCGTCACCATTGCGCTTGGCCGCTGGTCTGATAGCCTTTGAAAAAACGCATGAGGACGATCAGTGATGCTGCGCAAAGCTTTGGGAATGGCCGCCGTATTGGCGCTGACGGGGATAGCGGGTGCGCCGGTGCAGGCGCAATCTGTCGCTGGCCCCTATCTGGCGGGCCGCCATGCCGCCGTGAACAGCGATTATGCGGAGGCCGCCCGGTATTATGCACAAGCGCTTGCGCGGGATTCGCAAAACGTTGAATTGATGGAAAGCGCGGCATTGTCTTATCTGTCGCTGGGCGAGGTGGAACGCGCCCTGCCGCTGGCCCGGGTTCTCGAAGCAAAGAAGCAACGCAGCCAGGTCGCGCGGATGTTGCTGACCGCGGGTCATGCGCAAACAGAGGATTACAAAACGATCCTGGCCAGCGAAGACGACAGCAGCGGCATTGGCCCTTGGGTCGATGGGTTGGTCAAGGCGTGGGCGCTGATGGGTACCGGCGATGTGCGTGCAGCGATGGCCGCCTTTGACAAGCTCAGCAAAGAGGCCGGCATGCAAGGTTTTGTGATGTATCACAAGGCTTTGGCTCTTGCGAGTGTGGGTGATTTTGAAGGCGCGGAAAAGATATTTGGTGATCAGGTTGCTGGCGCTGCCGGTCAGACCCGCCGGGGCGTGATGGCCCATGCGGAAATTCTGGCGCAGCTTGACCGCCATGGCGACGCCCTGCAAGTGATCGAAGCCAGCTTTGGCGGCAGCACGGACCCTGAATTGGACGTGCTGATCGCCGCGCTCAAAGCCAAAGAGACCGTGCCATTTACCCATGTACGCGATGCAAAATCCGGAATTTCCGAGGTATTCTTTACCTTTGCAGCGGTCCTGAAAAGTGAGGCCGCAGGGGACTATTACGTGCTGTTGTACACACGGCTGGCCCGTTACCTGCGCCCCGATCACGTGGATGCGCTTTTGCTGACAGCCAGCCTGCTGGAAGGGCTGGGTCAACATGATCTGGCGATCAAGGAATACAAGGACGTGCCCGCCGACAGCCCGACCTATCACGCGGCTGAACTGGGCCGCGCGGATGCTTTGCGCCGCTCCGGCAAGGCAGATCAAGCCATTGAGGTTTTGGAACAATTGGCCCGCAGCCATGGGGACCTGGCGGTTGTGCACTCCACATTGGGGGATGTTCTGCGCGCGCAGGATGATTTCAAGGGTGCCATTGCGGCCTATGATCGCGCGATTGAACGGGTGTCAGACACCGCTCGTCTGCGCTGGGTGCTGCTATATTCGCGCGGCATTGCCTATGAAAGGCTGGGCGATGAGGTCGCGTCAGAGGCCGATTTTCGGGCCGCGCTGGCGATCAACCCCGAACAGCCTCAGGTGTTGAACTATCTCGGCTATTCGATGGTAGAACAGCAGCGCAATCTGGATGAGGCGCTCGATATGATCGAACGGGCCGTCGCGGCCAGTCCGGACAGTGGCTATATCGTCGATTCGCTGGGCTGGGTGTTCTACCGGCTTGGCCGCTATGACGAGGCGGTTGAGCAGATGGAACGCGCGGTCGAGTTGATCCCGATTGATCCGGTGGTGAATGACCATTTGGGCGATGTCTATTGGGCCGTGGGCCGCTTCCGCGAGGCGGAGTTTCAGTGGAGCCGGGCTTTGTCTTTCATTGACGAAGACGACACTGACACAGAGGCCGATCCGAAACGCATCCGCCGCAAGCTAGAGGTTGGGCTAGACGTCGTTTTGGAAGAGGAAGGTGCACCTCCTCTTAAGGTCGCCAATGACATCTGAGGCATTTGCGCCGGCCAAGATCAATCTCGCGCTGCATGTGACGGGCCAACGGGATGATGGGTATCATCTGCTTGATTCCATTGTGATGTTTGCGGATGTCGGTGATCGGCTCTGGTTTTCTAAGGCTGAAGACATGGCGATTTCGGTAACTGGTCCCTTTGCCGATGGGGTGCCTTTGGACGGGCGCAATCTGGTTTGGCGGGCGGCAGAACTGGCCGGGTTTTCCGGTGCAATCCAGCTTGAGAAGAATCTGCCACATGGAGCCGGCATCGGAGGCGGCTCATCTGATGCTGCGGCGGTGCTGCGTCACTGCGGTTATGCCGGCGACGGCGCAGTGCTAGGCGCGGATGTGCCGGTTTGCAAAGCTGCCAAGGCGCAGCGCATGCAGGGTATTGGCGAGGTTTTGACACCGCTTTCTGGCTGGCCTTCGTTGCATGCTGTTCTGGTTAATCCGGGAGTGGAGATTTCGACGCCCGAGGTGTTCAAGGCGCTGAACCAAAAAGAAAATTCCGAAATGTCAGGTGATCCCATGGGTCTTTCAACGGCGGAGGATGTGATCGCGTTCTTGAAAGGTCAGCGCAATGATCTTGAAGACCCGGCGCAATCCGTGGCGCCCGCGATCACGTCAGTTCTAGACACACTCAATGGCATGCCGCACTGCCGTCTGGCACGGATGTCGGGGTCCGGGGCGACGTGTTTTGCATTGATGGACACGGCGAAACACACCGCAGAAGCGGCGCAGACCATCGCGACTGAGCATCCCGACTGGTGGGTGCGGCCTTGCGTGCTTAGCTGATGCGGCTGACCACGTAGTCGGCCAGATCGACCAACATATCTTTGACATCGTGATCGGGCAGGGGGGAAAGCGCCGCCTTGGCCTTGTTGGCCCAATCCAGCGCATCGGCCTGCGTCGCGCTCAATGTGTCATGTTTGGCCAGCAGGGAAAGGGCGTGATTCAGATCACCGTCTTCCTGCTTGCCCTTTTCGATGGTCCGCTCCCAAAAGGCGCGTTCTTCGTTGTCGGCTTTGGCCACCGCCTTGATCACAGGCAGCGTCAGTTTGCGTTCGCGGAAATCGTCGCCGATGTTCTTGCCGGTCGCGTTTGGCTCACCGCGATAGTCGAGCAGGTCATCGACAATCTGAAACGCTATGCCAAGGGCATCACCGTAGTCAAACAGTGCCTGTACGCGGGCCGCATCGGCCCCGGCAATCACCCCGCCCACTTCCATCGCGGCAGAGAACAGGGCGGCGGTTTTGCCGCGCACCACTTGCAGGTAAATGTCTTCGCCCGTTGCAAGGTTCTGTGCGGCGGTCAGTTGCAACACTTCGCCCTCGGCAATCGTGGCGGCAGCGTTTGACAGGATCCGCATCACTGGCATGGAGCCGGGTTCGGTCATCAACTGAAAGCTGCGGGCAAACAGATAGTCCCCCACCAGAACAGAGGATTGGTTGTCCCAGAGCAGGTTCGCCGTGGGCCTCCCGCGCCGCTGTGCGCTTTCGTCAACCACGTCGTCATGCAACAAAGTCGCGGTGTGAATAAACTCAACCGTGGCGGCCAGATGCACATGATAGGGGCCGTCATAGCCACACATCCGCGCCGAGGCGAGGGTCATCATCGGGCGCAGACGTTTGCCGCCGGCCTCAACCAAATGCGCGGTCACTTCGGGGATGCGCGGCGCGTGTTCCGAGGCCATCCGTTCACGGATCAAATCCCCAACAGCGGCCATATCTTCGGCCAGATAGGCCGCAAGGCGGTCATGGGGTTTCAATGCGTTGCCATTTTTCATGAATATGATCCCACCCAAGGCTCGACAATCCGGTCTGCCTGTCCCACATCTTTGGTATGAAGGAACTTTTGCGCAGCACAGACATGACGGTCATCGCCTTTGCCACGGCCCTTCTTCAGGGCGAGGATATAGACTGCTTTGAAATGGACGTAAACATGAGCGTGCTGGAAGGTGGCATCGGTATCTTTCCGCGCCGCTTGATGGTGCATCCCGATGATCATGAGGATGCAGTTCTGGTTTTGCGGGACAATGACATCCCGCTGGGTTTGTGACGGGGTTTTCCGACAACGCATTGACCCGTGATGCGTTTCTGGGCGGGTTACTGCATCTCTATCAGCCGCGCCATGGATATCGTGCAGGCGTTGATCCGGTGCTTCTGGCGGCCAGTGTGCCGGCGGATGGCGGGCAGCGCGTTCTAGAGCTTGGCTGCGGCGTTGGCGCGGCGATTCTCTGCCTTGGGGCGCGGGTGCCGGATTTGCAATTGACCGGGATTGAGCGGGAGCCAGCCTTTGCAGAGTTGGCCTTGCGCAACGGCGGTGATGCGCTTGAGGTGGTCACGGCGGACCTGCGCGAGATGCCCTTGCACCTGCGGCAGCGGCAATTTGACCATGTGCTGGCCAATCCACCCTATTTTGATCGCGCGGCCTCTGTTGCCTCTGATGATCCGGCGCGGGAAAGCGCCCATGGCGAGGACACGCCGCTGGCACAATGGGTGAAAGTTGCCGCCAAGCGGCTGGCCCCCAAAGGGCAAGCGCATTTCATTCACCGGATTGAGCGGTTGCCGGATCTGTTGCGTGCGATGCCGCATGACCTTGGATCTGTTGAAGTTTTACCGTTGGCCGCCCGCGCCGGACGTGACCCGGACAGGGTGATTGTTCGGGCTCGCAAAAACGGTCGTGCGGCGTTTCGTCTCCATACGGCAATGGTCATGCATCTAGGCGCACGACATGATCCGAACGCAAAGCGCTATACCCCTGAAATAGATGATGTTTTGCGAAATGGCGCGGCGCTGCGTTTCTGAGCATGACTAAGCAAATATTTACCGATGTAACAGATTTGCTGCAGGGCGGCGTGACATGTTTGCAGGAGTGTGGTCCACTCAAGATCTAAACATTCATCAAGGAGGAATACATGGCCCTTAACGCACATCTGGAGACCCTGAAGCGGAAACACCAGGCGATGAGCGATGCTGTCGAAAACGCCCAACGCGCCCCCGGAGTTGATGATCTGGAAGTTGCGACGATGAAAAAGGAAAAGCTGCGACTGAAAGAGGAAATTGCGCGGCTATCGAGTTGACGATTTTGTAATTTATTGACGAAGGCTGGCGCGAGCTGCGATTGCCGCGCCGCCTGTGATCAGGGCCGCCGCCCAGAGCAAGGTAAAGCTGGGCGCGGCCACTCCTGCCATCACGAGAACTAGGGTAGACAGCAAGGGCGCGGCGTATGAGCTGGTGCCGAGCAATTGAATATCACCCTGCTTCACCCCGATATCCCAGACAAAGAATGCAAGACCAACGGGACCAAGCCCCAAGCCCGCGATGGCAGCCCACCCAAGTGTGGTCTGCGGCAACACCGTTTCCTCGAACAACAGATGCATGGGCAGGGACAGGGCTGCGCTGGCCAGACAGAACACCGCGACAGATGCCGTTGGCGCCGTGCCTACCTTGCGAGACAGCACCGAATAGCCGGACCATGTCAGCGCACACAGCACAGCCAGCGCATAGCCGGGTGCATATTCGGCGGAGAACCCCGCGCCGCCGCCCGTGATGATCAGCGCCGCGCCGGCAAAACCCAGACATGCGCCGATGATATGCCCGTTTTTCAAGACTTCACCGGGCAGGAGGCCGGAAAAGATCACGATCAAGAGCGGCCAGAGATAAGCGATCAAACCGGCCTCAGCCGCAGGTGCGAGGCGCAGCGCCGAAAAATACAGGGCGTGGTAGCCAAAAAGCCCAAGTGTGCCAAAGATATAGACCCGCAATGGTACCTTACGCAGGCGGGGCAATGCACCCGTCGCTGCCGCCCAGATCAGGCCCAGCGTACCGCCGATGGCGAAACACAGCGTATTGAGCAAAAATGGCGGCGTCGGCGCAGAGCCCACGGTGAACAGCGCCAGCAGGGCCCATAGAAGAACGGCGACAAAACCGATTGCGGTGGCCTGAGGGCGGGTCATGGGTTTGGCTGCTCCAGCGCGGTCATTGCATCCGCGATATGTTCGGTTTTTTCGATCTCTTGCAATATCCAGTTTTGAAAGGCGTGCACCTGAGGCCGGGTTTCCGCGCCCAAGGGGCAGATGAACCGAAACCGCCCGCCGGTGGGCAGGACAAAGGGATAGGGCGCAACAAGCCGCCCGTCCGCCAGATCCTTGATCACCAAGGCCCGGCGTCCCAGCGCCACGCCAACCCCGGCGAGGGCGGCGTCGATGGCATGATCGGCTTGGGAAAACTGAGGTCCGTAATTGGGCGTCATGGGAACGCCCATTGCATCAAACCAGCTTTGCCAGTTCACCACGGGGCGCACAAAATCAATGGACTTGTCTACGATGAGCACCGCGTCAGTCAGGCTTTGCGGTGTGGGGTAACGCTTAGCGAGTTCTGGCGTCATCACCGGAACAACCCATTCCGCCGCCAATGGGAGGGAGTAAAGCCCTTCATCGGGCCCCTGGCCAAACCGGATTGCGACGTCCACATCGTCACGGGCAAAATCCATCATTCTGAGCGAGGCAGAAAACCGAAGCTCGATCTCGGGATGTTTTTGGGCAAATTCATAAAGCCGCGGCGCCAGCCATTTGGCGGTAAAGGCCGGGCCTGCTGTCACGGTGAGGGTTTGGTGGTCCTGTGTGCGCAGGGCGGCCCGCCACCCTGCCGTCAGGGTTTCAAAGGCGGCTTGGGCCTCCGGGGCCAATGCCCGGCCCGCATCTGTGAGTTCAACCGCGCGATTGAGGCGGCGAAAGACAGGCGCGCCCAGATGATCCTCAAGGGACTTGATCTGAAAGCTCAGCGCGGCAGGGGTCACATTCAGCTCATCCGCCGCGCGGGCAAAGGACATGTGGCGTGCAGCCGCGTCAAAGGCACGCAAGGCGGTGAGAGGGGGCAGGGTATTCGACATGTTCACACAAGTAATACTTAACTGAGGCTTTGGAAAGTCTCGTTTGTCAGCAGTGAACGGAAGGTACATCTTAGGGTCAGTTCAAATGTACTCAAGTTTCCCTTCTGAAAGGATCCAGATCATGATCGAAGCGACTACAAACCCCGCCGCCCGCAGCATCATGCAGAACGCCCATGCCGAACGCGCCGCCGCCGTTCAGGGCGTCTGGGCCTGGCTGATGGGTAGATCTTCCCGCTGAGCGACTGCAGCGTTCTTACGGGATAAAGAAAGGCCGGCTCTGGATGAGCCGGCCTTTTTGTTGTCAGATCCTCCGTGGCGGGGGTGTCTTAGTTAGACAAAGAACTGTGCGCCATTGGCAGAGATCGTGGAGCCGTTGATAAAGCCCGCGTCGTCAGCCACGAGGAATTTCACCGCACGGGCGATCTCTTCTGGTTCGCCCAGACGTCCGGCTGGGATCTGCGCGATGATGCTTTCACGAACTTTCTCGGGCACGGCCATGACCATGTCTGTACCGATATAACCGGGGCAGATGGCATTTGCCGTGATGTTTGCACGTGCGCCTTCCTGGGCCAGCGATTTCACGATGCCCAGATCACCGGCTTTGGTCGCAGCATAGTTCACTTGGGCGAACTGGCCCTTCTGACCGTTGATGGAAGAAATCACAACGATACGGCCAAACTTGCGCTCGCGCATGCCGGGCCAGATCGGATGAACCGTGTTGAACACGCCGGTCAGGTTGGTGTCGATCACCTGATGCCACTGTTCGGGGGTCATTTTGTGGAAAGGCGCGTCGCGGGTGATGCCTGCGTTGGCCACGACCACTTCGATCGGGCCGAGGTCCGCTTCGACCTGTTCGATGCCCGCTTTGGAGCTGTCGTAATCGGCAACGTTCCATTTGTAGGTCTTGATGCCGGTCTCTTCGGTGAAGGCGGCGGCGGCTTCATCGTTGCCTGCGTAGGTCGCGGCGACGGAATAACCGGCTGCTTTGAGTTCTTTGGAAATGGCGGCGCCGATGCCACGGCTGCCTCCGGTAACAAGTGCGACGCGGGACATAGTGATCCTTTCCCTTGAGTAACGTTATTTCTAATTCGAGCTTGGGTGCGCAATATTCTTGCGCACCCAGGTCTGTTTAGGGGCGTTCAAGGCACATAGCAACACCCATACCACCGCCGATGCAAAGTGTCGCAAGGCCTTTCTTGGCGCCGCGCCGCTTCATTTCGAACAGCAGTGTGTTGAGAATACGTGCGCCGGATGCGCCAATGGGGTGACCGATGGCAATCGCGCCGCCGTTCACATTGACGATGGATGGATCCCAGCCCATATCCTTGTTCACGGCGCAGGCCTGTGCGGCAAAGGCTTCGTTGGCTTCAACCAGATCCAGATCCTCGGCCTTCCAGCCCGCCTTTTCCAGCGCCTTGCGGGAGGCGTAGATTGGGCCAACACCCATGATGGATGGGTCCAGACCGGCAGTGGCGTAGGATGCAATGCGGGCCAAAGGCTCAATGCCGCGCTTTTCTGCGTCATCCGCGCTCATCAACAGGGCGCCTGCGGCACCGTCGTTGAGGCCTGATGCGTTGGCCGCAGTGACCGAACCGTCGCGGGTGAACGCAGGGCGCAGTTTCTGCATGGCTTCCATGGTGGCGCCGTGACGGATGTATTCATCGCTGTCCACAACGATGTCGCCCTTGCGGGTCTTGACGGTGAAAGCCGTGATTTCATCGGCGAATTTGCCGGCTTTTTGAGCGGCTTCGGCCTTGTTTTGCGAGGCGACGGCGAATTCGTCCTGCTGTTCGCGGCTGATCTGCCATTTTTCAGCAACGTTTTCGGCGGTTTGACCCATGTGATAGCCGTTGAACGCATCCCAAAGACCGTCGCGGATCATGGTGTCGATGAATTGCAGGTCGCCCATTTTCTGGCCCGCACGCAGATTTTGCGCATGGGGGGAGAGGGTCATGTTTTCCTGACCGCCTGCCGCTACGATGGAGGCATCGCCGAGCTGGATGTGCTGTGCGGCCAATGCCACGGCACGCAGGCCGGACCCGCAAACCTGGTTGATGCTCCAGGCGGCGGCTTCTTGTGGCAGGCCAGCATTGATATGCGCCTGACGGGCAGGATTCTGGCCTTGGGCGGCGGTCAGCACCTGGCCCAGAATAGTTTCGGAAACCTCGGAGGCATCCACACCGGCACGGGCTACGATTTCCTTGAGAACGGCAGCGCCCAGATCATGTGCGGGCGTCGTGGCGAAAGAGCCACCGAAGCTGCCCACCGGGGTGCGTGCCGCGGATGCGATGACGACGTTGGTCATATAGTTAATTCCTCTACCATTGGCCGAGGATACAATAACGCCTGCCGAAAAGTGACAGGGCGCTCCCCAAACCTTCTGGGGGTCTCTTACCCTATTTGCTGCATCGCGGCAACTGAACCGATCATATGGGGGCGGTTGGCCCTTTCCCGGTTTTGAGCCATTTGGGCCGGGTTATGGGAGCGCTAAAAAGGTAGCCTTGTAAACAGTCTACCCCCATTTCCGTTAACGTAGCGGCATCTTCTGCGTTTTCGACAAATTCGGCGATGGTCAGCATGTCAAAATGTCGCGCTATGGAAATCAGTGCCGCGGTGATGGCGCGGTTGTCCGGATTTTGAGAGATTCCCTGGATGAATTGACCGTCCAGTTTCAGGATATCAAAATAGAAATCCTTGAAGTAGCGGATCGCGGTAAAGCCTGCGCCAAAGTCGTCCATGGCAAAACAAACACCATGCGGTTGCAGCTCATCCATGAAATCCGCGACAAGTTCCGGCACCAGCATGGCCGAACTTTCCGTGATCTCAAGGATCAGCCGCTCGCCCAGCGTTTCATCTTGCCGCAAGGCCCGGCGCAATACCTGATTCCATGATTTATAGCCGATCGACCGTGCCGACATATTGATCGACAGCCGCAGCCCCGGATTTTGGCGCAAGGCACTCAGGCCCATGCGGAGGGCCTGCACATCAATCTCGCGGCCCAGCTCCGTATCCTCGACCGCAGGCATGAATTCGCGTGCCGGGATCACCCGCCCGGTTTCATCGATGATCCGCATCAATCCTTCGTAAAAGGCAACCTTGCTGTGGTTGCTGGCTCGCATAATCGGCTGGTAGGCCAGCAGCGTCTGTTTGTGCAGCAGCGCATCACGAACCATGGCAACAGTGTTTCTGTCCCGTTGGGCAAGGGCAAAATTCAGCGGGCTTTCCACCCCCGGTGTGATATCGCTGAAACGACGTTTGTGCCGGCTGCCCACGATGATGTACTTTCCTCTGACCCGTGCCGACAGTGCAGGGCAAATGATAACGCGGCCTTAACAGGCAAATTTTCGAAAAATCGAGGGAAAGGCAGGATTGATGGAACGCTGTGGCTGGGCCGGACTGGAAAAGATTTACGTTGATTACCACGACACGGAATGGGGCGTGCCGGAGTATGACAGTCGCGCGCTTTGGGAAAAGCTCATTCTGGACGGGTTTCAGGCAGGGCTGAGCTGGATCACGATCCTGAAAAAACGCGAAAATTTTCGCGCTGCCTTTGAGGGGTTTGATCCGCATGTGATTGCCGGTTGGGGCGAGGCGGAGTTGACCCGCCTGCTGGCCGATCCCGGCATCATCCGCCACCGCGGCAAGATCGAGGCCACGATCAACAATGCCCGCGCGTGGATCGAATTGGAGGAGAAGGGCGGCTTCGATACCTTCATGTGGCGTTACGTGGACGGCACCCCCTTGCAGACCCGTTTTGCCACGCAGGCCGATGTGCCGCCACAGACCCCGCTTTCGGTGCAGGTGTCAAAAGATCTCAAGAAAGCCGGATTCAAATTTTGTGGCCCGACGATTGTATATGCCTGGATGGAGGCTTGCGGTCTGGTGAATGATCACATCGTGAGCTGCCACCGGCATGATGAATGTGCTGCGATGGCGCAGTAGGGGCGGTTGGCGGTTATGCGGAACTTGCCGAGCAACAAGAGCCGCCGCGCCCGAAACGAGGGGCGGAAAGCAAAGCGCCCGCCCCGTGGGGGCGGTTCGGGCGCTGCCAAATCTCCGATTTGGCAACTCATTGGTCTTATCTGAGGGCGTTTGTGGAGCCAGGGCTGACAACTGGGACTGCCGGGCCGCGCCGGCCCTTGAATAACAGGTCGCGCCTCCCCACCTGATAAGCGTCGGCCGAGATGAGCCCAGCTTTCAGGTGCGTCCCATACCTCCCCGCGATCCTGCGGACTTGAGGGGAGGCTCATCATGACAAACTTGGTTGACACACTGAATGTTCTAGCAGACCTGGCGACAATTCTGGGGCTGCTTTTGATCTACATTCGGCATTGATAGAGGATTGCTTGAACTGGGCTGCCATGGGCAGCCCATTTTTGTGTGGCGGGGTTCCTGGCCTGCGGGCCCCCGGGTTTTATCCCGATCCCTTGGGCAGATATGAAAAGGCACAGGCGCATCATCGCGCCGGGGCAAATCGGTTGTTGACTCTGTCCCGATCCCCCGTATAAGCGCGGCTTCATTGGTGTTGGTGGCCCCCGCGAGGGGATGCCTGTCGGGTCTTGGACCAAAGGACAACGCCCTTTAACATTTAAAGGAGAACAGCCGTGACCAAACGCACCGCTGCCAAGCACAAACTTGACCGCCGCATGGGCGAAAACATCTGGGGCCGTCCGAAATCCCCCGTGAACCGCCGCGAATATGGCCCCGGCCAGCACGGTCAGCGCCGCAAGGGCAAACTTTCCGACTTCGGTATCCAGCTGCGCGCCAAGCAGAAGCTCAAGGGCTACTACGGCGACCTGACCGAAAAGCAATTCCGCCGCATCTACGGTGAAGCTGAGCGTGTAAAAGGCGACACAGGTGAAAACCTCATCGGTCTGCTGGAGCGCCGCCTGGACGCGGTTGTGTACCGCGCCAAATTCGTTGCGACCGTATTTGCTGCACGCCAGTTCGTGAACCACGGCCATGTCCGTGTGAACGGCAAGAAAGTGAACATTCCTTCCTACCGTGTAAAAGAAGGTGACGTTATCGAAGTGCGTGACCGTTCCAAGCAGATGGTTGCACTGCTCGAAGCCACCCAGCTGGCTGAGCGTGACGTGCCTGACTATATCGAGGCAGACCATTCGAAGATGACCGCGACATTCGTGCGCACGCCTGCGCTGGGCGATGTGCCGTATCCGGTCATGATGGAACCAAACCTCGTCGTGGAATTTTACGCGAAGAACTAATCTTCGCCTTTCATTCCAAGCCAATTCAGGGCCGCGACGGGAAACCGCCGCGGCCTTTCTCGTTTTGGCTGGCCGCAGCTTCCCATGGCCGCTACAACCCTCGCGATGGGGGAAGGAAGACAGCAGATGACCAAGATCACACCGCAACCCGGCATCATGGAGATCGCACTTTACCAAGGTGGGGCAAGCCAATTGCCCGGCCACAGTGATGTGCTCAAACTCAGCTCCAATGAGAACCCGCTTGGCCCGCCGCCTTCCGCGATGAAGGCCGTGTCAGAGGCCGCCTCGCAACTGCATCGCTATCCCTCCACGGATCATGCCGAACTGCGCGCCGCGATTGCGGATCTATGGTCGCTTGATCCGGAGCGGATCCTTTGCGGTGTGGGTTCGGACGAGGTGTTGCAGATTGTCATTCAGGCCTACGCAGGTGTGGGTGATGAGATCATTTTTACCGAACACGGGTTCTCCATGTATCCGATCCTGACTCACATGGCAGGCGCTACACCTGTCTGCGTGCCTGAGAAGAACCGCGTTGTGGATGTGGATACGGTATTAGCAGCCGTCACGGATAAGACCCGTCTGGTTCTGATCACCAACCCCGGCAACCCTACCGGCACTGTCTTGCCCGAAGGAGAGCTGGAGCGGCTGGCGGATGCCTTGCCTGCGGATGTGATCCTGGTAATCGACGGGGCCTATACCGAATACGCCGAAGGCTTTGATGGCGGGGCTGCTTTGGCTCAATCGCGTTCCAACGTTTTGATGACACGCACTTTTTCCAAGGTCTACGGACTGGGCGGTTTGCGCATCGGTTGGGGCTACGGTCCACAAGAGATGATCGATGTGATGCGCCGCGTTCGCCAGCCCTTCAACCTGTCTGGCGTTCAACTGGCTGCGGCTGAGGCGGCTGCAAAAGACCGTGATTGGCTGCGCACCTGCGTCGATTTGAACGCAGAACAACGGGCGCGACTGACGGGCGCCGTGCGGCAATTGGGGCTGGCCTGCGATGACAGTGCGGCCAATTTTGTTCTGGTCCGTTGCCGGGACGCAGCGGAGGCGGATGCGGCTGATCAGGCCCTGAAGGCCGCCGGCATTCTGATCCGCCGCGTGCCTGGATATGGCTTTCCCGAAGGTCTGCGGATCACCGTCGGCGATGCCCAACAAACAGATCGTGTTATCACGGCTTTGACCAACTGGAGAACTGCAGGGTGAGTGCGCAAGTATATGAAAAGGTTGCCTTGATCGGGCTTGGGCTTATCGCCTCTTCGATGTTTTGGGCGATGAAACGTGGCGGTGTTGCAAGGTCCGTTTCAGGCTACGCCCGGTCCGCCGAGACCCGTGATGTTGCCCGCGAGATTGGCCTGTGTGACACCGTGTGCGACAGCCTGTCCGAGGTTGTGAAAGACGCGGATCTGGTTGTGCTTTGTGTGCCGGTCGGGGTGATGGGCGCGGTTGCCGCAGAGATTGCGCCAATGCTGAAACCCGGGGCCACGGTCACGGATGTGGGGTCCGTCAAAGCGGACGTGATCGCCCAGGTTGGCCCTGAGTTGCCTGACAACGTGCATTTCATTCCCGCACACCCATTGGCTGGCACCGAACATTCCGGCCCTCGGTCAGGGTTTGCGGAACTTTTCGACAACCGATGGTGCCTTTTGGTGCCGGTAGAAGGCACCAACCCCCAAGCCACGGCAGATTTGCGCCGGTTTTGGGAGGGGCTTGGCTCCAACGTTGATGAAATGGATGCCGAACACCATGATCTGGTTTTGGCGGTTACCTCTCATGCGCCGCACCTTATTGCTTATACGATGGTAGGGGTCGCCGATGACCTGAGACGTGTGACTGACAGCGAAGTAATAAAATATTCAGCAGCTGGGTTTAGGGATTTTACCCGGATCGCAGCGAGCGACCCGACGATGTGGCGGGATGTGTTTTTGACCAACAAAGATGCAACCCTCGAAATCCTCGGGCGCTTTACCGAAGAGCTTTTTGCGCTGCAACGGGCGATCCGTCAGGGTGATGGTGATCACCTGTTTGACTATTTCACCCGCACCCGTGCCATCCGGCGCGGGATCATTGAGGCGGGGCAGGATACGGATGCGCCGGACTTTGGGCGCGGTGCTAGGGGAAAATAATGCGTCTATTTGTGCTGGCTTTGGTGATGATCGGACAGGCCTGTTGGGCCGAAGGACCGGAAAATTCCAAAAGGCCGGTGCAACGCGGCGGAAATGTTTATCCGGCGGCTATGGCTGGGGCTGGTGTGGCTGCGCCGGTTGCAAGTCATGAAAAATTGATTCTGGACAATGGGTTATCTTTGTCACTGCGGCCATTGTTTCGCCCCGCGCGGGTGGAGAAAAACGCCCGCCAGAAAAAACGAATTCTGAGGAAGGGCGCTGTGTGCGGAGATCTGGCCATCCAAGGTGAAGAGATCGGCCGGGTCAAAGCGCGGCTGAAAGGTTGCGGTGTTGAGCGGGCTGTGCGCGTAAGGTCGGTTTCCGGCGTGAGCCTGAGCCAGACATCCGTGATGGATTGCCGGACGGCTGACGCGTTGAAAAAATGGCTGGATCGCACGGCCAAGCCTGCGTTGTCCCGCACGGGCGGCGGTTTGACCGGCCTCAAGGTGGCGGCGCATTACGCTTGCCGAACCCGCAACAATAAGAAAGGCGCAAAGATATCGGAGCATGGCAAAGGCCGGGCGATTGATATTTCCGCCTTCCGGTTGCGCAACGGGTCGGAGATCACCGTTTTGCACGGCTGGAACAACCGTGGAACCAAAAAGGCATTGCGCAAAATGCACCGCGGCGCGTGCGGCCCATTCAAGACCGTTCTTGGCCCGCAAGCGGATCGTTTTCATCGCGATCATTTCCATTTCGACACGGCGATCTACCGCGGCGGCAACTACTGCCGCTGATCAGCGCAGCACAATGCGCGGGGCCGGGCCCAGACGAATTGAGCCCAGAAACATCTCGCCATCCGCGAACCGCAGACCTAGATCTAGGCGGGTCGGATCACCGCCTAAATTGGCCAAGGCGCCCAGCATTGTTTGGGCTTGCGGGCGTATGCTTGCGGGCAGGACGCCAGCTGCCACGGCCAGATCCAAAAGCTCTCCCCAATTTTCGACCAAGAGGTTCGCGGTGCCATCGGGGGTGCCCATGCTGTCCACGGTCAGATCGCCATCCGCAACCAAGCGGACCGGCCCCCAGGCTGCATTGGCGTCTCGCAAGATGATGCGGCGCGGTTGGGGCCGGATGTCCTTGATTGCGCGGCGGTCCCATGGGCGGTCAAAGGTCACTGTAAGGTTTGCGGCGAAGTTTTCGAAAGACAGCGGCCAATCAGCGGGCACTGCCAATTGAACCCGCAGGGGGTCGCCCGGACGGAGATTGTCGATTTGCAAGTCAAACTGATATTCCTCAGCGATAACAGCATCTTGCGTGATTTGCATGGCCCAGCTGTCACCGGCCAGAACGTTACCCCGTCGGGTGTTCCATTGCCATGCACCGCCGTGGGTCTGCATGCTGTCCAACTCCAATGATACTCCCGGATGCAAATGCAGCCGCGCGATGCCATCTTGCAGCCGGAACAGATGTTTGCTGTCAGCGATGTGCAGTTCAATCGGGGTGCTTGGCACAGACAGGGTGACATATCCCGGCCAATAGGCGGGCGCGGAAACCGTGGTACCGTCCAACCGAAGCGCCAGCCCCGTTTCTGGATCAGCGAGAGATAGATCCATGATTTGGGTCTGAAGCTCAAAAGGAAAACCGGTGGTAGTGATGGGCGCCGCTTCCGCTTGCCATCCTTCTGCACGGCGGGCCGCCATCCAGCCATCTAAACCGCGATCAATTACGGAGGCGGCCATCCACCACCAACCGCTCCAAACCACTGCCAAAAGGATCAGCAATCGGATCAATATGCGCATGCTGAAACCCCTTTAACTCTACCGCTATATGCGGTTTACCCAAGGCAAATAGAAAGGACCAGCGCGATGGCAATGTGGGTATTCGGATATGGCAGTCTGCTTTGGAACCCCGGTTTCGATGTCGCCGAAAGTGTGATCGGCACCTTGCCGGGCTATGCGCGGTCATTCTGCATGCGCTCCATCCATCATCGCGGCACCGAGGAAAACCCCGGCTTGGTTCTTGCGCTTGATGAACATCCAGACACCGCATGCGAGGGGATCGCGCTGCGGGTTGTGCCGGGGCAGGAGGCCGAAACACTGGCCTATTTGCGGGAACGTGAATTGATTTCCTCAGCTTACGTGGAAAAAACGCTGACCGTACATCTCAATGACAATCGCGATATTGAGGCGTTGGTCTATGTGATCGACGAGGCGCATGTGCAATACTGCGGTGGTCTGCCGCTCGAAGAACAAGCGCAAATCATCGCCAAAGCGGTGGGTGGGCGCGGGCCAAACACCGAATATCTCTACAATACCGCCGATCATCTGGCCGAGGTTGGCCTGCATGATCCGGCGCTCGAATGGCTCAATGCGCGGGTCAAAACACTGGCAACATAATTCCTTGGCATCCGGCGCAATTTTCGGTGTAAACTGCAACTAAAGCAGGCAAAAGGGTCAGGAGCAGGGCCGCATGTCGCAGCCAGAACGCGAACAACGACCGCAGTTTTCCCAACCCTTGCGTCAGATTGCTCTGATGCTGGTTGTGTTGATCTTGACGGGTGCTGGTGCCACGCTCGCGCTGCCTTCGGTATATCCGATTTTTGCCGCCAATCCTTATCTCAACGGCGTGATCATCTTTGTCTTTTTGATCGGCGTGCTGGCCTGTTTTTATCAGGTGGTGCAACTGATGGGATCGGTCCGCTGGATTGAGAATTTCGCGTCTGACTCCCCCGACCCCGACACCGTCGCGCCGCAGCTTTTGGCTCCTCTGGCTTCGCTCTTGCGGACGCGGGGGGCACGGATGCAGGTCAGTGCAACATCAACCAGATCCATTCTTGACTCAGTTGCCACCCGAATAGACGAGGCGCGTGAAATTACGCGCTATATCGTCAACATGCTGATTTTTCTGGGTCTTCTGGGTACTTTCTATGGCCTCGCGACCACAGTTCCGGCTGTTGTTGATACCATTCGCAGCCTCGCCCCAGCCGAGGGTGACGGCGGCGTAGATGTTTTCACGCGGTTGATGACCGGGCTTGAGGCGCAGCTTGGCGGTATGGGCGTGGCCTTTGGATCGTCCCTTTTGGGATTGGCCGGATCGCTGGTTGTTGGCCTGTTGGAGCTGTTCGCAGGGCATGGCCAGAACCGATTCTATCAAGAGCTGGAAGATTGGCTGAGTTCCATCACACGCGTCGGTTTCTCCTCTGGCGAAGAAGCCGGGGGCGAACAACACGTTATGGCCGGCGTTGTCGATCATATGGCCGAACAAATGGAGCAGTTGCAGCAATTGTTTGCCCGCTCTGACGCCAGCCGTGCCCAGGTAGATGAAAAGATGGGTAAACTGGCCGATGCCGTTGATCGGATGACCACCCGGATCGAAGGGACCGATCCAGCCAGCGCTGCCCTCGAACGAGTGGCCGCAGGACAAGAACGCCTGATCGCCACGCTTGAGGCGCAAGGATCAGGCGAGGGGATCGATGCCGAAAGCCGGATGCGGTTGCGGTCCATCGACGTACAGATGCTGCGTATTCTCGAAGAGATCTCCGCAGGCCGGCAAGAAACCATGGCCGAGTTGCGCCACGATATCTCACTGCTGGCCAAGGTCTTGTCTTCGCCGCGCCGCAACACCGAACCGCGCAGGCAACGCCCCAATGACCAACCCGGCGGCGGGACGCGCTAGCCATGGCATTGTCCCGCAGGACAGGTGCGCGTTTTCAGGGGTCGATCTGGCCGGGATTTGTGGATGCAATGACTGGCCTTTTGCTGGTCCTGATGTTTGTTTTGACAATTTTCATGATCGTGCAATTCGTTCTGACCGAACGGATCACAGGACAAGAAACCGAGCTGGACGCGCTGTCTGGCGAAGTGGCTGCCTTGGCTCAGGCTTTGGGGCTTGAGGAACGGTCCAATGCGCGGCTCGAGGCCCGCCTTGGTGCGCTTAATGCGTCATTGCGTGACGCGCAGGGCGAGCTAACCGAGCAATCGGCGTTGATCGCGGCCTTGACGTCCGAGCGGGATCAGCAGGCAGAAAATCTGCGGGCTGCGCAAAGCCAGATCACAGGTTTTGAGGCGCAGGTTGCCGCGCTTTTGGCGGAGCGCGACGGGGCATTGACGCAGATCGGCGCATTGGAGACACGCCAGTCCGAGTTGCTGGACCGGCAGCAGAGCTTGCTTGATGAACAAGAGGCCCTCAATCTGGCATTGGCGGCCAGCCGAAGTGAAATCGATGCTCAAGAAGAAGCTGCGCGATTGGCTGCTGCCCGGCGTGAGGCACTTGATGCATTGGTTGCCGATTTGCAGGCGCGCAACGCCGAGGCGCAAGAGCAAGTGACAGCGCTGCAGGGGCAAATCGCAGAAACCACCAAGGCTCTGTCAGAGGAAGAGGCGGCAAAACTGGCCGAAGCTGCAGCGACAGAGGCGCTGAGGGCAAAGTTGCAGGATGCGGATGCCGAGCTGACGGCAATGACGCTGGCGCTGGAGGCCAAGCGAAAGGAAGCCGAAGAAACACTGACGTTGCTGGCGGCAGCGCGGGCGTCGCAGTCTGAACTGGATGACCAGTTGATCAAAGCTCTGATCAGCCTCCAAGCTGCGGAAACTGCGGCAAAGGTTGGTGAGGATGCGCAGGCCGAGGTTGGGCGGCTTCAAGGAGAATTGACCGTTTTGCGGGCCGAGCTGGACCGGGCCCGCGCGGCCGGGGCTGACACGGAACTGACGTTGACGGCGCAAGGCGATGCGCTGCGGGCGGATCTGGCGGCGGCACAGGGGCAGATTGCGCAACTGGAACGAGACCTTGAAACCAGTCGCGCCCGTTTGAGCGCAGACCGTGACGCGCTGCGTGAGGAGTTGGCGCAGGCGCGGGTCGATATCGCAGTGTTGGAGCAGGCCTTGCAGGACAATCAGACGGTTTTGGAAACCGACCGCGCAACGCTCCGCGCGCAATTGGCAGAGGCACTGGCGGCGAAGATTGCGGCGCAGGCATTGGCCAAGGACAAAAGCACCGATGCGCAGAAACAGGCGGCATTGGTCAGCGCCGCGCAGGCGGCCTTGGCCGAAGAAAAACAGATCAGCAGTGAGGCGCAGCGCCAAACCGAACTTTTGAACCAACAGGTCGCGGCCTTGCGCACGCAACTTGGCGATCTGCGTGCCTTGCTGGATGACGCTGAACTACGGGATGCGGCAAAGACCCTGCAATTGGAATCGCTAGGCTCAGATTTGAACACCGCGCTGGCCCGTGTGGCTGCCGAAGAAAGCCGCCGCGCAGCCTTGGAGGCCGCGGAACGGGCGCGACTTGAAGCAAAAGCCAAGGATCTGGAACAGTACCGTTCAGAGTTCTTTGGGCGTCTGCGCGATGTGCTTGGCAATCAGGATGGTGTGCGAATCGAAGGGGACCGGTTTGTGTTTTCTTCCGAGGTTTTGTTCCCACCCGGCGGCGCGGTTTTGTCTGATGACGGGCAGGCCGAGATCGCCAAAGTGGCGCGAATTCTGCAATCGGTTGCGGATGACATCCCGCCTGAAATTGACTGGGTGATCCGCGTGGACGGGCACACCGATAACGTCCCGCTGTCGGGGCTAGGTGAATTTGCAGACAATTGGGAGTTGAGCCAGGCGCGGGCTTTGTCGGTGGTGAAATACATGATCTCTGCTTTGGGTATCGCGCCGGACCGGTTGGCCGCCAACGGGTTTGGTCAGTATCAGCCTGTTGCGGCTGGCGACAGCGAAGAGGCACGGGCGCAGAACCGCAGGATTGAACTGAAGTTCACCGAAAAGTAACGGATCAGTCCTGAATGGTGGTGGTCCAGGTCTGGCTGTCGATCACGGCACCATCCCGGATGAGGGCGGCACGTCCTGTATAATCGCCTGATGGCCAAGGGGTGCGGCGGCGTTTCTGCCCAATGGCGCGGAAAGCTTGGGCTTTTGCTTTGTCGAAGCTGTGGCGCTTGGACAGACGGAAGCCATTTGGGCCAGTGATGGAGATGTCCAGAATATCGCCTTTTCGAAAGCCAAATCCAAAGGAGAACGCTACGACATTTTCCGATTTTCTGGATAATTCGCTGCTGGCCGTGCCCGCCTTGACCTGAGAATAATCGGGCACCTGATCGGTAAACCCAGACAAGAGCAAGCCGCCCGCGCGATAGGGTGGCGGATCCCGCCAGAGGGTTTGGGATGGCGCAGTGGCGCAGGAAGTTTCCCCGTTTGGCACAAATGGATCAATCTGATTGCCATCCTTGCGCACCGATAAATGCAGATGTGGAAAGGCCGCCCTACCGGACATTCCAACCTCTCCAAGAGGGGTGCCAACGGCGACCCGATCCCCCTTTGCAATGGCCAGAGATCCGCGTTTGAGGTGGCAATATTGGGTTTCCCAACCATCCGCATGGCGCAGCACCACGCCATTCCCGCATTCGCGGCCTTTGACCTCTTTGGCGTTGGCCTGCGAATAGACCTGATCTGCCATGCCATCGCGCAGCCCGATCACCACGCCGGGCGCCGCTGCCAAGACAGGCACGCCCCGTTTCATCATGGCGAGGTGAGGCAGGGCAAAGTCGGTGCCTTTGTGGCCATCATAACTGAGCCCGGAACAGCGGTAATCCTGCGCCGTTTCGCTTGGATCATGGTCTACATATTGCTGAATATAGCAGGTCTGTCCGAGATCGCAGTCAATCGGCAGTTCCAAAAGAAACCCCTCCGCCAGTGCAGGACCGGCGAAGGGGGTTAGCAGGGCCAACAGGCCCCGCAAAATCATTCCGCAGTCAGCAGCGGTGGTTTGTCGCCAGAGATCCGCGGCTTTTCAAGGCCGAGAATGGTCAGGTCCAGTTCACCTTTTTTGACGCCGACCTTCACAACACCGCCCTTGGCGAGCGAGCCAAACAGCAGCTCTTCCGCCAAAGGTTTTTTGATGTGTTCCTGGATCACGCGGCCCAAGGGACGTGCGCCCATTTTGTCATCATAGCCTTTATCGGCCAGCCATTCGGCGGCTTTCTTGCTGAGCTCGATGGTCACGTTGCGGTCCATCAATTGCGCTTCGAGTTGCAGCACAAATTTCTCGACCACGCGCAGGATCACTTCCTTCGGCAGGGCGCCAAAGCTGATCACGGCATCCAGACGGTTGCGGAATTCCGGTGTGAAGGTCCGCTCGATCGCAGCGGTGTCCTCACCTGTACGGCGATCCCGGCCAAAGCCGACGGCCTCTTTCGCCTGTTCTGCAGCACCGGCGTTGGAGGTCATGATCAGCACCACATTGCGGAAATCAACGGTGCGTCCGTTGTGATCCGTCAGGCGGCCATTATCCATCACCTGCAACAGGATGTTGTAGACATCAGGGTGGGCTTTTTCCATCTCGTCGAGCAGCAGAACACAATGCGGATGCTGGTCAACGCCATCAGTCAACAGCCCGCCTTGGTCAAAGCCGACATAACCGGGAGGCGCACCAATCAGGCGCGAAACGGCGTGTTTTTCCATGTATTCGGACATGTCAAAGCGCAGCAATTCCACACCAAGGGTATCGGCCAATTGCTTGGCAACCTCGGTTTTCCCGACGCCTGTCGGACCGGCGAACAGGTAGTTGCCGATGGGTTTTTCCGGCTCTCGCAGGCCCGCGCGCGCCAATTTGATGGCGGAGGAAAGCGCCTCAATCGCGGTATCCTGACCAAAGACCACCCGCTTGAGCGAGGTTTCGAGGTCTTTGAGCACAATCACATCATCCTTGGAGACATTCTTGGGCGGGATGCGGGCGATCTTGGCGACGACGGCCTCTACCTCTTTGGTGCCAATGGTCTTGCGGCGTTTGGAGGCGACAACCAGATGTTGCGCCGCGCCGGCCTCATCGATCACGTCAATCGCGCTGTCCGGCAGCTTGCGGTCATTGATATAACGGTGCGCCAGTTCGACAGAGGTCTTGATCGCATCCGAGGTATATTTGACCGAATGGTGATCCTCGAAATACGGTTTCAGACCGCGCAGGATCTTCACCGCATCTTCGACGGAAGGCTCATTCACATCAATTTTCTGGAACCGGCGCGACAGGGCGCGGTCCTTTTCAAAGTGCTGGCGGAACTCCTTGTAGGTGGTGGAGCCCATGGTGCGCAGCTTGCCACCCTGCAACGCAGGTTTCAGCAAGTTTGAGGCATCCATCGCCCCGCCAGAGGTTGCGCCAGCGCCAATCACGGTGTGAATCTCGTCGATGAACAGAACAGCGTCCTTATGTTCTTCCAACTCGGTCACAACCGCCTTGAGCCGTTCCTCAAAATCTCCGCGGTAACGGGTGCCAGCCAGCAATGCGCCCATGTCGAGCGAATAGATGGTGGTGTTTTCCAGAACTTCCGGGGTTTCGCCAGCGACGATCTTGCGGGCCAGCCCCTCGGCAATGGCGGTTTTACCAACACCGGGATCACCCACCAGCAGTGGGTTGTTCTTGCGGCGGCGGCACAGCACTTGAATGCAGCGTTCGACCTCGTCAGAGCGGCCAATCAGCGGATCCACGTCACCGTCACGGGATTTGGCATTCAGATCCACGCAATATTTGGCAAGCGCCGATTCTTTTTTCTCACCCTCGGTGACGCCCTGCGGCTCTTCCTCGTGCTCGGGGGCACCAGACAGGGGGCGGGCCTCGCCATAGGCGGGGTCTTTTGCAACACCGTGGGCGATGTAGTTGACCGCGTCATAGCGGGTCATTTCCTGTTCCTGCAGGAAATAGGCGGCATTGCTTTCGCGTTCGGCAAAGATCGCGACCAGCACATTGGCGCCGGTCACTTCGGTCCGGCCCGAGGATTGCACATGGATCGCGGCGCGTTGGATCACCCGCTGGAACGCGGCGGTGGGCACCGCCTCGGAGCCGTCCACATCGGTGACAAGGTTGCTGAGATCCTCATCGACAAATTCGTTCAGGGTGTCGCGCAATTCGTCTGTGTCGACGGAACAGGCTTTCATCACCTGCGCGGCATCGGGTTCATCAATCAGTGCCAACAGCAGATGTTCCAGCGTGGCAAATTCATGGCGGCGGGCATTGGCCAGCGCAAGGGCTGCGTGGATTGCCTGCTCAAGTGTAGTCGAGAATGAAGGCACGGGCGTGCTCCTTTTCGATCGGGGCCGGCGGAGTTCTGTGGGATAACAGACCCCGGTCCGACCATGGCCTCATAGTATTAGAGTTTGGTTGATCGTGGCCGGTCTTCAAGCGTTTTCTTGAAAAAGACGCTCACTTTTGCCGTGATCGGTGCGTTTTGGCCATTTAAGCCGGGTTTAAAAACTGTCTTTGCGCTTGCGAATTTCCGTAAAAACAGCGGCATCCGTGGCATCTTGCATCCCCAGGGTTGCGCGGATGCCAGGATCGGCGGGGCGCAAAAAGGGATTGGTTTCAAGCTCGGTTGAAAGTTTCGAGGGAACAGTCGGCAACCCCTTTTTTCGGGCCGCCTGAATGTCGTTTGACCTAGATATAAGGGCTGCGTTGTCGGGATCAACCGTGAGCGCAAATTTCGCGTTTGAGGCGGTATATTCATGGCCCGAGCAGATAACCGTATCGGCGGGCAGGGCCATCAGCTTTTGCATGCTGGCCCACATCTGGTCTGGCGTGCCTTCAAACAAGCGGCCGCAGCCTAGCGCCATAAGACTGTCGGCGGTAAAGGCAACACCGGCCTTGGGGACATATAGGGCGATATGACCGATGGTATGGCCGGACACATCCAGCACCTCTGCCTGCAATGCCCCCAGCGATACCGTATCACCTTCGGACACAGCCAGATCGAGTTTGGGCAAGCGGTGCGTATCGGCCTTGGCGCCAACCACCTTGGCCGGATGAACCGCCAGCAGATCGGGCAGGCCGTCAATATGATCCCAATGGTGATGGGTTAGCCAGACCTGCGTTGCGGACCAGCCGCGGCCTTCCAGCTCTTTCAGGATCGGGCCTGCTTCCGGCACGTCGATCACCGCAACTTCGCCGCTGTCATGATCGCGCAACAGATAGGCGTAATTGTCGGACAGGCAGGGGATCGTGATCAGATCATAGGGCATGGTGTCTTACCTCGGTGGTGCGTACTATGACGACAGAGTGTCACTCACCAAGGCGGGCTGCAATGCATCTTGATGTACAAGATTTGCGGAATTTCTATTATCGCAGTGCGCTGGGACGTGCGGCACAGAAAAGCATGCGCAGCCGGTTGTTGGAATTCTGGCCTGAGGCCAAGGGGCAGACGGTGGTCGGCTTTGGCTTTGCTGCACCCTTGTTGCGGCCCTATCTGAAAGACGCCCGGCGGGTGATCACTCTGATGCCGGGGCCGCAGGGGGTGATGCCCTGGCCGGCGGGCATGCCGAACACTTCCGTTTTGACCGAAGAAACGCTTTGGCCGATAGAGACCGGTCATGTGGACAAGCTGGTGCTGCTGCATGGGCTTGAGACCAGCGAACGCCCCAGTGATCTGCTTGAGGAATGCTGGCGGGTGCTGGGGCCGGGGGGCAGGGCGCTGTTTATCGTACCGAACCGGGCCGGTCTTTGGGCGCGGCGGGACCGGACCCCGTTTGGTTATGGGCGGCCCTATTCGCCCGGCCAGCTTGAGACCCAACTGCGCAAGCATCAGTTCTTGCCAGAGCGGCACATGGGTGCCTTGTTCCAGTTTCCCTCCCAGCAACGTGTCTGGATGAAATCGGCCGGATTGTTTGAGAAAGTCGGGCGGCATATGCCAACGATGATGGCAGGCGGCGCATTTATGGTCGAAGCGACCAAACTGGTATACCCGCCCAAAGGCAAGGTGGAACGGCGCACGGCGCGGCGGGCAATTGAAGTGCTTGAAGGCATGGCCGAACCCACAGCCAAGCCAATATAGACCCGCCCCGACATTGATCTGGCGCAAAGAAACCCCCGCTAGGGCATGCCAAAGTTCAGCCCAACACTGAATCAAAGGGGATAGCGATGTTACAGATCAGCCAGCGCAAAGTGGCGCAAATCATTCTTTATGGTCATGAGATCGAACGCGGCGAAGCGGAACTGCGCGGCTTTCTCGAAACCCTCAATGACGAAGAACTGCACAGCCTTGTTGCCGTGATGTGGATCGGACGGGGCAGCTTTGAGCCCGATGATCTGGCCGAGGCAATGGCGACCGCCGAACGCGAGGCCAGCATTCCGACACCCGACTACCTTTTGGGCTCTCCGCACTTTTGCGACCACCTCGAAAGCGGGATGGAGGCTCTGGGCCTGTCGGTTGCAGACGCAGAGGAAGATTTGCTGTAACCAAAGCGAGAAATGCGCGGCATGTCCGAGAAGGCCCGGATGCGCCGTAAACAGACAAACAGACCCTGGGCGGCGGGTGTAAGAATCGCGCAACCTCGCTATTTTTAAGCAACATTGAGGGATTTACAGGTGGACAAAGCGCCGCATGTGCCGCTGACCCCATAAAATAAAGCGATAGGGACTCTTCGTCGGGGCGTGATACAGTGTTGCGGGGCGGAACCCTGTCTGCTACATCGCCCCTGATTTAGACGTCTTGAACCGTTTCAAGCCGCGCCAACACTCCGGTGACGCGACTTCCTTCGCATACCGGAACTGACTGTATGAGAGGATGGACGTGTCCGAAACAGCATCAATTTCCACCGGCATCGCGCAACGCTATGCCGCTGCCGTTTACGATCTGGCGAAAGAGACCAAGAAGGTCAAAGCCATCGAGACCGACCTTGAAGGTCTGTCCGCGGCGCTGACAGAGAGCGAAGATTTCCGCAATCTGATCCATTCCCCGATCTACAGCCGCGATGAACAGGCAAATGCCGTTTCCGCGCTGGCCAAGAAAATGAAACTGTCGCCGATGATGGGCAACACGCTGGCGCTGATGGCGCAAAAGCGCCGCCTGTTTGTTTTGCCGCAGTTGGTCAAGACACTGCGCGATCTGATCGCTGCCGACAAAGGCGAGATCACCGCCGAAGTTACATCGGCCAAGGCGCTGACCAAGACACAATCAGACAAACTTGCCAAATCGCTTAAGGCGACGACCGGCAAAACCGTAACGCTCCAAACGACCGTGGATGAAACCCTCATCGGCGGTCTTGTCGTCAAAGTGGGCTCCAAGATGATCGACACCTCGATCCGCTCGAAGCTCAATTCCCTACAGAATGCAATGAAAGAGGTCGGATAAATGGGTATCCAAGCTGCAGAGATTTCTGCGATCCTGAAAGACCAGATCAAGAATTTCGGTCAAGAAGCAGAAGTGGCCGAAGTTGGCCGCGTGCTGTCCGTCGGTGACGGTATTGCCCGTGTTTACGGTCTGGACAATGTTCAGGCTGGTGAGATGGTTGAATTCCCCGGCGGTATTCAGGGTATGGCCCTGAACCTCGAAGCGGACAACGTTGGTGTTGTTATCTTCGGTTCCGACCGTGACATCAAAGAAGGCGACACCGTCAAGCGCACAAACTCCATTGTGGACGTGCCAACAGGTGACGCACTTCTTGGCCGTGTTGTTGACGGTCTGGGCAACCCAATTGACGGCAAAGGCCCGATCAATTCCAAGACCCGCGGTCTTGCCGATGTGAAAGCGCCCGGCATTATCCCGCGTAAGTCGGTGCATGAGCCAATGGCGACTGGTCTCAAATCCGTAGACGCGATGATCCCGATTGGCCGTGGCCAGCGCGAATTGATCATCGGCGACCGTCAGACCGGTAAAACAGCTGTGGCGCTGGACGCCATGCTGAACCAGGCACAGGTGAACGCCGCCGCCGGCGACGACGAGAGCAAGAAAATGTACTGCGTGTACGTTGCGATTGGTCAAAAGCGTTCCACCGTGGCGCAGCTGGTCAAAAAGCTCGAAGAAGCTGGCGCGATGGAATATTGCATCGTTGTCGCTGCCACCGCGTCCGAGCCTGCACCGATGCAGTTCCTCGCGCCTTATGCCGCCACCGCAATGGCAGAGCACTTCCGCGACAATGGCCGCCACGCTTTGATCATCTACGATGATCTGTCCAAGCAGGCTGTGTCCTATCGCCAGATGTCCCTGCTTCTGCGTCGCCCACCAGGGCGTGAAGCCTATCCTGGTGACGTTTTCTATCTCCACTCCCGCCTGCTGGAACGTTCGGCCAAGCTGAACGAAGACAACGGCGCCGGTTCCTTGACGGCTCTGCCGATCATCGAAACCCAAGGTGGTGACGTTTCCGCGTTTATTCCAACCAACGTGATTTCGATCACCGACGGTCAGATCTTCCTGGAAACAGAATTGTTCTACCAAGGTATCCGTCCTGCTGTGAACACCGGTCTGTCGGTTTCGCGGGTTGGCTCTTCGGCCCAGACCAAAGCGATGTCTTCGGTTGCCGGTCCGGTGAAACTGTCGCTGGCTCAGTACCGCGAAATGGCGGCCTTTGCCCAGTTCGGCTCCGATCTGGATGCCGCCACTCAGCAGCTGTTGAACCGTGGTGCCCGCTTGACCGAGCTGATGAAACAGCCGCAGTACGCCCCACTGTCCAACGCCGAGATCGTTTGCGTGATCTACGCCGGTACACACGGCTACCTCGACAAGCTCGACGTGGCGCAAGTGGGCCGCTGGGAACAGGGTCTGCTGGCGCATCTGCGCGGCAAGCACGCCGACCTGCTCAAGGATATCACCGACAACGATCGTAAGGTGAAAGACGAGCTGGAAGACAAAATCAAAGCTGCGCTCGACTCTTACGCCGCTGACTTCGCTTAAGGAGAGATAAGCCAATGGCAAATCTCAAGGACCTTAAAAACAGGATCTCGACGGTCAAATCGACCCGCAAGATCACCAAGGCCATGCAAATGGTTGCCGCGGCGAAACTTCGCCGCGCGCAGGAAGCTGCCGAAGCCTCACGCCCCTATGCCGAACGGTTTAACGCCGTGATGGCGGGGCTTGCGGCCTCCGTTGGCGGATCTGACAGTGCCCCCAAACTGCTAAGCGGTACAGGGTCAGATCAGGTTCAGCTTTTGGTCGTCATGACGTCCGAACGCGGGCTGTGCGGTGGTTTCAACACCAACATCGTCAAATTGGCCAAAGCCAAGGCACAAAAAGTGCTGGCAGCGGGCAAACAGCTGAAGATTCTGACCGTTGGCAAAAAAGGCCGCGATCAGCTGAAGCGTGAATTTGGCACCTATATGATCGGTCACGTGGACATGTCCGAGGTGAAGCGTCTGGGTTATGCCGATGCGCAAAACATCGCCAAAGACGTCCTGGCGCGGTTTGATGCTGGCGAATTCGACGTGGCGACGCTGTTCTATGCGAAGTTCGTCAATGTGGTCAGCCAAATCCCGACAGCCCAACAGATCATCCCGGCGGAATTCGAAGATGCCGGCGAAGATGCGGGCGCCTCGACGCTGTTTGACTACGAGCCTTCTGAAGAGGCGATCCTTGCGGATCTGCTGCCACGCGGTGTTGCCACTGCGATCTTCTCTGGCTTGTTGGAAAACGCAGCATCGGAGCAGGGCGCGCGGATGTCCGCGATGGACAACGCCACTCGCAATGCGGGCGACATGATCGACAGTTTGACGATCCAGTACAACCGCTCGCGTCAGGCCGTCATCACGAACGAGCTGATCGAAATCATTTCCGGCGCGGAAGCGCTGTAAGCAATATCGGAGAAACGACATGGCAAAAGCAGTCGGCAAAATTACTCAGGTCATCGGCGCCGTCGTTGACGTGCAGTTCGAAGATAACCTTCCTGAGATTCTGAACGCCCTGACCACAGAGAACAACGGCAAAAACCTCGTTCTCGAAGTGGCGCAGCACCTTGGTGAAAACACTGTTCGCGCAATCGCGATGGATGCCACGGAAGGCCTTGTTCGCGGGGCTTCCGTGACCGACACTGGCGCGCCTATCCAGGTGCCCGTCGGCAAAGGCACATTGGGCCGTATCCTAAACGTGACCGGTGATCCGGTTGACGAAAAGGGCCCGGTTGACGCAACAGAAAGCCGCGCCATCCACGGCGATGCGCCTTCGTTCGAAGCACAGTCCACCGAAACCGAGATCCTGACAACAGGCATCAAGGTGATCGATCTTCTGGCCCCCTACACCAAGGGTGGTAAAATTGGTCTGTTCGGCGGTGCCGGCGTTGGCAAGACCGTTCTGATCATGGAACTCATCAACAACATCGCGAAGGTGCACTCCGGTGTGTCCGTGTTCGCCGGTGTGGGTGAGCGGACCCGTGAAGGGAACGACCTTTACCACGAAATGATTGAATCCGGCGTTATCGTTCCTGATAACCTGCCAGAGTCGAAAATTGCTCTGGTCTATGGCCAGATGAACGAGCCTCCAGGCGCACGTATGCGTGTGGCCCTGTCCGGTCTGACATTGGCCGAACAGTTCCGCGACGAATCCGGTTCGGACGTTCTGTTCTTTGTGGACAACATCTTCCGCTTTACACAGGCCGGTTCCGAAGTGTCCGCCCTTCTGGGCCGTATTCCCTCTGCTGTGGGTTACCAGCCAACGCTGGCCACCGACATGGGTGCGATGCAGGAACGTATTTCCTCGACAAAGAACGGTTCGATCACATCGGTTCAGGCCGTATACGTACCTGCGGATGACCTTACTGACCCTGCGCCAGCGACATCCTTTGCCCACCTCGACGCGACTACCGTTCTGGACCGTGCAATCTCGGAAAAGGGTATTTACCCTGCTGTGGATCCGCTTGGCTCCACCTCCCGTCTGCTCGATCCGCTGATCATCGGCGAAGAGCACTACAAGGTCGCCACAGACGTGCAGCAGGTTCTGCAGCGCTACAAATCCTTGCAGGACATCATCGCGATCCTCGGCATGGACGAACTCAGCGAAGAAGACAAACTTGCCGTGGCCCGTGCCCGTAAGATCGAACGCTTCCTGAGCCAGCCTTTCGACGTTGCGAAAGTGTTTACCGGTTCCGACGGTGTTCAGGTGCCTCTGGAAGACACAATCGCGTCGTTCAAAGCGGTTGTGGCCGGTGAATACGACCACCTGCCAGAGGGCGCCTTCTACATGGTTGGCGGCATCGACGAAGTGAAGGCGAAAGCCGAGAAAATGGCAGCAGACGCCGCCTAATCAGGAGCCTTACTCATGGCAGACACGATGCAATTCGATTTGGTGTCGCCCGAGCGGCGGCTGGCCTCGATGGAGGTCACTTCGGTACAGATTCCCGGTGCGGATGGCGATATGACGGCGATGGAGGGGCATGCCCCCACCATCACCACGCTGCGCCCCGGCGTTCTGACAGTAGACGGCCCGGATGGGACACAAGCCTATGTTGTGACCGGCGGTTTCGCCGAAATCAGCAGCCGTGGTGTGTCGGTTCTGGCCGAGCGTGCCGTGGTTAAGGGTGACATGACCCAAGACCAGCTCGATGAGATGGTTGAAGAGGCCAAGACCACCTATGCCAAAGCCAAAGAGGCTTTTGCAAATGAACCCGGCCCCGTGGATGACGCAGCCAAGCTGTTGTCGGATATGGTTGCAATGGGCGATGAGATCGGTCTTTCGGCGAAACAGCCAAACCTCTGATCTGGTTACAATAGTATTAAAGAGGCCTCGCGAAAGCGGGGCCTTTTTGCTTTGCTGCACCCGCAAAATCCGCCAGTATGCACGCACAACTGGAATGCCGGGCACCGTCTGAATTATGAAAAAACTACGCAGTCATCTTATTGGCGTGGACAGCGGAGATGTTGTCCTGTTTTCCGACTATGAAAACGGCGGCGACATGTGGACAGGCGAGGGCCAGCGCGAGCGACGCAAACAAATCGTCTTTTCCGAAGCGTTCAAATCTCCCCCCAGTGTTCAGGTGTCGCTGTCGTTGTGGGACGTGGATGCTGCGACGGTCATGCGCGCCGATATCGCCGCAGATGCGGTGACAGAGACCGGTTTTGACATGGTGTTCCGCACGTGGGGCGACACCCGTGTGGCACGGGTGCGCATGGCGTGGTCGGCCATTGGGGAACTCTCTGAAGACGACGATTGGGACGTTAGCTGATCAGGCGATCAGTTGCCCGCGTACATGCCATCATAGATCGGGCCTAGCGTGTCCTGCTCAAACAGCGACGACACGGATGTGCCGTTCCAGATATTCAGGATTGCCTGGGCAAAGACCGGTGCCGTTGGCACGATGCGGATGTTGGCGGCATTCTTGACCTCGGCAGTGGGTTGAATGCTGTCGGTGATGACCAGCGATTTCATAACAGAGTTTGTCACCCGTTCCACGGCGGGGCCGGACATCACGCCGTGGCTGATGTAGGAATGCACTTCCTTGGCCCCATTTTCGAGCAGCACTTCGGCGGCTTTGCACAATGTACCAGCGGTGTCACAGATATCATCCACGATCAGACAGATCTTGCCTTTCACATCACCGATGACGGTCATCTCGGCGATCTCGCCGGGCTTTTCGCGGCGTTTGTCGACGATAGCCAGCGGGGAATTGATCCGCTTGGCCAGCTCCCTTGCGCGGGCCACGCCGCCTACGTCAGGGGAGACGATCATCAACTCGTCCATGCGCTCCTTGAATGTGTGTTTGATATCGAGGGCGAACACCGGTGAGGCATAGAGGTTGTCCACTGGAATATCGAAAAAGCCCTGAATCTGTGCGGCGTGCAGGTCCATCGTCAGAACCCGCTCAATCCCGGTACCAACCAGCATGTTTGCCACCATCTTGGCGGTGATCGGTGTCCGCGCCTTGGTGCGGCGATCCTGACGGGCATAGCCGAAGTATGGCAGTACCGCTGTAACCCGCGCCGCAGATGACCGGCGCAGCGCGTCGGCCATGATCAGCAGTTCCATAAGGTTGTCGTTGGCCGGGTTCGAGGTCGGCTGAATAATGAACATATCCTCGCCGCGCACGTTCTCGAACACCTCGACAAAAATTTCACCATCGTTGAACCGCTCGACCCGCGCATCGACCAAACCTACGTTGACCCCCCGGTGCAGCGACATGCGCCGCGCGATTGCCTTTGCCAGTGGCATATTGGCGTTGCCTGAAATCAGTTTGGGTTCTGAGCGGGTGGGCATTGGGGCAGTCTCCGAGTGGGGCGTAGATGACAGATTCGTGACGTTGACACCACCTAGCATGGCCTTACGGTGCCGCAAAGCAGCTCAACCCAGAAGGAGAGCCAAATGATCCAGATCGACTATTTTTTTGCCACTCTGTCCCCTTATTGCTACCTCGCGGGCACCCGCCTTGAAGAGGTTGCCGCCAAACATGGGGCGACCATCAATTACAAACCGTTTGATATCGTTTCGGCCTTTGGCCGGACGGGGGGGACACCGCCCAAAGACCGGCACATCAGCCGGATCGAATATCGCGCGCAGGAACTGGTCCGGCAGGCGAAGAAGTTGGATATGCCGTTCAATCTCAAACCTGCACATTGGCCGACCAATGGGGCGCCCGCCGCCTATGCCTTTATCGCTGCCCAGAATGCAGGCGGTGGTGATTTGGGCCAATTGGCGCATTTGATCACCCGCGCCGTTTGGGCCGAGGAAAAAGACATCGCCCAAGACGACGTCATACGCGCCTGCCTGCAAGAGGCCGGATTTGATCCTGCATTGGCGGACAGCGGCATGTTGGTCGGGGCCGAAACCTATGCCCGCAACCTCGAAGAGGCAGTGGAGCGCGGGGTCTTTGGCGCGCCGTTCTATTTCGTGGGTGATCAACGGTTCTGGGGACAGGACCGCATCGCGGATCTTGATGCCCATCTGGCAGGCGATCTGTGACAGCCCAAGCGGGGTTTATCCCCCATGTGAGCACGCTTGGATCCGGCCCGCGCCGGGTTCTTGCCCTGCATTGCACGTTGGCTTTTGGCGGGGCGTGGGGCGGTATGGTCAAGCAGCTGGGCGAAGACCTGACCTTTGTCGCACCCGACATGCCCAGCCATGGCCGCAGCGTTGATTGGGATCAGCGGAGCAGTTTTGCAGATACCGTGCTGGCGGCGTCTTTGTCGGTGATGGATGATGCCCCGATGGATGTGATCGGTCACTCCTTTGGCGCGGCTACGGCCCTGCGCATGGCGGTACAGCATCCCGCAAGGGTCCGAAGTATCACTTTGATCGAGCCGGTGTTTTTTGCCGTAGCGATAGCCGACGCGCCAGAAACCATGGGAGATCACGACGGGCGGGCACAACCTTTCGTGGACGCCATGCAAGCGGGTGACCCCGCGCTTGCTGCCCGTTTGTTCAACCGAATGTGGAGCGAGGCAGGCACGTGGGATCGCTTGCCAAACCGCACCCGCGCCGCCATGACCCGTGCCATCCACGTGGTACCGGACACCGATGCGTTTCTCTATGACGACCTCTGCGGACTGCTGGAACCGGGGCAGCTTGATGCGCTGTCGGTGCCAACCTTGCTGATCCGCGGCGAACAGGCATTGCCTGCCATTGCAGCGGTGAATGACGGGCTGTGCAAACGCATCCCCGGCGCGGCTCAATCGATTATTGCCGGGGCAGGTCACATGGCCCCGATCAGCCATCCGGCTGAAACGGCAGAAGCATTTGCCAGCTTGCTCGAACGGGCCTGATTGGCGATTAGAACAGGCTCAGAAACTGGTCGATTTGCTCCTTGCTGATGGACCAGTCGCAGACCATCCGCGCCGCAAGCAAGCTTTCCTCTGGCCCATCAAGCGGCCCGTCCCATAGGTAATATTTGGCCCCGGCCACATGCAGCTTGCGGTGAATGGCGCGTGGGAAACGCGGGAACAGCATATTGGTCTGCGGCGCGTGCAAAAACTCTGCCCCGGCCTTGCGCAACCCTTCAGCCAAATAGGCCGCATTGGCATTGGCCTGCTGCGCGGTCTCGCGCCACAGATCACCCTGCAGGTATCCGGCCATTTGCGCGGACAGGAACCGGTGCTTTGAAAACAGATGCGCCCCGCGCTTGCGGCGCAGTTCAAATTCCCAGGCCTTAGCCGGATCGAAGAACACAACCGCCTCAACACCCATGCAGCCGTTCTTGGTGCCGCCAAAGCTGACAACATCCACACCCAACTTCCATGTCATCTCGGCGGCAGTGCAGTTCAGCGCCTCAGTCGCATTGGCGAACCGTGCGCCATCCATATGCACCGGCAATTCATGCGTCTTGGCCACATCTGTCAACGCCCGTAGTTCTTCCAGGCTGTGTACTGATCCGCGTTCGGTCACTTGGGTGATCGACACCGGGCCAGGCTGGGCGGAATGTACATCGCCCGCCGTGCGGGCCGTGATTGCCGCTTGCAAGCTCTCAGGCGTCATCTTGTCGTCGGTCGGAATCACCGTCAGCTTGGCTGCACCTGCGTAGAACTCCGGCGCGTTGCACTCGTCTTCGTGAATATGGGCAACTTCGGAGCAGAAAATAGTTTGCCAAGGCTGGCAATAACAAGCGAGCGCCAGCGCATTGGCCGCTGTGCCCGTTGCCACGAGATAAACCGCCGCCTCTGGCGCTTCAAACACCCGGCGGATCTCGGTGCGAACCTCATCCATGATCGGATCTTTACCATAGGGCATTGCGTAATCGGTGTTGGCCGCGATCACCCGCTCCATCACCTTGGGATGCACTGGGCCTGCATTGTCAGAGGCAAAAAACATCAGGTCGGTTCCTCGAAAATATGGTCTTCCCATTCCTCGAACGGGGTGTCGAATTCTGAAACGGTGCCACCCTGCACGCTGATCCCGGCGTCGTGTACCGATTGGGCGGTGCCGCTGATCAAAGGATGCCAAGCGGGCAGGGGCTTGCCCTGCCACAGCAACCGATAGGCGCAGGTCTGCGGCATCCAATAGGCGTGGCTGTCCATGTTGTCCGGGCGCAGCACGATGCAATCGGGCACAAACTGATGGCGGTTTTCGTAATGCACACAGCGGCAGGTCGCATCATCCAGCAGGCGGCAAGCCACACGGGTCAGCGCCACTTCGCCGCTGTCCTCATCTTCCAGCTTGTTCAGGCAACATTTCCCGCAGCCATCGCAAAGCGCTTCCCATTCTGTCGGGTTCATCTCGGACAGCGGTTTCTTTTCCCAAAACCTCGGGGTCAGGCCCTTGCGCACAATGGGATCGCTCATAAGGCGTCCAGAATGCTGCGGGCTTTGGCACAATCGGCATCCATCTGGGTGATCAGGGCATCAAGGCTGTCAAAGTTCTCTTCACCGCGCAGATGTTCGACCAAGGCAATGGACAACGGCGTGCCGTAAAGATCGCCTTTGAAGTCAAAGATATAGGTTTCCAGATTGGCGGTGTTCTCTCCAAACATCGGCCGCACGCCGATGCTTGCCGCGCCTTGATAGCTGCCCTTGTGTGGACCTTCCAAAACATCGACGAGCACCGCGTAAACGCCAAAAGCAGGCGGGTGGATGTCATCAATGGACATATTCGCCGTGGGAAAGCCCAACTCGCGCCCGCGCTGTTCACCAGTGATCACCGGCCCGTCCACGCGGTGCCAATGGCCCAACATCGCGGCCGCCTCGCGCGGCTTGCCATCGCTGAGCGCCTTGCGGATCGCGGTGGAGGATACGGTCTGTGCTCCGGTTTCCAAAAGCGGGGCAATCGTCACGCCAAAGCCGAAAGTCTCGCCAAAGGTGACAAGGTCCCTCGCGCTGCCCGCGCGGCCTTTGCCAAAACAAAAATCGGCCCCAACCACCACGTGGGCAATGCCCAGCCCATCCTTAAGCACATCGCGGGCAAATTCTTCGGGCGTGAGGGAGGCCAGTTGCGTGCCAAAGTTCAGCTCGTAAAGCAGATCAATGCCAACCTTCTCCAACCGATGCGCCCGCGCATCGCGGCTCATCAGGCGAAAGGGGGGCGCGTCGGGGGCAAAAAATTCCCTCGGGTGCGGCTCAAAGGTGATCACGCCCAGCGGTGCATCGGGGGCGGCGTTGCGGGCCAGATCAATCACGGACATATGCCCTTGATGTACGCCGTCAAAATTGCCAATCGCGGCGGTGGCACCGCGGTCGCTTTGTTCTACAAACTGATGGTCTCGGATGATCTTCATAGATCATTGCCTAGCGGCCACGGCCCGCAGTGGCAAGCACTGGACCAGCTTCATTTGGTCCAAAAACTTCCGGGGGAATCGCGGCTTGCTGCGATGGGGGTTGGCCCCCTTGCCGGATCAGTCGAACTTGCGCGACGGTGCCAGTACCGTGGCTTCGCCGATCAACACCTTCTTGCCGTCCACGGCGCAATGGCAATCCATTTTCACCCGGCGTTTGGCGAACTCAATGTCGGTGACCTTGACCTCGGCATAGACCATATCACCGGGGCGCACAGGGCCAAGAAATTTGAGCGATTGACCCAGATACACGGTGCCATGACCGGGCAGTTGTTCCCCGATCACGGCAGAGATCAATCCGGCGGTCAGCATCCCGTGTGCGATCCGGCCTTCAAAGATCGTGTCCTGGGCATAGTCATCATCCAGATGCACCGGGTTCCGGTCCGTCGAGATCTGCGCAAACATTTCGATATCCGCGTCGGTCACGACCTTACGCAGATAGCGGCTCATGCCGATTTCGATGTCTTCTATACAGATCGTGCCGCGCGGAAGGTTGTCCAACATACCCCATCCTCTGAGTAATAAAATGCCGTTCGGAGCATCTCCGATGTAACTTAATTACTTTGCAGGCGCAGAAAATCAAGGGGAAAATGACTAGCGCAGGAACCCGATTGAATAGGTCGGAGAGGATTTTTCTTTTTCCAGATAGTCATTTAGCGCATCTGGGTCAGGTTGTCGCAGAGTTTTTGTTTCTGCTGCGGCAAGGCCGCCTGTGATGAACAGAGAATCAATATCTTCGCCAATCGCACCGCGAATGTCGGTCAAGATGCCATCGCCGATGGCTAAAATCCGGTCGTCTGACACAACTTTGCCCAGTGCAGACAGCCGCCGCCGTGCCAGATCATAGATCGGCGGATGCGGTTTGCCGAAATACAGGCTCTCGCCGCCCATCTCCGCATAGAGCTTGGCCAGCGCCCCGGCGCACCATTCGCGTTGGTGGCCACGATCCACCACGATATCAGGATTGGCGCAAAGCAGTTTCAAACCCATCTGTTTGGCCATCAGAAACTGCGGGCGCATCACATCGGGGTCCGCATGCGGATCTTCCGGGCCGGTGCACACAATCCCTTCAGCCTCAGCCAGCGGCACCTGTTCGATCGTCATCGGATTGTCGAGCAGGTGCAGCGGCTGGAAGAACTTTTCCTCACCCGGTTGGCCAATGAACCAGGCCTTTTGCCCGACGACCCCCTGAAACATGGCGGAGCGGGCGGAATCGCCTGAGGTTGCAATTGTGTCCCATGCGTCATCCGGCACACCGAAATGCACCAGCTGTTTCTCGACGCCGGCGCGGGGGCGGGGAGAATTGGTGACCAACACGACCTTGCCGCCAGCCTTGCGATAGGTCTGAAGGGCCGCGACCGCATCGGGCAATGCTTTGACCCCGTCATGCACACAACCCCACAGATCCACAAACAGCGCATCATATTGCGCGGAAATCTCGGCGAGGGTGTCAACTATGCGTGTCATCAGAAGGCTCCAACTGGTTATGCAGCAGACTTAGGGGATAATGCCGCTTGATGGAACCAGCGATGCGGTGGCGGAGTGGCCCCCGATTCGCCCTTTGAGCACAATTGCGCCTTAATTTTGCCGCGGGTTTTGGCGGGGATGTTTCGGATTCTGGGGATAATTCAGGGGATAACTGACCATTGATGCCGCCAGATATTCAATCCTCACCAGAATGTGGCCGAATTGTGGAATTTGTTTGAAACGGCCGGGATTCCCCTCAATGCTTGGACTCTGCAATACTTGGGGGAAGACATGGACGTGTTCCATAATCCGACAATTTCATCGACGCTGCTTGGGGTCAGCGCCTATCAAAAGGCCAGCGGCCGGTACGTAGAACGCAAGCCCGTGGCGGCGGCCAATCAGGCGGCAAAACCTGCGCCTGCCAAACGCCCAGCGGTGTCTCGGCAAAGCACGAAGGAAAAGAAGATTTCGGTGCTGAAGTCGCTGCAAACCCAGTCCAACTCAGGGATGGTGAAGATGCGCGATGTTGCGTCGGCGCTGGACGATCTGCTCAAGACGTCCTGAACAGCGACAAACAGTTTACTTGTGAAGCGAGAATGGCCGCCCCGAGGCGGCCATTTCTTTTTCGAACATTACAACTGCGTTACAGTTTCAGGTTTGGGATAATCTGCTTTTTCCGGCTCATGATGCCGGGCAGGACAACGGTGTCACCCTCAACAGACGCGCCAAAGCTGTTCTCGGCAATGTGCTTGACCATGTCATTTGGCACCAGCAGGGTGGCCTCTTCCTTGAGAATGTCGACGATGAACAGCAACACCTGCGCGGCGCCATCTTCTTCCGCGACGCCGGGCATTGCGGCCATCAGCGCGTCTTTGCGAGCCAGCAACGGGGCAGGGGAGGTGGTTTCCAGAACCGAAACCCGAAGGCCAGTGCCATCCAGATCAAATTCCTTGCTGTCCATGCGCAGCAATTCTGGCTCCGAAAAGGCAGAGACATCGGATTTGGCCGCGAACATCTCGGCGGCAAAGGCGCTGATGTCGACGCCCAGATCCTCGGCCAGCGCATGGGCGATGGCGGTGTCTTCCTGTGTCGTGGTCGGGCTGCGGAATTCCAGCGTGTCAGACAGAATGCACGACAGCATCGCGCCCTTGATCCCGCGCGGAGCCTGCGCCAGGTCATCGCCGATCATTTTGTACATGATGGTGGCTGTGCAGGCGAGCGGCTGAATGTTGATCTCGATCGGGCCGCGTGTTTCCAGACCTGCCACCAGACGGTGGTGATCAATGATCCCGCGAATGTCGGCCTCGTTGATATTGTCAGGCAATTCGCCGGGGTTGTTGGTGTCGACAATTACAACAGGGGTGTCAGCGGCCAGTTCGGTCATGATCTCCGGCTTGTCCAGATCCCAATGGTCCAGCACGAAGAGCGCCTCGGTGTTCGGCTCGCCCAAAAGGACGGGCTTTGCCTCAACACCTTTGATCTGGTTGAGGTACCATGCCCAGATGATCGGGCTGCCGGTGCTGTCGGTGTCGGGGTTCTTGTGGCCAAAAACAAGCGTGGTCATGGGCTATCCTTGCGTCGCAATCTAACGGTTTCGCCGCCTTATATGGGGCGTTTGGTCCGTTGTCACGGCTTTTGCCTCGGTGCGGCGTCAAGCCCCAGTTCGGCGCGTTTTTTCTTGGTGAGGGCGTCGATGGCCATCTCGTAAGACGCAAGGATGTGTTCGCGCAGGCTGTCGTCTGACAAGCCCGGTTCGCCATAATGCTGAATCCACTTCAACCCCCTTGAAGCCATGTAGGGAGCGGGCCGTAATCCGGGGCTGTCCGAGAGAATCTCAAAGCCCATTTCGGTGGCTTTGAAGGTCACGGTATTGCCACCATCCCCCATCCCAACGACGGCAAAAAGCTTGCCGCCCACCTTGTAAACGTCGGATTTGCCCCATTGGACCACATGGGTGGCTTGCGGAAGTCCGGCGCAGAAAGTCTTCAGTTCATCACGTGTCATGGCGGCAGATTAGCGGGTTGGAGGGGGTGTGAAAATGGGGCAATCTGAGGCTATGAGCAATCCGCGCGAAACTGACCTGTATCCCCCGATCAAAACCTTTCTTGAGGATCAGGGTTATGTGGTGAAATCCGAGGTTGGCGCGGCTGATGTGGTAGCCTTGCGCGGCGGTGAGCCTCCGGTCGTGGTTGAACTGAAACTTGGGTTTTCCTTGGCGTTGTTTCATCAATGTATCGCCCGGATGAAAGTGACCGATGACGTCTATCTTGCGGTGGCGCGGCAGAGCGGCAAGCGGTTTGCAAAGGCGGTAAAGGACAATACCGCCCTTGCGCGGCGGCTAGGGCTTGGCCTGATCACGGTGCGCCTGGCGGATGGACTTGTCGAGGTTCATTGCGATCCAGGGCCTTATGCACCGCGTAAAAACAAGAAACGTGAGGTCCAACTGCTGCGCGAATTTGCGCGGCGGCAGGGCGATCCGAACGACGGCGGCCAAACCCGAGCAGGATTGGTGACGGCTTACCGACAAGATGCGCTCAAGATCGCGATGTATCTGTTTGAAGTCGGCGCAAGCAAAGGCGCGGATGTGGCCAAAGAAACCAAGGTTTCGGTGGCGACACGGATGATGCGGGACAATCACTATGGATGGTTCGAGAAGGTCGAAAAAGGGGTCTACGGGCTGACCCCGGCCGGGGCGGAGGCCGTTGGCACATCGGGCAATGTGCTTGGCTCAGACTGATCCGGGACGGCTGATCCGAGTTGTTCTGAAATTTTGCATGCAATTTTTCTAATCTCATTGGTTGACAGCTTTGTCGCTCATCCTTAGCTATGCGCCGTTAGCACTCGAACTGGATGAGTGATAACGGCCCGCTCTCAAACGGAGCAGCGGGTCTGGGAGAGTAACTTTGAGCCTTAAGGAGCTGCAAAGATGGCATTGAAACCGCTTCACGACCGCGTGCTGGTAAAGCGCACAGAAAGCGAAGAAAAAACTGCTGGCGGATTGATCATCCCTGATAGCGCAAAAGAAAAACCTTCCGAGGGCGAAGTTGTCGCGACAGGTGAAGGCGCCCGTAAAGACAGCGGCGAACTGATCGAGATGGCTGTAAAAGCCGGCGATCGCATCCTGTTCGGCAAATGGTCCGGTACAGAAGTCACCGTCGATGGTGAAGAAATGCTGATGATGAAAGAAAGCGACATCATGGGGATCCTGTCCTAATCGGACTGGCCCGGTGTCGGACGATCTGTTCGACCCACATGATTGCACAACATCAAACCCGTAGGCCGGACAGGATTGTCCGTCAAAACGGAAGATAGATATTAGGAGACGACAAATGGCTGCTAAGGACGTCAAATTTGACACCGATGCCCGCAACAAAATGCTCCGGGGTGTGAACATCCTGGCTGACGCGGTGAAAGTCACGCTGGGCCCCAAAGGCCGCAACGTGGTTCTGGACAAATCTTTCGGCGCACCACGCATCACCAAAGACGGTGTATCCGTGGCGAAAGAGATCGAACTGGAAGACAAGTTCGAGAACATGGGCGCACAGATGGTGAAAGAAGTTGCTTCTCGCACCAACGACGAAGCCGGTGACGGTACAACAACCGCAACTGTTCTGGCTCAGGCTATCGTGCGCGAAGGTATGAAATCTGTTGCCGCTGGCATGAACCCAATGGACCTCAAGCGCGGCATTGATCTTGCAACTTCCAAAGTTGTTGAAGCAATCAAAGCGGCGGCACGTCCCGTGTCCGACAGCGACGAAGTTGCCCAGGTTGGCACCATCTCCGCCAACGGCGAAGCGGAAATCGGTCGCCAGATCGCAGACGCGATGCAGAAAGTCGGCAACGAGGGTGTGATCACCGTCGAAGAAAACAAAGGTCTGGAAACAGAGACAGACGTTGTCGAAGGCATGCAGTTCGACCGCGGCTACCTGTCCCCATACTTTGTCACCAATGCTGACAAGATGACTGTTGAGCTGGAGGATGCGATCATCCTGCTGCACGAAAAGAAACTGTCGTCCCTGCAGCCAATGGTTCCACTGCTGGAGCAGGTGATCCAGTCTCAGAAGCCTCTGCTGATCATCGCTGAAGATGTTGAAGGCGAAGCGTTGGCAACCCTGGTTGTGAACAAACTGCGCGGCGGTCTGAAGATCGCAGCTGTGAAAGCGCCCGGTTTTGGCGATCGCCGCAAAGCGATGCTGCAAGACCTCGCGATCCTCACAGGCGGTCAGGTGATCTCCGAAGATCTGGGTATGAAGCTTGAGTCCGTGACCATGGACATGTTGGGTTCTGCCAAGAAAGTGTCGATCACCAAAGACGAGACAACCGTTGTGGACGGTTCCGGCGACAAAGCCGAGATCGAAGCACGTGTGGCTCAGATCCGCGGCCAGATCGAAGAAACATCTTCCGACTACGACCGTGAAAAACTGCAAGAACGCGTTGCCAAACTGGCAGGCGGTGTTGCCGTTATCCGCGTGGGCGGCATGACCGAAGTTGAAGTGAAAGAGCGCAAAGACCGCGTTGACGATGCACTGAACGCGACACGTGCCGCTGTTCAAGAAGGTATCGTTGTGGGTGGTGGTGTTGCTCTGGTTCAGGCCGGCAAGAAACTCGACGGTCTCGAAGGTGCAAACAACGATCAGAACGTTGGCATCAACATCGTGCGCAAGGCCATCGAAGCTCCACTGCGTCAGATCGCTGAAAACTCCGGCGTTGATGGTGCGGTTGTCGCGGGCAAGATCCGTGAAAGCTCCGACCTGACATTCGGCTTCAACGCTCAGACCGAAGAATACGGCGACATGTTCAAGTTCGGCGTCATCGACCCGGCCAAAGTTGTCCGTACCGCGCTGCAAGATGCGGCCTCTGTTGCAGGTCTGTTGATCACAACCGAAGCTATGGTTGCTGATCGTCCGGCCAAAGACGGCGCCGGCGCCGGCGGCGGCATGCCCGACATGGGCGGCATGGGCGGCATGGGCGGCATGATGTAAGCCAGCCTATCGTGCTGAAAATTTGGGGCGTGCCGGTGACGGCGCGCCCTTTTTCTTTTCGGTCCTGGCTGTTTCAACCGCCGTCAGACGGGCAGCTCGACAATGCGTGAGTAGGTGCCCAACATATTGAGGGCTGTGGCCAATGTTTCCGACGGATTTTCTTTGACCACATAACCGGCGACATTGTGATCATAGGCGGATTGGACGTCTTGCGGTGTGTCTGACGTGGTAAAGACAAAGACCACAACCCGCGAAAGATCTGGGTCCGACCGCAGCGCATCGAGCAGCTCAAGCCCGCCCATGCGCGGCATGTTCAGGTCCAGTGTGACGATATAGGGCGGCAGGCCAGCGTGCTCCTTCAACTCATTTTTTAAGAATTCCAGGGCATGCTGGCCATCCGTGCAGATATGGGTTTCATTCGAAATCTTTAACTTTCGCATGGCTCTTTGCATTGCCATGACGCTGATTTCATCGTCATCCACGATTAAGAACCGTGCTTCTTGCAACTTTTTGTTTCGCATATTCGCACCTTTTCATTCTGGTCAGGCTGCTTTGCCCAGCCGGGTTTGGTCGCAACGTGCCGGAGGAGGGTGGAGCGGCAACGTTACGCAGATTGTTGTGCCCCGTCTTAAATCGGGGTTCGATTGAAGGGTGATCGCACCTTTTTCACGTTTGATCAGTTTGCGCACAACCGCCAGGCCAAGCCCGCTGCCTTCAACTTCGTCGCGCGGCTTTAAGGTTTGAAACAATTCGAATACTTTTTCGTGGTAAAGCGGGGATATGCCCGGCCCATCGTCTTGAATTTCGAAACGGTATTGGTCCGCGATGATCTCAGCCTGGAACGTGATACGGCCATTCGGCCTGTCGTGGTGTTTGATGACATTGATGAGCAGGTTGGTGCAGATATTGCGCAGAACATCGCCCTTGGCACCGAAGGGCATCGGCAATTCTCCAAAAACCACCTCAAAGTTCTGGTCGGGATCAAGGTTTTTCAGAATGCGGATCACGGTTTGGCGAAAATCCACAAGTTCGAATGCGTCAGAGACATGTTCGGCTTGAACATAGGCCAGAAGATCATTCAGGTGACCGTTCAGGCGGAGCGTCCGTTTCTCCAGCAAAGACAGATAGGCGCGGCTTTCGGAAGATAGTTGGTTCTCTTCGTCTTCTGAGACCCAGGTGCACAAATCCTGAATGGCCCTGACCGGGGTGCGCAAATCATGCGCGGTGATATAGGCAAACTTCTCCAGTTCCTCATTGGAATAGTGCAGGTCTTCGGCGTTCTTTTTGAAGGTCAAAAGCGCATTGGCCATTTCACCAAGCTCGTCCGGGCCGGAGACCGGAATCGGGTGGTTGAGATCACCCGAAGCTATAGCCCGAACCGATTGGTTGAGCCGATGAATTCGTCGATTGAACTGCCGTTCAATAATGCTGTGGTTGGCGGTGAAAGTGACCGTCAATCCGACGGCCACCGCAATGACCAAAGTCAGGGTGATCCTGGATATGGCTTGCTGCAATGCCTGCGAAGCCGCCTCCACAACATCGCGAGAACGGATCACCAGCCCAGAGGTCAATTGCATCGCGCTGGCCGTCAGGTCTTGCTGGGTCTCCCGGTGCTTTCTCTGCGCTTCATCCAAAGTGGCCAGAGCCTTCTTCTGGGTGAAGATACCGTCTTTTTCGCGCAGCACATCACGCATCCCGGCAATATGCCGCGACAAGGCAAGACGGTCTGGTCCTTCGGGCAATTCGGCGAGGTACAAAATGGCTCTTTGTAATCCCAATTGGGCCTGTGCCAGTGCGCGCGCGTGTTCTTGGTGCACGTTGCTGTCGTTTGACACATGCGCCAACCCCACCACTCTGTCGAGTTCAAAGCTCAGGCTGGTGACTGTCAGGGATGGCAGAAAAAGACCTTCAAAGGCATCGGCAACCATGGCTGGACTGATTTGACCGGAAAGCGACATGAATTGGAGAAAGTCATTGGTTTGGCTGGACAAATTCAATGTGAACTTCTCGAGTAAATCCTGTGATTGCGTGTGCAAATCGTTCAGAATTTTGTGTTGGCTATTCAATGTTTGCCGGACTTTGAGGTAGGATATGCGGTCCTCCAGAATTGAGAGGGCACTTGCCTCAGCCAGCCGAAGGTTCTCTGTTAGCTCTGAAATTGCGACTTGCGATTGCCCTAGCGCAATCAATTGTCCCAAATTTTTATGCATATCCTGCACCGATTGGGCGATGTCGTCCCTGATATGGTCGGTCGCCTCGTCCGCTTGAATACGGTCAATTCGGCTCACCAATGCGGCCAGTTGTACCAAGCCGGCCTGAATGCCCTCTGACCGGTCAAGGATCGGGAGGGCCGCCTGATCAAGCTGGTTGTACGACTGCATGATCGCGCGAGCCTGCTGCATGGAGGCAAGCCAGACAACCGCTGTGACTGTCGCAAGGATCAGCAGCGCAATGCGAAGCCGCACAGTGATGCGCGACAGATGATTTGGTCCCGGTAAACCGAGCCATTGGAGAGGCAACATGCCTCTTGCATAGGTCATGCCCATTAAGGCGTTCTTAACGCCCGGCAGATAGGCCTTGGTCGATCCAGATAGTCTAGAACCGGACTGTACCATGATTTGCAAAACTGATCCGCCACCTGCGCTCAGCCGGCGAGATGCCCTTGAGCTTTGCGCGGGCGGGCTGATGTCTATTGCAGGTGGATTGCGCGCCGTGCCGGCAAATGCGGGCAATGCTGAACAGAGTGTGGATGCCTACGTCGTGCAGGTTCTGCGGGATAGGTTTTCCGCTCAATCACAATCACTTAGGTTGCTGTTGCCAAATGGATCCGGCGCAAATCTGGGGCCGGTGATTGCGGCATTCACGGCACAAACCGGCGTGAATATAGAACCGATTGAAGTGCCGCTGGATGAGGTCGTGAATACGCTGATCCTCGACAACGTGCTGGATCAACGTCGGTTTGATATCGCATTGCCTGCAACTTTTGCCCTGCCGGATCTTGTTTCGGCAGGCACTCTGCTGCCTCTGGATGAATATGTGGCCGCTCATGAGCCGGCGGGGTTCCGCGACGGAATTCTGTATCCAACCGGAGATACATTTGACGGTGAAACCTATGGATTTCAAACAGATGGCGATGCCTATCTGATGTTCTACCATGCCGAAATGATCTCAAGTACGGAGAACCAGGAACGTTTTGCTGAGCGCTTTGGCCACCGGCTTGAAATTCCGCGTACGTGGGAAGAACTGGACCGGCAGATGGCGTTCTTTCATGCGCCGGAGGACGGTGTCTTTGGAGGATTGTTGTTCCGCGTTCCACAATTTCTGGCATGGGAATGGTGGGGGCGGTTTCATTCCAAGGGGGTATGGCCGATGGCGCCGGACCTCACACCCCAGATCCACGGCGAGGCCGGCGTCACAGCCCTTGAAGAGATGATCCGCGCCACCGATAGCCTTGCTCCAGGTCATGAAAGCATCGGTCTGTTCGAGAATTGGGAGCGGTACGCAAAAGGTGATATCTACGCAAATATTGGTTGGGGTGGGACACAGAAATATCTCAACCAACCCAAGTCCGGGATGCGGGGGCGCATGGTGTTTGGCCCGACACCGGGTGGGCAAATTGGCCAAGGCCCGTTGGCTGTTCCCTATTTCAATTGGGGCTGGAACTTTGTGGTGAGCGCCACATCCGATTACCCGGAACTTGCCTATTTGTTCTCTCTGTTTGCAGCCAGCCCCCGCATGTCAACATTGGCGGTTGGCCAGACCGGCGGATTTTTTGACCCCTTCCGGGCAGAACATTATCAGGATGCAAAGATCATCGACGCCTATTCGGCGCCCTTTCTCAAAGTTCATAGAGAGGCCATGGGCAATGCCATTCCTGATTTATACCTCAAAGGGCACTCGGAGTATTTTTCGGCATTGGCAAAGGGCTTGGACGCGGCAGTTACAGGTGCACTAAAGCCCGAAGTTGCATTGCAGGGCGTTGCACAGAAATGGGAGTTGATTTCGGGGAAGGCGGGGCATGCGCAACAGGTTTTGCGATGGCGAGACCTGCGTGAGAAATACCCGCCGCATGTCAAAGCCGCGTTGAGGGATTTATGACCTCAAAGGGCGACCGTTAAGCAAAAAGAAAGGTGGGCTGTGTAACCCTCCATCAGACCGACTTATTGAGGACATTATGCAAAGCGAACAGATGCCTGCCCAGCCTGAGGGTAACGACGGCTCTCAGGAATCGGGTCAAAATTCGCAGGATATCGAAGACTTTATCTATCTGATCAGTCACGACGTTCGAAGCTCGGTTCGGGCATTGCTTGAGCTTCCAAATTGGATTTCCGAAGATCTGGAAGAAGCCGGTTTTCCTGTTCAAGGGCAAGTTGCGGCATCGATTGAGCTGATGAACCGGCACACCAGCCGCCTTGATCGTATGCTGGTGGATCTGCTCACCTATTCGCGGATAGGACGCATGCAGAGCGTTCAAACCTTGTCCCTTGATGATGCGCTCGATCAAGTTTTGGAAGAGATTGACCTTCCCACCGGCTTTGTCGTGACCCGTGATTTGAAAGCATTGGAGGTCACGATAGGAAACCGCGATATTCTAACGCTGTTGTCTGCACTTATCTCCAATGCCTTTCGGCATCATGACAAGACTTGGGGAAAGATACACGTGGCGGCGCGGATGGATGGAGCGGATGTTGTGCTGAGCGTTTCGGATGATGGCCCAGGTATAGACGAAGAGTTTCGCGAGCGGGTCTTTGGTGCGATGATCACGCTGCGGCCCCGCGATGAGGTGGAGGGCAGCGGCATGGGGCTGGCCAATGTACGCAAGATTGCAAATCTTTATAAAGGCAGCGCATCGGTGGTGCCGTCTGTCTATGGCAGAGGATGTTCCATTGAGGTGCGCATTTCCTGAGGTCGGGCGCCTGACAATCCGACTAAACTTCGATCGAAGTATACTGACCGCTGAACGCGCAATTAAGGTTTGGTCAACACTGCCGCGCCAATCTTTCTCGTACACGACCAAGTGAGAGTGAGAAAAATGCTTCAGTCCGGACCAACAGAACTGCAACCTTCACCACATATATTGATGCCCGGCGACATTCGGGCGCTGCTGCTGGATGACAGCAATTTTGATCGTGCGCGCATTCGGCGGCTGAGCCAACGAACGGGTCTCTCTATCCAGATTGATGAAGTCGATAGCATTGACGCCATGGACCAGGCGGTGATCAACGAAAACTACGATCTGATCTTAATCGACTACCGGCTTCCTGTTGGGGATGGATTGGTCGCGCTGGATCATATTTTGCAAAATGATCAAAATCGCGATGCCGGAAAAATCATGATCACTGGTAACGGTGCCGTAGATACGGCCGTACAGGCGATGCGCGGTGGGTGTCATGATTATCTGAACAAAGATGATATGGACGAGGATGTTTTGCACGGCGCGATCATCAATGCATTGACCGTCGCGCGGCAGCGTCGCTTGCAAACCAGCGAGCTTGAGCTCCAACAAAGTATGATCAAGAATGCGCTGTTGGATGCCATGAAGGACCAGGAGCTGCGCGACAATGTGGTCACAATGTTCAAACAGGAATTCGACAGCATGACCGCCCTGCGCAAGGCCCGCCTTTCTGATTTGACCCCCGCCGAAATTGATGCGCTGGTATCTGGTTTTTCAGACGAGGATGACTTTATTTTTCACTAACGCGGCATCATTGAACTTTCTCGCTTGGCGGCACAGAAAGCGGCCGCTAAGCCAAAGGTATGCGGCTTTTCTTGCTCATCACTTTGACGATAATTGCCTTCGCGGCAAACTCTGTCCTCACCCGGCTGGCAATCGCGGGCGGGCATATGGATCCATCCGGTTTTGCCCTGATCCGGGTTCTGTCTGGCGCGGTGGTTCTGGGCATGTTGATGACCTTGCGCGGAGGCTCCTTGCGTTTGTTGCGCAAGAGGCGGCTTCCCGGTGCGTTTAGTCTGGCGGCCTATATGGTTGGCTTTTCGCTGGCTTATCTGACACTCGATGCCGGGCTTGGTGCGTTGATTCTGTTTGGTGTCGTTCAAATCGCGATGTTTGTTCACGCGGCTATCACTGGCAGCCGGCCAAGCCTGCGGCAGATCGGCGGTGCCAGTTTGGCCTTTGCTGGATTGCTTGTCGCGCTTTGGCCAGGGGCGGGCAGCAACACCGATCTCGTCGGCGCGACGTTGATGGTGATGGCCGGTTTGGGCTGGGCGGCCTATTCGATCATTGGTCGCGGCGCGGTTGATCCATTGGCCGCAACAACGGCTAACTTCTTGCTTTGCTTTCCGATTTTGATTGTCCTTCTGGTCGGGCCTGCCTTGTCGATGTCGATCACCGGCGCAGCGCTTGCCATCCTTTGTGGCGGGCTGACGTCAGGGTTAGGCTATGCCCTGTGGTATCGTGTCTTGCCGCAAATAGAGGGTGCGACGGCAGCGGTGGTACAATTGAGCGTGCCGATCCTTGCCATCCTCGGTGGAGCGATCTTGTTAAATGAAACTGTGGGGCTGCTCTTGATGATTGCGACGGCTTTGGTCGTTGGGGGGATCGGCTGGGCCGTTACCGCACCAAAGGTTCCAGCGGATCATAGGTGATGGCCTGCGCCGGATCGAAGGCAACTGCGCGGAGGCTGTCCGGTTTGTGATGCACCTCGCTCAACTCCGTCTCTGTCAGCCAGCGCCGCACTGTGACGATCTTGTCCGTGTCCTCCCAGTTGGGTTTGATTTCGGCTGATCCAATCACGCTGCACCGAAAATAGATGTCTACCTGATGAAAGCTGCCGCCCGGATCGTGAAATTCATTCACCAGGCAAGGTTCGCCGACCTCGATTTGCAGGCCGGTTTCCTCAAATACCTCTCGGCGCAAGTTATCTGGCAGGGATGATCCCGGCTCGACCCCGCCGCCGGGGGGGCACATCAACGCGCTTTGCCCGTTTGCATAGGCGTTGACCATGAGCAGCCTGCCTTCATGGAGCAAGATGGCGCGAACGGCCACCCGTGGGGCATTGGGCATGGTGGTTCTTTTCGTCAGATTAACTCTGGGCAGCATTTCACATGGCGGGGATTCAGTCTATCTCAGTTCTATGTTTGCACGATTTGTGATCTCTTTTGCGTTTCTCTGGCTGACCGCGCTGCCGGCATTGGCCCAGCAGCGCTGTGCGGTATTGCTGCACGGATTGGCGCGTACGGAGACCTCATTTGCCTTGATGGAAGCCGCGCTGGAGGCCGAAGGATACCGCATTGTCCGCCCCGGCTATCCGTCAACAGAGGCGTCCATTCAGGATCTGATCAAGCCGACCTTGCCGGATGCAATCGCCGAGTGCGGCACCGAAAAGGTTGATTTTGTGACCCATTCCATGGGCGGCATTCTGGTTCGGCAATGGGCGGCAGAGGCCGGCGCAGAGCTGATCGGCCGAGTGGTGATGCTGGCACCGCCCAATCAAGGCAGTGAAGTCGTTGACGAATTGGATGATTACAATGTCTTCGGCTGGGTCAACGGTCCGGCGGGGGGGCAGATGGGCACGGGGGCGGAGTCCCTGCCGCGTAATTTGCCCCCGGTGGATTATCCGGTGGGCGTGATCGCGGGATCACAATCGTTGAACCCCTATTTTTCATCGCTGTTGCCGGGGGCGGATGATGGCAAGGTTTCGGTTGCATCGACGATGGTGGACGGTATGACGGACCACATCGTTTTGCCGGTGACCCATACCTTTATGATGAACAATCCACGGGTGATCGCGCAGACCATGACCTTTCTCAAGACCGGGTCGTTTGACCGGTCAATGACATGGCTCGACGGTGTTTTGGATTCAATTGGCTGCTCTGACGGGGTGTGCCTGCCCGGAGTGGACCTGCCCGATGCAAAACCTTGATCTGACCGGTGCGGAGGTCTTGTTACCGGGTGGACTGCAGGTTCAGACGGTCTCTTTTGCGCAGGGCTTCATGCAGGCAGAGCGGGCCGGACGTGCGGTCGATCTGACTGGATTTCTGGTCCTTCCCGGTATTATTGATCTGCATGGCGATGCGTTTGAACGCCACCTTGCGCCTCGCCGCGGCGCAATGAAACAGATGAACGAAGGGTTGATTGCTGCCGAAGCTGAACTCGCGGCCAATGGGATTACAACCGCGGTTCTTGCGCAATTTGTCAGCTGGGAAGGCGGGCTGCGCGGGTTGGATTTTGCCGATCAGGTGTTCGGCGCGATCCGGTCAACTGCGCCGGATGTTGTGACAGACCTGCGGGCGCAATTGCGGTTTGAGACCCATATGCTGGACCTCTATGCAGAGCTGCCGGAGCGCATTCGGCAGTGGGGCTTGTCCTATGTGGTGTTCAACGATCATCTGCCGCATGACCGTCTTGCGGCTGGCAAGACGCCCAAGCGGATGGTGGGGCAGGCGCTCAAGGCGGGACGCAATCCGGATGTTCACCTGGCCATGATGAAAGACATGCATGCCCGCCGGGATGATGTACCTGCGGCGTTGGACGCGCTTTGCGCCACTTTGGCACGCGCAGGTATTCAGATGGGCAGCCACGATGACCAGACAAGCGAGGATCGCGCGATCTGGCACGAGCGGGGCGTGCGGGTGTCGGAATTTCCTGAAACCCATGCCGCTGCCGAGGCCGCGCATGCGGCGGGTGATGCGGTGGTGATGGGCGCGCCCAACGTCGTGCGCGGCGGATCGCACAATGGCAATCTCTCGGCGATCGATTTGATAGCGATGGGCATGTGCGATGCGCTTGCGTCCGACTATCATTACCCATCGCCGCGGCGCGCAGCACTGATGTTGGCGGATACGGGGCTGTGCGATTTGGCCGCTGCCTGGCATCTGGTGTCGGCAGGTCCGGCCAAGGTGTTGGGCTTGGCGGATCGGGGTAGTCTGACACCGGGAATGCGGGCCGATATGGTGATCCTGCACAAGGACAGCCGCCGCGTGGCGGCGACCCTCGCGGGTGGTCGGTTTTCCTATCTATCGGGCGAAATTGCCACGCGGTTTATCGGCTGATCATCCGCGCTGGATGCGGTTTACATGTCCCATCTTGCGGCCTGGTTTGGTCTCCGACTTGCCATAGAGATGTAGGGCGCAATCACGCTCTTTCATCAGTTCCGGTACGCGGTCCATGTCATCGCCGATCAGGTTCTCCATCACCACATCGGCATGACGCGACCCATCACCCAGCGGCCAGCCGGTGATGGCGCGAATATGCTGTTCGAACTGGTCGACGGTGCAGCCATTCTGCGTCCAATGACCTGAATTGTGCACGCGCGGGGCGATCTCATTGACCACAAGCCCCTGCGCCGTAACAAACAGCTCGACGCCCAAGACACCTACATAATTCAATGCATTGAGAATGTTGGCGGCCATCAGCACGGCATCCATCCGCTGGGATGCGCTGAGCTTGGCTGGCACAGTTGTGCTGTGCAAAATACCGTCACGATGGACGTTCTCACCGGGGTCAAAGCAGGCCACATCGCCCTCAGGGCTGCGGGCGGCGATCACGGATACTTCGTGACTGAACTCGACAAACCCTTCTAGAACAGCAGGCGCGCCTTGCATGTCCGCGAAGGCTTGATCGGTGTCTTCTGCGCTGCGCAGCCGCGCCTGACCTTTGCCGTCATACCCAAAACGCCGTGTCTTCAGGATCGAAGGGGTGCCAATTGATGCGACAGCGGTCTGCATCGCAGCGGCGTCAGGCACATCGGCAAAGGGCGCAACTGTCAGGCCCAGACCTTGCAGAAATTCTTTCTCGGTCAGGCGGTCCTGTGAAATCCGCAGGGCTTCGCGCCCCGGACGGATGGCGACCTGTGCCTCAATCTCGTCCAACGCGGCGGTGGGCACGTTTTCAAACTCAAACGTCACCACGTCACAGGATTTGGCAAATCGGAGCAATGCATCATGATCGTCATAGCTGGCAGTGGTCACCGCATTGGCGACATGACCCGCAGGCGGGTTTGCGCCCGGCTCAAAGATATGGGTTTTGAAACCAAGCCGCGCTGCCGCGACAGACAGCATCCGGCCCAATTGCCCGCCGCCCAGAATGCCGATTGTGCTGCCAATGGGGAGAGGTTTAGTCATCGCTTGGGGTCTCCGGTATTGACGCGCTCAGCGCCTCGCGCCATTCATCCAGCCGCTCTGCTACACCTGCGTCTTGCAACGCCAGAATGCCGGCGGCCATCAATCCGGCGTTGGCTGCGCCCGCCGCACCAATGGCCATCGTGGCCACGGGAAACCCCTTGGGCATCTGCAAAATGGAATAGAGGGAATCCACACCCGAAAGCGCCTTGGTTTGCACCGGCACGCCAATGACTGGCACACGGGTTTTTGAGGCCATCATCCCTGGCAAATGGGCCGCGCCGCCTGCGCCGGCGATGATCACCTGCAAGCCGCGGTCCACCGCCGTTTTGCCATAGTCCCAAAGCCGGTCGGGGGTGCGATGCGCAGAAACGATCCGCGTTTCATATGCGATGCCCAATTCATCAAGCAGCGTTGCCGCCTCGCGCATGGTGGCCCAGTCCGACTGAGATCCCATGATAATACCGACAGGGGGGGTGGTCATGAAACTGGGCCTTTGATTAGAAATTTGAAGAAGCGGCACTATAGCCAAGCGGCCCGCCGTGGCAATGCAACACCGGCGCTTTAGGCAATGATATCAGGGGTCAGACGGTCTTCGATCTGGGCAATCAGATCTTTGAGCCGCAGTTTGCGCTTTTTCAGCCGCTGAAGGGTCAGTTGATCGCCGGTTTTGCGATCCACAAGCGCATGAATGGCCTCGTCCAAATCCCGGTGCTCGCGCCGGAACACTTCCAGTTCCACGCGCAGCACATCGTCGTTTTTCATCGACAGATCTTGGGGGTCGGTCATGGGCAGGTGATTCCGTTTGGCATCGGTCCGTTGAATATAGGGGTTAGCCATGATCGCGCATAGCCCTTGCGCCGCGCCAAATGCGCCCCCATATTCTTTTTAACGGGTTGCCGCATCAGGGGCCTGGTATTTGACTGTCGCTTGAGATCGTAAGGACGTGTCGCATGACAAAAATGACGCTTGGCTCTTATCCCCATATGTTGGGGTTTGAACAGCTGGAACGGGTGCTGGAACGCACTGCCAAAGGTGGCAACGAAGGCTATCCCCCGTTCAACATCGAACAGACATCTGATTTTAGCTATCGCATCACTCTGGCCGTGGCCGGGTTTGCCGATAATGATCTGTCGATCACCGTGGAGGATCGCCAATTGGTGATCCGTGGCCGTCAGACCGACGATTCCGCCGGACGAGTGTTTTTGCACCGCGGCATTGCGGCTCGGCAATTCCAACGCTCCTTCGTTCTGGCGGACGGTGTCGAGGTTGGAGAGGCACTGATGGAGAACGGTTTGCTGCACGTGGACTTGACCCGCGCCAAACCTGAGACAGTTGTACAGACAATCGCGATTAAGAAAGGGTAGCCGAATGGAAAATATGAACGCCCAGCCAAACAAGGACCGGACCGTTTACGTCAAAACAATTGCGGTCACGGATCTGCCACGTGAGGTACGTGCGCAGGCCGAAGGGCTAGAACAGCTTTACGCGGTCCATGACGCACAGGGGCAGCAGCTGGCGCTTGTTGGCAATCGCAAGCTGGCCTTTCATCTGGCCCGTGAACACGACTATGCGCCGGTGATGGTGCATTGATCGTTTGATCCGACCTTAGAAACGAAAAAGGCCGCAGTGATAACTGCGGCCTTTTTTGTGATCGGTCGCTTGATCAGAGGCTCATCGCGTTGATCAAACCCATGCTTTCAAGCTTCAACAACACCTGATGGGCGCAGTTGTCGACCTCAACATTTTCGGTTTCCAATCGCAGTTCCGGGCTTTCAGGGACGTCATAAGGGTCTGAGATCCCGGTGAACTCCTTGATCTTGCCTTCGCGGGCCAGCTTGTAGAGCCCCTTGCGGTCGCGGCGTTCGCACTCCTCGATTGAGGTGGCCACATGCACCTCGACGAAGGCGCCAAAGTTCTCGACGTCTTCGCGCACGGCGCGGCGGGTGGTGGCATAGGGCGCGATCGGCGCACAGATGGCGATGCCGCCGTTCTTGGTGATCTCAGATGCGACATAGCCGATGCGGCGGATGTTGAGATCGCGGTGTTCCTTGCTGAACCCCAGTTCGGAGCTGAGGTTTTTGCGCACGATATCGCCGTCCAACAAGGTCACGGGGCGCCCGCCCATTTCCATCAGCTTGACCATCAAGGCGTTTGCGACGGTGGATTTGCCAGAGCCGGAGAAACCGGTAAAAAACACGGTAAAGCCTTGCTGGCTGCGGGGCGGCCGGGTGCGGCGCAGCTCTTTGACCACCTCGGGGAAAGAGAACCATTCTGGGATCTCAAGACCCTCTTGCAGGCGGCGGCGCAACTCCGTGCCCGAAATATTCAGGATCGTCACGTCGTCCTTGTCTAGGATTTCGTCGGCAGGTTCGTATTGGGCGCGTTCCTGCACATATACCATGTGCTTAAAGTCGACCATTTCGATTCCCATTTCCTCTTGATGCTCGCGGAACAGATCCTGTGCATCGTAGGGGCCATAAAAATCTTCGCCCTTGGCATTTTTGCCGGGGCCAGCGTGATCGCGGCCCACGATGAAATGGGTGCAGCCGTGGTTCTTGCGGATCAACCCGTGCCAAACAGCCTCACGCGGGCCAGCCATACGCATGGCGAGGTTCAGCAAAGACATATTGGTGGTCGCGGCGGGGTATTTGTCCAGCACCGCCTCATAACAGCGCACGCGGGTAAAGTGATCCACATCGCCCGGTTTGGTCATGCCAACCACCGGATGGATCAGCAGGTTCGCCTGTGCCTCACGGGCCGCGCGGAACGTCAGTTCCTGATGGGCGCGGTGTAGGGGGTTGCGGGTTTGGAAGGCCACAATCTTGCGCCAGCCCAGCTTGCGGAAATAAGCGCGCAATTCGTTTGGCGTGTCGCGGCGGGCACGGAAATCATAGTGTACCGGTTGCTGGATGCCGGTGACCGGACCGCCAAGATAGACGCTGCCGGCTTGATTGTGCAGGTAATTCACGGCTGGATGGGTGTCGTCATCCGCGCCGAAAACCTTCTCGGCCTCGCGCGATTTGTCGGGCGTCCAGCGGTCGGTCACGGTCATGGTGCCAAGGATAACGCCCTCTTGGTCGCGCAGGGCGATATCTTGACCCACTTCGATCGAGGCGGCGAAGTCTTCGGAGACGTCCAGCGTGATCGGCATTGGCCAGAGGCTGCCGTCGGCCAGCCGCATGTTTTCAACAACACCGTTGTAGTCTTCTTCGGAAAGGAACCCTTTGAGCGGGTTGAACCCGCCATTCATCAACAGTTCAAGATCACAAATCTGGCGCGGAGACAGATCGTGGCTGGTCAGTTCCGCCGCCTCAAGTTTCATCTTCTGCGCGGAATCGTAGGATACAAAAAGCTCCGGTATCGGGGCCAGATTGCTCAACATTGTCATGGTTTTCTCGTTTTGCCTCAGGTCGCAGCGCGACTTTCCCGCGCGGTATGCCCCTTCAATAAGACAAATGTCTAGCAAAGCTCGAAAAAACAGCTTTCAAAAAGGAAAAAGTTCGCGGTTTGGCGCAAAAACCACGCCAAACCGTCTAAATTGGCGTTAAACGCCCTCTTTTACTTCTGCACCGTGACCCAGCGGCAGGGAGGTGTCTTTGCCTTCGTCATCACCGACTTCGGCGAGGAAACGCTCCGCTTCAAGCGCGGCCATACACCCCATGCCCGCACTGGTCACCGCTTGGCGGTACTTGTGGTCTGTCAGATCACCCGCAGCGAACACGCCGGGGATCGACGTTTCTGTGCTATCAGGCTTGGTCACAACATAGCCGCCCATGTGGGTCTCCAGCGTATCTTTGACCAGTTCGTTGGCAGGCGCGTGACCAATGGCAACAAAAACACCCTTGGCCGGAATGTCCGTGATCTCGCCGGTTTTGGTGTGTTTGACCTTGACGCCTTCGACGCCCAGCGGATTGTCGGTGCCGTAAACTTCTTCCAATTCATGGAACCAGAGAGGCTCAATCTTGGGGTTTTTCATCAAGCGGTTGATCAGGATCTTTTCCGCCCGCAGCTCATCACGGCGGTGGATCAACGTGACCTTGGAGGCAAAGTTGGTGAGGAACAATGCCTCTTCCACGGCGGTGTTGCCGCCGCCGATGACGACGATCTCCTGACCGCGATAGAAAAAGCCATCACAGGTGGCACAGGCAGATACGCCAAAGCCTTTGAACTTTTCTTCGCTCTCAAGGCCAAGCCATTTGGCACGGGCGCCGGTGGCAAGGATGACCGCGTCTGCCACATAGGTGGTGCCGCTGTCGCCTGTCGCATGGAAGGGGCGGCTGGACAGATCCAGATCGGTGATAATATCGCCGATGATTTCGGTGCCCATCGCCTTTGCGTGGTCTTGCATGCGGACCATCAGGTCCGGCCCTTGCACCTCGGTATCGCCGGGCCAGTTTTCGACCTCTGTTGTGGTGGTCAACTGGCCGCCAGGTTCGATGCCCTGCACCAAGATAGGCTCCAGCATGGCGCGGCTGGCATAAACGCCTGCGGTATATCCCGCTGGGCCTGAGCCGATGATCAGAACTTTGGTTTTGCGTGTCTCGGCCATATGGCACCCCCGAAGATCAATTGCAGCCCGCCCGATATAGCCATGGCGGCGGCCTGCTTAAACCCCTGAAGATTCCGGATAGGGAGCCAAGGCCGCTTTACCTGCGACAGAAATCCGATTATCAGCCGCAAACCCAAGCTGTTAGCGCCAAAGATCAATGGATGCATCTTGGTGCTCAAGTCGAGGTGTTCAGACATCGCAGAAAGAATCTTGCGTGAATGCGAAACAATATTGCGTGCGCCACTGGCGCTGCTATAAGAATCGCAATCTTGAAAGGGGCAAACATGGCAGGCACACGGCTTGATCCGATTGATCGGAAAATTCTGGCTGAATTGCAGGCGGACGGTCGGATGACCAACGTTGAATTGGCCAAACGGGTTGGTATTTCCGCGCCGCCCTGTCTGCGCCGGGTGCGCACCCTCGAGGAACAGGGGTACATCAAGGGTTACCATGCCGATGTTGACGCCCGCGAGTTGGGCTTTGAGGTGCAGGTGTTTGCGATGGTGGGGCTGGCCAGCCAGGCCGAGGTTGATCTGAGTGCCTTCGAAGCAAAATGCCGCGAATGGCCGCTGGTGCGTGAATGCCACATGCTCAACGGCGAGGTGGATTTCATCCTCAAATGCGTGGCGCCGGACCTGTCCAGCTTTCAAAGCTTTCTCACTGGTGACTTGTTGACCACACCCAATGTGGCCAGTGTCAAGACCAGCTTGGTGATCCGGGGCGCCAAGGATGACCCTGGCGTTCCCTTTGATGTTTTGGAACAGCGGCTCGAAACTCAGGCCTGAAGCGCCTGAACGGTTCCGGTGTCCAAACCCGCTTCGGGTGCGCGGGGATGTGCCAGAGGCCCAAAATCGGCCAAAGTGTCGATCTGCGGAAACATTTCCAGGAATCGGTCCCGTAAGGAGGATGACGTTGCCCGCATCGCATGGGCACCGGGGTGAAATGTCTCCATCTCCAGCCCGCCTGCATTGATCGCCGCATGGCGGGTCAGGCAAATGTGGAACAGGCGCACCGGCGTCGGTGGCACCACTTCAATCACATTCACACCATCCACAAATTCCCGCACCGGGGTCAGGAGCCTGGTTTCGCCAGCCTCGCCGCGCAGGTGATGCGGCGTCTTGAGAATACGCGCGCCCGGTCCCACAGTCAGGAAAGACGAGGGGCGCGCCGGGCCGAAACTGTCCGCCATGATGCGCATCAATGGCATCCGGCGGCCTGCGTCGGCAGGGACAAAGCTGCTGGATCCGATCCAGATCACGGGTGCCGGCTCGCCCGAGGAGGTGTTGACCATGTCGCCCGGTTGCAGGTCTTCCACGGCGATGCCGCCAATTTCGGTCTGGATGACAGTGCCACGGGCGAATGCGGTGAAGGCGGATTCAAACAAGGACAGGGCAGGCGCACGATCTTGGCCGATGAACAGCGATCCGTCTTTGCGCAGCGCGGCAATTTCAAAACTGCGCATGGGCACGGGCGATGTGCCGCGCCCGCCACGCTGTGCCGGTGGGTATTGGGCAAAGCCCGGCTGTGACAGTCCTGCGGATGTCGCACCGGTGGTGCGGTATGCGTTCAATGTCATGCGAAAACCTTTCTCAGGTTGGTCACATCCGTGTCGGCCCCCACCGACAACTACGGAAATAACAGGTGTCATCTCATGTCGTCATTGCAGCGAAAATCGCAGCCCAAGCCCGTGATTGTCAAAAAACCGGGGACATTGACGCCTCTTTCTTTCCCAATTTTGAGGGGGGTTGCCTTACTGTTTCCTTAATTGTGGATGGATTTGCCACATTTGCAGACAAAAACGCCCCGCATGCGAATCAACACATGCGGGGCGTTCTGAACGAGGGAACGTTCAAATCCCGGTAATCGGGAGGGAGATCTCTGCGTTAGGCGCTTTTGCGCTGCGGCGCTGCGGCGTTGCGCTTGGCGATGAATGCAGCGCGGCGTGCACCGCGGGCCCAGGGCATCACTGTATCGTTCTTGGCTGCGGCTTCGACGACACCTTTGATGAAGCGTTTGTTGGTTTTCATGGCTCTGGTCCTCTTGTGCATTCTGTTCTGGGCGTTTGCCCTTGCTTGAGGATGAATATGGCGGGTCAATCGGGCCGGTTTTTGGCAATTTGAGAAAAAGTTGAAAAAACTCCGGCGCAATTCCTGCCGCTTTATGGTCAGCTTGCCCCAATTGGCAGGCGCCCTTGTTTTTATGGACCATGCGGCCGTTCAATCATCAATCCGGTCGAAAATTTCGGATTGTTTCCAGATTGGGATCAGGCAATTGGGCAGGTCTGGGGCAGATTTCGCCCCAATCCTGCCCAGATCAGAGAGTGATGCAGGCAATCAGACGCCCATAATCGGCTTCTTTGGCGTGGGTCGTTCGCCTGTAGGAATAAAACCGGTCAGGATCACTATAGGTACAATGCCGCGTCCATTCGGCATGGCCCACACCTGCAGCCCGCAGGCGGTTCAGTCCAAATCCGGGCAAATCAAACTGCATCCGATCTGCCTCACCCTGGGCGAAATAGCGGGCATAGTCGGGATCTTCGGCCAGAAAATCCTCAAAGAACTCCGGCCCCACCTCATAGGCGCGTTGGCTGATGGAGGGGCCGATGACGGCTGTGATGTTGCCAGCCGTTGCACCAAGGTTGACCATCGCATCCACGGTCGCTTGTAATACGCCGTCCAGCGTCCCGCGCCAGCCCGCGTGGGCGGCACCGATGACACCGGCATCTGGGTCGGCAAATAGAACGGGCTGGCAATCGGCGGTCAGGATCGACAGGGCAAGTCCGGGTGTATCGGTCACCAAGGCATCGGCCCGTGGTTTGTCTTTGGTGGCGGTGGTAACAGTGACAACGTCGGCAGAGTGCACCTGATGCACCCCCAAGAGGCAATCTGGCGCCACACCCATGGCATCTGCCACACGGGCGCGGTTAATGGTGACGATCTCGGATTGGTCAGAACTGCCCTGACCGCAATTCAATCCGGCAAACACGCCAGAAGACGCACCGCCCTTGCGGGTGAAGAACCCGTGGCGCAGGGGGGCAAGGCTGTCAGTTGTCAGAATCTCGAGTGTCATGGATCCAATCCCGGAGGCGGTGTGCCGCCCTTGGGAAAGAGCGCCATCACTTTAAACAGGTTTCCCATTTCTGCGGGATGCGTCAACCGGCGATGTGCGGCAATATGGTTTTCGAGTGCCGATCCGCTGAGCGCACGGGCCAGTTGCTGCGCTCTTTGGGTGATGCCAAGACGTTCGAGAAACACCCCTTGAGCGGTGACGCGGCTATAGGCGCAACCGGACGCGGCCATGGCCAGCGCTTCGAAATCGACATGGGCGGTCAGGTCTGCAAGGCCAGGAGAGGAGAGCGGATCAACGGATTCGTGATTCTGAACGGCCTGAAGCGTGTCACCCAGACTGCGCCAGTCGCCATAGTCAACGATCAGCGCTGCGCCGCCTCTGGCGGCGATGCGGCCGGCAATCTGTTCTGCAATGGGTCCGGCTGCTGGGCAGGTCTCAATTAGATCACCGTCTTTGGTATCATCGAGGCGGAAACTCAGGCCAGGGCACGGTTGGGCAGGGCCAAGGCCCATGGTCAGCGTGCCGCCCTCTGTGCCGATGTTGCGCTCGCGCCAATTGGGCCCGGCGCGATGGAACTGCCGGATCGGCAGGGCGTCGAAGAATTCATTGGCGATGAGGAACAGCGGTTGCTCGGGCAGGTCTGCTATACTGTCCAGCCAGCGCACGGGATGCGGGTTGAGGGCTTCTTGCTGCATGGATTGCAATGCGGGGGAGGCCTCGATCAAGATGACCTCAGCCGCATCCAGAAAGCCCGGCACCTGTCTTGCAGCCCGCAGCAGGTCGGCCATCAATGTGCCGCGGCCCGGTCCAAGCTCAGCCAGGGTAAAGGGATTGGGTGCACCTTGATCCAGCCACGCCTGCGCCAAGGCAAGGCCGATCAATTCGCCAAACATCTGGCTGATTTCTGGTGCCGTGACAAAATCACCGCTTTGTCCAAATGGCGTTTGGCTGGTGTAATAACCCAGCGTCGGGTGCAGCAAGCAGGTGGACATATAATCGTCCAGACGCATCGGTCCTTCGGCCGCGATCCGCGCGAGGATATGGTCCTTGAGGGTCATGGGCGGGCGCGGAAGATCAAAAACAGGCCGACAGCGATCATCGGCAGGCTCAGGATCTGGCCCATGGTCAGGCCAAATTCGCCAAGCTGCCATGCAAGGCCCAATGGGTTGCCATCTGAGACAAATTGCGCATCCGGCTGGCGGACAAATTCGACCGCAAATCGTGCCGCGCCGTATCCGGAAAGGAATGTCCCGCAAATCACGCCGCCACGTTTCAGCGCGCCGCGCCGCCATGCCAGCCAGAGGATCACGCCCCCAAGGATCAACCCTTCGAGCAGCGCCTCATAAAGCTGCGAGGGGTACCGGGCGCAGATGCCAGCCACCTCCGGGCAAAACTGCGCAGCTTCGGTCGGGAAGGCCACGCCCCAAGGCAGATCGGTTGGACGCCCCCAAAGCTCAGCGTTGATGAAATTCGCAATCCGCCCCAGCAAAAGGCCGGGGGCAAGGCCGAGGCAGATCATATCGGCGGTTGGCAGTTTGGGGATGTCGTGGCGCTGGGTATAGGCAAAGGCGGCGATGATCACGCCAAGTGCGCCGCCATGAAACGACATACCGCCCTGCCAGACCTGTAGGATCTGGCCGGGATTGGCGAGATAATGCGCGGGTTGATAAAACAGGACATAGCCCAAGCGCCCGCCCAGAATGACCCCCAGAATGACCCAGAACAGCATATCTTCGACCTGCTGCGCGGTCATGGGAGGGGTATTGCTGCGCCAAAGCTCTGGCTTGCGGATCGTGCGCACGACAAGCCGCCAGCCGATGACGATCCCTGCGATATAGGCCAGCGCATACCACCGCAGGGCAAAAGACATACCAAAAAGAGACACAGTAAAGATCTCGGGGGCGATATCGGGAAAGGGGATCATAGCGGTCATGGCGCTGATTGAGCGTGATGAGCCGAGGAAGTCAACCTTGCGAGCGGCGCGCCGAGACCCCATATAAGGATCAACACAAAGCGCCGGAGACCAGACATGCAAACCCGTAACAAGATTTTTGACGATATCAGCCAGATGATGACCAACGCCATGGGCGTGGCACAGGGCGCAAAGGACGAAGCGGAAACCGCCATGAAAGGCATGATGGACCGCTGGCTGGCGGACCGCGATTTTGTGACGCGCGAAGAGTTTGACGCGGTGCGGGCGATGGCCCAGAAGGCGCGCGAAGAGAACGAGGCGCTCAAGGCGCGTCTGGACGCGCTTGAGGCCAAGTAAAGGCCACCCAAAGGCGGCGCTGCCGCGCCATTTTGTATATTGCAGATTGAGAATGATCACCCGGACCGTCCCCGTGGCGTCCGGGTGTTTTGTTGTTCTTGAGTTTTTTGGCCAAATGAAGCGGAGAGCCCGCATTATTTTGGTGTCAGCACGAAATTACACACAAGATATTGGAGTTATCCCCTACGAATTGTGGTTATCCCCAGAAAAGGGGTTGCCAGATGCGTCCGCTGCCCGCACCATATCTAGTATAGGCGCTGGGTCGCCCCACGCCTTTTAGTGCAGGCTTCCATGTTTGGTGGTGAATACGCCGCCCGACCCGGATAAAAAAAGAGGTGGCGAAATGGCCCTGTCCGAGCAGTACCTTGAAGAAGATATTCACCCCATTGATATTGTTGAGCATTTGGCGGCTCATCATGATTGGGATTTTGATCGAATTGCGGATGATCAGATTGCGATGGCTGTGGAGGGGCAGTGGCGCACCTATTCCATCACCCTTGCCTGGTCGTCCTATGATGAGACTTTGCGCTTGATCTGTACCTTCGAGATGGAGCCGCCCGCCGAGAAATTGCCAAAGCTTTATGAACTTCTCAACAATGTGAACGATCAATGTTGGGCTGGTGCCTTTACCTATTGGGCAGAGCAGAAGTTGATGGTTTATCGCTATGGTTTGGTGCTGGCGGGGGGCAATGTTGCCTCGGCCGAGCAGATCGACACGATGATCGGTGCCGCCGTGATGAGCGCGGAGCGTTATTACCCGGCGCTGCAGCTTCTGGTCTGGGGGGACCGGACGCCGGAAGAAGCCATTCAGGTTGCCATTGCAGAGGCCTACGGGCGGGCGTAACACTTTGCCCCGGAACAACCGGGGGACATATCATGAAAGACAGCCGAATTGCATCGGGCGGCCTGGTGTTGCTGGGATGCGGCAAGATGGGATCCGCGATGTTGGCCGGGTGGCTGGCCCGCGGCTTGCCGGCCACGTCGGTTTGGGTCAAGGATCCCTATCCATCTGAATGGTTGCAGGCGCAAGGCGTGCATCTGAACCAACCTTTGCCAGAGACGCCAGCGGTGGTGCTGGTGGCGGTCAAACCGCAGATGATGGCCGAGGCCTTGCCGACCTTGAGGCCAATGGGCAACGGCAAGACTGTTTTTGTCAGTGTCGCGGCGGGAACCACTATCTCCTTTTTTGAAAATGTACTTGGCGCAGACACGCCTGTTGTGCGGGCAATGCCCAATACGCCGGCAGCAATCTCTCAGGGGATCACGGCAATTGTCGCCAATGACGCCGCCGGCGCAGCCGCGCTGGATGAGGCGGAGGCGCTTTTGTCTGCGGTGGGTGCGGTTGTCCGGTTGGAGCAGGAGGCGCAGATTGACGCGGTCACAGGGGTCAGCGGGTCTGGCCCAGCTTACGTGTTCCATATGATAGAGACCATGGCGGCGGCGGGTGAGGCGCAAGGGTTGCCAGCCGATCTATCAATGCAATTGGCCAAGGCAACCGTGGCCGGGGCAGGTGCCTTGGCGATGGCGGCAGAGGAAAGCCCGACGCAGTTGCGGGTCAATGTGACCAGTCCAAATGGCACCACGCAGGCCGCGCTTGAGGTGTTGATGGATGAAAAAGACGGGTTTCCTGCCTTGCTGCGGCGGGCGGTGAAGGCGGCAACAGACAGATCGAAGGAACTGGCAGGTGGCTGAGATATCATTTGATGATTTCATGAAGGTGGATGTTCGGGTTGGCACGGTGACGCGGGCCGAACCCTTTCCGGAGGCGCGAAAGCCTGCGATCAAGATGTGGATCGATTTCGGACCAGAGATTGGTGAGCGCAAGACATCCGCGCAGATCACCGTGCATTACATGCCTGAGAACCTGGTCGGGCGGCAGGTGATGGGCGTGGTCAATTTCCCGCCCCGGCAAATCGGGCCGTTCATGTCAGAGGTTCTGGTTTTGGGAACGCCGGATGCAGACGGCGCGATCGTGCTTTTGCAACCCGGCCAAGAGGTGCCGAACGGAGGGCGGATGCATTGAATAAGGTTTTGGTAACGCGGCCCCTGCCGGAGGCCGTCACATCGCAACTGACCGCTGTGGAACTGACAGTGCGCGATGAGACATTGCCGTTGACCGCGCAGGAATTGCGGGCCGCATTATCCGAGTATGACGCGGTTTTGCCGACCTTGGGCGATGCATTCTCGGCCGAGGTCTTTGCAGATGTGCCTGCGCCGCGCTGCCGTTTGCTGGCGAATTTCGGTGTTGGCTATAACCACATTGATGCAGCGGCGGCCAAGGCGGCGGGGATCACTGTCACAAACACACCCGGAGCAGTGACCGATGCCACCGCAGATATTGCAATGACGCTGATGCTCATGTCAGCTCGGCGTGCCGGCGAAGGGGAACGGTTTGTGCGTTCCGGCACTTGGCCGGGGTGGCATCCGACGCAAATGCTTGGTCTGCATCTGACGGGCAAGACGGTTGGGATCGTCGGTATGGGCCGGATCGGACAGGCGATTGCGCGGCGCTGCCATTTTGGGTTTGGCATGGATGTGGCCTATTTCAGCCGCAGCGAGAAGACGCTGGCCTATCCGGCGCAACAATATTCCGACCTCAAAGAGATGGCCGGAAAAGTTGATATCATGGTGGCCGCTGTACCGGGCAGTCCGCAGACCCATCATTTGATTGATGCTGCGGTGTTGGATGCGATGCAACCCCATGGCCATCTGATCAACATCTCGCGGGGAGATGTTGTTGAAGAGGCCGCTTTGATCACAGCCTTGCAAGACCGGCGGATCGGTGGTGCCGGACTGGATGTTTACGAATTCGAGCCGAAAGTGCCTGCGGCGCTGCGGGAACTGGAGAATGTCGTGCTGTTGCCGCATCTGGGCACCTCCGCACTGGAGGTGCGGGTCGAAATGGGGCTGATGGCGGTTGAGAATATTCAGGCGTTTCTGGCCGGAAAGACACCGCCAAACGCCGTGTAGAAAAGGCGCTGCACCGGTAAGAGGATGCAGCGCCTGTAGATCTCGGGTCTAGTTGACCGTCCGCCATTTGGGCAGCCGAATGCAGGCCACGGTCTGGGTTGGTTCGGCCCGGACCTCAAATTCACCGCCGTGCAGTTCAACAAGTTTGCGGGTCAGGGGCAGGCCAAGACCAAGGCCGCCGCCGGTGCCGCGTTTTTCGATGTCGCCGCCCACGATGAAGGGTTTGTAAAGCTCGGCCAGCTCGACGTGGTCGTCGATGCTGCCATTGTCGGCAACACAAATTTCGACGTTTCCGGCTGGGTCATGACCGCAGGATATCGCAATCTCGTCGCCGCCATGCAGAACGGAATTGAGCATCAGTGAGGTCAGGCAGATCTTGATGTGTTCTTGATCCACAAGAATTTCACCGTGCATATCCGTTGTCGGGTTGATGATGGTCTTGCCAACTTCGGCCACGCTGAATTGATGGTTTTGCCGCAGATCATCCAGCAGATCGGCCATATTGGTTGACTGCTCGTTCAGTTGCAATTCACCAGTGTTGATGTTGCTGAACTTCAGAATGGAATCGATCAGCGTTGACAGATGTTCGCTGGATTTGATCGAACTGTTGGCCAGCTTTTTGCTGATCTGGTCTTCAAGGCGGGACTCAAGGATGCGCATCGCACCGTGAACGATGGTCAGGGGCGTGCGCAGCTCATGACCAACAAGTGTGAGAAAAGCCGACTGGCCTTGATCACTGGGCACGGCAGCAGGTTCTGCAGGGGCTTTTTCCAATGCGGCCACAACCGCGCGGCCCATGTCCTTGAGCACAGCCATATCGCGTTCACTGGGGGCCTCATGCGGGACCACATCCAAGGCGCAAAGGCTGCCGAAGCGATAACCGGACGACAAGATCAGCGGGACACCGGCATAAAACCGGGCTTGAGGGCCGCCTTCGGCAACCATCGGGTGATCGGCAAACTTGGGATCTTTGCTGAGATCGGGGATAATCATCGGCTGTTCGGTCATGATCGTATGGGTGCAGAACGATTGATTCTTTGGCATTTCGCCCAGTTCAATGCCGATCACCGATTTGTACCACTGTGTGTCTTGTTCCACGACAGAGATATGTGCGATGGGACAGCCAAACAGCTTGGCCGTTGCATCGCACAGTGCATCGAACAACGCTTCGTTTTCGCGGGTCAGACCCGGCACATGCTGCACGGCAGCGACACGGGCTTCTTCATTGAAGGGAATTGGGTGGGTTCTCATATCCGGCCTCAATATGTTTTGGGTTCAAATCAATATTTTTGCCTGAGCTAAGGGAAGATCAGGTCAAAAATTGGGCAGGACTTCGGTAAATATTGGCAGGGGTGTGTGAAATCAGCCTTCGACCGCCTCGCGCCAGTGCCGGCGGCACAGGGAAACATAGGTCTCATTCCCGCCGATCTGGACTTGTGCGCCGTCTTTCAAGACGGTGCCATCCGCCGCCGTCCGGACAACCATGGTCGCTTTTTTCCCGCAATGGCAGATGGTGCGGACTTCGCGCATTTCATCGCTCAGCGCCAGCAGGGTGGCCGATCCGGGAAACAGCTCTCCGCGGAAATCGACACGTAGGCCGAAACACATGATCGGCACCCGCAGATCGTCCACAGCGCGGGCCAGTTGCCACACCTGTTCGGGCTCCAGAAACTGTGCCTCATCAATGAACACACAGGCGCAGGGCCCGGCGTCGATCCGGTTTTCAATCTTGGCAAAGAGATCTTCGCCGGGGGCAAAGGTATCGGCCTTTTCGCCAATGCCGATCCGCGAGGCGATGCGCCCTTCGCCGGCGCGATTGTCAAACTGGGCGGTCAAAAGATAGGGCACCATGCCCCGTTCGACATAGTTATGCGCCGCCTGAAGCAGTACCGTCGATTTGCCCGCGTTCATGGTGGAATAGTGAAAGTACAGTTTTGCCATGGCCGTGTTGGTACGCCATCGGGCGGGCGGGCTTCAAGCGTTCGGCGGCTGAAAACCGACCGGCGGGCGCAATTTCCGGTGAGGCCAAAAGAAGCAGATGCCGTTTTATAAATGACAAGTCGGGGTGGTTTGAGTAAGGGATCTACCAACGGGCCGGTTTTCTGCGACAATAAGAAACGGGCAAGCGAGCGGCGGGGAGGCTGAGACATGGCCGGTATGGGCAGTTATCTGAAGAAACACACCGAAGCATTGGTGAAAGATGTTGGCATCGAGCCCGCGTGCGAAGTGACCGGTAAATCCAAGGCGACCTTGGGTCGTTACTATTCAGACAACCCTGAACATTCTGATCGTTTCATGCCCATTGATGCCGTGGCGCAGCTGGAAGAGGCCGCTGGCTATCCTCATGTCACGGTGGCCTTGGCCGAGCTGCGCGGCGTTGCCTTGAACTTCGAAGGGCGGCGGGCCAATTCCGAACGCTCGGGCAACGTGAATTCAGATGTGATCGCGCTCAGCCAACGGTTTGCGCTTTTGATGGCAGAGTATCAGCAGTCCATAGAAGACGGGCAGATCTCTGTGAACGAAGCCAAGCGATTGCTGAAAGAAACCACCCTGTTGCAGCAGGTGCTGGTGGACATGAAGCTGAACCTCGAAGACGAAAGCGGCTGATAGCAGGGGCGGGGCAGGCGTTAGCCGTGCCGTTGGACCACCACGGAGCCAACGGAATAGCCTGCGCCAAACGAACAGATCAGCCCGGTATCGCCGTCTTTCATATCGTTGGAATGTTTGGAAAACGCGATGATCGACCCCGCCGATGAGGTGTTGGCGTATTCTTGCAGGATGTTGGGCTGCTCGCCTGGCTCCGGCGTGCGTCCCAGAACCTTGCGACCGATAAAATCATTCATGGATTTGTTGGCCTGATGCAGCCACAGCCGTTTGAGATCCTTCGCATCCACACCCTCTTCGGCCATGTGACTGGCGATATGTTCCGCCACCAGTGGCAACACCTCTTTGAACACCTTCCGGCCATTCTGCATGAACTGCATATCGCGGCGGTCCTTGACCCCATCGGGGCGCGAGCGGCGCAAAAAGCCATTGTTGTTTCGGATATTATTGGAAAAATCAGTGGCACAGCGGGTCGATTTGATCTCGAAATAGGGGCCGGTTGCTGCTTCTTCGCGTTCGATCAGGGTGGCGGTGGCGACATCGCCAAAGATGAAATGGCAATCGCGGTCGCGCCATTCCAGATGCGCCGAACAGATCTCCGGATTGACCACCAGCGCCGACCGGATGGAGCCGGAGCGCACCATATCCGCCGCCGCCTGAATGCCGAATGTTGCAGATGAACAGGCGACGTTCATATCAAATGCAAAGCCCTCGATGCCCAGCAGATCCTGTATTTCGATTGCCACCGCCGGATAGGCCCGTTCAAGGTTGGAGGCGGCGCAAATCACCGCATCCACATCGGCAGCGGTTTTGCCCGCCTGGGCCAATGCTTTGGTTGCGGCATCAAGGGCCATCTCTGCCATCAGGCTGGGTTCATCATCGCTGCGCTGGCGCAGCAGGGGATGCATCACCTCAGGATCGAGAACGCCGGTTTTATCAATCACATAACGCTGCTCAATGCCGCTGGCCTTAAAAATGAACTCTTCGGAGGAATGCTCCTTTGCATCCAGATCACCGGCCGCAATCGCATCCGCGTTTCGCGTATTATAGAGATCGACATAGGCGTTGAACGCTTCGACCAATTCGGCATTGGTGATGATCTGGTCCGGGGTGAAAACACCGGTGCCGGTGATGGCAGGTTTGAACATGAAAAGGCCCTCTTGCGTTGGGTCAGGGTACACATGCCGGGGCCAGCGGGGCAAGGGCGAAGGGGGTTCTGGGGTATTTGTGAGAGCGCGGGTCAGAAAGTTTTAAGGCTTTGCAGCGATGTTACCGCGGATGAGGCTGCAAAGGGCGATGACATTGGGTTTCTGGGTGCGGCTTTTCCTTGCCGTGTTTCTTTGTGCCGGACCTGCATTGGCGCAGGATGCCGGATCACTGCGGATGGATTTGATGGCGCAGCAGGGTCAAAGGGCGCTGCGGATCGCGAAATCCGCCTGTTTGGTCATGTCGGGATCACAATCAGAGCTGCACGCGGATGCGGCCACTGAAACCGCGCTGGAATTTGATGCCACCATGGTGCAGCTCATCGACGGGGACGCCGGGGCCGGACTGGCACCTGAGAAAGACGATGCACGGCGTCAGAGGCTGGAGGGAATATCGCGCCTTTCCAAAGGATTGACACGTTCTTCTTTGCAGATTGCAGCAGGGGATTTTCACACGATCCCTGTCTCTTTGTTGCTGGTGCGCAATCAACGGGTGGCGGATCAGATGTTTGAGGTTTTGTCGGAAGCGGCCCCAAGCTATGCCCCGGCTGAACAACCAACGGAAGTCCGCAATGCGATCGGGCTTTTGCAGGCCCAACATGCCTTGATCGAAGAATTGCTTCGCGATGTTTGCTATGCACGGCTGTCGCTTGGACCTGAAGATCACGGAGCGCAAATGATTGCAAAAATGCGCAGGTTTGAGGCGGCGAATGCGGCCTTGATCACAGGCGATGCCGAGCGCGGACTCTCCAAAGCCCCGAATATCAGTATCAAGATTGCCCTTGGCCAAGTGGACAGCAAATGGATCAGCCTTCACGCCCTGCTCAACGATGCCGCGACGGGCAAGGAACAGGACGTGCGCGATGTACAGCTTGCATCTGTGTTGGGCGAAACCCTCACCCACCGCATGACCAAACTGATCAAGATGTATCGAAAGCTGTGAGGGTTACCCCTGCAAGGATTTCACCCCAATCTCGTCTTCGGCCTGCGCCTTGATCGCCAGAGCGGCCGCATGTGAACCTGCTGCCGTGGTGAAATAGGGGATCTTGTCAAAGAGCGCGATGGAGCGAATGGATTTGCTGTCCTCGACGGCTTGGGCACCTTCGGTGGTGTTCATCACCAGATGCACGTCGCCATCTTTCATCATGTCCGTGATGTCAGGGCGGCCCTCATAGACCTTGTTGACCACATCACAGGACAATCCCTGACCATTGAGCCATTCGGCGGTGCCGCGGGTGGCGATCAGGGTAAAGCCCTGATCCAAAAGCACTTTGGCCGCTTCAAGCATATCCGGCGTTTTGTCCATGTCCTTGATCGACAGGAAAGCGCAACCGTTGCGTGGCAGCGGGTTGCCCGCGCCCATCTGCGCCTTGAGGAAGGCGCGGGGGAAGTCGCGATCCCAGCCCATCACTTCACCGGTTGAGCGCATTTCCGGCCCAAGCAGGGTATCAACGCCGGGGAAACGGGCGAATGGCATCACGGCCTCTTTCACCGAGAACCACGGCATGTTTGGATCGGCCAATGTCATCGGATCACCAAGCGGCAGGACATCGTCATAAGAGGCCTGCTCTGGATAGGCGGGGCGCTTAGGGAAGTTTGACAGAGGCTCACCCGCCATAATCCGGGCGGCGATGGAAGCAATGGCACTGTCCGTGGCCTTGGCCACAAACGGCACGGTGCGCGAGGCGCGCGGGTTCACTTCGATCAGGTAGATCTCGCCGTCTTTGAGGGCGAACTGAATATTCATCAGACCAACCACATTCAACGCCAAGGCCAGGGCGCGGGTCTGTTTCTCGACCTCTTCGATCACGTCACGGGACAGCGAATAGGGCGGCAAGGAACAGGCACTGTCACCCGAATGCACACCCGCCTCTTCGATATGCTGCATGATACCGGCGACATGCACGTCTTTGCCATCGCAAAGGGCGTCAACGTCCAGTTCCACCGCGCCGGACAGATAGCTGTCGAGCAAAACAGGGCTGTCACCAGAGACAACAACTGCGGTCGAGATGTAGCGTTCCAACGACGCCTGATCACGCACGATTTCCATGGCGCGCCCCCCCAGAACATAGGAGGGACGGATCACCAGCGGGAAGCCGATGTCAGAGGCAATTTCCATCGCTTCGCTGTCGGAATGCGCGATGCCATTGTGCGGCTGCTTCAGGCCAAGGCTTTGCACAAGCTGCTGGAAACGTTCACGATCCTCGGCCAGGTCAATTGCGTCTGGCGTGGTGCCAAGGATCGGGATACCGGCCTCTTGCAAGGCGTTGGCCAGTTTCAGTGGGGTCTGGCCACCAAACTGAACGATCACACCGTGCAGGATGCCGTTTTCCTGCTCAACCCGCAGGATTTCCATGACATGTTCAAAGGTCAGCGGTTCAAAATACAACCGGTCCGAGGTGTCATAGTCGGTCGAGACCGTCTCGGGGTTGCAGTTGACCATGATGGTCTCGTAACCCGCATCGGTCAGCGCATAGCAGGCGTGACAGCAGCAATAATCAAACTCGATCCCCTGACCGATCCGGTTGGGGCCGCCGCCAAGGATCACGACCTTTTTGCGGTCCGATGGGCGCGCCTCGCATTCCACGTCGCCCATCATTGGAGCCTCGTAGGTGGAGTACATGTAAGGCGTCTGCGCCTCAAATTCTGCGGCGCAGGTGTCGATCCGTTTGAACACGGCTTTCACACCGGCGTTGAGGCGGGATTTGCGGACTGCGGTCTCGGATTGCCCGGTCAGATGGGCCAGCCGCGCATCGGTAAAGCCCATCATCTTGAGATTGCGCATCGCGGCCTCATCCGTGGGCAGGCCATCGGTTTTGACTTGTTCTTCGGCGTCGATAATTTCGCGGATGCGGGCCAGGAACCACGGGTCAAACATGGTCACGCCGTGAATTTCGTAATCGGACATGCCGTGGCGCATGGCTTGGGCAATGGTGCGCAGACGGTCCGGAGTTTGTTTGCTGATCGCTTTGACCAAGGCCGCCTGGTCAGGCGCGCCGGGAATGTCGATCTCATCAAAGCCGGTGAGGCCCGATTCCATCGAAGCCAGCGCCTTTTGCATGCTCTCGTGGATGGTGCGGCCGATGGACATCGCCTCGCCCACGGATTTCATCGCCGTGGTCAGGTTCGGCTCGGAACCGGGGAATTTCTCAAAGGCGAATTTCGGGATCTTGGTGACCACATAGTCAATGGTCGGTTCAAAGCTGGCTGGCGTCACGCCGGTGATGTCGTTGTCGAGCTCATCGAGGGTAAAGCCAACAGCCAGCTTTGCCGCGATCTTGGCAATCGGGAAACCCGTCGCCTTGGACGCAAGCGCCGAGGAACGCGACACGCGCGGGTTCATTTCGATCACAACCATGCGGCCATCGGCGGGGTTCACCGCCCATTGCACGTTGGAGCCGCCGGTTTCCACGCCGATCTCGCGCAGAACCGCGATCGAGTGATTGCGCATGATCTGGTATTCTTTGTCCGTCAGCGTCAGTGCCGGTGCCACGGTGATGGAATCGCCGGTGTGCACGCCCATCGGGTCCACGTTTTCGATGGAACAGACGATAATCGCATTGTCGGCGGTGTCGCGCACCACCTCCATTTCGAACTCTTTCCAACCGAGCAGTGATTCGTCGATCAGGATCTGCCCCATAGGGGAGGCGTCCATGCCGGAGCGGCAGAAGAATTCGTAATCTTCGCGGTTGTAGGCGACGCCGCCGCCGGTGCCGCCCATGGTAAAGGCGGGGCGGATGATGGCCGGCAGACCGATCTCTTCGAGGTCTTCAAGCGCCAGCGCCACACCCGCGGCAAGATCTTTCTTGCCGTCCGCGCCGATGGGCGCAGTGCAGATCGTGGCGCGGGGATTTTCGATGCCCAGACGGTCCATTGCTTCGCGGAAGAGTTTGCGATCTTCTGCCATTTCAATGGCTTCGCGTTTGGCTCCGATCATCTCAACACCGAATTTTTCCAACACGCCCATCTCTTCGAGGGCGAGGGAAGTGTTCAGCCCGGTCTGGCCGCCCATTGTCGGGAGCAAGGCATCGGGGCGTTCTTTTTCAATGATCTTGGCGACAATCTCGGGCGTGATCGGTTCAATATAGGTCGCATCGGCCAGCCCCGGATCGGTCATGATCGTGGCCGGGTTGGAGTTCACAAGAATGACACGGTAGCCCTCTTCTTTGAGGGCTTTGCAGGCCTGTGCGCCGGAGTAGTCAAACTCGCAGGCCTGGCCAATAACAATGGGGCCTGCACCAATGATCATGATCGACTGGATGTCGGTTCTCTTTGGCATGGCTATGGCCCCCGGATGTTTGCAAATTGTCCTGCGTTATAGGGATGGCAACGCCGGTTGCAAGGGTGGAATGGGGGCCAGCCCCCATACCCCCGGAATATTTTTGGCCAAAAAGGGGGAGGGTCTGCCTGTGTCGGGTTCAGGCGTCCAGAAAAATCCGGGCGGCGGCCTCGAATTCGCGGGGTTTTTCTGCATGCAGCCAGTGCCCTGCGCCGGGCAGTTTGGCAAAGCGGGCGGAGGGGAAAAGCGCCTTGATCGTGGGCCGGTGTTCGGGTCGCACATAATCCGAGGCGCCGCCGGACAGGAACAATGTGGGGCCTTCAAATACGCCGGTGATGTCCGATGGCCAGCCGATGATCTTGGGCATTTCGGCCTCAAGCACATCGAGGTTGAGGCGCCATGCCTTGCCCGGCACGTCCAGGGATTGCGTGAAGAAGCTTTGTAGTGCGCGATCGACACCTTGATCGGCCAATTGTGCTTCAGCGTCCGAGCGGCGGGTGACGGCGGAGAGGTCAACGTTTCGCATGGCGTCGATATACATTTGCTGTGTGTGGCCATAGGCGGTTGGCGCGATATCTGCGACAATCAACCGGCGCAAAAGCTCTGGATGGGTCAATGCGAGCACCATCGCCGCCTTGCCGCCCATGGAATGCCCGCAGACATCGACGGGGATGTTCAGGTGGGTGATCAGATCGGCCAGATCCTGTGCCATGTCGGGGTAGCTTTGACTGGGCATGCGCGGGCTGGTGCCGTGGTTGCGCATATCCACGGTGATCACCCTGCGGCGGTCGGACAGGCGCTTTGCGATCACGCCCCAATTGCGGCCTGATCCGTATAGACCATGCACAATGATCAGGGCGGGGGTGTCGGCGGTTGCGGGGTTATCCCCGTATTCGGAAAAGCTGAGCATGAGATAGGGGTAGCGCCATTGCAGCCCATGGGCCAGAGCGATTAAAAGGGGGGATGATTTATCAATCGGACATCGCTGTCAAAACCGAAGCCCTTCGCGATTTGCTGCGAGAGAAATTTGGCGTCAAGGCACGCGATTTGCGGCGTGCTTTGGCGCGCACGGGGCGACGATTGCCGCAGGCATTGCACAGGCAGGCCGAGGTTCTGATCCGGGCGGAGCATGAGGCGAGTCATCCCAAGCTTGCATTGCAATGGGATCCGGCGCGGATTGATCAGGCCTTTGAGGCCGTGGCGGCGCATCTGCGCCAGATCGACGTGAAAGAGCGGCGCAAATCATACCTTTTGCGGATGGCCGGACTGATTGTGTTTTATCTGCTGGTTGTCGTGAGTGCCTTTGTCTTTTGGATGTGGTGGCGCGGCTACGTTTGAGGCGGGTCATCCTCTGGTGGGCGCAGCGCGTCGCGCAGCACCAGCGTGACAGTGACAAAACTGACGTAAAGCAGCAAATACCATGACCCCATCTTGGCAAAGCGCACCATTTCACCGGCGTTTTGGCCCGCATAAAGCCATGTGCGTGTGGCTGTGCCGATGTTTTCAGCCACCCAGAGAAAGAAGCTGGTGAGGAAGGCGGCCAGAGGCAGCGGCATCCAATAGCGCCGTGCACCGATGTGAAACCAGATCCGTGTGCGGGCAAACAGCACAACCGTGGCGGCAAACAGCGCGATGCGGATATCCGGCAGATAGTGATGGGCAAAGAAATTGGTGTAGATCGCCACTGCCAACAGAACCGTTGTCCAATAGGGCGGATAGGGCGCGAAGCGCATGTTAAACAGGCGGATCACCCGTGCCATATAGGAGCCTACCGCCGCATACATGAAGCCTGAAAAAAGCGGCACACCCCAGATCTTGCTGATCGCATCGCCGGGATAGGCCCAACTGCCCGCGTTGACCTTGAAGATCTCCATCAGTGTGCCGGTCAGGTGGAACAGGGCGATTACACGGGCCTCCCGCCAGCTTTCCATACCGGTTGCGAGGAACAGGGCTTGCAACGCGAGGGCGTAGATCAACAGGGCATCAAAGCGTGCGACGGGCCAATGGGGCTGCCAGATGCGATCACTGATGATCAATCCGGCCAGCAGCAGGGCGCCGGGAAAAGCGGCCCAGCCCTGTTTCAGCACAAACATTACGAATTCAGCCAGCGCCATCGGCAGGCGGGCGCGCATCCAGTCGCCCAGATTGCGTTCAAGGCGTTTCGTGCGGTTCGAAGGTGTCGCTGTCATCAGTAAGTGCAGCCGCGTTCAGGCGCTGTATTGGGCGTCAGTAACATGTTCCATCCAATCCACTGCGCTGCCATCCAGTTCCTCTTGCAGGGCGATATGGGTCATCGCGCAATCGGGCGCGGCTCCGTGCCAATGCTTTTCACCCGGTTCAAACCAGACCACATCGCCGGGACGCAGCGGCTTGACCGGTTCGCCTTCCTTTTGGGCCAGTCCGGCGCCAGAGGTCACGATCAGGGTTTGGCCCAATGGATGGGTGTGCCATGCCGTGCGGGCGCCTGGTTCAAACGTGACGGTCACGCCGCGCAGGCGGGACGGGGCAGGGGTGCTGACCAAGGGGTCCATGCGAACGGTGCCTGTGAAATAGTCGGGGCTGCCTGCGCCGGAGGGGCGCGAACCTGCGGGATGGATGATCATGGGGTCTCTCCTGAATATGAAAGGGCGGCTTGCATCATGTGGCGCAGCCGGGCCTCATAGGCGGCGGTGCTTGGGGCGGGGTAATCCGGCAGTTTGATGGTTTTCTCGACCACGCTGATGCCCAGAAGCACCGCCATGAAAAGCGCGGTGCGGGCGGGGCATCCGATAATGGCCAGCAGGGGGGCGTAGAAATTGTCATGGGTCAGGCGGCGCACCTTTTCGCCGACCTCGTCGTCATGGGCGTTGGACAAGATCATCCGCACAACCGATGGCATTTCGCCGCCCCTTGGGGCGGTGACAAAAAGCTGTGCCATCAGATCCATCAGTTGATCTGTGGACTTGGCCCGTGCGCTTGGGTCGTCAAATGCACCGGCCAAGGTGGTGTCGAAGAGACCCATCTTGCCGCCGAAATAGCGCGAGATCAGCGCCACATCGACGTCCGCAGCCTTGGCGATTTGGCGCAGAGATACCGAAGTATAGCCCTGCGCCCAAAGCAGGCGACGTCCGTGGAGGAGCAGTTTCTCGCGGGTATTCAAGGCTTTGGTCATGAAGGCAGCTTAAACTCCGGTTTTAGGTTGTCAACAAGTGTTGACATATCGAACAGAGAGCTTAGGTAGAGTGTCAACAACTGTTGACCCAACCCGAAGGACACTCTCATGAGCAACACCGCATTGATCACTGGCGCCTCGTCTGGCATCGGCATGGAATTTGCCCGCTATCACGCATCCAAGGGCGGTGATGTCATCATCACGGCGCGGCGGGAAGGCACGCTGAACACGCTCAAGGCTGAGCTTGAGCAGAAACATGGGATCGAAGTGCATGTCTTTGCATTGGATCTTGGTGCGCAGGGCGGAGCAGAAGCGCTCTATCAGAAGATAAAGGCGGCGGGACTCAAGGTCGATATCCTGATCAACAACGCCGGGTTCGGCGGGCAGGGCATGCATATCGACCGGCCCCTTGAGGACGAGTTGGGAATGATCGACCTGAATATCAAAGCCCTGGTCGCGCTGACCCATCTGGCGGCGGCGGATATGGTGGCGCAGGGCGGCGGCAAGATCTTGCAAGTGGGGTCAACAGCCGGATTCATGCCGGGGCCCAATCAGGCAGTCTATTTCGCGACTAAGGCCTTTGTGAAATCCTTCTCGGAGGCGATTGACCAAGAGCTGCGCCCGCGCGGTGTGACCTCAACCGTGCTGGCACCCGGCTATGTCGAAACGGAGTTTGCGCAGACGGCCAACCTTGAAGGGACCAAGCTGGTCTCTGGCGGTGGCAAGACCCCTGCGAGCGTCGCCAAACATGGTTATGACGCGATGATGCGCGGCGATCTGGTGACGGTGAATGAACGTGGGCTGGGCTTTTTGGTGAACTGGGTGATCCCGTTCCTGCCGCGCCGTCAGGTGCTCAAGATGGTGCAGAATATGCAGGCCAAATGACCGGCACATGGGCCGCTAGGCCATAATTGTTCTACTCCGGCGGGCCTATGGCCAGCCGGTACTCACTTTTGCCCGGCGTGCAAAGATTTACAAAGGCACGTCGTCGTATTTGCGCGCGTGTGAGGCGGTGGCCTCTTTCATGGTGTCTTGCGTGGCCTTGGTCATCATCTCGAACATGCGGGACGCCTCGGCGGTATAGTCCTGAACGGCCTTGGTGTAGAATTCGGACTGAAGCTGAAACAATTCCTGCGGAGTGGTGCAGCCCATCATCGCTTTTTGCAGTTCGACGTCCTGTTCAAACCGCTCAGAGACAAACCGGCTGCTTTCATCCATGACTTGTTTCCATGCGGACATTCCAACGGGATTGACCGCCGCCATTGCGGCCGCCATTGGCATTGCGGAAAAATCTGCTGTTTCGGCCTTTTTCGATGTCTTTCCCATTCTCGCGTCTCCCTTTCTGGGTGTCATGTGCCAGCGGGAATCTGCCGCTGATCCAACCCCCAAAGTCTAGCAGATTTCGTGTTTTGCTGCCTTGATGCAGGTCAATGAGGGCTGCCTCGTGCCAGATCTAGGTGCGGATTGCGGGCTTTCAAACAAAAACGCCCCCGCATGTCAGCGAGGGCGTTTGCCGTTCTCAAGAAAGAGAAAAGGTTCAGAGGTTCGGGTAAAGCGGGAAGCGGGCGCAAAGCTCGGCAACCTCGCCGCGCACCTTCGCTTCAACCTCTGCGTTGCCGTCTTCGCCGTTGGCGGCCAGGCCATCGACCACTTCGATGATCCAATCCGCGATCTGGCGGAACTCTGCCTCGCCAAAGCCGCGGGTTGTCCCGGCGGGGGAGCCAAGGCGGATGCCCGAAGTCACGGTTGGTTTTTCAGGGTCAAACGGCACACCGTTCTTGTTGCAGGTGATATGGGCGCGGCCCAATGCCTTGTCGACGATGTTGCCGGTCACGCCCTTGGGGCGCAGATCGACCAGCACCACATGGGTGTCGGTGCCGTGGGTCACAGTGTCCAGCCCGCCTTTGATCAGCTGATCGGAAAGCGCCTGCGCATTGGTGATGACCTGTTTGATGTAGTCCTTGAAGTCAGGACGCAGCGCCTCACCAAAGGCGACGGCCTTGGCCGCGATCACATGCATCAACGGGCCACCCTGAATACCGGGGAAGATGGCGGAGTTGAACTTTTTCGCCAGCGCCTCGTCATTGGTCAGGATCATGCCGCCGCGCGGGCCGCGCAGGGTTTTGTGGGTTGTGGTGGTGGCCACATGGGCATGCGGGAAGGGCGATGGATGTTCGCCCGCGGCCACGAGACCGGCAAAATGCGCCATGTCAACGTGCAGATACGCGCCAACCATATCGGCAATCTCCCGCATTCGGGCAAAATCGATCTGGCGCGGAATGGCGGAACCGCCCGCGATGATCATCTTGGGCTGGTGCTCTTTGGCCAATGCCTCAACCTGATCATAATCCAGCAGGTTGTCTTGCTTGCGCACGCCATATTGGATGGCGTTGAACCATTTGCCTGACTGGTTCGGCTTGGCACCATGCGTCAGGTGACCACCTGCATCCAAGGACATGCCAAGGATCGTATCGCCGGGCTGCAACAGCGCCTGGAACACACCCTGGTTCGCCTGCGAGCCGGAGTTGGGCTGCACGTTGGCAAATGCGCAGTCAAACAGTTTGCAGGCCCGTTCGATGGCAAGGTTTTCGGCCACATCGACATGCTGGCACCCACCATAATAGCGGCGACCCGGATAGCCTTCGGCGTATTTGTTGGTCATGATAGACCCCTGCGCCTCAAGCACAGCGGCAGACACGATATTTTCAGATGCGATCAGCTCGATCTCATCGCGCTGGCGGCCCAGCTCATCGGTGATGGAGCCAAAGATTTCGGGGTCTGATTCAGACAGGGTAGCGGTGAAAAAGCCGGACATGATGCTGTTCCTTTGGGCTGCGAAATTTCGTGTTTCGTATCGGAAACACCGGCGGCTTGGAAGTGGGGAAAGCGACGCAACGCCAGATATGTGCGGCAATGCTGGTAGCCTGAGGAATAATGTGATTGTTTTGGAGCGAATTGCGCCCAATCGGAAACTTTGCCCCATGTCCATGAGAATCGCTTTTGCGGCCAGCCGCGCCAGTGTCGCCCAGACCGCGCGTGCAGCGTTGATCGGGCGCTATGGCAATGTGCCCCCCGAAGAGGCAGAGGTGATCGTGGCGCTGGGCGGCGATGGTTTCATGCTGCAAACATTGCATAACACTCAGGATTTGCCCGCGCCGGTTTACGGGATGAATCGCGGCACCATCGGGTTCTTGATGAACGAATACCGCGAATCCGATCTGGTTGAACGCCTCCGCGCGGCCGAAACGGCCGTGATCAATCCCTTGGTGATGCGTGCCACAGACAGCGCAGGAGAGGTGCATGAGGCACTGGCGATCAACGAGGTGTCCCTGCTGCGTGCTGGTCCGCAAGCGGCCAAGTTGCAGATCACTGTTGATGGTCGCTTGCGGCTTCAGGAACTGGTGTGCGACGGTGCCCTGGTTGCCACGCCAGCCGGATCCACGGCCTATAACTATTCCGCTCATGGTCCGATCCTGCCCATCGGCGCCGAGATACTGGCCCTGACGGCCATGGCCGCCTTTCGCCCCCGCCGGTGGCGCGGGGCGCTGCTGCCCAAGACGGCGCATGTTCGCTTTGATGTGCTTGAGCCGGAAAAGCGCCCCGTGATGGCGGATGCGGATGGCAAGTCACACCGTGATGTGGTCTCGGTCGAGGTCCATTCAGAGCCGGAGGTGGCGCATACGATCCTTTTTGATCCCGGCCATGGCCTGGAAGAGCGGTTGATCAGCGAACAGTTCAACTGAACTTTTTCCCGATTTTATGGAACGGCTGGTGGGGTGTGTCCGTTGGTTTCTCGAAGGCGCCTGAGCGCTGCAACTCGAGAAAAGGAGACCAGACATGAATTGGGACCAGATCAAAGGCAAATGGAAGCAGATTTCCGGTGACGTGCAGGCCCATTGGGGCAAACTGACCAACGATGAAGTCGATGAGGCGGCGGGGAACCGTGACAAGCTGGTCGGCAAGATTCAGGAACGTTACGGCATCGCCAAGGAAGAGGCGGAGCGTCAGGTAGACGACTTTTTGGCAAAAGCTTGATTGAAAATATCGAACGGGACTGGGGCGGCCTTATCAGGCCGCCCTTTTTCGTTACTTGGCGTAGCCGATGGTCTGCAATGCGGCCTTGATTTCATCCAAAATGGCCGGATCATCAATCGTGGCAGGCAGTTTGAACTCTTGCCCGTCGGCAATCTTGACCATCGTCGCCCGCAAGATCTTGCCCGAGCGTGTCTTGGGCAGACGGTCTACCACCAACGCCTGTTTGAACGCGGCCACCGGGCCAATCTGATCGCGGATGCGTTTGACACATTCCTTCGTGATCTCTTCATGCGGGCGGTTCACACCATTGGACAGGCACAAAAAGCCAACGGGTGATTGCCCCTTAAGCGCATCACTGACCCCGACGACCGCACATTCTGCCACATCGGGATGGCCCGCCAGAACTTCCTCCATTGCGCCGGTCGACAAACGGTGACCGGCCACGTTGATCACATCATCGGTCCGCGCCATGATGTAGAGGTATCCGTCCTCATCCATCATCCCTGCATCACCGGTTTCGTAATAGCCGGGAAAGGTCGTCAGGTAGGATTTGCGGAACCGGTCCTCGGCATTCCAAAGGGTTGGCAATGTGCCGGGGGGCAGGGGCAATTTGATCGCAATCGCGCCCAATTCCCCAGGTTTTTGCGGGTGGCCGGCCTCGTCCAGAATTTCGACCTGATATCCCGGCATAGGCACAGTGGGAGAGCCGATCTTGACCGGCAATGCCTCCAGCCCGGCGGGGTTGCCCGCGATGGTATAGCCTGTCTCGGTCTGCCACCAATGGTCATAAACCGGGATGTCCAAAATCTCTTGCGCCCATTCGATGGTATCTGGATCAGCTCTTTCACCCGCCAGATACAGCGCGCGCAAACCGCTTAGATCATATTTCTTGCGATATTCCCCCTTGGGGTCTTCGCGTTTCACAGCGCGGATGGCAGTGGGCGCGGTAAAGAAGCTGCGCACGTTATGCTCTTCTATGATCCGCCAGAAGGTGCCTGCGTCCGGCGTGCCAATGGGCTTGCCCTCAAACACCACGGTGGTGTTGCCATGGATCAAGGGGCCATAACAGATGTAGCTGTGACCCACGACCCAGCCCACATCTGAGGCAGCCCAGAACACATCGCCAGGATCGACATTGTAGATGTTTTTCATGGTCCAGTTCAGCGCCACCAGATGCCCGCCCGTGTGGCGTACGACACCTTTGGGCGCACCGGTGGTGCCAGAAGTATAAAGAATATAGGCAGGGTGATTGCCCTCAACCGGCACACAATCGGCAGGGGTGACGCCCTGCTGGCAATCATGCCAATCCAGATCACGGCCCGGCGTCAGCGCGCACAAATGCTGCGGGCGCTGCAAAACAATACAGACATCCGGTTTGTGATCGGCCATTTCAATCGCACCATCGAGGAGCGGTTTGTATTCCACGACACGGCCCGGCTCCAAGCCGCAGGAGGCGGCAATAATCGCCTTGGGGGCACAATCACCTATGCGCACGGCCAGTTCATTGGCGGCAAATCCGCCAAAGACCACAGAGTGTACTGCACCAATGCGTGCACAAGCCAACATCGCCTCAAGCGCCTCTGGCACCATGGGCATATAAATGATTACCCGGTCGCCCTTGACCACACCCTGAGCGGACAATGCGCCGGCCAACGACGCAACGCGGGTTTGCAGTTCTGCATAGGTGATCTTGGCCTGCGTTCCGGTGATCGGGCTGTCATGAATGATTGCCACCTGATCTCCGCGCCCGCCTTCGACATGGCGATCAACCGCGTTGTAACAACCATTGACCTTGGCATCCGCGAACCATTCAAACAGGTCATTGCCCCGTTCAAAAAGGGCCTGCTTGGGGGCCTCAACCCAATCAATCGCCTCGGCTGCCTTGAGCCAAAACGCCTCCGGATCATCCTGCCAGGCGGCATAAGTTTCGCGGTATCCCATGGTGTCCTCCCCCGTAATCCCTCGCCCTTGTGGTTACGCAGCGTCACTGCAGCGGGCAAGAGGCGCAAAAGTCGCAGCGCAAGATTTGAAAAGAAATTTTCTAGATCCACGTCAATGTTGTAACGCCGCTATCCTCTTCATTTGGCGAGAAAAACTCACCCCAATCCTCCCCGAAGGGAGAATTGTGTAAATCAGATGAGGGGCCTGTCTGCCGCCTTTGGGTCACTGATCAGCCGTAATGCGCCACAGGTGTGCCCGCAATTGCCCCCACGTTCAGCAGCCCGCGGGCCGTGATCGAGGGTGAAACGATATGCGCCCGGTTTCCCATGCCCATCAGGATCGGTCCGACCTCTAGACCGCCGCCTTTCATCTTGAGAATGTTGCGCACGCCCGATGCCGCATCCGCATGGGCGAAGACCAGAACATTGGCTGCCCCATCAAGCCGGTTGCCGGGCAAAAGCCGCTCGCGCAGTTCGGGGTCCAGCGCGGTGTCGATGTTCATCTCGCCCTCGTAGGCAAAGTCATCGCCCCCTGCATCCAACAGACGAATGGCCGCCCGCAGTCTTTTGCCGCTGCCTTCGCCTTGATTGCCGAATTGGCTTTGCGAACAGAAGGCGACCTTGGGCTCCAGACCAAAGCGGCGCACATGCCGCGCCGCGCCGCGTGCGATCTCGGCAATCTGTTCGGGGGTGGGGTGCAGATGCACCTGCGTGTCGGCGATAAAGAGCGGCCCGTCTTCGAGGATCATCATCGACAAAGCACCATGCGGCCGCAGACCGTCCCGACCCAGCACCTGTTCGACGTAATTCATATGCCAACGGAACTCACCAAAGGTGCCGCAGATCAGGCTGTCGGCCTCGCCGCGATGCACCATCACCGCACCGATCGCGGTGGTGTTGGTGCGCATGACCGCGCGGGCAATGTCGGGCGATACGCCGCGCCGGGCCATCAGCTGATGATAGGTTTCCCAATAGTCGCGGTAGCGCGGATCGTTTTCGGGGTTTACCAGATCCACGTTGTCGCCAAGTTTGAGGGTCAGGCCCGCCTTCTCGATCCGCCGTTCGATCACCTCGGGGCGGCCAATCAGGATCGGGCGTTCGACGGTTTCCTCAATGATCGCCTGCGCGGCGCGCAGCACCCGTTCATCTTCGCCTTCTGCAAAGACCAGGCGGCGCGGCGAGGTGCGGGCCGCCTCAAACACGGGCCGCATCAGCAATGCGGATTTGAACACAGATCCGTCCAGGCGGTGTTTATATGCCTCAAGATCGTCAATGGGCCGCGCCGCCACGCCGGTTTCCATCGCAGCCTTGGCGACGGCAGATGACACCACCCCGATCAGGCGCGGGTCAAAGGGTTTGGGGATCAGATAATCCGCCCCGAAGGTCAGTTGCTCGCCTTGGTAGGCTGCGGCGGCCTCGGCGGAGGTCGTTGCACGTGCGAGGGCGGCAATGCCGTCAATACAGGCCAGCTGCATCTCGTCATTGATGGTGGTGGCCCCGACATCCAATGCGCCCCGGAAGATGAAGGGAAAACACAGTACATTGTTGACCTGATTTGGAAAATCGGACCTGCCTGTGGCAATGATCGCATCCGGTGCCACGGCCCGCGCCAGATCCGGGAGGATTTCGGGCGTGGGATTGGCGAGGGCAAAAATGATCGGCCGCTTGGTCATCTTGCCGACCATTTCAGGGGACAATACGCCCGGCCCGGACAGGCCAAGGAACATGTCTGCGTCATGGATCACATCATCCAGCGTGCGCAGGTCCGTGGCTTGGGCATATTCGGCCTTGATCGGGTTCATATCGACCTCGCGGCCCTCGTAAACCAACCCGTGAATGTCACAAAGCCAGACGTTCTCGCGCTTAACGCCAAGTTTGAGCAGCATATTCAGACAGGCAATGCCCGCCGCGCCGCCGCCGGTTGAGACAATCTTGATATCCTCAAATTTCTTACCCGCCACATGCAGGGCGTTCTTGGCCGCCGCGCCGACAACAATGGCTGTGCCGTGCTGATCGTCGTGGAAAACCGGGATATTCATCCGTTCGCGGCAGATCCGTTCAACGGTAAAGCAATCGGGCGCTTTGATGTCTTCGAGATTGATCGCGCCAAAGGTGGGGCCAAGCGAACAGACAATATCAGCCAGCTTTTCCGGGTCACTTTCGTCCACCTCGATGTCAAAACAATCAATGCTGGCAAACTTCTTGAACAGGACCGCCTTGCCTTCCATCACCGGCTTGGAGGCCAGCGCACCAATATTGCCAAGCCCCAGAACCGCGGTGCCGTTTGTCACCACTGCCACCAGATTGGCACGGGACGTATAGAGCGCAGCCGTTGCGGGATCTTCCTTGATTTCAAGGCAGGCCTCGGCAACGCCGGGGGAATAGGCCCGTGCCAGATCACGCCCATTGGCCAATGGTTTGGTCGCTCGAATCTCAAGCTTGCCCGGCTTGGGAAAGGCATGATAATCAAGCGCGGCCTGACGGAGATTAGGCTTGTCGGACATGAAAAGGCTCCCTGAGAAAAATATGGTTTAGCGTTAAACTACTTTTTCGATCCAGCCAATACGACATTTCTGCGCACCGATCCGGTTTCACACTTTTAACAGATCGTAACGGCAAGCGGGTGGATAATCTGCGCAAATCCATCGTAACCTTATCGGAAGTGAATGAGTGACCCGAAAAAGAGAGCGCAATGTCCCAAGAATTAAGAGCCGCCGCCGTGCAGGTCCGCGAAAATGCGCATGCCCCCTATTCCAACTTCAAGGTAGGGGCGGCGATCCGTGCAGTGTCCGGTGCGGTCTATGTTGGCTGCAACGTCGAAAACGTGGCCTATCCCGAAGGCACCTGCGCCGAGGCGGGCGCGATTGCCGCGATGGTTGCTGCGGGCGAGACCGAGCTGACCGAAGCCTATGTGGTGGCAGGCAGTGAATTGCCGGTGACGCCCTGCGGCGGATGCCGTCAGAAGCTGGCCGAGTTTGGCGCCGGTGCAGTGCCCGTCACCATGGCGACAACTGCAGGCCTCGAAGAACATACAACTCTGGCAGATCTGTTGCCCGGTGCCTTTGCCGCCGCGCATATGGAGGGCTGAATGACCAACGCCCGAACCATATTGGCCAAACTGCGTCATCAAGAACCGCTGGATGCGTCCGAATTGGGTTGGGCCGCCGCCGCCCTTGCCAGCGGCGAGATGAGCGCCGCCCAAGCAGGCGCATTTGCCATGGGGATTTGCCGCAATGGTCTGGATGACGCGGGCCGTGTGGCGCTGACGCTGGCGATGCGCGATTCCGGGCATGTGCTGAAATGGGATCTGAACGGGCCCGTGCTGGACAAACATTCCACCGGCGGTGTCGGGGATTGTGTGTCCTTGATTCTTGCGCCCGCCTTGGCGGCTTGCGGGGCTTTTGTGCCGATGATTTCTGGGCGCGGCCTTGGCCATACAGGCGGCACGCTGGACAAGCTGGAGGCCATACCGGGCGTGACGACGCAAGTCGAGGAGGCACGCTTGCACGACATCGTGCGTCAGGTCGGCTGTGCCATCGTCGGGGCCACGGGCAACATCGCGCCCGCGGACAAGCGGCTTTATGCGGTGCGTGATGTGACTTCTACGGTGGATTCGCTGGATCTGATCACCGCGTCGATCCTCAGCAAAAAACTGGCCGCCAGTCTTGAGGGGCTGGTGCTGGACGTGAAAGTCGGAAGCGGTGCTTTTATGAAAGAGCTTCCGGAAGCGCAGGCTTTGGCAAAGGCGCTGACCGCAACGGCCAATGCTGCCGGTTGCCGCACAACGGCGGTGATCAGCGACATGAACCAACCTTTGGTGCCGAGTCTTGGCAATGCGCTTGAGGTGGCAGAGGTGATGCGCGTGCTGCGCGGAGATGAGCAGGGTCCGATTATCGATGTGGCGGCGGCGCTTGGCGGTGTGTTGTTGGCCAATGGCGGTTTGGCGCAGGATGTGCAGGCAGGCGCAGATGCGATTGTGACTGCCATCCGCTCGGGTGCCGCGGCAGAGGTGTTTGGCAAAATGCTGGCTGCCTTGGGCGGGCCGGTCAGCTTTGTCGAAAACTGGCAGCGATTTTTGCCCGAGGCCACGGTGATCCGCGCGGTCAAGGCCACCAGTGCGGGCTATGTCACAGCAATCGACGGCGAGGCGCTAGGCCTTGCTGTGGTGGAACTGGGCGGCGGGCGCAAAATCGAAAGCGACGAGGTGAACCCGGCGGTTGGCCTGTCAGAAGTGGTGCGGCTGGGCGAAAGGGTGACACGCGGGCAAACCTTGGCCGTCGTCCATGCCAGCCGGTCGGATCTGGCGGATCAGGCGGTCGCGGCGGTGCGGGCCGCGATGACCCTGTCGGACAAGCGGGCAGACCTGCCTGATCTGATCATCGAAAGGGTAGGATAATGGCGCGTGCATTCTTGGTGGTGATGGATAGCGTCGGCATTGGCGGCGCGCCGGATGCGGACCAGTTTTTCAACGGGGATCAGCCTGATACCGGAGCCAATACGCTGGGCCATATTGCGCAGGCCTGTGCGGCGGGCAGGGCCGAAGAGGGGCGCAGCGGGCCGTTAAAACTGCCGGTGCTTTCGGCGCTTGGCCTTGGTGCGGCGGTTAAACTGGCCAGCGGTCTGGATCTGCCGGACCTGCATGCAGAGATCAAAGGCGGCTGGGGCGCGGCCACCGAAGTTTCGCGCGGCAAGGATACGCCATCAGGGCATTGGGAACTGGCCGGATTGCCCGTGCCGTGGGATTGGCATTACTTCCCGGACGAGACGCCAGCCTTTCCTGATCCTGTTACTGCGCATTTGGCGAAGATGGCCGGAACCGAGGGGATCTTGGGCAATTGCCATGCCTCTGGCACGGCAGTCATTGCTGATCTGGGAGCGGAGCACTGCGAAACAGGTTGGCCGATCTGCTACACTTCTGCCGATTCCGTTTTGCAGATCGCCGCGCATGAGAACCACTTTGGGCTCGACCGCCTGTTGGATCTTTGCCGCGCCGTTGCGCCGATGTTGCATGAGATGAAAGTCGGCCGCGTGATCGCGCGGCCCTTCGTCGGCGATGCCGCCAGCGGGTTTGAACGCACTGCCAACCGCCGTGATTTTGCGATTATGCCCCCCAAGCCGGTGTTGACCAATTGGGTGCAAGACGCGGGCGGTAAGGTCTATGCCATTGGCAAGATTGGCGATATTTTCTCAATGCAGGGGATTGATGAGGTCCGCAAAGGACGTGACGCGGCGCTGATGGGACATTTGGGTGATTTGGTGGATGAGGCGGAAGACGGATCATTTACCTTTGCCAATTTTGTGGAATTCGACAGTGAATATGGTCACCGCCGCGATGTGTCCGGCTATGCCCGTGCGCTGGAGTGGTTTGACCGTGAGATTGGGCAGATCATGGCGCGGCTGCGGCCGGGTGATCTTATGGTCCTGACCGCCGATCACGGCAATGACCCGACGTGGATCGGCACCGATCACACCCGGGAACGGGTGCCCGTGCTGGTGACAGGCGGGGCGCAGGGGCCACTGGGGCATATCGGCTTTGCCGATGTGGCGCATTTGGTGGCAGACCATTTGGGGGTCGCTCCACAGACGTAAACGTTGATATGGGGGCCAGCCCCCACCGGCAAAGCCGGTTCCCCCGGAGTACTTTTGGCCAAAAAGGGAGGGGGGCTGCGCTTGCGGCGGCGGGCGTTTCGGGCCAAAAGACATGTAAACCAAAGGAGCTGCCCCATGTCCCATGCCGCCGACCATCTGACTGTTGTTGATCACCCGCTGGTGCAGCACAAATTGACCATCATGCGCGACAAGGAAACGCCGACAGCGGTGTTCCGTCAGTTGCTGCGCGAGATCAGCCAGCTGTTGGCTTATGAGGTCACGCGCGGCCTGCCGATGACGACCAAAGAGATCGAAACCCCGATGCAGACCATGAGTGCGCCAACTCTGGACGGAAAAAAGCTGGCGCTGATTTCGATCCTGCGGGCGGGCAATGGCCTATTGGATGGGGTGCTTGAGTTGATCCCCTCGGCGCGGGTTGGGTTTGTCGGGCTGTACCGTGATGAGGAAACGCTCAAGCCGGTACAGTATTATTTCAAGGTGCCTGAGGCGCTGGATGACCGGTTGGTGATTGCCGTTGATCCGATGCTGGCGACGGGAAATTCGTCGGTGGCAGCGATTGATCTGCTCAAGAAATCCGGCGCAACCAACATTCGGTTTCTGTGTCTTTTGGCAGCGCCTGAAGGTGTGGCGCGGATGCGTGAGGCCCATCCAGATGTGCCGATCGTGACCGCGGCCTTGGATGAGCGGCTCAATGAGGTTGGCTATATCGTGCCAGGCCTCGGGGACGCGGGCGACCGGATGTTCGGGACCAAATAATTCGGGCCATGCTTTCACGCGTTGCGTGTATTTCTGACCCTAGACTTGGGCGGCCTGCTGGTGCATTCTGACAACATCTTGTGTGTGGGGACACGTTATGAAGATCATCAGATTGATTGCAGCTTCAGCTTTGGCCGGTGGACTTGGCTTGGGCCTTGCTCAGGCCCAGACAGCAGAACGGCAACCGACAGAGTTTCCGCCTGATAGCTTCAAGGGCAAGCAATATGTCGACAGTGAGGGATGCGTTTTTATCCGCGCGGGCATTGACGGCAACGTGTCCTGGGTGCCGCGTGTCACGCGGGATCGCAAGATCGTTTGCGGCTTTGCACCCAGCCTGCCATCGCAGGTGGCCAGCGCCGAAGTGGTCCCGGAAGAAACCGACGTGGCAGCTGCAGCGCCGGAGACATCGCCATCCCCAGTGGTGAAACCTGAGCGCACTGCGGAGGCCAAAGCCAAGCCGCGCCGGAAGGCGCCGGTTGTGCGCCGCCAGACCGCGCCCAAGCCGGTTCCTGTGGCATCGGTTGATGTGTTTCCCAAGCCGCCTGTCAATCTGCGGACCGCAGCCTCAGGACGGGTTGAGATCACCCCGCAAACCCGCATCGCGCCCGTTCATGTGGTGGCAAACCGCGTGAACACCCGAAATGTCACAATCCCGCGTGGCTATCGCCGGGTTTGGGATGATGACCGTCTGAACCCCCACCGCGCCGAACAGAATCTTGACGGGCGCAACGACATGCTGCTGGTCTGGACCCAGACCGTGCCGCGTCGTTTGATTGATCAGCGCAGCGGGCGCGATATGACGGCCAGCGTGCCACTCGTTTATCCTTATGTCGATTTGGCCCGGCAACGGCAGGGCTTGGGCGAAGTGACCATCGTCGAGAAAGACGGGCAGCGGATGAAGCGGATCATTCGCAATCAAAGGCCGGTTGCGGTTGTGCGCCCGCCGGTTCTGTCGTCGCGGTCCGCGCCCAAGGTGCCATTGGCCAGGCCGGAGGTCCGCGTTGCACCTAAAGTCACAGACAACGCGACCCGCTATATTCAGATTGGTCTTTTCACGACGCCGGCCAAGGCAAAGGCGGCGGCACAACGGATTGCGCGGATGGGGATGCCGGCCCGTATCGGCAAAAAACGGCAGGGCGGAAAGCTCTACAGCATGGTGCAAGCGGGACCGTTTGCGGGACAAGCTGCTGCGCAAGTGGCGCAAAAGAAGGTGATCGGTGCCGGCTACGACGGGCGCGTTCTGCAGGACTGACCCTGGTATCCAGATTTGAGTTTTGGCCAGTCGGTGATGATCCGGCTGGTCATTTCTTTTGCCCAAAGCGTGTTGAGCTGCGCATTGGGGTGGAAGCCGTCCGAGGCCATCAGCCCTGGATCAGCCGGAAGATCAAACGGCACATAGGTCAGGTCGGCGGTTTCGGCGGCATGGCGCTGCATCGTGGTCTCGAAGGCTTGGGCGTGGCGGCCAAGGGTCCAGCGCAGGGGCTGTGGCAGCAATGGAAACGCGCCCATCGGAGGTACGCCGGACAGATACATCCGGCGCGGATCATGGCGTGCCCTGAGGTCGTCAAATAGCGCCATTTGTTGACGCAGCCATGTCCGGCGGGGCAGCAGCCGGGTTACATCATTTACCCCCAATGCGGTGACAATGATATCGGCGGGATCGGCGGCTGTGTTTTGCAGGCGCATTCGCGTGCTTTTTGTGGTTGCTCCGGACAAGGCGTCCAGTTGCCATGAAACGGTGAACTGGCTTACAAGCGCAGCGGCCAGTTGCCCGCTGAGTGCCTCCGTTTGGGTTTGCACGCCAACACCAGCGGCGGAGCTGTCACCGACGATCCGCAGGCGCAGAGGCGGGCCACTGCCCAACACACCCGATCTGGGTCCAGCCGCCTCGGGCAACCGCTGGGCAATGCGTCTGACTTTGAAGGCTTGGGCAATCAACAGCGGGGACAGGGCCAAGCGGGCCATGGTGTCCAACACGGCGTTAACCCCCGCAGATGTTTTGCAGGCGCAGCCAGTTGGCGTCAGACATCAAAGGTTCGGTGAGCTTTCCATTCATCGGATCGCCTTCGATCAGGTGCAGAACCGTCTCGCCTGTGATGTCGCGGGCATAGGCGTAGGGAGTGCTGCGCAGCTCTGCCGCGCCAAAACGGGCCAGCTGCGCGGCGACATCCGGCGCATCGGGGGGCGTTGTGGTCAGATGCTCAGCATAGGTTGCGAGGGCGGCAGGGGCGACATCCCCGGTGGTCAACAGGCGGAAATTCTCGCGGATGCCGACGACCTCAAGCAGATCGCGCAACGGGTCTTTGGCGGCGCGGCGGGTCATTTCCGTCAGGATATATCCGGCGGCCACGTCCGGCTCTTCCCAGTCCTCGACCACGTCGCGGTCGAGCACGATCACGCCGCCGGGCAGATGCAGGCTGTGTTGCGGCATCTCGGGCAGGATCGCCAGCTTGCCCGCGCCGAGCCGCTTGGAGAGCAGGCCAAGGGCGGCCAGCCCGCTTGCGTCAGTGCAGCGCGTGCCCGAGACACGTTCAATCCGTTTAAGGAGTTCCGCACCAATGGCGGCGCGTTTGACCTGTGGCACGACCCGCAAGGTGTGGTCCTGCATCGCGCCGGGCAACCAAAAGAGCGCCAGCGCAAGCACCACAACCACCGAGACCAGAACCCCAAGCCAGCGCAGACGCCCCGGTTTCGGGCGGCTTTTGTGGATACGGCGGCGCAGTTTTTCAATCCCCGCGACCATTTCGGTCTCGTTTTCCGGCAGTTCAAGTGTCTCGCCCGGATCGCCGTCAGGATGATAGAGCGCCGGCACCTCTTCGGGGTTGGCCCGTTCAACAGCTGCGATAGACCAATGCGCCAGCGGTTGATCTTTCATGTCCGTCAGAGTCAGGGTGGCATCGCCCAAAGACACGATCACTTCGCGCCGCTGGGCGTCGGGGCTGGCACGCCACAGGCCCGTCGCTTCGAGACGGGCGTATTCTCTGAGGGCGGTCATGGGTTTGCTGCACTGCCTTTGTTATCTGTTCAATTTAACACAGAGGCGAAACGGGGCAATGGGGCAATGGGCAGAATGCGCCCAATGCCCATGGTTCTCAGCGCAAGTGACCGGCGATGGTGCGCAGCTCGAACTTCTGAATTTTACCGGTTGAGGTTTTTGGTAGCTCTTGAAAGATCACCCTTTTGGGCGCTTTGAAGCCTGCAAGCGTTTGCCGGACAAAGGCGATCAATGCCGCTTCGTCCCCCTCTGCGCCGGGTTTGAGCTCCACAAAGGCACAGGGCACTTCGCCCCATTTCTCATCGGGTTTGGCGACGACAGCTGCAAGATTGACGTCCGGATGCTCCATCAGGACACCTTCAACCTCGACGGACGAGATGTTTTCACCGCCCGAGATGATGATGTCTTTTGCGCGATCGGCGATCTGGATGTAGCCGTCCTCATGTTGCACGGCCAAGTCGCCGGAATGGAAATAGCCGCCAGCAAAAGCTTCGGCAGTAGCGTCGGGGTTTTTTAGGTATCCTTTCATCACCGAATTGCCGCGGATCATGATCTCACCCTGGGTGGTGCCATCGCGGGGGATCTGGCGGATCTTGCTGTCGGTGACAGTGATGTGGTCCATCATCGGCATGGCCACACCCTGACGGGCCTTGATCGCGGCGCGGGCGGATTGATCCAGCGTTTCCCAATCCTCACTGCGCCACAGGCATTCGGTGACATGGCCATAGGTTTCGGTGAGGCCGTAAACTTGGGTTACGTTGAATCCCAGCTTTTCAATCTTGGCGAGGGTGGCCGGGGCAGGGGGCGCACCGGCGGTAAAAACCTCCACCTGATGATCAAAGGCGCGGCGTTCGGTGTCGGATGCGTTGACCACCATGTTCAGAACGATGGGCGCCCCGCCAAAATGGGTGACCCCTTCATCCGCGATGGCATTGTAGATCGCCCCTGCGGTTACATCGCGGCAACAGACCAAGGTGCCGCCGATCAGCGGCATCATCCATGTGTGGTTCCAACCGTTGCAGTGAAACAGTGGCACGATCTGCATGAACACCGGATGCAGCACCATCCGCCATGAGATCACCGTGCCCATGGTCATCAGATAGGCGCCGCGGTGGTGGTAAACCACGCCTTTGGGCCGTCCGGTGGTGCCTGAGGTGTAATTGAGTGCGAGGCTTTCCCATTCGTCCTGCGGCATGAGCCAGGCAAATTCCACATTGCCGGTTTTCAGAAAATCCTCGTATTGTGGATGGCGGCCAGAGGGCTTGTGCCGTGAATTGGGATCGACCACCTCGATGATCTTGGGCGGGGTGCCATCCATCAGCGCGGCGGCAGTTTCGGCCAGGTCCATAAATTCACTGTCCACAAGCAGCACCTTGGCGCCGCCGTGATCAAAGATATAGGCGACCGTTCCGGCGTCCAGCCGGGTGTTGATGGTGTTCAGGACCGCACCGCAGGCCGGAACCCCGAAATGGGCCTCGGCCTGTGCAGGCAGGTTGGGAATGAGCGTTGCCACAACATCACCGGGTTTCACCCCGATCCCCACCAGCGCAGAGGCCAGGCAGGTGCACCGTTCGTAGTATTCGCCGTAATTCACGCGGTGATCGCCATAAACAACCGCCGTGCGTGCCGGAAACACCTCGGCGGCGCGGCGCAGATGCGACAGCGGCGTCAGGGGCACATAATTGGCGGCGCATTTGTCCAGCCCGGTTTCGTCCTGCATCCAACCCATGACCTGTCTCCCCGAATTCATGTCGCTTTGGGGGTTGAATATTGCTGGCTGTGCGTGACTTTGGAAGGGCTGATTTGCACAAAGGGGCGCAAGTGAACGAACAATCGACAAAGCCCGCGCTGGCCGCGATCTCTGTGCTGGGCGGAATGGCGGCCCTTGGGCTGACCGACAACTTCGTGCCGCATATTTCGGAACGGGGGTCGCTGTGGCAGTTCCACCTTGTGCGCTCGGTGATGGCCTTTGTGGTCTTGGGGGCTGTGGTGGCATTCGGCTACGGCAGTTTGCGGGCCAAGCAGCCCATCGCGGTGCTGGGGCGCAGTCTGTTTCAAGCCGGTGCAATGCTGATCTATTTTGGCTGCCTGTCCGTGCTGCCGATTGGCGTGGTGGTGGCGGGCCTGTTTACATCACCGTTGTTTGTGGTGCTGATCTCGATCCTGTTTCAAGGCAAATCCGTAGGCCTGTTCCGTTGGGCGGCGGTGGTGATCGGCTTTGTCGGCGCTTTGATGGTGATCCGCCCCGATCCTTCCGCGCTGGACCCGATCAGTTTCCTGCCCATCGTGGCGGGGTTGCTTTACGCTATTGGCGCAGTGGCCACGCGGGCGTGGTGCGAGGGGGAAAGCACGTTGACCCTGACCGCCGGATTCTTCGGAATGCTGGGTGTGTTTGGCCTTATTGGGGTGTTTGTTGTCTCTAGCGAGGCACCGGCAGGGCACGATGGTTTTGTGCTGCGCTCCTGGGGGCCGCTGGACGCGGAGATGCTGTTCTGGTTCGCGGTACAGGCGGTTGGCTCACTCATCGGGATCGGCTTGATCTTTCGGGGGTATCTGCTGGGTGAGGCCAGTCATGTGGCCGTCTTTGAATACTCTCTGCTGGTCTTTGCCAGCTTTTGGGCATGGGTTCTTTGGGATCAAACCGTGCCGGTGTTGGGGTTGTTTGGCATGGTCTTGATCGCCCTTGCGGGCAGCATCATCGCCCTGCGCAGCACGGCCCCGGTTGGCGCGGGCCGGGTGCCGGAATAGGATGCGGATATGATCATCAGCCGCGGGCGGTCCTATCTCTTTGTGCATATTCCCAAAACCGGTGGCACCTCCATGGCGCTGGCGCTTGAGGGCCGCGCAATGAAGGACGATGTGATGATCGGAGACACGCCCAAGGCGGTCAAACGGCGGCGTCGCCTAAATGATGTGCAAACCGCCGGGCGGCTTTGGAAACACAGCACATTGGCCGATATTGATGGATTGATCGGTGCGGATGAGATCGCGGATCTCTTCACTTTCACCCTTGTGCGCAACCCGTGGGATCGCACGGTCAGCTATTATCACTGGTTGCGCGAGCAGACATTTGATCATGCATCGGTCAGGCTGGCCAAGACGCAGGATTTTGAGGGTTTCGTATCTGATCCACAGACGCAGCAAAGCCTGCGCCAGTGGCCTGCCCGTCGCTATATGACGGATGTCAACGGAACGGAGCAGTGCCGCGCCTATATCCGCCTTGAACATCTGGCCGAGGATGCCGCACCGCTTTGGGCGCATCTGGGGTTTGAACTGGAACTGCCGCTGAGCAATGCATCGGTGCGGGAAACAGATTACCGGCGCTATTATTCCCCGGCGACGCGCGAAACTGTTGCCGAGTGTTGCGCAGAAGATATCGCGCGATTTGGGTATGCCTACGATTAACGGGGCCGGATCAGTCGTCCGTAGAAGCCGCCGCCAAGGTCGGAACCCAGTCTTGCGCCCAATCCCCCAGCGGCTCCAGCCGTTTGAACAGGTCGCGCCCATCTGCCGTCAGGCTGTAGCCATCATCGGCCCTGTCAACCAAACCAACGGCCCGCAATTCCTTCAGGCGGGTGTTCAGCACACTGGGTGAGGCGCTGTCACATCTGGCCTGCAAGTCTCTGAAATTGCGGTTCTTGTCGCTGAGGTTCCATAAGATTCCCATCGCCCAGCGACGGCTGAGCAGGTCAAAGAGCACCATGATGGGTTGACCACTTTTCGATCCGCGAACGGCAGTTCCGGGTTTCGGAAGGCGTATGTCTTTTGTCATTCTGGTCTTGCTACTAAAAATGTAGCAACCTATGCTATTATTTTCGTAGCAAAGGATGCCCCAGCCATGTCACAAAAAGCAAGCCCCTCGGATATCGCGCTTTGGCTCGCGCTCGCCGCGATGTGGAGCTCGTCTTATGGCGTGATCAAACTGGGCGTCGAGACCCTTGACCCGATGACGCTTGTGGCGGGCCGTATGGTGATCGGGGCGGCCGTCATCCTTGCGGTTTTGATGCTGCGGGGGCAACGCCTGTCAACGCGGCCCCGTGATTGGACGTCTTATCTGATCACCGGAATGTTGGGCAGCACGGTGCCGTTCTTACTGATCACCTTTGGCGAGCAAACGGTCGACAGCGCATTGGCGTCCATATTGATGGGGGTGGCACCTGTGGCCACGGTTCTATTGGCAGCTTTGACCTTTGCCGATGAACGGCTGACAACGCGGGTGACTTTAGGGGTTGGTTTGGCCCTGATCGGGGTTGTGACCTTGGTTGGCCCTGCGGCTCTTTCTGGGCTGGGCGATGACCTGAGCGGTCAATTGGCCATCGTCGGTGCAACGCTTTGTTATGCCGCCGGAACGATCTACGTCAAAGCATATGTGAAAAGGCCAGCAATGGAAATGGCGGCGGGCTCCATGCTGGTCGGGGCCATCGTGGCCTGTGTCATCGCAACGGTTTGGGGGAAAGGCATCACGGGCGTTGATTTGTCGCCGCGATCCATTGGCGCGGTTGTCTATCTGGGGCTTTTCTCAACCGCCGCGGCCAATTTGATCTATTTCCATCTGGTGCCCCGCCTCGGGGCAACACGGATGTCGCAGATCAACTTTGCCGTGCCTGTGGGCGGCAGTCTGATTGGCGTTGGACTATTGGGCGAAACACTCGCGCCCAGTCAAATGCTGGCCCTTGGGATCATATCAGGCGCGGTCTATCTAGTGCTGTCTGCGAAACGCCAGCCGTCGGTCAGACCTGCGATCAAGGCATGATCGGGTCAAGCTCGGCATAGTCTGGTAAGGTCCGGTCGATCTGCTTGCCGCCACGCAACACGATCCGGTTCGATTGCGGGCGGGCCAACATTTCGGTCCAGGTGCGGGCGCGGCAAATCACCAGATCGGCGGGTTGGCCGATGGCAAGGGACGGCGCGCGAAATCCGCAGGCCTGTGCCGGATTGGTAGAAAATGCGCGAGTCCAATCATAGCTCGAATGGTCCAGTTGCGCGATGCGCGTGGCCTCGCGCATCACCTCGATCATGTCCAGATCGCCATAGGCATAAAACGGATCGCGTGTGTTGTCGGAGGCAAAGCTGACATTGATCCCGCGCTGCGCCATTTCATGTACCAAGGTGATCCCCCGCCAACGCGGCGTGCGGCCCGCCCGGCGGTCTTGCAGGTACATGTTGCACATCGAAAGGCTGACAACGTTGAGACCTGCCTTGGCAACCAAATCGAGGGTTTGCTTGGCTTCGGCCTCTTCCTGCATGGCCAGTGAACAGCAATGGCCGACGGTGACCGGGGCATCAAACCCCAACTCCAGAACCGTTTCCGCGATCAGCCGTAGATAGTTGGAGGAGGGATCAGCGGTTTCGTCCACATGCATATCAACGGCCAAGCCGCGCGCCTCGGCAATGGTCAGAAATTCTTGCACGGCGCGGCGCGGGTCCGGCATGGGATATGTGGCACATCCCAATATTCCACCGTATTGCGCCACCAAATCGGCGGTGCGGGCAAAAGCGGGATCCGTGACCGCCTCGGCCAAGCCAACAAGGCAAACCGCCTGCAAGGTGATCCGGTCTGCCCATTCTTGTTGCACCTCCCGAAACACGGGCCAACTGATGACGTCCTGAGGGGCAGCGCTGTCGAGATGGGTGCGGATGGCACTGGTGCCGTGGGCATAGGCGCAGCGCAGGGAAAAATCCATGCGGCGGCGCAGATCATCCGCAGACCAACGGGCCTGCCGGTCCGGTTGCACCGCACCTATCGCCCCGTCAAAACTGCCATCAGGATTGGCGGCACGGGGCCAGATGTGCCCCTTGTCGAGATGCGTGTGCATGTCGGTGAAGGGCGCAAAGGCCATCGCGCCGCCCATATCTATCACATCGGCCTGTGGATGCAGGCCGCAGAACCGGCCATTCTCAATGCTGATGTCGATGCGGCGCAGATCGCCGGTTTGCCCCAGATAACAGGCTGGAACTGTGAGGTTCTTCAGGGTGAGCGGCCCTTTGGGCAGATCTTTGAAATCCATATGCGGTGTCGCCTCTTGCCCTGCGTTGGTGGTGCGTTGACTTTGCGGCGATGGGCGTTCCTGTCAAGCGCCCGCGTTGCGCTGAGACGCAAAACGGGGCGCCGCAGCGCCCCGTTTGTGATGGCAGTTTGCTTGTGCCCAAGCTTACGCGGCTGCGGCGGCCTTCGGGCCAAAGCGGCCATAGAACGTCTGGTTCTTCTCAGCCATTTCGCGCAGCAGATCGGGGCATTTAAAGCGCGGGCCGAACTTCGCTTCCAACTGGTCACAACGTTCTGCCGCATAAGGCGTTCCGATCATGTCCAGCCAGCTCAGCGGGCCGCCTGTTGCGGGGGCAAAGCCCCAACCCAGGATCGCGCCAACGTCGCCTTCGCGGATGTCCATCAGAACACCTTCTTCCAGAGCGCGGACGGCTTCGAGCACCTGAACAAACATCAACCGGTCCTGCACTTCTTGCAGGTCTGGCTGTTCTTCGGCCAAAGGATATTTGTCGTGGATGCCTTTCCAGTACCCAATGCGCTTGCCTTTTTCGTCATAGTCGAAATAGCCCGCATTGGCCTTGCGGCCCAAACGGCCCAGATCTTCCATCCAGACGATCAGATCATCCGCTTCGGAGGCCGGGTATTCATTGCCCATCGCCGCCTTGGTCGCCCGCATGATCTTGGTTGCCAGATCAATGGAGGTCTCATCGCCCAGTTGGATCGGGCCTACGGGGAAGCCGAGCATCTGCGCGGCGTTATCGATCAGCACGGGCGCCACACCTTCGGTGACCATCCGTGTGGCCTCGTTGCCGTAAGGGATGATGCAACGGTTGGCGTAGAAGAACCGCGCGTCGTTGACCACAATCGGGGTCTTGCGGATCTGGCGCACGTAATCCAGCGCCTTGGCCACCGCACGGTCACCGGTGTTGGCGCCTTTGATGATCTCCACCAGCAACATCCGTTCCACGGGGGAGAAGAAGTGAATGCCGATGAATTGGTCCTGACGTGAGGACGCCTTGGCCAGATCAGTGATCGGCAGGGTCGAGGTGTTGGAGGCAAAGATGCAATCCTCGGGGATCACGGCTTCGACCTTTTGGGTCATCTCGGCCTTGACCTTGGGATCTTCAAACACCGCTTCGATGATCAGATCGCAACCCTTCAGCGCATCGAGATCCGGCGTTGCCGTGATCAGGTTCAACAGAGCTTCTTTCTTTTCCGGCGTGGCCTTTTTGCGGGCGATGCCCTTGTCCATAAAGGCCTCTGAATAGGCTTTGCCCTTGTCGGCGGCGGCTTGGTCCCGGTCGATCAGAACAACCTCGATCCCGGCCTGTGCGGAGACCAGAGCGATGCCTGCACCCATCATGCCCGCGCCCAGCACACCCAGCTTTTTCACGCGCTGATCAGAGATACCTTCGGGGCGTACAGCGCCTTTTTCCAAGGCTTCCTTGTTCAGGAACAAAGACCGGATCATCGCAGAGGACGAGGGGTTCATCAGAACATTGGTGAACCAACGCGCCTCGATCTTGAGCGCGGTGTCAAAAGGCACCAAGGCGCCTTCGTATACGGCAGAAAGCAAGGCTTTGGCGGCAGGAAACGCGCCTTTGGTCTTGCCATGAACCATTGCGCTGGCGCCCACGAAGGTCATGAAACCGGCCGGGTGGTAGGGGGCACCACCGGGCATTTTGTAGCCCTTGGCATCCCATGGTTTGACCAGATCGGCGTCCTTGGCGTTCAACACCCATTCACGGGCGGCGGCCATTGGATCATCGGCCACTTCGTCGATCAAACCGGCCTTGGCGGCGGCGGCAGGGGCAACCATCTTGCCTTCGAGCAGGAAGGAAGAGGCGGCCATCGCGCCCAGTTTGCGCACCAGACGGGTTGTGCCGCCCGCGCCAGGGAAAATCCCGACGAGGATTTCTGGCAAGCCGATGCGTGCCTTGGGGTTGTCCGCGCAGAAAATCCGGTGCGTCGCCAATGGCAGTTCCAGCCCGATGCCAGCGGCGGTGCCGGGCAGGGCCGCGGCTATTGGCTTGCCGCCCTTCAGCGTCTTTGGGTCCATGCCCGCGCGTTCGATCTTGCGCAGCAGATGGTGCATCCGCATGGTGCCTTCGAACAGGCCCTTGGCAGGGTCGTCGCCTGCATCGGCCTTCATCTTGGCCAGCAGGTTGAGGTCCATCCCACCCGCAAAGGAACCGTCCTTGCCAGAGGTGATGATGATGCCTTTTACGGCGTCGTCACCCAGCGCCTGATCAATCAGCGCGTCCAGTTCTGTCAGCCCGTCGATGGACATCACGTTCATGGTCTTGTCCGCGACATCCCATGTGATGACAGCAACGCCTTCGCTGTCGGTGGTCATTGTAAAATCGGTCATATCTTGTCTCCTGATCCGCGCTTACACGCGCTCAATGATGGTCGCGGCGCCCATGCCGGATGCGATGCAAAGGGTGGCGAGACCCACCTCTTTGTCCGCCCGCTCAAGCTCATCGAGCAAGGTGCCGATGATCATCGCGCCAGTGGCGCCCAACGGGTGACCCATGGCGATAGAGCCGCCGTTTACGTTGACCTTGTCATGGTCCACGCCAAAGGCATCCATGAACAGCATCACAACAGAGGCAAAGGCTTCGTTGACCTCGAACAAGTCGATGTCAGAAATGTTCATACCATTGTCCGCAAGGATCTTTTTCGTCGCGGGCACAGGGCCGGTCAACATGATGGTGGGGTCGGTGCCGATCTTGGTGGTGGCCCGGATACGGGCGCGGGGCTTGAGGCCGTATTTCTCGCCAAACTCCTTGTTGCCGATCAATACAGCAGCTGCGCCATCAACGATGCCCGAAGAGTTCCCGGCGTGGTGGATGTGGTTGATCTTTTCCAGATGCGGGTACTTCAGCATCGCCACTTTATCAAAGCCCGGCATGACTTCACCCATGGCCTGAAACGCGGGGTTCAAACTGCCCAGCGACTGCATGTCTGTTTGCGGGCGCATATATTCGTCGTGATCGAGAATGGTCAGCCCGTTCTGGTCCTTGACCTTGATCACGGAATTGGCAAAGCGGCCTTCGTCCCATGCTCTTTTCGCTCGCTGCTGCGATGCGATGGCCAGCTGATCCGCATCGTCGCGGGTAAAGCCGTATTCGGTGGCAATAATATCGGCCGAGATGCCCTGCGGGACAAAATACTGGTCAATAGCAAGGCTCGGATCGACGGCAATGGCGGCGCCGTCGCTGCCCATGGGTACGCGGCCCATCATTTCCACGCCGCCGGCGATATAGGCCATGCCGGCCCCGCCTTTGACCTGATTGGCCGCGAGGTTCACCGCTTCCATGCCAGAAGCGCAGAACCGGTTGATGGCCAGACCCGGAATGCGTTCATCCAGTTCAGAGCCCAGAACAGCGGTCCGGGCCAGACAGCCGCCCTGTTCCATCACCTGTGTGACATTGCCCCAGATCACATCCTCAACGGCGTGGCCTTCAAGGTTGTTGCGTTCCTTTACGGCGTTCAATGTCAGTGAGGACAGCCGTGCGGCGGTCACCTCATGCAGGGATCCGTCCTTGCGGCCCTTGCCGCGCGGTGTGCGCAATGCGTCATAAATATAAGCTTCGGTCATGTCTCTCTCCTTCAAGCGCGGTCAGCGGGGCTGCCGGGCATCAAATCGTATGGGGCTTTCCAGCCCGGTTCGTTGGACAGACGCGTGAGCCACGCGTCGATGTTGGGCCAATCCTTGCGGTCAAAACCGAAGGCTTCGGGGTAATACAGATAGCCGCAGCAGCTCAGGTCGGCGTTGGTCACGCCATCGCCGACAATCCATTCGCGGCCCACGAGGTGATTGTTGAGCACGGCATAGGCCGCCTTGAGGCGACCTTGATTGAAGGCGATCACCTCTGCCGGACGTTTGTCAGCGGGCAGGAAATTCATCAAGAAACGGGTCAGCCCGGCCATGGAGCTGAGCTTGTGATTGTCCCAGAGCACCCAGCGCAGGATTTCGCGCCGCTCTGCGTCGTCTTTGCCGCCGAACTTGCCTGACTTTTCGGACACATAGTCTTGGATAACCCCGGATTGGGTCAACCGCAGATCTCCGTCGATCATCACCGGCGCTTCGCCCATGGAATTTACGGTCGCGCGGTACTCGGGCGTGCGGGTTTCGCCACCGAAGAAATCGACCTTCACCGGTTCCCAGTCCAGACCGGACAATTGCAGCGCCAGTGCCGCCTTATAGGCATTGCCGGATTCGCCAAAGCAGTGGAGTTTGATGGTCATTGTTGATCCTTCCTGAATGTTGCACTGGGGGTTTCACACCCCCAGACCCCCGTGGAGATTTTTCTGGCCAAATGAAGCAGGGCGGGGTGCACAGCGGTGAGGGGTGCACGGGCGTGTCTTCATTTGGCTAGAAAAACTCAATCTTTCCTCTCGTCTGGCGCGGCGGGCGGCTACAGCCCGCGCGCGATCAATTCTTTCATAATCTCGTTGGTGCCGCCGTAGATACGCTGCACCCTGGCGTCGGCCCACATTTCGCCCACTGCATATTCCTGCATGAAGCCATAGCCGCCGTGCAATTGCAGACAGGCATCCAGAACTTCGCCCTGTGTATCGGTCAGCCAGTATTTCTGCATCGCGGCCTTTTCGACGGTCAGTTCGCCGCGCAAATGATCGGCGATGCATTCGTCGAGGAAGGCGCGGGAAACCATGGTTTTGGTCTTGCATTCCGCCAGTTGAAAGCGGGTGTTCTGAAACTGTGTCAGCGGCCCGCCAAAGGCTTCGCGTTCCTTGCAATAGGCGATGGTGCGTTCCACTGCGCCTTCCATGGCACCCACTGCGCCGCAGCCGATGATCAACCGTTCTTGCGGCAATTGCTGCATCATCTGGTAGAACCCCTGTCCCTCTTGTTGGCCGAGGATGTTCTCAGGCGGGATTTCGACGTTGTCAAAGAACAGCTCTGACGTGTCCGCCGCATGCAACCCGATTTTGTCGAGGTTGCGGCCACGCTGGAACCCGTCTGCGCCATCTGTTTCCAGAACCACCAGCGAAACCCCCTTGGAGCCTTCCGAAGGGTCAGTTTTGGCCGCCACGATGATCAGGTTGGCGTGCTGACCGTTGGTGATGAATGTCTTTTGGCCTGACAGGCGGTAGGCGTTGCCGTCGCGGATGGCCTTGGTCTTGATCCGCTGCACATCCGATCCGGTGGAGGGTTCGGTCATCGCAAGCGCCCCAACCATTTCGCCGGTGGCCATCTTGGGAAGCCAGCGTTTTTTCTGATCTTCGGTGCCATAGGCGAGGATGTAATGGGCCACGATGCCCGAGTGGATGCCATTGCCCCAGGACGCCAGATTGGCGCGGGAGCCTTCGATCAGGATGGCGGCCTCATGGCCAAAATCACCGCCCGCGCCGCCGTATTCCTCGGGAATGGACGGGCACAGCAGGCCCAACTCGCCCGCCTGGTTCCAGGTGTCGCGATCCATCTGGCCCTGCTTGCGCCATTTCTCGAAATGGGGGGACCATTCGGAAGTGATGAACTGCGCCGTCATCTCCGCAATCATGCGGTGTTCGTCGGTCATCCATGTCGATGTGGTGGCGGTCATCTGGGTCATTGCACCCCTCCCAAGGTGGCACGGATCAACGTTTGCGGTCGTCCAGTTCAGAGTTGAACAGGCGCAGGCGCGCGATCAGGTTTTCTTCGTTCATGACGCTGTTGAAATTCTCGAACAGAAACGACAGCGCCTCACCCTCGTCCAAACCAGCTTCTGCGCTGAACTTCTTGAGCCTGCGATAGCCTTCCTCGGTCATGGCGACGGGAAAGCGGCGGGTCAGGCGAAAGCGTTTTGGCATTGGGTCTCCGGCATGGAACTGGGTGGGGGTGACCCCACCCAGAAAGGTTCAAAACTGCGCGGCGTCAAGGGCCATCACGGTATCGGCACCGGACTGGATCCGTGTCAGGTGCAGTGCCGTGGCGGGCAGTTGCCGTGCCATGTAATAGCGGCCTGTCGCGAGCTTTGTCTCATAGAACGCGGCGTCACCGGTCCCGCCTGCAAGGGCGGTTTTTGCGGCCAGACCCATGCGAGCCCACATCAGGCCAAGGCAGACGTGGCCGAACATGTGCATAAAGTCGTTGGAGCCTGCCAGCGCATGGTTGGGGTTCTTCATGCCGTTCTGCATGAAATACATGCCCGCGCTCTGCAGATCCTTGCTGGCCGCCTTCAGCGGATCGAGGAAGTCTTTGTCGAACGCCGCGTCCTGACCGGCATGTTCCTTGATGAAGTTCTTCACCAGATCAAAGAAGGCCATCACATGTTTGCCACCGTCCTGAGCCAATTTACGGCCCACCAGATCCAGCGCCTGCACGCCGTTTGCGCCCTCGTAGATCATCGCGATACGGGCATCGCGGGTGAACTGGGACATGCCCCATTCTTCGATATAGCCGTGGCCGCCATAGACCTGCTGGGCCTTCACGGTCATGTCGTAACCTTGATCGGTCAAGAAGCCTTTGATCACCGGCGTCAGCAATGACACCAGCCCGTCGGCGTCTTTGTCGCCCGCGCGGTGGGCGGCGTCGATCATGGTCGCGCCCCAAAGAATGAAGGCGCGTGCGCCCTCGGCAAAGCTCTTCTGGTCCATCAGCGAGCGACGGATGTCGGGGTGTACGATCAGGGGATCGGCAGGCTTGTCAGGGTGCTCCGCGCCAGTCACGGCACGGCCCTGCAGGCGGTCCTTGGCGTATTCGGCAGCGTTCTGATATGCCACTTCCGCCGCAGCGAGACCTTGCATGCCAACACCCAGACGCGCTTCGTTCATCATGGTGAACATGGCGCGCATGCCTTTGTGTTCTTCGCCCAGCAGATAACCGGTGGCGCCGTCATAGTTCATCACGCAGGTGGAGTTGCCGTGGATGCCCATCTTTTCCTCGATGGAGCCAACCGCAACGCCATTGCGTTCACCCAAAGAGCCGTCTTCGTTGACGATGAACTTTGGCACGATGAAGAGAGAAACACCTTTGATCCCTTCGGGGCCGCCTTCGATCTTGGCCAGCACCAGATGGATGATGTTGTCGGCCATGTCATGCTCGCCGGACGAGATGAAAATCTTTTGACCCGTGATCTTGTATGACCCGTCTGCCTGTGGCGCGGCCTTGGTGCGCATCAGGCCCAGATCGGTGCCGCAATGCGGCTCCGTCAGGTTCATCGTGCCGGTCCATTCGCAGGAGACCATTTTGGGCAGATAGGTGTCTTTTTGCGCGTCCGTGCCGTGGGCCAGAATGGCCGAGGCGGCGCCATGGGTCAGACCTTGATACATGGTGAAGGCCTGGTTGGCGGCCGAGAACATCTCGCCCACTGCGGTGCCAACAACATAAGGCATGTTCTGCCCGCCATATTGCTCGGGCATGTCCAGGCCGGGCCAGCCGCCTTCTTTGACCTTCTCAAAGGCTTCCTTGAAACCCTTGGGCGTATAGACAACGCCGTTTTCAAGGCGGCAGCCTTCTTTGTCGCCCACCACGTTCAGTGGCGCGAGGACTTCGGAGGTGAGTTTGCCGGCCTCCTCGAGGATCGCCGAGGTGAAATCGGCCTCCAGCTCGTCATAGCCGGGAATAGTCGATCCGGTGATGTTCAGAACGTCGTGCAGGACAAATTGCAGGTCTTTTGTCGGGGCGGTGTAGCTGGGCATGAGTGTCTCCCTAAAGCTCGATTGGTCAGCTGATATTATTGAGGCAGGGGCGGATTACTCCGCCGCCTTGCGATTTTGATTCATGGAGGCGACGATCTTTTCGCCCCATTTGATCTGATCCTTGAGGTCATCGATGGCCTCGTTCAGCTCATCACGTTGCGAGATCATGTCTGCCAGGCGATCGCGGGCAATCTCATAGGTGCGGGCGATCTGGGTCTGCTGCTGGTCGCCCATGTGATAAAGGTCGAGCAGCTGGCGGATTTCCTCAAGGCTAAAGCCAAACCGCTTGCCGCGCAGGATCAGTTTGAGCCGGGCGCGGTCGCGTTTGGTGAACAGACGTTTCTGACCCTCGCGGATCGGAAAAAGCAGTTCTTTGGCTTCGTAAAAGCGCAGTGTGCGTGGGGTCACGTCGAATGCATCGCACATCTGACGGATCGTGAGTGTTTCAGTATTCATAGTCGTTTCCTTCGTAAGAAAAGCTACGTTCTGAAGCGCATTTGGGCGTTCGATGTCGTTCTTACAACAGTGATTGACGTTGACGTAAGCCGGACGTCGCGTCACTTTGGTGGTTGCGCAGGTTTTCGCCGGAAATCTCTGTGTTCACGCATTCTTGTGGTGGCCTTTTCAGAGGACGGGGCGGTATCAGGCGCTGCCTGGCCGAATCCCCTTTTGCGCCCCTTAGGCTGACAATTTCTGAATTTGTGCTACTTTATGGGTCGAACGGAGGAGACCATGACGGACGTTCCGCCGCTGAAAGACTTCGTGACAGATTGTGAGACTGCAAATCATCTGGCTGATTTGTGGCGTCTTTCTGTACGCTTTTTCGAAAGTCGTGGCATTGCGATGGTCAGCTATCATTCCGACACCGAAGTTGAGAACAGAGAACTTGGCACAATTGGCAAGTCGGGCATCCTGCAAAGCGGTTACCCCGAGGAATGGGTGTGCCAGTATATCGACGGAAAGCTGAGCCTGCTGGACCCAATGCCGGAACTTGCAGCCAAGATCGGGCGGCCTTTCTACTGGTCTGAGATCAACGATCTGGCCAATCTGACATATGAACAACAACGCTACATGGCCCTTCGGGCGGCTTCCGATCTGGGCGACGGGATTGCGCTGCAGGTCTACGGGCCGAACGCGCGCAATGCGCTTGTCTGTCTTGGCTTTGGTGACGGAACGCCAAAGCTGACTGCAGAGGCGATATTTGAATTGCAATGCGCGGCGCAGATTGCCCATCTGCGCTATTGCGCCATCTCGGGTGAACAGGATCGGGCCAAAGTGGATCTGTCCCCAAGGGAGCTAGAGGTGCTGCGCTGGATTGCCCGCGGAAAAAGCAACTCCGTCATCGCCGAGATTCTGGGCATCTCGCGGCATACGGTCGATACAATGACCCGCCGGATGTTTGACAAGCTGGACGTCAATGACCGCACCACCGCCGCAGTTCGGGGGCTCGGATCAGGTTTGTTGCAATTGCGCCGCAAACAGGTGGTGTAACGCAATTGCGTGACATGACCCGCCCTTGGGCAAGACCTAGCTAGCGCTAAACGCATTTTCCAATGAATTGTGAGCCAGAATGGCTTTTGAGGTAGAAATGACCGAGACCACGCTATGCAAAGCCCGTGCGCGGCCCGCAGAAGAGTTGCAAGAGGCCGTCATGCTGATTGAACGGGCCACCTATGATCTGGCAGAAACCGCACGCGGTGAAACCATCTCCGAGCTGATTGCGATTGCTGCGGATTTGCAGCGTGTCGTTGATGGGCTAATGACCAAACGCGCAAACAAGGTTAACTAGGCCGTTCTGTACGTCCGGCCTGTCTGGTCAGTCCAGCGCAATGGTTTTGGCTGTTTCGTCGCGCAATTTCTGCAACTCGTCGATGGCTTCGTCCAGTTGCACCCGCTGCTCCGCCAGCTCAAGCAATTGACCATCTGCCATTTCGACCCAGGCCCGCATCTGCGCCTCGGTGCCCTCGTGTTCGTAGATCAGCAACCACTGTCGAATGTCCTCAAGCGAAAAGCCGAACTTGCGGCCCCGCATGATTAATTTCATGCGCGCACTTTCGCGCGGTCCATAAAACCGCGCCCGTCCTTCGCGATCCGGTTCCAGCAGTTCAATGTACTCATAGTACCGCAGGGTCCGCGGTGTGACATCAAATTTGGCGCACATTTCTTTGAATGTCAGGCGGTCGTCTGCCATGTTCTGTCTCTCCTCTGGACCAAGCTATGATCATGCCAAGCCAAGCGCAAGCAGCGGGCTTGCCCTTTGTTGGTCACGCGATGATAAAGAGCCAAACCGCAGGCGAGGACCAACCTTCCATGTCAGACAAAATCAAGATGGCACGCCAGTTCATTCAGGCCCTGCCGCATTCCGTGGCGCTGGGCATGCATCTGGATGAACTGGACAATGGCACCGCCGTGATTTCGATGCCTTATTCGGATAAACTGATTGGCGATCCCAAGACCGGGGTTGTGCATGGTGGTGCGGTGTCGGCGCTTATGGACACCAGCTGCGGCGCGGCGGTCATGAGCCATCCCAGCAATCCGGCCGGCACCGCGACGCTTGATCTGCGGATCGAATATCTGCGTGCTGCGACGCCGGGGCAGACAATCACCACCCGCGCCACCTGCTATCACGTCACGCGCTCCGTCGCTTTTGTCCGCGCTGCCGCGTCAGATGATGACAACGAAAATCCGGTCGCCATCGCGACCGGCACCTTCACTGTGGAGGGCAATAAATGAGCAATCGCCGCCCGCCAGAGCCTGTTCAAGTGGTCAAAAAACGACGTGACGCAGTCTTGCGCACCATGGTCGAGGGGGTGCCCTACATCCAGTTTTTGGGCATTGAGTTTGAACGCCGGGGGGATGAGCTGACGGCCGTGATGCCGTTTGACCAGTCCCTGATCGGCAATCCCATTCTGCCGGCCCTGCACGGCGGGGCCACGGCGGCCTTTTTGGAGGTGACCGCGATCATCACCCTTAGCTGGGGATTGATATGGGAAGATATGGAAAGCGGCGCGTTGGATGTGAACAACCTTGATCATTCGCACCTGCCACGCCTGCCCAAAACTGTCGACTTCACGGTAGATTACCTGCGTACGGGCCTGCCGCGCGACGCCTATGCGCGGGCGCGGATCAACCGGTCTGGTCGGCGTTATGCGTCGGTGCATGTTGAGGCGTGGCAGGACAACCGCAGCAAGCTCTTTGCCCAGGCAACCGGCCACTTTGTGCTGCCCACGCGGCAGGGTTAATGACAGACCCGCTGCAAGATGCCGACCTGAGCGATAGGGAGCTTGGCCCGAAAGAGGCGGTGACTCACCGCCGTGTGTTGCATATTGCGCTGCCGATTGTGCTGTCCAATGCCACGGTGCCGATCCTTGGTGCAGTGGACACCGGTGTCGTGGGGCAGATGGGGCTGGCAGCGCCCATCGGCGCGGTGGGGCTGGGCGCGATCATCCTGTCGGCGCTTTACTGGATCTTCGGCTTTTTGCGCATGGGTACTGTTGGTCTGACCGCGCAGGCCGCAGGGCAGGGCGATCAGGCCGAGGTGGCTGCGCTCTTGAGCCGTGGCTTGATGATTGGTGCGGGGGCGGGTGCGGTCTTGGTGGCCCTGCAACTGCCGCTGTTCTGGGGCGCATTTCGGCTCGCGCCGGGATCGGCAGAGGTCGAAACGCTGGCCCATCAATATATGGCGGTGCGCATCTGGTCTGCCCCGGCGGCGATATCCCTTTATGCGATCACCGGATGGCTGATTGCGCAGGAACGCACCCGTGCGGTGCTGGTGCTGCAACTGTGGATGAACGGGCTGAATATCCTGCTGGATCTGTGGTTCGTGCTGGGTCTCGACTGGGGCGTGAGCGGCGTGGCCTTCGCCACCTTTATCGCCGAATGGAGCGGTGCCGCGCTGGGGCTGTGGTTCTGTCGGGGCGTGTTCCAAAGCGGCGCATGGCGTGATCGGCTGCAGGTCTTTTCCCGCGCCAGATGGGTGCGGATGATGGCGCTGAACGCGGATATTCTGCTGCGTTCGCTGCTGCTTCAGGCGATGTTCGTGGCCTTCCTGTTTGTCGGGGCGGGGTTTGGTGATGTCACGTTGGCGGCCAATCAGGTGCTCATGCAGTTCTTGATGATCACCTCCTATGCCCTTGATGGATTTGCCTTTTCCGCCGAGGCGATCGTGGGTCAGGCCTTTGGCGCAGGGCGGCGCGGTGTGCTGCGGCGCGGGGCGGTGCTGACCTCTGGCTGGGCGTTTTTCATTTGCTCATTGCTGATGATCGGCTTTTGGATCGCGGGCCCGTGGTTGATCGATCTGATGACCACCGCGCCCGACGTGCGCCTGGCCGCGCGGGAATTCCTGCCCTATGTGGTCTTGATGCCGGTGCTGGGCTGCGGCGCGTTCATGCTGGACGGGATCTTTATCGGAGCAACGCGGTCGCGCGACATGCGTGACATGATGCTTGTGTCATTCGTGATCTATGCAGCGGCGGCGTTGATCTTGGTGCCGTGGCTGGGCAATCACGGGCTTTGGGTGTCGATCTTGATTTCTTTCGTGGCGCGGACTGCAACCTTGGCGTGGCGATACCCGAAACTGGAAGCGGCAGTCTAGTCGTTTTCCTAAAGAAAACGGACCGGAAATTTTGAAATTTCCGGTGTGGTGCGGATCAGGCGTCGCGCGCCCGTTTCGATTTCTTTGAAGAAATCGGTTCGGAGTTCTTAAAAACTCCGATTTTAGAGCAGTGTTTTGACGTTCTCGGGTGGCCGGCCTATGACCGCCTGATCCCCCTTGATCACAATCGGACGTTCGATCAACGCAGGCTGTGCTGCCATGGCGCTGAGAAGTTCCGAGTCGGAGCTGTCCTTTCCAAGGCCCATATCCTTAAACGCCTTGTCCCCACTGCGCATCATCTCGATTAGTGGCGGCGTGCCAAGCGCCGCTCGGACGGCTTTGATCTCTGCCTCCGTCGGGGCATCGTCGAGGTATCTTCGGATCGCAACCTCTGCACCCGCCTCTTCGATCAAGGCCAGCGTTTGCCGCGATTTTGAGCAGCGCGGATTGTGCCAAATGATGATCATAACCAACCTTCCTTTGCAGTGCCGACAGCATCGGCCACGGTGGCAAACCCGTCACGGGCCAGCAGATCATCGAGACCCGTCGCAATTTCGGATACCAGTGAGAGCCCGCCATAAACCAGCGCGGTGTAGAGCTGCACCGCAGATGCGCCTGCGCGGATTTTTGTATAGGCCTGTTCCGCACTGGCGATCCCGCCCACACCCACCAACGGGATGTCCGTGAGCGTGGAAAGCCGCGCCAGAACGCGTGTGGATTTGTCGAACAGCGGCGCACCGGACAGACCCCCGGCCTCGGCCTTGTGCGGACTTTTCAGCCCGTCGCGGTCAAGCGTGGTGTTGGTGGCAATGATCGCGGCAACACCTGCGTTGTTGGCCACATCTGCCACATCCTCGATCTCGGCAGGGGTGAGATCCGGCGCGATCTTCAGGAAAACAGGCGTTGCCCCGCGCACGTCCATAACCCCGTCCAGCAAGCCCGCCAAGGCCGCCTTGCCCTGTAGATCGCGCAGCTTCTCCGTATTGGGAGAAGAGACATTCACCGTTGCAAAATCCACGTGGTCCCGTGCGGCGGTCATGACTTTGGCAAAATCGGCAGCGCGATCGGTGCTGGTTTTGTTCGCGCCAAGGTTCAGCCCCACCGGAACGCCCGCGCCGCGCCGGGCAAGACGGGCGATGATCGCCTCCATGCCGTCGTTGTTGAAGCCAAAGCGGTTGATCGCGGCGCGGTCTTCGGTCAGGCGAAACAGGCGCGGTTTCGGGTTGCCCGGCTGAGGTCGCGGCGTTGCGGCGCCCACCTCGATAAATCCGAAACCGGCGCGGGACAGAGGCGCAATTGCGGTGGCGTTCTTGTCAAACCCTGCGGCGAGACCAACCGGATTGGGAAGTTCCAATCCCGCAAGCGTGGTTTTCAAATGGGACGACGTCGCTGGGCCAGGTGCAGGGGTCAGCCCCAATTGCAAGGCGCGGATTGCCAGCCCATGTGCGGCCTCGGGATCAATCTTGCGCAGGGCTGCGAGGCCAAGCCGTTCCAGCAGCGCGTTCATGCAAATTCATCCGTCACAGGCAATCCGCCAGCCCGGATCAGCCGGGAAGTTTTGACCGCCGCCTGCCGGTGAACAACAGCCTGTTGATAGTCAGGATCAGAGATCATCGCGAGAAAGGCATGGGCGTTCGGATAGCGGGCAATAAACATCAGATCCCAGGCTTCGTCAGAGGGGCCGATCAACGTGGTCTCGAACTTGCCGCGCCACAGGATACTGCCGCCAACCTTGGCCAGCACAGGCGCGCTTTGCTTGCCGTAGTTGCTATAGGCCTGCGCACCCGTCAGGCCATCGCGGGCCAGTTCATGATCGCCAGGATAGTTGGCCAGATCGTTCAGGGCGACCAGATTGACCATTTCGATAGGCGTTTCGCGGCTGAGGTTCTTAAACGCATCAAACTGGGCGCGATCAGGATCAATATGCCCGGTCATTCGCTCGCCTCTTCCAGCCCTGCAGGAAACTGATGCACGCCGTCCACCAGAGGCAGGGGCTGCGCCCAAACCACATCGTCCATAGTCATCTTTCGGTACAAATGCGGGAACAGCGCATCACCACGCGACACTTCCCATTGCAAGGCATCACCCGCCGCCTCGACATCAACAGCGATCAGATGCAGATCCTCTGCGCCGGCAAAATGCTTGGCTGCGGTTTCGGCGGCCTGGGTTGCGGTCGAGAAATGAACATAGCCATCGGCCACATCAATGGGTGCGCCCGTGGTTTCTCCATCGCGGCGCAGCGCGGCCCATTCATCGGACCGGAATATCTTGAAAATCAGCATATCATCCTGATGCCTTGGGGCGCGCATGGGGTCAAGTGGATCGCTCTGATCTTGCCGCTTTGACGCAGGGGTATCGCGCCAGGCGTGCATAACATCTTTGACAGCGCAGCGCCCTCGCGCCACCATGCGGGCATAACAAATCCAATAGGGGAAAACCGATGAAACGATTCCTGACTGCCACAGCTGCGCTGGCACTGACCGGCACCATGGCCGCAGCCGATTACAATTTGACGATTTTGCACACCAATGATTTCCACGCCCGGTTTGAGCCGATCAGCAAATACGACGGACCCTGCTCCGCCGAGGACAATGGCGAGGGCAAATGCTTTGGCGGCTCTGGACGTTTGCAGACTGCGATCACGGCAGCGCGTGGCCGGACCAACAACTCGATCCTTGTGGATGGCGGCGACCAGTTTCAAGGCACGTTGTTCTATACCTATTACAAGGGCTCTCTGGCCGCCGAAATGATGAACCAGATGGGCTATGACGCGATGACCGTGGGCAACCACGAGTTTGACGATGGTCCAGAGGTTCTGCGCGGATTTATGGATGCGGTGGAATTTCCGGTTTTGATGTCCAATGCCGATGTCTCGGGGGAGCCGTTGCTGGCGGGCAAACTGGCAAAATCCACGGTCATCGAACGCGGCGGCGAGAAGCTGGGCCTGATCGGGCTGACCCCGCATGACACGCACGAGCTGGCCAGCCCCGGCGAAAACATTGTCTTTACTGATCCGGTGCAAGCGGTGCAGGGCGAGGTGGACAAACTGACCGCTGAAGGCGTGAACAAGATCATCGTGCTCAGCCACTCCGGCTATGTCGTCGATCAAAAAGTCGCGGCTGAAACCACGGGCGTTGACGTGATCGTGGGCGGGCATTCCAATACGCTTCTGTCCAACACCAATGACCGTGCGCAGGGGCCGTATCCGACAATGGTGGGCAACACCGCGATTGTGCAGGCCTATGCTTATGGCAAGTTCCTCGGTGAATTGAACGTCACCTTTGACGTCGCTGGCAATCTGACCGAGGCCAAGGGTGAACCGTTGATCATGGATGCGGCCGTGACCGAAGACGAAGGCACAGTTGCCCGCATCGCAGAGGCGGCCGTCCCGCTTGAAGAGATCCGCAACAAGGTTGTGGCCCAGACCGATGAGGCCATTGGTGGCGACCGTGCGGTGTGCCGCGCAATGGAATGCACCATGGGCAACCTGATTGCCGATGCAATGCTGGCGCGGGTCAAGGATCAGGGCATCGACGTGGCGATCCAGAACGGCGGTGGCATCCGTGCCTCCATCGAGGCGGGCGAAGTGACGATGGGCGAGGTGCTGACCGTGCTGCCGTTCCAGAACACCTTGTCCACCTTCCAGGTGACGGGTGCCACATTGGTTGAAGCGCTGGAAAACGGTGTGAGCCAGGTCGAAGAGGGTGCAGGTCGTTTCCCGCAGGTCGCCGGTATGACCTATGCCTTTGACGCAAGCCAGCCGGCGGGCAGCCGCATCAGCGACGTGATGGTCGGCGGTGCGCCGATTGATTTGAACAAGGTCTATGGCGTTGTGTCCAACAACTATGTCCGCAACGGCGGCGACGGCTACAAGATGTTCAAAGACGCCGACAATGCCTATGACTTCGGGCCAGATCTGGCGGATGTAACGGCGGAATATCTGGCCGCGAATGCACCATACAAGCCCTATACGGATGGCCGTATCACTGTGAAGTAAACGCAGACGTCATGTTTGTGAGAAAGGGGCGCGTTCCATTGGGGCGCGTCCCTTTTAATTTAATCCGTAAAGGGGCAAGCGGGGCGCTGTGATTGAGTAGCGGCAATTGCAGGCCTCACCCCGATCAGCCGTCCGCCTTCGCGGCCACCTCGTCCCGATATTGCGCGGGCGTTTGCTGGTACACACGCTGAAACTCCCGATAGAAGTTCGACCGCGTCAGAAACCCGCTTTGGGACATGACCTGCGATACGCTGTCGTTGGTGTCGCGCAGCAGGCGTGCGGCGTGGCTTAAACGGAAACCGTTCACATATTGCGACATGTTCATGCCCTGGCTCTGATTGATCGCCGTTGACAGGCTGCGTTCGGGCACGGACAGGCGGCGGGCAATCCTTTGTAGGGACAGATCGGGGTCCAGATAGATCTGGCTATTGATCAGCATCTCGCGGGCCCGCTGTTCGAGGTCTGCCTCATTTCGGTCCGGGCTTTCCGATGAGGGGGCAGGGGCCGATTGTTCAGGCGCCAGAATGCTGGGCATGCGCGTGAGGATCAGCAACAGCAACCCAATCAGCATGAGCGATCCAAGCGACACCATCGCAGTGGCGTGATTGCCGCGGGCGAAAACGAAATTCAGCGCAATCGCGGTGTCCAGTATCAGCAAGATCAAGAGCAAACCCGCCCCCAGCAACATCCAACGCTGCGCCGGGCGGGCAATGTCGAGGCGGGCAAAGATCAGGTGGTCTGGCCCCTTTCGGGACAGGCGGATCAGCAAGGCGATGTAGATCAGATAGCTGAGGCTGATCGCCAGATCGAAGTCGCGGTAGATATTGGCAAAGAGGCCAAGCACCAAAGCCAACAACAGCGCTGCACCCAGATGCCATGATGCCTGCCTGTGCAGGTCTTTGGCGGGCAGGGCCAGCGACAGAAACCCAAGATACAAAAGCGGCCCGACCGACAGCGGCAGCACCCGTTGAAATGTGATGAAATCCTCGATGCCGTAGCCAAAGCGCAGACCAACCAACAGCGATTGCAAGGCAAAACCGGCAAACAGCAGGGCAAAATACACCGCCGCACTGCGCCGGCCCAGGTCAAGCCGCAGCATCAGAGGTGCAATCACCAGACACAGCAGAGCCGCCAACACCGGCAATGGTAGCGAAATCATCCCTATGGCCCCTCTTTGATGTCCTCGATTGCGTCAGACCTGTCCTGGATCGTGATAGAGGACAGGTTTGCCCCCCTCAACCCATTGTTTTGCTTGGTTCGCTTGGCAATTTGGGATGCATCGACACCCAAAAAGGATCACGTCCATGAAGAACTTGTTTCACATCACCGCCCTCTCATTGTCGCTCTGTGCGGGGGTTGCCCATGCAGATGCCGATCACACCGGACTGGCTGAGCTGACCGTTTCAGACAGCCGCAGCGACCGCCCGCTCAGCGGGTTTTTCTGGTATCCCACTGCGCAGACCGGCACCGCCGAGACAGTCCACACCAATGCCGTTTGGGAGGGGATCGACGTCATCAAGGATGCGGCGCCAGAGGCTGGCAAGCATCCCTTTGTCGTGCTGTCCCACGGTATGTATGGCAATGCCATGAACCAAACCTGGCTTGCGGATGCGTTGGTGGGTGAGGGATACATTGTGGCCGCGATCAGCCACCCGGGCACATCGACCTGGCTTCGTGACGAAGATCATGCGCGGGCGTTGTGGGACCGGCCTCGCGACATAAGCCGCGTGATAGATCACGCGTTGTCTGATCCCGCGCTCTCTGCCCATATCGACCCGGACCGGATCTATATGGCGGGACATTCCTTGGGCGGGTTCACTGCCGTGGCCTTGGCAGGCGGGCGGTTTGATCCGGCGGCATTTGATGCGTTCTGTGCAAGTGATGCGGCTGATATCGGGTGCAAAGCCTTGGCCAATTGGAAGGTGGCGCGATCAGACGATGATCGCATCCAGATGGCACAGGATTTGTCCGATCCACGGATCAGGGCCTTTGCGGTGTATGATCTTGGCGGCACGCAAACTTTTTCGGCCCAAAGCCTTGCCGCGATTAAACGGCCAATGCTGGTGATGGGCGCGCCGGTGGACATCGCGGGAATGAACCTCGATACGGAATCGCGGGCGCTGTCCGCTTTGCTGCCTGCGGAACAGGTCACATATCTTGAGCCGGCAACCCTGTCGCATTTTGATTTCATGGGCATCTGCAAGCCGGCCGGTTTCGAGATCCTGCAAACCGAAGAGCCGGGCGATGAGATCATCTGCCGCGATGGTGGGGCCGCACGCGCGCAGGACCATGCCATGATCCTTAAGGCGACCGTGGCACAGTTCCAATAAGCTTCCGACCAAGGCAAATGGCGGCGGGTCAGGGATGGTCCGTCGCCCTAGTCAGTTCTTCGCCACCTGGCTAAACTGTGATTGTTGGCGGGGAGGGCAAGATTATGTGCGGACGGATGGCAGTGACATTGCCGCATGATGCGATGGCGCAGATTTTTGCCGCGGCGCCCGCCAATGCCTTGCCAAGCGTGCCGAACTACAACGTCTGCCCGACCACGGATGTGCATATTGTAACATCGGATGCGGAAGGTCACAGACGGCTGGGCGCGATGCGCTGGGGGTTCATTCCGGTGTGGTACAAAAAACCGGCAGGCGGTCCCTTGTTGATAAACGCACGGGCCGAAACCATCGCCGAAAAACCCGCCTTTCGCACAGCGGCGCGGGAACGGCGCGGGTTGATCATCTGTAGCGGGTTCTATGAATGGACCAAGGATGCCGAAGGGGGGCGCGACCCTTGGTATATCACCCGTCGCGACACTTCACCGCTGGCCTTTGCGGCGGTTTGGCAAAACTGGAAAACGCCCGACGGGGATGTGATTCCCACCTGTGCAATAGTGACCACCGGAGCCAATACGCCCATGCAGGAGATCCATCACAGGATGCCGGTGATCCTCGAAGAAGACGATTGGCCTTTGTGGTTGGGCGAACAAGGCAAAGGGGCGGCCACACTCATGCAGCCTGCAAAAGATGACCTTTTGCAGTGGCACAGGGTGGACCGTGCGGTAAATTCAAACCGGGCGTCCGGGCCCGAATTGATCGAGCCCATCTAGCGCCGTCAAAAGCCGCAGTCTGGCTGCGGCCTGAGAATTTGATTATTCGTCGAGCGGCGCCGGATCGTAGGAAATTTGTCCTTCGATATCAAAGCCTTCAAGGTCAACGCCGCCATTGAAGGTCAGCGGTGTGTCTTCCATCAACGCCAGTGCAAAGCTGCCATCGACCGGGATCGAACCTGAGGTCCAGCTGTCATTTGGACCGGACACTGTTTGTGTGGCGTTGCTGTCGTTGACGAAAACGATTGTATCACCCTGCATCGCATAGGTGATGGTCGGGAAGTACCCGCCGTCCTCGATCAACACGGTGTGCTCTGCCGATACAGCAGGGCTTGCGATGCAAGCGGCTGCGGCGGCAAGAGCAAATGTGCTCATGCGAAATGAGTTAAGCATCGAAGTGCTCCTTTCAACGGCCCCCACCGTTCATGTGAATTGTCTATATCGATCAAATGGGGCAAAATTTTGGCGTAAACTTTGCAAACCTCAGTCGCGCAGGGGCAGTTTTGCCTGTTCCGACAGCCAGTCCCGAAACGAGGAGAGCGCGGCGCCCTCCGGCCGGTCAAGCGGCCAGACCAGATAGTAACTGCCAATGCTCTGGGTGGTCTCGCGCGAGGCAAGCTGCAATTGGCCGTCGCGCAGGTAAGGCTCTGCAAAAAACGTTGGCAGCAGGGCAACGCCAAGCCCATGAATGGCCGCCTGGGCCATGGTGGAAAACTGATCGAACATCATACCCGTGGGCGGATCGCCCTCAACCTTCAATGCGGCCAGCCATCGGGCCCAGCCGCGCGGCCGGGTTTCCAGGTGCAAAAGGGGATGGTTGAGGATATCTTGTGGATCGGTCAGGGGCGCCTCAAGCAGGTCGGGGGCGCAAACCGGAACCACGGTTTCGGGCATCAAGGGCAGGTAGTTCACGCCAGGCCAATCCTCGAACCCGAAATGGATCGCTGCGTCAAAAGCGCTGTCTTGAATGGCAAAAGGTTGCAGGCGTGTGCTGAGGTTGACGGTCACTTCGGGATGACTGCGGGCAAAATCGCGCAGGCGCGGGGCCAGCCAATGCATGCCAAAAGCCGGCAGAATGGCGAGGTTCAGCGAGCCGCCGACAGGATTGGTACGCACCGAGACAGAGGCCTGCGCGAGCCGGTTCAGGATCGCGCGGACCTCTCCAACATAGGAATGACCTGCCTCGGTCAGGGTCAATTGCCGCCCCTGACGCGCGAGCAGCGGCACGCCAAGCTGGTCTTCCAGGGTCTTGAGCTGCCTGCTGATCGCGCTTTGGGTCAGCGACAATTCATGTGCGGCCCGCGTGGCGCTGCCAAGGCGGGCCACGGCCTCGAAGGCGAGCAGGGCAGAGATCGAGGGCAGAAACCGGCGCGGGGCGATCATATGACTTTTTCTCATGAATGCAGAACAAAGCAGCGATAGTGTTTGCGGCACGGTTTTGCAATACTGCCGCCAAATCGCCGACCTTTGAAAGGACTAGATATGACCGCTGATGCGCCTGCACTGCGTGCCAAGGATGCCCCCGATCTGGGCACATTTGACTGGGCGGACCCGTTCCGCCTGAACGATCAACTGACCGAAGATGAACGCATGATCCAAGACAGCGCCCGCGCCTATGCGCAGGAAAAGCTGCAACCAAGGGTCATTGACGCCTTTGCCAACGAAGAGACCGACCCGTCCATCTTCAAGGAAATGGGCGACATGGGCCTTTTGGGTGTGACCATACCCGAGGAATACGGTGGGCTGGGCGGCGGCTATGTGTCTTATGGGCTGGTGGCACGTGAGGTGGAGCGTGTGGACAGCGGATACCGGTCGATGATGTCGGTTCAGGCCAGTCTGGTGATGTATCCGATTTACGCCTACGGCTCGGAAGAGCAGCGCAAGAAATACCTGCCAAAGCTGTGCAGCGGTGAATGGATCGGCTGTTTTGGTCTGACGGAGCCGGATGCGGGGTCTGACCCGGCAGGCATGAAAACCCGCGCCGTGAAAACCGCAACGGGGTACAAGCTGACCGGATCAAAGATGTGGATCTCAAACGCGCCGATTGCCGATGTCTTTGTGGTTTGGGCCAAGTCCGAAGAGCATGGCGGCAAGATCCGCGGTTTCGTGCTGGAAAAAGGCATGAAGGGGCTGTCTGCCCCCAAGATTGGCAACAAGCTGTCGCTGCGGGCGTCGATCACCGGCGAGATCGTGATGGACAATGTTGAAGTGGGCGAGGATGCATTGCTGCCACATGTGCAGGGTCTCAAAGGGCCGTTCGGCTGTCTGAACCGCGCACGCTACGGCATCAGCTGGGGCGCGATGGGCGCGGCCGAGTTCTGCTGGCACGCGGCGCGCCAATATGGTCTGGACCGCAAACAGTTTGGCAAGCCCTTGGCACAGACCCAGCTTTTCCAGAAAAAGCTGGCGGATATGATGACCGAAATTTCCCTCGGCCTGCAAGGCTCGCTTCAGGTGGGGCGTTTGATGGATGCGGCCAATGCCGCGCCCGAGATGATCTCGATCGTCAAGCGCAACAATTGTGGCAAGGCGCTGGAAGTGGCGCGGCATGCCCGTGACATGCACGGCGGCAACGGGATTTCCGGTGAGTTCCAAGTGATCCGCCACATGATGAACCTGGAGACAGTGAACACCTATGAGGGCACCCATGATGTGCATGCGCTGATCCTGGGGCGTGCGCAAACCGGCCTTCAGGCGTTTTTCTAAAGACGGGTTTGAGGGGGCGTTCCTCCCCCTCAAACTCCCCCTCCGAGTATTTGAGGCCAAAAAGGGAAGAGACGTTTCTTTGATTGGCTTTTCCTTTGATGCGCTGCTGTGTTGGATGACGGTCCGGCAGGCGGCACCAAGAACATAGGATCCAGATGGACCGCGTCAGTATTGTGCATGAAAACTTCCTGCGCCGGGTGCCCGCGCAGGATTTTCCCGTTGGGAACAGCCCTGTTGAACACCTTGATCATGATGAGGCCTTGGCGCTGTTCCGGGCGCAGGTGTTGAGCCGCGCCTTGGATTTGCAAAGTCGGGTGATGCAAAAGCAGGGGCAGGGGTTTTATACCATCGGATCATCCGGTCATGAGGGAATGGCGGCGGTGGGCCATGCGCTGCGCGTGGACGATATGGCATTCCTGCATTACCGCGATGCGGCGTTTCAGATCGCCCGTGCCGGCAAGGCCGGTCACGAGGGTATCATGCGGGATATGTTACTGAGCTTCGCTTGCGCGGCGGAAGATCCGACCAGTGGCGGGCGGCACAAGGTTTTGGGATCGCGTCCTTTGATGATCCCCCCGCAAACCTCCACGATCGCCAGCCATCTGCCCAAGGCGGTAGGGGCCGCGCATAGCATCGGTCTTGCCCGGCGCAAACGGCCCGAACACGCGGTCCTGCCCCGTGACGGGATCGTGATGTGCAGTTTTGGTGATGCCTCGCTCAATCATTCCACCGCGCAAGGAGCGATCAATGCGGCCTGCTGGACGGCGGTTCAGGCGGTGCCTTTGCCCTTGCTGTTTGTCTGCGAGGACAACGGCATCGGGATTTCGACCAAGACGCCGACAGGTTGGGTCAAATCCTCCATGTCGATGCGGCCAGGTTTGAAGTACTTCGAGGCGGATGGCCTTGATATGTACGCGGCTTTTGCCGCCGCGCGGGAGGCTGCCGAATGGGTCCGCATACACCGCAAACCGGCGTTTCTGCATTTGCGCACGGTGCGGCTGTATGGCCATGCAGGTCCGGATGTTGTGACGTCTTATTTGCCCAAGGCCGAGGTCGAGGCGGATGAAGCTCATGATCCGCTGCTGTATTCCGCGCGGGGCTTGATAGCCGCAGGGGCAGCCTCAGCAGAGGAAGTGCTTGGCATATATCAGGGCACACTGGCCGATGTCGCCGAGGCCGCGCAGGAGATGGCTAAGGTCCCGCGTTTGAAAAACGCAGCAGAGGTGATGAAAAGTCTGATCCCGCCCACCCGTGCCTGTGCGCCCAGCAATGGCCCCTCTGCCGACCGCCGCGCTGAGGTATTTGGCAGCGATCTGGCGCAGATGGATCAACCGCAACCTATGTCACGACTGATCAACTGGGCCATACATGATCTTATGTTGACCCATGACGAGACCCTGCTGATGGGGGAGGACGTCGGGCGCAAAGGCGGCAACTACGGGGTCACGCAAAAGCTGCATGCCCGGTTTGGCCCGGCGCGGGTGATTGATACGTTGCTGGATGAACAAAGTATTCTGGGGCTCGCCATCGGTTTGGCCCACAACGGGTTTATCCCGATGCCTGAGATCCAGTTTCTGGCCTATCTCCACAATGCCGAGGACCAGCTGCGCGGCGAGGCGGCGACCTTGCCGTTTTTCTCAAACGGGCAATGGGCCAACCCGATGGTCGTCCGCATTTCGGCGCTGGGCTATCAAAAGGGCTTTGGCGGGCATTTCCACAATGACAACTCGCTGGCGGTGCTGCGCGACATTCCGGGGTTGATCATTGCCTGCCCCTCCAGCGGCGATGAGGCCGCGATGATGCTGCGTGAGGCGCATCGCCTCGCGCGTGAGGAACAGCGGGTGGTGATTTTTGTAGAACCCATCGCACTTTACCCGATGCGCGATCTGCTTGAGGAAGGCGACGGGGGGTGGATGCGGAGCTATCCCGCGCCGGATCAGCGGATCGGACTGGACACTGTTGGCGTGCATGGCGAGGGTGCGGATCTGGCGATTGTGACCTATGGCAATGGTAATTACCTCAGCCGTCAGGCGCAGCATGATCTGGCGGCCAGCGGCATCAACGCGCGGGTAATCGACCTGCGCTGGCTTGCGCCTCTGCCAGAACAGGCCCTGCTTGATGCAATCGGCGACCGGCCCGTGCTGATCGTTGACGAATGCCGCCGCACCGGCGGTCAGGCCGAGGCACTGATGGCGCTGATGCTGGAGGCGGGCAAACATCAGACCGCCCGCATCGTCGCCGAGGACAGCTTTATCGCAACCGGTCCGGCTTACGGCGTGACCATGCCCTCTCGCGAGGGGATCGTGGCGGCGGCGCACCGCCTTGTGAAAAGCAGCCCAGACTAGTCCTTGTGGGAAGGCGCACCGCCCTCAAAAGCGTTGCCATTGACATAATCACAGGGCGCTTCCTGCATTTGCAAATGCAGGTCGTTGCCGCGGTAGGGATTGGCCCGCGCCAGTTCCTCGTCCACTTCGATGCCAAGACCGGGGGCGGTTGGGGCAGGGATGAACCCCTCCTCGACCCGGATCGATCCCTTAATCAACTGGTCATGGAACGGCGTCTCGATGGTTTCTGCCATCAGGATGTTCGGGATGGACACGGCAAGATGGATATTGGCCGCCCATTCCACCGGCCCGGCATAAAGATGCGGTGCCATCTGGGCGTTATAGACCTCTGCCATTGCGGCGATCTTCTTGGTTTCCCAAATACCGCCAGACCGGCCAAGCGCAGGTTGCAGGATTGACGCCGCACCAGATCGCAGAACCGGCGCGAACTCGGCCTTGGTGGTCAACCGCTCTCCTGTGGCGATGGGGATACGAACAGACCGGGCTACCTGCGCCATCTGTTCTACCGCATCCGGCGGGATCGGCTCTTCAAACCACAGTGGGCTATAAGGCTCCAATGCCTGACCCAGCCGGATCGCGCCTGCTGTGGTGAACTGACCATGAGTGCCGAACAGCAAATCCGCCTTGTCGCCCACCGCGTCGCGGATGGCTTTGCAAAAGGCGACAGATTGCGCAATGTCACTCATCGCGGGCATGTGACCGCCGCGCAGGGTGTAGGGGCCAGCCGGATCAAACTTCACGGCTGTAAAACCTCGCGCAACACAATCTGATGCGGCCTCTGCGGCCATCTCTGGCGAGGTCCAGAACGCCGACACATCATGATGCGCCATCGGATAAAGATAGGTATAGGCCCGCACCCGCGCATTCATCCGCCCGCCCAAAAGCGCATAAACCGGGCGGTCGCGGTCTTTGCCCAGAATATCCCAACAGGCGATCTCCAGCCCCGAGAACGCGCCAATCACAGTCAGATCAGGCCGCTGGGTAAAACCGGACGAATAGGCGCGGCGGAACATCAATTCGATGTTTTCTGGGTTCTCGCCTTGCATATGCCGCTCAAACACATCTTCGATCACCGCCACCATCGCCTTGGGGCCGATGGAACTGGCGTAACATTCACCCCAACCGGTGATCCCGGTATCCGTGGTCACTTTTACCAAAATCCAATAACGCCCGCCCCATCCGGGTGCAGGCGGCGATGTGACAATCACGTCAAGATCTTGCAGCTTCATCTTACAGTCCTTTCAAAGGGCCCGTGCCCCTCCCTTTTTGGCCAAAAATACTCGGAGGGGGAGTTTGAGGGGGAGGAACGCCCCCTCAATCCGGCCGCAGATCCAATGGGGATCTGCGAAAATCGGCTTCAACGGTCGAACATGATCACATTGCGCCGCGCCGCGCCGGTCTTGGTGTCGGCAATGGCGTCATTGATCTGGTCCAGGGTCCAGCGCCCCGAAATCAACTCGTCCAGCTTCAGCCGCCCTTGCAGATACAGGTCCACCATCCACGGGATGTCCCGCTGGATCACCACGTCGCCCATTTTGGAGCCGACCATGCCCTGACCCACAGCAGCCAGCATCACCGGCTCATAGGTCGAGACCTGACCGGAATGCGGCATGCCGACCATGATCACCTTGCCGCCGCCCGCCAGATACCGCGGGGCACTGTCATAGGCCGGGATGGCCCCAACGGTGACAATCACAGCATCGGCGCCGCGGCCCATGGCCTTTTGCGCGGCCCGCCATGGCTTGGGGTCGGTGGCCAAGACGCCATCGGTTGCGCCAAATTCTTTGGCGACTTCCAGTTTCTCTTCGCTCATGTCCACAGCAACTATGCGCCGCGCACCTGCGATCCGTGCGCCTTGGATGGCGTTGAGACCGACACCGCCTGCGCCGATCACCACGACATCCTGACCAGCCCGCAGACCGGCAGCATTGACCACCGCGCCCACGCCGGTGATCACGCCGCAAGCGATCAGGCTGGCGGCGTCTTTGGGGATGTCTGGGCTGATCTTCACCACCTGCGACTGCTCTACTACGACCTTTTCGGCAAAGGCACCCGAGGCCATCGCCTGATGCAGCTTGCCTCCATCGGCGGTTTTTAAGGGGCCGTGATCGCCGTCATAGGGCGTCTCGCAGATGGTCGGTTTGCCGCCCGAACAGCTGGGGCAGGTGCCGCAGGCGCGGATCAGGGTCACGACAACACTGTCTCCCACTGACAGGCCGCGCACAGTGGGGCCGGCGGCTGTTACCCGTCCGGCGGCTTCATGGCCATAAACGGCGGGCAGGGATCCGCCCCATGCCCCCTCGGCAAAGGAAATGTCCGAATGGCAGATCGCGACGGCATCAAGGGTGACTTCCACCTCACTGCCGCCCGGCGCGCGCAGTTGCACCTCTTCGATTGTCAGGGGTGCACCAAACTCATGGGCGACGGCGGCTTTGATCAGGGTCACGGGCTTTCCTTTCCTCGCGGGTCACTGGTCAGGGTGGCGAGAAAAGCCATGCGGCGCAAGCGAAGATACGACCCTTGTTTTGTCCGATTACGTCACGTTGTTTTACGGGGTGAAAAAACAAAGATCGCCAGTGCAACGATGCTGAGGGCCATGGCCAAAAGAAATGGTGCGCCCGGCAGATAGAAGGTCGTTCCGTCTTTGGTAAACTCCGAAAAGCTGGCGGTCATTGCCAAGGGTGACAGGATCATGGCCAGCGCTGTGGTCGAGGTGAGTGCGCCTTGCAATTCGCCTTGGGCGTTGGCATCGACGCGCCGCGACATGACACCTTGAAGCGCCGGCGGGATGACCCCGCCTATGGCCGCAATCGGGGTGAGGATCAGGGCAAGCGTGCCCGAGGTGATCACCCCAATTGCGCCATAGCTTGCGATGGCAAAAATAAAGCCAAAGTTCACCGTGCCGCGTTCGCCAAACCAGTTCAACGTCAACCGGATTGCGCCGCCCTGTACCAGCGCCATCGCCACTCCAAACAGCGCCAGTGAAAGCCCGATCACCGGGGCGGACCATTCAAACCGTTCCTGCCCGAAGTAGGACCAGACCGAAGGATAGACCGCAAAGGCCACGTGATAGAGAAAATAAACCGCCACCAAGGGCAGAACACCGGGCAGCTTGCGCAGTTGCCGCAATGCGCCGAAGGGATTGGCCCGCAACCATTCAAACGGGCGGCGCGTGGATTCTGTGACGGTCTCTTTCAAAACAAACCAGCCGAGCACCACATTGGCACTGGCCAGCGCCGCCGCGGCCCAGAACGGCGCGCGGGTGCCATATTCGGCCAGCAAACCGCCAATCAGTGGCCCCAGAACAAAGCCGATGCCAAACCCGGCCCCGATCAGGCCAAAGTTCTTGGTCCGGTCCTCGGGGGCGGAAATGTCAGCCATATAGGCCGTGGCCGTTGCATGGGTTGCCGCCGTGATCCCGCCGACGATCCGTCCGATCAGCAGCAGCCATATGCTTCCTGCCAGCGCCATCACCACATAGTCGATCGCCATCACGACCAGAGAAGTCAACAAGACAGGCCGCCGGCCATAGCGGTCCGACAAGCCGCCCAATGTCGGGCCGAACAGGAATTGCATCACGGCAAAGCTGGTGGCCATGACCCCGCCCCAAAGCGCGGCGTCACTGAGGGCAAGCCCGCGGACTTCGCGGATCAGATCGGGCATCACCGGCATCATCAGACCAATGCCCATGGCATCAATCATCACCGTGGCCATGATGAACAGAACGGCAGGGTTCATGCGCTCAGAGATCCTTTGTGCGGCTGGCAAATGCTGCTGCATCTGCGGCGGCTTGGCCGCTGCCGGATAAAGGATCAAAGGTGTTCTCTGCAAGATCAGGATAGGCCGCCTTTGCGAGATCCTTGAGCGGTATTTGCTTTTCCATGGCCTCAAGGCACAGGGCTTTGGCTTTGGCCTGCGCCTCGGGGCGCGGCATCAGATCGGCCAATGCAAAGCTGAGCGCTTCGGCGTGGATCAGGCCCAATGACGCGTCCAGATTGGCGTGCATCTGCACAGGGCGCGGCGCAATCCCGCTGGCGAGCCGCTTGGTATGGTCCAATGCCGAGGCCAGAGACAGGCAGAGGGGCGGCAGGGCCATCCATTCGGCAAACCACGCCCCCCCGTCGCGTTGATGTTGATGGGCGGCGGCGGCTTGCAGGGTGGCCCGCTGGCCGGTGAACTGATGCGACAGGGCAAGGATCGCAGACGGTCCCACAGGGTTTTGTTTTTGCGGCATGGTGGAGGAGGCACCAGCCACGCCGAGGCTGATCTCCTGAACATCGCTGCCGGTCAGCCCGATCAGCGATTGGCCGATATGCGCAAGCGCCGCCATCACGCGCCCCTGCCAATCCGCGATCCGCAACAAAGGGGTGCGGTCCGTGTGCCAGGATCGCTTAGGGTCGTTCAACCCCAAGGCTTTGGCCAAACCCGCGCGAGTCTCAGAGGCTTTGTCACCCAGCGCAGAGGCCGTGCCAGACGCACCGGAGAGCGATACCCAAAGCGATGATTTTCGCAGGTCTTCCAACTCGCTCAGCGCATCCAGCAGCGGCTTCCCCCATTGCGCCAGAACAGCGCCCCAGGTGGTCGGGGTGGCATGTTGGCCGTAGGTGCGGGCGGGCATCGGCAGGCTGGCATGTTCTTCCGCTGCCTTGCCCAACGCCTTCAAAATCTCGCGCAGGTCCGCCTCGGCCAATGCCAAAGCCTGCCGCAAGCGCAGCATCAACGCAGTGTCAATAATGTCTTGCGAGGTTGCACCCCAATGCACGTATTGCGCGTGTTCGGGGGCTTGCATCTCATCGCGGAATGCCGCGACCAGCCCCGGAACACTGACCCCGTTTGCGCCGGTGGCCTTGGCAATTGCGCCGGGGTCCACCTGAATTTCCATCGCGGCCCGATGGATTGCCGCGCCGCTGATCTGCGGGATCACACCCAGATCGCCCTGCACCTTGGCCAGCGCCCCTTCGGTCAGCAGCATGGCGCGAATGGCGGCGCTGTCCGAGAACAGCCGCCCCGTGTCGCCTGTTGGGAAAAGCTGCGCGAACAGCGGGCTGTCAAAAACCGATGCGGCCATGTTTTAGTCTTCCAATTCCATTTCGGCCCAGGTTTGCTTGGCCAATTTGATCGCGTGGTTCGCTTTTGGCACCCCGCAATAGATCGCAACATGCTGAAACGTTTCGATAATATCGCTTTGGCTTGCCCCTGTGCGGGCGCAGGCACGGATGTGCATGGGAATCTCGTCAAAATTGCCCATCGCGGCGAGCAAGGCCAGCGTCAGCATCGACCGTTCGCGCCGCGAGATCGCGTCTGATGCCCAGACATTGCCCCATGCGCCCTCGGTGATCAGGGTCTGAAAGGGCACATCGGCATCGGTTTTCGCGGCCTCGGCGCGGTCTACATGGGCGTCGCCCAAGACCGAGCGGCGCACCTCCATGCCTTTGCCGTAGCGGTCAGACATGACCGACACCTTTGAGGAAATCGGTCAAAACCTGCGCGTATTCTTCGGGCTGTTCGGCACAGGGCAGATGGCCCGCCTTGCGGATCAAATGGAACCTGGAGCCGGGGATGAGGTCAATGGTTTCGCGCACCAGATCGGGCGGTGTTGCTCCATCTTCGGACCCGGCGATGCCCAAAGCGGGCAGGCGCAGACCAGACGTCGGCGTGTAAAAATCTGTGCCAGAGATCGCAGCGGCGCAAGCGATATATCCGTGGTCCACCTGCCGGGCCAACATATTGCGCCACAGTTCCAGCTCTGGCGTGGCGCGGAACTGGGCAGAGAACCAACGTTCCATAACCGCATCAGCAAGAGCCTCTATGCCGCCCTTTTGTACCGCGCCAATGCGTTCGGCCCACATTTCGGCATTCCCAATTTTGGCTGCGGTGTTGGACAGGACCACGGCGCGGATCAGGTCCAGCCGTTTGACCGCCAGCCCTTGCGCAATCATTCCGCCAATCGAAAGGCCCACAAAAACGCATTCCTTTACCCCCAGATGATCCAGCAGCCTTTCGGTGTCGGTGACCAAGCTGCCCATCGAGTAATTGCCGGGCGGACAGGAGGACAGCCCATGACCGCGTTTGTCAAACCGGATGATCCGCAGCCCCTTGGGCAGCATCGGCAGGATGGGATCCCACAGGCGCATATCCGTGCCCAGTGAATTGGCGAAAACCACGGGCGGCCCATCATCCGGTCCATCAACGCGGTAGTGCAGACGCACATCGCCGGTATCAAACATCCTCATCATTTGCCCTCCCGCAATTGAATGGTCGCCATGATCTGTCCGTGATCCGAGGCCAGCTTGTTATAGGGCGCTTCGGGGTGGCTGCCATCCGTCAAATGGTCATTCAACACTGTGAAATAGGACATTTCGCCGATATGGCCTTTCCAATCGGGCAAGAAATGCCGTGACATCATAATCTGGTCGATGCTCTCATAGACGCCGCCAAAGGCCGAGGTATAGACCATGTCGCGCAGAGACTTTCGCACAAACATCTTTTCCGCCGAATGCAGGCGCACGGCCTCGATGCTTTCGGTGATCTGCGCGCTTTCGGCCTCTGAATAGCGGTCGCCACGATGCTCCGCATCATGGCGCAGCATCCAGGCGTAGTTCTTGAAGGGCTGTTCGCCCATGATGATCTCGGTGCTGACCGCATGTTCGTTGTCGTTGAAATCCCCCAGCACCATCACGGGGCGGCCCTGTCGCAGTTCCCCGACAATAGCGCCGCGCAGCACCCATGCTTCGGCCATGCGCCGCATCGCCGACCGTGCCGCGCCCAAGGCACGGCCCACCGGATCATATTTGGTCAGATCGGCCTCTTGGGGATATTCTGCCCCCTCTGCACGGATAAATTCCCCAAGTTTTGATTTCAGGTGGCAATTGAACACAGTGACGACCTGATCGCCCACCGGCACCCGCACCTTGAGGATGGGGCGGCTGAGTTTTTGAATGGTAAAATGCCCGCCCTCGGTCTCGCCAAAGGTCTGAAAGGGGATTTTCAGCGGCGTATCGAGAACTTGAATGATTTGCGGGTCTTCGGCAAAGCCAAGCCTCGACAGGATCGCCACGCCGGGACGGCGCTGGCCGGGCGCGCCATCATGTACGTTGGGCGCAAAAGCCAGCGCGACGTTGCTGTAATCACGAAACGCAAGCCTGTCAAAGATCGCGCGGTGGCGGTACCTTTTGTCTTCGCCGGGCACAGAGGCGTCGTTACTGTCCTGACCGTAACGATCTGCGCGGGCGATGGTGGCACGCAGGCTTTGCTCGTCGAAAATCTCTTGAAAGCCAATGATATCGGCGTTCAGTGATACGATCTGATCGGCCAGCCAGTCTTCTTTCCAGGCGCATTCCTCCGGTGTGTAGGACTGGAATTTGTAATATTCCTGATCGGGGCCGATCAGGTTCTTGACGTTGAAACTGGCGATGGAAAACTGGGTCATGCCAGCGTTTCCAAGGCACGGATGAACATCGCCGCATCCACATTACCGCCCGAGATTGTGACGATCACATCGTCGCCCTCTATCTCATCGCGCCGGAAAAGGGCCGCTGCCAATGCCGCTGCGCCCCCCGGTTCGGCCACCAGTTTGAGGCGATTGAAGGCATGGGCCATCGCTTGCAACGCTTCATTTTCGGACACGACCAATCCGGGGCCAGCGAGCCGCTGCATGATGGGAAAGGTGATCTCGCCCGGTTGCGGGGTGATGATCGCATCGCAGATATTGCCCGAGGTGCGGGCGTTGCGTTCGATCCGGCCCGATTGCAAGGACCGCGCCACATCGTCAAAGCCTTCCGGCTCGGCGGTGCGGACCCGCAGAGCCGGCGCGTCCGCCTCAAGCGCCAGCGCGATGCCGGAGGTCAACCCACCCCCGCCGCAACAGACAATAACGTCTGCCTTTTCAATGCCTTGTTCCGCTGCTTGGCGGGCAATCTCAAGCCCCGTGGTGCCTTGTCCGGCGATCACTTGCGGTTCATCATAGGGTTTGATCAAGGTCAGCCCACGATCCTGGGCCAGCTTGTCACCAATCTCCTCGCGGCTTTCGCCGGCCCGATCATACAGCACCACTTCGGCCCCATAAGCGCGTGTGTTCTCGATCTTCAGGACCGGGCTGTCCGAGGGCATGATGATCACAGCAGGTGCGCCGTGCATCTTCGCCGCCAAAGCCACCCCTTGTGCGTGGTTGCCGCTTGAAAAAGCAATGACCCCTTTGGCCCGCACGTCCGGCGCGAGGGCAGAAAGGGCCGACCATGCACCGCGAAACTTGAAACTGCCGGTGTGTTGCAGGCATTCCGGTTTCACCCAGACCCGGCGGCCCGCCAGTTCATCCAGCAGCGGCGCATTCAGCAAAGGCGTTTCGCGGGCGTGACCCTTGAGGCGTGCGGCTGCGGCGCGGATCATTTCGATGTTCATTTGAGCATTCCTAACCAATCGTTCAGGGCGTCGACGGCCTCTGGTTCATCCAAAAACGGAACATGTCCCCGATCCGGCACAGTGGCGGCAATCATATCGGGGCGGCGGCGCTGCATCTCGTTCAATGTCTCGACGTTCAGCAAGTTTGAATTGGCCCCGCGGATGGCCGCGATGGGCAGGTCGGCCAGCGCATCAAACAGAGGCCAAAGGTCCACTGGATCGGCCTGCGCCGCGGCTTCTACGGCTTTTCGTAGCGCGGGATCATAGGTGATCTTCAGCCCGCTTTCGGTTTGGGTGTAGTGCTTTTGCGCCTCTTCCAGCCAGCGGCTGTCCGGAACATTGCTAAAATCGACAAAAAGTGCGGCCATGGTCGCAGCCGCCTCGGCGTGGGTTTTGGCCGAGGGGTTTCGGCCGATATAGCCCATGATCAGCTCAAGCCCCTTTGGATCCAGCACTGGCCCCACATCATTGAGCGCGCCCCCCAGCAGGCGGTCTTTGGCTACGGCGGCCAAAACCATCGCATTCAGACCCCCACGCGATGTGCCAAGCACGGCGACCTTGTCCAGCTCAAGATGGTTCAAAAGCTCAACGACATCGCGGCATTCCACGTTGAGGTTGTAGTTCTGCCAATCGGGATCAAAATCCGATCCGCCGCGCCCGCGATAATCCAGCCGGATCACCCGATGGCCAGACAGATGCGGCATCACGTAATCAAAGTCGGCGCCGGTGCGGGTCAGACCGGCAAGGCAAAGGATCGGCAGGCCAGTCCCCTCATCTGTGTAATGCAGGGACAAGCCGTCAGAGGTTGTGAATTTGGCCATCATGCGCCCGCCAGTTCGGGGATGCCCGTCAGATCGGACATGACATGTTTGGGTGTCCATGGCAGGCGGTCAACCGGATCACCACCGCGGTTCACCCACGCGGTGGTAAACCCGTATCCAGTGGCAGCACCCGCATCCCAACCGTTTGATGATACAAATAGAACTTCGTCCTTGGCGCAGCCAAATTGCTGTCCGACCAGATCATAGACCCGCGCGTCGGGTTTGAAGATACCGACACTTTGCACCGACAGGCAGCTGTCGAGAACATCACCAATCCCGGCACTGGCTACGGCTCCTTGCAGCATATCGGGCGACCCGTTTGACAAAATCGCGGTGTTCAAACCCGCCGCCTTGAGCGCGGCCAGCATCTTGGGCACCTCCGGGTAGGCCTGCAATTCCCAATAGAGCGCCAAAAGCCGTTCGCGCAGCGGCGCATCCCCCGCATGGCCGGTTTTCTCAAGCGCCCAATCAAGGCCGTTCTGGGTGACTTCCCAAAAATCCGTATGGGCATCCGCCACGGCCCGCAGCCATGAATACTGAAGCTGCTTGAGCCGCCAATGTTCGGCAACCTGCGGCCAATCGTCCTTGATCGCGGCGAAATCCGGTTCTGCTGCAGCTTGGCGTGCTGCGGCGGCGATATCGAACAACGTGCCATAAGCATCAAAGACACAGGTGGTGATGGGCATGGGATACTCCTTGATGTGCCAGCGCAGACTGTCACGGCAGGCAGGGAGGGAAAAGAGGCGAAATGCCAATACAGGGCAGGGGGTTTACACGGCGGCGCGGCTTTGAAACATTGCGCCGAACCCGGAGCACCCGCGCAGATACGCGGCCTCCGCCCATTTTCCCGATACAATTGGAGTTTTCTATGGCTGAGGTCAAATCAGGCGATAAAGTTGGCATTCACTACACAGGCACGTTGCTGGACGGCACAACCTTTGACAGTTCCGACGGACGCGAGCCGCTGGAATTCGAAGTTGGCTCTGGTCAGATCATTCCCGGCCTTGATGTAGCGATCCCCGGTATGGTGGTGGGTGAAAAGAAGGTGGTAAAGATCGCTTGTGCGGATGCTTACGGCCCGCTGAACCCGGAAATGCGTCAGGCGGTTCCGCGGGAAGGCATTCCGGCAGACATCCCGCTTGAAGTTGGCACGCAGTTGCAAATGCAGACCCCCGATGGCCAGGCCTTGCCGGTGATGGTGGTTGAGGTGGACGAGGCGACCGTGACACTGGATGCCAATCACCCGCTGGCGGGCAAAGACCTGCAATTTGATATTGAGCTGGTTTCGATCGGCTAAGGGATGGATGGGGCCGCGGCCCTATTCCTCGACTTTTCGGGCGGCGATGCGCCGCCCGGCTTCGACCGCCAATGCGCCGCTGTCGGGCGCTTCGGTTACGTGCCGGTTGATCCTGATCCCGCCACTGCCTGGCGCGTCAGTGGGCAAAGGCGCTATTGCATGTTGCGGCTGATCCTGTTTGGTCAGTTTTAGAACAGCCTCGATCCCGGCATCCATCAAACCCTGGCGCAACTGCGGCTCTGACCTGAGGATCGCGCCGATAGTCAGCATCAGCACAAGCCCAAGAATACGCGCCCAGAACATCGAGCGCCGCGATCTGTCACGCCGCGATTGAAGAATTTCGTGTTTGTAAGTCTCGGCAAAGCTCATAGCCAAGGGGTAGACCATGAAATCGGCAGAAAAAGGGCAGACGGATCAAAAGATCAGAAAATGCATCTGCCCCTCGCCGCCAGCTATCAAAGCGATTAAGCAAGGCGCATGAACACATCTGATACATTTGAGATTTTCCTGGTCTGCGCCCCCGGCGTCGAGCCGCAGTTGCATCAAGAGGTGACGCAGCGCGGCTTTACCGATCCGCAGATCACCGGTGGCGGCGTGACCATCATGGGGGGCTGGCACGATGTTTGGCGCGCCAATCTGGAACTGCGCGGGGCGGTGCGGGTGCTGGCGCGGATCGGATCGTTCATGGCCTTCCATCTGGCGCAGCTTGACAAACGCGCGCGCAGGTTTCCATGGGGTGATGTGCTGCGCGCCGATGTGCCGGTCAAGGTGCAGGTGACGTGCAAAGCCTCGAAGATCTATCACGCCAAGGCTGCAAGCCAACGCATCGAAACCGCCCTGCGCGAGAGCCACGGCATCACCGTTTCGCCCGAGGCCGAGATGGTGGTGAAAGTGCGCATTCACGACAATCAGGTGACGATCAGCCTCGATACCAGCGGCGAGGCTCTGCACAAGCGCGGGCACAAAGAGGCGGTTGGCAAAGCGCCAATGCGCGAGAACCTGGCGGCGCTGTTCTTGCGTGAATGCGGGTATGACGGGCAGGAACCTGTGGTCGATCCGATGTGCGGCTCCGGCACCTTCTTGATCGAAGCGGCGGAGATCGCGGCGGGCTTGCAACCGGGGCGCAGCAGGCGGTTTGCCTTTGAAGATTTGGCCAGTTTTGATGAGGCGGCTTGGGACGTGATGAAAAAGGATGTCCCGCAAGTGAGCCCACAAAAGCGGTTTTTTGGATCGGACAGGGATGCAGGTGCAATCCGGATGAGCACAGCCAATGCCGACCGGGCCGGGGTTGCAGACTGGTGCAGTTTTGCCTGCCATGGTGCGGGTGAGGTCACACCGCCCGAAGGCCCGCCCGGTCTGGTGATTGTAAACCCGCCCTATGGTGCACGGATCGGCAATAAAAAACTACTTTATCCGCTTTATGGGACGTTGGGGCAGACCTTGCTGGAACGCTTTAAAGGCTGGCGCGTCGGGCTGGTGACATCAGAGCCGCCATTGGCCAAGGCGACAGGATTGCCTTGGAAACCGCTGGGGCCGGCTGTGGCGCATGGCGGTTTGAAAATCTGGCTGTGGCAGACGCCACCGTTGCGATAACGCGGCTCTAAGTCCGGCCAAGGCCAGCCGTCATTTTGTCGAAATTCTGACCAATTGCCAAATTATGCTCTGTTTCGCCGCTTACGAAAGGATGCAGACATGGAAGCCTTGGGGCAGTGTGCCGACAATATTGCCGCCTACCTCGCGGTGGGCGCCGCAACGCTTTATCTGATCGGCACATTGATCTATTTCGCGCTGCGCCGCAGCCTGATGTCGCTGTGTTACGGCTGCGTCGGCGCGGGCTTTGTTTATGCCGGAACCATTTGGGTCACGCCGCATCTGGTCATTTTGTGGGCCGTTGGCACGTTTGGCATGGGCACGGTTATTTGCGACGGGTTTTGGTAACCTTCTTTAAAGGTTGTCCTGTTGCGGCATGCCCAGAACGTGAAAACCGCCATCCACGCGCACAATCTCGCCCGTGGTGCAGGCACCCGCGTCCGAGGCCAGATAAACGGCAGTGCCGCCCACCGCCTCAAGCGTCGCGTTTGAACGCAGAGGCGCGTTCTGGTCGGTGTGCTTGTAGGTTTTTCGTGCCCCGCCGATGGCCGCACCCGCCAGCGTTTTCATGGGGCCGGGCGAAATGGCATTTACGCGGATGCCTTCGGGACCCAGATCATTGGCCAGATAGCGCGTCGCGCTTTCCAGTGCCGCCTTGGCCACACCCATGACGTTGTAATTGGGCACAACGCGGTTTGACCCCTGATAGGTCAGCGTCAACAAGGTGCCGCCGTTTTCCACCATCAACGGATGGGCGCGGCGGGCCACTTCGATAAAGCTGTAGGCGGAGATATCCATTGAGTTCTTGAAGTTCTCCCGGCTGGTGTTCAGGAACCGTCCGGTCAGTTCGGATTTGTCGGAAAACGCAATCGCATGGACCACAAAGTCAATCGTCGGCCAGCGTGCGGCCAGCTGATCAAAAGCGGTGTCGAGCGAGGCATCATCGGTCACATCCACATCGACCATGAAGTCCGATCCAACCGATTCCGCCAAGGGGCGCAAACGCGAGCCAAAGGCCTCCCCCTGATAGGTGAAGGCCAGTTCGGCCCCGGCGCCGGCCATCGCCTTGGCAATGCCCCATGCAATGGACCGTTCGTTCGCGACACCCATGATCAGGCCGCGTTTCCCTTTAAGCAAATCCGACATTTTGTTCCTTACCCCTGATACTTGGACAGGATCATAGACCCGTTGGTGCCACCAAAGCCAAAGGAATTGGTCATGACAGAATCCAAACCGGCATTTTCAACCAGATCTGTTGCAATCTCTTCAGGCTTGAGCGCCGGATCGAGGGTTTCGACGTTGATGGAGGGTGTGATGAAATCATTCTCCAGCATCAGCAAACAAAAGATTGCCTCCATCGCGCCTGCTGCGCCCTGACCATGGCCGGTGAGGGATTTGGTCGAGCTGACGGGCGGCGTGCTGCCGGCCCCAAAAACGCGGCGCACGGCTTCGATCTCGCCGACATCGCCGACCGGGGTCGAGGTGCCATGGGCGTTGATATAACTGACCTTGCGGCCTTCGGGCAGGGTGGCCAGCGCCAGTTCCATCGCCCGCTGTCCGCCCTCGCCAGAGGGGGCAACCATGTCATGGCCGTCCGAGGTGGCCGCAAAACCGGTCACTTCGGCATAGATTTTTGCACCGCGGGCCAATGCGTGGTCCAGATCTTCCAGCACCACGATGCCGCCGCCGCCAGTGATGACAAAGCCATCGCGGTTGGCGTCAAAGGCACGGGAGGCTTTGTCCGGCGTGTCGTTGTATTTGCTGCTCATCGCGCCCATGGCGTCAAAGAGGCAAGACAGGGTCCAATCCAGCTCTTCGCCGCCGCCTGCAAACATCACGTCCTGTTTGCCCAGCATGATCTGCTCTGCCGCCGAGCCCATGCAATGTAGCGAGGTCGAGCAGGCCGAGGTAATGGAATAATTGATGCCTTTGATCTTGTAGGCCGTGGAGAGGTTGGCGCTGATCGTGGAGGACATGCATTTTGGCACGGCAAATGGCCCGATCCGCTTGGTCGCGCCGGTTTTGTCGACGGTGTCATGGGCGATCTTCATGGCCGAGGTGGACGGCCCGCCGGAGCCAGCGATCAGACCGGTGCGCGGGTTGCTGATGATGCTTTCGTCAAGGCCCGCGTCGGCAATCGCTTGCCCCATTGCGATATAGGCATAGGCGGCACCCGGCCCCATGAACCGCAATGTGCGCTTGTCCACATGTTCGGAAACATCCAGCTTGATCGTGCCGGCGATCTGGCTGCGGAACCCGTGTTCGGCCATTTCGGGGCTGGCTTCGATCCCCGATTTCCCCGCTTTCAAAGAGGCGATCACCTCTTCTGCGTTGTTTCCGATAGATGAGACAATGCCCAGACCTGTAACGACAACACGGCGCATACCGCACTCCTTTGATTGGTTGGTTCTGTGTATGACAGCAGGGTGCGGGGGCGCAAGCGGTTAGGGGGTATGAAAGGAGATGCTACAAGTTGACCGAGCACGCCCGGTCAACCCGAATTTACACCTTCAGCTTTCGCTGAGCGCAACTTTCATTCCGGTGACCTGATAGATCACCTCGCCGTCCGCCTCGACGATGCCATCGGCGACACCCATGGTCAGGCGGCGGGTCTGGATCGCCTTGGTGAAATCAATCTTGTAGGTCAGCATCTTGCGGTCGGGGCGCACCATGCCGGTCAGCTTCACCTCACCCACACCCAGGGCATAGCCGCGCCCCTGCCAGCCGCGCCACCCGAGGTTGAAACCGGTCAGCTGCCACAAGCCATCCAGGCCCAGACAGCCGGGCATGATCGGGTTACCGGGAAAGTGGCAGTCAAAGAACCACAGATCGGGCGTGATATCGAATTCGGCCGTGATATGACCCTTGCGATGGGCGCCGCCATCGGCCGAGACATCGGTGATCCGGTCCATCATCAACATGGGCGGCGCTGGCAATTGGGCGTTGCCGGGGCCAAACAGCTTTCCTTCGGCGCATTTCAACAGATCTTCTTTGTCAAAGCTGGTGGGGTATTCGGCCATTGGGTCGGCTCTCCTGCGTCACGTGGTTCCAAGTTGACCTGATCTAGCACCCCGATTGCACAAGCCGCAAGTCAAAGCCCACGGGCGGCGGCATGAGCACTGTTGTGCATAGAGGGCGAATAGTCATTGAAAACAAGGGCCGACGCGCCCTATATGGTAGGCAGGGACGACGCGCAACGGAGCCATCATGACACAGATGCATCAACAGAACGGCACGCGATGGCTGGAACAGGCCGGGGTGCGCCCAACACGGCAGCGGGTCACATTGGCCAGCCTTCTGGTGGGTGATGGCCAGCACCGCCATGTCACCGCCGAAAGCCTGTTTGAAGCCGCCAAAGGGCAGGGCGATGCCGTGTCATTGGCAACTGTTTACAACACCTTACGTGCTTTTTGCGATGCAGGTTTGCTGCAAGAGGTTACTGTTGACGGCTCCAAAAGCTATTTTGACACCAACACCCATGATCACCCGCATTTCTATTGGGAAGATGATGCGCGGCTGACCGATGCACCGGCCGATCAGTTGGTGATTTCGCAGGTGCCAGACGCGCCTGACGGGGCCGAGATTGCCAGTGTGGATGTGGTGATCCGTCTGCGACGCAAAGCGAATTAAGCGCCGCCAAAGCGGAATAAATCCGCGTTCTCCAAAATCTCTCCAATCAAATTTGCTGTTCCGCCGGGCACAGGATCGCCCAATTGTGCCAATACGACAGGCTCCTCTGCGGCGGGGTCCGTGACGGGCAGGGCACAAAGGGCGCGGCCATCATAGCTGTGCTGTGATGGGGGCACCGAATAGCTGATGCCGATGCCCTCCCCATGGGCGGCAAGGGACCGCATCACCTCAACCGGGGCGGCGTGGCCTGCCAAATGCGGGGTAAATCCGGCGCTTTGACAGAGTTTGACCATATGCTGCACCGAAAGTCCGTCATCTGACAGGATCAACACCTCTTCGGCCATATCGCTCAGTTTCAGGTCTGCACGGTCCGCCAGCGGGTGATCCATGGCGATAAAGGCATGCGGACGCAGGTGCCCCAGAACCTGTTTGCTGAACCGCGCATCCAGGCCAATGTCCCAGGTGATCGCCAGATCAATCGCGCCTTCGGCCATACCGTGCACCAGCGTTTCAAAATTGCCTAGGCGGCTGCGGAGCTCAATCTCCGGCAGGGACTGGCGCAAACGGCTGAGGGCCGGGGCCAAGACAAAGGGTGCCAGATCGTGAAAACAGCCCAAGGCAACGCTGGGCTGTGACAGGGGCGATTGCCCTGATTGTTCCAGTCTTCGGGCCGACCCAAGCAGGGATTTGGCCTCTTTGACAAAGTTTCGCCCATCCGGGGTTATCGTCACGCCTTGTCCGCGCCCGCGCAGGAACAAGGGCCGCTGCAATCGGGCCTCGATGATATCCAGCGCATTGGACAGCGAGGGCTGCGACACATTCAGATGGGCGGCTGCAGCGGACAGGCTGCCGTGATCGGCAATCGCGACCACATAGCTGTAGTGCCGGAGCGTTAAGTATAGCATCAGCCTATTCCGTTGTTTCGTATTTATTATTTGAAACTAACGGCGGCGGGCGCGAATGTCATGGCAAGACACAGCCAAAGGACAATCAAATGCCGCATCCCCTGATCACCCAAGACCATATCGACAGCTACCAGCGTGACGGTGTGGTGTTGATTAAAGGTCTGTTTGCAGACCATGTCGAAACTCTTCGCGCCGGTGTGGCCCGCAATATGGAGGCGCCAGGCCCATACGCGTCAAACAACGACAAGCCGGGCGAGACAGGCCTGTTCTTTGACGATTACTGCAACTGGGATCGTATCCCCGAATTTGAAGAGGTGATCCGCAATTCTGACGTGGCTGAGATCGCCTCCGAGTTGATGCAAAGCCAATCCGCGCAGCTCTTTCATGATCACGTGTTGGTCAAAGAGCCGGGCACCTCGATGGCCACCCCATGGCATCAGGATGGGCCGTATTATTTTGTTGAGGGCAAGCAGACAGTCAGTTTCTGGTCGCCGCTTGATCGGGTGCAGGAGGCCTCGCTGCGTTGTGTCGCGGGATCGCATTTGTGGGAAAAACCCGTGCTGCCGACGCGCTGGGCCAAGGGGGATGCGTTCTTTGATCCTGCACCTTATATGGCGGTCCCGGATCCGGATGCCGAAGGAATGGATATCCGCGAATGGCCGATGGAGCCGGGCGATGCGGTGGCGTTCAACTATGGCATTCTGCACGGTGCGCGGGGCAATACCTCGGGGGCGCGGAGGCGGGCGTTTTCACTGCGGTTGGTGGGGGATGACGCCCGCTATACCCAGCGGCCCGGGCCAACTTCACCGCCCTATCCCGGCCATGACATGACCGAGGGCCAAAAGCTGCGCGAGGATTGGTTTCCGGTGCTCTGGCCCCGTTGATCAGCCGCCCGAGGGCGGGGAGGACTCGCGACTTGGCGTCTCCTCGTCGCCGCGCAGGGGTTGCATCAACATCCGGTCAAGCCACAGATCACGGCGCGTCCGGAACCGCGGCAATCCGATGGTCATACCTGTATGTCCTTTGCGGGGTTGGGCCGTATAGGTGCCAAAAATCCGATCCCACCAGGGCAGGTTAAAGCCAAAATTGCTATGGGTCTCCGCAGGAATATCCGAATGATGGACCCGGTGCATATCAGGCGTGACCAATACAAGGCGCAGCATCCGGTCCAGACGGTTTGGCAGGTGGACATTGGCGTGATTGAACATTGCGCTGGCGTTCAGCACCACCTCAAACAGCAAGACCGCGATGGCAGGCGGGCCAAGGATCAACACCAGCGTCATCTTGACCGCCATTGACAGTATGATCTCAACCGGATGAAACCGCAGGCCCGTGGTCACGTCGAATTCCAGATCGGCGTGATGCATCCGGTGCAGCCGCCACAGGGCAGGCACCGCGTGAAACACCACATGCTGCAGATAGATCGCCAGATCAAAGAGCAGGAGCGAAACCACTACAGCCAGCCATTGTGGCAGTGCCAGCAGGTTCAGCAAACCCCAACCGTTTTGCTGTGCAATGACAGCAAGGCCAACAGCCACCACGGGAAACAGCAGCCGTACCAGGGCCGCATCCAGCACCACAATCGCCAGATTGTTGGACCAACGAAGAAGCCTTGGGATATCGCGGCGGCGGCGGGGGGATGCGATCTCCCAAATCGCCATGATCAGCAACACCAGCAGGAAAACCAAGATGCGCAATCGCGCTTCGTTTTCCAGCAGGGCTTGCGTCATTTCAGAACCATTGCCCTGGTTCCATCAACCCCAGATCAAGCAGTTGTCGCGAGTGCCATTCAAAGGCGGCGGAGTTGTGCCATTTGAAACTGTCGATCTCAAAGGTGCTGCCAGGATTGGTCTTGAGCGCCTTGGCCGTGCGGAAAGAACAGACCGCCGCCGTGATGTTGTGATGCCAAGGGCAGGCGTAGGTGTTGTATTCTTCATCATTAAAGGTGTGATTCCACCGAAGCCGCAGTCCTTTCTTCGCACGAAACAGCGGAATGCGGTCGATCTTGCGCCGTGTGGCAGGCACATGTTCCTCATATCGCCAGCGGAGCCCGCCAAAGAAATCCAACTGACGTTCCTTTGGGTCGCCGCCATTCGCTTCGTCCTTGCGGGCCAAAGCGTAATAGCCCGATTTGTCCAAATGCGCCCGGTCCAGCGAGACCGCATTTGGATGCTCGCCCAGATCATCGGCATAAAGATCAATGACATAAGCCAATAATGCCGAGCGTCGCTCTTCCGTGTGAAAGGCCAGCATTTCAACAACATTGCGGGTCTCGCAAAACGGATAGAACAGGTATTCCGCGTTGTAGCAGTAGTACATCCACTGCTCGGCAGCATGATCAATCATGGCGTTGATCGCCGTTTCCATCGCCATGTCCGCAGACATGTCATAATCCACTCTGTGAATCGTTTCGGACAGGTCGCGCGGCAAATCAAATTCAGTCGGCATGAGCGCGATGATGGATTTGAACCCCGCTTGCTGATGATGGCGCAGGGACGTGTCGATCTCTACATCGTCCTCCACCATGATCACTGCCACCGGTCCCTTGGCCAGTGCCTCCGGCGCGTCTTTGATCAATTCATCTAGCGAAGAATGGTGCATGGAACCTCTCGGAGAAACGTCTGGCGCAGAATCGGCCAATTCCACCTCCATTGCAAGCCATGGCAGGCACTGTTACATGGCGGCTTCTGCCTTTTGATCCGGATATCTGCCATGACCACGCCTAAGAAACTGTTTATCAAGACATACGGCTGTCAGATGAATGTCTATGACAGCGAACGCATGGTCGAGGCGCTCGGCGGTGAGGGTTATGTTGAGACCAAAACCGCCGATGACGCGGATATGATCCTGCTCAACACCTGCCACATCCGGGAAAAAGCTGCCGAAAAGGTCTATTCCGAACTGGGGCGCCTCAAGCCGCTCAAGGCGTTGAACCCGGATCTCAAGATCGGCGTGGCGGGCTGTGTTGCGCAGGCCGAAGGCGCAGAAATCATGCGCCGCCAGCCCGCGGTGGATCTGGTGGTTGGCCCGCAGTCCTATCACCGTCTGCCCCAGATGGAGGCAAAACTGCGCAAGGGCGAGACTGCGCTCGACACCGATTTCCCTGAAGAGGACAAGTTTGAGCATCTCAAATCCCGCCCCAAGACCAAACGCGCCCCGGCGGCGTTCCTGACGGTTCAGGAAGGCTGCGATAAATTCTGCGCCTTCTGCGTGGTGCCCTATACGCGTGGTGCAGAGGTCAGCCGCCCCGCCACCCGCGTTCTGGAGGAAGCCCGCGCCCTGGTGGATCGCGGCGTGCGTGAGGTGACTTTGCTGGGGCAGAACGTCAATGCCTATCACGGTGCTGGCCCCAAGGGCGACATGACGCTGGCGGGCCTTGTGCGGGAATTGGCCAAGATCGACGGTCTGGATCGCATTCGTTACACCACCAGCCACCCCAACGACATGGAGGACGATCTGATCGCCGCCCATGGTGAGGTTGAGGCGCTGATGCCCTATCTGCATTTGCCGGTTCAATCGGGTTCTGACCACATCCTCAAGCGGATGAACCGCAGCCACACCGCCGAAAGCTATCTGCGGCTGATCGAACGCATCCGCGCCGCGCGCCCCGATATCCTGATGTCCGGTGATTTCATCGTCGGCTTCCCCGAAGAGAGCGACGCAGATTTCGAGGCCACCATGGATCTGGTGCGCGAGGTCCGCTACGGCTATGCCTATTCGTTCAAATACTCCACTCGCCCCGGCACTCCGGCGGCAGAACGTGCGCTTATCCCTGACGATGTCGCCAACGACCGCTTGCAGCGGTTGCAGGCGTTGATCACCCAGCATCAGAAAGAGATACAGCAAAGCATGGTTGGCCGTGAGCTGTCTGTTCTGGTCGAGAAATCGGGCCGCAACCCCGGCCAGATGCTTGGTAAATCGGAATATCTTCATGCGGTGCATATTGATGACGCACAGGCGCAAATTGGCGACATCGTGCCAGTTAAAATTGTGAAATCAATGACAAATTCCCTCACTGCGCGGCAAATCGGGTAAACATCCGGTCCATATCTGCAATGCCGCAGCCTAGTTTCCGGCGCATTTTATTGGGTGCGTTAACACTTTCACCCCCTAAATATTGATATCTTTGCTTCACAGCAGCTGTTTTTCTGCCTAACCTTGAAGGGAATGCAGGCGGCAGTGGCGTGTGGGCAACGGGCCGGCCGTCGAAACCGAAATGCGAGGAACTCTTGTGGTTAACACACTCTCAAGACTGATCGGCGTATGGGGCATCTGTGCAATGATGGCCGGCCTTTTGGCCGCACCGCCAGTTGGTGCGCAAACCGCATCACAGCAGGGCCGCGATCAGGGTCAATATGTGCCGGGTATCTGGGTCGATCCCGATGGCTGCGAGCATTGGGTCATGGATGACGGAGCAGAAGGGTTCATGAGCCCGCATTTGACCCGTGACGGAAAACCGGTTTGTCGCGGCGGCAACATCTGCGGCGTTTTGAATTCGGACCAGTTCTTTGCAACAAACAGCTTCCGCCTCGGGACCTCTGCGCAGGAACGGCTCGCCGCGTTTTTCCAAAATGAAAAGGCGCGGTCATTTGTGATCACCGGTCATACCGACAGCCGCGCCTCGGATTCCTACAACATGCGGCTGTCCTTGAACCGCGCCAACGCGGTCGCGGCTATCGCCCGCGCCAACGGCGGTAACGTAAGCAACGTGCGCGGCTACGGAGAACGCAAACCCATTGCCACCAATGCAACCGCCGCAGGCCGGGCCCAGAACCGCCGCGTCGAAATTCTCTGTGTGCGGTGAAGGACATGATGATGCAAAAGAGCAGATTTCTAATTGTAGGCGCTTGTTTTATTGGCCTCGCGGGATGCGTCGATATCGAAGCTGGGCCCGGTTTGGGGTTCAAGGAGGACAAGTCCTTTGATCGCGGCTTTGACAAAAAACCACTGAGCGAGTTGCAAGCAGGCATTTGGGTGGATCCAAACGGATGTGACCATTGGATTATCGACGACGGGGTCGAAGGCTATCTGTCGCCGCGCCTTGCGCGCGACGGCAAGCCAGTTTGCAGCGGCGTTGTGCCCCCGACCTATACATCGGGGGATTTCAAACGCGGCTCAAACGTGCCGGACCCGAACTGAACATGCGTCAGCGCAGCACCATCACCGGGCCGGAGCGTGTGACGCTCCGGCCCTTGTTGTTTTTGCGGGATGCAATCGCCCCGCAATCTCCCTATTTAGTGAGTCTGAGTGCAAGCAAAGGAGCGCCACTTGCCTGAAAGCGATCTGATGACAGCCGCCACACCTACAGCTGATCCTGTGGTGCTGGAATTTCCGGACAACCGTTTGCTGATTGATCTGTGCGGCGCCTATGACGCCCACCTGGCCGCCATCGAAAAGGCGCTGGAGGTGCAAATCATCCGCCGCGGCAATCAACTGTCCGTGCTTGGTGATGCCGACGCGGCCCAGCAGGCCGGGCAGTTGCTGAACATGCTCTACGCCCGTCTCGAAGGAGGGCGTGCAGTGGAACCTGCAGATGTGGACAGCCTGATCCGAATGGGTGGATCAGAGGTCGACACCGGCGTGCGCCAGGGCGACCAGATCGAAATGCCCATTGGTCAGGCGATCGAAATCCAGACCCGCAAAAAACGGGTGGAGCCGCGCACGGAGGCACAAAAGGCCTATGTGCAATCGCTCTTTGACAATGAACTGGCGTTCGGGATTGGTCCGGCGGGCACTGGCAAAACCTACCTTGCTGTGGCGGTGGGGGTTTCCATGTTCATCGGCGGTCACGTGGACCGGATCATCCTCAGTCGTCCGGCGGTCGAGGCGGGTGAAAAACTTGGCTACTTGCCCGGCGATATGAAAGACAAGGTCGATCCCTACATGCAGCCGCTTTATGACGCGCTGAATGATTTTCTGCCGGGCAAGCAACTGGCCAAATTGCTTGAGGAAAAACGCATCGAAATCGCGCCGCTGGCCTTCATGCGTGGGCGCACCCTGTCCAACGCATTTGTGGTTTTGGATGAGGCGCAAAACGCCACTTCGATGCAGATGAAAATGTTCCTGACCCGCCTTGGTGAGGGCTCGCGCATGGTCATCACCGGCGACCGCACACAGATCGATTTGCCGCGCGGCGTGCCGTCAGGGCTGGCAGATGCCGAACGCCTGCTGAACCGCATCCCAAAGATCAGCTTTAACTATTTCACCTCCAAGGATGTCGTGCGCCACCCGCTGGTCGCCGCCATCATCGAAGCTTACGAGGCCGAAGCAGAGCGCAAAGCATGATAGGCGTCCTCTCCCTTTTTGGCCTTAAATATTCCGGGGGTCCGGGGGCTGGCCCCCGGCAGCGCTGAGATGCAGGGACTCGATGTTGTGATCGAAGATGCGCGTTGGGCGGATCTTGATCTCGATACCCTCGCGGAAACTGCGGCTCAGGCCACGTTGGCCCATCTGGCGATGGATGCGGACTGCTGTGAATTGACGGTGCTGGCCTGCGATGATGCCCGCATAACTGTGCTGAATGGCGATTTTCGGGACAAACCCACCGCAACCAATGTGCTCAGCTGGCCTGCCGAAGAGCGCGGCCCGGCCCGGCCGGGCGGTGACCCGCTGCCGGCATTGCCCGGGCCGGACGGCATGATTGAACTGGGCGATATCGCCATCAGCTACGACACCTGCGCCGCAGAGGCCGCTGCGGCAAACAAGCCGATTCCGGCCCATGTGACCCATCTCATCGTGCACGGCGTGCTGCATCTGTTGGGTTTTGATCACATCTGCGACCCAGATGCGGCCCTGATGGAAGGGTTCGAGGTCGAAATACTTGGCAAACTGGGTCATGATGACCCATATAGGATCATCCCGGCAGATTGACTGCCCTATCACAAGACAGGACCCAATGGGCGATACAGACGGACCATCTGACGCGGCGCGGCGCGCGCTTCCAGATGAAGGAATGGACCAAGAGACCGAAGACAGCCCAAAATCGGGCGGTTTTTTCTCACGGGTGATCGGGGCGCTGAGCCCTTCCGACAGCGAGATCGAGAATGATCTGACACCGCCGCAGGTGGACAGGGTCTCGGCCCGCGGCATGATGAACTTGCGGCGGATGCGGGTGGATGATGTGGCGGTTCCCAAGGCGGAAATCACCGCTGTTCCGGTCACGATCTCATTGGAAGAACTGGTCGAGGTATTCAAAGACAGCGGCCTGACCCGTTTGCCGGTCTATGATGGCACACTGGATACGCCTGTGGGCATGGCCCACCTCAAGGATCTGGCGCTTCAGCATGGGTTCAACGGCAAATCCACAGATTTCGACATGGGCAATATGTTGCGGCCGCTGTTGTTTGTGCCGCCCAGCATGACCATTGGCGTGTTGCTGACCAAGATGCAGGCAGAGCGGCGGCATATGGCGCTGGTGATTGACGAATATGGCGGCGTGGATGGTCTTGTGACAATCGAGGATCTGATCGAACAGGTCATCGGCGAGATAGAAGACGAACACGACGTGGACGAAGGCACCTTCTGGAGCGTGGAAAAGCCCGGCACCTATCTGGCACTGGCAAAGACCCCACTTGAGGATTTCGAAGCGGAGATCGGCCATTCCCTGACCGATCACGAGGCCGTCGACGAAGAGGAAATCGACACGCTTGGGGGGTTGGTTTTCATGCTGTCGGGCCGCGTACCGACGCGCGGTGAGGTTGTTTTGCACCCTGATGGCCCGGAGTTCGAGGTGATCGATGCGGACCCCCGCCGGATCAAACGATTGCGGGTGCGGACCACCGGATCCACCGGATGACCACCCCGAAGGGGGTGTGGCGCCGCTTGATTGTGGCGGCTCTTGTCGGCGCCGCCGCAGGCTTTGGTCAGGCGCCCTATAACCTGCCCGTGTTGCTTTTTGCTGCTTTTGCTTTGGCCTTCTGGTTGGCGCGGCAGCAACAAAGCATCCGCCGCGCCGCGCTTTTGGGATGGGCATTTGGCACCGGATATTTCCTGCACAGCCTGCATTGGATCGTCTCGCCGTTCCTGGTGGATGTGCCCCGTCACGGCTGGATGGCGCCCTTCGCGCTGGTGTTTATGGCGGCGGGTCTTGCTCTGTTCTGGGGGGCGGCTTTTGCCGGTGGGCGGTACCTGTCACGCAAGAGCCTATGGCCTGTTGCACTATGTTTGGCGGCGGCAGAGATGATCCGTGCCTATATCTTTACCGGTTTTCCCTGGGCCACACCGGCGCAAGCCTTGGTTGATGTGGCGGCGGGGCAGGGGCTGGCCTTTGTGGGGCCGCATGGGGTGAACCTGGCCTTGCTCATCTGTGCCGCGCTCGCCGCTGGTGCAACTCGTCATGGCGCTGCACGTTTCGTCGGTGGGATCAGCGCTGTTGCCGCCGCTGCACTTTTGCTCTTGCCGCCCTATGCGCCGACCGCGCCGATGACTGATCATACCCTGCGCCTGATCCAGCCAAACGCGCCGCAGAAAGACAAATGGGATCCGGACAAGGCCTACACATTCTATTACCGTCAGTTGGAGCTGACCGCAGCGCCGCCGCATGCATCTGGACAAGCGCCTGATCTGGTCATCTGGCCTGAAACCGCGATCCCATGGGCCTTGCCCTACGGCGAAGAGGCATTGGCCCCCATTGCCGAAGCGGCGGGGCAGGCCACCGTCACATTGGGTGTTCAACGCACCCGAGATTTGCGGTTTTTCAACTCCATGGTGGTGCTGGATCCGCAAGGTACGGTGACGCAGACCTATGACAAACATCATCTTGTGCCCTTTGGCGAATATATGCCGTTTGGCGATTTGCTGGCCCGGATCGGGATCCATGGCTTGGCCCCGCAAAACGGGGCGGGATTTTCGGCCGGCCCTGGGCCTGAACTGCTGGATTTCGGGGTTTTGGGGCAGGCCTTGCCATTGATTTGTTATGAGGCGGTTTTTGCCCATGATGTGAACGGCGCGCCCCAGCGGCCTGCCTTTCTGATCCAGATCACCAATGATGCGTGGTTTGGCAAAGGGGCCGGACCGAAACAGCATCTGGCGCAGGCGCGTATGCGGGCAATGGAACAGGGGTTGCCGCTGGCGCGGGCGGCTAACACGGGCATTTCTGCAATGATTGACCCTTGGGGCCGTGTGACAGCATCATTGCCGCTGAACACATCCGGCTTTGTGGATGCGGTCCTGCCCGCCGCTGCACCTGCGACGCTGTATGCGCGCACGGGCGATCTGCCGCTTGCGATCTTGCTTGTTCTGGCCTTGGCCGCTGCGGCACTCGGCCGTCGCCGCAGTTAAAGATTGACCCTGCTGGCCTGCGCCGATAAGCCGAACAGATATGCCACAACGGCTTCCTGACGTGGCAGTTTTTTATCTATTGGAGCACGATATGTCCCGACAGAATTATGTTTTTACTTCGGAATCCGTTTCCGAAGGCCACCCCGATAAGGTCTGTGACCGGATTTCGGATGCGGTTCTCGATGCCTTCCTGAGCGAAGAGCCCGAGGCGCGGGTGGCGGCCGAAACCTTTGCCACCACGAACCGCGTGGTCATCGGCGGCGAGGTTGGGCTCAGCGACAAGAAAAAGCTGGGGGAATATCTTGATCAGATCGAGGACATTGCGCGGGCTTGTATCAAAGACATCGGCTACGAGCAGGACAAATTCCACCACGCCACCTGCGAGATCACCAACCTGTTGCATGGGCAATCTGCCCATATCGCGCAGGGTGTTGATGCCTCTGCCAACAAAGATGAAGGCGCGGGCGATCAGGGGATCATGTTCGGTTTTGCGACCGATGAGACACCCGAATTGATGCCAGCGCCGATTCATTACGCTCATGCGATCCTGCGCCGCTTGGCCGAAGTTCGCAAAGACGGGACAGAGCCAACTCTGCGCCCGGATGCCAAAAGCCAGCTGTCTGTGCGTTATGAAAATGACAAGCCGGTTGGCGTGACGTCCATTGTTCTGTCGACACAGCATGCGGACGAAAGCCAGACCAGCGATGATATTCGCGCCATTGTCGAGCCTTACATCCGCGAGCAACTGCCCGACGGCTGGATCACCGATGCGACCGAATGGTGGGTGAACCCCACCGGTAAATTTGTGATCGGCGGACCGGACGGCGATGCAGGCCTCACCGGACGCAAGATCATCGTGGATACCTATGGCGGCGCGGCCCCGCATGGTGGCGGCGCGTTTTCCGGTAAAGACCCGACCAAGGTTGACCGGTCGGCGGCTTATGCGGCCCGTTATCTGGCCAAGAATGTTGTGGCCTCCGGTATGGCCAGCAAATGCACGATCCAGCTCAGCTATGCGATTGGGGTGAGCAAGCCATTGTCGATCTATTGTGACACTTTTGGCACCGGCCAAGTGCGCGACGAGGACATCGAAAAGGCGATTGGTGCCACGATGGACCTGACGCCGCGCGGCATTCGCGAACATCTGCAGCTGAACCGCCCGATCTATCAGCGCACGGCGGCTTACGGCCACTTTGGCCGCGCCCCGCAAGAGGATGGTGGCTTCAGCTGGGAAAAGACTGACCTTGCAGAGGCGCTGAAAGCCGCCGTTTGATCGGCAGTCCAAACCTTCAAAGTATATAAAGAAGGGGCCGCTATCGCGGCCCTTTTCGGTTGTGTGCAGGATCAGTGCGGCATTCGGGCGAACGGAGAAGGCGGTTTGCGCGGCGCGGCCAGATCCTCCTGCGCGGCTTCGCTGAGCGGCGTCAGCATCCCGCCAACCAAAGATTCGCCCTGATAGCGCTCCATCTCGATCAGGAATTCCCACAAAATCATGCAAGAGCTGTCAATCCGGTCAAACTGATCCAGTTGCGGGGCGCCTGCGCGTTCCGCGCCTGAGCGCAGATCCCGCAATTGCCGCATCATGCGGCTTACCATGGGTTTGATGTCGCGGGCACATTGGCCGGCGAAATGTTCAAGCACCCTTTCCACCTCTTGGCGGGCGTAGGTCTGGGTTTCGACAGCGATGGTCAGTTCTGATCTCTGAAGGGCGTTGCCGACCGCGCGTTGAAAGGTGGCCGAGGACAGTTCGTCCTTGGTCAGATAATCGGCACAGCCCCAATCGAGCGCCTGTTGTTCGATATTGTCCTGACCAAGCCCTGTGATCATGATCGTGGCGGTGTTCAGGTTGCGCGGCGACAGGCGCACCAGTTCCAGTGCATCCAGTCCATTGCCGTCGGGCAGATAGTAATCAATCAAGATCAGCGAGAATGTGCTTTCTTCGATGCGGCTGCGAAAATCGTTAAGGCTGCTGGCGTTGGACACCGCGCAGGGAAAATCGAGGCCCGAACAGAATCGGGCCAGACGGTGCCTGTCAAACCGTTCGTCATCCAGGATGAGAACCGATGTAGGTTGGCCATTGGTGACAGATCCATGTGGCCGCAGGGGGGAGGGGCTGGGCAAGGAGCGTCCTTTCAACAAGATTGCCCGTTTATAGGCGCGAGGTTATTACCCAAGCCTTAATGCGCCCGTTGCAGCAGGGCGCGGGCTTCGGTAAAGGCAGCGCATGACACAGCCAATACGCCCCCGCCGCAATTTCTATGGTCGCCTCAAAGGCAAATCGCTCAAGAAATCCCAACAGGGGTATATTGAGCAGGATCTGGACGGGTTGTCGCCCGGTCCGGTCAGCTGGGAGGACAATCCGCAGCGCGACCCTCTGGATTTGCAAGGCCTCTTTGATGGCAAGCCGGTTTGGCTTGAGATCGGTTTTGGCGGCGGTGAGCATCTGGTGCATCAGGCGGCGCAGAATCCCGATGTCGGGATCATCGGCTGCGAGCCCTATATCAACGGGGTTGCGATGCTCTTGGGCAAGATCCGCCGCGCGGGTGTCGGCAATCTGGCAATCCACCCCGGTGATGTGCGCGATATGTTTGATGTGTTGGAAGAGGCGTCGATTGACCGGGCGTTTCTGCTTTATCCCGATCCCTGGCCAAAATCACGGCATCACCGCCGGCGATTCGTCACGCCGGAGCATCTTGAGCCACTGGCGCGGGTGCTGAAGCCCGGTGCGATGTTTCGGGTGGCTACGGATATCGAGGACTACGTGCGCCAGACATTGGAGCAGGTGCCGCAGTTCGGGTTTGAGTGGCTGGCCGAAGGGCCGGAGGATTGGCGGCAGCCATGGGATGATTGGCTGTCGACCCGGTATGAGCAAAAGGCTCTGCGCGAAGGGCGGACACCGCACTACCTGACCTTCCGCAAGACTTGATCCGATTGTGCGCGAAGGCCCGCATTCGATTTTGTTTTGCTGATGAGGGGCACTGGCCCCTCAAACTCCCCCAGAGGTTTGTGGGCCAAATGAAGTTTGGTGCCGGCGCCGTTGCGGATGGCATGGACGTGGTTTCAAGGCTGAGATAGAAGCATTTTGAACAAAGTAAGGACGCTAACATGTCGAGCCACGGTGCCCCCATTCCCATGACTTCTACCGCCTGTGGGCCTCTGTCCGGCGTGGCCGAGGTGCCAGGTGACAAGTCGATTTCGCACAGATCATTGATTTTGGGTGCGATGGCAGTGGGCGAGACCACGATCACCGGATTGCTGGAAGGGCAGGACGTGCTTGATACGGCCAAGGCCATGCGGGCCTTCGGCGCAGAGGTGACGGATCACGGCGGCGGATCCTGGTCGGTGCATGGGGTTGGCGTGGGCGGTTTCGCTGAGCCTGAGAACGTGATCGATTGCGGCAATTCCGGCACCGGGGTGCGGCTGATCATGGGGGCAATGGCGACATCACCGATCACGGCGACCTTTACAGGGGATGCAAGTTTGAATGGCCGGCCCATGGCCCGGATCACCGACCCTTTGGCGCTGTTTGGTTGTCAGTCCGTGGGCCGCAAGGGTGGACGTTTGCCGATGACATTGGTGGGTGCAGGTGATCCTGTGCCTGTGCGTTACGAGGTGCCGGTGCCGTCGGCGCAGGTCAAATCAGCGGTCTTGCTGGCCGGGTTGAACACGCCGGGTCAGACCGTGGTGGTTGAGGCCGAAGCAACACGCGACCACACGGAGCGGATGCTGGCCGGTTTTGGCGCAGAGATCACTGTAGAGCAGACAGACGAAGGGCGTGTGATCACCCTGAAGGGGCAGCCCGAGTTAAAGCCTCAGCATATTGATGTGCCGCGTGATCCGTCTTCGGCGGCCTTTCCGGTTTGTGCCGCGCTGATCGTGCCGGGGTCGGATGTCCTGGTGCCGGGGATCGGGTTGAACCCGACGCGGGCCGGTGTCTTTACCACGCTGCGCGAGATGGGTGCGGACCTGACCTACGAGAATGAGCGCGAAGAGGGCGGTGAGCCGGTTGCCGATCTGCGGGCGCGGTTTTCGCCGAACCTCAAGGGGATCGAAGTGCCGCCGGAGCGGGCAGCGTCGATGATTGATGAGTATCCGGTATTGTCGGTTGTTGCCGCCTTTGCCGAGGGGCAGACTGTGATGCGCGGTGTGAAAGAGTTGCGCGTGAAGGAAAGCGACCGGATTGACGCGATGGCCACGGGTTTGCGGGCCAATGGCATTGAGGTTGAGGATGGACCCGACTGGTGGATCGTCACCGGGCGCGGTCACGGCAATGTGCCTGGCGGAGCGACCTGCGCCAGCCATCTCGATCACCGGATTGCGATGTCATTCATGATCCTGGGCATGGCGTCGCAGCAGCCGGTGCAGTTGGATGACGGCGGGCCGATCGCCACATCATTCCCGATTTTTGAACCGTTGATGCAACAGCTGGGTGCGCAGGTGACGCGCAACGCGGGCTGATGACGCTGGGCCGTTTGGTCAAACTGTCCTGCGCGATCTCGCTTGTGCTTTTTCTGGTGTTGGCGGCATTGTCGAAAGGGTGGCTGGAGCCAGACGGGGCGCTGATTTTTGACAGCCGGCTTGGCGGATATACTCTGGCAGAGGCGCAGGCCTATCTCGGTGTGCTGGATGCGGGGCAAAAGCAGCTCTATCTGGGATGGTTTCGCTGGCTGGATACCGTGTTTCCGGTGCTTCTGACGTTTTTTCTGTCGGGGGGTCTTTGGGGGCAGGCACCTGGGGTTCATCCGGCAATGCGCCTGTCGTTACTCATCATTCCTGCGGCTTATCTGGTGATGGATCTGGTAGAGAATGCCTTGGTGGCCGATATGTTGCGCAGTGCGGCGTTGGATGCAGAAACGGTGACGCTGGCCAGCGGGTTCACTATGGCGAAATGGAGCTTTCTCGCGCTGGCATGTGCCATTTGTCTTTGGGCATGGCGATGGGCACCAAAACAACGCGCAAGGAGCGGGTCATGACAACAAACGGCTTTACCGTGGCAATTGACGGGCCTGCGGCCTCTGGCAAAGGCACAATTTCCAAGGCCGTGGCAGCGCATTTCGGTTTTGCGCATCTGGACACCGGTTTGCTGTATCGGGCGGTTGCGGCAAAAACCTTGCAGGGGCAGCCGCCTCAAGAGGCCGCGCGGGCGCTGGTGCCGGGGGATCTGGAGCATGACGATCTGCGCCGCCCCTCTGTGGCGCAGGAGGCCAGCCGGGTTGCGGCGATTCCCGAAGTGCGGGCGGCTTTGATCGATTTTCAGCGCAGTTTTGCGGCGCGGGCAGGCGGTGCGGTTCTGGATGGGCGCGACATCGGGACGGTGATTTGCCCGCAGGCGCAGGTGAAACTGTTTGTCACCGCAGATGCCGAAATACGTGCCGAACGCCGCTATGCTGAGCTGGCAGGCAAGGGCATGGATGTGACGCCGGAAGAGGTGTTGAAAGATGTGCTGGCGCGGGATGCGCGGGATATGGGACGCGCCGATGCGCCACTGAAACCGGCGACGGATGCGGTACGGATCGATACATCGAATATGGCGATAGCCGATGCAGTGGCGGAAGTCGTTGCCTTGATCGAGAAGGTTCTGGATCGAATGCCAGACAACAGAGCATAGGCGATTTCATGAAAGGCATCGGGCCCTAAATTCCGGATTTTCTGCGCTCGGGCAGCGGCGCGGCTTGAAACCGGTGTTCGGACCGGCCCATTGGCACAGCGCCGGGGCAGACAAATGGGGCTTTGGCCCTTGCAGTGCAGGGGTATTTGGCCTATACGCGCGTCTGTCTAAGGGGCGGATACAGCTTCGGACACAATTTGCGGGCAGGGTCGGTTTCAACCGGCCCTCTTTCGTTTGTGTTTGATGCCCGTTCGGCAGACCAATTTCATTCCAAGACCGGCGGAGACAACCGCACGGCCAGAAAACAAGTCTAGATTAGGAAAAATACGCTACATGGCGAATATGATGGACGAGTTTGAAGCACTCTTGAACGAAAGCTTCGAAATGGACACCCCCGAAGAGGGTTCCGTAGTTAAAGGCAAGGTGATCGCGATCGAAGCGGGCCAGGCCATCATCGACGTAGGCTACAAGATGGAAGGCCGCGTTGAGCTGAAAGAATTTGCCGAACCAGGCGAAGCTCCCAAAGTTGAAGTCGGCGACGAGGTAGAAGTCTTCCTGCGTCAGGTCGAAAACTCCCGCGGTGAAGCGGTTATTTCTCGTGAGATGGCCCGCCGCGAAGAAGCATGGGATCGTCTGGAAAAAGCCTATGCCGCAGAAGAGCGTGTCGAAGGCGCGATCTTTGGCCGCGTCAAAGGTGGCTTTACCGTTGATCTGGGCGGCGCGGTTGCGTTCCTGCCCGGCTCTCAGGTTGATGTGCGCCCCGTGCGCGATGCCGGCCCATTGATGGGTCTCAAGCAGCCATTCCAGGTTCTGAAGATGGACCGTCGCCGCGGCAACATCGTTGTCTCGCGTCGTGCGATCCTCGAAGAATCCCGTGCCGAACAGCGTGCCGAAGTGATCGGCAACCTGACCGAAGGTCAGACTGTTGACGGTGTGGTCAAGAACATCACCGAATATGGTGCGTTTGTTGATTTGGGCGGTGTTGACGGCTTGCTGCACGTCACAGACATGGCGTGGCGCCGTGTGAACCACCCATCCGAGATCCTGACAATTGGCGAAACCATCAAGGTTCAGGTCATCAAGATCAACAAAGAGACACATCGTATCTCCTTGGGCATGAAGCAGTTGCAAGAAGATCCATGGGATCTGGTTGCCGCGAAATACCCGCTGGAATCCTCGCACACTGGTCGCGTGACCAACATCACCGATTACGGTGCCTTTGTTGAGCTGGAGCCAGGTGTTGAAGGTCTCGTTCACGTGTCCGAAATGTCCTGGACCAAAAAGAACGTACACCCAGGCAAGATCGTTTCCACATCTCAGGAAGTCGAAGTCATGGTTCTGGAAATCGACGGTGCCAAGCGCCGCGTTTCCCTTGGTCTCAAGCAGACCATGCGCAACCCGTGGGAAGTGTTTGCAGAAACACACCCTGAAGGCACAGAAGTTGAAGGCGAAGTCAAAAACATCACCGAATTCGGTCTGTTTGTTGGCCTGCCAGGCGACATCGACGGCATGGTGCACCTGTCTGACCTCAGCTGGGACGAGCGCGGCGAAGACGCGATCCAGAACTACCGCAAGGGCGACATGGTTCAGGCCGTTGTCTCCGAGGTTGACGTTGAGAAAGAGCGTATCTCGCTCTCCATCAAAGGCGTCGGTGGCGACAAGTTCGCAGAAGCGGTTGGTGGCGTGAAGCGCGGCTCCATCGTGACCGTGAACGTGACCTCGATCGAAGAGGGCGGAATCGAAGTGGAATATGAAGGCATGAAATCCTTCATCCGTCGCTCCGATCTGTCCCGTGACCGTGCAGAGCAGCGCCCAGAGCGTTTCTCGGTCGGTGACAAGGTTGACGTGCGCATCACCAACGTGGACGCCAAGGCACACCGTTTGGGCGTGTCCATCAAGGCCCGCGAAATCGCCGAAGAGAAAGAAGCGGTTGAACAGTATGGTTCCTCCGATTCCGGCGCATCCTTGGGTGATATCCTTGGTGCGGCGCTGAAGGGCGACGAGTGATCTGCTAGATCCCATTGCATAGATTAAGGTGGCCCCGCAGCGCATGTTGCGGGGCTATTTTTTTGCGAATCGCCCGGATCTGAAGATGGATGAAGGGCGCAATTTACAGCCAGAATAGCCAAAACGCCGGATGAGCCAGCGGAAAATTGCCTGAAAACAGTGCCTTCTGCCGAAAAAACCCGACCGGGGGGCGCAAGGATCACTTCCCGATTGAAAGGTTTCTTCCTATAGTCGTCTTTTAGCAGCAAAAAAACATATAGACGTCTCGGGGGGGATAATTCGATGATCCGGTCAGAACTGATCCAGAAAATTGCAGACGACAATCCACATTTGTACCAACGCGATGTTGAGCGGATCGTGAATACCATCTTTGACGAGATCACCAGCGCGATGGCGCAGGGCGACCGTGTTGAGCTGCGCGGATTTGGCGCGTTTTCCGTCAAGAAGCGGGATGCCAGAGTGGGCCGTAACCCGCGCACCGGCGAAGCGGTCAATGTTGAGGAAAAACATGTGCCCTTCTTCAAAACCGGCAAGCTGCTGCGGGATCGGTTAAACGGGAAAGCCTGATGCGTTACGTTCGCTATTTTTGTATTGCCATCTTTGCGGTGGCGCTCATCTCTGTTGCGCTGGCCAATCGTGCGATTGTGCCGCTCAAGATTCTGCCCACAGAGGTGTCACATTGGTTTGCGGTGAACCCGCAGATCGAACTGCCGCTGTTTCTGGTGATCCTCGGTAGCATTGTCGCCGGCCTGTTGGTTGGCTTTATCTGGGAATGGATCCGCGAATACGGCCAGCGTGCCGAAGCGGCACGGCAGGCCCGCGAAATGCGCCGGCTTGAGCGTGAGGTCGCCCGACTCAAGGGTGAAAAGCATCAGGGCAAGGACGAGGTTCTCGCGCTGCTTGACGAGGCCAGCTGAGGCAGATCATGCCTGCACATGTAAATGTCAAAATCTGCGGTCTGACCGATCGCGCGTCTTTGGACGCCGCCGTGGTGGCGGGCGCGCGCTATGTCGGATTGGTGTTCTTTGAGAAATCTCCCCGCCATATTTCCTTGCCGGATGCTGCGGCGTTGGCCGCGCTGATCCCGGAAGGGATTTGCAAGGTGGCGCTGGTAGTGGATGCAGAGGATGCATTCCTTGACCGGCTGCTGGCCGAAGTCCCGCTTGATATGCTGCAACTACATGGCAAGGAAAGCCCTGCGCGGGTTCTTGAGATCAAGGCGCGTTATGGCTTGCCGGTGATGAAGGCGGTCGGGATTGCCGATGCCAGCGATCTGCCCGCGCTTGAAACCTATTTGCAGGTTGCCGATCAGATCCTTGTGGATGCCAAGCCGCCGAAAGACGCTGCGCTGCCCGGCGGCAACGGGTTGGCCTTTGACTGGCGTTTGATTGCCGGGCGCCGCTGGCCGGTGCCATGGATGTTGGCCGGAGGATTGACGCCGGACAATGTGGAAGAGGCGATTGCGATGACCGGCGCAAATCAGGTGGATGTGTCATCCGGAGTGGAGCAGGCGCCGGGTGTGAAAGATGTATCCAAGATCGCGGCGTTTTGCGCCGCGGCCCATGGTGATTGAGCAGCTGCGCTGCATTCGATTTATTTGGATGGGGGGCTTTGCCCCCCAAACCCCCCAGAGGTTTTTCTGGCCAAATGAAGAAGGGCCGGATCAGATGGTTTGGTCGTAATCGCCAACACCCGGTTCGGTGCGGATCACGGCATCCAGATCTTTGAAGATGGCGCGCATTTCGTCTTCTGATGCGGGGCTTTCGCAGACCACCACCAGATTTGGCGTGTTTGATGAGGCGCGGATCAGCCCCCATGCGCCGTTGTCGAGGATCACACGGGCGCCGTTGACTGTCACAACCTCTTTGATGGCGCGTCCGGCGATCTGTTCGCCTGCGGCGTGTTTGGCGACAAGCCTGTCCACCAGCCGTGCGAGGATGTCGTATTTTTCGGTGTCGGCGGCATAGGGCGACATGGTGGGCGTGGCCCAGGTTTGCGGCAGGGCCTTGCGCAAGTCGGACATCGACATGTTGGGGTTGCGGTCCATGAGTTTGCAGATCTCGACCGCGACGCGCATGCCGCAGTCATAGCCGCGGCCAATGGGTTCGGCGAGGAAGTAATGGCCGGATTTCTCAAACCCCGCCAATGCGCCGATCTCTTTCACCCGGCGCTTCATGTGGGAATGACCGGTTTTCCAGTAGTCGGCTTTGATACCGTGTTTCTGAAGCTCGGGGTCCGAGGCAAAGAGGCCAGTTGATTTCACGTCTGCAACAAAGGTGGCATTTGGATAGAGTTTGGCCAGATCACGGGCCATGATTACGCCAACCTTGTCGGCGAAGATTTCCTCACCTTCGTCATCCACCACGCCGCAGCGGTCGCCATCGCCGTCAAAGCCAAGCGCGAAGTCTGCGCCGGATGCTTTGACCGAGGCGCTCATGTCGTGGAGCATTTCCATGGCTTCAGGGTTTGGGTTGTAGTGCGGGAAAGTGTAATCCAGCGCGTTGTGGCTGGGCACAACTTCGACGCCGAGGCGTGCAAAGAGTTCGGGCGCGAAGGCAGAGGCGGTGCCGTTGCCGGTGGCGCAGACGACCTTGAGCTTGCGGGACATTTTGAAGTCGCCAACCAGATCGTCGAGATAGGCCTCGCGCACGCCGTGGACGAATTCGTACCCACCTCCGCTTTGCGGTTTGCCTTCTCCGTTCAGGACGATGTCGCGCAGTTCGGCCATTTCATCGGGGCCATGGGTCAGCGGGCGTTCAAAGCCCATTTTGACCCCGGTCCAGCCGTTGGGGTTATGGCTGGCCGTGACCATGGCCACTGCAGGCGCATCCAGGTGGAACTGCGCGAAATAGGCCATGGGCGACAGGGCCGGACCGATGTCCTTGACGTGGATCCCGGCCTGCATCAGACCCAGCATCAGCGCGTTTTTGATCGACAGGGAATAGTCGCGATAATCGTTGCCGACGGCGATCACGGGTTCAATCCCGCGCCGTTGCATCTGGGTGCCAAGGCCAAGGCCGAGGGCGGTGATGCCGGGTAAATTGATGTCATCTGGGTATTTCCAGCGGGCGTCATATTCGCGGAACCCCGTGGGGGTGATCATCGCATCGCGCAGGAATTCCCAGGTGTTCTGGGTCACGGTTGGTGCCGGTTTTGTCACGTCAGATCTCGCAAATTGGGTCGATTAAAATGTCATGGGGTGCTGTTTGGCCAGCGCGTCAAACTTCATCAAGGTGGCGATCAGATCGGGCATCTGGTCGAGATAGATCATGTTGGGGCCGTCGCTGGGCGCGTTGTCCGGATCTTCGTGGGTTTCGAGAAACACCGCCGCCACGCCGATAGACACGGCCGCGCGGGCCAGCACCGGGGCAAATTCGCGCTGCCCGCCCGATGAGGTGCCTTTGCCGCCGGGGCTGGCAACCGCGTGCGTGGCGTCCATCACCACCGGATAGCCCGTTTGCGCCATCTGCGGCAGTCCGCGCATGTCCGTTACCAATGTGTTGTAGCCAAAGGCGGTGCCGCGTTCGGTCAGCAGGATTTTCTCATTGCCGGTCGATTTGATCTTGTCGACGATGTTGCCCATTTCCCAAGGGGCGAGCCATTGGCCCTTTTTCACATTCACCGCAGCGCCGGTGTTGCCTGCGGCCAAAAGTATGTCGGTCTGGCGGCACAGGAAGGCAGGGATTTGCAGCACATCCACCGCATCTGCGGCGATGGCGCATTGGGCCTCGGTGTGGACATCCGTGAGCACAGGTACATCCAGTGCCTTGCCAACCGACTGCAGCACCTTGAGGCCCTGATCGATGCCCAGACCCCGCTTGCCAGACAGCGAAGTGCGGTTGGCCTTGTCATAGCTGGCTTTGAAAATGTACTGCGCCCCGGCCGCGGCGCAGGCCTCTTTCATTTTGCCGGCAATCATCTGGGCGTGATCTTCGCTTTCAAGCTGGCAGGGGCCGGCGATCACGGTCAGGGGGCGATCATTGCCGAGAATCACGTCACGGATGGTTACTTGGGTCATGAGGTTACCTGTTCTCTGAGAATGGAGGCTGTCAGTGACAACATCAAGTAGATGCCTGCAAAGATCAGGAAAGCCAAGATCGTGTTCTCGAATCGGCGGGGATATGTCGGCTCTTGCGGGGCGACGGGCTGCACGGCGACGGTCAGATAGCGGACCTGGCGGTTGGCCTCTGTCCGGGCTTGCTCCATCGCGGTTTGTGCCGATTGCAGCACCATGTCTGCGGCGGCAAGATCGGCCTTGGCCAATTGCATGGTCACCGCTTGCTTGGCCAAGGAATTCTCACCTTCGGTGGCGGAGTTCATTTTCACATTCAATTTTGCAAGCTGTTCCTTGAGGCGGCGCACATCGCTGCGCGCGCCATCCACCTTGGCCTTGTTGGGGCGCGGGTTGTCCAGAAGGGCGGACAAGGCCAGTTCCTTTTCGATCAACAGCCCCTCATAAGTGGTGATCTGGGCGCGGATCGCGACGATCTCGGCCTCGGGATCAACGCCGTTCTCAATTTGCAGACGGATCAATGCCTCCTGCGTGTCACGGCGGTTCTTCTGCGCGGTTTCAAAACCGGCCAACGCGTCGCGCATCCCGTCTTCACGCTTTTGCTTAGACAGTTCGTTGACGCGGTCCTCGGCGTATTCCAGCAGGCTTTCGGAAAAGGCGGCAGAGACCTGAGGATCGGCAGCGATCACTTCCATGCGGATCACGCCCTCAGTAGGGTCATAGCCGATTTTGACGTTCTTTTTATAGACTTTATAGGCCTCTTCGTTGGTCGGGTTTTCTTTGAGCCGTTGCACAACGTCGATCGAGGGATCTGAAAAATGTGCCTTGAATCCTGTGTCTTCGTCCAGCTTGAGCATCGCATCCTTGGATTGCAGATAGGCCTGCGTTGCGATGCTGTCGGCGCTGTTGGCAAATTGCGTGGGCAGAATCCCGCCAAAGGGGCTGGCACCGCCGCCGCCCTCACTTTGGATGATCAGGAACTGGCTGTTGGTGGCATACATCGGCGAGGCGATCTTGTAGAAATAGATCCCCGCGATCAGCGTAGGCAGCAATACAAAGGCAGAGAGCCGGGCCAGCAACAGGGCCAGCTTGCGACGACGGCGCAGGGTGATGTCCCGTTGAATTTGCGAGATTTCATGTTCGCGCCGCTCTGCCGGAGAGAGCTGTTCGGTGGAGGGCAGAGTGTTGCCGCCAACTGGCGTGGTTTGCGGCAATTGAATGCGCCCGCCCTTGGCATTGGGCTGCGGGGTGTTGGCGGGTGGCTTGGGCGCACCTGCTGGGTTGGCGGGGGGCTGTCCATCGTTGTTTGGCACAACCAGTTCCAGCATGTTGGAGCGTTGGAACGGGTCGATGCCTTGTTCCCGCAGCAGGCGCACCGCGTCAAAATCGGATGTTGGGGCCAGCCCGTGTTTTTGGGCCACCCGGCGGGCCATGCGCAACTGCCGTCCCGTGAGGCCTTCACGCCGGATCGCATCGATATCTGTCTCGCCGCCCGGTGGCTGGCTGGGCCCCGCGTCCTGTTGTGGTGTTGGCGTGGCCTCTGGCCGAGGGGCATGGCGGGTTTGCTCTGGCGCATGAGTTTGAGCATGATCGCCCGCTGGCCTACGCTGTGGCTGCGGGGGGGGCGCCGGTGTGGGGGCAGGTTGCTGCCGTGGTGGTGCGGCTTGCGGCGCGTCGCGACGGGGGGCGGCCTGGCGTGGCGGTTCGTGATGCGCCGCTTCGGGCTGCGGCACGGCGCGGGGGGCTGCATGCGCGGCGGCGCGGCGTTGCAATGCAACGGGCGGCTCGCCGTAATGCTCCTTGGCTTGCGGGCGCTGCACATGCTCCGGCGTATCGGCAGGCTGGCTGTGCGTGGGTGAGGCGCTCCGCTTGATGCGGAATTTTCTAGCCTTGGGTTTCGTAGTCATAGAGCTGTTTCGCTTCTTCCAAGGTGTCAAACATGTAAAGTTTCCCGCCCAACAGGACGGCCGCCGAGCGGGCAAATTTTTCCAAGGTCTGCGCTTGGTGCGAGACAATGATGATCGTGGTGGTGCGCAGACGTTCCTGCAGGATTTCACCGGCCTTGCGGTTGAACTCCATATCCGTGGTTGATGGCATGCCCTCGTCGATCAGGTAGATGTCGAAATCCAGCGCCAGCATCAGCGAGAATGTGAACCGCGATCGCATGCCGGAGGAATAGGTGCCCAGCGGTTGATCAAAATATTCGCCCAACCCACACAGCCAGCGGCAGAAGCTTTCGACATAATCGGGGTCGAGCCCATAAAGCCGCGCGATGTATCGGGCGTTTTCCATGGCGGAAACCTTGCCGACAACACCGCCCATGAACCCCAGCGGAAAGGAGATGTTGCAACCACGGCGGATTTCACCCTCATCGGGTTTCTCCAAACCGGCCATCATATTGATAAGTGTCGATTTACCAGTGCCGTTGGGGGCGAGGATTCCCAGAGAATTGCCCAGGTCCACGCGAAAAGACACATGGTCAAGAATGACCTTGTGCTGCGATCCCGTCCAAAAGGACTTGGATACATTCTCAAACTCCAGCATGCCCTGCTCCGGTGCCGCCTGTTATTGGGCCTGTCCCCCCCTTAGCAGAGGTGTCTTAAAGGCCTATTTACCGCGTTTTTCTGCACTATGTCCCATTTTCTTGGAAAAGTACAATGATCGGAAGCCTTTGGCGTGCTTTACCGCGCAATTGTGGAGGTGTGGCACCAATTCGGTGCGGAAAGTGGGTGAGAATATGCCTCCCACGGGCCGAAAACCGGATCTACTGTTCAAAAATCGAGCCCCCCGCAGCACTGCCTGAGCAGGCTGCAGGGGGCAAGGCCATTAGTGGCTCAGGCGACGGCTTGCCAAGCAAGACCCGCGATCATCGCGCCGATCAGGGCAAAGCCGAGATAGGCCATAAAGACCCGTGGTTTGACCAAGGCCCAGACCGCGATTGCCGCCGGGATACAGCTGACGCCGCCCGCGATGACAAAGGACATCGCCGCGCCCTGGGTCATGCCTTGGGCCAGAAGGGCGTCCACCAGCGGCACAGCGGCATAACCGTTGAGATAGGCCGGTGCGCCCACCAATGCGCCAAGCAGGATCGGCATCAACCCCTCACCGCCCAAGACGGATGCGATCATCTCGGCCGGGATATAGTGCAGCATCAATGCCTCGATCACATAGGCAAGGGTCAGCCATTTGAAGAGAAACAGCGCATTCTCGCGGGCGGTTTCGGAAAACACCGCGCGGCGGTCCGGCTCGGGCCAGAACTTCCAAACGGTTTGGCCGGAGAACGGTTTTTGTACGCCACAGCAGCCTCCAACACTGGGGCGTTCCTTCAGCGGATCAGCAAAAAGCGGGGTGTTCGCGGCCAGCATGACGCCAAAACCGCCCAGCATCCCGATGCCAACGGCAGCGATGGTTTTGGCCAGTGCAAAATCAAATCCCAATGTGCCAGAGGTGATGGCGAACATTGCCGGATCCATCAGCGGGGAGGCCAGCCAAAAGGCCATGACCGCACCCAAAGGCGCACCTACGGCCAGCAAAGCGGCTATAAAGGGGATGACCTCGCAGGAACAAAAGGGTGACAACCCGCCCAGCAGCGCCGCCATCACGATCATCCGCGCCGGGTTGCCTTCGAACGCGCGGGCGAGCAGGTTTTCCGCCCCGCTGGCTTTGAGGTAAGCGACTGCAAATACAGCAAAAAGAATAAAGGGGGCGGTGCCAGACAAGGCCTTGGCGGCGAATGTCACCGTCGGGATGAACTGCGGCCAGTCAAGCAATGCGACAAGCGCCAGCATTAGGGCGGTTACCCCCCATGCGCCAATTTTCAGGCGGCTCATCGGGGATTGGGGTTGGGTTGTGTCAGCCATGATTGTGTTCCTCACAGGGGCTGCCCGCATCCGCGCAGCATTCGGTCAGCAGGAAATGGGACAGCGCCTGTACTTCTTCATAGGCAACCGCGGCGCAGATGGTGCTGCGGCCCTGCCGTTCCTGTTTGACAAGGCCAGCGGCAGCCAACAGCTTGAGATGATGTGTCAGGGTCGATCCGGTCACGCCGGTGCGATCCCCGAGCAGTCCGATGCTGAGCCCGTCAGGACCAGCCCGAACCAAGGTGCGCAGGACCATCAGGCGCTGCTCGGAGCCAAGCGCGGCAAAGCTGGCAGCGGCCAGAGTGAGGGGCGGGGTTTGTGGAGAATCAATTTTCATATTTCTAGAAATATAGAAATGAAAAGGCGACGCAAGCTTTATTTCGATAATCTTCGAAATGAATGCGCCTTCTCACTGTTTCGCCTTGGCGCGGCAGTGGCATCGGCTATCCTGCGCCCATGACAGACATCCGTGATCCCCTGCGCCGTTGTACTCTCTGTGCAGATCGCTTTGCCGCCACGGCGACGGGCCATCAGCCGCGTCCGGTGGTCTGGTTCGCACCGGAGGCCCGGATCCTGATCGCGGGACAGGCGCCAGGGCTGCGGGTTCATGAAAGCGGCAAGCCGTTCTGGGATGCCTCCGGCACCCGTTTGCGCGACTGGATGGGGCTGGATGAAGACACCTTCTATGACCAATCCAAGCTGGCGATCTTGCCGATGGCGTTTTGTTTTCCCGGCTACAATGCCAGCGGCAGCGACCTGCCGCCGCCACCGATCTGCGCTAGGACGTGGCGGGCAGAGGCACTGAACCTGTTGCCGGATATCCGGCTTACAGTTCTGATTGGCGGCTATGCAATGAAATATCATCTGCCGGACCATCAATCGGTGCGCCTATCCGTCGCGGGGTGGCGGGATCATCCAAAAGGCGTCTTTGCCTTGCCTCACCCGTCCTGGCGCAATACCGGTTGGCTGAAGAAAAATCCGTGGTTCGAGGCAGAAGTGGTGCCGCGACTGCGGGCCGCTGTGACCGAGGTGTTCCATGACTGATCTGACCCCGCTGGACGAGGCACATGCCGCGATGACCGCCGCGCCCGATGACGACACGGCGCGCCTGCGGTTTTACGAGCGGATCGCAGATGTCGAGCTTTTCATGCTGCTTGAGGCAGAGCCGGAGGGCGACCAGATCAATCCGATCTTGCTGGACGATGCCTATGTTGTGGTGTTCGACCGCGCGGCGCGTCTGGCTGCCTATGTGGGCGAGACGGCGCCCTATGTGGCACTGTCAGGACGGGCGATTGCCGGAATGCTGGAGGGACAGCCCTTGGGCATGGCCGTGAACATCGGAGTGGCACCATCAGAAATCCTGCTGCCCGCCGGTGCAATGGAATGGCTGCGTGACACCCTGGCCCATGAGGCGGGTGAGGTGGAGGCCAAGATCGAGGCTTTGCTGCCGCCCAAGGGCTTGCCTGAGACATTGATTGCCGCAATTGACGCCAAATTGGCGACGGCCACGGGCATGGCGGCGGGCGCATTTTTGGTGGCGGTGGATTATGCGGGTGGCGGGCGCGGTCATTTGCTGGCTTTTGTCGGGGCGATCCCGCGGGCGCAGGATGCGCTGGTTCGGGCGGCCTCTGAGGCGCTGACGTTTTCCGGGATCGAAGCAGGGGCCATGGATGTGGGCTTTTTTGCGCCTAATGATCCGACGGTCGAAAAACTGGCCAGAGTTGGGCTGCGCTTTGACCTGCCGCAGGGCGAGGGATTGCAACATACGCCGCGCATGCCACCGGGCAGTGACCCCTCCAAACCCCCTATTTTGAAATAAACCTCTCTGTTATCCTGCGGAAATTCACCGCCCCGTCACATCGGCGCGAGGTCACAGCTTCGTGGGATGTGAATGCAGGGGCGGGCTCCTAGGTTGGCTATACCGAAGCCTCATAAAGGAATTGAAACGTGAACCGCTTTACCCTCTCCATCGCCGCCGCTGCCACAGCCCTGACCTTTGCCTCGCAAGCTTTTGCAGGAGATCAGTATATCGACGGCACCGGTTTTGCCGCTTCAGGCTATGACGTGGTTGCCTATTTCGATCTGCCTCAAAACCCCATTGGTCAAAGCCAGCCTGCGCCCGTTGCCGGGGACAAGGATATCACTGCTGAATACAACGGGGCAAAATTTGCCTTTTCCAGCGAGGCCAACAAGACCGCGTTTCTGGCCGATCCGGCGAAATATGCACCGCAGTATGACGGCCATTGCGCTTACGGCGTGTCCAAGGGCGGCAAGGTTCCGGGCAACCCGACCCTGTGGCGGATTGTGGATGACAAGCTGTACCTGAACATCACCAAGAACGTCGTTGGTTTTTGGGAAGAGGACATTCCAGGTAACATCGATCTGGCCGAAGGCAACTGGACCAGCATCGAACCTGCGCCTGCATCTGATCGGGCCATTCCCAAGTTCACCAGCGCCGCGCCTGTGAACTGATGCGCAGACCCCGGCGCGATCCATCGTTTGACCCTCCGCCCAAAAAGCGGTTTCCGCGTCGGGGGTTCATGCTGGGATCTGTGGCGGGGGTCACGCTAAGCGTCTTTTGGGTCGCACGATATTACAACATCGGGGCGGAAGTTGGCAGCGCCGACCTGTCCGCCCCGGATGCATTGGCGCAGGCCGATGCCGGGAAGATCACGCTTATTGACATTCGCAGGCCCGAGGAATGGGCGGCAACAGGCATCGCGCAACCGGCGGTGCCTATCGACATGCGGCGGGATGACTTTGCTGTTGCTCTGCTTGAGGCCGTGAACGGCGACAGGGCACAACCCGTGGCCTTGATCTGCGCCCGAGGCGTGCGGTCGGCGCGACTGGCCAGGGCGTTGCGGGAGGCGGGCTTTGAACAGGTTCTGGATGTGCCGGAAGGTATGGTTGGATCCGGCGCCGGGCCGGGGTGGATCAGTCGCGGATTGCCGGTACGCCAGCCCTGATCATTCTGCCGCGATATGATCTGCGGCCAGAATCTGACCTTTCATTTGGGATCTTGCGGCGCGGGCGCGGCGCACAATGGCCGGCTCACGCAGGGAATTGGGGCTGTCCATGCGCAGACCTTTGAAGCCAAGTCGCGAGACATCCACTGCGGAGAGTGCCGACAGCGGCACCGCAGCGACAAGGCTGAACACAATCGGCACCAGCCAGAGCGATATCAGACCGGCTAGCAAACCGGCCAAAAGCACCAGCCCGAGCAGGGTTTCGATCCAGTGGAATTTGATCAACGTGGTGATCGGATAGCTTTGGGCGCTGCGCTGTTGCGGGGCCCAGGGTTCGGACCGGGTGAAGGTGGCCCGCAGCACGGCTTTGGTCTGCTGGATCATCAGGACCGGCGCATAGGCGATAGAAAGCGCAATTTCGGTCAGGACGGAGATCAGGAAGGGGCGCCGACCGCCAAAACTGCGTGTCGCGGTCGGTGTGGCGGCGATGATCGCGGCACCGGCCAGTTTCGGTGCCAGCAACATCGCGTACATGATCACCAAAAACACGGCACTGTCGATATGGCTCATGGCGGGGGGCCAGTCCGGGAACAGCGGATTGGCCTCGTTGAAATATCGGATCACATTTGTTTCCGCGTCTTTGCCGAGCAAGGCCCAGACCACCAGCAGCACAAACCATGCAGGCGACAGAAGATAGCTCACCGCGCCATGCAGCAGGTGAAACCGCGATACCGGATGCAGACCTGCTGTGCGCAGGAGTCGCAGATGCTGCAGGTTGCCCCGGCACCAACGGCGGTCGCGCAGAACATAGTCTATCAACGTGCCGGGGGTTTCTTCAAAGCTGCCGGTGACGCGGGGCAGGAACCGCACACGCCATCCGGCGCGGCGCAACAGGCCGGCTTCGACAAAATCATGGCTGAGGATCAGATCACTGCGCCCTTTGCGCCCGCGCAGGTGCGGCAGGCCCGCGCTTTGAGCAAAGGCACGGGTGCGGATAATCGCGTTATGGCCCCAATAGTTGCCCTCGTTACGTGACCAAAGCGCCAGCCCCTCGGCCAGAAGCCAGCCATAGGCGATGTTGGAAAACTGCTGTACGCGGGCAAAGAGGGTGTTGGCCCCAATCAGCATCGGAAAGCTCTGGATCAGACCGGCCTCAGGATCATTCGCCAGTTCAGAGGCCAGGCGTTCAATCGCTCGGCCTGTCATCAGGCTGTCGGCGTCCAGCACAAGCATCCCTTCATAGGCGGCACCCCAGCCTGTGATCCAGTTGACCAGATTGCCGACTTTCTTGTCCGTGTTGGCGGTGCGGCGGCGGTAATAGATGGGTATCTGTTTCGGCGCGGTGGCCCGCAACCGTTCAAATGCCTGCCGCTCCTGCGCAGCGATGGTTTCGTTCCGCGTGTCGGACAGGATGAACAAGCTATAGCTGTGCGGTCCTTTGCGGGCGGCCAGATCGTCCAGCATGGCGGCGGCATTGCCAAAAACATCCCAAGGAACTTCGTTGTAGATCGGGACCAACAGGGCGACATCCATGGGTGTGATCGCGGCGGGGCTTCTTGTCTCTGCCGCCTGCCGTGCCAGCAAGGCCGAGATCGCCACGCCAACGGTGCTGACCGACAGCGTGACCCAGACAAAGGTCAGTCCGATCATCATCAGCAAGGCCCATTCCAGCCCGGTCATGCCGCCGCTGGACAGCCATCCATAGATGCCAAGCATCAGTGCCAGTGTCCCCACACAGGCAGGGCCAAACACAGCCAAGCGCCAACGTCTGTTGCCAGCGGGTGCCTCGGCGCGGCGGGCGGGTGCATGGGTGAAATCCTGCGCGTCCATATCCAGTGGCGCGGCGGGCGGCATGGCATTGGGGGGGCAGGGTGGCTGGGTCATGATGCGGTCCACCGATAGAGCCAAACCTCGCTTAAGGGGGCGCCGTTCAGCCGCAGCTGCGCCCGGAACTCGGCCAGCGTCGCCTCGCCGGGCTCGAAGGTAAATGCCAATCTCGGACCGCCGGTTTCTGGGTTGCGCTGCACTATGCCGGATGATGTGTCACCGGCGCTGGAACGCAGAATAATCTCAACCTTGCTCAGGTTATCCGGCACATGGGCGGCATCTTCAAAGTCGATTGCGATGATCTGCCCGCCTTCGGGGCGGCCGCCCATCGCTGTGTTCAAAACCTTCAGCGGCATGTCAGGCACATCGACAACCGGATCCGCGCCCCAATGGAGGGTATAGCTCATCTGATGTTGAGACCCGGCCTTGAGCGGGGCAGAGGGCCGCCAATAGGCGACGATGTTGTCGTAAATTTCAAGGTCAGCAGGGATTTCGACCAGCGTGACCGCGCCCTTGCCCCAATCCTCGCCCGGTGTAATCCAGACGGCGGGACGCTTGTGGTATAGCGCCTCAAGGTCATTGAAATCCGAGAACTTGCGCTTGCGCTGCATCAGGCCAAAACCGCGCGGATTGTTGTCGGCAAAGGCACTGATTTGAAGGGCGGCGGGGTTGGCCAGTGGCCGCCAGATCACCTCGCCTGCGCCATTGTGGATCAGCAGGCCGTCACTGTCATGGACGGCGGGCCGGAAATCCGAGAACCGCTGGCGCATGGTGTCGTCAAACAGGAACATGGAGGTCAGCGGCGCTATGCCAAGATGGGTGATGTCGGTGCGGGCAAAAACATGGGCCTCGACCTGCATCTCCAAGACCGCGCCATGGGTGATCTCAAAGCGGTAAGCCCCGGTGCAGGACGGGCTGTCGAGCAGGGCATGCAGGACGATGCTGTCACTGCCGGGTGCGGGCGTTTCCAGCCAAAAAGCGGTGAAATCGGGAAATTCCTCGCCCATCGGGTCGCCGGTTTTGAGCGCGAGCCCACGCGCCGACAACCCGTAAATCTCACCCGTGCCAATGCCACGGAAATAGCTGGCGCCCTGAAAAACCGCATATTCCTGAAATATGCCGCTTGTTTCCAGCTCAGCCCGCAGGCGCAGACCGGAATAGCCGAGGGTCTCGTCAAGTTCGACGTCGGGGAATTTGTCGGTGGTGTCAAAAACGCCCATGTCAAAACGGACGGGGCGCGATTGGCCATCCTCCACCACATGCAAGGCGACGGCTTGCGGAAAGTAGAGACCGGGGGGAAAGACATCAACCCGCTGGGGTGCATGGCTGTTTTCCCACAGGGCGTTGCGGGCATCGAACCAGATCTTGCGATATTGGTCATAGGTCAGGTTGCGCCAGCTTTCAGGGATCTGCGGGCGCGGGCTGTAGGGTTTGGTGGCCAGGGCGCGGGCGCGGGCCAGAACGGTGTCCTGATCAAAGGCACTGGCCTCGGCTGCCAATTGCAAGCCCGGTTCTTCAGCCCAGGCGGCGGCGGGCAGGGCGGCCAGTGCGGCCAGAGATTTGAGAACATCGCGGCGCAGCATCAGGCACCTGCCTTTGCGCGCCAGGGCTGGGATTTGAACCAACCTGCGCCATAGGCCACCGCCACCAGTATTGCCGCGCCGATCAGATTGACCAGCAGGGTGGCAGCCAGACTGCGGCCCAGCACATCCAGCGCAAAACCCATGACCCGCGCCATGAACATACTGGCAACAAAGACCGCCAATGACTGTTGCCCGACCTTGAGGATCACCGCCAAGGCGCCTGACCAGACCCGTGCCGCAGCGCCGGTGCCACGGGCCAAGAGCCGCGCTCCTTTGTCGCCCGCCGCGACCCAGGCCAGATAGGCCAGCGCCAGAAAATGTGCATAGCGCAGAATGCCGAAGTCCGATTTGTTGATCAGCCCGCCGTTTGTAATCCGCCAGTCTTTCGCCCAGTCAAAACCAAATTCGCGCACGCCAATGCTGCTGAGCGGGACATTGGCCAGCACCACGAATGCCGCCACGGCGATCAGGATCTTATGAACCGGCGGCTTGGGCAGCCAGCCGCGCATAAAGGCAAAGCCGGTGAAAAAGATCAGCTGCCAGCCAAACGGATTGAAGAACCAAGACCTGTCTGTCCAGGGCTCCGCCGGGAACTCCAGATGCAGATGTCCAAGGCCGAAGACCTCAAGAAGGGCATCCTGCGCCATCAACCAGACAAGTATGACAAAACCCGCCACGGCCCATAGGTGGATCCGCGCCAGTGCCATCACCAGCGGCATCATGATCAAAACCACCATATACATCGGCAAAATGTCGAAATAATTCGGCACATAGCGCAGGGTCATAAAGCTGAGCAGGATGTTGGAGTTGTCCCATTTGTCACTTTCGACAAACATCATCCACAGGTTCAACTGGCCCCAATAGTTGCGCCCGGTGATGTCCAGCTCTGTCAGATAGACGGTCATCGCCAGCGTCGCAAAGAACAGCCCCACATGCGCCCAATAGACCTGCCAGACCCGGAACAGCACACGCGCCGTGCCCAACATCCAACCCATCCGCACAAATGCGCCGCCAAAAGCGATGGCGCTGGCCATGCCGGAACAGAACACAAATATCTCGGTGGCGTCGGAAAACCCCCAACGCGCGGGTATCCAAAGGGTCAGCAGGTTTCCGGGGGTGTGGGCGATCAGGATGATGAACATCGCAATGCCGCGGAAAAAATCCAGCCGCAGATCCCGCACGCGCGTGCCGGATTGGGCACCCAATGCGGTCACCGGGCGGGATGGAATTTCGGATGTGGCAGCTGCAAGTGTCATAAAATTCGGTCGGTCCGCAAATGTTTGGGTTATTGCGCCGGGATGCGGCGGGCCGTGGACAGGCGGTCAAATCGGGTTGCGGTAAAGCGATCCTCGTGACCGGCCCGCAGGGCAAGACGGTCCAGCAGGATCGCTTCTGCGCCATCCAGATGGCCTGCACGCAGTCCTGCGTCAATGGTCATGCGTTCAAAGACATCGCGCTGGGCGTGACTTCCGCCGATGCTTTGCATTTTTGGGCGGGCTTTCGCCAACAGGGTAAAGGCATCACCATAGCGGCCCTCGGCAAAGGCGTTGAGACCCTCCAGCGCAGCAATACCGGGATCGGCAACGCGGGCGGCCATTTCACCGTTGTCCTTGGCATCGCGGGCAAAGCGGGCGGCCATGGCATCGGCGGCTGCGCCGTCCTTGGCGCCGGACAGGGCCAGCATGTAGTGCAGGTCGGCAAAGACGAGGCAACCATCGTCAATGCGCGGCGCGGCCAATGCTCCCAATTCATCCCAACGGGTGCCAACATCAATGCCCTCAAGCTCAAGCCGCATCAGCAGCGAGGTTGCATTGGCAATGTCGCGGTAATCGTCGGTTTTGTCGGCGCGGATCTGGCTGTCATAGAGGGACAGCGCCACGTCAAGCTGACCAAGGTCCAGATGCAGCAAGGCTTTGTGCCACCAAACGTGATAGCGGAAATTGTTGGATCCGTCCCAGGCGCTTTTGTGGTTTTCGATCAGAGTGATCCCAGCGCCCGGCTCAGCCCGCATATCATGCACATGCGCCACCGCATGAAGCCCCCAGGCATCGTCGGGCGCATAGGTCAGACCGGCCCGGCCCGTATGTTCGGCGCGGGCGTATTCTCCTGTTTCCTCAAGCGCGAAGGCGTGACATCCCAGCACATAACCGCACAGTGGATGATCCGGCCCATGCGCGGGCAAAACCCGTTCGATCGATCTGCGCATCCCGGCCGCATCCCCAAGGATAAAGCGGATGGCCTGACTGGCCTTGGCGGATAATGTGTCTTGGGGTTGATCCTGCAAAGCCTTCTCAAGCGCGGCAATCGCGCCGGTGGGGTGCATTGCCAGCCATGCCTCCAATGCATCGATCCAGCAGGCCTCGCGGCCTGAAACGGGACGCGCGGCGCGGGCTGTCTTTGCAGCAACCAGCGCCCCTTCGGCCACTACCCACATCTCGGCGCGGCCCAGCATCAGCGAAAAAAGCCCCCTCGCCGCATGGGCCATGGCAAAATCGGGATCAGCCTCCAGCGTCGCGCCCAGATGCTGCGGCGTGGCGGTGCCATGTGCCAGAAACGCGCGGATCATCGCGTTCCAACTGGTCAGCGCCTCTGTACTTTGCAGTGAAACGGATGCGTTGCAAATATCGACTGTCATCACCGTGGCCTTCTGCGATTGCTGTTCTAAGGCAAAGGGATAGCGGGATTCTGAAAACCGATGAACGGGTCTGACGCGTGTCACACGCCAACGTGAAGCGGGCCTGCGCTTTCGTGAGCGAATGTGTCAGTTGGTCAGCCTGGGTGCCACGATCTTACGCTATCGCTTTGTTTTGGGTGGCGGTCTATCGCTGTGGATCGCCCTTTTGAGGCGCATCCGGCCCCCATGTTTCAAGCACATCACGGGTGTCCTGGCCAAATCGCGGCGGCGGGCGACGGTATTGCACCGGCGTGCGCGACAGTTTCAGCGGATTGCCCAAAAGTTGTAACATGCCGCCCGCGATGTCGGGGCGCGGCATGTCGATCACCGCATCGCGGGCGCGTGCCTGATCCGACGCCAGCGCCTCGGCAATGGTGTTGATCGGGCCGCAAGGCACTTTGACCGCCTGCAATTGGGCCAGCATCTCGGCCTTCGGGCGCTCTTTCATCGCCGGCACGATTTTCGCCAGCAGTGCGGTGCGGTTTTCGATGCGCGCCAGATTGGTCTGGAACATCGGATCGCCCGCCAGAACACTCAGCCCGATTACGTCGCAGAACCGCGCAAATTGCGCATCATTGCCAACCGCCAACAGGATATGCCCGTCACGGCATTCAAAGGCGTCATAGGGCACGATGTTGGGGTGGGCATTGCCGCGCCGCTCTGGCAAGTTTCCGGAGGTCAGGAAATTGGTACCTTCGTTGATCAGCCACGCCACGGCGCTGTCCACCAGGGACAGGTCGATATGCTGGCCCTCGCCGGTTTGATCGCGATGCCGCAGGGCGGCCAGAATGCCGATGGTGGCATACATGCCGCACATCACATCCGCGATGCCAACGCCCACTTTCATCGGGGCCCCATCGGGGGCGCCAGTGATCGACATGATCCCGCCGAACCCTTGCGCCATCAGATCATAGCCGGGTTGATCGCGGTTGGGGCCGGTCTGGCCATAGCCGGAGATGGAGCAATAAATCAGCGCGGGATGCGCGGCCAACAGGCTGGCGTGATCCAGCCCGTATTTCCTGAGGCCGTCGGGCTTGAAATTCTCCACCACAATATCGGCGCGCGCCGCAAGGTGGCGCAGGATCTTTTGGCCATCTTCGCTGGAAATATCCACGGCGATGGAGTGTTTGTTGCGATTCGCAGCCATGAAGTAGGCTGACAGATCGGTGGGATTGCTATCCGCGCCCCTAGCGTAATTTGGACCCCAGCCACGGGTGTCATCACCGCCACTGCGCGGGTTCTCCACCTTGATAACCGTTGCGCCGAGATCGCCCAGCATCTGTGTGCAGGTCGGACCGGCCAAAATGCGACTGAGGTCGAGGACAAAAATACCGTCCAACGCGCCTTTTGGCTCAGATGCGGCCATCATAAGCTCCGCGATCAATCACGGCGGCAATCACGGTGAAGGTGTCCGCCTGCATCGCCTGTTCAAGCGCGGTTTCCAGTGCCTTGCGGCTGCGCACCGTCGCGCCGCGGCCGCCAAATGCCACCCCCATGGCCGCGAAATTGTGCCGGGGAAAATCCACACCAGAGTTGCTAAGCCTCCGCTCTCGCTGCTTTTTCTCGATCAGGGCAAGCGAAGCATCGACAAAGACCACAAAAATAGGCGCAAGGCTCAGTTCCGCGGCGGTGGCCAATTCACCGGCCACCATCAGGAACCCCGCGTCGCCGGAGAACGACACGACATTGCGCTCCGGGTCGGCAAGTTTTGCGCCGATCGCCATCGGAACAGCACAGCCCATGGTGCAAAGCGCCGAAGATTGCATAAGATCGCGCGGCGCGTGGCATTCCCACATCTGGCTCAGCAAGATCCGGTGCGCACCGCTGTCGGCAGATGCGATGGTGCCCTTGGGCAGAACAGCGCGGCAGGTGTCGATCACTGCGGCAGGCCCCCAGTCTTCGTCATTGGGAAATGCTGCGCTGAGCGCGGTCTTGAGCTGATGAATTTCGCCGTCCACCCATGTGGCACGCGGATCCAGCCCGTCACTGAGGGCAGCAAGGGTCGGGGCGCAGTCCGTCACGAAATTGAGCGTGCTTTGGTGCATATAGTGGTGGTTTGGTGCGGCGGTGATGTCGATTACGCGCTGGCTGTCCGGGGTCCAGACATCGCGCCAGCCGGGGCGCATTTCGATGGGGTCATAGCCGACACAGATGACCAGATCTGCCGATTGTGTGAAAGGCACCAGATGCGTGTCCGCCAAGGGGGACAGACCTGCACCGCCAAGGGCCAGCGGGTGATCCTCGGGCAACATGCCCTTGGCTTTATAGGTGGTGATCACCGGAATGTTGTGATCTTCGGCGAACTCGCGCACTGCTTGCGCGGCGTGTTGGTTCATCGCATCCACGCCAACAATCATCAGCGGCTTGCGCGCATCGGCCAGCCAGCTGCGGGCGGTTTCCAGATCCTTTTCCGCCGGAATGCTGGGTGATGCCGGGCGGCGGCGGGCAGGGGCCAGCGCGGGAATGTCGGTATCGGCCACGCCGATGGGCACGTCGATATGCACTGGGCCCATGCGCCCTTCGGTGGCGATGGCAATGGCCTTGTCCGCGATCACATGGGCGGCGCCAGCGGACAAGCGGAACGTCGCCTTGGTGATCGGCGCAAACACCGCTTGATGATCAACGACTTGATGGGTGTAGCGGGCCGCCTCATCCGCATCGACACAGCCGGACAGAACAATCAGCGGCACCTGATCTTGCAATGCGTTTGCCACGGTGTTGACCCCGTTCAATGTGCCGGGGCCGATGGTGCCGACCAGAATGGCAGGCGCATGATCGCGGTGGTGTACCCCCTCGGCCATGAACCCCGCGGCGTTCTCGTGTTTGGCGAGGATAAACTGGATGCCCGCTTGTCTGAGCGCATCTATCAGGGTCAAAACCTCACCACCCGGCATGCCAAAGGCATAGCGGCAGCCGGCATCATACAGACGGCGGGCCAGTGCGTCAGCAGCGCGGATCGTATCAGGCATCATCGGACCTTTCGGATGCAGAACTCGGCAAGTTACCAATGCACGGTCGGCGCAAAGGTGCAATCTATTGATCTCTAGAGATTATTGCATGCGCGTAAATCCCCCTCACGGATTGGTGAAAGAGGCGGAGTGGCTGGTTTTTGCAAAGTTGGCACATGGCCGTCATGCACAGGGCAAAGGCTTAGCTGCCAGGCAGCGGTAGACCGCCTCGCGGGCTGGTATTGCCCGGCTTGGCGCTTGAACCCAAGATTCGGCGCCAGCAAAGGAAAAAGGGCGGCACTTTTACGCCCCGCCCTTCGAATCTTGTAGAGCTGTGACCAGCTTACCGGCGGCGGTCGCGGCGGGCTGACATGGGTTGGAAGGCCACGCCGACATGGGCCTCGCAATAGGGTTTGCCTTGTTGCACGGGCAGACCGCAGAACCAGAAATCCTCGGTAGCCGGATCGCCTACGGGCCATTTGCAGGTCCGCTCGGTCAGCTCCATCAGGCCGATCTTCTTGGCCTTCTTCTCAATCTCGTTGACCTTGGCCAAAGCCTCCGGGCTGATCTCGTTCGCCGACGGCTGCGGCGGCAAGGGCTGGCCTGCCGGGATAATCTGCTTGCGGGCGGGCAAGTTGGATTTCGGCGGCGCGGCGGCTTCGGTCTTCATTTCCGGCGCGGCGGGTTTGGGCGCGGCTGGCTTGGCCTTGGGTTCCGCCTTGGGGGCGGGTTTGGCCTTGGGTTCGGATTTCAGCGCGGCAGCACCCGTGGTTGTGCGGTTCGACAGACCAAGACGGTGCACCTTGCCAATCACGGCGTTGCGCGTCACACCGCCCAGTTCCTTGGCGATCTGGCTTGCGGACTGGCCTTCGCCCCACATTTTCTTGAGTGTCTCTACGCGCTCATCAGTCCAGGACATTTGCGGTTTCCCTAGCTAAAAAGCGGCCCCCAATGATGGACCGCTTTGTCAAATTCAGTGGTCTATTCTAATCACTCGGGGGCTGGGTGCAAGGTGTGAAGCGTCACAGCGCCGTATGAGCGGCCGGAGGTTTGGGTTTTTGGCGTGCCTCGCGCAGGGCCAGCAGGGCGGCACCGGCGATAATGATGCCTGCGCCGATCAGGGTGATGGCGTCGGGGGTTACACCGTAGAAGATTTGGTCGTAGAGGGCGGCAAAGATCAATGTGCCATAGCTGAACGGCGCGACAAAGCTGGCATCGGCGCGGGCCATCGCATTGACAAAGCAGGTCTGCGCGACCGCCATGCAGACCCCGATTGCAGCCAATAACGCCCATTGTGCGGCGCTTGGCATTTGCCAGACGGGCAGAACCGCCAATGTGGCGATACAAAGGCCCATCAGGTTGTTGAAAAACAGGATCTGGAACGGCCCTTCGCGTCCCGTCAGTTTCTTGATGAAAATCAGTTCAAGCCCCATGACCATTGCCGCGCCAAACGCCAAAAGCGCGGCGGGCTGAAAACTCTCAGGTGTGGGGCGCAGAAGAATAAGTGCGCCAAAAAGCGCCAGCGCTGCGGCAAACCAGCGGATGCGGCCCACGGTTTCGCCAAGCAGGGGAATGGCCAGCATCATGCCAAAAACCGGGTTGAGAAAGGAGATCGCCGTGGCATCGGCCAGCGGGATATAGGCGACAGAGGCAAACATCAGCGTGATCCCGGCCCAACCGCAGCTGGTGCGGGCCAGGTGCAACCCCCAATGCGGTGCGCTCAGGCGGGGGCGCATGATCATGACGGCGGTGGAAATCGCCATGAATGCAAACAAAAAGCGGCCATGGCTGATCTGGAGCGCGGGCAAAGCAGGACCAAGTGCATCATTGCCAAGCGCCTTGGCCATCAGGGTGGTGGCCGCGATAAAGGCGGTCGCAATCCCGATCAATCCGGCGGCGAGGGCGTTGTTTTGATGCTTGGCCTGATACATGGCCAAGCTATGACCGCAGCGGCGATGCGTCACAAGTGGGAAATTGGGGCTTTGCAACTGTTGGATTTGCCCCTAAGAGAGGGCCCATGATCACACAAATGGCATACCTGTCCCGACGACGCTAAGGTTTTATACCGCTCCCCTGCACAATTGCAGGTGGTGATCTTGTTGCCTGTGTGCAGCCCTCCTTCCAAACTGACTTGACCAGACCCGCCGCCCATGCCCTTTTGGGCCTTTGTTGCGGCCCTTACCTAAGGACACTTCCATGATCTCTTCCGTCTTGCCGACCTATTCGCGTGCTCCTCTCAGCTTTGTCTCCGGACAAGGCAGCTGGTTGATCGAGGCGGATGGCCGACGTTTTCTGGATCTGGGTGCGGGGATTGCGGTGAATGCACTGGGCCATGCGCATCCGGCGCTGGTTGAGGCCTTGACCGCCCAGGCGGGAACGCTTTGGCACACCTCGAACCTCTATCAGATCCCGCAGCAGCAGGCGCTGGCGGACAAGCTGGTCGATAACAGCTTTGCCGATACGGTGTTTTTCACCAATTCGGGCACAGAAAGCTGTGAGCTGGCGGTAAAGATGGCGCGCAAGTATTTCTATGACAAAGGCCAGCCCGAGCGGGTTGAGATCATCACCTTCTCGGGCAGTTTCCATGGCCGGTCCTCGGCCGGGATCGCGGCGGCCGGATCGGAAAAGATGACCAAGGGGTTTGGCCCGTTGCTTCCCGGTTTTGTACATCTCGAATTTGGTGATCATGATGCGCTGCGGGCGGCGATCACTGACAAGACTGCCGGTATTCTGGTGGAGCCTGTGCAGGGTGAGGGCGGCATTCGTCCGCTGCCGGATGCCTGCCTGAAGGGGCTGCGGGATCTGTGTGACGAACACGGCATTCTGATGATGCTGGATGAGGTGCAATGCGGCGTTGGCCGGACGGGCAAGCTCTTTGCCCATGAATGGGCCGGTGTCGGACCAGACATCATGATGGTGGCCAAGGGCATCGGCGGCGGCTTCCCGCTGGGCGCGGTTCTGGCGACCGAGGAAGCGGCCTCTGGCATGACCGCTGGCACCCACGGGTCAACCTATGGCGGCAATCCATTGGGCTGTGCCGTGGGCAATGCGGTGATTGATATCGTGGCCGATCCGGCGTTTCTGGCCGAGGTGAACCGCAAGGCGGGCCTGTTGCGGCAAAAGCTGGAAGGGCTGATCGCCAGCCATCCGGATGTATTCGAAGAGGTGCGCGGATCGGGTCTGATGCTGGGCATCAAATGCAAGGCGGTGAACGCGGATGTGGTGAAGGCCGGCTATGACGCCGAGGTGATCACCGTGCCTGCCGCCGACAATGTGATCCGCCTGTTGCCCGCACTGAACATCAGCGATGAAGAGATTGCCGAAGCGGTCTCTCGGCTTGATCGTGCTGCGGCCAGCCTGAGCGCCTGATCCAAGATTGACCGATGACAAGAGTTCTGCCGCCAAGGGATGCTGCGAACTTTGACGAGAAAGAATACCAATGAACCATTTTCTAGACATTCACCAAACCTCACCTGCCGATCTGCGGAGCATCATTGATGACGCCGCTGCGATGAAAAAATCGCGGGCCGGGCGTCCACGCGGTGCGCCGGATGATGAACAGCCGCTCAAGGATCACATGGTTGCACTGATCTTTGAAAAGCCATCGACGCGGACGCGGGTGTCTTTTGACGTGGGCGTGCGCCAGATGGGCGGGCAGATCATGGTGTTGTCCGGGGCCGATATGCAGTTGGGCCACGGCGAGACCATCGCGGATACCGCACGGGTGCTGAGCCGTTATGTCGATCTGATCATGATCCGGACCTTCGAGGAACAGACCCTGCTGGATATGGCCGAATATGCCACGGTGCCGGTGATCAACGGCCTGACCAACCGCACCCATCCTTGTCAGATCATGGCGGATATCCAGACGTTCGAAGAACACAACGGCCCGATCAAGGGCAAAAAGGTGGTCTGGTCCGGAGACGGCAACAACGTTTTTGCCAGTTTTGCCCATGCGGCCAAACAGTTTGAGTTTGACCTGACCTTCACCGGCCCGCCGCCGCTGGACCCCGAAGCCGCGCTTGATGGTCTCTACACAATCGAACGCGATCCGCAAAAGGCGGTTGAGGATGCCGATCTGGTGGTCACAGACACTTGGGTCTCCATGCATGATCCGCAGTCGGCCCGCGAACGGCGGCACAACCAGCTGCGCGGCTATCAGGTCAATGATGCACTGATGGCCAAGGCCAAGGATGATGCGCTCTTTATGCATTGCCTGCCTGCACACCGCGATGATGAGGCCACGAGCAGCGTTATGGACGGGCCGCATTCGGTGATCTTTGACGAGGCAGAAAACCGCCTGCACGCGCAAAAGGCGATCATGCGGTGGTGCCTTGGCCGCTGAGACACGTATCGTCATTGCCGGGGCGGGGGCCATTGGTTGTTTTGTCGGCGGCCTTTTGGCCGCTGGCGGGCGGCGGGTCACGTTGCTGGTACGACCACGGGTGGCGCAGGAAATCCGTTCGCATGGTCTGACGCTCACGGATTTTGGTGGCATGGCGGTGCAGATCGCTACGGATCGTCTGGCCCTGTCCGAAGATCCGGCCTGCCTGTCGAAGGCGGATGTGGTGCTTGTCACGGTCAAATCCGGCGACACCGCAGCCATCGCGGAACTGATCGACCAACACGCCCCGATCAAAGCGCCGGTGATCAGCCTGCAAAACGGGTTGCGCAACGGGGCGCTGCTGCAAGAGGTCTTGCCCGGACGCGATGTGCGCGGCGGGATGGTGCCTTTCAACGTCGTACCGATGGGGCAGGGATGTTACCACCGCGCCACCAGCGGGGATGTGGTTATTGCGGGCGGTGCAGGAGATCTGGACGGGTTGCTGTCAGTTCCGCACCTCAGCACAACCAGCAGCCGTGACATCGAAGCGGTGCAATGGGGCAAGTTTCTGATCAACCTCAACAATGCTTTGAATGCGCTGAGCGGCCTTCCCCTGGCAGAACAACTGCGGGATCGGGCCTGGCGGCGGCTGATGGCGGATCAATGGCAGGAGGCCTTGGACATTCTGCGCGGGGCTGGTATTCGCCCCGTGTCGACGACGCCGGTTTCTGTCGGAATGATCCCGTTTATCCTGCGCCTGCCGACGCCGCTGTTTTCGAGGATCGCGGCCTCGATGTTGACAATTGATGCGCAGGCGCGGACGTCGATGGCGCTGGATCTGATGGCGGGCCGCCCGACCGAGATTGACAGCCTGCAGGGTGCAGTGATCGCGATGGCGCAGGCGCAGGGCCGTCCCGCGCCGATTTGCACTATGGTGGCAGAGGTGATCCGCACCGCGGAATTGGCCGCAGAAGGGTTGCCCGACCTCAGCGCCGCAGCTTTGCGCCGCGAGATCCGGCAGGGTGCTTCTTAATTTACGACCGCGTTGAGAACGTAGAACACAATCGCCGACATCGTTGCGGCGGCGGGCACAGTGATGACCCAGGCGGCAACAATTGTCATAAAGTGAGAGCGGCGCACCAGCTTGCGGCGGCGCCGTTCCTCTGGGGCGATGCGTTTGACGTTGCCCGCGGTTTCACCGGGGCGGCGTAGGCGGCGTTCCATATGCCATTCGCGGTAGAACCCAACACCGAAAACCCCGCCAACCGCGATATGGGTTGAGCTGACAGGCAGGCCAAGCCATGAGGCGATGATCACGGTGATCGCCGCCGAGAGGGCCACACAATAGGCGCGCATCGGGTTCAGCTTGGTGATCTGGCTGCCGACCATGCGGATCAGCTTGGGACCAAACAGGAACAGGCCAAACGAGATACCAAAGGCACCGATAACCATCACCCACATTGGAATGGACACCTTGGCCTCGAAGCCGCCGAATTCGGTGGCATGGACAATTGCGGCCAGCGGACCAACGGCATTGGCCACGTCGTTTGCACCATGGGCAAAGCTGAGCAATGCGGCAGACAACACCAGCGGCAGGCCAAAGAGGATCTTCACGGATTTGTTGCGGTTCTCCATGCCAACGGAGGCGCGCCGCACCAGCGGGGCGGATATGGCATAGGCCAGAGCCCCAAGCAGAAGCCCGGTTAACAAGGCAGTGGGCAGATCGATCTTGACGATCTTTTTCAGCCCCTTCAGCGCAAGATAGGAGGCAAAAACACCGGCCATGACGCCCACAAGGACAGGGACCCAGCGGCGGGCGGCTGCAATTTTGTCATCCTGATAGATGATCCGTGCCTTGATGAAGGCAAGGAACATGGCGGCCACTGCGCCGCCCAGAACCGGCGAGATCACCCAGCTGGCGGCGATCAGTCCCATGGAGGGCCAGTTGACCGCTGTCATCCCTGCCGCCGCGATGCCCGCGCCCATCACACCGCCCACGACGGAGTGGGTTGTAGAAACCGGCGCACCAACCCAAGTGGCAAGGTTGACCCAAAGCGCCGATGAGATCAGCGCCGCCATCATTGCCCAGATAAACACCTGTGTATCCGCGATGGAGGCCGGATCAATGATGCCTTTGGAGATGGTCGAAACCACATCGCCGCCTGCCAGCAAAGCGCCTGCGCTTTCGCACAGCGCCGCAATCACGATGGCGCCGCCCATGGTCAGGGCATTGGCACCTACCGCCGGGCCCATGTTGTTGGCCACATCGTTGGCACCGATGTTCACGGCCATATAGGCACCAAAGACGGCAGCAGCGACAACGACAAAACTGGTGGGGGTCTGGCCAAAGAAGACTGCGGCAATCACCCCGGCCAGCACCATAAAGGCCAGTGCGATACCGGGACCGACCAGAGGGCGAGCGACATAGGTCGTGGCCAGCTCAACCTGAGAGATGCGGTTGAGGTCTGTATCCAGTGTTTTCCACTGACTGCCCTGCGGGCCTTTGTCCGTCGCCATGCCTGTACCTTCCAAGGAAGTGATTGATCCGGTGGGGAGGTGGCATACCACGCGCCGCCGCGCAAGCGCGGCGTCACAAAACCGTCACATTTTATGGCGGATTGAGGCTTTTGAGAGGGGCTATCGGGTCAGAGCAGGCTCAGAGCGCGTTCAAGATCGCCTTCAGGTCCGGCTCATCCACCAGATTGGCGGCTTCCTTGGGGGCGAACCAGGCGCGTTTGCGGGCATTTGCCTCCGGGTAATCCTCGCTCAGATCGCGCACACGGGTCAGGTAGACCTGCGCCTCGACCGGCACGGTCAACCCTTCGCCAAGGCCCTTGGCATATTCGTAAAAGCCGACAGGATCGCTTTCGATGTCCGCCTGGGTCACGCCAGCCTCTTCCCATGCTTCTTGCAGGGCGGCGCCCGGACCATCAAGCCCGTCAATGGGCCAGCCCTTTGGCACGATCCAGCGCCCGGTGTCCCGGCTGGTGATCAGCAGCACACGTTTGCCGTCTTCGGTTTCGCGATAGCACAACGCCGCGACCTGCAGTCGCTTGGGGCGCTGCAACAGCGGCAGCAGCATGTCATCCCATGCACGTTTGAATGTGTGTATCATATTGACCTGGCTTCGTTTTTGTAGGTTTTTCGTCTGCTCTCGTCCTATATATAGGCGTAAAATGGCCAAAGATCAAACCTGGGGCGGGTTTGAGCGGCTCAGGGAAGGCCGTACAAACGAAAAAGGCCGCGCAACCTATGGGGTTGCACGGCCTTGGTTTCGCGCCAGATCGGTTTATCCGATGATGCTGTTCAATGTCTCGGAGGACCGCATAACAGCCGCCGTTTTGGCCGCGTCAGTGCGGTAATATCCGCCCAAGTCCACAGGAGAGCCCTGTGCCGCGGCCAGTTCCGCAATGATCTTGTCTTCGCTCTCGGCCAATGCCTTGGCGATGGGCGCAAAATGCGCTGCAAGATCGGCATCATCCGATTGCGCGGCCAATGCCTCGGCCCAGTAGCGGGCGAACCAATAATGGCTGTCGCGGTTGTCCGGCTCACCCACCTTGCGGGAGGGCGAGCGGCCATTGTCGAGAATGCCTTGCGTTGCGGCATCCACCGCCTGGCCCAGAACGCGGGCCTTTGCGTTGCCCTTGCTGTCGGCCAGGAACGTCAGGCTTTCTCCCAGGGCGCAGAATTCGCCAAGGCTGTCCCAACGCAGGTGATTTTCTTCGACCAACTGTTGAACGTGCTTGGGGGCAGAGCCGCCCGCGCCCGTTTCAAACAGCCCGCCGCCGTTCATCAGCTTCACAATCGACAGCATCTTGGCCGAGGTTGCCAGTTCAAGGATCGGGAACAGATCGGTCAGATAGTCCCGCAACACGTTGCCGGTGATGGCGATCGTGTTCTCGCCCTTGGTGATGGTCTCGAACGAGGCGCGTGTGGCTTCGCGCGGGGCCATGATCTCAAACTTGTCGGCGACGCCTTTGGCCTCAAGGATCGGTTTGACATAGGCAATCAGTTCCGCGTCATGGGCGCGGTCTGCGTCCAGCCAGAAAATCGCGCGGCAGCCTTCGGCCTTTTGACGATCAATTGCGAGGTTCACCCAGTCTTCGATCGGGGCCTTGCGTGCAGAGGCAGAGCGCCAGATGTCGCCAACCTCAACCGCGTGGGAATGCAGGACCGTGCCATCATCGAGGATCATCTTGACGGTGCCCGCCTCAGGGATCTCGAATGTCGTCGGGTGGGAGCCGTATTCCTCGGCTTTTTGCGCCATCAGGCCGATGTTCTGGACAGTGCCTGCGGTGGCGGGGTTCATCTTGCCATTCTCTTTGAAGAACTTGATGGTCTCGTCATAAACCGGCGCATAGGAATTGTCAGGGATCACGCAATTGGTGTCCGCTTCCTTGCCGTCTGGCCCCCAACCTTTGCCGCCAGCGCGGATCAGCGCGGGCATGGAAGCATCGATGATCACGTCAGAGGACACATGCAGGTTGGTGATGCCCTTATCGGAATCCACCATGTACATCGGCGGGCGCGCGGCCATGCAGGCCTCGATATCTGCCATGATCGCCGCATCGCCTTCGACGCGGGCCAGCAGATCGCCCAGGCCGGAGTTCGGGTTCACACCCAGCTCGGCCATCTTGTCGCCATGGGCCTCAAACACCGGGGCAAGGAACGCCTTGACCGCGTGACCAAAGATGATCGGGTCGGAGACCTTCATCATCGTCGCTTTCATGTGCAGCGAAAACAGCGTGCCTGCGGCTTTGGTCTTTTCAATCTCGCTGGCGAGGAAGGCTTTCAAGGCGGCTGCGCTCATGAACGTGGCATCGACCACGGTGCCTGCGGGGTAGGCGATACCATCTTTCAGAACAGTTTCACCCGTCGCGGTTTCCAGAACGATCTTGGCGGTGGTATCCTTGGACAGTGTCGCGGAAACCTCGTTCGAGAAAAAGTCGCCACCGGACATGGAGGAGACTTCGGTTTTGCTGTCTGCGCTCCAGTCGCCCATGCGGTGCGGGTTGTTCTGGGCAAAGCTTTTCACGGCTTTGGCGGCACGGCGGTCAGAGTTGCCCTCGCGCAGGACCGGGTTCACGGCAGAGCCTTTGATGCCGTCGTATTTGGCACGGATGGCTTTTTCCGCGTCAGTCTGAGGCGCTTCGGGATAGTCGGGCAGGGCAAAGCCTTGCGACTGCAGCTCCTTGATCGCGGCGACAAGCTGCGGCACGGAGGCCGAGATGTTGGGCAGCTTGATCACGTTGGCGTCCGGCGTTTTGACCAAACGGCCCAGTTCAGCCAGATCATCGGACTGCTGCTGCGCTTCGCTCAGGTGTTCGGGGAAGGTGGCGAGGATACGCCCGGCGAGGCTGATGTCCTTGGTCCCGACGGAAACACCGGCGGCTGCGGCAAATTTCTGGATGATAGGGAGGAAAGATGCGGACGCCAGTTCCGGCGCTTCGTCCACTTTGGTGTAAATGATATCGGACATAGGAATCTCCTCATGAGTGAATTTGCCGCTTCATAGCGGGTTCATTGGAGAACGTCTACGGTATACCATTGTATACGATGCGGCATATTGAACTTTTTTGATGGTTTTGCACCTGTGCAGGCAGGTTTTCGCGGGCAAGGGAGGGTTTGGGAGGGCGTGGTGCCAACGAATGCCTATTGGCCTTCTGGAGTTCGCCCGCTTAAATGAGTTGGAGAACAGGCGACATTTGATACACATCCGGGAGCAGCGGCAGCCATGAACAAACAGTCAAAGGGTGCGGATATCGGTGTTTACGGGCTGGGCACAATGGGGTCTGCGCTGGCGCTCAATCTTGCCGATAGCGGGTTCGACGTCGCGGTCTCAAATCGGGAGGCGGAATGGATCGACGATTTCATCCAAGAAGCCGGACCTTTGGGCAAGCGGTTGACCGGCCAAGCTGATCTGGCGGATTTTGTCGCGGCCGTCGCACGGCCACGCAGCATCCTCTTTATGATCCCGTCCGGCGAGCCCATGGATGCCATGATTGAGGCCATCCGCCCGCATCTGGAGGAGGGTGATACAATCATTGACGGGGGAAACGCCGATTTCAACGACACCCGTCGGCGGTCTGCGGATCTGGAAGGCACGGGACTGCATTTTGTTGGCATGGGCGTATCGGGCGGGGAAGAGGGCGCTCGGCATGGTCCCTCGATGATGGTGGGCGGCAGCGATCATTCGTGGACCAGCCTGCGCCCGATGGCAGAGGCGATTGCGGCCAAGTTCAAGGGCGATCCTTGCGTGGCGCATCTGGGGCCGGATGGTGCGGGACATTTTGTCAAGACCGTGCACAACGGCATCGAATACGCCGATATGCAAATGATCGCCGAGATTTACGGTTTGCTGCGCGATGCGGGCGGGCAGTCTGCGCCGCAGATCGGTAGATTGTTTGCGGATTGGAAGGATGGCCCGCTCAGCTCTTATCTGATTGAAGTTTCCGCCGCGGCGCTGCAGTCGGTCGACAGCAAGACCGGCCAGCCCATGGTCGATGTAATCCGCGATCAGGCCGGGCAAAAAGGCACGGGCCGCTGGACCTTGATCGAGGCGTTGAAGATGGGGCAGTCGGCCAATACCATCGAGGCAGCGGTGGGCGCGCGTGGCTGGTCCTCGGAGAAAGATACACGGGTGATGGCCGAGCCTTTGTTGGCAGCGGGGGCGCTTGAGGCAGGGATGCCAGGCGCGGCGGATCTGGAACAGGCGATGCTGGCGGGCCGTATTCTGGCCCATGCTCAGGGCTTTCGCGTGCTTTGGGCCGCATCGGAAGAGTTTGACTGGTCCCTCGACATGGCGCGAATTTCCGAGATCTGGCGGGCGGGATGTATCATCCGCTCGGCCCTTCTGGACGAATTTGCGGATGCATTCCGCAGTGAATTGCCTGCCTGCCATCTGATCCTTGCGCCGGCCATGCGTGCGCGGCTGAAGGCATCCGTACCAGCCTTGCGGCGGGTTTTGACGGCGGCGATTGGCTTGGGCGTGGCGATGCCCGCGCTGTCTGCGTCTTTGGCGTGGTATGACACCATGCGTCGGGGGCGCGGCACTGCAAACCTTATTCAGGCGCAGAGGGATTTCTTTGGGGCGCATGGCTTTGCCCGCATCGACGAAGAGGGCAAGTTTCACGGGGATTGGAACGCTCTGTAAGGCCTGCGCTTAGGCGAAGGGATCTGCCGGATAGCTGACATGCGCCAGATAAAGGCCCTGCGGCGGGCAGACCGGCCCACAGGCCGCGCGGTCACGTGCCGCCAGTGCGGAACGTACATCTTTGGGCGTCCAAGACCCAGCGCCGACCCGTTCGATCGTGCCGACAAAGCTGCGGACCTGATTGTGCAGAAAGGACCGTGCCCGCACATCAAAATGAAACTCGGTGCCGCCCGGTGTTTCCACGCGGCTGACGCGCAGATGATCAAGGGTCTTTACCGGGCTTTCGGCCTGGCAGATCGTTGACCGGAACGTCGTGAAATCATGTTTGCCCACCAGAAAATCCGCCGCGGCCTGCATGGCACCTTCGTCCAGATCGTGTTTGACCTGCCAGACAAGCCCTTCTTGATGGGTGGCCGGGGCACGGCGCGACAGGATACGAAACAGATAGCGCCGCTCAAGTGCCGAGAACCGCGCATGGAAGTCATCGTCAACTGCTGCGCAGGCAGTGATCGCGACAGGCTGCGGCTTGAGGTGGTAATTGAGCGCCTCTGACAAGCGAAAGGCCTGCCAGTCACCGTTCAAATCGCAATGGGCCACCTGCGCCAGCGCATGCACGCCGGCATCGGTGCGTCCGGCGGCGGCAATGGTGTGTTCACGCGGCTCCAGTTTGGCCAAAGCTGTCTCAATCGCGCCCTGCACCGACGGCAGGTTCACCTGTCGCTGCCAGCCGACAAAAGGCGCGCCGTGGTATTCGATTTTGAGGGCAAAACGGGGCATGGGCCGCGTCTAGCGTGGTGGCTGGCTTCTGGCAATCCCTGACCCGCCTGCCTATGTTAAGCCCAAACACATTTCGGGGCGGACGCAGCTTTGGTCATCTCACGCATTGCCGATGGTATCTGGCGGCAGGTTGAAACGGTGCAAGACACCGTGTCAGAGACATTTTTTGAGCCGGTGATCCGTCTTGGCGTAACCGGCTTGGCGCGGTCGGGCAAGACGGTGTTCATCACTTCGCTGGTGGCGAACCTGCTGGACCGTGGCCGTATGCCGGGGCTATTGGCCGCGTCCGAAGGGCGGATCGAGGCGGCGTTCTTGCAACCACAGCCCGATGATACGGTGCCGCGCTTTGACTATGAGAACCACCTTGCTGCGCTGACTGGCCCGACACCGCATTGGCCAGACAGCACCCGCGCGATTTCCGAGCTGCGTCTGTCGCTCAAGGTGCGTCCAAACGGGCTGTTGTCCGGGTTGCAGGGGCCGCGCACCATCCATCTGGATATTGTCGATTACCCCGGCGAATGGCTGCTGGATCTGGGCTTGATGGAGCGCAGCTATGAAGACTGGTCCAACGACACCCTGAGCCGCATTGACAACCGCCAAGCGGCGGCGGCCTTTCTGGCGCTGGCCAAGACCACGGACCCCGAGGCCAAGCATGAAGAAACCTTGGCGCAGGATCTGGCGCGGGAATTTGCCAGTTATCTTCAGGCCGCGCGGCAGGACGGGTTTTCCGATTGTACGCCAGGGCGTTTCCTGCTGCCCGGTGATCTGGCCGGATCGCCGGTGCTGACCTTCGCGCCGATCCGGACGGATGGCCCGTCAAAGCGCGGGTCTTTGCACCGCGAAATGGCGCGGCGGTTCGAGGCCTACAAGAAACGTGTGGTGCAGCCGTTTTTCCGCGATCACTTTGCGCGGATTGACCGGCAGGTGGTTTTGGTTGATGCGCTGGGCGCGATCCATCAGGGGCCGCAAGCGGTCGAGGATCTGCGGGCGGCGCTGAGCGAGACTTTGTCTGCGTTCCGGCCCGGCAACAACGGGTTTCTCAGCAATCTGCTGCGCGGTAAGCGGGTGGAGAAGATTCTGTTTGCGGCCACCAAGGCCGACCATTTGCACCACAAACAACATCCGCGTCTGACCGCGATCATGCAGGCCCTTGTCCGAGAGGCACAGGATCGCGCGCAATACGCTGGTGCAGGCACCGCCGCCCTGTCGATTGCCTCGCTCAGGGCAACGACGGAGGATGAGATGAAACACGGGGGCGATCTGTTGCCCGTGGTGCGTGGCACGTTGCTTGAAACCGGCAAGGAGGCGGCCTTTTACCCCGGCGACTTGCCACAAGATCCGGCGCATCTGCTGACGCCCGCGCGGCAGGGGGCAGAGGCGTGGCTGGATCAGGACTACCAGGTGATGCGCTTTGCCCCGGCGCCGTTGAACCTGCGCCCGGGTGACGGGCCACCACATATTCGGCTGGACCGGGCGGCGGAGTTCCTGATCGGGGATCGGTTGTGATTGCCTTGCGGGCTGCGCGGTCCACAGATGCCGGGACCGTCGGAGGTATTCTGACCGAATTTGCCGCGACAACCGACTGGATGCCAAAGTTGCACAGCGGGGCCGAAGACATTGCCCATGCAGGCGCGATGATCAAGCGCGGCTGGGTGACCGTGGCCGAGGCAAGTGGCGAGGTGATCGGATTTTCTGCATGTGATGGCGCGGATCTGGATGCGCTTTACGTGGCGGGCGCAGCGCGGGGGCAGGGGGCCGGAACGGCGCTTTTGCGCCACGTGCAAGGCCAGCATGACAGGCTGACGCTTTGGACGTTTCAGGCCAATGTAGGGGCGCAGCGGTTCTACCTGCGTCACGGATTTTCCGAAATAGAGCGCACGGATGGAATGACCACCGATGAAAAACTGCCGGATGTGCGGTTCGAATGGCAAAGAGAGGGCGCGTGATGGCCAAGGGTCCGGTTCTATTTGAGATCGAAGAGAATACCGCAGCGCGCCCGCAAGTGGCCGATGCGCCGCCGGTGCCCGATATCCTGCCTGCCGCGCCACAGGGGCAGGCGATGCAGGTCGCCGCGCGGCTGGCGGCGCGAAAACCATCGCTGCTGGGCCGGTTGCTTTGGTGGTTGTCAGGTGCCTTGGTCGGGGCGCTGGTGTCCATTGCGGCATGGACCTTTGTTACGGACCTGATGGCACGGTATCCGCTGCTGGGTTGGGCGATGACGGTACTGATCGGGGCGTTTTTGCTGGTGCTGTCCTTGATGGGCCTGCGCGAGATGGCTGCCTTTGGCCGGCTCTCCAAACTGGACGGGCTGCGCCATGATGCGGGGCAGGCGCTGGCGCAAAAGGATCTGGGCGCTGCACGGGCGGTGACCGACCGGCTGGTCCGGCTTTATCAGGGGCGCGAGGACACCCGCTGGGGCCGGGATCGCCTGAAGGAGCTGCGCGGCGATCAAATGGATGCCGAAGGGCTGTTGCATCTGGCAGAGGCGGAGCTGCTGGCGCCACTGGATCAGGCCGCCAGCCGCGAGGTTGAAGCGGCGGCACGTCAGGTGGCGACCGTGACAGCGCTGGTGCCGTTGGCGCTGGCGGATGTGGCCGCGGCACTGACGGCCAACCTGCGGATGATCCGGCGGGTGGCTGAGGTCTATGGCGGGCGGTCCGGATTTTTCGGATCCTGGCGGCTGACCCGCGCGGTGATGTCGCATCTGGTGGCAACGGGTGCGGTTGCGGTTGGCGATGATATGCTCGAGCCGTTTTTGGGCGGCTCGATCCTTGGCAAGCTCAGCCGCCGGTTTGGCGAAGGCTTGGTGAATGGTGCATTGACAGCCCGCGTCGGCGTGGCCGCGATGGAGGTGTGTCGCCCGCTGCCCTTTGCGCCGGATCGGCGCCCCAAGGTGCGCGGGATCGTCAAGCGGGCCTTGGGCGGGCTGTTTGGTGCGAAAGCTTAGCCCTGCATTTCTCGCCGATGCAAAGGCGCGGCTGCGCCGCATTCGATTTAAGTTGGATGGGGGCTTTGCCCCCAAACCCCCTGAGTATTTAGGGCCAAAAAGGGGGATAAACGGGGGCTTGTGGGGCATTTGCTGCGGGCCTATAAGCGGGGCATGAGACGCATCACAGCGATCATTATTCGAATTATTGACCCGGCGCTCTGATAAAGTGAGACGCCGGGCAGAGGTGTTTGAGACCATCGCACCGACCTTCCGATACATCCCCTGATTGATTTGCCAAAGGACGCGACAGATGTGCGCCGATACGCCTGAGACCCACGACTATAAATCCACGCTGAACCTGCCCAAGACCGATTTCCCGATGCGGGCGGGATTGCCCAAGCGGGAGCCGGCCTGGCTGGCGCGCTGGGAAGAGATTGGCGTTTACGATCGCCTGCGCGAGAAAGCGGGGCGCAAGCCCTTTACGCTGCATGACGGGCCGCCCTATGCCAACGGGCATCTGCATATCGGTCATGCGCTGAACAAAACCATCAAGGATATGATCGTGCGCAGCCATCAGATGATGGGCTTTGATGCGCGGTACATTCCCGGGTGGGATTGTCATGGCTTGCCGATCGAGTGGAAGATCGAGGAGCAGTACCGCAAGAAGGGCCGCGACAAGGATCAGGTGCCGATCAACGAGTTTCGCGGGGAATGCCGCGAGTTTGCCCGTGGCTGGGTCGATGTGCAGCGCGAGGAATTCAAGCGGCTTGGTGTGCAGGGCAATTGGGCCGAACCTTACCTGACAATGGATTTCCATGCCGAGCGGGTGATTGCCGAGGAATTCATGAAGTTCCTGATGAACGGCACGCTCTATCAGGGGTCGAAGCCGGTGATGTGGTCGCCGGTGGAGCAGACCGCCCTGGCCGAGGCCGAGGTGGAATATCATGACAAGGACAGCTTTACCATTTGGGTGAAGTTTGACGTGGTCTCGGATGGTGATCTGAGCGGTGCAAAGGTGGTGATCTGGACCACAACGCCATGGACCATGCCATCGAACAAGGCCGTGGTTTACGGCGCGGGTATTTCTTATGGCCTTTATGAAGTGACTGCGACGCCGGAGGAGTGCTGGGCCAATGTCGGCGACAGATACCTGCTCGCTGACAATCTGGCGGCCGATGTCTTTGGCCGGGCGCGGCTTGAGGATGGGCAGTGGACCCGCCTGCGCGATGTGACCAATGACGAGTTGGCGGGTATTGCGCTGAAGCATCCGCTGGCCGGGGCCGAAGGCAGCGAAGGCGAATGGGATGATCTGCGCGATTTCCGCGCGGCGGATTTTGTGACCGACACAGAAGGCACTGGTTTTGTGCATTGTGCGCCCTCTCATGGTCTTGAGGAATACGAGCTTTATCGCGATCTGGGCATGTTGGCCGATGTGATCACCTACAACGTCAATCCTGACGGGCGGTTCCGCGATGATCTGCCGTTCTTTGGCGGAAAGGCGATCCTCAAGCCCAATGGCAAAGAGGGCAATGCCAATGCCGCGATCATCGACAAACTGGTCGAGGTCGGCGGGCTGCTGGCGCGCGGCAAGATCAAGCACAGCTATCCGCATTCCTGGCGCTCCAAGGCGCCGGTGATCTATCGCAACACGCCGCAGTGGTTTGCCGCCATCGACAAGCCGGTGGGCGATGGGCTGGACATGCATGGCAAGACCATCCGCGAGCGGGCGCTGACCGAGATCGACAATGTGAACTGGACCCCGAAATCGGGGCGCAACCGTCTTTATTCGATGATGGAGGCGCGGCCCGACTGGGTGTTGTCGCGTCAGCGCGCCTGGGGCGTGCCGCTGACCTGTTTCACCAAGAAGGGCGTTTTGCCGACCGATCCTGATTTCCTGCTGCGCAATGCGGATGTGAATGCCCGGATTGTCGAGGCCTTTGAGGCCGAGGGGGCGGATTGCTGGTACGAGGAAGGTGCCAAAGAGCGATTCCTCGGCGGCATCGTGAACCCTGATGACTATGATCAGGTGATGGATATTCTGGACGTGTGGTTTGATTCCGGATCGACCCATGCCTTTACCTTGCGCGACCGAGAAGATGGCACCGAAGACGGCATCGCCGATGTCTATATGGAAGGCACCGACCAGCACCGCGGCTGGTTCCATTCGTCCCTGCTGCAATCGGTGGGCACCACGGGCCGTGCGCCCTATCGCAATGTGGTGACCCATGGCTTCACGCTGGATGCCAAGGGCATGAAGATGTCCAAATCTATCGGTAACACCATCGTGCCGGAAAAGATCGTGCAGCAATACGGCGCGGATATTCTGCGGCTTTGGGTGGCGCAGACCGACTACACCGCAGATCAGCGGATTGGCGATGAGATCCTCAAAGGGGTGGCAGACAGCTATCGCCGGTTGCGCAACACGATGCGCTATATGCTGGGCTCGCTGAATGACTTCACCGAAAGTGATCGGGTGGAGCCTGCGGAGATGCCAGAGCTGGAGCGCTGGGTGCTGCATCGTTTGGCGGAGCTGGACGCGCAGGTGCGCGATGGCTATGCCAAGTTTGATTTCCAGGGTGTGTTCCAGGCGGTCTTTACATTTGCCACGGTGGATCTGAGTGCGTTCTACTTCGATATTCGCAAGGATGCGCTTTATTGCGATGGCGACACCCTGCGCCGCCGGTCGGCGCGGACGGTGCTGGATATCCTGTTCCACCGGTTGACCACATGGCTTGCCCCCATCTTGGTGTTCACCACCGAAGAGATTTGGCTTGAACGTTTCCCTGGTGAAGGCAGTTCGGTGCATTTGACCGATATCCCTGAAACACCGCAAAGCTGGCTGGATGCAGATCTGGCGGCGAAATGGGCGCAGGTGCGTGCAGCGCGGCGCGTGGTGACGGCCGCGCTTGAGGTGCAGCGGGTCGAGAAGGTGATCGGAGCCTCGCTTGAGGCGGCGCCGGTGGTTTATGTCGCGGATGCAGATCAACGGGAGGCACTGGAAAGCGTGTCATTCGAAGATGTGGCGATCACCTCTGCCATCACCGTTTCTGGGGATGATGCGCCGGCAGATGCGTTCCGTTTGCCAGAGACAGAAGGCGTTGGCGTGGTTTTTGCAAAGGCGGCGGGCGACAAATGCGAGCGTTGCTGGAAGGTCCTGCCGGATGTGGGCAGCCACAGCCATGGCGGCGTTTGCGGTCGGTGCGATACTGCGGTGGAAGAGGCCAACGCGGTTTAAAACCTAAGGTGGGGATTTTCCCCACCTTTCCCCATCCGGTTCTTGCGCAAGAACCGGATTGCGGCGGGGAGCGCTTGCCCCCATCATAGTTGCATGAAAAAGCGAAGTGTTCCCACACAATTTGGCAACCTGACCCTGACCGAAGAGGACGGGGCGATCACTCGTCTGGATTGGACCAGGGTCGGACAGCAGGACCGCTCATCCTTGCTTGATCGCGCGGCAGAGCAGCTGACGGCCTATGCAGCGGGTGATCTGGAAGATTTTGATTTGCCACTGCGGGTTGCGGGCACCGATTTTCAGCGCGATGTCTGTGCGGCGATGTCCGCAATCCCCTTTGGCTATACCCGCACCTACGGCGAGATTGCCAAGGCACTGGGCGTGCCGGCACAGGCGGTCGGGCAGGCCTGTGGTGGCAATCCGATCCCGGTGATCATACCGTGCCACCGCGTGATGGGGGCCAAAGGGCTGACCGGGTTTTCGGGGCGCGGCGGGGTCGAGACCAAGGTGGCGCTGTTGCGCCATGAGGGCGCGGCGGGTCTGTTGATCTGATCAATTTTCGGCGGTCATCGCCGCATCATAAGGATGTTTGCGCACCAGACCCAGCATGGCCCCCAGCCCGATCAGCGCCAGCGGCAGGCAGGACAGGAACAATATACGTGCCACGCTGGCGGCGTCGTCGGGTCCGGTCATGGTCAGGAACCCCGCGGCATTGGCGATGATCCCTACATAGGCCGCGCCAAGGGCATAGCCGATGCGCTGCACGGTGGGGATGGCACCCGACACGCGCTGGATTTCGTGTTCCGGCACCAATGCAGTGATGCGGCGCAGGATGAAGGTCCAGGCCAGGCCAAAACCGCCACCTTCCAGGGCTGCAAAGAAGGCGATCAACCAGATCGGGCCAGCTGGTACTGCATAGGCAAAGCCGGGGATGCTGATGGTGGTCATGATCATGCCTGCGGCGATCCACAGCCGATCAAGACGTTCGGGTGCACCGCTCACCGTCACGGCGGCGAGGGTCCAGCCGATGGAGGAGGCCGCGACGATGTATCCGGCGGTCAGGGCAGAGATGCCATGGATCGTGGTCATCAGGAGGGGGCCATAGGCAAGGATGCCAATGGTGGCGATCGACAGCATCAGGATCATCAGCAGGGTTGCGCCTGTGGCTTGCCTCGGGTCAAGCGGGGCATTGGGGAGCAATCGGTCTGCGCCCGCCTGCCCATCGCGCCAGAGGAACCAGCCAAGACAGGACAGACCCGCAAGGATCAGAAGGGTGGAGCGCACAGGTTCAACCCGGATACCACCCGCCGAGATCAGCACAACGGCAAGGCAGAGGACCGCAAGCCGCACAACGGGGAACCGTCCCAGTGGGCCGTCTTGGGGAAGGGGGCCGGTGCTGCCCTGCAGGGCGATCCAGATCGCGAGGCACATGGCCTGCACGGCGAAAAAGCCAAAGCCCCAGCGCCAATTGGCATATTCGACGAAGAGCCCGCCCAGCAGGGGCCCCAGAAAGGCAGAGAGCCCCCAGAACGTCGACACCACCGCCAATACGCGAGCGGCATAGCGGCGCGGAAACAGCACGCCCACCGCGACAAAAGCCATCGCAACCATGCCGCCGCCGCCAAGGCCCTGCATCACCCGGCCGATCAGGACAACGCCCATGGTGGGGCTGATGGCGCTGAGCAAACAACCAAAGCCAAACAGGGCCGCTGCGACACTCATCGGGCCGCGCAGCCCGTAGCGCATCGTCAAAAGTGCAGTGCCTGCGCCGGCCACGATCGAGCCGATTTCATAGATGGATACGGTCCAGCTGACGAAGGCCGCGCCGCCAATATCTGCCACCATGGAGGGCAGCATTGTCGCCACGATCAGGCTGTCAGCGGCATGTAACCAAACCGCGAGGCAGACCAAGGCCAAGGGGCCGGAATAGCCACTGCGCAGAAATTCACCCCAAGAGACATAGCTGTCTTGTTGTGGCAACGGGGCGGCGGAATTGGGGGCGTCGGTCATGTCAAATCCTCTCGTTGCATTTCTGATGCAGGCTCAACCTAGGTTGAGGTCAAGAGGGAAATGCACCAGCCTATTTGGGCTCGGTCAACTGCTGCACGGCGCCAGCGCAAATCAGATAGACCGAAGTGATGACCAAACCCCAATGGGCCCAGCTTTCGGGATGGAAATCGACCCAAGCCGCCCAGCCGGCGAAAAAGGTCCAGGCCAGCGCCATGGGCAAAGTCACTGTGCGCCAGCGTTCAGTGCGCACGGGGTGCACAAATTTGATTGGCAGGAACATCGTGATGGCCAGTGCGAACACGATGATCAGGCTGACCCACCACACCGGTTGCAGGGCGAAAAGCACGATCACCAGCATGTTCCAACAGCCGGGAAAGCCGGAAAAGGAATTGTCCTTGGTCTTCATCCGGGTGTCGGCAAAATACATTGCAGATGCAAAGGTGACGATGATGATCATGGCCCAGCCGCTCCACCCGTCCATGAGGCCGGATTTAAACAGCGCAAAGGCCGGGATGAACACATATGTCAGATAGTCGATGATCAAATCCAGCAACACACCGTCAAATTCGGGCGCATTGGTTTTGACATCAAACCGGCGGGCCAGCGGGCCGTCGATCCCGTCAACAAAGAATGCCACAACGAGCCACAGAAACATCAGATCCCATTTGCCGTCGACCGCGGCAAGCATCGCGAGCATGGCAAAAACGGCACCGGTTGCAGTGAAAAGATGAACGAGAAGGGCGCGCATATGTATGGTCATTTGGCAGGTGTCGCAAATCTGCGCGAGGGATGCAAAGGAAATGGCGCGGCCGGGCTGGCGCCGGGGCCAGGAATGTGGCAAATGCACATAGGCCCGAAATTCCGCCCTCGCGCGGACTTCGGGTTGACGCCTTGGCCGATTCCCACTAAAGCCAGCGAACCAGTTTCAGGGTCGCCCGCCGCGGCCCGTTTTATGTGTTGCGCCGACCCCTTGGCGCTGCACCACTAAACAAAAGGATAGACCCATGTCGCGCGTTTGCGAATTGACCGGAAAAGGCCCGATGACGGGCAACAACGTAAGCCACGCGAACAACAAGACGCGTCGCCGCTTTCTGCCGAACCTGAACGACACCACATTGCAGTCCGAATCGCTGGGCCGCTCGTTCAAACTGCGCATTTCTGCGGCTGCTCTGCGCAGCGTGGATCACCGTGGCGGTCTGGACAAGTTCCTGGCCAAGGCAAAAGACACCGAGCTGTCTGCCAACGCGCTGAAGATCAAAAAGGCAATCGCCAAATCCAGCGCAACAGCAGAAGCGCTTTCCTGATCGGAAACTCCGAACAGTTTGAGTTTAGGCAACCCCGGATCATCTGATCCGGGGTTGCGTCGTTTTGCGCCTCGAATGTCCGACCTGCATGGGCTAATGCGAAGGTATGAAACGCCACCTGCTCTCATTTATGATGGTTCTTGTTCTGGCGCTGACCAGCCAGAGCATGGCGGTGGCGCGTGGGGCAAATGCAGCCACGGGGCAGATGGTTCTGTGTACGGGCAATGGTCCGTTGGCGGTCTATGTAGATGCGAGTGGCGCGCCGACGTCCGCGCCCCACATTTGCCCTGACTCGGCGATGAATGTCCTGTTTGAGGTGCAGGCGCCGGAGTTCAACGCGCCGCAGCAAGTTCTGTGCTTTGAGGTTGGCCTTAGGCTGTCATTGCCTGCACGGCTGGCTGCGCGCGCATTAATGCCGCCGACACGGGCTCCCCCCGTTTGATCTGAAACTTCCGTTTTCCGATCAATCAAGGACAAGACAATGACATATACACGATTCTTTTCAGCAGCTTCTGCTGCGTTCTTCATGTTGGCCACCCCTGTTTTTGCAGGGGATATCATGGTCAAAGACCCCTATGCCCGCAGTTCTACGCCATCCTCGCCGACGGGCGCCGCGTTTATGATACTTATGAACAATTCTGATCAGGATGACCGCCTGATCGCGGCCAGTTCCGACGTGGCGGGCCGGGTTGAACTGCACACGCATATCGAAGACGAGAACGGCGTGATGAAGATGACCGAGATCGAAGGTGGCATCGCGGTGCCAGCGGGGGAAATGCATGCGCTCAAACGGGGCGGCGATCATGTGATGTTCATGGGGCTGTCAGCGCCGCTTGAGCAGGACACAGAGATCACCGTTACCCTGACCTTTGAAAAAGCCGGTGACATCGACGTGAAGATCCCTGTGGATCACACGCGCAAACCAAAACATGGGGCGATGAGCCACTGACACAAGCGGCGCGGGCTTTGGCCCGCGCTGTCTTCGTTTTATTGACAAAGATCAGGCCGGGAAATGCGCGTTTTCCGGAGTCACTGACCCAAGATTTCATCCACCCAAGCCGTGACCGTTTCCGAGGCCGGCCCCAGCCGATGCTCCGCAAACTGGTTTCCCACAGCCGAGCGTTCCAGATTGAACTCAAGCGTATGGGCGCCAGCGCGGCGCGCCTCCGCGACAAATCCAGCCGCTGGATATACGTTGCCCGATGTGCCAATTGCGGTAAAGATGTCTGCCTGCGTCAGGTGGTCAAACAGCAAATCCATCTCATAGGGCATTTCGCCAAACCAAACGATGTCAGGGCGTGCTGCAGGCGCGTTGCAGGCGGGGCATGGGTCACCGGCAGCCATGACCATGGGTGCGGGCCACCTGTGATCGCAAACCGCACATAGTGCGCCTTTCAGATGCCCGTGCATATGATGTACGACCTGCGAGCCGCCCCGTTCGTGCAGGTCATCGACATTCTGGGTGATCACAATCACTTCGCCGGGGTGCTCCGCTTCGAGCCGGGCCAGTGCCTTGTGGGCGGCATTGGGGTGAACCTCGGCTGCTTGCGCGCGGCGGGCGTTGTAGAATTGCACAACCAGATCCGGATCGCGGGCAAAACCTTCCGGGGTGGCGACATCCTCAACGCGGTGCTGCGCCCAGAGGCCATCTTCGGCCCGAAACGTTTCGATCCCGCTTTCGGCGGAAATACCCGCACCGGTCAATATGACAATCTTGGCATTTGGCTGTGTCATCCGGCTGTCTCTCCGATCAGATGGAACTTATCTGCAAGCCAAGGACGGCGGGCGGTGGCGGGGCCGATCATATGGGCCTCCATCAGCTGTTGCATCGTGCGGGCAATATCACGCGGCACCGGTCCGGACCATTCCGATCCGGCAAAAAGCGAGATTTGCCGTGCCGCCTCCGGGATCGGCAGGGCCATCACCCGCATGCCCTCGTGGAATCGGGTGGCCCGCATATAACCCAGCGGCGTGGTGATCGCCCAGCCGATGCCGCGTGCCACCATGGCCATAAGCGCCAGATGGCTGCCAATCTCAAAGCGGGCCGAGAGTTCCAGATCCTGACCTTGGAGAAAACTGCTGATCTGGGTTTCGATCAACTGACCCGTGGCATAATGCAAAAAGGGAATATCTCCTTCCCCCTCAAGCAATTGTTGCGCCTGTGCGCGGCTGCCCGCAGGGGTGACAATGATGAAGGGATCGCGGGCCAGCGGATATTCGATCACGCCGGGAACCTTTTCACTGGTGCGGGCCGCGATCGCCATGTGCAGGCTCTTGTCGCGGATCGCTTGGGCCAGTTCGTTGCTGCCTGCGGTAGTCATGCGAAACCGGCAACCGGTCAGGCTGTCGGCCAATATGGTGGCCAGCCTTGGCGTCAGATCGTCGTCGAAATCGTCAATGATACCGAGATTCAATTCGCCCAGATGTGCCAGATCCATCACGGTGACTTCGCTTTGTGCAAGCCGCAACTCGGAAAGAGCAGCCTCGGTGCGGCGCAGGAAGAGGCGGCCTGCCGGGGTGAGACGCATGGGACGGCGACCGTGATCTATCAACTCGGCACCAACGGCCGTTTCAAGATTGCGCATTTGCTGGCTCACTGCGGGTTGGCTGAGCCCGGTGATGGCTGCAGCTTGGGCCACAGATCCGGTCTGGGCGAGGGCCTCGAACACTTCGATGCCGCGCAGTGAGATGCCTTTTTTCAACATGAATTTCTCCCCCTCATTTTGGGTTGTTTGAAACTAATGCGCCTTTCAGTCAAGTAAATATGGATAAGTAGGGGCCCAGTTTATCGAAAACGAAATAGAAAGATGTTCCCAAATCTGGCTTGAAGGACAGAGGAAGGCGGCGCAAACTGCGACTGAAGTAAGGGATCACACAGATGAAAATTGCCAGTGCCGCGTATCCTTTGGATGTTTTGACCTCTTGGGCGCAGTTTGAAGACAAGATTGAGGCTTGGGTGGCGGATGCCGCGGGTGCCGGGGCAGATTTGCTGGTCTTTCCTGAATATGGTGCGATGGAGCTGGCCACGCTGGATGGTTTGAAGGTCGCCGGCGATCTGGAGGCAAGCCTGTTTTCGGTTTCGGACCGTTTGCCGGATGCAGATGCATTGCACCTCAAGTTGGCGGCGTCTTACGGCGTTCATATCGTCGCGGCCTCCGGTCCGGCGGCAACAGCAACTCGCCCGGTCAATCGTGCGCGATTGATCACGCCAACAGGGCAGGTCGGTGTGCAGGACAAACAGATCATGACCCGGTTTGAGGGCGAGGTCTGGGACGTGGTGCCGGGCAACAACTTGCAGGTGTTTGACACCGCATTGGGCAAGATCGGCATTCTGATCTGTTATGACAGCGAATTTCCACTGCTGGGTCGTGCGCTGACAGAATGTGATGTGATCGCTGTGCCCAGCGTCACCGAAACCCTGGCCGGATATTGGCGGGTGCGTATCGGGTCGATGGCAAGGGCGCTGGAAAATCAATGTGTTACGGCGATGTCTTCGGTTGTGGGCGATGCTGAATGGTCAGAAGCTTTGGGCACATCCTTTGGTGCGGGCGGCATTTATGGCCCGCCTGACAATGGCTTTCCGCCCACGGGTGTGCTGGCCGCAGGGGCGCTCAATGATCCGGTTTGGACCTATGCAGATGTGGATTTGAAACAGATTGCCAATGTCCGCGCCGATGGCATTGTTTTGAACCGTCAGCACTGGTCCGGCCAGGAGGGGCGTGACCATCCTGCGACAAACGTCTCTTTGCGCTGATTGCCCCTTGAAATATTGGCAAAATGCGCCCATTTAAGCCTGCGCCCTTATTTTGGAGGGCATTTTGATCAAGGAGAGACCATGGCCAAGGAAGATACGCTCGAATTTCCCGGTGTCGTGAAGGAACTCTTGCCTAATGCGACGTTTCGGGTCGAGCTGGAAAACGGCCATGAGATCATCGCACATACGGCAGGCAAGATGCGCAAGAACCGCATCCGTGTTCTGGCTGGCGACAAGGTACAGGTGGAAATGACCCCCTATGATTTGACCAAGGGTCGGATCAACTACCGCTTTAAGTAAAATTAGATCGATGGCCGGGACCGCATCATGCAGTTGCACCCGGCCTTGACCCCCTGCCGCGGGCCAGCGGGCGCAGATGCTGCGGCTGTGGCATCATCAGGCAGACGAGGCGCAGACCCATGACATTCATCCTCGGATCAGGCAGTCCGCGCCGCAAGGAATTGCTGGCGCAAATTGGCGTGGTTGCAGATGATATTCGTGCCCCCGACATTGATGAGACCCCGGCAAAGGGCGAACTGCCGCGCCCCTATTGTGCGCGCATGGCGCGGGAGAAAGCGGCGGCCGTACCAGCAGATGCCGATGATATCGTGCTTTGCGCCGATACGACAGTGGCCCTGGGTCGGCGCATCCTTGGAAAACCTGACGATGAGGCCGAGGCCGAGGCGTTTCTGCGCCTGATGTCCGGACGCCGTCACAAGGTGATCACCGCCGTGGCTGTGAAGCGCGGTGATCGGACCTGGGAACGGGACGTGCAAAGCACGGTCAAAATGAAATCCCTGTCTGACCTGGAGATCAAGGCCTATCTTGCCACCGGCGACTGGCAGGGCAAGGCGGGCGGCTATGGCATTCAAGGACCGGCAGGGGCGTTGATCCCGTGGATCAGCGGCTCGTTCACCGCGATTGTGGGATTGCCGCTGGCCGAGACTGCCAATCTGCTGATCGCTGCAGGGTATCCGCTTTATGGAGGTGCCGCATGAAGGGCCGCAGTATTATTCTTGACCATCTGGGAGAGACAGAAGCCGCCGCGCTGATGGTCGATGGCAAGCTGGACGATCTGCTCATTGACAGCGATGCGCCGCGCCCCGGAACGATCTATCGTGCGATCGCGGACCGGCCCGTCAAAGGGCAGGGCGGAATGTTCCTGAAGACCCCTGACGGATCGGCATTTCTGCGCCAGATCAAAGGGTTGTCCCCCGGCCAGCCAATTTTGGTACAGGTGACCGGATATGCCGAGCCGGGCAAGGCCTTGCCGGTGACCGCAAAGATCCTGTTCAAAAGCCGCTATGCGATTGTCACGCCCGATGCACCGGGCTTGAACGTCTCGCGCAGCATCAAAAAGGAAGACGAGCGCGACCGTTTGCTTGAGATTGCCCATGAAGTTGCCAGCGAGGCACCACATGGGTTGATCCTGCGATCATCCTGCGCAGGGGCGGATCACGACGAGATCAGCGACGATATCTCAGCAATGCTGGATCTGGCCGACAAGGTGCTTGGCGATACGTCGACCGAAATGGAAGTGCTGGCTGAGGGCGACGGCCCGCATATCCTGGCATGGCGCGATTGGACCGATCCTGCGGAGGTGGTTACGGAGGTAGGCGGGTTTGAAACCCATGGTGTCCTGGATGCATTGGAGGCCGCTCGCGGCGCGACTGTTGGCCTTGGCGGGGGCGCTGCGATGTATGTTGAACCGACCCGCGCCTTGGTCGCTGTTGATGTCAACACAGGCAATGATGCGTCATTGGCGGCAGGGGTAAAGGCGAATATGGCCTGCGCCCGCCTGCTGCCGCGTGCGCTTCGGGTGCGGGGATTGGGCGGGCAAATCACGCTGGATCTGGCACCCATGCCCAAAAAGGACCGCCGCACGTTTGAAACTGCCCTGCGGGCCGCGTTTCGCACCGACGGGGTCGAAACGACTTTGGTGGGCTGGACGCCGATCGGCCACTTTGAGCTGCAACGCAAACGCGCTCGCGCGCCCCTGAACGAGGCCCTGTCATGAGCTGCCCGATCTGTGCTGAGGACAGTTCCGCAAAGTACCGCCCGTTTTGTTCGCGGCGCTGCGCGGATGTGGATTTGTCCAAATGGATGAACGGCAATTACGCGATCCCTTCACGCGATCCCGAAGACATAGAAGCCGCCGCAGAGGCCGCCGAAGCCGCTCTGAACGCAGCACAAAAGCCGCAATAAAGCTGATTGGGCGATGGCGCGAAAAAACTTCGTAAAAGAGGCTGGACACCCCCGCCGCAACCTCCTAGAACCCGCTCACCCGACCAATGATTGGTCTCCCGTGCCCGGGTAGCTCAGGGGTAGAGCAGTGGATTGAAAATCCTCGTGTCGGTGGTTCGATTCCGCCCCCGGGCACCACTTCAACTTCCAGAAACGTCCAGTGGCGTCCAACTTATTGTTATGGTTGGATTCCGAGTCCAGTGGTGTCCATCCAAAACCAGTGACAGCGACAAAAGTTGGGGGTATATTGCAGGGTATGTTAAATTTGATTCCGGTTTTTGCCAGTGCCCCTGTCCGATGTCGCCATCCGTAACCTCAAGTCGCGAGACAGGCCTTTCAAGGTCACCGACTCGCACGGCCTCTACCTGCTGATAAATCCAGCGGGATCAAGGCTTTGGCGTTTCAAGTATCGTTTCAACGGGAAAGAAAAACTCTTGGCGCTGGGAAGCTACCCGCTCGTCGGTCTGAAGCTCGCGCGAGAAAAACGAGACGAGGCCCGGCTTTTGCTCGTCGAGGGGTATGATCCGTCCGCTGAACGCAAGCGTAGAAAACGCCAGGAGTTCCTCGAGCAAGGCATCTCGTTTTCCGATCTGGCCGCAGAATACCTCGACAAGTTGCGCCGCGAGGGGAGGGCCGCCCAAACCCTCAAAAAGCTGGAGTGGATCGTGTCGCTTGCCCAGTCGCGCCTGGGCGACATGGAAGTCAAGGATATTGAAACGCAGGACATCTTGGCCTGTCTCCGCATTGTCGAGGCCGAGGGCAAGTTCGAAACCGCCGGGCGCTTGAGATCCACGATCGGTGCGATCCTGCGTTACGCGATCGCCACGGGGCGCGCGACAACGGATCCAACGCAGGCTTTGAAGGGGGCTCTCATCAGCCCGAAGAAAAGGCATCGCTCGGCGTTGACGGACAAGCGCGAACTTGGCGGGCTGATGCTAGCTATCGATGCGTATTCCGGCGAGCCGAAAACGGCCATCGGTTTACAGCTTCTGGCGATACTGGCCCCGAGGCCCGGCGAACTGCGCCTCGCCTGCTGGGACGAGTTTAACCTCGAGGACGCCATGTGGCGTGTTCCGGCGGAACGGATGAAGATGCGCCTCCCGCATCGCGTACCGCTGCCGGGGCAGGCTGTGCATTGGCTGGAAGAACTTGCGCGGTACAGGCAAAAGAGTGATCTGCTGTTTCCATCGACCCGGAATTGGAAGAAACCAGTATCGGAAAACACCTTCAACCAGGCAATTCGGAGGATGGGTTTCGACCGGGATCAAGTCACGGCCCATGGCTTCCGAGCGACCTTCTCCACGCTGGCCAATGAGTCGGGTAAATGGAACCCTGACGCGATCGAGCGTGCGCTTGCACACGTTGACGGCAATGATGTGCGTAGGGCCTATGCGCGTGGTGAGCATTGGGACGAGCGGGTCGAGATGGCCCAGTGGTGGGCGGACGAACTGGATCTCTACCGCGAGCTGGCGGCGGCGGCATGACGGGAGAGCGCCAAGCGCCAAGAGAGCAGCGCGGGTCCGCGACCATCAATCTAGTCTCCAGGGCCGGGGAGATACTGGATCGCACGGGTCTCGCCTTGGTCGAAGGCGTGACGCTTGGCCAGTTTGCGAACTCCCTTTCCCAATTGGTGAGCGAAGTGACGGTGTTGGCACTGTCCGTTCAACCGAGAGGCAAGAGGGCCGGTAAGATCGAGCAATTGGGCAAGGCCTACGAAACCTATGTACGACTGGCCGAAGAATTGCGCAAAGAAGACTTCTACCCTCCGATGCCGCCCCTTTCGCTTCGTCAAGATATCGAGCGGTGGATCGCTGATATGCGCGGCTTTATCGACAACCCCGGCGAGGACCATTCGCGCCGCGGCACACTGTACCATTTCTACCCGCGCATTGCAGGCCTCTTCTACGCAGCGTTCGGCGAGGAGCCGACCAGCTGGTGTGGCGAGGACGGCAAGGGATCTCGCCTCGTCGAGTTCGCATACCATTCCATTTCCTTCGCGCGGGAAACCGTCGATCTTCCGGCCTTGACGGGGCGCGCGGGCGTGGGTTCCGGCACCTTGACCAACCCTTGGAGCCAGAGATCGACGGCAGCCATCCACGGTAACATGAAGAAGATCCTCGCAGAAGGTTTGGAGCCTTCAACGGAGGAGGCAGATCCCCGCGTGCCTGGCTGGGTCGCCTACTACGGGTATTTCCATGACCTCCTGCGAAGGTAGGATTGCCATGGGAAGAACTCCTGCGCGTTTTTGATCCAGTTCTTCCCTGAACCGTCCATCGATGTCCGTGCATGCTCCTAGGCGGCCAACAACGGCCAATTTCACGAGGAGTAAACACGATGAGTAAAGTTGAGAACGAGAACCAGCCCTGGAAGGACTGCAGCCCCGAGGGGCGCTTGCTCCGCCCGCAAGAGGTTTGCGAGCGCACGGGTTTGAGCCGCTCGCAGGTCTACGCGATGATCGCGGAAGGAGCCTTCCCGCCCTTCCTGAAGGTATCGCACCGCGCTGCGGCGATGCCCGAGGCCTGGCTGCAGAGCTACGTCGAGAACCGCGCACGGACGGCATTGCGGGAGACCGCGCGTTAAGCCGACGACCGACGCGTCGAGAGACGCTGCAATTCTTGTAAAAACGAAAGTTAATCAAATGGTAAAAGACACTACGAGATCGCGCCGCTTCATGGAGGCGGACGCAATCACCGAGAGCCTGAGGATGGAAAAGAAAGCCGATATTCTCCGGTTCATGCTGAATTCCAATGCCATGTCGTTGGCCGAGTACTGTCACCTCACGGGATGTTCTCCTGATTTCGAAATTCAGCCCTGCGATGTGACAGTCGCTTACCATCAAGCCCTCTTTCTTATCTACGACTGCTTGCAGGTCTCTGCCGGGATGTATCCTGAAAACGACGGCATCGGTTCCTATATTTGAGACCGGTAACTTATTCGCAGGTAAGTTAGCGGCTTTGAAAGACGAGCCTAACGAGGTTTGCCATGGGCAAATTCAAATTGGTTAGGCAGCCATATCCATGTTCTCCCCTACCGGGGTGAGCCAGACTTAAACGTTCACGCCACGACCTAGCCTAACGACACGGAAAAGAATCAATCAAATCCGCTCCCTCGAAATACCGGGGAGCGGGCCAGTTCTTCTCTGCCTCGAAACCGGCAAATGAGTGGCGGCCAGCTCAAAGAGAAATGAAGTAATGAAACTGAATGAGAAAAATGACCGGGCCGAAAACTGGGTAAACCCGCTCGACCATGAAATCCACTACACGGTGTTTGATGACAAGTTTGCCAAGACGATGAAACGCCGCAAGGCCACGCTGCGCCAACTTGCCAAGGCAATTCAGAAACAAATGGCGAAAGAAAAGGGAGATCTCAAGCTGGTGAAGCTTGCAACGTTCGGAGACGAACGCACGGCGTCAGGATCAATGCGGCATGATGCAAACGTGCTCAAGGTGTATGGGATTGAGATCGACTACGACGGTGGCGAAATGTCTCCTGCGGAAGCCATAAACAGCTTCGAATGTATGGGCCTCGCGGCGGTCGTGATGACGAGCCCGAGCCACATGCGTCCGGGGAAGGGCAACCGCTGGCGCGCATTCCTCGTGTTCTCTCGTTCGATGCCGCCCGAGGAACGTGAAAAATACGTCGAGATCGTCAACGGCGTGCTCGGCGGGGTGCTTGGGGTCGAGAGTTTCACGCTTTCGCAGGCCTTCTTTGCTGGCGGTGTAGAGGGGTGGCACCCGGTGGAGGTATACTTCACCAACGAAGGGGGTTTTCTTGATCATTCTAGCGATCTCGAGATGATGGCGATTTCGAAACCGCACCGCAGCACCAAGGCGGGGGGCGAAGTCCTCTTCGAAGAGGCATCGGCGATCGCTGCGATCGCGGCCGGTGCTGACTACCACGGTGCGATGATGGCACTGCTTGGAAAGTGGGCTGCCAAGGGCGTCCCGATGGTGGAAGCCCGCGCCAAGATCATAGCTGCCTTCGAAGCCGCTCCAGAAAAGACACGTCGTCCCGAATGGAAGGCCCGGGTTGCCGATATCGATCGCTGCTTGACATGGGTCTACGGCAAGCGTGTCGCAGACGAGGTCCGCGCCGAGACGCAAACCCTTCGGCTTCTCGAGGAATCTGACGTTGATAATCCCGATCCTGCAAGCCCAACAGCGGCAAAGAGCGGCAGTGAAGAGGAGGGTGTTGCAACCCTCATCGACCGCATGAACGAGCGCTATGCCTTGACCTACCTCGGTGGCAAGGCGGTTGTCGTCGACATGGGTGTAGAACAGCTGGAGTTCAGGACGGTGCAAGGGTTCCGCGATATGAACCGCAACGTCCTCGTGGGTGATGTGCCTTTAGGCTCATGGTGGCTGGATCATCCGAACCGCCGCACCTGTGACCTCGGGGTTGGATTCTATCCTGGGGGGCACGCGCCGCGGGGCATAATCAACCTTTTCCGCGGGTTGGCCGTCACACCCGATCCTGAAGCAGACTGCCGGTTGATCATTGATTACCTTCGCGAGGTCGTCGCGGGAGGCGATTCTGACCATGCCGACTACATCATCACTTGGTTGGCGGACGTTGTTCAAAACTCCGGGCGCAAGCCCCGGGTCGCTTTGGTGCTCAAGGGCAAGAAGGGCGTGGGCAAGGACACGGTGGCTGAGATCATGCGCGGAATTATTGGCCTCGCACATACTGCTCACGTGACGAAAACATCGCGTGTATCGGACCGCTTCAACGCCCAATTCGCAATCGCGTTGCTTGTTCATCTCGAAGAGGCAGCCTGGGGCGGAGACCGCGAAGCCAAGGGTACCTTGCAGTCGTTGATCACAGCACCCCAAATGCCGCTGGAACGCAAGGGCATCGATATCGTGCAGGTGCCGAGCTACGTCCGTTTGCTCTTCACAGCCAATGAGCGCTGGGTCGTTCCCGCCACGGCCGACGAGCGCCGCTACGCGGTTTTCGAGGTGCCGCCGGTACGCCGTGGTGATACCGCTTACTGGGACGCGCTTTATGCGCAGGTTCAGGATGGCGGCCTCTCCGGGTTCCTGCACTTCCTGCTTACGTGGGAGGTGCCCAATGGTGTCGATGTCGGCCGTCCTCCCAACACTAGCGGCTTGGCAGAGCAGAAACTTGCTGGGCTTCTGAACGTTCAGCGCTGGTGGTACGACAGGCTCTTCGAGGGCTGCCTCCAGATCCGCTTCCGGGACGACGCAACCGGCAAGGACTGGGAAGACAGTAAAAAGACGGTCGAGAAAAAGATGCTCCGCGATGACTACGAAGAGTGGCACCGCAAGCAGAAGTTTCAGGGCGAACTGGTTGATGCGGCGACTTTCGGCAAAGACCTCAAAGCGCTTTGCCCTGGCCTAGAGGTAACAGAGCCGCGCGAGGGCGGTCGTCGTGTCAAGTGTTACCGTTTGCCTTCTCTCCAAGAATGCCGTGAGGCCTTTGAGGAGACCGTGGGCGTTCCAACGGGTACGATCGACTGGGACACCTGTTAGACTGCGTTGCACGACGTATATGAGGGCCCCGCTTGGAGTGGGGCTCTTGTTGTTTTAAACGCCTTGTTTTCATTGCTTGTCGTGGGTGGCGCTGGTGGCGCTGCTGCTGTTGGTGTAACTGTTCGTTTTGCAGTGAGCTTGCATATGTTACTGCGGGTTATTGTCGTCCGAAGATCCCCGGTACTAGCTTGTGCGCCGCTTGCTCCGCAGACGCCACACCCCGAGATCTGCTTGGGTCCTTCCGAAAATAGTGGCGATACCATGGGGTGCGTGGAGTCGCGGGGCGGCAGAATTTTTTATGTGTTATGATATAACATACATATTTCCACCCGACATGCCCTTCAGCACAGAATAAATGTGGCTGTGCATAACTTAAGACAAGTCAGCGGCCTGCAGCTAGTCCGCAACTTTACCTTGGAAAAAAGACCATCTCCTTTCCAGCGGATCAGGCGAGGGTCCTTTCGTTTCATTGACCAAAAGAACTGTGCCATCAATTTTGGCATACTCACTTCCCTCGATCGCTGGGTGCAGTTTGATTTTTAGCGTCCTTGGTTCAATCCCAAGATATCCAAGATCGAAAAGGGTATGGATGTCACTCCGAAGCAGCAATCCATTTCCGACGCCGTTGTCTTCGCTTTCGGAGTATGGATCGATATGAGCAGCCTCGATGATTTCGGCCAAACTGCATCCGGTCACCTGACATATGGCAGTATAGCGTTTTATGAGTTTCTCCCGAAACTTCCTTTGTCCGCGTCTGATGCTAATCTGCCGGAGTACTTGCTCACGTCTCTCTATCAGCGACTCAGGCATATCTTCGTTATCAGTGTCATCGGTTTCCGGTGGCTCAAGATTGCTGGCGAATCTCTCTATAAGCTCGTCGGTGTCTTGCCCGAGGCTTGTTTCGATTACAGCAAGGTTTATCTCTTTGATCGACATCTGGTCACTGGGACGAATGACGGCTTCAGCGAGCAACTCCAGTGATAGCGTCGAGCTGCAGTCGCGGAAAGTCGCCCCGTACCTCGCTTCATATGTCGTAATTGGAATGGTTTCTTGAATCGGGTCGTCAAACTCGTGACCGTTGCTCTTGCATCGCCAAGGTGGCCTCATGGTCTTGCGGTGACTTAGATTAGTGTCTGAGCAGACAGGGCAACGGCTACGTTTCTTGATGCCTTTGCCCTCCGCTATGTCCGTGATTTCGGCGATTCCGATCACTCGATCGGTTGATCTAACGACAACCACGTCTCCGGTGCTGACTTGGAGATGATTGGCTACGAAGTTGTCATACCGGTAAGTTGACTTGGGGTCGTCCTCGTATCCCTCGTTGCCCTGATACTCACGATCTCCTTCGATGGTAAGAAATGACCAAGCTCTTGTCTGGCTCACCTTCGCCTCCATGTTTGTGACTCCGCGATGGTAAGCCTATGAAGTCACCAACACTTTCTGCGCCATTTCGACAGTAATTTTTTGCTATTATTGCTGAATGAGTGAGAATTCAAAAGGCGATTAAGAATTGCACATATAATTGAAGACTTTTGTTTAAGATGCCCCAGAACCTTATGGGCAACACAGGACCTCGATGTTGAAGCCGAACCTTGAATTTGATCTTGTTGAAATCGGGAACTAAGCCAGATAGTCGTACTAACGTACCGCAACGTGCTGTACATATCGCAGGTACTGGAGGCGCCTTCATGAACTGGAGTTGACGAAGGTAAGAGCAGTTTTCTTTAACCTCGCATCGACGAAGAATTGGTCTATAGTCTAGTGGGAAAGGTCGATATGTTAGGGAAAATGATGTCGACTCAGTATAAAATGCATGGAAATGACAAGGATCAGAGCGAAAGACTCTGTTCGCCTGCTTTGATGTGTTTAGCCTCGGAAGATCATACGTTGAGGTCGGACGAAGAAGTTTCTTTTGAGGACGATGTTGCGTCAGCGCTCCTAGATTCAGCACCTATGCGCCGTTTGGCTGGTATCGGATTTTTGGGCGCGATCGATTATGTGCGTAAGGGATCTGGCCGTGATGCGCACAGGCGCCGGCATAACCGAAGGGAACACTCTATAGGTGTTGCAAAACTTGTTGAGACTTTTGCCCTTGAGATGGAAATGGGTGTCCAAGAACGACGTACGCTTGTGTGCGCTGCGCTGCTACATGACGTAGGACACGGTCCACTCTCTCATACTCTTGAGCAGATTTTTGAAAATCGCTTCGGGATAAACCATCATCGGACCACACGGAACATTATAGAAGGACAAAGCCGTTTCGGTTCGGACACGCTAGAAATTCTCCGTGCTTTTCAAGTTGATCCCGATGCTGTCCTTGCATTGATCGAAGGCGAGAATGTTGGCCAGTATGGTTTCTTGTTCTCTGGGCCGATCAATGTAGACACATTGGAAGGTATCACGCGTTGTAGGGCCTTCGTAGGACCAAGACCTGCCTTTGGAACCGCGCGCGCAGCAGTAAGACGCTGGGCGACATCTGGGCGAATGCCGACAAATGATTTTGATGAATTCTGGTCGTTGAAGAATAGTGTCTATAACCTGGTAATAAATGCGCCAATTGGCCGATTGTTAGATACTGTCGCGCAATCGTATATGGAAACAAATATCGACCGCTTTGCTCCTAACGATTTTCTCAAAACCGAGAAGAGCTTCAGAGCTTCTCATCGTGAACTTTTTGAATACTTGGGGATAGTCCTTAAAAGGAAAAACTCTCTGAGAGATATTCTCCCGAGGAAATGGCTGGACGTCGATGTTAAGATTAGCGAAAGGTCGTTTTTCATAGATGATAGTGTTGAATTGCTCAGTGCCCATCAAAGCAGCGCGCGATATAAGCAAAGTCGAAATAGCTATTCTGTAAAACTTCAAGAACTTGTGTAAGGATAGCGATATGGCAGTAGAAGATCGTCCGCCGGTCCTGTTGGCGTGCCAAGAAGAGTCTGAACGCCAGCTCGAGTTGATGCGCCGTGTGGCAAATGAGATGTTTCATGAGCAATCGACTTATCTGATCGGCGTGAATGGGAGCGTTGCCCGCCGCGAGTGTACGAGTGGTTCAGATGTTGATTTGTTTTTTTTGACGGATGGCGAAGTCAGTCCAGAAAAGGCGGCCGTAGCTCAGGAAGAGTATAGAAGGCGACTTATCGACGAAGATCTAGTGATGCCAGCACAAGGAGGCGTATTTGAGACGCCACTTAATGCAGAAGAACTGATTTCGACGATTGGAGGTGACGACGATACCAATTTGTACATTACGCGGAGAATGTTATTCCTTTTAGAAGGGGAATGGACCTACAACAAACCCTTGTTCCAGCGCACTCGGTCGAGACTGATTGAGCGTTACGTTACTGAGGATCTTGCGAGCAAGAAACTGTGCTTATTTTTGCTGAACGACGTTATCCGTTACTGGCGCACGATTTGTGTGGACTTCGAGCACAAAACGGCTGAGGCAAATAAGCCACGCGCGATCCGCTTAATCAAGCTGCGGTTCTCGAGAATGTTGCTTTACCTTGGAGGTGTCGCAGCCGTCGGACAGGCGGGAGGTCTTGATGTGAAAGCGAAGCGAGAGAGGCTTGAAGAGCTATTTTCGATGCCAACGATAGAGCGACTCGAGCACGTGTTTGGGACAGCCTTTGCAAAACCTCTCCAGCGCTACGCATTTTTCCTTCAGCAGCTTGATGATTCAACTATTCGGGATGAACTGAACCTCGTTGGTGACGAAGGAATGCAGAGTGCGTCATACAAAAAAATGTCCGACAAGGCGCGAGAATTCAAAGATGAGCTCTTGGATTTGTTGACCACCCATTTTGGCGCCGACCATGATGTTATTAAGGCGCTCTTGCTCTAGTGGCATCGCGGACGTTTAAGTGACTTGCGGCTTTCCAATTGAACTGTTGTTTATGCGGCACGGCCGCACTGCATGGAATGATGCCGGGCTTACCATGGGCCAAACTGATGTTGGTTTGTCATCTGAGGGAAGAAGAGAAGTTCATGCGATCATTCCTGATCTGTCGGAGTACGAATTCGACTTCATTGCGTATAGCCCACTTCGCAGATGTTCAGAAACTGCATCAGCCATCTCAAAAGAATTCGGAACGGAGTACAGGTCATTTCCTGGTTTCAAGGAACGTTCTTGGGGGATGTATGAGGGCTTACCAAAGTCAGAAAGAGGCCGAGAAGCGGACCTTAAAGGCGGGGAAACCAACCGGGCATTTGCAGAGCGCATAGCTTTTGCGCTGAGGACACTACCTTTGAGCAAGAGGATCCTTCTTGTTTCACATTCTGGGGTCTTTCGTCAGATGTGTGATTTCGGCTATCGTCAACTTCACAAGGCGCCCCAATTGCCACACGCTTTTCCAATAGAGCTAAAGCTTCAATAGTTTTTTGGTCTTAGCTGCTGTTGCAGTTGATGCGATGAATTACCGCATCGCGTGTGCAATATCCGGAATTAGACCTAATCGTACTTCAGATGCACTGAGGCGCTTCGCTGCTAGATTTCTAGAAACTCACCTTTTGTATCATCGGAGAGCCAATCTTTGAGGGAGTCTAAAGCCTTTTCGCGTCTCGCGCTTTTCCTTCTTCTCTGCTCGACAGCGCATTCCCATATCACGGCAACGCGATAGCCTGCACTTCTTGCAATTTCTATATTTGACCGGTCTCTGGCAACGTTTTCGTGGAATTTTGCAGCCCAAAATGCGTCTGATCCCCCTCTAACTTTGGCGGCCATATGACAGCTAGGGTGTTGGTGCCAGAAACACCCATGGACAAAAACAACTGCGCGCCGTCCCTCAAAGACAATGTCAGGCGAGCCGATCGTTTTTGGCCCGTGCAAACGATAGCGTAGACCACGCGCATAAAGACCACGACGGACGGCGAGCTCAAGTTTCGTGCCCTTACTTTTGTTGCTCCGCATGACTTTGCGGCGCTGTTCCTTTGTCAACGGATCTTGCACGATTTGTTAGCCCTGGTCTTTCCCTAGCATCCTGGTAGAACATATTCTGCAAACCTAGGGAAAACTCGAGTTGATGAAAGAACCTTATAAGGTAGTCGATCTGTTTGCCGGGCCAGGTGGACTGGCTGAGGGCTTCTCTTCCGTTGTCGATAGTGATGATAGGCTGTTCGATATTGCGCTTTCGGTTGAAATGGAAGCTGCGGCACACCAAACATTGACATTAAGGTCTTTCACTCGTCAGTTTCCGGCGCGGAAATTACCCAAAGCTTATTACCGTTTTAGTGCTGGTGAGATATCTCTATGCCAGCTGCAAGAAAAATTTCCTGAAGAGTGGTGTGCGGCTCAGCAAGAAGCGCTCCGTTTACAGTTGGGATCGGAGCAGGCTACGAAGGTCATCTTGCCTCGACTCGACGCTATCCGTGAGCATTCAGGTGGGAGGACGGTTCTTATTGGAGGGCCACCTTGCCAAGCATACTCGTTGGTTGGACGAGCAAGAAACGCCGGAATTGGCGGGTATGTGCCCGAAGATGATGGTCGCCACTTCCTGTATCGAGAGTATATCCATATTCTTGACCGGCTGAAGCCTGCAGCATTTGTGATGGAAAATGTTAAGGGGATCCTCTCCTCTTCAGTAGGTGGCAACCAGATCTTCCAACGTATTCTCGATGATCTTGCGAATGTTGGTCGTGAGGATGGTGGATATAAGCTTTTGGCGCTTACTCCCAATGATGACTCTGAGATTTATAGTGCCCGCAGTTTTTTGCCCCGTGACTTCATAGTCAGGGCAGAGAAGCACGGAGTTCCACAGGCACGGCATAGAGTTTTTGTCGTTGGCGTGAGAGCAGATATCGCAACAAATATGGACATCCCAGATGACGGTCAGTTTCTTGCGAGACTGGCGGAAGTGTCTGTTCGCCAATTGATCGGTGGACTACCCAGACTCAGAAGCGGTTTGAGCAAGAATGACGATGAGATGTCTTGGCGAAAAACAGTTTTGGATGCGGCATCCGAGGTGAGGAAGCTGGGTGAAAGGCGGAATGCGCCGGAAACACTCAAGTTCGCTGCGAAGACGGTTCGGTCTATTTCTTCAAGCATCAAGCGCCCGAACACTCCATTACCAAGGGGCAGTCAGGAATACGAGACGAGAAAGCTAGCAAAGGGCCTTAAGGGTGATCTCAGGAAGTTTATTGTAGATTCCAAGCTTATTGAACTGTCTCATCATGAGACGAGGGGCCACATGAAAAGCGACCTCGCAAGGTACCTCTTTTGCGCTGCATTTGCGGAGGCCAATTTGCGTCCACCAAGAGCTTCCGACTTTCCTGACGAACTTGCACCCGATCACCAAAGCTGGAGCACGGGCAAATTTGCAGATCGATTCAAGGTTCAAACGTGGGATGGACCTTCGACAACTATTACAAGTCATATCTCAAAGGATGGGCACTACTACATCCACCCTGACCCAGTTCAATGCAGAAGTCTCACTGTGCGGGAGGCTGCACGGCTTCAGACATTCCCAGACAACTACGTTTTTCTGGGCAATCGAACACAGCAATACGTGCAAGTGGGAAACGCGGTGCCACCATTTTTGGCAAAGCAAATTGCCCAAGTGCTGACGGATATCCTGCCCTGATCGGTTTCTCTTGGATCAGACCTTTGCGCACTGTACTCGGGTTAAGACCCCGCTTTCTTTAAAGAAGGCATCCCCCTTTCCAGTAAGAGATTCCGCTCCCGGATCATCCATGATAACACGGCTTTCCGTTGCACTTTTCACCCGTAGTGCCAATTGAGCGGGAAGGTTCGACCGCAGGTTGGTGCTAATGACCGAAGCGTCCGGCTTCTGAGTAGCTATAATTACGTGAATTCCAGCTGCCCGAGCTTTCTGCGCAAGCCGCTTCAGGTGTCCTTCAATCGTTTTCTTGGTGTCGGGATCCGACGTTAGATCAGCGTATTCGTCTAGTACAATGACCCATCTTGGTATGCGCTCATCTGTCGACGCCTGCCCGTTGAACTGGCTAAGAGTTTTAACCCCACGGATAGTCTTGAACCGCGAGTAGCGAGCCTGCATTTCGTTCACGGCTTTTGACAGGATTTCTATGGCGTCCTCGTCGTCCCAGCCAATCTCTCCATCAACATGTTCGGAGTCCGAGAGGTGCTCGAGTTCAGTGCCTTTGGGATCGATGAGTTGCAGCCTCACTTCCGTCGGGGAATAGTGCTCTGTCATACCTGCGAGGATGGTATTCAGTGCTTCAGATTTTCCGCTCCCCGTGGTTCCACCGATCAGGAGATGTGGAGAGTTCGAAGAAGTAAAGTCTATCTCCACCACATTGCCGAGGCGATCCTCCCCGAGTGGAACTGTCAGTCCGAATTCCGGCCGTTTCCACCGAGACCAGAGGTCCGATGCATCTACAAAATACCGATCCTTATCCAACTTAGGTACGTCAATGGTCACGTAACCCTTGTCGATATCGAAGCGCATTTCTTGAGAGGCTTCGAGCTCAAGAGCAAGTTTCAGTGCGTCCCGCTTCTCCGAAAGCTTCCTTGGGTCTACTCCTTTTCCAGGGCGGAGCCTAAAAAGAATGGATGCGGGGCCCTCGACAGCAGACTCCACCGCTGCGTCTGTCTTGTTCACACTAATTCCGTACTGCCCGAACGTGTCGAGTATCACCTGGTAGCGCCTATCAAGTTCGGGCTTTCCGAGATGGCCACGCATGTCACTGGGATGCAGTTCCGATGAAGGAGTGGCTCTTGCCGGAGGTATGTTCGGTGAAGGAGAACCCCCATCACCCGTGGATGCAGGACCTCGAACCGTCCGCTGCGGCTCTTGGGTTTCTACTTCGGTTTTTGACGTGTCAGCCGTTGTCTGAATTTCGCGACCCACTTCTTTCACTGCGTCCCGCTTCGCTGAAGGTGAAAGGATCAGTGGCGCGACGGACCGATCGAGCAGAGCGCTGCCCCCGGTTTTTACAATAACCACGCGAGCGTCGAGCTCGTATTCATAGCTCTCTGTTTCTTTCAATTGAGAGTATTCGCAGATGGAATAGAGCCCGGCGACGTCAACGGAGGCGAAATCGCCCTCACGGAATAGGCTTCTGATTTCTTCAGATACCCTTGAACGCTTAAGCGTTTGGTCCGAATTTGCGGCATTTGGAAAGAAGACTGCGTCCTTACTAACGGTATCGACTGCCGAAATGAGTGTGTCTCTCCAGAGTTCGCCGTCCATCGGATCTTCATCCTTGTTTCGTGGAAGTACTGCGTCGAACATCTGAAGGGTTTTGCGGACTTGTTCGGCACCGTGTGAGTCGTATCCGGTTCGCCTCAACTTGCTTTCGAGAACTAGAAAGCTAACTTCTAGGCCTCTTTCAGTAAGGTTAAGTGATAATCTGACCATGTCGGCCCGCATCGAATTTGCCGAAGCAAACCATTCCGGATGCTCGTCGAGTGATATCCACGCGATGAATCCGTCTTCAACGGCAACTGGTAACTGGCGGTCCGCCACTTGCCTCGCAATGCTCAGCCCAAGGATCTCTTCAGTGACACGGGATATGCCGAGCGCATCCAGTGTCAACCTCGGAGCGATCTGCCTCGCTTCCTCGTAAATCTTCTCCGCCAGCTGATGAGCCTGCTGCTCTGCCATCTCCTGTCGGCCGATTGATGTGGCAATTCGCCTGAGCTTTCGGGTCAGGCGATCGATGATGAATTCCTTACCAGAGTTGGAGGAGACAATAAGAGTGAACAACCCGCCTGGTCCGACGCCATCGCGCAATGAGAGGACTTCTGGACGTGTTTCTAGTTTCTCGATCTGTTCCCTTGTAATGTGGCGTTCAACCGTGATGACCCAGTGGGAGAGTTTGTGCAGCATGCCAAAAAAACGTGCCGTATTCTGGAAATTTATCCGAATGTCCACGAAATCTGTGGCTTGCGGACGATCCGAGGCCACTGGGTTCTTTCGCTCGTGCCTGACCGCGAGGGTCGACCAGTTGGAAAGAGCAGTATCGGGCATCTTGGGCCTTAGCGAGACCCACAAAGCTGAGGAACCGGTTCCGGAGGCAATGTACGTTGGCTCGTCGAGGAGTGGGTCGAACTTACCCATAGAAGTCGTTTCGTCCTCGGTCTTCGCGTCTGTACTGATATTGTCGTCCAGAAACTGAGGGACGATCGCCAGATCGCAGATCAAACCACCGAGTGCCGCGTCGGCGTCCTCTCGAACCGACTTCAAATCGTGAAGGTTGAGCTGCACCGGAGGGAACAGGGCGCCTTCTCCCGCGAGACGGTTATCCGTGTCGACAAGTTCAAATTGGCGAGCTGCCTCGTCCCAGCAACCCTTGGGAGCGACCAATTCAATTGTCATAGAAAGGTTCTTGAAATCTCCTTTTCGCACACCCTGAACCAAGTCTGCCGGTAGCGCGCTGGCACCTCCCGTAACAACAAGGATCTTCAGGCCATCGGCCTTGTAGGGATGAGCATGAAGATATGCTGTGATCTGCCGGACAATTTCTGTGACGAGGCTTGCATGAATCCTGTTGCCCGAAGCCGTGCCTCCGGATGAGGCCACTTTCTGGAAATTCTCTGTCCAACCGCGTTCACCATCCGCGAAGAGGATGTGCCCTTCGGCAGCTGTGTGGATGGAAGGCTGCTGATGTGGAGAAAGTCCTTGGATCCAATCCAGATATAGGCTCTCGCTGTTCTCATTCAGCTTCAAGGACCCTTCAATTGCTTCAGAAGCGAGCTGGGACGATTTGGTTAGATAGGCAGCAATCCATCTCAGTTTCAGTGGATGAGATTGCAACATGAAAACGCGGTCTCGATCAAATTCCTGCACACAGTCTGCATTCAGAAATTCGATCATCCCGTCTGGCGACTCACCGTCTGGCAAAAATATGTCGCGCGCTTCTCCGAGAAGCCCGGACCAGACATCAAAAACGTCATTCAATAGCCCCGATGAAATCCCTTCATTTCCCGCGTCGGCTCTGAAAGCCTGACGAATATCAATCAGCCGGGAAATCACAGGGTGCTTTAGAATATTATCGGGGATTTGGCGTGACCTGCCATTTGCGAAGGGTAGGAGGCGATGAGCAACCTCGTCGATCCAAGCCTCTCCACTTCGATTTGAGGGGGCATAAAGCTCCGAGGTCACCTCGCCTCTGTCTTCTCCGCAAACCGATATCCAGAAGAGTGCGAGATAGTGTAGATCCTCGGGAAACCATTCGATTGCTATTTCACTATCCAGTTCCAATCCATTTTCGCAGTCCACAAGTGCGAACTCGAGGGGAACTGGAAGCCATACCGTTCCATCATCTTCCTCCGAAGATCCGGCGTCTGAACTCTCGGCTTCCGGATCGATTTCCTCCTTCAGTGAAGGAACTTTCGTCTGCGTCGTAAGCAAGTCATCTATTTCGAGCGCGACATTGCCCGGACCGTCTTTTAAAGAACTGTGGATTTCGTTCAGTGATTTTCCATACAAAAACGCGAAGAGGCCCAAAGCCGGTGTATGCCGCTCAGTAATGCCCGCGCCGGGGCGCATTGTGATCCGGAATTCGCCACTCTCAAGATCATTTCGCGATCGAAAGTCCGTGGCGACCTTCGAAAGCCGTATGAGAGGATTCTTGATTGTCTCGGCCGTTGGAGCTGCCAGTTTCTCAACCATTCGAAGCGTCTGCTTCGAAAGTAGGTCCTTAAGAGGCAACGAGCTGGAGCTTTCGGGCTCACTTTCGAGGAAGTTGCGCGCGTCTTCTGAGGAACGGTTGCTTAGTCCGATTTCGACAGAAAGTCCGTCGAACTCAAGCTTCCTGTGCGGGGCGCTGTCCAAGATTTCTTCGGCCACTCGCTGGCCCAGAGGTAACCCTTTCACATCCTTGCTAAAGACCTGTTCGAACACTCTATAGGGGATGCGTTGGCGCCTTTCGTCGCAAGGGTCAAGACAGTATTCGGAGCATTCCTTACGCCAGTGAGCCTGGATGTCAGGCCCGTATTGCTCACCGGCTTCATCCACAAATTTTGTTCGAAAACAATCCTGCGCGGTCTTTTCCGCATCCAGTTCTGACGACGGTGACGCTGCGAGTTCTGATCGCAATAAGTTTAGCGAGAGCCGGCGAGGCGCACCACTAGGGTTCGCACGCCATTGTTCATCGGGGAACATGTCGAGCTGCACGAAGCACCTGCCGACTAGGGCTGTTGTTTCATCTGGCGAATGAACATCGCCGCTCGAAACCAATTCCTCCGCAGCTGCGAGAACAAATCTGGCAAACATTCTCACTGGAACGGCTCGTCCTGAGTTTGTAAGTCCTCTGAGAACTTCAACAAGGCGGTCTCGAAACAAGTCGTTGCCGTCGGGGTTAGGGGAGCCTGATGATAACAGCGCCTGCCGTACCATTTCCTCTGGAACAACGAACACGTTTTCTTCATCGAATGTACCATCAAGGAAGTTGACGTCTCGCAGGGTAAAGAGGTTCTTGAGACCTTGCTCATCGCTTTCAACCTTCGTTTCGATATAGACGAGGCCGTTTTCATTGTTGTTTCTGTAGTAGGTGATTGAGTGTTCAGGATTCGCTCTGAACTCTTCCGGGAAATCCTCATGCGAGTCGTTGGCAACAAGAAGCCTAACGCGGTCAAGGCCTTGGCTCGCGCTGCGATCTCGCCAAACCTCGAGGAACTTCAGTGCCTCATTTCTCATCAGGTTCTTCAGTCTGAACGAATTTCGGCTGGAACCTTCGTCGATCAAGAAGCTGCGCGCGACAATCTCAAATGCCGTGCCGGCGATGATGCTTTCAATTCTGCTCATATCATTATTCCGATTACGAAGCTGTTATTGGGCTGACCATTCGCGTCGCGTCGGAGTACTGTGTAACCAGCCCTGCCGCGATCATCTGAAGAGCCAGCTGTTCTTCATTTGCCTCGAATATGCTGGCGTCAATTGAGTTCACGAGGCCCGACGCCTCGGCGGCTCCACGACCGACCGCGATCCCAAGACGATCATAGAGCACATCAGTTGCGTAGCGTTCGAACGGCATTTCCGTACCAGATGGAATAGTCGCAAGTACAATCATCTCCAGCGCGTCAACGGATAGGGTGAAGTGCTTACGACCGCGCCAAGCATTGAGGAACCCGTTTGCCGCGGCAGTGGCCCAAAAAAAGCTGCGAATTTTGTTGCGCTGAGCTTTCGGCAGTTTCGGATTTGGTGCAGTCTTGTCGACTGCGGCAAGTATATTGCCCAGAATCTCCTGCAGGCAACGCTGCGATACACGACGCAACTGAGTATTATTTCCTCCGCAATCGCAGATGATTGGTGCGTCCTCTAATCCGAGGGAGTGTCTGGAGCGCCTGTTTTGCATTAGAACCAGCCACAATGCCGTCCACCCCATCACCGCACGGATCTTCGAAACAGATGTTGCGCCCGTCTGCTCGAGGATATTGAGAATGCCGTCGCGGAACACATCCTCGAAGGCGTCAATGTTTGCCCGAGTTGCTTTTTCAATGCTATCCAGAACCGGTTTTTCGTCGCTTTTGCTCTGATCATTCAAAAACCCGGCGAGGATTTCCAGTGGACTCTTGAGAGTTGCGGCATACAGTTCCTTGAAGCCTTTCCGAATACGTTCAGCACGGGAAGAATTGCGATCAGATCTAAGAATCTTGAAAGCGAGAGTGCCGCCGCCGCGCAAATATAGACGCTCAAGTCCTATGGTGCCGTATCGTTCCCTCGCGTCCCAGTGGATAAGAGAGGGCGTGTACGGGAAGAAGTGCGCCCTTGACCATTTTGGTTCCTTGGTGCCACTGGGAATTTCCAGCTGAAGGCATCGAAGAAGTTCCCTCAGGGTCTCCTCCGCCGAAGTGTCGTCGAGCAGAACCTCTCGCCTACGGCCATCATCCTTGAAGCTGCCATCCCAGACCAGCCGCCTGCCAAAATCATGTGACCGGCGCGTGATCTTGACGGTGTCCCCTGAAGGCAGTGGATCCTCAGATTCTCCGCAATAAACGAAGTTCAAAAGCTCAAGGCCAGGATAGTGCCCAGCTGCGTCAAAATCGAGTACGCCTCCGAACAACTCGCGCGAAACTTCGGGACCCTTTCGAACTGTGACCGTATCTGCATCCTGCATCTAAATGCTTTTCCTTCCTAGGCTATGCCAACTTGAATGGTGTTGCCATCAATCGAAATTGTTTGGGATCGACCGTCCCTGATCAGATCTATCTGGTCGGAAGTTGCCGTACCGGATTGCGCGATGCGGCCTAGGAAGCTTGCAACACGACGAATGTCGTGTTCGTAGAACTTCGTCGGGACATGACCCGCCGCAGCTCTCAAGATACAGTCGAACGTCATGAGATCTAGCAACAAATCCTGTGGCTCCTGCAGCTGGCCTTGGATCCTCAGCACAATATGCCTGTCAATCCAATCAACAGTTTTTTTCACATGGTGAGATATCTCATCGCCATGCCCCCATTTTTCCGAGAGCCGTCTCAAATCGACATCGGCTGACTTAATCTTGGCTGCGAGTATGGCGGTTCCCGACATTGATCTGCCAAATGCGGGATCAACGAGGTGAAGCGTTGGCGATTGTTCGGCAAACTGGAGCCCCTGAATATGGTGAAGGCCTGCTATGATCTGCCGTTTCAGAAGGGCTCTCGCATGCCCATCGAGGTCGTCATCAACGATTTTGAGGAATTCGGAGCCATACGGAAACCCAAGGTGGGACATGTCGAGGTTGGCGCTGCCAACATTGTCGAAGTAGGCTCGTCTCCGAAGCGCTCTGACGACCGTCGTAACGTTTTCGGCTTCGTCAGCTCGCTGTTTCTTGTTGCGGGGGTCTCCGATGATCTCGTCAATTCCATCTGCAGCGTCAATTAGATCCTCGTCAGAAGTCGAGGGCGCAGGAAACTGAAGGTCGAGTTGACCGCGACCAAAGATGTCCTGTTGATTGATAATTCGCTCATCAATCTCGCGAATGGCGCGTCGCCCGGGATCCAGTTTCGGAAGTTGCTGCATTAATGGCAAGCTCTTGAGTTGTTCCTTGGACAACGTGTGCGGTGGAGCGAAGGCAAGGTTGTAGAATGCGTAGGATTGTTGCCAGGCTTTTCTTCGCCCACGCCTCATCTTGTGGACATCTTCGCACTTCAGCCCGCCAGTAAGCATGTAGGCGAGTGCCATAAGCATATCGCGAATTGTAATGACGTAACCGATCCGTTCGAGAGTTGCGAAAAGCAGGCGCAACTTGGCCTTTCTGGCTACTGCTTCTTCTTTCGCGACACGCTCGGAAAGCATCTCCCTGTTTCGGTTTATTGGACAAGTATTACGCGCGTCGCAGTCAGAGCAACTTCGCCATCTTGAGCCAGACGTCCAGTCGCGGATTGCGCGGTCACCGAGAGACTGCCCATCGTCTCCCGCGGCAATGGATTGGTGGTTGAGATTCACGATGTGAATCCGTCCGTCCTGGCTGGCTCTTCCATCTGCAAACGAAGTTTCAAAACTCTTCAATATGTCGGCGCAGTTTTGCCCTGCAGCGTCCGAAGCCAGAACGGCGCGAAGACGCCCCTCGTTCGCGCAGATAATTGTTGTGGCCCCATCACTACTTGCACCCTCAACCAATTCGGCTGCGACTTCGGGTGCAAATTCCGAGAAGTCCTTGAAAATGCGAAGAGCACCGGTAGCAGGGTCTCCGTCTTTTGCTGTAATGATTTGTCTGCCATCGCAGGCTTCATTTATGAGTTTTCTTGCTTCCTCCTCATCAAAACCTAGAAACCCTTCTATAACCCTTCTGCACAAGTGGGTCTTGCCGTGGCCGGCGTCCCCGGTCAGGACAATTACATGCGCTCCCGCCCTCGCTGCCTCGAGTACATAAGAAAACGCTGCCGTATCTAGATTCAGTGAATCGCTGGCGACCTGATATTCCTCGTAAATCTGATCGTGCGACGGATCGAATGGGAGGAATCTGGCCATTCGATAGACATGCTGGTTTCTGACTTCAGGCAATCGACTGCTCCCAATTGCGACCGCGTCTCATTGAGCGTTTAGCTGTGACACTGTGCTTTATTATAGCCTAGCATATCCCCTATCGCGTGCAACTGTGGCGAGAATGTGGAGGCTGTGCCGGGCAATCGGGGAGCATGGGCCCAGTAGGTTCTTGTTGCTGTGTGGCTTGAGCTCGGACATTTGAGGCTGTAGCCAATGTGAATCGTCCAAGCGGATCAGAGTTAGGTGGAATGCCAAGCCTGTCACAATTCGTAGCCAGAATAGGCTACCGGTATCGGTCTCATTAACTGAGCTATAATGCAGTTTTGACCCAACAATATCCACAGGGTTGGCTTGGCAAATCCTTTTCGCCTTTGCTGGACGCCGTGAAAATCTCCACATAATATGCAATGAGCGGTGGACTGGAATGAGGCCCCACTTGGAAGGTTGTTCGATTCCAAAACATGGAATCATATAAATCTTTCAAATACTTGAAAGATCAAGGTTAGATATAAGGTGGTGCAATAAGGGGTATGCATAAATGTATATTTATAAAATAGTAATATTTAACAGTATGTTAAAGGTCTAACAGGCTTCCGCCCCCGGCACCATTAATTCCAAATAAGAACGGTACCTTGCTGGTAGTCGCCGGTCCTAGGCGACGTGTCAATTTTGAGCTGGGTGTCGTATGGGGGCAGGTCAGAACTCCCCAACGATGCGGGGGGATTGGACTGATTGTTGGCTTTATCAACCGTAAGACCAGTATTCTCTTGGTAACTATAGTGGGCGTTCTGTCCGTGTAACACACCACGAAATTGAGCGCCCGAATTAAGGTAACAAAGTCCGCTCTCCGAACCTCCCAGAGCTGATATATTGCGTTCCTGCAGCGAATGGCCGGAATGCGGGCTGCAACCGCAGAAACCTAGCAAGGCGACAAAAGTCGGCTTTGGGCCGTTACTATTCAATCAGATCGCGCCATGACAGCTCGAATTTCGCGAGATATTTCCGCAGACGATCAGCATCGTTGCGGCTAGTCCGTTCTTCGCGGGATACGGCAAACAGCTTTCGTCCGGCTTCACTGATGGATTGTGACGATTGGCAAGTCCGAATAACCTGTGCCAATTGGCTGATATCAAATGGGTCCAACGGCTGATCTACATAATCGCCGACAAGCTTTCTATCCACGTTACTGTCTGCGGCACGCCACCGACGTTGCAGAGTTGCGATTTCTTCTTCGACTTGTGTTCTTGTGATGCGTCCGCGTGGCGCCAGCGTGCAAAGCCGCAAGACAGCACCACTGAAATCGCGGAAGTTGCCCGGCCAAAGTGTTGAGGGCGACTTTGCAAAACGTAACCAAGCGTCAGCGGCGTCGGCATTAAAACCGACCCTGATGCCCAGCATTTTCTCTGCGCGCGCGAGCTCAAACCGCAGGTTTGCATCAAGATCCTCGGTACGCTCTCGCAATGCGGGCAATCTAAATGTCCACAGGTTCAATCGCGACAATAGATCGAGGCGGAACTGACCTTCCGCCGCGAGCCTCGTCAGGTCTTTGGTCGCACCTGCGATGACTTGAAACCGGCTGGTGACTTCTGAGTCGGATCCAAGCGGATAATATCGGCCCGTTTCAATAGCGTGCAGCAGCAGTGCTTGTTCTTCCAGTCCCAGTTCATCGATCTCGTCCAGGAATAAGACACCGCCATCCGCTTCGCGCAAAAGACCCGCACGTTCCGTCCCTGGCTGCCCTGTGTGGCTCCGTCTCTGGCCAAAGAGCGTAGGTAGTGCTGCGCCCCCACGCAGGGTGGCACAATTGACCTGAACAAGCCGTCCTTTGACGCGCCTTCGCTGCAGCTTCAGTTCATAGATCCGCTGGGCAAGCTCTGACTTCCCAGTGCCCGACTCACCGAGCAAAAAGATTGGCGCATCCGAAAGACCCGCAACTTGTTCGATACGGTCAATCAACGCGTTGTACCGGGAGTTTTTCGTCTCAATCCCGCCTTTTAGCAGGTCTCCGTATTCGCGTGTTTGCTCGTCGAAGCGCTGCTGAAGCGCATCATATTTGTTGAGATCAAGATCGATTAGATCAAAAGTACCGTTTGCTTGCTCGCCCCGTGGCGGCCCGGTTTGGATCAGAGCTGCTGGGATGTGCCGGGATTCAGACAGCAAGAACCAGCAGATTTGGCCGATATGCGTGCCAGTCGTCAGATGGATGTGATATCGCTCACGATCCTCGTCAAACCCGTAGTCCTGCGCAAAGTCGTATAGCTTTGAATAGACCTCTTCGAGATCCCATGGGTCCACCATATCCATGCGATGAAGCAAAACCTCGGTATCAGGAGACACCAGTTCGATCTCTTTCTTGAGGCTATGCGCGACGCGGCTGAACTTAACATCATACAGTAATTCAAACCGATCAACCGGAAAGCCGTCTACCTGACACAAGCCCAGAGACGGTTTCCAGCCGCCGCGTTTACCGCGATCAAGCTGTGTTCCAAGAAAGCCAAGGACGACGTTACGCATGGCATTATCCATATTAATAAAAGGCGATACTATTAGATAGTATCACAAGCTAACATGTGCGCCAATGTTCAGTAAATGTGTTCATTATCAACATGATAAGAAGTATTTCACTCTTCTTTGTTCGTCGGTCCGAATCCTGCGAAAACTGATCCACCGAAAGAGACCAAGCAAAGCAAACGGATGAATTCGCATCCGGAAAAGCGGCGGGTTGGGCGTATTCCCAATCCGCCGTGCCGCAACCGTCACCCCAAGGAATGGGGAGCAATGACCAAAGGATAAGACAATGGAAGACCTCACATTCACACCGCTCAACGGTCGCGACCTCAAAAGTTGGGGACATGTGCCTGGGCCGCAGTTTCCACACCTTTTGGCGCGGGCCAATCAGATGCTGGAAGAGGGGAAGGATGTGAAGGATATTCGGAACGATCTGTCATCTGAAATTCCGATCCCACCCGAACAGATCGAGCCGCATGAGATGGGGTCTGTCACGTTCCATGAGAACCTTATCCCTGCTGATGCAGATGAAGAAAAAAACCTTGCTAAGGTTCGCGAGACAATGCGCGCCGTGATGCAGACCCCAACTGTGGTTGGCGGAGCGATCATGCCTGATGCCTGTCCTGCAGGTCCCATCGGGACCATTCCGGTGGGTGGGGTTGTCGCGGCAAAGAATGCGATCCACCCAGGCATGCACTCGGCCGACATTTGTTGTTCTTTGATGATGACCGATTTGGGTGACGCCGATCCAGCTGCCGTGATGGATGCAGCCGCGAGGGTGACCCATTTCGGGCCCGGTGGCCGTCCGCAAGGGCAGCGCTTTACAGTGTCGTTGGATTTGCTGGATGCGTTTCGTGGCAACCCGTTTCTGAACAACGCGAAGACAATTCGCGCGGCACAGGAACAGATGGGCACGCAGGGCGACGGGAACCATTTCTTGTTTGTAGGGCGGTCTCGGACCACAGGTCGAACAGCAATGATCACACACCATGGATCACGCGGACCGGGCGCAAAACTATATAAGGCTGGAATGGAAGTTGCGGAGAAGTATCGCCGCAGACATTCACCCAAGACCTTGAAGCAGAACGCGTGGATCCCCGCAGACACCGAAGACGGGTGTGCCTATTGGGATGCGTTGCAGATCATCCGCAAGTGGACGAAGACGAACCACAACTCAATCCATCAGGCAACGATGGAGGCGGCGCAAGCCTCTGCAGGTGAGCGGTTCTGGAATGAGCATAACTTCGTCTTTCGGCGTGGTGACGTTTACCTTCACGGCAAAGGCGCCACACCCGGATGGTCTGGGTTTGCAGCAGATGCTGATGCAGGTGGTCGCACGATCATCCCGCTGAACATGGCGGAACCTGTGCTGATTGTTCGGGGCACTGATGCGCCACATGCCCTTGGATTCAGTCCACACGGGGCGGGGCGCAACTGGTCGCGGACAGAACACATGCGCAGGCTTGGCGCAAACACAGCTGAAGAGGCGTTGATCGAGGAAACCGCCGGCTTGGACGTGCGTTTTCACGCAGGTAAAGTCGATGCGTCAGAACTGCCGTCCAGCTACAAGCCAGCGACTGCGGTTGCCGCTCAGATTGAGTCTTTCAATTTGGCGGAGATCGTCGACTGGATTGACCCGTATGGGTCCATCATGGCCGGTGATATGCCACGGTTCATTCGTCGCCCGAAGGGTCGCCGGTAGAAACTGAAAAGCCCTGAGCATGCTCTCGGGGCTTTTCGAGGTTCGGACAATGGAACAAAGCTGATGGCGACCTTGACAAGTTATGATGGTTGGAAACGTCCGCGTTGACACACGCTGCACCGCAGTATGAACTTGGCTGCGCTATGTCCGGTTTGGGCCGCGAGTTCACTTGTTTTCTAGCGGAAAAATGATGTCCGGAAATTTTGGGCGGATGAGGTCGATCAGTCTTTTGAATTGCTTCTTACCCAGAAATCGGCCGGTTGTTTCTGCTCCGCGAAACAATTCTGCATTTCCGAGATGCATTTTCAGGCCCACAAATCGGTCTCTTCCGCCAACACAGTGAGCGTGAGGATTTGAAGGAAACGGATCAGCGTCGAATTTATGTACCCACCAAACCTCGCCGTTAACCTTGTAGTCTTTCTCATCATCCACTCCTCAGTGGCTACGATGAGCAACAAGCCCTCTCTTAGCAAATGACTCTATTTGGACCCGTAAGTGCTGACTTCAGACACGCGGCTGCGACCTTTGTCGCATGCAAGTTGTTGACGTCATGGCGTCAGGCCAGATCAAGGAGCGGGCTTCGGTGCTTCAAAATAAGACGGAGAAACCTGTCCGGTTGGTAATATCGGAGGGCACCCGAGCATCGGTTGCGAAATGGATGGAGGACCCACTCATGGTCGGTTCAGAATATCTTTGGCCCGGTCGATTTCATGAGCGCCTCCATATTTCGACACGGCAATACGCGCGGATTGTTCGGGATTGGGTCACATCGATTGGCCTTGAAGCGGCAGCATATGGAACTCATTCAATGCACCGGACCCAAGTAACGCAAATCTATAAAAAGACTGGCAATTTGCGAGCGGGTCAACTTCTGCTTGGCCATATTAAGATGGATAGCACCGTTCGATACTTAGGCGTCGAACTTGGAGATGCTATGGCCATCGCAGAAGCCATCGAGATCTAAAGGCCTTGGGTCGCCGACAGGGGCGGCCCTTAAGAGACATTCGCCACGGTTTTCGCCGCTGCGATGCAGCTTTTGCATTTCAGACATTCGCCGCCACTGCATAATCAACGCAGCGCCGCTTCACACAATGGGTACATTGCTGGCAGCTATATTGAAGAGTTAGACACCCCGGCATTGACACATTCGCCATGCGCGCCTTAGCTGGAACCGATTGGGGTCAATGTTGACGCAAAACGCTACTGGAAAATTGAATCTCTGGGAATTGTTCCAAGCCAAGCAACTGGGCCTGAGCAAAGAAGAGCAACGATATCTCACGGTTCTTAACCTAGGTGGTCCAGTAGCGGGCCTTGGGCACTTTGGCTTCTTGGTCGTTTTCTGGCAGCTCGACTACACTTTGCTTGCGGTCTACAATGTCTTTAGCGTTTTAGCATTTGCTTTTGGGGCGTGGCGTTCGTTCAACGGCGATTACAAGACAGGAACCTATCTTGGCGTCCTTATCGAATTCCCGCTACATGCCATTTTGGCAACGCTGTATCTTGGGTTCGAAGGTGGCTTCTGGCTGGCTGGTTTCATGAGCATCGCTGTCCTTTTGCTCTGTCCAATCTTTCCACGTCCGAAGCGGTTCCTTTTAGCAAATACAATTGTCGTCATTGTCGGCTTGGTTTGTATTTATTCACTCGAAACTGGGGCAAAATACGACGTTCCCAATTGGCTCTCCCACATATTTCTGATGAATAATCTCCTCATGCTTGCATTGGCGATTTCGATGGTTGTTGCCATGTATGATGTGGCTGTTGAAGCCGCGGAAAGGGCCCAACAACACGAATTTCAACGTGCGGAAGGCCTTTTGCTAAACATCCTTCCTGCTCGGATTGCTGAGCGTTTGAAAGCTCAGGAAGAGCCTTTGGCTGATAGTCTGACGTCTGTCACGGTGCTGTTTTCTGACATCGCCGGATTTACGAGAATGTCTCGCGGCATGACCGCCGAGGCGCTGGTGACTTTGCTAAACGACCTTTTCATCCGATTTGACGCTTTGGTTGAACAGCATGGGGCTGAGAAAATAAAAACCATTGGAGATGGCTATATGGTTGCGACAGGGTTGGATGGCACGGGCAACCATGCGGAGACGATGATCAACCTGGCGCAGGATATGCACTCCACATTTGAAGATTTCCGACAGACGCAGCAGTTGGATCTCGGACTACGCACAGGCGTCCATTCCGGGGCCGCCGTTGCTGGCGTGATTGGCAAACAGAAATTTGCCTACGATCTTTGGGGAGATACGGTTAACATTGCCAGTCGCATGGAGTCTTCGGGTATCGCTGATCGTATTCAGATGTCATCAGAAACACGTGACTTGTTGCCCGAACGCTATCTTGCCGAGCCTCGTGGAAGTATTGCAATCAAAGGCCATGCGGCTCGGAATGCCTACTTGTTGCTGACGGCCGAATAGCCGTGTTTGAGTATTGCGACAACATCGAACCCAGTCATTTTAGGCTCTCTACCGACTTCGGATTCATTTAAGTATCAGCAAGATACGCATAAATTTGGCTGGCCCAAACGGCCCTAACCAGCCGTTCATCGCGAGAGACTTTGCCGAATTGCAACTTCCCCAAAGCAGACGTTGATCGATTGCGCAGCATCTCCAACATTAGCGTGCACTGATCGGACAAAACGAACTCGTGCAATCGCAGCTTCAATTATTGCCACGCAACCTCGCTTGCTCCGGGTTCGGTGCATTTTTCGCCTGTCAATCGCCACCACTTCGGCGCTTCGCAACGTCTGAAAGACCTCGGGCCAGCAGGTCGAATACGATCCGGATACGGCGGCTGGTCTGTAACTCCCGATGCGTGACCAGCCAGATTGGAAACTCAAGAGAAGGGAAACCCGGTAAGACCTTCTCGATGCCCGGTTCAGCTTCGCCCAACGTTTCGGGTTGCATAGAGACGCCGTAGCCCGCTTTCACCAATTCCCATGCGACAACACCGCTCTCACTCGACATAACGAAGCTCTCTGCACGAACGGTTACGCCCATGTTGTGCAGAGGGGCCATCAGCCGCTCGGGGTCGGCGTTGCCGACGAAATCGAGTGCGGCCACATCGCTCGGTGTGTGTGGGCGGCCTACGCGATCGAGATACTCGGTCGTGGCATAGAGATTGGCGCGGAAGTCGGCCAAGTGCCGCGCTATGAGGTCCGGCTGGTCTGGCCGGACGTGTCGGATCGCGATGTCCGCTTCGCGCTGCGTCAAATTCTGCATGTCGCTTGACGCAAGGATGCGTACGCGGATGCCTGGCGCCACCTGTCGCAACGGCTTGAGTAGGCCCGGCAGGATCGCCGCTGACAGAAGGTCTGTTCCTGTTACCGTCACCTCGCCCGTGACTTCCTGAGACTTTCCGTCGGCAACTATCGAGATGAGCGTCGCGGCCTCGCCCATTGTGCGCACGTGATCAAGCAGGTCGCGCCCTGCCTTCGTCAAGGTGAGACCACGAACGCTGCGCTCTACCAGCGTGACGCCAAGTGCCTCCTCCAGCGCACCGATTTGCCGTCCTATCGTCGGTTGCGTTGTCTTCAACACACGCGCCGCGCCGCTGAACGAGCCTTCCTCAGCTGTCGCGAGGAAAGTGCGCACTTGGTTCCAATCGAAGGAGACGGCCTGCCAGTTCATTCATGGGCGTATAGCAGGTGGACAAATTTAGGCAATCGACCCTTCACCGGCGCATGGATGATACTGACTACGAAACGAGACCGGCCTTATCGCGGCAATCGAAAGCGACCCGTTCTTACACCCGGCGCTTCCGCGCTGCTTCAAACCTGAAGTGCAACACGCAAAGGAAACCGACATGACTGCCCAAGCCTTCTGGGACCGGCATGCGCCCAAGTACGCAAAAAAGCCCATTGCCGATGTCACCGCCTACGAAGAAAAGCTGGAATGCGTCACTGAGCTTCTTCGATCAACCGACCGCGTTCTTGAAATCGGCTGCGGGACAGGCGGCACGGCGAGTAAGATCGCGCCTGTCGTAGCTCATGTGGCCGCAACCGACCTCTCTGCCGAGATGATCCGGATCGCCCGGTCACGATCAGGCGGAGATGCGGAGAGAACACCAGAATTTCTTCAGGCGGAGGCGGGGCAACATATTCCTGGCCAACCGTTTGAGGCCATTTGCGCTTTTAGCCTGCTTCACTTGGTGGATGACATACCCACCGTGCTGGATGCAGCATTCCACCAAATGAAACCCGGCGGTCACTTCATATCAAAGACTGTTTGCCTGAAGGACGCGCCTCGCTGGATGCGCGCCATGGTTCGCGTGCTCATGGCCGCGCGGATCGCGCCTAACGTGATCATCTTGAGCCGCGCTGAATTGATGCGGCACCTGATCCGGGCCGGATTCGAAATCGAGCAGACGCGGTACTTTGGAAAGAACCGACTGAGCCCCTTTATCGTCGCGCGCAAGCCCGCCTGAGGCAGACCGGCAACCTATTTCGAGAGACCGAACCATGCACATGATTAACCGTCGCGAATGGGCGTTCCTTGCCCTCGTATTTCTCTACTCTTTCATTCCGGCAGTTGTCGGGCTGGTTCGGCTTCCAGAACTTCTCGGCGCTGCGGCGATTATCCCGCCGAACCCGCGTGCGATGACCGATCCACTTCCGATCACATTGCATATCCTTAGCAGTTCAGTTTTCTGCCTTGTGGGGGCTGTGCAGTTCCTGCCGAGCCTGAGGCGTCATCGCCCCGCCCTGCACAGGACCATCGGGCGGATCGTGGCGGCAGCGGGGTGCGTCAGCGCGCTCACCGGGCTCTGGATGACCGTAGCATACGCATTTCCCGACGCCCTCCAGGGACCACTGCTTTATGGGGCGAGGGTCACGCTTAGCCTCGCGATGGTTGCTCTCATCGCATGGGCGATCATCGCAATCCGATCGCGAAAAGTCGCCGCGCACCGCGCCGCGATGCTGCGCGCCTATGCAATCGGCCAAGGGGCCTCAACGCAGACCGCGCTCTTTCTGGTCACGATGGGCCTCTTTGACACTGAGCCGCTGGGGTTTTCGCGAGACGTCCTGATGGTTGGGGCCTGGGCCATCAACCTTGCGATTGCGGAACTCCTGATCCGCCGCGCCTTTGCAACGCGCGCATCCGGCGCCGTGATCTGACCCCGGTCGTGCTCCCAGCCTGATACCGGCAAACTCCAGAAACACAGAAAGAAGACGCCTAAATGAGACGGCTCGATCCCCATTTTCTACTATCTGCCCTGTGGCTGTTCATACTGCTCAACATCATCTTTCGCGACATTCACCAGTTTGTTCTCGCGTCCCATATCGAGATGCTGTTGACAGGCCATTACAACGGCATTGAGATCACTGAAGGGCTGATGCTTTTGGGCGGTTTCCTCGTCCAAGTGCCGATTGCGATGGTGCTCTTTTCGCTCCTGCTAACCCGCAGGATTGGTCGCCCTGTCACCTTTCTTGCAGCGATCGTCACAACCGGTACGCTCCTTTCCTCGGCCCCCACCGACATGGATGACACCTTCCATCTCGTCATCGAGATCGTGGCTCTAATCGCAATTCTCTGGACCGCACGGACGTGGCCCGAGCACGAACACACCGCGCCGCTTTCCGCCGCAAGTTCTCCGTAAAAACTCGCGTCCCCAAGCCGACTTTCCGTCTTGTGCATTGGGGCGCGCCGTCTCGTGGCGTGGATCCGGCCCATTTCGCTTGGATAGCAAGGGGGAGTTACGAGTACAAAATTTTGGTGTTGCAGAATCGTACACGATTTGTATATCGTGCACTAAATGGAGGATTTGATGGGTATTTTGAGATATCAAAACCAGGCGGGTGCCGCCTATGCTCTCGTAGAGGGTGACACTGCGACAAAGCTGGACGCAGCAACGCTGGTCGATGCGCTTGCATTGGATTGCGCCAAAGGTGAAACCGTGGATCTCAAAACCTTGCACCCGCTTCCGGCACTTGATCCAGGCGGCAAAATTCTTTGCGTGGCGCTGAACTATGTCGATCATGCCAAAGAGGCAGAGCAACCGATTCCTGAAACGCCACTGCTGTTCTTCAAAGCGCCAGAATGCATGATCGGCGCTGACGATCCAATTGATCCTCCGTCGATGATCAAACAGCTCGACTATGAAGGCGAGATGGCCATCATCATTGGTAAGGGCGGGCGCGATATCTCCAAGGCAGATGCGCTTGATCATATTGCGGGCGTGACACCCTTCAACGATGTCTCGGCGCGAGACATTTTCAAGGTAAAAGCGGGCGATACCGTCCACCTTGACTGGTTTTCAGCCAAGTCGATTGACCGGTCCACTCCAATAGGCCCAGAAGTCGTGCCGATGACACAAATGCGTGATGCCATTGAGGCAGGCACGGTGCGCGTCGTGACCAAGGTGAACGGTGACGTTCGTCAGGATGCACCAATCTCGGATATGATATTCGACATTCCGACCTTGATCGCCTTCATCTCTAGCCGCGTGACCCTGAGTCCCGGCGACGTGATCGCCACTGGAACGCCACCGGGCGTCGGTGCGGGCACAGGGCAATACATCTCCTCCGGCGATGTCGTGCGGATCGAGATTACTGGTCTGCCGGTGCTGGAGAATACGGTCGCATGACAAGAGCCACCCGTCTTACAGAACTCGGGGCCGCGACTTTGTTTGAAGCCGCAGGTAAGAAAGGTGCTCTGCCGCCGCGCCTACGGCCTGTAACTGGCGGTGCATTTGCAGGTCCAGCGCGCACCGCGCGGGTGCCAGCGGGCGAAAATCTGACCTTGCATCACATGGTCCCGACGCTGCGCTCTGGCGAAGTACTGGTTGTTGATGGAGGGGGTCACCTTGAAACAGCCTTATGGGGTGATGTGATGGCCACTGCCGCGCTGACGCAAGGCTGTGCGGGTTTGGTGGTTGACGGGGCTATTCGCGATGCCACACAGATTCAGGCCATGGGCCTATCAGTGCATGCGGCAGGTCTGGCTGTGCCCGGACCAGCCAAAGACAAGCTGGGAGAGACCGACGTTTCTCTTGTGCTTGGCGCTGCATGCGTATCACCCGGCGACTGGATTATTGCGGATGCAGACGGGGTCGTCTGCGTGGCCCAAGCCGATCTCGATGCCGTGATCGCAGCCGCCGAGGCCCGTGCCACATCCGAAGCAGCCCTCATAGACGATCTGCGGAGCAAACGAACAACGACGCTCACCGCGCTGGGACTGCGGGAGGCAGTGTCTGCAGAGTCAACCAAGGTGCTGTGATGTGCAGCAGCGCAAACCAAAGAAGCGCCACGGTAGGTGGCAAAGGGAGGAACATCATGAAACATTTGACAGGTGCTATGGCTATTGCCATGGCAACAGCCACACCGATGGCTGCCGAGACAATCGACGTGACGATCGTGGCGGGCCATCCACCGATCTTTATCTGGGTCAAGAACCTAACGGAAGCTTTCATCCCAGCCGTGGATGCCGCACTTGAGGGGACCGGTCATTCTATCGACTGGAATGAGGCCTACGGCGGGTCGCTTGCCAAACCGGGCGGTGAAAGCGATGCGGTCGCTGCCGGTCTTGCGCAGGTGGCCTACAATCCGACTCTCTTCAATCCGTCACTCTACCCACTGCAAAACGTCGCTTACGTTGCGCCATTTGGCACGGACGATCCCCGGCTTGCAGCTCAGATCGTGACGGAAATTCAGGCGAAGACACCCGCTATGATGCAGGCCTGGGCTGATCAAGATCAGGTCTTTCTGGGTGGCGGGTTTGCCATCGACAGCTACCACCTGTTTGTGACGGAACCGGTAAACACTGTTGCGGATATGGAAGGGCGACGTATTTGCGCGCCTGGACCCACGGCCAACTGGATCCAGGGAACGGGGGCTGCGCCAGTGTCGTCAAGCCTCGGCGAATATTACAATTCGATCCAGACAGGGGTCTGTGATGGAGCAGTTGTCTTTGCCACCGCCGCGGCGCCTGCAGGTATCGCAGAGGTCGCGCCCTATATGATCCGTGTCGACTTTGGTGCGCCATTCGCGGCCGGGCTTTCCGCGAATGCGGACTTCTACGAGGATCTTCCCGAGGAAGTGCGCGCCGCGTTACGTGCAGGCGCGGACGCCTTCGCCGAGGCTATGTTCTCTGACCAAGAAGACCTGATCGCGGGCGCCTACGACAAAATTGCCGCTGACGGCGGTCAGATCATTGATCCCTCCGAAGAGGTGCGCCAAGAATGGGCCGCCGCTTTGCCAGCCATTCCAAGAGACTGGGCGGCGCGACAGGATGCTGCCGGACTGCCGGGCACCGAAGTGCTGAGCGCTTACATGGATGCCTTACGCGCTGCGGGTGAGACGCCATTGCGCGACTGGGACAAAGAATAGCGTCTTGGTACAGACCAAAACAATCCATCCTGTTGATCGCGTGCTCGCCATCGTGGCGGCCGCGTTCGCCGGGCTTGGCGCGCTCGCGACGCTTGCCTTGCTCGTCGTCGTCAACCTGGATGTGGGTATGCGTTCGTTTCTTAATCGACCGCTTCCTGCCATACCCGAGCTCGTCGCCTTGTCGATTACAGGCATTGTCTTTTTGCAGGCACCCTCCGCTCTTCTGGCGGGGCGTTTCATCAAATCGGACGCGCTGGCAAAGCTGATTCTGGCGCAGCGTCCACGATTGCACCCTTGGTTTGCTGGAATGTTCGGTCTGGCGGGTGCCGCGTTGTTTGGATGCATCGCATATGCGTCCTGGCCGATCCTGACCAAGGCATGGTCGCGCGGCGACTATGTTGGCACCTTGGGTGTCATCACCTTTCCGACTTGGCCAATCAGCCTCATTGTTGTTCTTGGTTCACTGACCTGTGCAGCGATCTATCTACGCAGCATCACCCGGAAAGAGAACCAGCCATGAGCATCGAAGCTACGGTCGGTCTATTGTCGGTTGTGGGAATGGTGGGCCTGATCTGGCTGGGCCTGCATGTCGCAGTGGCGCTTGCACTCACGTCCTTTCTTGCGGTCTGGGCACTGCGCGGTGATCCGGAACTTGCAGCGCGGCTGATCGGGCTGGCGGCCAAGGACTCCATCTCGTCATATGTGTTTGGGGTGATCCCGCTTTTTGTTCTGATGGGGCTGCTGGTTGAACGGGCGGGGGTTGGGCGTGACGCCTACGATGTCGCCGAGACCGCGTTTCGGCGCATCAAAGGTGGGCTTGGTATTGCGACAGTCGGCGCGAATGCGATCTTCGCGGCAATCACCGGTGTCTCGATTGCATCCGCTGCGGTCTTCACCAAGGTGGCCGTCCCCCAGATGATCGACCGCGGCTATGCACCACGCTTCGCCGTCGGGGTCGTTGCCGGATCATCCGTGCTGGGTATGCTGATCCCTCCGTCCCTTCTCCTCATTATTTACGGTGTTCTGGTCGAGGTCTCGATCGGCAATCTTTTCATTGCGGGCGTTATTCCCGGCCTGATGCTCGCAGTCCTCTATGCAATTGGTATTCTGGGTGCTGCACATTTTGCGCCAAAAATGCTTGGCGCACCACGTGTGTTGGACGGCCCGCCAATGCCTCTGCAAACCGTTGCAGCCAAACTCGCGCCGGTGGTCATTCTGATCGGTGCGGTTTTCGGGGGACTTTACGGAGGGCTTTTCACCCCGACAGAGGCCGGTGCCGTCGGCGCACTCGGTGCGCTGGTCATCGCACTTGTCCGCCGCGCATTAAGCTTTCAGACATTCTGGGAGGTCCTCCGCGAGACCGGATACATCACCGCTGCCATCTGCATACTCTTTGTGGCGGCAACGATGTATTCACGGATGCTGGCGCTGTCAGGGTTTCCAGATGCACTGGGTGACTGGCTGCGCGCCTCTGAATTGGGCTTCGTCGGGATCGTTGTCGCCTATGTCGCGCTGATCCTCGTTATGGGATCCATCCTGGATTCGACGTCGATCATGTTGATCTGCGTGCCGCTTTTTGCGCCAATCGTCGCGGGTATGGGCGGCGATCTGGTTTGGTTCGGCATCGTGACTATCATCGCGGTCGAAATCGGTTTGCTGACCCCGCCGTTGGGCATCTCGGCCTTTGTGGTCAAGGCTAACCTTGACGACGACCGGATCACCTTGCGTGATGTCTTCATGGGGGCGGCCCCATTCGCCGCGATCATGGCGATTGCCCTCGCACTGGTGATAGCATTTCCCGCGCTATCGCTCATTCTTGTTCGCTGAAGGATTTCAAAATGCCTGACAATCAACGTGACGCCACCCAAGAGCTGAAAAACGAACTCGCCCTGGGATATCGTGCCATGGCCTTCAACGGTTTGGGCCTTGGCCTGCTTGCGCATCTGACGGCGCGGTTGCCTGGATCGGACACGTACTGGACGTATCAGATCGGCCAATCTGTCGAGGAAGTCACAGTGTCAGATCTGGCCGAATGCACGATGGACACAAAACCTTTGATTGAAGGCAAACGGATCAACCCGTCGATCCTGTGCCACGGGGATGTCTACAAGGCGCGGCCCGATGTGACCTGCATCCTGCATCATCATTCCAAAGCATCCATTGCGATGGGGGCTATTGGCGCCAATGTGCAGCCCTATGATCGCAACTCGGGCCGTTGGCATGACGAGATTGCAATTGTCGAGGATTTCGATGCTCCCGAGATTCACAATCAGGGAGGATCAATGGTCGACGCGCTTGGCAGCGGCAAGGCACTTATCCTCAAACACCACGGCGTTCTTGTCACGGGCCGCAGTGTGCGCGATGCCGTTGTTGCTGCCGCAGAACTGGACCGTGTTATGGAGGTTCAGTTAATGGCGATGGCCGCAGGCAAGATCGACCTCATGCCGCAGGAAGAGATCGACGACTGCAAAAAGTTTCTCGCTTCGGATATGTTCGCGGATGGCACCTGGAACTGGTATCTGCGCAGCATGGAGCGGTCCGGCCTGTCGGATGGCGCGCTGACATGACGGCACTGACGGTCAACGGTAGGGCGGTCGAAACCACCTTTGACGGCCCGCTCTTGCATCTGCTGCGCGGTGAGTTGGATCTCTTCGCGGCCAAGCTGGGATGCGGTGAGGGGAATTGCGGAGCGTGTACGGTGATCGTGAACGGGCAAGCCGTGCAATCCTGCCAGACACCGCTGTGGGACCTGGAAGGGGCGGAGGTGCGTACCGTTGAAGGGTTGCGTGCAGATGATCCTGTCATCGCAGCTTTCATGGAGGAGAACGCGGCGCAATGCGGCTTTTGCATCCCCGGCATTTTGATGACGGTGACGGCCTTGCGGGATCAGGGGAAAGGCGGCGATCTGCTTCAGACGCTTGACGAACGCCACATCTGTCGTTGCGGGACGCATATGCGCATCCTGCGTGCGGCGCGGACGGTTTTATGACCGCGCCGTCCACGAGCCTCAAGGCCGCACCGCTCATCTCGCATTGGGTGGGTTTTGAAAGCGGTCGCGTGCAGATCCGTTCAGGAAAGGTCGAGATCGGGCAGGGCATCGGCCACGCGCTGATGCGCATCGCGGCCGAAGAACTGGAAGTGCCGATGGAGATCATCGACCTGGTGCAAGGCCGCACGGCGGAAACGCCCAACGAACTGTGGTCGTCAGCATCCATTTCTGTCGAGGTTGGTGGGCTTGCGGTGCGCCAGGCATGCACACATGCGCGTGCACTGGCGCTGGCCGAGGATGCCCGGCTGCAAAATGTCCATCCGGAGCACGCAGGCATCGCCGATTGCGGGCGTGGGACTGCCGACATGGCGGCCCTTTACGATGCCGTCGCACCCAGTCTTGATCTTGACGTGCCGGTCGATCCGGCGCTGTCCCCCAAGCCCCGATCCGATTACAGCGTTCTGCCCGAGAAAACGGTACCCCATGATTTGCGGGATAGATTGACCGGAAAGCCAGGTGCCTTCCTGCAGGACTTCACATTGCCCGGGATGCTTCACGCGCGTGTCCTGCATCCGCCCTTCACGGCTGGTGTGCTGTTGCAGTGCGATGAGACGGCTTTGGCGGCCCTTCCCTGCGTCCGTCATGTCGTGCGGGATGGGTCCTTTGTCGCCTTGGTCGCCGAGACAGAGCATGACGCAATCCGCGCGGCCCAGGCGGCCAGCGCGCATGTCAGCTGGGACACGCCGGATCTGCCCGAAGGCGCGGATCTGCCCGCGCTGCTCAAGGATCTGCCGGCAGAGCGGCGGCGCATCCTAACAAGGGGTGACGCGGTCACCTCCGTTGATGTTGAACTCTGCGTCACCCGGCCTTTTCTGGCTCATGCCTCTGTCGGACTTTCGACAGCGGTGGCCCGGCCCGATGACAAAGGCATGACCGTCTGGACGCAGTCGCAAGGGGTCTATCCGACCCGTGATGAAATTGCCCGTACGTTGGGCATTGCATCCGAAGACCTGCGCCTGATCCATGTTCCGGGGGCGGGATGTTATGGCCACAACGGGGCCGATGACGTGGCCCTTGATGCGGCGCTTTGTGCCCGTGCTGTGGGCGCACCGGTGCGCGTGTCATGGACGCGCACGCAGGAAATGACGTCTGCGCCGCTCGGCTCGGGCATGATGGTCGATGTCGGTGCCAGCCTTGCGCAGGGGCGCATCACGGGCTGGACGCATAAGGTGCGCTCGCTCACGCATCTCACACGGCCCGGCTGGGGCGACGGCATCAATCTGCTGTCGGCATGGCGTCTAGGCGATCCACATGCGGCCTCAGACATTGATGATCCCGGCCAAGTGCCTTTTGGCGGCGGGGGAGACCGGAATGCGATTCCGCTTTATGCGGTGCCGAATATCCAGGTCACGTATGATATGATCAAGGCGCAACCGGTGCGGACCTCCGCGCTGCGGTCGCTGGGGGCGCATGCCAATGTCTTTGCCATCGAAAGCCTGATGGATGAATGTGCGCTATCGGTGGGGGCTGATCCGGTTGCTTTCCGCCTCGCGCACTTGGAAGACCCACGTGCGCGGGCGGTCCTGCGCTGCGCAGCAGATATGGCAAGTTGGGACGATCGCAGCAGCGGGGGCGACGGTATCGGTTGGGGCATCGGACTGGGCCGCTACAAAAACAAGGCAGCCTATTTCGCCGTGGCGCTTCGGCTGGAAGCTGACGCGGCCCTTCATGTTACGAACGTCCATTGCGCGGTTGATTGCGGTTTGCCTGTTGATCCCGACGGGGTACGCAACCAGATTGAGGGAGGTATCATTCAGGCTTTGTCCTGGACTTTGAAAGAAGAGACGGTACTGCGACCTGATGGATTGTCGGCACGGGGCTGGGATACCTATTCCATCATCAACTGGGACGAGCTACCAAGCAAGCTGGAGGTCAAGATCATGGATGCCGAAAACAACCCGGCCCTTGGGGTAGGTGAATGCACGATGGGCCCTGTTGCGGGTGCTGTTGGGAATGCCATTCGCAACGCGCTCGGGGTTCGCTTGACTGCAATGCCGCTGACCCCCCAAAAACTGCTGGAGGCCTTGGCATGACCGCGTTTCCTGTTCTTGGCGACCCGTTCAAATCGCCCGGCGTGCGCGAAACGACCGCAACCGCAGTCTATCGCCGCATGAAGGTTGATCTGATGACCGGCGCGCTTAAACCCGGCGCACGGCTAAATGTGTCCGCCCTGGCCAACCGTTACGAGACCTCGAACAATCCGGTGCGCGAGGCGCTGAACCGGCTGACTGCGGAGCGTCTGATCGTACAGCGCGACCAGAAAGGCTTTGCTGCACCCTTGATGACGGTCGAAGACCTGCGAGATCTGGCCGACACCCGCATAGCTCTCGAAACGATTGCGCTGCGCCGCGCCATGGAACGCGGCGATGAAAGCTGGCGGCGTGATTGCAAGGTGGCGTTTCACGTGTTGTCCGAAACACATTATGCTGACGCTCAAGGACTCCCCGATCTTGAGTGGGAAGCGGCGCATCGCAGCTTTCATCTCAAGTTGATTGAGCCATGCGGCTCTCCACGCCTACTTAACTTCTGCGATGACCTGATGTACCAAGCCGCCCGCGCGCGGTTCCTCGCGGTCACGTCTACACCCGATGGCCGCCTGCGAGAAACAGAGCACAGCGCGCTTCTGGAGGCCGTGATCGGAGGTGACCAAGGCGCAGCCATTGATCGACTGTCGGCGCATTACCGTACTACGATTGAACTTGTTGAAAAACGCCTCGATGTGTAGCGGCCAGTCGGAAAACGTCTTCTTAAAGCCCAAAGAAAATGTGCCGACTCATAGAACCGGATCCAAATCCTACGCGACACTGCACGGGCGGGACGCTGAACTGGCAGTAAAAGGTGCGCACCAGATCCAACCCGTCTGATGAGTATTGACTATTGAAACAGACTTTGTCCCTGGCGCGGCGAATGCCTGTAAAGTCCGCGACTTGATCCTTGCCGCCAAAATTTTTCCTGCACTACGACTGAATGGCAGGTATTTTCGCCGTCGCGCAGTGTCACGAACCGAGCAGATACGGCGATTCTCGTGCTACGCGCGCTCCCAGCACTATTTGAAGACTTCTGCTCTGGGCTCTCTACCGTCGTTAGATCGATTGCAGCATTTCCTCGAAAGGGACGTCCGCCCTGACGGGGACGGCCCAAAGCCGAATTTTGTCGCCTTGCTAGGTTTCTGCGGTTGCAGCCCGAATTCCGGCCAATCGCTGCAGGAACGCAATATATCAGCACAGGGAGGTCCGGAGAGCGGACTTAGCTGCCGTCCGACCTGGTGAATCAAACGGCAGCTTGCCGGATCAGGCGAATGCTTCGCGAGCTTTCATAGCCTTCTTTGATGCATCGGCTTTCACCTTGCGCGGGTGCGGCTTCCCTGTCTCGGCATAGTGTTTGAGTTCCTCGGTCGCTTCCCGCACAACTTTGCCGAATTGCAACTTCATCATCGGTCCCATCAGGATGTTGAAAGGGAAGGCGATCTCGGCGTTGAGTTCCATTTCTACTTTGCTCGTGTCCCCGGTCGGATGAACGGTCCAGCTGTTTGCGAGCCGCTTCACGAAGCCGGGCATCTTTTCACCGCTAGCTGAGTAGGCGACATGACGTCTGCTTTCGTCAAACGCCTCGATGGTCTCGGTGAATGGCCCGAGCGAAGTCTGGCACACCCGTCCCGCGACGGGAGCGGCTGCCACCTTTGGCGTTCCCGGCCGCGCACCCGAGGCGTAGACGCTCGATGCCCAATCACCAGCATTGGTGTAATTCGGGCCCAGAATGTCCCAGACTTTTTCGGCGGGCGCATTGATGGTGATTGTTTTGCTGATTTTCATGGTTGATCTCCTGGAGGTGATGGGAGCGGGTCCAGCCCGCCCACTGATCTGTTAGCCGACCACCTGTCCGCCCATCGCGTATCCGCCTTCGGCGGTCTCTTCGATATGCACGTTGATGAATTGCCTGATGTCGCCTTTGCCGCTTTCGGAGGCGACGGAATTTAGCCCGTCGGTCAGCGTGCTGACGATCTCGGCCTTTTCGTCTTTAGTCCATGCGGACTTCGGAACTGTAACTCGGATGGTAGGCATGTGGTCTCCCTTGAATTTTCTGAGGTATTGCGTTTTGCATCACATAATGTATTTTACATCAAGCGGCCCATAATGCAACACATGATGTAAAATAAATTCGATATGGCCAGACCACGTAAATTTGATGAAAACGAAGCGCTTCAGAAAATGCTCCGGGTGTTCTGGCGCCACGGCTTCGATGCAACCACCACAAGAATGCTGGAGGACGCCACAGGGATCGGTGTACGTGGGATCGCCAATGCCTTTGGCGATAAGGAAGAGATTTTCCTGAAAGTGCTGGGCGCTTACACCGAGATTGCGCGTGGAGTGGTAGCGCAGGTTTTCGATCCACCTAGGTTGGAGGCCGCCCAAATGATGTTTCAGAGCCTTGCGCAGGCGACGGATGATCCCGATGACGTGACGAATTGTGGATGTCTGATGGTAAATACCGTCTTTGAACTGGGGCGAGCCAGCCCGCGCGTCCGCGATGCCGTGGAGGCCTACCGTTCAATGTGGCGCGAGGCGTTTCGCAAGGCTGCGATTGCAGATCGAGTATCCGACCCCGATGCGCGCGCGGAATTTTTATTGGGGCTCCTGTGGGGCGCGCTTAGCCAAATACGCTTGATGGGGTCCACAACAGCAGCGGCACCGATGGCACAGATTGCCGTCGAGACAATCGAGGGATGGAAGCGACAGATGACCTGACCTTGCGAAAGATGACGACTAAGAGCGAATGCCCCTCAGCGCCAATTGCCGACCTTCGTACGCTCCGCAGCATAACGCAATATGGGCTCGTTGCAGACGTTCGCTGCAGGGAGCCTAGATGCCTTCTTTGGGCCGACAGCCCATCTTGCCGAGAAGAACCCAGCCGCTTTCCGCGGCGGTCTACACATCATCGACGTCACGTTGAATGGCAAGGACATTGGTCGATTGCCGTCGGTTGGAGCGCCTGTCTGCTACAAATATTTGATATTCGTTCACACGAGGGAACGTGACCAGGTTTCAAAACAAGTTTTCGTACTCGCACCAGAGGCAAATGCGGAGTTGGGGGTGCCGAATGGGATACAAGGAGTTTTATACGTATATATTTCTGTTTAAAATCTGATACTTACCATTCTTTTTAAACCCCGCCCCCGGCACCACTTAAATGAGCTTCCTTCATTTGCAGTTCACTGGCTGCCGCGGCAATTGTTTTGTGAGGCTGATTATAAAGCCCTGCTTGCGAATCATCGAGGTAATCGGCTTGCTGCCCTGAAAAAGGGCCGGTCCTGATCTTCATATGCTCCTTACTGTGCGGGACTGGCTTCCTTTTTATGTCGAATTTGGCCCGGGGATACGCCAAAAACCCGTTTGAACGCGCGGCTGAACGCGGGTTCTGATGTGTAGCCCAGGCTGTCGGCGATTGTGGCCAGAGGCAGCCCCGTTTCCAACAGCTTCTGACGCGCCAGTTGCATGCGCCAAACTGTGAGGTATTGCATGGCTGACTGCCCTACGAGGGCCGTGAAACGCGCGGAAAAGGCAGAGCGGGACATGCCGGCGGTCTTGGCCAAGGTTTCGACCGTCCATCCCTCAGCAGGGGTGCGATGCATGGCCATGATGGCCTGGCCGATCTGGGCGTCGCGCAGGGCTTGCAACCAGCCGGTGTTGGCCTCCGGCGCGGTATTGATCCAGTTTCTGATCGCTTCGATAACCACCACATCGGCCAGCCGGGTGATCACTGTTTCGCCGCCGGGGCGCAACTGCCGTGCTTCGTTTGAAATGAACTGCAGTGTGCTTTGCAGCCATGTGCCTGCGTATCCTTGCCAAGTGTCAATTTTGAGAACATCTGGCAACATGGCCATCAGCCGTTGGCCAGCCGCATGGTCAAACCGGACAATGCCATACATGGCGCGGGTCACGTCGCCGCCGCCGCCATAATGCAAGGTCTCATAGGCATCGGTGATCTTGCGTACGGGGAGACTGGCAAGATCTTCGGTTTTGGCATCTGGACCGCTGCGCAAGATGTGCGGGGCGCCTGAGGTCAGAAGGACCAGATTACCCTGGCCGATCAACAGTGGTTTTCTGTCCCCGATCTCCAACCAACACTGGCCTTCTGTGACAACTATGAAGGCCAGAACACCGTCCACTTTTGGCACATTAAACCCCCAAGGGGCGGACAACTCCGTCTGGCAGTAGAATGTGCCGGATAACTTGAGAAGATGAAGCACTTCGCCCAAGGGATCGCCAATCGGCTGGGCCACGGCAGCGGGGTCAGGGATATGTGTATCGGCAGGAGACATGGGTTGTTTTGATATCGAATAGATGGTCTCACGTCCAGTTATTCAGGACGAACAGATATAAAACTTAGACATACTATCATTGTTCATGCAGATCTCGGCGTTACCTTTGGATCATCAATTGAAACAAGGAAGATGACATGAATACCTCAATGATGACCAAGATCTTGCTGGCCTTCTCCGGGTTGATCGCTGTGGGGGTGGGAATTGGCGTTCTGTTTTTGCCGCATGCGTTTCACGCTTCGGCGGGGATCAGTGTGGGCGGCGACGTGAATCTGCTCAATGAGCTCAGATCGCCGGGCGCGATGATCCTTTTGGCTGGTGCCGTTATTCTGGTTGGCGCATTCCGGTCGCGACTTACGGTGGTGGCGTTGATCCTTTCCACAGCCGTGTATCTGTCGTTTGGGCTGTCTCGGATTGTGAGTGTGGTGGCGGACGGCATTCCAAACGCGGCGATGTTGCAGATTCTAGGGCTGGAGCTGTTTATAGGTGGGATGAGCGCGTTATTGCTTTATGCGGTAAGAGGGCAGAACCTGCGCGCTTTGCAACAGGCCTGAATGCCCGTCGCTCGCCGAGATCAGCGTCGTAGGATAATGTCGTAAGGCAGGATCGCATTCTCAACGGTTTGCCCGTTGACCAAACGCTTCATCCGTTCGACTGCCTCCTCGGCGTAGCGGACATGCGGCACACTCACCGTGTTCAACCATGGGGCAAGCCAGTGGTTCAGGGGGTTGTCATCAAAGCCGTAGATCGCCGTATCCTGCGGCACGTTTAGGCCCAATTCGCGGCACCGCCGGTAGGCGCCATAGGCGATTTGGTCGTTGCCGCAGACGATGGCGGAGTAGGGGGTCTTGGCTGTGTTCATGAGGTGAACGGCGCAGGCATAACCGCTTTCCATCGACAGTTCGGCCTCGATCATGTTCTCGGGCAGAATGGCGCGGCCTTCTCTTTCGAACTCACTGCGGAACCCGTCCAGACGGGCGCGGCTGGTATTGGATGTCTGGGGGCCGTGAATGAGGGCAATCGGGCCATCGTTTTCACGCATGATTGCCTTGGCCAATTCGCTGGCTGCGGACCGGTCGTCAATGCCGATAAACGGCAGGTCGGGCAAATCGTCAATTTGCCGGTTGATCAGGATCACCGGTGTATGTTCGGCCAGTTCCTTGAGATTTGGACTATCGACCGCGCAAAGCATAAAGACACCAGCTACCTGCCGCGAACGGATCTCTTCGAGGCAGCGATCTTGCAGTTGGACGTTTTCGTTCGAGTTGAACAACAGCATTGCCGCACCTTCATCGTTCAGGCGGCGCTCGATTTCCCAGGCCACGGCAGAAAAGAAGTTGTTCTGGATGCTGGAAATGATCATGGCAAAGGTGTTGTTGGAATGTCCGCGCAGCGCCTTGCCGATCCAGTTGGGGCGATAGTTCAGCTCTGCAATGGCTTTTTCGACCTTTTGGCGCGTCGCCTCCGAGACATTGCCGGTTCCCTCGTTCATGGCCCGGCTGACACTTGCAATGGAAACCCCTGCGGCCTGCGCGACGTCCTTGATTGACACCTTGGGGGCCTTGGATTTCATAAAGGTATAACTCTCACATAAAGGCAGGCACGGGCCGCAAATTTCATGGCCCGCTTACAGACACGGTCAGATAGTAGTCTCTCTGCGCTCCGGCAACCAGATGTGATTGTTTCTTGTCGTTCAAATCGGTCTGTGGCTCCAGGCCGAGGGCGAAGGTGCCGGATTGAAATGCCTGCCAAAGCGCAGTCACGGGCAGGGTGTCGGGATCAAATTGGATAGACAACGTGCAACCCGCGCCGTTGGTCAGGCCGATATGGCCGTCCTGAGGTGCGGCGCAGGCTTGCACGACTTCGACATGATCCTCCGATGGCTCAGCGCCACTTGCATCAAGCTGATCGCGCAGAGGCCAGCGATCGCCGGTCAGGCTGCTTTGTGCATTCAGGAACGGATAGCCCGCGTTGAAGTGATAGAGGATGCCGTGCCGGACCGGGCGAAACCCGCGATTGGTGACATGGTCCGCAATAGTGATCTCGGCGGCGGAAAGGGAAAACCGGTAGGTGCGCAGCAGTTCGAGGTTTTCGCCAAAAACACTGGCCTGTTGGATGCGTAGTTTGATGCAGATTACGCCGGTGTCCCAATCGATCTGCTTTTCGAGAACCTCCGCCTTTTGCGCGGCAATGCGTCCGTGTAACGGATGCACGTTGTTGTCTCTGAGCGGATACAAAAAATCGTCCGCAGGGGTTTCTGTCGGCACTCCGTGATGATCGAGCCCGCATGTCACCATAAAGCCATCAAAGCCGCGCAGAAACCCAAGGCCATGTTCGGCTTCGCTGTCTGGCCAAGGGCAGGGGGCGCGGGTGTTGGAATGCCAGCCGATTTCGGCCCCCTTGTAAGATAGGCGCAGCAGATCGCCCCCCCGATCCAGCGCGATATCGGCGCAAAGCCCGCTTGGCGTGCGCACCTCGATCAGTCGGCCGCTGGCACCGGGGCCATCTGTGATAGTGACCTGCCGGATGTCAGCGAGACCCCGTCCCATTGCCGTGCGGCGAAAAATTTCGGTCGGGGTCAAGCTGCGCTCCTTTGTTGCGGTTGAGGTCTGCGGGGTGGCATGAGGCGGCTCAGCCTGCCTTTGCCACCTTCTGCCAGACCGCGCCTGCATTGGATGATTGCACACATGCCTCGATGAACGCGAGGCCCGTGGCGCCGTCGCGCACGGTTGGTAAGTCAGTGGCAAACGGGTCCGGGTCACGCCCTTCCTTTGCAGCCCAGATAATCTCGGCGGCGTTGGAGTAGATGTTCCCGAAGCCTTCGATATAGCCCTCAGGATGGCGTGGCGGCATTCGGGTGCCTGCGTTGGCCACATCCATCGCGCCGGGACCGCCGCGGGTGATGGTGCGTGTCGGCTCTCCGAAGGGGGTATAATAGAGGTTGTCATTGTCCTCGCCGACCCATTCAAGCCCGCCCTTGGTGCCATAGATGCCGATGCTCAGACGGTTGTAATTCCCCGGTGCAACCTGACTGGTCCAAAGCGTTCCGGTCGCGCCACCCTTGTAGCGCAGCAGGACGTTGGCATTGTCATCAAGCTGGCGACCCGGAACATAGCTGCGCAGATCGGCACAGACCTCTTCCAGCTCTAGCCCAGAGATGAAGGCCGCAAGATTAAACGCATGCACGCCAATATCACCGATGGACCCACCGGCGCCCGCCAGCTTGGGATCGGTCCGCCATGCAGCCTGTTTCTGCCCTTCAGCGTCCAGCGCCGTGGTCAGCCAATCTTGCACATACGACGTGCGAATGACTTGAATCTCGCCCAATGTGCCATCAGCCACCATCGCGCGGGCCTGCCGCACCAAGGGATAGCCGGTGTTGTTCTGGGTCAGCACAAACTGCACGCCGCTGGCGTCCGCGATGCGCACCAGTTCTTGCGATTCCGCAAAGGTGACGGTCATTGGTTTGTCACAGATGACGTTGATACCTGCCTCGAGGAATGCTTTGGAGACCTCAAAATGCAGGTGGTTCGGCGTCACGATGGAGACCGCGTCAATGCCGTCCTCGCGGTTGCTTTCGGCTTTGACCATGTCCTGCCAGCTTGTGTAGGCGCGATCCGGGTCCAGCCCCAGATCCGCACCGGAGGCCTTGGCATTGTCAGGGTCCGCCGACAGCGCCCCTGCAACAATGTCCCATTTGTCGTCCAGACGGGCGGCCATGCGATGCACCGCGCCGATAAACGCGCCGCGACCACCGCCGACCATGCCAAGCCGCAATTTTCTTGCGGCTTGTTCTGTTCCAAAGGATTCGATTGCCATGTCGCTTACTCCAGGCCCAGGATCGCGCGGGCACCTGAGACATCGCCTTTGCCACCGGCAAAATCGTCAAAGGTTTTGTCTGTGACCCGGCGAATCTGATCGCGGATAAACTGGGCCCCTTTGGGGGCGGCATCCTCGGGGTGTTCAATGCAGTCTTCCCATTCGTAGACGGCCCAACCCTTGAAATCATATTCCGTCAGCTTGGAGAAAATCGCGCCAAAATCCGTCTGCCCGTCACCCAGGCTGCGGTCCCGCGCGGCGCGCTTCAGCCATGGCTGGTATCCGGACAGGAAGCCTTGCTTGCCCGTTGGGTTGAATTCGCTGTCCTTGACGTGGAACATCTTGATCCGCTCATGGTAGAAATCGATGAATTGCACGTAGTCCAAGCCCTGTTTCACAAAATGGCTTGCGTCGTAGTTGATGTGGCAACGGTTGTGGTTGTTCACTCGCTCAAGGAACATCTCAAAGGTCACACCATCATAAAGATCTTCGGTTGGATGCAGCTCAAAGCACAGATCCACGCCGTTCTCTTCGTAGACGTCCAGAACCGGCAGCCAGATGCGGGCCAATTCGTCAAAGGCTTCGTTGATCAGGGCTTCATCCCGCTGCGGGAACGGGTACCAGAAAGGCCAGGCAAGAGCGCCGCTGAAGGTCGCATGTTCGGTCAGCCCGAGATTCTTTGATGCGCGGGCGCAATCCTTGAGCTGTTCAATCGCCCAGGCTTGCCGCGCATTGCGGTTGCCGCGCACTTCGGGGGGGCAGAGGCCATCCATCCATGTGTCATAGGCGGGGTGAACGGCGCAAAGTTGTCCTTGAATGTGGCTTGCCGTGTCACAGATCACAACGCCGTTTTCCTTGGCGATACCGTTTAGTTCATCGGCGTAGGTCTTTGATTCGGCGGCTTTTTTCAGATCGATAAAGCGGGTGTCCCACATCGGCAATTGAACGGCTTCAAAGCCGCATTCTTTGACCCATCCGCAAATCGCGTCGAGGCTGTTGAACGGCGCGTCGTCGCCGGCGAACTGGCCCAAAAACAGGCCCGGTCCCTTGATGGTTTCCATTGTGGTCTCTCCCTTTGTGTTGATTCGACTATGTCAAACTGGCGTACATAGCTCAAGTAAACGTTTCCAGTTTGATCCTTGAAAAGTCGAAGTGCATTGTCAAGAAATTTCGAAATTTTGCGTGAGGAATCGGATCGAAAATCGCCAAATTTTTCAATTAATAGTTATTTATCGTTTATAAATAAAGGTTTATATGATGTAGATTTGAGGGCCAAAACTTCGGCGAGATTCAGGATTGACTAATGTAAACGTTTCCTCTTCCCTAAAGGAACGAGATGAAACGCGGCCGATCAAGAAGGGCGGAGAGCGTGTCTCAGGGAGGAAGTTATGACAAAGACCAACATTACGCGGAGAGGAATGCTGAAAGGCGGCGCTGCGATGACGGCGCTTGGTGCTGTTGGCATCAACCCTCGGTTCGTGCGACCAGCCCATGCATCGGCGCTTGCGTCGGGAATGACGGGCGGTCCAACAGGATTTCCTGGTGCGGAGCGGTTCCAGTACAATGAATCGCATTCAGAAGGCCGCGCCATCGAAGCGATGAAAAAGATGGTTGCCGAAGGGCGGGCACCTGCAAAGATCACAATGCTCCTGACCGATGGTGCCATCGGCCAGATCACACAGCCTTTCCCGTCCGGCCCCTCGGTCAAAGAGGTGTGGGAAGCGGAAACCGGCGTGGAGATCGAGATCGTCGGCGCACCGGCAGGCGACATCTGGAAGCGGGTTTTGCAAGATGTGACCACGCAATCGGGTGCCTTTGATATCTACACCCATCCATGGAACAGCCTTGGCGATCTGGTCGAGGCCGGCGGCGCGATGAACCTCAATGATTTCGTCGCAACCCACCAGCCTGATTGGGCGGATGAGGAACGTGGAACGCCCACAGCGCAAACCGCTGAATTGCTGTATAAATATGGCGGCGATTATTATGGTGCGTCGCTGGATGGTGACTTTCAAACCTGGGTTTACAACAAGGGTTACTTTGAAGATTCCGCCCATGCCCAGCCGTTTCAGGATCAGTATGGCCGCGTGCTCGCGCCGCCAAACACATGGGAAGAAAGCGATCAGATCAGCGCGTTCTTTACCGGCCGGACCGGCCTTGGCGGCAGCAAGATCTACGGCAATGGCAACGACATGGCGCCGTTCTGGGGCTTGCCACGCTTTTATGCCAGATTTGCCGCGCAGGCGGTGCCGAACATGTATTGGTTCGACGAGGACGGTCGGCCTAACCTTGATACCGATCAGGCGATCAAGGCGGCGTCCGAATACGTCAAATCCCGCGAATGGGCGCACCCTGATGCATTGTCCTGGACCTATGCCGAAGGCTATGCCGGGATCGGAAGCGGGCAGACACCGCATCTGACGACCTATACCAACGTCACCAAATTTGTGGATCGGATGAATGAGGATGGCACTCCGGCAAGCCCCGCAGCAGGGCAGTTGAGCGCCTATATCCCGCCCGGTGTGAACCATGATGGTGATTTGGTGCGCCGTTCGGTGATCTACTACAACATCACCGGCACCGTGAGTTCCAACAGTGCCAACCCCGAAGCGGCCTATCTGTTCCTGCAATGGCTCAGCTCGACGCGGATCTATTCGTGGATGACAGGCAATCCGGCGGGTTACTTCGATCCGTTCCAGAAGGCCAACTTCTCGGAACAATTCGTGGAGGACACCTATCATCCCTATATGATGGACACGATCCGCGAGACCATTGCGCGGTCGGCACCAACCATCAACTTTGCCGGGCAGACGGCGTTCGATTCCGCGTTGGATGAGGAATTGCAGGCCGCATTAACAGGGCAGAAATCACCCGAGGATGCGATGCGCGATGCGCAGCGCAAATGGGAACGGGTGATCAAACGGAAGGGCGAGGAAAAGATGATCCCCGCCATTCAAGCCAGTCGTGCAGCGTGGCCAACGCTCATCGACAAAGGCTAACCCCAGCGATCCCGCAGCACAGGATCGCTGCGGGATCGTGACCCAACCGGAGATCACAATGACTGGACTACTATTACGCACCCTTGCGGTGGCCTTTTTTGCTGCGCTTGCGCTTTTGCCGATCTCCTGGATGGCATCCATGGCGTTCAAGCCGGCTGCGGAATGGACGTCCGCCGCTGGCGGGCTGACCTTTTTGCCCAAAGACCCGACACTGAACAATTTCCGCTATGTGTTCACCGGCAACTCCCCCGATCAAATGGTTGGATTGGACCGGACCGTCTGGCGGCCCCTTTATGCCAGCCTTTTGACGGCAATCTCCGGCACGTTGATTGCAGTGATCTGCGGTACAGCGGCGGCATATGCGGTGAGCCGCGAGCGTGTGCATGAGAGCATCGGACTTTCCCTGCTGCAACTTCGGATCTTCCCGCCGCTGGCGGTGATGATCCCGGTGATGATCATGTGGTCGTTCCTCGGGATGATCGACACATGGTGGGGGCTGGCCCTGATCTATGGCATCGTGACGCTGCCGTTTTCCTATTGGCTGATGAAAGCCTATTTCGACGAATTGCCCCGCGAGATCGAAGAGGCGGCCATCGTCGAGGGCTGCACCCCGTTTGAGGCTTTCCGGCAAATCACATTGCCGATTGTTGCCTCCGCGGTGGCCTCGACAGCCCTGTTTATCTTTATCCTCAACTGGTCCGATTACCTGATCGCGCTGCTGCTGACCCGCAAGGACTGGACGACGATCCCTGTTTACATGAACGCGCTGGCCACAGCGGCAAGCGGACAACTTTATGGCGCAAAGGCCGCGCTGGGCCTGTTGGCCGCCGTGCCACCGATCATCCTTGGCATTTCGATCCAAAGGTTCCTCGTGCGTGGTCTGACATTCGGAGCACTGAAACAATGACTGATGCAACTTCTTCTGCACCTCTGTCCGTTGAGGAACCGCCCGCGGACAAGCTTGCACAATCGCGCCGGTCCCTTGCCGTACGGCTGTTGATTCCCGCGCAGGTGCTGCTGGTTTTCATCGTCGCGTTCCCCCTGATCATGCAGATCTTTATCTCGCTGACATGGTGGACGCCGCTGGATGGTGATCCCTGGTATCTGGCATGGATGTCGTGGAACTGGTTCGACAACTATACCTATCTGATGCAGGACGACGGACTTTGGGGCTCGGTCGGGCGGACCTTGCTTTTTGTTGCGGTGGCAGTCCCGATTGAGTTTCTGCTGGGCCTGATGTTGGCCGCGCTGTTTTATGAGGGCGTCTTTGGCCGGCCTGTACTCTACAGTCTGATCCTGATGCCGATGATGATTGTGCCGGCGGTGGCGGGATACATCTTTTTCCTGATTTTTCAACAAACTGGTCCGCTGAATTCCGCTTTGTCACTGGTTTGGCCAGGGGCGTTGGATGTCAATTGGCTCAATGACACCACCCGCGCATTCATCGCTGTTGTGATCGCGGATGTCTGGCAGTGGACGCCGCTGATGTTTTTGATCCTTTTTGCCGGACTGATGAGCGTGCCCGAAGATCAAATGCGGGCGGCAACGATCCTTGGTGCCAACTGGCGGCAACGGTTCTTTCGCATCGCACTGCCGCGCATCAAGACCGTCATCGCCATCGCAATCGGGCTGCGGGTGATCGAGTGTTTCAAGATCTTTGACATGTTGTTTGTGATGACAGGCGGTGGGCCGGGCGTCGCCACAGAAAGCCTGTCGTTGTTTCTCTACAAACGCACCTTTCAGGATCTCGAATGGTCCTATGTGGCCTCCATCGGGATCACGGTCCTTGTTGCACTGTCGGTGCTTACTGCGGTGCTGATGGCCCGCGTCAAGAAAAAGGATGCAAGCTGATGGCAAGTGTAACGCTTGAGGGCACCTCAAAAAAGTTCGGTGAATTCACCGCTGTTCGAAACATGAATCTTGCGATCAACGATGCAGAGTTTGTTGCGATCCTCGGGCCTTCGGGCTGCGGAAAATCCACGACGATGAACATGATCGCAGGCATCGAGGATGTCAGTGGCGGCACCATCCGGTTTGACGGAACGGATGTCACCAATGTGCCAATGCAAAAACGCGGCGTTGGGTTTGTGTTCCAGAACTACGCCATCTTTACGCATATGTCGGTGCGCAAGAACTTGGCCTTCGGGTTGGAGGTACAGGGGGTGCAACAGGCCGAGATCAACCGACGGGTTGAGGAAATGGCCGAGTTTATGGCGCTCAGCCACCGCATTGATGCGCCGTCTGCATCCCTGTCGGTGAATGAGCTGCAGAAACTGGCGATTGGTAGATCTGCGATTGTCGAGCCGTCGATCTTCTTGCTGGATGAGCCGCTGTCCAATCTTGATGCAGCGTTCCGCGAGCGGATGCGGAGCGACCTTCGGCAATTGCAGCGCAGTCTGAACCAGACAATGATCTACGTCACCCATGACCAGATCGAGGCGATGGGGCTGGCCGACCGGATTGCGGTTATGGATCAGGCCACCTTGCAACAGTTCGACACGCCCGAGAACATCTATTCGCGGCCTGAAAACACCTTTGTTGCCGGTTTCATCGGCGCGCCTTCGATGAATCTGGTGCGTGCGCGGATAGAAGACCGGGGCGGCGCGATGTTTGCGGATCTGGCCGGCCGGGAGGCCGATGCGGTCGCGCTGGATGACCGGTTGACCAAACAGGCGCGGGCCAGCGGTGGGGTTGCATTGACGTTCGGTTTCCGGCCGGAGCATCTGCGCATTTCGGATCAGCCGGGCGCGGGCACCCTGGCCGCTCAGGTGGTCCTGGTCGAATTGGTTGGCCGCCGGAAACTTGTGCATTTTTCAACCGGACAAACCCGTTTTGTCGGCAGCTTTGACCGCAGCGTTTCCTTGCGGCCCGGCGAGGCGGCCAATGTCTCGTTCGATCTCGGGAAATGTCACCTTTTTGACCCGAAAACAGGGCTGCGGTTGCGGCTGGGGGAGGACGACTAGATGGCTGAAATTCAGATATTGGGCGTATCCAAAGCCTATGGCGGTGTGACCGCCCTCGACAATATATCCCTGACCCTGAAGGACGGGTCGTTCACCTCGATCTTTGGGCCTCCGGGGTCGGGCAAGTCGGTGTTGTTGCGGCTTTTGCTGGGGCTTGAGACGGTGGATGCGGGGCAGATCCTGATCGACGGTGTCGATGTCACCCGCGCCCTGCCAAGCGAACGCAATCTGGGCATGGTGTTTCAGAACCTGGCGCTGTTTCCGCAGCTGACCGCCTATGAAAACATCGCCTTTCCCTTGCGTCGCCGGAACACCGATCAAGCGGAAATCGACAAACGCATCGATGCCCTGACCGGCGTTCTGAACATCGGACACATCCTTTCGAAAAAACCAGCGGCGCTGTCGGGTGGCGAACGGCAAAGGGTTGCGATTGGCCGTGCCTTGGTGCGCGATGCCGGTGCCTATCTGATGGATGAACCGATTGCCGCGTTGGACGCGCGGCTGCGCGACGACATGCGGCTTGAACTGAAACGCCTGCAATCGGAGCTGGGCAAAACTTTCATCTACGTCACCCACGACTGCGATGAAGCGATGGCTGTGGCCGATCAATTGGCCATCCTCAACGAGGGGCGGTTTGAACAGGTTGGCCGGCCAGAGGATGTTTACGGCGATCCCGCCACGCTTGCTGTTGCCGAATTGGTCGGCGCGCCGCGTATTTCGGTGCTGCCTGCCTTTGGTGACAGTGATGGGATGAAATTCGCACTGGGCCGGCTGGCGGGCGAAAAGGTTAAGGGCGAATGTTTGATGGCGCTGCGCCCTGAGGCGGTACGCCTAACCCCTGGTGCCAATGGCCCATGTTCAGCCCCTGTGACCGATATTGAACGGTTGGGCGCATTTGCGATCGTGACGGCCGGGCGTGACGGGGCGCAGGTGCGTGCAATCACAGATGGTGACAGCCCGCTGCGGCTGGGCGCCGAGGTTGAGATCACGGTCGATCCAGGCGGTATGTTGCTTTTTGATCCTGAAACCGGGGTGCGGCACACATGAACCGGAATATCGCCATTATCGGGGCGGGCCTGATCGGCCAATCCTGGGCCATCACATTTGCCCGCGCGGGGTACAATGCCGCGTTGTTTGACACCCAAAAAGGGGCGGTGGAGGCCGCTCATGACCAGATCGCTCGTTCTTGCGGATCGCTCGAGGAACTTGATCTGTTGTCGGGGCAAAGCGGGGCAGAGGTCTGCGCCCGCATACGGAGCGCTTCGTCCATGGAAGATGCGGTGGACGGGGTCTGCCATGTTCAGGAGAACACACCGGAAAACGTTGAGATCAAGCGCGGCATTTTTGCCGATCTGGATCGCGCCACACCCAAAGATGCGGTGATCGCAAGTTCAACGTCGGCCTTGATGCCGTCGCAGTTTTCTGAAGGACTTGAAGGAGCGCACCGCTGTCTGGTGGCGCATCCTTTGAACCCGCCGCATCTGATCCCCGCGGTGGAACTGGTGCCCGGACCTGCGACGTCAGCGGAGGCGATGGAGGCTACAACCCGGTTGATGCAAGCGATCCGGCAAACGCCGATCCGGACCCTGCGCGAGGTGGAGGGCTTCATCATGAACCGGCTTCAGGGCGCGATCCTGGACGAAGCCTTTGCCCTTGTTGAACAAGGCCTTGCCAGCCCGCAGGATGTGGATGCCGCGATGCGGGACGGGTTGGCGCGGCGCTGGGTGTTCATGGGGCCATTTGAAACGATTGATCTCAATGCCCCCGGCGGCGTTGCGGATTTCATTGACCGTTACGGACCAGCCTATGACCGGATCGGGGCACATCGTCCTGGCCGTACGGATTGGTCCGGGCCGGTGTCTGACAGCGTGATCAACGCGCTTCAGGGGTATGACAGAAAAACGCGCAGCAATTGGCGCGACGACAGGCTGGCCAATCTGGCCAAGTTCGTCGGAGAAGAAAAAGAAAGTTAAGACTATGACTGCTCAGAAAAAAACCGGAACCGTGATCGTGACCTGCGCCTTGACCGGTGCCATCCATACCCCTGGGATGTCGCCCTATTTGCCGGTCACACCAGATGAAATCATCGCCGAAGGCCGCCGCGCGGTAGAGGCAGGGGCGGCCATTCTGCACGTCCATGCCCGCGACCCCGAAACCGGCCGGCCAGATCAAACGGTTGAGGCCTTTGGCCGCATTCTGCCCGCGCTCAAGGAAACCGGCGCGGTGATCAACATCACCACCGGCGGCAGCCCCTTCATGAAAGTGGACGAACGTGTTGGCCCGTCCGCACATTTCGCGCCAGAGCTGTCATCGTTGAACATGGGCTCGATGAACATGGGGCTTTACCCGATGCAGTCGCGGTTCCCGGATCTGGGACGTGATTGGGAAAACGACCATCTGGAAAATTCCCGCGATGTGGTGTTCCGCAACACTTTCAAGGATATCGAACATATCCTCGACACATGCGGGCCAAATGGCACAAGGTTTGAATTTGAGTGTTATGACATCGGTCACATTTACACGCTGGCCCATATGAAAGGGCGCGGCAAGGTTTCTGGCCCGTTGTTCGTACAATCGGTTTTTGGTCTGTTGGGGGGCATCGGCGGACACCCGGAGGATGTGATGATGATGCGCCGCACCGCGGACAGATTGCTTGGGGATGGTTATGAATGGTCGGTGCTCGGGGCAGGGTCCAACCAGTTGCGCATCGCGGCCACGGCTGCCGCGACCGGCGGACATGTGCGGGTTGGGCTTGAGGATTCCCTTTGGGCGGGACCGGGGCAACTGGCCACCAGCAGTGCCCAGCAGATCGAAAAGGTCAAAGACGTTCTGTCAGGTCTCAGCCTGGCCCCTGCAACACCGGATGATGCCCGTTCCATCCTTGGGCTCAAAGGCGCGAATGAAGTGAATTTCTGATGAAGATATCGGTTCTATGTGACGTGAAACCCCTGTTGGGCGAAGGCCCGATATGGGATGTTGAACGCCAAAGGCTCTGGTTTATCGACAGCCTTGGCCGGCGGATTTTTCGCTGTACCGAACAGGGCGGCGAGATGTCGGCATGGACGGTCCCGTCCCCCATCGGATCCATGGCGTTGCGGCGGGCAGGCGGGGCGATCGTGGCCCTGCAGGACGGGTTTCATGCGCTTGATTTCGACAGTGGAGAGCTGCGCCATATCATCGACCCCGAACCAGAGCGTCCGGGCAACCGGCTGAACGATGGCAAGGTCGATGGCGCAGGCCGGTTCCTGTGCGGATCCATGGACATGGGCGAGACCGATCCAACCGGCACGCTGTGGCGGCTTGACCCGGATATGTCGCTGCACCGGCTTGAGGATAATATCATCTGTTCAAACGGTCCGTGCTTTTCGCCCGATTGGCACAGGCTGTATTTTGCCGACAGTTTCACCGGCAAGATCCGGGCCTATGATTATGACCCTGAAACGGGCACCCCCAGCAACAGCCGTACCTTTGCTGTGTTGCCAGACGACAGGGGCGGCGCTCCTGACGGGGCAACCGTGGACAGCGAAGGTTATGTCTGGTCGGCCTGTGTCTTTGATGGCCGCATTCACCGTTTTGCGCCGGATGGCAGTGTGGATCGCGTGATTGAAATGCCGGTGTGCAAGATCACCAGCTTGACCTTTGGCGGCCCGCAGCTTGACACCCTGTTTGTCACCTCGATGGCAGAGCCGCCATTGCCCCGCCACCCCGGTGATGGCCCGCTGCGCGGCGCGACATTTCGCATTGATGGATTGGGCGTGACCGGCCTGCCTGAACCCCGCTTTGCCGGTTAAAGGAGACATGACATGACCCAGAAAACAGCAATCATCACGGGCGCCGCACAAGGCGTGGGAGAGGCGATCGCAGAGCGTTTGGCAGGAGAAGGTGTCACGCGCATGCTGCTGATTGACCGCAACGGCGCGGCTATGGTGGGTCTCGCGGCCCGTCTCAAGGACAGGGGCGTTGAGGCAGATGTGTTGACGCTGGATCTTGCTGATATTGAGGGGCTGATGCGGGATTTGCCGGCCGCGTTGGATGGGATTGGCCCGGTGGACATTCTGGCCAATACCGCAGGGTCCACCGCACGGGGCGGCTTGGCCGATACCACGCCCGAGGCCTTTGATCTGCTCTTTGCGATCAACGTGCGTGCGCCATTTTTCTTGATGCAACTGGTTGCCCCAAAAATGCGAGAGGGCGGAGTGATCATCAATGTCACCTCGATGCTGGCCTATGGCGGCCCGCCCTTCCTGATGACCTATTCCGCTACCAAGGCGGCGCTGGTGGCGATGACCAAAAGCGCGGCAAACACGCTCAAACGGGACAGAGTGCGGGTGTTGGGGATCAATTTGGGCTGGACATGGACCCCCGGCGAGCAGGAGACCCAGACCAAGGTTCATGGTTTGCCTGATGACTGGCGCGAAACTGTCGGGGCCAGCCAGCCTTTCGGGCGGCTTTTGATGCCCGAAGACCCGGCGGCACTGGTTGCGTTTCTGGCGTCCAAGGATGCCTGCATGATGACAGGTGCAATCATTGATCTGGACCAGTTCGTCGCAGGCACCGTGGATGACAACCCCGGTGCCTGATCCTTCGGTCGTGGACAGGGCTTTGTTGGTTGAACTGTTTGACGCTGCAGTTGCGGCGGCGGATCCGATGACGGCGCTGCGAAACGCCTTGCCCGATCCGCCGCAAGGCAAAACCGTGGTTGTAGGGGCGGGCAAGGGTGCGGCGCAATTGGCCAATGCACTTGAACACTTATGGCCCGGTCCGCTGACGGGTGTTGTTGCCACACGCTACGGATTTGCGGTGCCTTGCAAGCAGATCACCGTGATGGAAGCGGCGCATCCGGTGCCGGATCAGGCAGGAGTGGAGGCGGCGTCGGCGCTTATCGAGACAGTGTCGGGTCTGGAGCCAGAGGATCTGGTGATTGCGCTGATCTGCGGCGGGGGGTCGGCGCTTTTGCCGGCTCCACCCGAAGGGCTGTCGCTGCAGGACGAACAGGAGTTGAACCAATCCTTGCTGCGTTCGGGTGCGCCCATATCGGCGATGAATGCGATCCGCAAACATGTGAGCGCGATCAAGGGGGGCAGGTTGGCCGCCGCCGCCTATCCTGCACGGGTGGTGACTTTGGTGGTGTCGGATGTGCCAGGTGATGATCCGGCACAGGTGGCATCTGGCCCAACTGTACCGGACAGGGTTTCGCGCCAAGATGCCCTTGCGATGATTGACCACTACAACATCGATTTGCCGGCGCATATCCGTGCCCACATCGCCAGTGCAGAGGCCGACGCGCCGCATCCTGAGGATCCGGTTTTTGCGGACCATTCAGTGCGCGTTATCGCTTCTGCCCGTCAATCGCTTGACGCTGCGGCGGCAGTGGCCAAGGCGCGGGGGCTAGATGCCGCGATCCTGTCCGATGCTATCGAAGGCGAGGCGCGGGAGGTGGCACAGATGCATGCCGCCATCGCCCGTCAGGTCAAAGACCGCGACCACCCCTTTGCCAAACCAGTGGTGATCCTGTCGGGTGGCGAAACCACAGTGACCCTGCGCCATAAGGGCCGCGGCGGGCGCAACACCGAGTTTCTGTTGTCACTGGCGCTGCATCTGGAAGGCACGGCAGGGATCACGGCGCTGGCCGCAGACACAGATGGCATCGACGGATCGGAGAACAACGCCGGTGCCTTTGTGGACGGGTCCAGTTGCGCAAGGATGCGCCGCCATGGCCGAGACCCCAGAGGGGATTTGAACGCCAATGATGCCTTTAGCGCTTTCGAGGCCAGCGAAGATTTGTTTTCGCCCGGTCCGACGGGCACAAACGTGAATGATTTCAGGGCGATTATTGTGCGGTGATTGGCGCGCGTGACGGGGTCCAAACGTTTTACTTGGTGCTAGATCAATCCAGATGCCACCAACGCCGACCGCATCGGGGCCAATTCCGCCTCATAACGGGTCCATTGCCGGTTGCTGTCCCGGTAGATCGGTTGACGGATTTGCCTTGCGCTGGCTGTCAGCACCAGATTTGATCCCTTTTCGGGGGTGAGCCAATCCTCTGACCAGTCCAGTCCGGTCGCGGCGGCCAGAGAACGGGTTGTGCTCTCCGGTTCAGAGACCAAAGCCTCGTAGCCCAGATCGAAGATCCGGTCCGGATAGCAGCTGCGCCAATGCGCCATCAGATCGCGGTGCAGCGCCATGAAACGTGCGATATCACTTGGATCATAGACAAACCCGTTGCCCGCGCTGTCAAAAGATTGCCGGTAAAGCGACCATGCCACCGCCATCGGATCACGGGACATATGAACAATACGGGCCTCTGGCAGCGCAGCACAGATAAAGCCGATCCAGCGGAAATTGAGCGGCATTTTGTCGATCAGAACTGCCGCCCCATCGCCATATTCGGCCAGGCCGCTGCGCAGCTCATTGCCCAAGTCGTCAATGTCGGTCTGGGTCAGGGATTTGTTCGCGCGGTCCATCACGTCACGCATCAGCCGCACCACGGCTAGTTGCACCACGGTCAACTCACCACAGGGGCGCGTACCGTTTGACCGGGCGAGGATCTGCTCTGCCAAAGTGGTGCCGGTGCGCGGCAGACCTGTAATAAAGATGGGCCGCTGTGGGGTGGCAACTTCGGCGGATTGCATCGATTCTTTCATCAACACTTTGCTGAGGGCGCAGGGGATCGCATCCTTTTGAAAGTCGTATTGCAGGTTGGCTTTGGCCAGTTGGTTGGCCTGTTCCAGATGGGCAAAGGCCTGCTTGGTATCACCCAGATCATCATAGGCCTTGAACAGGGCAAAATGCAGCGGGGCCAGCGCCGGGTTGTTTCTGTCCTTAGAGGCCAGCAGGTCGCGCATCTGTTGCAGGTGCGGTGTGTCGGCGGAATAGGTGGTTTCCTGCGAAAGATTGAGATGCAGCGCCGGATTGGCCGGATCAATCGCGATGGCGCGACGATAGTATTCGGCAGCCTCCGTGCGGGCACCCTCTGCACGGGCCGAAATACCCAGATTGTTAAGGCTTTGAACATCGGTGGCGGGATCGCCAAGCGCGGCAGTAAAGCTTTTTTTTGCTGCCGCGCCCTGTCCCAAGAGCCGTTGCGCTGTGCCTTGGATGTTCAACGCATGCCGGTTATCCGGGGCTTTGTCCAAAATGGCCTGCGCGGCGGCGAGGGCCGCGGGCGCGTTGAGTTGATCCAACAAGCACGAGGCAAGGGCAAGCCTGAGGTCGTTCTCTTCAGGGGCCAGAGTACAGGCGGCGCGCAGCTGTGCTTCCGCGTCGGACCACCGGCGTTCTTCCTGCGCTTTTCGCGCGGCGGTGCGCATCTGCGGCAGGGCTGTGGTTTTCAACGCCGCCATCCCCTGCAAGGCACGTTTGTTCGATGGAAACCGTGTCAGAACCTGCGCAAATGCTGCGACCGCGCCGGGATAATCACCTGCGTTGGCCGCCTTACGGGCGCGGGTCAGGATCTTGTCAGTCGGTTCTTTTTTGGGCACGTGTGATCCTTCCAATCGCCGCGACGGGCTGCGGGATTTGGCAGCCCAATCTGTGATTGATGCGATCTTAGTTCAGATCTCTTAGCGGGTGTATGGGCAATTCACCTTTGGTACTATTTCTCTGGTTCAGGCGGCCTGTGCCGGCTTTGCCGTGATCTTCGACCGAAGCTCGGCGCGGACCAGCGCGGCAGCATCGGCGTGACGCTCACGGATATGCCCGTAGCCGCGGATCCGCTCCGGCAGGTTCAGCAGGGCGGTGATGTCGTCGGCTCTGCCGTCCGACCAATGATCGAGCGCAAAGGCCACGTCATCTTCGTATTCAGCCAGCAACCGGCGGGCCAGTTTCGCCTCTGCGCTGTTGCGGAAGGGGTCAAGCAGCGTGCCGCGCAATCCGCGCAGTCTGGACATCAGGCCAAAGGCCGTCAGTACCCATGGGCCAACCTCGCCCTTGATCGGTCTGCCTGAGGCCTTGTCGATCTTGCCGAAAGGCCATGCGCCCACATGGAAGGTCAGCTTCAGATCGCCGTCAAAGGTCTGTTGCAACCCTTCTTGGAAGGCCGGATCGGCATAAAGGCGGGCCACTTCCCATTCGTCTTTGACGGCCAGCATTTTGAAGTATCCCTTGGCCAGCGCCCTGAGCGCGGCATCATTGCATCCGGCCTCGCGTGCTGCGGTCAATCGGTCCGTGTAGCGGGTGACATTGGTTGCAATGCCATAGGCGCGCAGCATATCCGTGCGCTTTGCGATCAATTCATCAACGGGTTCTGCCCGGCGGGCGCTGAGATCAACCGGTGCCTCGCCACCTGCCAACCGCTGTGCCGCCTCCGGATCGGCATAGGCCAACCGGCCCAGATCGAAGGCTTGGTAGTTCTGTTCCACCTTGGTGCCGTTCAGCGCGATAGCGCGGCGGATTGAGGCCAGCGACAGCGGCACGCCGCCTTGTTGCCAGGCCGCGCCCATCAGCACCATATTGGCAAACACGCGGTCGCCCATCACCTTTTCCGCAAGATCCTGCGCCGCTAGTCCACGGGCGCGATCCCCTAATACAGTGGTCAGGCGCGACATCTGTTCGTCGCCGTTCAACGTCCAATCCGGGTTCTTGGAAAACTCGGAGGTGGGAACCACCGTGGTATCTGTCACGGCGACGGCATCGTCAGATTTCAACAGCGACAGGGCCTCGTCCCCCGCTGCCACAACCAGATCACAACCAATCAGGCAGTTGGCCTCGTCCACGGCAATGCGCGTGGCCCGCATATCCGCGGGGCTGGCGGCGATCTTGATATGGGAGTGCACCGCGCCGTATTTCTGGGCCAGTCCGGTGATGTCGAGATTGGACGAATAATGCCCCTCGGCATGGGCGGCCACGGCAAGGGTCTGGCCAACCGTGACAACGCCCGCGCCGCCGATGCCCGACACCAGCACCGACCAAGACCCGTCAATCGCCGGGATTTTCGGGTCGGGCAGGTGGCTGATGTCAATGGTGCCTGCCTGCTGCCGCGCTTTTTTCAGGGTTGCGCCGGACACTGTCACGAAGGAGGGACAGAAGCCTTCGACGCAAGAGAAATCCTTGTTGCAGGAGGATTGATTGATCTGCCGCTTGCGGCCCAGCTCGGTTTCCAGCGGCTCAATCGCCATACATTGCGACACGGTCGAACAATCGCCGCAGCCTTCGCAGACCGCCGGGTTGATAAAGGCGCGTTTGTCCGGGTCCACCCATTTGCCGCGTTTGCGCAGGCGGCGGCGTTCGGTTGCGCAAGGCTGGTCAAAGATCAGTACGGTCACTTCGGGGATCTCGCGCAGCTCTTGCTGAACCTGATCCATGGCGGTGCGAGGATGCAGCGTGACCCCTTTGGGCAGGGGTACGCTTGCATATTTCTCCGGCTCATCAGAGACCAGCGCAATCCGGTTGACCCCTTCGGCCCGCAATTGCGCGACCATTCTTTCAGGCGAGACATCGCCATCATGGGCCTGGCCGCCGGTCATCGAGACAAAACCGTTGTGCAGCAGTTTGTAGGTGATCGGCGCCTTGGCGGCGACTGCGGCGCGGATCGCCATCAGGCCGGAGTGGAAATAGGTGCCATCGCCCATATTGGTGAAAACGTGTTTTTCATCGGTAAAGGGAAATTGACCAAGCCATCCGACCCCTTCGCCGCCCATGTGCGACATTGAATTGGTCCGCGTCGGGTCTCGCAGCATCGCCATGGAGTGACAACCAATCCCGGCCAAGGCGCGGCTGCCGTCGATGACTTGGGTGGAACGCCCGTGCGGGCAACCGGCGCAAAAGGACGGGGCGCGGATTGCGCCGCTGCTGCCAAGGGCCGGAGGTTGATCCGGTTGATTGGGCAGGGGGATGCCGCAGGCCGGGTCGGCCTCATTCGCGCCTCGTGCGATGATGCGGGCAATCATTGTCGGATCAATTTCGCCAAAGTTGGGAAAGGCTGGATCACCCGCGTCGGATGAATAGGCCTGACCGCTGAAGGTTTTGCCGATCAGGCGGGGGGTGAGAGCGGTGCCATAAAGCTGTGTGCGGATCTGATCTTCGAGAAGCGGGCGCTTTTCTTCAACCACGATGATCGTATCCAGCCCCTTGGCAAAGTCTTTCACGGCCGTGTCATCCAGTGGCCAGACCATGCCCACCTTCAAAAGCCGTACCTCCGCATTGCCGATCTTGCCGTCCTTGTATCCCATTCCGGCCAATGCCTGCGCCAGATCCTGCCAGGCCTTGCCCGCCGCCACGATGCCGATGGTCGCGTTCTTGCTGCCGCTAATCTGGTTCAGATCGTTGCTGCGGGCATAGTTCAAGGCGCGCTTGATCTTTTCATCCCAAAGTCTGCGCTCTTGTTCCATAAGCGGGGTGAAATGGGTGATGCCGGGGGGCGGTGTATCAGAGGCGGGCACTGTTATGTGCGGGCTGTCCGGGCCAACATGCACCGATCCGCCGCCTTCGACCACGTCAGTGACCAGCTTCAACCCGACCAAAGCGCCGGAAAACCGGCTCATCGCGATGCCGTGCAACCCGTAATCCAGAACCTCCTGGGCATTGGCTGGGGCCAAAAGCGGCATGCCAAGCGAGACAAAGTTATAGTCGGAATAGCAGGCCAACGTTGACGATTTTGCACCGTGATCGTCACCCACCAACAGGATCGATCCGCCTTTGGGATTTGATCCAGCCAGATTGGCGTGGCGCAGCGGGTCAAGCGACCGGTCCATGCCGGGCGCCTTGCCATACCAGATTGAGAACACCCCTTCGACCTTTGCACCGGGGAACAGGCCAACCTGCTGTGCGCCCCATGTGGCGGTGGCGGCCAGATCTTCGTTTATGCCCGCTTGAAACACCACGTTATGGGCCAGCAGCTCTTTCTCGGCAGCCCAAAGCTCCATGTCATATCGGCCCATGGGTGATCCGCGATAGCCGGAAATATATCCGCCCGTATTCAACCCTGCGGCGGCATCCCGTTTGCGCTGTTGGAGCGGCAAACGGACCAGCGCCTGCATGCCGGTCATATAGACCCAGCCCTCATCTTGTGACAGCCGATCTTCTAGCGTCATCTCAAGTCTGTTGGTCGGGGTCGGTGCGTTCATGCCAATGGCTCCTCGCTGGATGGGGCGGCATCGTCGCGATCAATTGCGGCGGCGCAGTCCCCGATCCTGAAAGTGTAGAAGCGCAACTGTCTTTGCGTCCAGTTTCTTTTGTGACTGTCACGCGGCGTCAGTCAGAACGAGAGAGGGCCATCGAGCCTGCGGAGCACCGGGCAGCACATTGCCCTATGTCGGCCCGCCCAAGGTCGATAAGGTGAAAGGTATAAGCCTAACGTGGGCGCAAGGAAGCCATATCATGATAAACATCACCGCCGATGAGATCCGCAAGCATTTGCCAATGGCGCAGGCCATTGAGGTGGTACAGGCCGCGATGGTTGCGGTGGCTGAGGGCAAGGCCAACCTGCCGCTTCGCAGTGTGATGGACATCGATGGTGTTAACAAACTGGGCATCATGCCGGGCGCGATGCGCGATCCGGTGCTCTACGGCGTCAAGATCCTCAGCTTGTTTCCCGGCAATCCGGCCCGGGGCTTGTCATCGCATATCGGGGTGGTGATCTTGTTTGATGCAGACACCGGCGCGCCCGTGGTCAGCATGGACGCGGATGCCCTGACCGCGATCCGAACTGCCGCCGCAACCGCTGCTGCGACCCGCGTTCTGGCCCGCAAGGATGCGCAGACCCTTGCGATTGTCGGAACGGGCGAACAGGCCGAAAGCCATATTGCGGCGCTCACGCAGGTGCGCGGCATTCGGGACATCCGCATCGCGGGCCGCAGCCCGGAGCGTGCGGAGGCTTTCGTCGCGGCGCAGGCACAACATTATCCCGCCATCACATTTGGTTCATCACCGGATGTGCCTACGGCGGTGCGCGGTGCAGATATTGTTTGTACCGTGACCTCGTCAGCCGAGGTGATCTTGCAGGCGGAATGGATTGAGCCCGGCACTCATGTCAACGCTGTGGGCGCCTCCATTCCAAGTCTGCAAGAGATCGACAGCGCCCTGGTGGCGCAGGGCAGATTGTTTGTCGATTACAAACCCTCCGCCCTTGCACAGGCGCGCGATATCATTTCGGCGATTGATGCGGGTATGATGACGGAGGCGGATATCTGCGCCGAAATTGGCGATGTCTATCGGGGACTGGCCGCGGGGCGTAGAGCCGCGGATGAGATCACGGTTTATCGCTCGTTGGGCATTGCTGCGCAGGATCTGTTTTGCGCCGATCATGTGTGGCGGGCGGTCCGGGATCCCTGATCTGAGTGTTAGAGAACTGCCGCGGCTGCGATTAAGGCGCGGTTAATTTCTCAGTATTCTGTTTAAGGCTCGATGTAAGGCGCAGAAATGTAAAGATAAAACAAGAGCCATTACCGATTTGCATGAGCGATTTGAAATTGGCATTGGCAACTTCCCGCCTGTATGTCTTAACAATTTGCCACCGATACAGGAGGCCAATGCTTGGCATCCGACAAGGAGGAAACACCATGAATAAACTTATCCGCATTGCTGCGGCTGGCGTGATGACCGCCGCCCTCAGCACTGTTGCGCAGGCGGAGGTCACTGTGAAAGTGGCCTATGACGCCGATCCCGTTTCGCTTGACCCGCATGAGCAACTGTCCGGTGGCACGCTGCAACTGTCGCATATGGTTTTTGACCCGCTGGTGCGCTGGACACAGGACCTGCAATTCGAAGCGCGTCTGGCCCAAAGCTGGGAACAGATCGACGCAACCACAACCCGCTTTCACCTGCGGGACGGCGTCAAGTTCCACTCCGGCAACGAACTGACCGCGGCTGACGTTGAGTGGACATTCGACCGTTTGAAAGAAAGCCCTGACTTCAAGGGTATCTTCAGCCTGTTCACCGATGTGAAAGTGATCGACGAAGACACGTTTGATCTGATCACATCCGAGCCATATCCGCTGGTGCTGCACACAGCGACCTACATCTTCCCGATGGACAGCAAATTCTACACCGGCACAACAGATGACGGAAAAGACAAAGCTGAACTGGTCAAGCACGGCGACAGCTTTGCGTCGCGCAACGTTTCCGGCACCGGCCCCTTCACGGTGACCGAGCGTGAACAGGGTGTGAAAGTGGTCTTTGACCGTTTCGGCGGCTACTGGGACACTGCAAGCAAAGGCAACGTGGACAAGATCGTTCTGACGCCGATCAAAGAAGACCCGACACGTGTGGCGGCCCTGCTGTCCGGTGATGTGGACTTTATCGCGCCGGTTCCACCAACCGATCTCAAGCGTGTTGAAGAAAACGACGGCACCAACCTGATCACCATGCCCGGCACACGTATCATCACCTTCCAGATGAACCAGAACCGTGTCGAAGCGTTCAAAGACGCCCGTGTGCGCAAGGCGATCGATTATGCCGTGAACAACGCCGGTATCGTTGACCGCATCATGCGCGGCTTTGCCACCGTGGGCGCACAGGCAAGCCCGGCAGGCTATCTGGGTCACGACCCGGCACTGACACCACGTTTCGATGTGGAAAAAGCCAAGGCGCTGATGGCCGAAGCTGGCTATGCGGATGGTTTCGAAGTGACGATGATGGCCCCAAACAACCGCTATGTGAACGACGACAAGATCGCACAGGCGGTGGCGTCCATGCTGTCCAAGATCAACATCAAAGTTGACCTGCAGACCATGCCAAAGGCCCAATACTGGCCCAAATTCGACGAACGCGCGGCTGACATGATGATGATCGGCTGGCATTCGGACACCGAAGATTCGGCGAACTTCCACCAGTTCCTGTCTGCCTGCCCTGATGAGGCAACCGGCAACGGCCAATATAACTCCGGCAACTACTGTAACGCCGAAGCGGATGCGCTGATGAATGCATCCAACAGCGAAACCGACGCAGGCAAGCGCGGCGCAATGCTGCAAAAGCTGGAAGGTATCCTGTACGAAGAAGCGGCGTTCATCCCGCTGCATTGGCAGAACCTCGCATGGGGCGCCCGCAAAGGTGTCCATGCAGAAGCCATCGTGAATGCGCTGAACTTCCCATACTTCGGCGATCTCGTTGTAGATAAATAAATCGCGGTCAACGTGACACCTGTCCGGGGCGGGCCTATGCCGCCCCGGATTCTTGATGACAGGTTGTTTTTTCGTGGGCGGTGCTATGGTGGCCGCGCATCAACAAACGACATAACAGGTTAGAAAATATGCTCGCCTATCTCGTGAAACGCGTGTTCCAGGCCATCGCGGTGATGCTTGTCATCTCGCTGGTTGGTTTTGCCATTCAAGACAATCTGGGGGATCCGCTGCGCGAACTTGTCGGGCAATCAGTGTCTGAGGAAGTGCGCCAGGACCTGCGTGATGAGCTGGGCCTGAACGACAGTTTTTTCAAGCAATACACCCGGTTCCTGGGCAATGCGTTGCAGGGCGATCTGGGCACCAGCTATTTCTTCAAGGAGCCGGCGCTGGATGTGATTTTGAAAAAGTTGCCCGCCACGCTTGAGCTGGTGCTGGGCGCGACCTTGATCATTGTCGGCTTCTCCGTTCCCTTGGGCGTGTATACGGCGATCAAACCCAACACGATCCTGAGCCGTCTGATTATGGGCATCTCGATTGTCGGTATTTCCATTCCGGTGTTCCTGACCGCGATCCTGATGATCTTTGTCTTTTCCGTCGAATTTGGCTGGCTGCCCTCTTATGGGCGGGGGGATGTTGTGAATGTCTTTGGCTATTGGGACACCAACTTTGCCACCCTGGATGGCTGGGCGCATATCCTGCTGCCATCGCTGGCACTGGCCTCGATCATGCTGCCGCTGTTTGTGCGCCTGATCCGGGCCGAAATGATGGAAGTCTTGCAAAGTGAATATGTGAAATACGCCAAGGCCAAGGGCATCCGGCCGTTCCGCATCTACTTTGTACATGCGCTCAAAAACACACTGTTGCCGGTGATCACGGTGGGCGGTGTGCAGATCGGCACGATGGTCGCCTATACCATCCTGACCGAGACCGTGTTCCAGTGGCCCGGCATGGGGTTCATGTTCCTGGAGGCCGTGAACCGTGTCGATACGCCCCTGATCGTTGCCTATCTGATTGTTGTGGGGTTCATCTTTGTGCTGACCAACACTGTGGTTGATCTGATTTACGGACTGGTCAATCCAACCGTTAACCTTGCGAGGATGGGGGCATGAGCATGACCACAACCGCTGCCGAGGCCTCCCGCTGGAGCCGTATGTGGAACTCCAACATGGGCTACAGCTTTCGCCGCAATCCCGTGGCCGTCGTTTCACTTGCAATCTTTGTTTTCATCACGATGATGTCGCTCTTGGCCCCGCTGATTGCGCCGTTTGACCCATATGATCCAGCGCAGATCGACATCATGAACAGTGAATATCCGCCGGTCTGGGTGGATGGGGCAGATCCGCAATTCATGTTTGGCACCGATGATCAGGGCCGAGATCTGTGGTCAACCATTCTCTATGGCACGCGGCTGTCGCTGTTGATCGGTCTTTGTGCGGTGGCGTTGCAGGCGTTTCTTGGCATCTCAATCGGCCTGATTGCAGGTTATGTCGGCGGGCGTCTGGACAGCTTGCTGATGCGGATGGCCGATATTCAGCTGTCGTTCTCCACGTTGATGGTGGCGATCATTTTCCTTGCGGTGACGCAGGCGATGTTTGGCTCCGAGACCTTTAACCAATACGCCGTCTATTTCCTGATTGCGGTGATTGGCGTGGCCGAATGGCCGCAATACGCCCGCACAGTGCGGGCCACTGTGCTGGCCGAGAAAAAGAAAGAATATGTCGACAGCGCCCGCGTCCTCGGCTTTGGCCCCTTGCGGATCATGGTGCGGCACATCCTGCCCAACTCGTTGTCTCCTATCTTTGTGATTTCCACGGTGCAGGTGGCCAATGCGATCATCTCCGAGGCTTCTCTCAGCTTTCTTGGACTGGGTATGCCGCCAAGCCAACCATCACTGGGCTCGCTGATCTCGTCGGGTTTTGACTACATCTTCTCCGGCAGTTGGTGGATCACGGCAATCCCCGGTGTGGTACTGGTGGTGCTGGTGCTGGTGATCAACCTTCTGGGCGACTGGATGCGCGATGTCCTGAACCCGAAACTGTATAAGGGTTAAGCGCCATGTCTTTGCTTTCTGTACGTGACCTGACCGTCAAATTCGCCATGCGTGAGAACACGGTGACCGCTCTCGACAACATCAGCTTTGATCTGGCCAAGGGCGAGCGTTTGGGCATTGTCGGGGAATCCGGGGCGGGCAAATCCATCACCGGCTTTTCGTTGATGAACCTGCTCAGCCGTCCGGGATTTATCGACCATGGCAAGATCCTGTTTGAGGGGGACGACATTGTGAAGATGTCCGAATCCCAGATGCGTGGCATTCGCGGTAACCGTATGGCGATGATCTTTCAGGATCCGATGGTGACGCTCAATCCGGTTCTGACAATTGGCCAGCAGATGGTCGAGACCCTGATGGCGCATCGCAAGCTGAGCAAGGCGGAGGCGGAACAGATCGCCGTGGTCAAACTGCGTGAAGTCTATATCCCGTCGCCTGAAGAACGGCTGGCACAATACCCGCACGAGCTGTCCGGCGGGATGCGCCAGCGGATCATCATCGCCATGGCGCTGCTGCTTGATCCGGAATTGATCATTGCGGATGAGCCGACCACTGCGCTGGATGTAACCATTCAGGCTGACATCATGGAGCTGTTGCTGGAGCTGTGCCAATCCAACAAGGTGGGTTTGATCCTGATCACCCACGATCTGGGCGTGGTCAGCCAGATGACCGAACGCACATTGGTGATGTATGCGGGCAAGATCATCGAGGCGGGCCGCACGCGCGAGATCATCAATGATCCGCAGCATCCCTATACCCAAGGTTTGATCAACGCGCTGCCGCAGCAGACGAAACCGGGCATGAGGCTCAAGCAGATTCCGGGCAATATGCCATCGCTCACCGCGATTCCGGCCGGGTGCCCCTTCAGCCCGCGCTGCGAATATGTGCGCGATCACTGCCGCACGACACGGCCTGAACCCGTGCAATACGCCCATGTCGAGGTGGCCTGCCATGAGGTGAACCGCCTGCATCAGGAAAATTCAGAGGAGCAAAGCGCATGAAAGACGGCATGAGCGATGGATCCCTGCTGGAGCTGAAGCAGGTCGAGAAACGCTTTGATCTGGATCAGGGCTTTCTTGAGACGATCAAACTGCGCAAAGGCAAGGTGATCCGCGAAAAGCGGTCCGTGCATGCGGTCAACAATGTCTCGCTCAAGGTGGACCGCGGCGAGGCGCTTTGTGTGGTGGGCGAAAGCGGCTGTGGCAAATCCACGGTGGCACGTCTGATCGCGGGTCTGCTCAAGCCCAACGCAGGCGAGATCCATTACGACGGAGAACGCATCGACAACCGGTCGCGCCGGGCGATGATTCCGCTGCGCAAGAAGATGCAGATGATCTTTCAAAACCCTTATGCGTCACTGAACTCGCGGATGAACATCCAGCAAGCGCTGGAAGAGCCCGTGCGCTATCACAACCCCGGTTTCGGCCGCGGCGAGGTACGCGACAAGGTGGCCGAGGTCATGCGCTCTGTCGGGGTCGATCCCAGTTGGTCGGCGCGCTATCCGCACGAATTTTCGGGCGGCCAGCGGCAGCGGATCGCCATTGCCCGCGCCTTGACGGTTGATCCTGAATTTATCATCGCGGATGAGCCGATCTCGGCATTGGATGTGTCCATTCAGGCGCAGGTGCTGAACCTGATGCTTGAGGCCAAGGACCAGCGCGGTCTGACCTATCTGTTCATCACCCATGACCTCAGTGTGGTGCAGCATTTCGGCACCCGTGTTGCGGTGCTTTATCTGGGGTCGGTCTGCGAATTGGCGGATACGGCGACGCTGTTTGAAAACCCCAAGCACCCTTATACCCGGGCGCTGTTGTCGGCTGTGCCACAGCTCAAGGATGACCGACCCAACCATATCCGCCTCAAGGGCGAGATCCCGACGCCGATCAACCTGCCGCAAGGTTGCCCGTTCCAAAGCCGCTGTGCCTATGCCAATGACCGATGCCGGACGGACCAGCCGCGCCCTGCGCTGCAGCCGGACGGATCCATGGTGGCGTGCCACGCGGTTGAAGAAGGCCGGATGGTTGATTAAACATCCGACGTTGTAGAACGGATTGCTCAGTTGGACATTGCCTGGCTCAGAGATTTCGAGGCTTTGGTCGCGCAGAAGAACTTCTCGCGGGCGGCGGAAGATCGCAATGTGAGCCAGCCTGCTTTTTCGCGGCGGATTCGTGCGCTGGAAGAAGAGGTCGGCGTCAAGCTGATCAACCGGCAGACCTTGCCCCTGTCCCTGACACCCGCGGGCGAGGTGTTTCTGCCGCAGGCCCGGATCATGCTGCGCACCTATCAAGAGACTTTGGAGCGCTGCCAGATCATTGATGCAGCGGGCGAAAACGTGATCCGCTTTGCCACGTCGCAATCGCTTTATATGACCCACTACAAAACCCATATTGCACCGCTGGTGGAAAGGGGGGGGCTGGACATTGATCTGAACTCAACCAGTTGGGCGGCGGATCAATTCGTCTCTGCACTTCAGCAACGCTACTGCGATGTGATCCTGACTTATTGGCATCCGTCGATGGATTTCCTGGCACCGCTTGAGATGGGCAAATGTGAATATCTGACCCTATCGCGCGATGACTTCCTGCCAGTGTCGCGCGTGGGCGCAGATGGCCCGATGCATCAGCTGCGCAAGGGCGGCAACAAACCGGTTTCGCTCTTGTCTTATGGCACAGCGTCGGCGTTGAGGTCCGTGGTCGATAACACCCTGCGCCAGAACATTGACGGACCCAAAATACTGGTGGTCAACCGCAATGCGCTTGCGATCTCTGTCAAGGCGATGATCATGGAGGGGTTTGGCCTTGGCTGGTTGCCCCGCGAACTGTGCAAAGAAGAGTTGGAGGGCGGGCAGATACAAATCGTTGGCTCTGACGCCTATATCGAGAAGCTTGAAGTTCGGCTTTACCGCGACAAGGACAACCGCAAGCCAACGCTCAACACTTTGTGGGATGACATGAAGCTGCTGGTTGAGGCACAGGCAAGCGGTTAGGGGCCGCCCCGACCTTTTCAGCCGGGGCAGCATCGTTCTTTGGCTCAGGTGTCGCGCACCACATAGACCGAACATTTGGCGTGCCGGACAATGCGCGAGGCGTTGGGCCCGATGAGATAATCTGACAGGTCTGGCTTATGCGCCCCGACAACGATCAGCGCCGGTTTGGTGGTATTGGCCAGTTTCAGGATCTCTTCATAGGCGCGGCCCGTGGCCACGATATGGCGCACGTTGGCGTTCCGGGCATCATCCAGTGCCTTGGTCACCACCTCGTCCAGCAGAACTTTGGCATCGGCCACCATCTTTTCGTGATGATCCTTGTCAAAGAACCCTGCAACCGCCGTCATCCCATAGTCGGGGATGACGGCAACCACATCCAGCTGCGCCCCATCCAGGGCGGCAAGGCGTGCCGCCATCTGAATGGTCTTGAGGTCTTCGTCGCCGTGACTGACATCAACGGCACATAATACGGAATTGCTCATGCTGGCTCTCCTGTCTTGGACATCCGGGCGCGTTGGAGGAAGGCCACAAACGCGAGCAGGATGAGGGCGGGGATAAAGATTACCTCTTTGGGCATCTGATCTGCCGGCGCTTTGACCGATGCGATCTGCACCGGGTTGTCGCCATAGAAATCAAAGCTGCTGAGGCTGTCCGAGAAGGGCGAGCCAAAGGCAGGCTCATCCAGATTGACCGCGTCACCGTCTTCGACCAGCAGCATCCCGAATTCGGCAAGCCGGTCATCTGCGGAGCCGTCGCCAGTGATCGGCATAACCAAAGTGGTTTCCTTGGTCTCGCCGGTGTCAAAGTCGGGGCCGGATACGATCAGGCGCATTTCATCGCCTGCCTTGGCCTCGCCCAGTGCCGTGGTAAAGGCCGCCGGTTCAACCACCGCAAACGGAGGCTGCAATCGGTTCATCACAAAGTCCGGCCTGAACAGCACAAAGGCGATCAGCACCAAAGCGACGCTTTCATAGATGCGGCTCTTGGTCAGGAACCAGCCCATCGTGCCCGCAGTGAACACAAGGATCGCGATGGAGGCGGTGACAAAGACCAGTATCCCTTGCATCCAGGTCACATCAATCAACAACAGGTCGGTGTTGAAGATGAACACGAACGGCAGGGCCACGGTGCGCAGCGAATAGAAGAACGCCACAAACCCGGTTTTGATCGCATCCCCGCCAGACACCGCCGCGGCGGCAAAACTGGCAAGGCCCACAGGCGGGGTCACATCCGCCATGATGCCAAAGTAGAAGACAAACAGGTGCACCGCGATCAGTGGCACAATCAGGCCCGATTGCGCGCCCAGTTCAACCACAACGCCCGCCATCAGCGAGGACACAACGATGTAGTTGGCGGTGGTTGGCAGACCCATGCCAAGGACGAGGGACAACAGCCCCACCATCACCAGCATCAAGATCAGATTGCCGCCCGACAGGAACTCGACCAGATCCGCCATGACCTGACCCACACCGGTCAGCGTCACTGTGCCCACGATCACACCCGCCGTGGCCGTGGCCAGACCGATGCCGATCATATTGCGTGCGCCGTCAATCAGACCCTGCACCAGATCGACAACACCATCTTTGAAGGCATTGGCCATCTCGCTTTCCCCACGGAAGATCGTCTTCAGCGGGCGTTGGGTCAGCAGGATCACAAACAAGAGCATGGTGGCCCAGAAGGCCGACAGACCCGGAGATTTCTGTTCGATCATCAGGAAATACACCAGAACGATGATCGGCAGGAGGTAATAGAGACCCGATTTGTAGATCTCGCCGACAACAGGCAGTTCAACCTCTTCGGCGTTGGGATCGTCCGGTTCCAGATCCGGCACGCTGGCCGCCAGTTTGAGCAAAACGGCGTAGGCCACAAAGATCAGGATCGACAGGATCAGGCCGGAATTGTCCGGCACTGCCGCCACAACCCAAGCGACGGGATATTGCACGCCGTAACACAGGCCCGCAAATCCGGCAAAGAACAGGGCCATGCCGCCGATGGTACGGCCCATGGACACAACGCGGTTGCCCAGCGTCGGCATGTTGTTCTTTACCGCTTCGAGATGCACGATATAGACCAGCGCGATGTAGGAAATCGTCGCCGGCAAGAAGGCATGGGTGATCACTTCGACATAGGAAATGCCGACATATTCCACCATCAGGAACGCCGCGGCGCCCATAACGGGTGGCATGATCTGACCGTTCACTGAAGACGCAACCTCAACCGCGCCCGCCTTTTCAGACGAGAAGCCCACACGTTTCATCAGGGGAATGGTGAATGTGCCGGTGGTCACAACATTGGCGATGGATGAGCCAGAGATCAGGCCGGTCGCGGCAGAGCCAACAACCGCCGCTTTGGCAGGGCCGCCTTTGAGGTGCCCAAGGGCGCCAAAGGCCATCTTGATAAAGTAGTTCCCGGCACCCGCTTTATCGAGCAGGGCCCCAAAGAGAACAAAGAGGAATACGAACTTGGTCGATACCCCAAGGGCGATACCAAAGACACCTTCGGAGGTGATCCACATATGGCTCATCGCTTTTTTCAGCGAGGCGCCTTTCCAGCGGATGACATCGGGCACAATCTCGGATGAACCAAAGAACACATAGCCCAGAAAGATCACTGCAATAATTGCCATGGCGGGTCCGAGGGCGCGGCGCGCACCTTCAAACAGCAGCAGCAGACCGGCCAGCGCGAACCATTTGTCCACGTCGTCAGCCAAACCGCCTGCATCGACGATCTTTTGGTAAAAGACAAAACCGTAAAGCGCGATGAACGCGCCGGCCAGCGCCATGATCCAATCGGCAATGGGGATGTAATGGCGGGGGCTGGATTTAAATGCGGGGTAGGCCATGAAGGCCAAAAAGACCGCAAAAGCCAAATGCACCTGCCGCGAGTTGTTGATCACATCGCCGGGCAGGACGTAATTGGCCAGCGGCGAGGCCAGCAAGACCTGAAACAAGGACCAAACCACAGCGACGATGGCCAGCATTGTGCCGACACCCCCCGCAGGATCGCGTGCACCCGCGTCGGAGGAGGCAACAAGATCCTGCAGCTCCTCTTCGCTTAGCGCTCTGTTTTGTGAATTGTCGGCCATGAAGAATGTCCCCCTGAGTGCAGATATTGCTGCATTTTTTGTTCTATCTGGTCGTGAAGAAAGGGGCGCGAACGCCCCTTTCTGTGAGGCTTTCGATTACTCGATGATGCCTGCTTCTTTGTAGTATTTCGCAGCACCGGGGTGCAGCGGCGCGGACAGACCCGCGGTTGCCATTTCCTTGGGGTCAAGGTTGGCAAAGGCAGGGTGCAGCTTTTTGAAATCTTCGATGTTTTCCATCACGGATTTCACAACCGCATAGACCGCTTCTTCTGACACATCTGTGGAGGTCACGAATGTCGCGCCCACACCAAATGTCATCGTGTCGCCGTCATTGCCGCGATACATGCCGCCGGGAATTGTGGCGGAGCGGTAGAACGGGTTATCCGCGATCAGGCCATTCACTGCGTCGCCGTCAACTGTCACCAGAACGGAATCGCAAGCGGTGGTCGCTTCCTGAATGGAGCCGGATGGGTGGCCAACGGTGTAGACCATCGCATCGATCTGGTTGTCACACAGCGCCGCAGACTGCTCTGCCGCTTTCAGCTCTGTTGCCAGTGCGAAATCGCCCGTGGTCCAGCCTTTGGCCTCCAGCAGAACTTCCATTGTGCCGCGCTGACCGGAACCGGGGTTGCCGATGTTCACACGCTTGCCTTTGAGATCGTCAAAGTTTTTCACGCCAGCATCGGCGCGGGCCACAACGGTAAAGGGCTCAGGGTGGACAGAGAACACAGCCCGCAGACCTTCGAATTTGCCAGCTTCTTCGAATTTGGATGTGCCGTTATAGGCGTGGTACTGCCAGTCGGACTGGGCCACACCAAACTCAAGCTCACCCTCGCGGATGGTGTTGATGTTGTAGACCGATCCGCCCGTGGATTCCACGGAGCAGCGGATGCCATGCTCTTTGCGGCCCTTGTTCACCAGACGGCAGATCGCGCCACCCGTTGGGTAATACACGCCGGTCACGCCACCGGTGCCGATTGTGATGAACTCTTCGGCCATCGCGGCCGGTGCCATCAGCGCACCCAGCGCCAGACCTGCGGCAGAAAATTTCCAGTTGATAGACATCTATACTCTCCTTGTTTGATGTTTGCTTTTGGTGATGTCAGCCGTCCCAAACCTCGCTGAGACGACGATTCTTGTTTTCCACTTCGGCGATGCGGTGCCGTGCGGAAGCGTCTGAAATTGCGGCCAGCTTTCCGATCAGGATTTCGCACAGAACCAAGGTGGTTGTGTAGGATGAAAAGAAATGTGGGCTTTGGGTCGGGACGATGAAACTGTCCGATGCATAGGCCAGCGCCGGGCAGGTATGCGTGTCGGTGATCACCACGACATAGGCGCCCGCATCAAAGGCCTCCTTGGCGGCATTGATGGATTTGCTGGCAAAAGGCGGCTTGGTGATCACGATCAACACGTCTTTGGAAGACAATCCCACCAAACCGCTGGCAAGGGATGCGCCCATACGGCTGGCCATGGACCAATTGTCAAAAAGGAAACTGGCCATATAGGTGAGATATTCTGCAACGCCCGTTGAGCCAAGGGCGCCTGTCACCAGCACCCGCCGTGCCTGATAAAGGTGATCCACACAGGCATCGAGCCGGTCTTTATCGATGGTGCCGCTTAGCGCGTGCAAGTTCGATGCGCAGGCTTGGGTGTGCTGTGCGATAAAATCGGGATCCCCTTCGTCATGGCTTTGCTGCAAGGCCTCGACGCCGCGCGAAAACGATCCGGGGCGGTGTTGGATTTCCAGACGCAACAGATCGCGCAGGTCTTCATAGCTGGTAAAGCCGAGGGCACTGGACATGCGCGAAAAGGTGGCCGGGGCCAGCTTGGCGTCTTTGGAAATGGTGCGTAGGCTTCGGGTGGCGACATCGACAGGGTTTGACACAACAAAATCGGCCGCCTCTTTCAGCTTGGCGCTGAGCGTGGCGTATTTTCCTGACAGTTGTTGTTCAAACGACAGATCTGACAAATCACCCCCCCGATGACTGCATCACAGGAGTGTTTCATCTGTTTCACACCTAGTCAATCACAGAATCGTATGTTTCAATAAGGCAGCTGCACCAATGGGGGTTTTCCCGTGTCACATGTCTTTCCACGTCATACTAAATCCAACCTTCCCACCGTCGCACGCGGCGAGGGGGTCTATCTTTACGATCAATCGGGCAAGCAATATTTTGACGGGTCAGGCGGCGCAGCTGTGTCTTGCCTTGGCCATGGTGATCCGGATGTGATTGCGGCGATCAAGGCGCAACTTGACACCATCGCCTATGCGCACACCAGCTTTTTCACTTCCGATCCAGCCGAGCAATTGGCGGACAAACTGATATCTCATGCCCCCGAAGGCATTGACCGGGTCTATCTGGTGTCAGGCGGGTCCGAGGCGATGGAGGCCGCACTTAAACTGGCACGGCAGTATTTTGTTGAGATTGGCCAGCCACAGCGCCGCCATGTGATTGCACGGCGGCAAAGCTATCATGGCAACACGTTGGGCGCTTTGGCCACGGGCGGCAATGAATGGCGGCGCGCGCCTTTTGCGCCGTTGATGGTTGAAACCACGCATATATCGCCGTGTTTTGAATACCGTGGCAAGCGGGCCGAAGAAACCACGCTGGCCTATGGCCACCGCGTTGCCGATGAGTTGGAGGCCGAGATCAAGCGTCTAGGGGAGGACAGCGTCTTTGCCTTTGTTGCAGAACCAGTGGTCGGGGCGACCGCCGGCGCGGTGCCAGCGGTTGAGGGCTATTTCAAACGCATCCGCGAAATTTGCGACCGCTATGGCGTTTTGTTGATCTTGGACGAGGTGATGTGCGGGATGGGTCGCACCGGCAAACTGTTTGCCTGCGAAGAGGACGGCGTTGCCCCGGACATCATCGCCATCGCCAAAGGGCTGGGTGCGGGTTATCAGGCCATCGGCGCGATGCTGTGCAGCGCCAGAATTTATGCCGCGATCGAGGATGGCAGCGGCTTTTTCCAGCATGGGCATACCTATGTCGGGCACCCGACCGCCTGTGCGGCTTCGCTTGCGGTGCTGACCAAATTGACCGATGGCGGGCTGGTGAACCGTTCTGCAGAGATGGGGAGCAAATTGCAGTCGGCCCTGGAACAGGCCTTTGGCCAGCATCCCAACATCGGTGACATTAGGGGCAGGGGGCTTTTCCGCGGGATCGAGATCGTTGAGGACCGCGAGAGCAAAGCGCCTTTTGCACCGGAGCGGGGCATCAACAAGCTGCTCAAGAAAGAGACATTTGCGGCGGGCTTGATCTGTTATCCGATGGGCGGAACGATTGACGGCGTACGCGGCGATCACATCCTGCTGGCCCCGCCGTTTATCCTTGAGGATGGGCATATCGACGAGATCGTGACCAAGCTGAGCACCGCCATTGGTGCGGTGTTGTGACGCCACTTCCTAGGCTTATGGTCGCGCCCACCGGCGCCCGCAAAACCAAGGCAGACCATCCCGAATTGCCTATCACTTTGCCCGAGATCCTGCGCACGGCGGAGGCGTGTTTCAGGGCTGGTGCAGATGGGTTGCACTTGCACATCCGGGATGCGCAGGGTGCCCATGTTCTGGACGCAGGGCAATACCGCGAGGCGCTTGAAGCGCTGCGACATGCCCTTCCTGACATGGCCGTGCAGATCACAACCGAGGCTGTTGGCCGCTACTCTCCGTCAGAGCAGCGCCAGATCATCCGGCAAGTGCGCCCGGATCTGGTGTCGGTGTCATTGGCCGAGATGACAGCGGATGATGATCAAAGCGCGGTCTTGGCGTTTTACGACTGGGCAGCAGCCAACGAGATTGCGGTGCAGCATATTCTTTATGGTGCAGAAGATCTGCAGACGTTCTCGGCAATGGCGGCGCAAGGTCAATTGGGCGACGGGGTGTTGCAAGTAATTTTTGTGTTGGGTCGGTATAGTGACGGGCAGCAATCACTGCCTGCTGATCTTGATCCGTTTCTGTCCTGGATGGCGGGACTTGAGGTGCCGCTGGACTGGGCTATCTGCGCCTTTGGCACCCAAGAAACCGCCTGCCTCGCCGCTGCCGCCGGAGCGGGCGGCAAACTGCGGGTTGGGTTTGAGAACTCTTTGCACAATGCCGATGGAACAATTGCCGCCGACAACGCTGAGAGAGTCGCGGAGATCGCGCAAGTCATATCCGCCGGGCAAAGCCGTCCTGTCGCTCTCGCCTAGGGCCGGTTCCTCCGTTCCCGCCCAAGTTGATCGGACCTTTGACAAAGCCTCCCACTGCGCGGGGGCTTGCCCAAACAGGGAGAATTGCCCGTTTGTCGCAGCAAAGGGCCAAGAGTCTTCTTGATTCGACGGGTTAATCGTTTATCAGAAATTCAAACGATAGAAGCAGGCGCATGTCCCTAAATAAAAATTCTACCGGGCAATCGCCCGAAATTCGTGCTTCACGCGACTGGGTGAAAGTTCTTTCCGGATACCGCGAACCTGCGACCATACGCAGTGCATTCGAACTGGGGGTGACATTGGTACCCTTTGTCCTGCTTTGGGCGTTGGCCTGGGCGGCCATGTCGGTCAGCTATTGGCTGACCTTCGGTTTGTCTTTGCTGAATGCGGGTTTTCTGCTGCGCTTGTTTGCGATTCAACACGATTGCGGCCATGGCGCGTTTTTCAAGAGCCGCACTTTCAGTGATTGGGTTGGCCGTGTCCTTGGGGTACTGACCGTCACGCCCTACGATGTTTGGCGGCATACGCATTCTGTCCACCACAGTTCATCGGGCAACCTATGCCGGCGCGGGATGGGCGACATTCACACAATGACCGTCGAAGAATACCAAAAGCTGTCTTGGATCCTGCGGCTACACTACCGGCTGTATCGCAATCCTTTGGTTCTGTTTGGGTTGGGGCCAGGATATATCTTCTTGTTGCAAAACCGTATCCCGCTTGGCCTGATGGGCCGTGCGAAATACTGGACCAGCGCGATGGCAACCAATGCGGCAATCCTCGCCGTGCTTGGCCTTGTGATTTATTTTGGCGGGCTGGCGCCGATTTTGCTTATCTTTCTGCCGTCCACATTGCTTGCGGCAACTGCGGGTGTCTGGCTGTTTTATGTTCAGCACCAGTTCGAAGAAACCCACTGGGACAAAAGCACCGATTGGGATCTGCATGACGCGGCGCTGCACGGCAGCTCTCACTATGTTTTGCCGCCCGTGTTGCAGTGGGTCTCCGCCAACATCGGCATCCACCATGTCCATCATTTGTATAGCCGCATTCCATTTTATCGTCTGCCAGATGTCCTGCGCGACTTTCCGGACCTCGACATTGGCAACCGCATGACGATCCGTGAAAGCCTCGCCAATGCGCGGCTGCACCTGTGGGACGAGGACAGCCGTCAGTTGCTGTCCTTTGCACAGGCCCGCGCGTTGCGCAGCTGAGGCGCCACGCCCCCAGGCCATCATCTTTTCTACCGATAGTTGGCTTCCATTTTGGGGGCTGCTAGCACAAGTTTATTTGAGCGTTGACAGACACAGGAGATGTCTGGGACTCTCCTTCAGCGCCATTTGTGTGCGAGCTGTTCGTTGATCGGTTACAAATTTTGTCAACCGGAGTGCATCAAGCCAATGTGCCATTGGTGCCGGCAATTTTGCAGGCAAGGACAGTAATGTGGACAGTGTGGTGCGCGATGCCGCTGTGGGGCGGTTGTGTTTGAGCATGAATATTCTTTTGAGAACCCTCGCTGCGGAGGTCCCGATAAAAAGTTGCCGAAACCGCCCGACGATGACGGAGGGATCACGAAACCGGGGTGATCCACAAAGGCACGCAGTCGCGACATGTGCCGAGCAAATGAAAAACCAGGGCAGGCGCAGCACGCAGTAGCAGAGAGTTCAACATCAGGTCAGCGGAGGAAGGTAATGAAAACGAAGAAGAAGAACGGATTTAAGATCATACAAAGCGGGATGGCCACGCAGATCGTTCTGTTGTGCCACGGTGGGTGGAACGATGGTGACGGATTCACCAGTATTCCTGCTGGGGTTCGGCTTTGCTTTTATACCGGCCACGGGCATTTCACCCTCGGTATGTCTGTATATGATGCGGTCTGTAAAGAACCTGCACGTGCGCGGGGCGGGCTGGTCAAGAAACTGGACATCGCCGAAGATGATCTGAGGGACATGGCCAAGGCATACAACACTTCGTTTGAAACACTCAGGGACCGACAGCTTGCCCAGACAACAGGCGTTTACGACAGCTTTGAGGGCCCCAATCCGATCTTCGACTATGTCCTGTCACGCGAGCCCAATGGCACGCGCTATGAAAATGAAAAAAAGACCACGGCGGCCCATGCGAGAGGGGCGCAAGATGTGGATATCGATCTGATGGTGATGACCACGACCAAAACGCGCGCCCTGTCGGATGTTTTTTCGATCATCAAGGACATGGGATATCAGACCTTGCATTTTGGGGCCTGCCGCGTGCCATATGGCGGGACACCTTCGGATGTAACAGGGTGACAAGGACGGGGGCAACAACATCGGTGGTGAGTGCTGATAGCCTTTTTTGATGTCTACTTGAGCGGATTTGACAGATAAATAACCTATGACTTTCGCCAATCCGCCAGCCCGCACCCCCGCATTCTGCAAATCCTGCCGTCAACAACTGACGTCGGTCGCGGCTGTCGAGGCAGGCTATTGCGACCGTCCGGAATGTGCGACCAGAATGAAAATTGACCAGTCCGGGCAGTTGGCAAAATCACAGGAAGAACAATACCAGAAATGGCTGGAGATCACCCATGCCCGCACTGCGCCTGTCATCATGGCTGCTGCGCAGGAAATTGGTGAGGATGATCTGGACGAAGTGGCGCATGGGCTGGCGCCCTATGTCGATATTCCCGTGGTGCCGCTTCCGGCAGAGCGGCGATCGGCGTTTGAGGCACATCTTCGGGCGGCCGTGCGCGAGAGTTTTGAGGCAACCGATGCCAGCGAGGAGCCGCCGGAGCGGCCAGAGGATGATCCTGAATATGCCCGCCGCCTTGCGCAGGAAGCGCCGGATCCGATGGCGCTCAATGCGGCCTGCATTGCCTGTCAGGGCGATTGCTGTTTGCAAGGCGGCACCCGCCACGCTTTTATCAAGAAAAACGTGATCGACTATTTCCGCTGGTCCAATCCGGAGGCCACGGCGGATGAGATTGTCCAGATCTATCTGGACCATATCCCGGAGAACAGCACATCAGGAAGTTGCGTGTATCACGGGGTGCAGGGCTGTACATTGCCGCGCAATTATCGGGCCAATATCTGCAACAGCTTTCAATGTCGCTTCCGGCTCACCCTGTTCCAGGATTATGTGATGAAACCCGGTTCGGCGGCTGTTGTTGCGGGTATTTCGCATGATCATACCGAAGATCCCGCCGCCGGAGCGCCCTATTTGCGTGTGGTTTCCGTCAGCGAAGAGGGAGATGTGACCATCCACTCGCATCTGACCTTGCCCGCCTTGCCCGGGGCCAACAGCTAACGCGCCTAGGCAATCGCAAACGGATCATCCAGAACGCCGACCACAGGCATCAAGAACGCCCCGTTGACCGGATCAAGCGCGGCGATGTGGTAGGCGTCAATGGCCGCAACGGCGGCGTCTTGACTGGATTGGCTGCCATCAAAAAGGGCCATCGCATCTGTGGCATTACTCACGTCTGACATGCCCTTGGTGACCGCAAAATAGGTGCCGATGTCAGTTTTGGTGGCAAGGTATTCCCGGTCTAGCAATTGCTGCGCGACAAAGTCTTCGCCTTGGGTGGGGTCCAGTTCCGATTTCGCACCGCGCAACACTTCGAGAATGAATGCATCCCGGCTGACGGCGCCGGTTTCAAGCAGGCCAACCCAGAAATCAAATCCGGCCTGATCAGGGGTGCGGCCCAGCACATTGTTGTAAACGGCTTCGGCAAAGACATCAAAAGCGGTGCCAGGGGGATAGGTCGCCTTGGTCTCGTCCTGGTCCACAAAGAGGGTCGCCATCTGGCTCAGGGTTGTCCCCTTGGCAAAGGCGGTGCCCCAGAAGTTCAGGCCGACTGCGTCCGGTGCGCGGTTGAAGTATGCGATGTAAAGCTCGATAAAACTTTGGAAATCTTCGATGGACAGTCCAGTTGGACCACCGAAAAAGGTCAAATCGAAGGCGCCGCCAAAGAGGTTGGTGGAGAAATCCAATAGCTCGACATCGACCAGAGTATCGCTGCCATCGCCATCTGTCCGGCGATCCGCGATCAAGGTCTCTGTGGGGCTGAGTGTCAGAGTGTATGCGGTTTGACCGCCGGAGAAACGCGCCATATCGCTGCCCGTTCCGCCATCGATGATGTCATCACCGCTGCCGCCGATCAATGTGTCGTTTGCGCCCTGACCCAGCAATATGTCATTGTCTGCGCCGCCGTTGATATATTCGGCGGCATCTCCCCCGCGCACATAATCATCGCCAGTTCCGGCATTGATCTGATTGCCATCGCCCTGCAGTGCATCTGGGTTGATGCGCACAGCCGCACCAGAGAGGCTGTCGACAACGATGACGTTTTCATCATCGAAATCAAATCCGGGCCAAGCGGCCAACAGGTCTTGGATAAGCACAGGTTTTTGCGAGAAATCAAAGCGCAGCAATCGCGATCCGGTTTGCGAGAAAACCTCGGCGGCGTGGACTGTACCGCTCAGATCAGCCACGGCAGACGGGCTGTTCTTTTCAAAACCGCCGTCCAGATCAATCAGCAGGTTTTGCCCCGTGACCCCTTCGAGGAACAGAGCAGAATTGCCATCCGCGCTGATCAGGTTGGTGTTGCCATTGACCAAGGCAAAGCTGGCCGGGCTTTCCGTCAGGATATTTGGCCTTTCGTAATACATCGTTTGGCCGCCGGGGATGTCGGTGTAATCATCCGTCAGGACAAGCGCGGCCGGCGCTGGATCTGCGGTGTTGGGCGAGGGGGCTGGCGCTTGAACCACAGAGGCCTGTGTTCCGGCCAATGTGGGCAGGGCAAAGGGATCCGCGGCGCCATAGTTAACCTGATAACCAAGATCTTCCATTGCGCCGATTGTGATGGCGCTAAGGGCGTTGTCGATCACGCCGGGCGGGCGCGGGCCGCTGCTTTCATTTCGGAACCCGATTGTTGGCGTCATCAGTTCTTTGTCCAAGATGGCTTCGCGCCAGTATTCATTGGCCAGCCCGCCATCTGCACCGTCTTCAAGCAGGGCGCTGCCGTTCGGTGTGCCCAAAACATCGGCAAATTCACGCAGCGCATTGGAACCGACATAGGCCGTTTGCCCATTGGTGTTTTGCACCAGCCCAAATTCTTCCCAAAGGCTGCCAAAGCCAAGCGCGCGCCCGATGGCATTGGCCGCCAGATCATCAATGCTCAGCTTCACTGTTTCGGCCGCTTCGGCGTTGACGACGATCCTGGATCGGGTCGGCAACAGCGCCCCCGTCGCAAGATCTGTACCGCGCTGTTCGACGACACCGGAGATCGCAAGAATCTCCTGCTCAACCCCTTCGAACACCAATTCGATATCGACAATTTGCACTTCGATCAGGATGTCATCCACAAAGCCGTAGCCCTCGACCGAGGCAAAGGGCAGATCGCCAGTGATCACGGATTCCCACCGTGCGGCAGCGGCTTCAAATCCTTGGCGGAATTCTTCCGGGCCTTGATAATCGAGTGTGATGTCAAAGCGGTCGTTATCAACGACGCCCCCCAAATCATTGAGGTTCAGTTGGTATTGCCCTGTGGTTTCAAGAAAGCCGCCCGCTGAAAAATAATAGGTACCAGAGTTTTCGACTGAGAATTGCAGGGCGCTGTTGGCACCGTTGCCGCCGTCGTCATTCTCTGTGTTGGTGATCAAGACACCGTTGCTGTCATAAACACCGTAGAAATAGGGATCGCTCAGGGCTGCAGGTCCGTCTTGCGAAAGCAGATCAATCTGGTAGAGGCGGCCGGCGGTCAAATCGACCTCAAACCAATCCCTGTCATCGGGGAAATCAATAGATCCTGTCGCGCTGCCACCGGGGACAATTCGGCCAGTGGTTGACACATCCGCAGCAAAATCATCCAGCAGGCCCAGATCGTCGATAGAGACGGTGTAGCTGCCGATCTCATCGTCAAAACCGGAGACTTCGATATAGTATTGGCCCTGTTCAGGTGGCGTGAAATTGGCAAGACTGTCCCTTCCAACACCGCTGTCGTCATCGGTGCTTTGGGAAAACGGGCCGCTGCCGTCCAGTGCAAAAACGCCCGTCAGGACTGGATCGGCCAATGTGCCGCCGTTGGAATCCACACCTTGTAGATTGATCTGATAGCTGGTGCCGCCATCCAAAGTCACCAAAAAGCGGTCGGTGTCTCCGGGGCTGTCGATGATACCGTTGCCGGGCGTGCCAAGGGTCAGTGCGCCGAATTCGCCAGCGACACCCGGGAGAAAATCGTCCAGATAGCGCACGAAGTCTGCGGTCAATGTATAGTCGCCAATACCCAGATCGCCTGATGCGGCCACTTCGATCTGGTACACTCCGTCCTGATCCACCGTCAGGCTATCGACCAAGGCATTGTCGCCCACGCCGCCATTGTCATCGGATGTTCCGGCAATCAATGCGCCGCTGCTGCTAAACAGGCCGATCAATTCGGGGTTGGACAACGATCCGCCGCCGGTCGCGGCCCCCTCTAGCGAGATGGCATATTCCACCCCGGCCAGAAGCGTCACATCAAACCGATCGCGGTCGCCTGCGGTCTCGATTGTGCCGAGGGCCGGTGTATCGACCGTCAGCGCGCCAAACACATCGGCAAAGCTGCCGGGGAGGTAGTCGTCAACTGCGCCCAGCGTATTGACCGCCACCGTGTAATCGCCGGTGCCTATGTCCAGATGGCTGCCCACTTCGATTTCGTATGTGCCGTCGCTGCCGACAGTAAATGGGGCGCTGGCCGCGTCTTGGCCGGTTCCGCTATTGTCGTCTGCCGTGCCAGATACAAGTTTGTTTTCCAGATCAAACAGGCCAAACAGTTCCGGGTCTGGCAGGCTGCCGCCGCCGCTGGAATCGCCTGAAACCGTGATCTCATAGACCAAACCCGCCTCCAAGCTGACCTGGAACCTGTCGCGGTCGGTGTCAAATTCGATGGCACCCGTGGCGCTATTGTCTGCAGCAACGTTGCCCAGTTGACTTGCGGTGCCGCCGGGTAGGAAATCGTCAATGAAGCCGTCTTCGATCAGGCTCAGGGAATAGCTGCCCGTTGCGCCTTGCAGGATCGATCCAACCTCGATCTCGTAGACCCCGTCTGCGCTGACATTAAGACCTGTCACCAGGGCATCTGTACCGGTGCCTGAATTGTCGTCGTTTGAGCCGCTCACAAGTTGGTTCAGCGGGTCATAAACACCCAAGAGCGCAGGATCGCTTAATGTGCCACCGGCGCTGTCACTGCCTTGAAGGGAAATGGTGTAGAGTTTGCCAGCCTCAAGCGTGGCCAAAAACCTGTCTGTGTCCCCGGCGCTTTCGATACTGCCAACTTCTGTCTGACCGGCGGCAATGTTGCCAAATTGGGTGGCAAATGGGCCGGGCAAATAATCGTCTTCGGTGCCCAAGTTGATCAGTTCAACACGGTACCCGCCACCCTGCGGGCCGTGGCTGCCAATTTCGACTTGGTAGGTGTCTGTGGCTTCGACCGAAAAGATCGGCACGATTCCGTCTGGGATGGGGTTGTCGTCACCATCTGCGGTCCCGGAGACCATTTCACCTTCGATGTCAAAGACACCGATCAAGGACGGGTCACTGATGCCCGATGTGCCGATAACCGTGAGCGCGTAAAAATCGCCTGCATTCAGTTCAACAGAAAAACGATCGCGGTCGCCTTCAAAATCGATGTGGCCCTCGGCGGTTCCGTCAACCAGCAAAGTGCCAAACTGCGAGGCGGGAATATCCACGGCGGTGCCTGGCAGGAAGTCGTCCTTCGTCTCGATGCTGATTGCGTAATCGCCCGCAAACCCGTCTCCCGACGAGCCGACCTCGATCTCATAAAGCCCGTCCGCGGTGACACGGAAGCTGTCAACGCGCGCATCAAAGCGTTGACCGCTGTCGTCATCCGTGGTGCCTGCCACCAAGGTGCCAAGTGGGTCAAACACACCGTAGAGTTCGGGGTTCAAAAGCGGATCGTTGGAAATGCCATTGGCTGTCAGGTTCAGCTCGTAGGTATGGCCCGCGGTCAGCTCAACAGTGAACCTGTCGCGGTCTGCTTCGGTCTCCAGCCGCCCTGTCGCAGCTTGCCCCACGGATATTGCGCCATTTGACGTGGCGAACAATCCCGGCAGGTAATCATCCACTGCGCCAAGGGCCGTCGCCGTCAGAGCATAATCCCCCGTGGCCAGATCGCCAGAAGCGGCGACCTCGACCTCGTAGATGCCATCCTCTGGGACTGTGAAGCCCGAGACAAGCGCATCGTTTCCGGTGCCGCTGTTATCGTCCGCTGTGCCATCGACCAACAGGCCGAGCGCATCAAAAAGTCCAATAATTGCAGGATCCAAGAGAGGGTCATTGCTCAGATCCGCCGAAGCCAGCGAGAGGGAATAGACTTGCTCCGCCTCCAGTGAAATCAGGAACCTGTCGCGATCGCCTAGCGTCTCAATGCTGCCCGTTGCCGGGGCCGTCAGTGTCAGATTGCCATATTGGCTTGCGTCATCGCCGGGCAGATAGTCGTCCGCCAGTTCCGCCATCGTAATGAACTGGTTGCCGAGGGTCGTCGCGCCACGCGAGTCGATCACAGTGAAAGGAATAACCAGCCTTGACCCAGGGGCCGCCGCCGCGCTGTTGACGGTGATATCGCCATTTGCGGCCATTGATCCGGTCAGAGCGCCGCCAAAGGTAAACGGCAAAACAGAGAAATCCTCGCCGCTGCCATCGAGATATTCGATCAGGACATTTCCGATCACTTCGGGATCGGTAAACTGATAGTCAAAAATTTCCGATGTCGCCCCTTCGGGCGCAGAGTTGATGGTAAATTCCAAAGACAGGTCGACCTCGGTCCGCTGCAGTTGGCCAAAAACCTGCCCGCCATTGACGTTTTCATAGGTCGCGCCGCCGTTGTTGCCCGCCGGACCAACCCAATCAACATAGCCGATTGCGTCAATGGTCAGTGTTTCGTCATCCTCGACCAGATCATCGTCCACCGCCTGCACCGAGATATCCAATGTGTCGCCGACACTGCTGGAGAATATGTAATCATCTGGCGACAGGGCGCTGCCTGCGAACAGGACGCTTGTCACATCCCAATCCACCACGGTGTCGGCACTGAAACCGACATCTTCCAAGGTGAGGCTGGCGTTGAATGTTACCCCCTCGTTTATGGTCTCCTCCAGCAGGGGATCGTCCAGAGGCGGACCAAGTTCATCGTATTGCAGAACATAGCTGCCGGTGTCTGAGCCTTCACTGGGCGAGGCGCTGACCGCGAAATAATGGGTACCGGTATAGGTGGCCTCATAGGTGGAAAAACTGTTCAGCCCTTCGCCGCTGTCGTCGTCTTCGCCACCAAGCAAGGCGCCGAGATTGTCATAGACCCCAAGGAACAGCGGATCTTCGAGGGTGCCAACGCCGGTTTCTTCGCCCTTGAGATGGATGTCGTAAAGGCTGCCTTGGACGAGTGAGACCGCAAACCAATCCACGTCGTCAAAGGTTTCGATGGTGCCTGTGACATGGGTATTTGCAAAGCCGCCTGGTGCAAAAGTGCCGGTGGTGGTGATATCATCGGCAAAGTCGTCCACGGGCCCGATCAACGCCGCGTTCAGCTGATAATAGCCCGTCCCGTTTTGTGCGCCATCGTCGCCAACGGCGATATAAAAGGTGCCGGTTTCATCGGCGGTAAAGGTAATCTGGCCGCTGTTGTAAGTGAAGCTTTCACCACTCACGCCAAAGGCTTGAAAGCCGGACGAATCATAGACGCGCAAGGCTGGCAGGTCGAAGTCGGACCGGTAGCTGTCTTCGCCGAGAAATGAGAAGGTGTAGGCGAACCCGTCTTCCAGACTGACGGCAAACCAGTCTTCGTCGTCTTCGGTTTCATTGGTTCCGGTCACACTGCCGCCGATGGTCAGGGATCCGGTGGTCAGGGTGGTGTTGGCATAGTCATCCAGTGCGGAGCCGATGGTCAGCAGGCTTAGAGTGTAAGAGCCGGTCGTCGATGAGAAAGCACCTGCCGAAATGAAATAATCGCCGGTGGTCGGGGCGGTAAAGATGATCTGGCTGTCCAGATTGCCGTCTTCAATATCATCATTGCCCGTGCCGGGGATCAGGTTGTCAGGGTGGTTATAGTAGTTGTTCCAGGCATAGCTGTAGAGCCCGTAAATATAGGGGTCCACAAAACCAGAGCTGTTGAGATCAAACTGATAGACCGTGCCAGCGGTCAGTTCGACAAGGAAAAAGTCGCGATCAAATGCGGTTTTGATTTCTCCGGCCGTAGGAGCGAAGATAGTTAAATCACCATCGCTTGACGGGTTGTTGCCATAGTCATCAATGACCGCAATTTCGTCGACCTCAACGGTATAGGTGCCAGTATGACCGACATAGGATGCAATCGCGATATGGTGCGCGCCCGAAGCGGTCGCGAGATAGCGCAGGGCGCTGTTGCCACCAGATGCACCACCATTAAAGGCATAGGGGACAGCTGACCCAAGCGGGTCGATTATTGCTTCGATAACGGGAAAATCCAATGTGCCATCGGCGGTGTCCAGTCCCAAGGCGTAGATGTCATAGGTCTCGCCCGCGGTCAGCGTGACCTCGATCCAATCGACGTCGCCGTCAGCTTCGATTTCGCCCGTGGTGCTGCCGTTTACGGCAACAAATCCGGATCCGAGGCTGCTGTCGGTGTAGTCGTCAAGATAGCCCAGATCGGTGAGGTCTAACTGGTAACGTCCCACATCCGAGCCGGAGGTCGAGGCGTCAACATAGTGAACGCCCGAATAGGTGGCGGTGTATTCGAAAAAACTGGAAACAGGAGACACGCTGGATCCGCTGATATCCAGACTGTTTGAAATGGCATCTCCGTTGGCGTCGCGCAGCAAACCCATGCTGACGGCAGGGGCCGTGGCCCATGTGCCAGCACCATCACCAAACAATTCGAACCGGTAAGTTACGCCCTCAACGAGGTCCGCGCGGAACCAGTCGGAATCGCCTTGGGTCTCGAATGCTCCAAACGCCGAGCCGCCCGCAAATACACTGCCCGTGGTGAATGTGCTCGCGGCATAATCGTCAAAGGTTCCAAGGTCACTGACCGATAGGGTATAACTGCCGGTGCCCAGATTATAGGCCGAAGCCGCGATGAAATGTGGGCCGTCGTAGGTGGCGGTGTAGATTATACTGGCGCTACGGGTGGCTGGGTCACTGTCGTCGTCAGCCTGGCCGGGAATGGCGATGCCGGTGCTATCATACATGCCGCGCAAGAAGGGATCGAACAGGGTGTTGAGATCATCACTGTAAATGCCATCAATGCGGATCTCATAGGTTTGTCCCGCCAGCAGCGAGACAGAAAACCAATCCTGATCGCCGATGGTTTCGATCACTCCAGTTGCGGCGTCACCAATCGCGACAGAGGCAGCGGTCAGGATGGAAGCGTCAAAATCATCGGGCATGGCAAACCAATCTTCGATCTGGTGGTGTCATTTGCAATTCGCAACGAGATTTTTCTGATCAAATTGCACCAGTGAGCGCGTAGAAATTTCGCGCAATACCGGCATGTCAGCACGATCTAATTGCTTGAAGAGGCGGAATAAGTCATGACCAGCCCCCCCGGACTATTTTGCGAGCAGAAGCCGAATTGGGCTGCAAGTCAAGCGTTCAGGCATCGGCACCCCGGCCGTCGGGGTGGCTGCATCCGTTCAAAAAAAGGTGTATGGTGCGCCAAGGTGATCACCCTATGATGGCGCGATCAACGGGAAATTTCGAAAGTTGGCTTGCTATGAAAACTCTGCTGCGTGCGTTTCTCTTTGCTTTGGCGTTGTGCGCCGGGACCGTCCATTTGGCCCATGCCAGCCCTGAACGGGTGGCACTGGTTCTGGGCATGGCGCAGTATCAGTCGATTGAACCTCTGACCAACACCAGCAACGATGCAGAGGCTCTCGCAAAGACGCTGACCGATATCGGGTTTGATGTGACTTTGGGTTTGGACAAGACCGCAGCTGAGCTGCGTGAGATGATGCGGGAGTTTGCCTTCCGCTCTGAAACGGCGGATCTGGCTTTGGTCTATTTTGCCGGGCACGGGATTGAGGTGCAGGGCGAGAATTTCCTGATCCCCATCGATGCGCGGCCACGCAGCAACGATGATGTACAGCAACAATCCATTTCCCTCAAAGAGATGCTGGCCGTGGTGGAACGGGCGCGAAAGATGCGGATCGTGATCCTCGACAGTTGCCGAAACAATCCCTTGGGCGGGGGGATTAGCCTTGCCCAGACTGACACGTCGAACCAGCAACCGGTGGACGAGGCCACTCGCGGCGTTGGCGGGCTTGCCGCGGCGAACCCGGATCGCGGCACATTGGTCGCCTTTGCGGCCAAGGACGGGCAGGTCGCTCTTGATGGCAACCGCGGTAACAGCCCCTATGCCCGTGCGTTGATTGACAAGATGGCCGAGCCGGGCCTGGAGATCAGCCTGATGTTCCGGCAGGTCCGGGATGCGGTGCTGCGCGAAACCGGCAATTTGCAAGAGCCGCACACCTACGGCAGCCTGTCCGGCACTCCGTTTTATCTGTCCGGCAACAGCGAGGGCCAACCCGATATTTCAGGCGCGGAGCCTGCAACCGCGTGGTCCAAGCTGCGCCCCGATCAGGAATCGCAGCTTTTGGCGCTGGCCGATCTGGGGGACACGCGGTCCATGCTGGGATTGGCCTATATCCGGTTGAACCCGGAAGATCCGCGTTTTGATCCCGCCGCAGCGGTCGAGTTTCTGGAACGGGCCGCCATGCGAGGATCTCCAGAGGCGCAGATGGAACTGGCCAAGCTTTTTGAACAGGGCCTTGGCGTGGAAATTGACGAGAAACGCGCGCTGGAGCTTTATCGCGCTGCGGCGGACCAGGACTTTGCCGATGCAATCAATGATCTCGGGTTCTTGTATTATCAGGGCGGTTTGGGTCTGCGGGCTGATCCGGCAAAGGCGCTTGAGCTGTTCGAGCGGGCCGCAGATCTGCGCCAGCCCGAGGCGCAGTTCAATTTTGCAGCTTTGATTGATGATGGGCTGATCGCCAAGAAGGGCCCGCCAGAGGCGGCTGGATATCTCTATGCGGCATTGCGGTCGGGCAGTGAGGATGTGCTGAACCTTTTGTTGCAGCGGCCCACCATGTTCAAAGAGGAAACCCGCCGTGAATTGCAAAAGCTCCTGAAGAACAACGCCTTTTACGCCGGCAGCATTGATGGCGATTTTGGCCCCGGCACCAATCGCAGCATCCGCGCGGCATACGGCCTGGAAGACGGATAAGGCCGACCCTTTTCGAGGGCCGGCCTTTGCAGGTCTTGTGTTTCTGTTTTGGCGCGGCTTACGCGGACCGCAACAGAACCTTGTTTGATCCGACTGCAGCCGCGATCTTTTGATAGTGGATCGCCCGTTTGGCATCCGAACTTGCCGCCCGCAAAAGCTTGGTTTCGGCCTCTTCCATCACATTTGCCGCCGCCTGCCGCAGCGGGACAATGGTTTCTGGCTTTACCGGTGTGATGGGCGGTGTGGTCAAGGTCTGACCATTGTTCTTTGTTGTGCTGACGCGCACTTTTGGCTTGGCCTTGTCTGCGTTGGCGCGGGTCAGTGCGGTGAGATCCCGCGCTGTGTCCTCAAGGATTTGTTTTACCTCGGCATAATCACCATTGGCCGGGATGTCCGCAGCGAGCTCGCGGTACATCGCGGCATAACAACCGATCTGGTATTCATCGGGCGCGGCTTCGCAAATGTCGCCAATCTGCTGGATCTGCGTAACGAAGGCCGCAGTTTGGGCATCTGTCGCTTCAATCTCGGGTTCGTGTCCGGCGGGGCCTTCGCCTTCTTCCTCTTCCATTTCATACTCAGGCTCCGGCTCAATCGGCTCCCCGCCGACCTGTGCGTAGCGCGGGTAAATCAACTCAATCGCAGTTGCCTGGGCGTCTTGAAAATCGGGCGATTGGGCATGTTTTGGGGTATTGGCAAAAACCGGCGTCGCAACCAGACCAAGGGGTGCGACCAGGCCAACAGCAAGGCGGGTATATTTATTTGAAATCATTGATACAGCGCTTTCCACTGAGAATTTGAACATATCGAACGAACTGAAATCACACATTTCTGTGCGCGATGCGAGATGTTCAAACGATTGGAGTTATCCGGAAGATGGTAAGCCTGTCGGAAAAACAAAGCAAGGTTGCCGCCCGCAATTGGTTGCCAAAGGCCACCATGGAGCCCTTGATTTCGCGCTTTGCGGCGGATGTGATAAGATGCGCACGAACAGGCAACGGACACGTTATGGCAAAGTCGCAGGGGCTGCATAATCTGGAATCGAAAGGGCTGGATAAACTGGCCAAGGATCTGTCTGGGCGGCTTGATCAGGCCATGGCGCATGGCTGGATCGACGGTGTTCTTGATGCTTATGCCGCCATTCCCGGCGCTCAATTCGGGACCCAGATCGAGGCGATTTCGCATGTGATTGATTTCGTTCGTGGCATGGTCTTCCAGAGTGCCCAAAAATCCTATTCAAAGGATGCCGATACGCTGGTGGCGGTGATTGAACAGAACCGCGATCACCGTTTGGCGGTGTATATCGAACTGGTTGATCAACCCAGTTTTTCTGCGACCTTGGCCAGATATACGGTTTGGAAAGGCACGCTTTTTGAGGTCAATTTGAAGGGCAAGGCGATTGTATGCTGGCACCCGGACAAAGATTTCAAACCGCAAGGGGCGGTGAACGTCATGCATACCAAATACAGCCAGCTTGGCCGCCGCCAACGGCGGCGCGAAACCGCAGCCGAGAACTGATTTCGCGGCGGTGGCGTGGAATTATTCGGCCGAGGTGGACACAAAGAAATAGACCCATTCCCCTTTGAAATCCGGATGGGTCGATTTGGCCTCGGCCACCTTGTCCTTCAGCCAATCCAGATAGGGCGCGGCAGGCTCGCTTAAGGGGCGTACCCCGTCATAAAGCGGTGCTGACGCGGCAAAGGCCACTGCGATCTCCTGCCCGTAGGGCGGGCCAACCTTCATGAACAATCCGGTCTCTCCCGGCTGCAAGGCGCGGTCCGAGCCGACTTTTATGGCGGATTGTTTCGGTGCCCGCTTCATCGGTGTATGGGCGTTGGGCAACAGGTGAATGACGTTCCCCGCCGCATCGAAGTAATCCACATAGACGTAGGCGTCGTAATCGGCCCCTTGCAGCGTCAGTACCATCGGCTGTTCCGCGACATATCGGAATTCCCTGGCGTGGGTGTCATCGCCAACCAACAGCGGATTGGTGATTTGATCGGTCGATTGCGGCAGGCCGACCCCGGCAATGCCAGCCAATGCACCGCATTGCGGGCTGGGCAGGATCAACAGGTTGTCCAACACTGGAATGTCCGCGCCCATTTTTTCCTGCATTGCCTGCAGAACCGATCCTCGCAGGGCGTCTTCCGGCACATGGCCGGATACAACCAGTGCATTGTCCAGAGGCTCAAACCGAACCTGAACGCGCGAACAGGGGACGCCGCTGATCACCGAGGCGAGATCGTCTTTGACGTCATTTGAAGATCCTCTCAAATCGCCGGGCCGCATAAAACTTTGAAAGGCGGTCAGCGAAACGGGATCGACGGGTCCGTCCCCCGGGGCGGCGAATGCGAGGGTGGCTTGACCCTCAAGTGCAGGCAGGGCCAACGGGACTGCCGCGTCTGCGGAAAGCGGAACATCGGCGCTGGCCATGGCTTGAGGAGTGTTTGCAATGGCTTGTGTTGTGAGCAAATTGGCGGCGGGGGCAGGGGGTGCTGCAAGCGGTGCCGGCGGCAGTGTGAGGGCCGCCGAGACGACCAGTTTTGCTGTATCGCTTGCCGGTTGCAGCAGGGTGATTGTCTGGGTTTGTACAGAGGCGGCGGCGATCGGCTGCGCTTCGGTTGCCGAAACAGAAACAGCTTGAGCGATGTTTTGAACAGTCACGGCACTGGCCAGTGTGGGGGCAGGAAGGTTCAAGGCCTGCGCCGGTGTCGCGCTTTGCGCCACTGTGTTGGTGAGGGGCGTCGATCGGGCCGCAATCCGGGGTGCGGTCTGGGACACAGGCGGAGCTTGCGGTATTTTCTCGGATCTCGCTTTAACCGCTTGCGAGCGTTGCAGGGCCGGACCATGGGCGGCAAGTCTGCTGGTTTCCGCCGTGTTCTGCCGGGCCGCGGTCATTTCTGGCGTGGCTTCTTTGGCCGCGCTGCGCGCCACCTGATAGGTTGTCATATTCAGCTTGGTTTGCGGCTTGGGCTGATCCTCCACGGGACCGGGTTTGATCGCCCAGATCAAAAGCGCCGCGGCGACGGCATGGGAGGCAACAGAGGCAACCGTGCCCGCACCCCAAAGACCCGCGCCGCGCATCATTGGGTTGGATCGTGGGGTTCGGGGGTGACAACCAATGCCACCTCCTGTGCGCCCAAGCCTTCGATCCGTCTGAGCAAAGGCAGGATATGGCGCAGTTCGACGGCACTGTTGGCGTTGATGCGGATCAGGGTTTGCGGGGCGTCGGCCAATGCCCGTGCCAGGCGGCTGTCCATTTGGGAAAGCGTGACCAATGCGCCATCCAGCGCCACGGTGCCGGAGGCAGAGACCGAAACGGTCATCCCGCCCGATGGCATATCCGCGCCGGTCAATGCGGTTGGCGGGATTACATCAAAGGGTGCCGTTGCATCCATGCGGCCGATCAACATGAAGAAAACCAGCAGAAAAAAGACCACATCAATCAGGGCCACGATGGTCTCTGGCGGGGTGCGGGACGGGCGGCGGGACAACCTCATGGGGAGGCATCCAGCCGGACAATTTGCAATTGGGTCACACCGGATAGGGTGGCTATGTCCATCACCGAAACCAGCGCCTGCATACTGGCCGATCCTGACGGCAGGATCAGCACCTGTTGGTCTGCGTTCTGTTGTATCTTGTCCTCAAAAAGCTGTTTCAGATCGGCCAGCGCATAAGCCTGCCCGCGCAGGGTGGGTGTTCCGTCCGCCCCGATCCGCACCATCAAGACCCCGCCGCCACCCACTTGGGCGGGTGGCGCATCGTCAGGGGCATCATCTGCCCGTTGCAGCGCGGGGATCATGTCGAGATTGATATAGGTCGATGTGACCATAAAGAAGATCAACAAGATCAACATCACGTCGATCATCGGCACCATGGAAATCAGCGCCTTGGGCCGTTTGGGCCGGTGCAGTACTGGAGCAGGATCATGGGTCATGCCTGCCGCCTCACTTGGGGTGTTGTTCGTGGACCAACATCAACTGCGCGATGGCCCCTTCGATGCATTGTGCCCCGCGTTCTGCGCGGGCCGACAACAAGGACGCCCCGACCGCCGCGGGAATAGCGACCAGCAATCCGGCGGCTGTGGTCAGAAGTGCCTGCCAGATACCGCCCGCCAAAACAGAGGCATTTGCCGCACCCTGTGCCAGTTCCAATTCCTGAAAGGACTGGATCATGCCCAGAACAGTCCCCAGCAGACCGATCAGCGGCGAAATCATCGCGATCAATTCCAGAAACTGGATCTGTTTGTTCATCTGCGCGAATTCCTCATTGCCGCGGCGGGTGAGCTCCGTCATCAAGAGTGGGCCGGAATAGCCATCTTTCAGCGCTTGCATGGCGTAGCTTAGAACCCGATCTGCGGGTGCCTTTCCTGCGCCGCTTTGTGTGGCGGCGGATGTGGTGTCGCCCTTGGCATATGCCTCAATCGCAGCCGTGCGCAGGTCCGACCCAGAGGTCACCGACCAAAGTTGCAGCGTTTTGACGGCAATCACCGTGAGGGAAAACACCGACAACACGATCAGCACTGCAATGATGGGACCGCCGGTTCCGATGCTCTCAAACAAGCCAAACATCGGTTATTTGACCAACTTTGTTGTGGTCTTGCTGTTCAGTTTTAGAAAGGAGAAACAATCCGCCTCAGGCTCATTCTGGGGTTTGCAGGTCGTGATGTCGTGCAGCAGGATCTCCGAGATGTCTGTGCAGGCAATCTGTGGGATCGCAAAGAGTTTCAGCGTGGTGCGTTCAATCGGCAGGGGGGCGGCGTCGATGGACAAAAGCCGGTCAATCACACCTTGGGAATCAAGAATGGCCAGGCTCATCTCAAAGCCTTCAAAGCTTTTGCCGACCTCGTTGCGAAACAAAAAGAACGCTTGGCATCCGCCGGTTTCACCCGGTTCGAACTTGTTCAATTCCACGGTGAGATCGCCGCTTTCGGCCCATGCGCCGGTCGCCATCAATCCCGTGATCGCACCTGCGGCGATTGTCGAAATTCGTTTCACATCTTTCCCCCAAAAATAGTGACCGCGCCGCCGTGAACTGATCGACTGTTGCGCAATGTCAGGCGTGCCCGGCATTGTGTTTCTGTCCTGATCGGGCCGATATTTCGCTTTGGCTGCGCGGTAATTCGCCCAAGAATTGGGCCGCTTACACAATGGGGCAAAGTGAACGACAAGTTTGCATTTTGGTCAAGGCCGGTTCAAGAATGAGGTCCACGCGCATCCGCGATCGCACCAATTAGGGGTGCGGTGATGCGACCTGAGTTTAATTTACAGTCTTTGAAAGGACCAATGTGATGCACGAGCAAAGCGGCGGCCCTGACAGCTATTTCAAGCAACTTGGCGGGTTTGACGGGCGCCTGAAAGGGATCATTCAAAAGCTCGAGGCAGAGCTTGCGAAACCATCCCGCCGGAACGCACGGCAAGTGGATTTCCTGTGTACAGAGATTGACCGTCTGACCCGCGAGTACCTGCTTTTTTTGACGGCAATGAACACCGCGCGGATTGCACAAGAGGCCGCGGCAAGCACCCCAGACGAGGCGATGGACATCAAACGCGCTTGGGGCGTTGTGGGTGCCCGAACCAATCTGTTTCGTCTCGAGATCAACAGATGGGCCACCATCCGGGGGCTGGTTCAGGAACAGCGCCAGACCAGACGACTGCCGCTTTATCCGCCACAGGCCAAGCTGGCGAAAACGACTTATACACAGATGGGCGCGAGCGATGATGTGTTCCATTGGTTGCATGCGATGTTGAACCCGTCAGAGCAAAGCGATGCCGCCCGCGATCACGCGTGTTTCCCAGATATTGCGCTGTCCAACAGTGAGTTTCACGAGCATTTGCATGCCGCTTATCGGGTGATCCTTGCGCAACGCCGGAATGAACCTGTGCGGTTCTTGGATGTCGGCTGTGGTGGTGGGCTCAAGGTCCTGACCGCCTTTCGCTATTTCCCGGAAACCCACGGGTTTGATTTTGATCCCGCCTATGTGGACGCCGCCAATCATCTGCTTTCCAAGGATGATGGTCTCAATTGCCAGGTGTTTGAACAAGACGCGCTGACCTTTGAGGGGTACGGGAACTACGATGTTATCTATTTCTACCGCCCAATCAGCGAAGAAACCTTGCTGATCGAGATGGAGCAAGCGATTGCCACACAGGCGCGTCCCGGCACGGTATTGGTTGCACCATACGTCAGTTTTCCGGCCCGCCATGAGGCGCTGGGATGCGGCCATATTGGCGGTGCTGTCTATGTCGCGGGGATGTCACAAAAGCAGGCCAACAGCCTTCGGATCAAGGCAGAGAAAATGGGCCCCTATATCGTGAAACCGGATGATGCGCTGCTGTCTTCGGTTTGGGACCCGCTGTTGGTGGTGTCACGTGCCAACGGCTTTGATATTCCAGACCGCTACAAGAAACCGCGATACTAGGGTCCTGACCCTAAGGGACGATGCAAACTGAGGTCCCCGCGATAGGTGCGGGGTTTGGCGAAGCCTGCGATGCGGGCCAACTGTGCCGTATCAACGGGGAATTTCCGACAGGCCTCTTTGCTAAATCCCGCTCAACCAATTCTAGACCTAGCTTTTCTCGCAGGAGTTGGTACCATAATTTCTTTACGGTCTGCTTTGTTCCTCGTTCTTTTGGTGTCCTCAGTAATTAAGGTTTTGTGCTTTGTCTGACTTGATGAAGACCCATGGCGATGAAACGCCAAGCGGTGAAAATTTGGAGTATGATCCGGCCTTCACAGCGATGGAGCTTGAAGCGCAGCCGGAAGAAGAGCGCCAGGCGGGCAGCGAAATTGTTGCGGGCAGTGATCCGGACTACAAAGCGCTGGCGCAAAAGGCGCGGGAAGTGCTGGACCGCAGCCACGAGATCCGCGCGGCGATCTATCTGGCCGACAGTGAGCTACGGATTAACGGGCTGGAAGGGTTTGCCGAGGTCACAAGATTTATCCGTTTCTGCCTTGAGGAGCATTGGGACACCTGCCATCCGGAACTGGATGCGGATGATGACAATGATCCAACCATGCGGATCAATGCGGTCACCAACCTCGCGGGCCGGGGGACTGTGCTGCGGTCTTTGCGTCGCTGGGCACCTTTGACCAACAGCCGGGCGTTTGGGCAGGTCACATTGCGCGACATTGAGGTGTCGAACGGCGATACCCCGCCAGCGGATGATGAGACACCGATGCCGATGTCGGATGTGCAGGCGGCCTTTAAGGATACGCCATCAGAACAACTGATGGCCTACTATGAAGCTGCAAGATCAGCCTTTGAAGATGTGAACGCCATTGATGCGGTGTTCCTTGAGAAAACACCTGGCTTTGGTCCATCACTTGACCCGCTGCAAAAGATGTTGGGCGATATTGTCGGCATTCTGGCCAAAGAAACCGGCGCAGATACACCCGCCACCGAGGGCAGCGATGCCGAAACCGATGCGGGAACCGGCCAAGCGCCCCAAAGTGGCGGGACAGGCGGCGCGGCGGTCAGCGCGCCGGGGCAGATTGCATCACCCGCCGATGTGGCCAGCGCCCTTGACAGCATCATTGCGTATTACAAGCGAAACGAACCCTCTAGCCCATTGCCTATTCTGCTCGCACGGGCGCGGCGGTTGATCGGGGCGGATTTCCTGACAATCGTCAATGATATCGCGCCCTTGGGCCTAGAGAATGTCAACCTCGTGGGAGGCATAGAAGAAGACTACAGCGAATAAGCCGCCTCTGATTTCCGGGGCGGGACAGCCAATTAAAAACATCAAAAATGGGGGAGACGACAATGTCCAGCTCACAGAAATTCATCGCCAGAAACCGCGCCCCGAGGGTGCAAATCGAATATGACGTTGAACTCTACGGTGCCGAGAAAAAAGTTCAGCTGCCATTTGTTATGGGGGTCATGTCTGATCTCGCGGGCAAGTCCGAAGTGGAACAGCCAGGCGTTGCGGATCGCAAGTTCCTGGAAATTGATGTCGATAACTTCGATGACCGGATGAAAGCGATGAAACCGCGCGTGGCGTTTTCCGTACCAAACACGCTGACCGGCGAAGGCAATCTGTCGGTCGATGTCAGCTTTGAAAGCATGGACGATTTTTCGCCCGGTGCCATTGCCCGCAAGGTTGAGCCGCTGCGCAAGTTGATGGAGGCGCGCAACGAGTTGTCGAATCTGATGACCTACATGGACGGCAAACCCGGTGCGGAAGAGCTGATTTCAAAAGCGATGAACGATCCTGCATTGCTCAAGTCGTTGGCGGCGCAAGCTGCTCCGGCTGACGATCAGGGTGACGCGAAAGACGAGGAGTAAACCATGGCCGAAGAAGCAACAGAAGTCGAAGGCGGCGCAGGCGCGGTTCAGACGGAAGAGTCTGATTTTTCCAGCCTGCTGCAGAAAGAGTTTCGCCCGCGCACGGAGACGGCCAAAACTGCCGTTGAAACTGCTGTCACCACATTGGCCCAGCAAGCCCTTGAGAACGCATCCCTTATTTCAGAGGATGTTCTGCTATCGCTCGAAGCGATGGTGGCGGAAATTGATCGTAAGCTGTCAGAACAGATCAACCAGATCATCCACCATGAAGAATACCAAGAGCTGGAAAGCGCGTGGCGGGGTTTGCATTTCTTGGTGAACAACACCGAAACCGATGAGATGCTGAAGATCCGGGTGTTCAATATCTCAAAGAAAGAACTGCACAAGACAGTGCGCAAGTTCAAAGGCACGGCTTGGGATCAATCGCCGATCTTCAAAAAACTTTACGGCGAAGAATACGACCAAATCGGCGGCGAACCTTATGGCTGTCTGGTCGGGGACTATTACTTTGACCACACGCCGCCGGATGTGGAACTGCTTGGTGAAATGGCCAAGATCAGTGCCGCTGGCCACGCGCCATTCCTTGCTGCGGCAGCCCCATCCTTGATGCAGTTTGAAAACTGGGGTGAGCTGTCCAACCCGCGCGATCTGACCAAGATTTTCCAGACGCCGGAATACGCTGGTTGGCGCAGTCTGCGCGACAGCGAGGACAGCAAATATCTGGGTCTGGCGATGCCAAAGTTCTTGGGCCGTCAGCCTTATGGGGCCAAGTCGAACCCGGTGGAAGAATTCGCCTTTGAAGAGGAAACCGGCGACGGCGATTCATCCAAGTTTGCATGGGTCAACGCGGCCTATGGGATGGCGATGAACATCAACCGATCCTTCAAGGAATATGGGTGGTGCAGCCGTATCCGCGGAGTTGAGTCGGGCGGCACAATCGAAGGTCTGCCAACCCATACCTTCCCGACAGATGACGGCGGCGTGGACATGAAATGCCCAACCGAAGTGACCATCGGTGACCGCCGCGAGGCAGAATTGGCCAAGGCGGGTCTGATGCCGCTTTTGCACCGTAAAAATACGGATGTGGCATCATTTATCGGGGCGCAATCGCTGCATAAACCGGCCGTATATGACGATCCGGATGCAACAGCGAATGCCAACCTTGCGGCACGTTTGCCCTATCTTTTCGCGACCTGCCGTTTTGCGCATTATCTAAAATGCATGGTTCGTGATAAGGTGGGTTCATTCAAAGAACGGGCTGAAATGGAGCGGTGGCTGAACGACTGGATTATGCAATACGTCGACGGCAACCCGGGCACATCGAGCGAAGACACCAAGGCGCGCAAGCCTCTTGCGGCGGCCGAGGTTGTTGTCGAGGCGGACGAGGAAAATCCGGGCTACTACCGCTCGCAATTCTATCTGCGCCCGCATTACCAATTGGAAGGCCTGTCCGTTTCACTGCGGCTTGTGTCGAAGTTGCCTTCTGAAAAACAGTAAGAAAATTGAGGTCGCTCCGGTTGTCGGTGCGACCCGCCAATTTTTTAAACGCGGAAGATCCGCTCTATCCATGAAAGGACGTTCGTAATGGCCGTCGACATGTTTCTCGATATCACGGGTGAAATTGAAGGTGAATCGCAGGATGCGAAACACAAGAACGAAATTGATGTTCTGGCTTGGTCATGGGGCATGAGCCAGTCCGGCAGCTTCCACGTTGGTGGTGGCGGCGGTTCCGGCAAGGCAAACTTCCAAGACATCTCGATCACAAAATGGGTGGATAAGGCATCCGCCATTCTGATGGTGTATTGCGCCAATGGTGATCACTTCGCTGAAGCCAAGCTGACGGTTCGCAAGGCCGGCAAAAAGCCGCTGGAATATATCATCATCTCCATGAAAGACGTTCTGATCACATCTGTGTCCACAGGTGGTTCGGGCGGAGAAGACAAGCTGACGGAAAATGTCACGCTGAACTTCCGGTCCTGCAAGGTTGAATATGTACCACAGAAGAAAGACGGCAGCGGCGATGCTGCGAAGACTTTCGAATGGAACATGGCCGAGAACGAACCAAAGTTCGGCTAAAGGGTGCGCCGCGACCTGGTCGCGGCGACCTTCCTTGCACATTTCTGACGGAGCGCACTTGTGGAAAATACTGCACAAGATCTTTTGAAATCCGGGGATTTGGCCGGCGCATTGGCTGCTTTGCAGAACGATGTCCGGTCGCGGCCCGAAGATGCCAAATTGCGCATTTTTCTGTTTCAATTGCTTTGTGTGCAGGGGAACTGGGAACGCGCCATTGCGCAGCTTAAACTATGTGCGCAACTGGACGCTTCGGCCTTGCCGATGGCCCAAACCTACCGCGAGGCGATTATCTGTGAGGTATTTCGCGAGAAGGTATTCAAGGGCGAGAAAGATGCGCTGATTTTTGGGGAACCTCAGGATTGGCTGGCTTTGCTGGCACAGGCGCTTCGGGCGCTTGCAAAGGGTGATACCGCCCAAGCGGCACAGCTGCGCGAAGAGGCCTTTGACAAGGCACCTGCCGCCTCAGGCGAAATCGATGGGCAGGATTTTGAATGGATCGCGGACGCCGATATGCGGCTGGGTCCGGTATTGGAAATTGTCATTAACGGCAAGTACTTCTGGATGCCCTTTAATGTCCTTTCCAGTCTCCGGATCGAGGCGCCGGAGGATTTGCGTGATACCGTTTGGACGGCAGCCAATCTGACTTTGAACAACGGCGGCGAATTGGTCGGGCTCATTCCGACCCGCTATGCCGGAACTGTGGCGACGGGCGAGGATGCGATGCTGTTGTCGCGAACCACGCAATGGGATGATCTGGGCGAAGGGTTGTTTGCCGGTCTGGGTCAGAGGCTTTTGGTGACTGATGCGGCGGAAATTCCGTTGATGGACGCGCGTAACATCCAGTTTGCTGCGCCGTCCGGTTCGGCGGCACCGGATGGGGACGAGGGGGATGGCTGATCGGACCCTTACAGAGCGCCTTCAACCGTCGATCCTGGATCGGCTCACCGACGAAGCACCGCACAAAAAGACCGAAACAGCATCGGAGCGGATGATCGATATCCGGCGTCTGCGCGAGATCATTCAGCGTGATCTGTCTTGGCTGCTGAACACCGGTAACATTGACAGCGAGATCGACGCCGATCTCTATCCCAATGTCTCGCAATCGGTCCTGAACTATGGTGTGCCGGACGCGACGGGCGATTACGCAAACCTGCGCCGTGCGGCCAATGTGCGCGATGCCATTCAAAAGGCTGTCGAACTTTTTGAGCCGCGTCTGATTGATGGATCTCTTAACGTGATCAGCCGGACCAAGGATGCCAAGCGCGAGCCGGTGATCACCTTTGATATCGTCGGCGATATGTGGGCCCAGCCCCTGCCGACCGAATTGTATCTGCGCAGCCAGTTTGACACCACAACCGGTCAGGTCACGCTAGAGCAGGGGGCATGACCCACGATGGATAGCCGCCTGCTAAGACATTACGAGACCGAGCTTGCCTTCCTGCGGGAGATGGGCGCGGAATTTGCAGATGCCTATCCCAAGATCGCTTCGCGCCTGGGCATGGACGGTCTCGAAATCCTAGATCCCTATGTTGAGCGATTGCTGGAAGGTACGGCGTTTCTGACGGCGCGTGTCCAGTTAGAGCTGGAGATGCAATATCCGGCCTTCACCAGCCATTTGCTTGACGTGGTGTTCCCACATTTTCTGGCGCCGACACCCTCGATGATGGTGGCAGAGTTGCTTCCCGATCTGACCAATGCCGACCTCGCGCAAGGCTATGAGCTGCCCCGCGACACCACGTTGCGGTCCAAGACGGTCAGCGGTGCTCAAAAAGCCTGCCAGTTCCGCACCGCCCATGACTTGGATTTGTGGCCCATCACTGTGACAGAGGCGGAATATATCGACGGGCGCGGTGCGCTGGTTGCCGCGGGCGTTGCGCAAGACCCCGACGCCCGCGCCGCTGTCCGATTGAGGCTGACCCGGCATGGCGGATTGCCGATCAAGGAATTGCCGCTGGATCGGCTGACGTTCTTTCTGGGTGGACAGCTCAGCACCGGTTGGTCCTTGTTCGAAATGCTCTGCGCCAGCCCCGCAACTGTGGTGGCCAAATCGCCGAACCGGCGGGACGGCTGGACCCAAAGGTTGCAAAACCCGATCCGCCCACGCGGCCTGGACCGGGATGAGGCATTGTTGCCCACGCCGCGCCCGTCCTTTGATGGCTACAGGTTGTTGCAGGAACATTTTGCGATGCCGGAACGCAATCTGTTTGTTGAGGTGTCGGGCCTGCAATCGGTGATCACGCGCTGCGATGAAGACAGTCTCGATCTTTATTTCCTGATGCGGGACAGCAAGCCGGAGATTGCGCCGAACATCACGCCGGATGCGCTGAAGCTGCATTGTGTGCCTGCGATCAATCTTTTCCCGAAACGATGTGACCGTGTGCCCGTGTCCGAGCGGTTTACAGAATATCACCTCGTCGCGGACCGAACCGCGCCCAAGGATTTCGAGGTTTTTTCAATTTCCAAGGTCACGGGTATCAGCAAAGAAGGCAAAGGCGATCTGCCGCTGAAGGCGTTTTATTCCGCCGATGAGATGACCGCAGCGGCGGGCGGGGGCGGGGCGTATTACACCCACAAGCGCCATTTGCGCCAGCGCAGCGCGGCGGAAACCCTCAAGGGGATGCGCACCAATTACCTTGGGTCCGAGAGCTATCTGTCGATTGTGGACGCCCATGAAGCGCCCTATCCGGCCCATCTTGGCCAATTGGCAGTTGAGGCGATGGTGACCAACCGCGATCTGCCAATGCTGCTGCCCAATGGGGTTGATAACGTGTTTCACTTGCCCGAAGGCGGGCCAGTTACGACAATTCGAACGCCTGTCGGCCCAACCAAGCCCAAGCCCTGCATTGCCCAGGGGGATGCCGCCTGGCGGGCGGTGAGCCATCTGAGCCTGAATTACCTGTCAATCTCGGATGACACCGGGGCCGACGGCGGCGGCGCGGCGGCGCTTCGCGAGCTCATTGGACTTTACGCGCCCATCGGCGACCGCGCGATGGAGCAGCAACTTGAAGGGATCGTCGCAGTCAATACACGCCCGATTGTCCGGCGCATCCATGAGGGCACCTTGTCCACCGCAGTGCGCGGCCTGGAAATCACGCTGGAACTGGACGAAACCCTGTTCGAGGGCAGTTCGGTGCTGTCCCTCGCGGCGGTGTTGGAGCGGTTCTTTCAAAAATATGCGACCATCAACAGTTTTACCGAGATGGTCCTGAAAACCCAACAAAGAGGAGAGATCACAAGATGGTCACCAAGGAAGGGGACACATCGCGCGATCTGACCCACCTTGAACGTCTGATCCGTGATCCCGAAGCCCATCATATTTTCCACGCCATGCGCCTTCTTGATGCACAGGGGCAGGGCGGCCCGCGGTTCGGCCAGTCCCGGCGTCCGCGGCAGGATGGTGTGCGTTTTGGTCAGGAACCCTATCTTGGGTTTCCACCCTCAACGATCCAGGGCTTTGACAAACCTACCAAAGCGAGACCGTCAAAACTGCGAAACTTCTTTTTCGGTTTTTTTGGGCCACATGGCCCTTTGCCGTTGCACCTGACGGAATATGCCCGCAGCCGGAAGTTGAACTACAACGATCCTACCTTTGTGGCCTTTGCCGATATGCTAACGCACCGGTTGATGACCCTGCTGTATCGCGCTTGGGTGCAGGGCCAGCCGACAGCCGCCTTTGATCGCGGCGAAAACAGCGAAACCGAAAACAAGATCGCGGCGCTGGGTGGGTATCACGGCAAGAACCTGCGGAACCGGGACGCGATGCCTGAAATGGCGAAACGCCATTATGTCGGGTTGCTGGCCAATGGACCGCGCAATGCCGATGGGCTGGTCGCGATCCTCAACGGCTTCTTTGACGCGCCCGTGACATTGGAAGAATTTGTTGGCGAATGGCTGACGCTTGAGCCGTCCGATCATTGGATCCTTGGCGGGCCTGCAACACTGGGGCAGACCGCCTGTATCGGGGCGCGGGTTTGGTCGCAGTCGTCGAAGTTCCGTCTGCGGATTGGACCCCTGTCGATGGAGGATTATCAAAACCTGTTGCCCGGCTCCCCCGCGTTGGAACGGCTGCGGGCGATTGTGCGCAATTATATCGGAGATCAACTCGATTGGGATGTGAACCTTGTCCTGCACGGCAAAGATGTCCCGCAAGCGCAGTTGGGGGCCACGACCCAATTGGGGCTAACCAGCTGGATCGGTTCGGATCCGCATCCCGAGGAAGTTGCCGATTTGTATCTAGAACCCTTGGTCGCCCGGCCCGCTCATGAGGTGCAGGCGGCCTGAATTGAAACCTTAACCGCGCCACAGCGGAGGAGATTGCGATGACCGAAATCAGCCGTGTTGCCCTTTTTGGCAAGCTGAACAAGATTGGATATCAATCCATCGAAGGCGCGACCGTGTTTTGCAAGATGCGCGGCAACCCTTACGTTGAACTCATTCATTGGTTGGCGCAATTGGTGCAGGTCGACAATTGCGATCTGGCAAAGGTGATGCAGCATTACGATCTGGACCCGGCCAAACTTTCGGCGGATATGACCCGCGCGTTGGATGCTCTTCCGCGCGGTGCCAGTTCAATTTCAGATCTTTCGGCGCATTTGCAAAGTGCGATGGAACGGGCCTGGGTTTATGGATCGCTGCTCTACAACTCCAATCAGGTTCGCACCGGGCATTTGATTCTGGGGCTGCTCAAGACGCCGGATCTGCGGCCAATTCTGATGAATATCTCGGGCGAATTTGCCAAGATCAAGGTGGATGACTTTTCCGACAACTTCGACGCCATCGTGGACGGCTCGATCGAAGACGCATTGCGGGCGCAGGACGGCTCGCAAACCGGCGGCGGCGCAGTGCCGGGCGAGGCCTCCGGCGCTATGGCCCCCGGCGCGATGGGCAAGGAAGAGGCGTTGCAGCAGTTCTGCACCGATCTGACGGAACAGGCCCGCAACGGCGAGATTGATCCGATTGTTGGCCGTGATGAAGAAATCCGCCAGATCGTTGATGTGCTGATGCGCAGACGCCAGAACAATCCGATCCTGACCGGTGAGGCCGGCGTGGGCAAGACGGCGGTCGTTGAGGGCTTTGCACTGCGCATCGCGCGCGGCGACGTGCCGCCAGCATTGCGTGAGGCACGGTTGCTGACGCTCGATGTGGGGCTGCTGCAGGCTGGCGCCTCGATGAAGGGCGAATTCGAAAACCGTTTGCGTCAGGTCATTGACGAGGTTCAGGCCTCAACCGTGCCGATCATCATGTTTGTGGATGAAACCCACACCCTCGTGGGCGCGGGCGGCGCGGCGGGCACCGGGGATGCGGCGAATCTGCTCAAGCCCGCGCTGGCGCGGGGCACATTGCGCACCATTGGTGCGACCACCTGGGCCGAGTACAAAAAACATATCGAAAAAGATCCGGCCCTCACGCGCCGTTTCCAGGTGGTTCAGGTCGAAGAGCCGGATATCCCCAAGGCCATCATGATGATGCGCGGGATTGCCACGATGTTGGAAAGCCACCATCAGGTGCAAGTGCTGGACGAAGGCATCGAAGCGGCGGTGTCGCTGTCGGCGCGGTATATTCCTGCCCGCCAGCTGCCCGACAAATCGGTCAGCGTTCTGGACACGGCCTGCGCCCGTGTGGCCGTGAGCCAACATGCCGTACCTGCCGAGGTGGACGATAGCCGCAAGCGAATTGATGCTTTGACCACGGAACTAGAGATCATAGGCCGCGATGAGACCGCAGGCATGGATGTGGCCGGCCGGCGCGAGGCGATCACAGCCCTCAAAGCCGAGGAAGAGGCGCGTCTTGCCACGCTTGATGAACGCTGGGAGGCCGAGAAAGCTGTGGTCAGCGGCATTCTGGAGCTGCGCAGCAAATTGCGCGAAGGCGGCGCGCCGGTGGATACACCTGATGCCGACAGCGAAGACGCGGTTAAGCAAAGCCCGATGACAGCGGAGGAGCGCACCGATCTGTTGACGCAGCTCAAGGCCAAAAACGCCGAGCTTGAAGAACTGCAGGGCCAGACGCCACTGATCCTGCCCATCGTCGATGCCCATGCCGTGGCCAGCGTTGTGGGCGATTGGACAGGCATCCCCGTGGGACGCATGGTCAGCGATGAACTGGCAACTGTGCTGAACCTCGAAGAGCATCTGTCCAAAAGGGTGATCGGACAGGATCACGCGATGGAAATGATCGCCAAGCGTATCAAGACCAGCCGCGCCGAACTGGACAACCCGAACAAGCCCATCGGTGTCTTCTTGCTGGCAGGGACCAGCGGCGTCGGCAAAACCGAAACCGCGCTTGCCCTTGCCGAGGTGCTGTATGGCGGCGAACAGAACGTCATCACCATCAACATGTCCGAATATCAAGAATCCCATACCGTCAGCAGCCTGAAAGGTGCGCCTCCGGGTTATGTGGGTTACGGGGAGGGGGGCGTCTTGACCGAAGCGGTGCGGCGCAAACCCTATTCGGTTGTTCTTCTCGATGAGGTCGAAAAAGCGCATCCAGATGTGCATGAGCTGTTCTTTCAGGTCTTCGACAAAGGTGTGATGGAAGACGGCGAGGGACGGTCGATTGATTTCAGGAACACGCTGATCCTGCTGACGTCGAATGCGGGGTCCGATTTGATTATGGACATGTGCGCCGATCCTGACCTGATGCCGGAACCTGAAGGCATCGCAAAAGCACTGCGCGATCCATTGCTCAAGATTTTCCCGGCGGCGTTGCTGGGGCGGCTTGTCACGATACCCTATTATCCGTTGTCGCCTGATATGATTGGCAAGATCACAAGGCTGCAACTGGGCCGGATCGAGAAGCGGGTTTCAGAGGCACATGGGGTGCCGTTCACCTATACGGACGCCGTTGTTGATACGATCGTGTCACGTTGTCAGGAGCTGGAATCTGGCGGACGGATGATTGATGCCATCGTGACCAATTCGATGCTGCCGGACATCTCGTCTGAGTTTTTGCGCCGGATGATGGTCGGCGAGACAGTCAGCAAAGTGGCGATTGATGTAACAGATGGAGAGTTCAGCTACGGTTTTGACTGAGACTGCGGGCCGGGGTCAAAAGACTGCGGTCCGAGAGTTGGTCAGTGAACGCCGGTTGGGCTAGGCTCATCAGAGTCAGAGAGGGCAGAACATGCTAAAGAATCTTGATCCTGCCGGTTTTCCGCTACGGCTTGAAGGGGATGTCAAAGACAAAAAACTGCTGCCGCTGGTTGCGCAGGTGCGCGAAGGCGTCAGCACCATTTCCAGCGTCACAGTCGAGTTCTTCTGCGAGAACGCCAAACTGGCCCTGACAGATATTGTTGGCAAATCCATGCACCTTGTTGCGGCTGACGACAAAGACGCGCAAAAACGCTGGTTTCGCGGCACCTGCATCTCGGCCGAGTTTGTGGGAAAGGTGGAGGTCGGGGCACATTACCGCGCCGAGATCCGTCCATGGCTGTGGTTCCTGACGCGCCGGACCGATGTGCGAATCTACCAGAAAAAGACCGTTGTCGAAATCATTACGGAAGTGATTCAGGAGTACGGCTTTTCCGGTCACATCCAGAAAAAACTGAACGCCAGCTACCAACCGCGTGAATATTGCACACAATACCGCGAGACCGACTTTGATTTCATCAGCCGCCTGATGGAGGAAGAGGGGATCTATTATTTCTTCCGGCACGAAGGGGACACCGAAAAGCTGGTTCTCGCAGATGCGCCCAGTGCGCATGAACCCATCGCCAAGCCGTCGAAGCTGTTGTTCATGCCGCAGACCATTAAATCCACAATCGAAGTGACCGATCCGGTGGTTTTCGAATGGAACAACGCCGAACAGGTTCGCAGCGGCAAGGTGACGCTGGAGGACTATGATTTCGAGAACACCACCGCCGATTTGACGACCGAAAGCACGAAATCGGGCGTTGCCTACATCGATCAGGAACACGAACGCTATGACTACCCCGGCCACTATCGCAAGGCGCCTTTGGGCGAGGAGTTTGCCAAGGTCCGCATGGAAAGCGAAGGTGTGCAGCACAAGACGGTTGTGGGGCTGTCGGACGCGGTGATGATGGGGGTCGGTCAGACATTTACCTTGGATAAATCGCCCCGCCCGGATGATCCGACGGATGTGATGGTGCTGGAATGCGAACACCAGTTTTTGCAGGTTCAGGCGCTGGGCGATGCGGTGCTGGGCAATCTGTTCAAGACGCTGGGGGTTGATGACCCCCAGGCCGACCAAAACGACGCGCATTTGGTGCGCTTCAAGGCGATTGCCAGCGATGCGCAGTATCGCAGCCCTCAAATCACCCCATGGCCAAATATCGGCGGCATCCATACCGCAGTTGTCACCGGCCCCGCTGGAGAGGAAATCTGGACTGATAAATTTGGCCGGATCAAGATCCAGTTTCACTGGGACCGGGACGGCGAGAACGATGACAAGTCTTCCTGCTGGGTGCGCACGATGATGCCTTGGACCGGCAAACGTTGGGGCGCGATTGCGATCCCGCGCATCGGCCAAGAGGTGGTGATCCAGTTCGAAGAGGGCGATCCGGATCGCCCGCTGTGTATAGGCATGCTGTACAATGACAAAACCATGCCGCCCTACAGCTTGCCGGACAACAAGACCCAATCAGGCGTGAAGACCAACAGCTCTCTCAAGGGGGGCGGGTTCAACGAACTGATGTTTGAGGACAAGAAAGACGATGAACTGGTCCGGTTCCAGTCGGAAAAAGACTATGAGCAGATCGTCAAGAACAATGCATCGGTCAAGATCGGCCTTGAGAAAAAGGACGACGGCAATCTCGATGTTGTGGTGCACAACGATGTGAACGAGACCATCAACGAAGGCAATTATACTGAAAAGGTCAAAAAGGGCGATCACAAGACCACGCTGGACAAGGGCGATCATGAAACTTTGCTCAAGATGGGCGACATGAAGGTCGATGTTAAATCGGGCAAGATTGTCGTCACGGCGATGAAATCCATCGAGTTCAAGGTGGGCGGTTCCTCGATCAAGATGGATCCCAAATCGATCACAGTGAAAAGTCCGACCGTCACCGTGCAGGCCGATATCAAGGCCGATGTGACCAGCCCGCTGACAACGGTCAAAGCCGATACGATGCTCACGCTTAAGGGCGGTGTGGTCTTTATCAACTAGGATGCAGTGCATTGGATAAACGTTTCGAAAACCTGACAAAATTGCCATCGGAGCCTGCGGCAAAGATGTTGGCAGAACAAAACGCAAAGCTGGGAACCCAGTTGTCCGCGCCCGCCAGTGCGCCGATTGGCGTGGTGCTCGAAGAGTTGGACGCCAAGGATGCGCCGATAGATATTCTGCGTCTGATGTCTGTTGTTTTGCCTGCGCGTGAACGGGTCTGGTGGGCCTGTCTTGCGGCGCGAGATATTGTCGGGGCGGGCGCGGCAAATGCCACACCGTCGCTGGCCGCCGCCGAGGCATGGGTTTTTCAACCCACCGATGAAAACCGCGAGGCGGCGATTGCAAGTCTGGACTATGCGCCGGTGCAGGATGACACTGTCAATTGCGCCCTGAGCGTGATGTATGCGGACGGGACATTGGGGCCGGGCGAAATGGCGCAATATCCCGGTCCGGCGGGTGGATCATCCGTGGCGGCCTTTGCTATGAATATTGAGGCGCTTGGCAAGAAGATGGATCAGTTCGACAGCTATACACAGCTCTTGGTGGACCGTGCGTTGGACATTGCCAAAGGCGGGAACGGTGTCTTTGACGCCTCAGAAACGAAACAAGAAGGATAAGATCATGGGTATGCCACAAGCCAGAATGACCGATCTGCACGCCTGTGCCTTGCCGACCACGCCGCCACCACCGGTTTTGCCCGTGCCGATCCCGATTGCGCCGCCCTGCCTGCCAACCGTGATGATTGGCAAGCTGCCTGCGGCGCGGGTCACCGACATGACAATGGCCGTGCCGCCACATCCGATCGTCAAAGGGTCCGGCACGGTGTTGATCGGCAAATTGTTGGCCGCGCGGATCGGTGACAACTGCGCCTGTGGCGGTCCAATTGCACTGGGCGAATTTACCGTGCTGGTGGGGGGCTGATTTTCCACGATGACGGTAACGCTTAAATTTCAATCCTCGGGAATGGTGCCCGGCAGTGGCCAACCTGTCACGATGCGTGGCGGCAGCCTGACCGTCGGGCGCGGCCCCGCCAATGATCTGGTTTTACCCGATCCGGACAGGATGCTGTCCAAAAACCATTTTGTCCTAGAAGAACATAACGGGCGGTACGTCATTGTAGATTTATCCACCAATGGCACCTTTCTGAACTATTCCAAGGTGCCCTTGGGCCGGACGCCCAAGCCCCTGAACAGCGGCGATGTTTTGTCTGCGGGCGGTTATGAACTGGTGGTTGAGATTGGCGCGGAATTGCCTGATTTGATGGATATTCCCGCCCCCACAGCCTCGGCGTTTCCGGGCAATGCGGATACGTCCTCCGATCCCTTGGCGGTACTGGACGATCCCAGCATCGAAGGCGATTTTCTGGATGACCTTCTGGGTGCAGAGGGCGGTCCAAAAGGGCCGACCCAGATTGACACATCTGATCCCATTGATGAGCTGCTCTTGCCGATGGGTGACGAAGAAGATCCGTTCTTCAAACACCCCGAGGACGGCACCGAAGGCAGTGGTGCATCGCTGGAGATGCACAGCCCCTCGACCAATGACAGTTTCAAACCGGGCGCGGCGTTTGATACCTCGCTGATCCCGGATGATTGGGACAATTTGCTGGAACCTGACAATCCGGCCCCGACGAAAACGCCAGAGACCGTGGTGCCGAAGCCAGAAGTGGCCCAAGCGCCTGTCCCGCCAGCGTCTGCACCCGTTGCACAGCCTGCGCCCGCACCAGTTGCCGCCGCACCTCAATCCGGTGGCGGTGATCAAACGGCGGCTAAACGCTTTATCGAGGCACTGGATTGTGAGGATCTGGCGGTCGCCGATGCGGATCTGGATCAAACCATGGCCCGTCTGGGCCGTGTGATGCGCACAATGATCATTGGCCTGCGCGAAATCCTGATGACGCGGACGTCGATCAAGTCCGAGTTCCGCATTGATCAAACGATGATCAGCGCCGGTGGAAATAACCCGCTAAAGTTCTCCCTGAGCGAAGATCACGCCATTGAGGCCTTGGTCAAACCCAAGTCCAAAGGCTACCTTTCCCCCGAAAGCGCGACCGAAGAGGCGCTGGATGATATCAAAGCCCACGAGGTTGCGATGGTCACGGGCATGCAGGCGGCCATCAAAGGGGTTCTGAGCAAGCTTGACCCACAGGAACTGGCGGGCCAGATTGAAACCTCGGGTGCCTTTGGCAGTATGTTCAAAGGCAAGAAAGCCCGTTACTGGGAAGTATACGAAAAAATGTATTCTCAGATATCCGACCAGGCTGAGAACGATTTCCATGAGTTGTTCAGCCGGGAATTTGCTCGGGCTTACAAAGAGCAGCTCGATAAACTGAAATAGTGCTATTTTGCGCAACAAACGGGAGGCCGGCGATTGTCCTGGGACAACAAAGTGCTTTGGACCGAGGGGCTGTTTTTGCAACCCCATCATTTCCAGCAGGCTGATCGATATACTGAATCGCTGATTGCAGGTATCGCGCGTCGAACGCTGCCCTATTCGTGGGGCTTTTCATCGCTAGAAATCGACGAAGAGGCGCTGAAGGTTGGCAAGTTCAGCCTCAAGAACTGTTCCGGGCTGACGCAGGACGGCACGGTCTTTCGGGTACCGCAAGCCGAGGATCACCCGCCGTCGCTGGAGGTGCCTGAAAACATCAAGGATTGCGTCGTTCTTTTGACAATCCCGCAACGCCGCCAAGGGGCCAGCGAGGTTGATATGACCGATGGAGGCCACTCCGCCAGCCGGTTGTTGCCCTCCGAGATTGAAGTTACCGATGCAGCAGGCGCTGGCAAAAAGCCTGTGACGATTGGTGTGGGCAAGCTGCGCCTGAAATTCGCGCTGGCGGTGGATGACCTGTCGGACATGCTGGCGATTCCCATTGCGCGGATCATTGAGGTGCGTCCCGACAAAGAGGTGTTGCTGGACCGGTCGTTTATTCCCAGTTGCCTGGATGTGCGTGCCGCCCCTGCTTTGGCTGGTTTTATCAGCGAGTTGGAAGGGCTGCTGTCGCACCGGATGCAGGCGCTTGCCGGGCGTTTGTCTGAAAGCGGGCCTGCGCGGGGCACGGCGGATATTTCCGATTTTCTGTTGTTGATGACGGTGAACAGGGCGCTGCCGGTGTTCCGGCATTTTGCGAACATCGAAAACCTGCATCCAGAGGCCGCCTATCGGGCCTGTGTGTCGCTGGCCGGTGAACTGGCCGCTTTTATGAGCGACAACAAAGAAGCGCCGCTGTTTCCGGCCTATCAGCATGACGATCTGCGCGGCACCTTCAACCCGGTGTTCCGCGCTTTGCGGCAATACCTGAGCGCGGTGCTGGAACAAACGGCGGTGTCCATCGCTCTGGAAGAGCGTAAATACGGCATCAGTGTGGGCATCATTGCCGACCGCAAGCTGCTGTCCAACGCCGGTTTTGTTTTGGCGGTCAAAGCCGACGTGCCTGCCGAAGACATTCGCCGGCATTTTGCCGGACAATCCAAGATCGGTCCGGTTGAGGAAATCCGGCAGTTGGTCAACTCGGCACTTCCGGGGATCACCTTGCGGCCCTTGCCGATTGCCCCCCGCCAGGTCGCGTATCATGCGGGCACCGTCTATTTCGAGTTGGATGCAGAAAGCCCCTATTGGGGCAAGATGACCACCTCGGGGGGGATCGCCGTGCATGTGTCGGGGCAATACCCCGGCCTAGAGATGGAACTTTGGGCGATCCGAAACAGCTAGGAGAGGTCTGCCGCGATGTCTGATGACGACCCGTTCGCCGAACCTGGCGATACCGACAAGACGGTGATTAAACCCAACCCCGGCGGGCGTCGGTCTGCGGGGCAATCGCAACCTGCGGCGACAGCGCCCGCAGCTCCAGCGCCCATGCCGCAAGAACATAGCACTGCGCAGGAGGGCGGCCCGGAAGCTTTTGGCGTTCCCAACCCACAAGGCGGCCAGCGCAGCGCGGCGCAGACCCGCAAATCCCACAATGAACCAGAGCTTGTCCTGACGGGCATGAACACGCTGAACGCTTGCGCGGCGCCGCTTTTTGCTTTGGTCAGCCGTATCCAGAACCAGGCACAGCATATGGACGCGGAAAAGCTGCGCCAATCGGTTGTGTCCGAGGTACGGGCCTTTGAAAATCGCGCCTTGCAGGCGGGGATTGCGGCCCAAACGGTGAAGGCCGCGCGCTATGCGCTTTGCGCGACGATAGATGATATCGTGCTGAACACGCCTTGGGGCGGGCAATCCAACTGGGGTCTGCAATCCATGGTCGGCACGTTTCACCGCGAAACAGTCGGCGGCGATCGTTTCTATGATCTTCTGGCGCGGCTGCAAAAGGACGCTGGCAACAATCTGGAATTGTTGGAGTTTCTTTACATGTGCCTCTCGCTTGGCTTTGAGGGGCGCTTGCGGGTCGAACAGGGCGGGCCGGAAAAGCATCAGCGTATCCGGCTTGGGCTGGCGCAATTGATCCGGGCGCAGCGCGGGGATTTCGAAAGAGACCTCTCACCGCAATGGAAGGGTGTCGACAAACCCCATCGCGCTATGTCGGCGTGGAAACCAGTTTGGATCGCGCTTGCTGTCACAGGTATCTTGCTGATCGCCGAATTTGCCGGATTGAGCTATGTTCTGTCCAACCGGACCGAGAACTTGATCGGGCAATTGTCGGTGATTGACGCGGGTCCGGTGGCCGAGCTGGAACGCCGTGCGCCGCCACCACCGCCCATTCCGACCAAAGACATCCAGATCGAAAAGGTCGTGTCCTTTCTGGAGCCAGAGATCAACGAAGGGTTGGTCAAAGTCTTTGGCAAGGGCAACACATTGGTCATACGTATTGCTGGGTCTGGCATGTTCGGGTCTGGTTCTGACCGGCTGGTTGATGCCTTTGAAAAACCGATTGCACGGGTGGCCGAGGCGCTGCGCGACGAGCCGGGCAAGATCATCATTGTGGGGCATTCGGACAATGTTCCCATCCGGTCTTCGCGGTTTCCCTCGAACATGCATCTGTCGCTCGCGCGGGCCAAATCCGTTATGAAGTCCATGGCCGCGACCGTACAGAATACCGACCGCCTCAGCGCCGAAGGCCGCGCGGATGCCGAACCCATTGCCGACAACGGCACACGAGAAGGGCGGGCCACCAACCGCCGCATTGAAGTGATCCTCGTGCAGGAGAAAGACGCATGAAGTTTCTCCGCTTTTTCCAATCCATCCACTTTGTACTGGCGTTCTTTGCCGTCGTGCTGTCGTTGTGCATCTGGTATTTTGGTCCGCTCTTTGGCGGCGATGAAATCAGGCCACTTGGGTCTGTGCTGGTGCGTCTGGTCGTTGTTGCTGGGGTGTTGCTGGTGTTCGGGGGGATCTCGCTTGGGATTTTTCTAAAGCGGCGCAAACAAGAAACAGCAATGGTTGAAGAGATCGCCGAAAGCACCGATGCGGGCGATGACGTTGTTGGCGATGAAATTTCGGAGCTGCGGACCAAGCTGAAAACCGCGATGGCGGATTTGCGCAAGTCCAAGAACGGGCGGACGCATCTGAACGAATTGCCGTGGTACATCATGATTGGCCCGCCCGGCGCGGGCAAGACAACGGCGATCGTCAATTCAGGTATGCAATTTCCGCTGGCCGAAAAAATGGGCAAGGCGGCCATTGGCGGTGTGGGCGGCACGCGCAATTGCGACTGGTGGTTTGCCAATGATGCCGTGCTGATCGATACGGCGGGCCGCTATACAACTCAGGAAAGCGACGCCAAGGCGGACAATGCCGCTTGGCTTGGCTTTTTGCGGTTGCTCAAGAAATTCCGCAAACGCCAGCCGATCAACGGCGCGATCATTGCCATCAGCCTGAGCGATCTGGCTTTGCAGGATGAGATCACCCAGAAGGGCCATGCCAATGCGGTGCGCAAGCGTTTGGTTGAACTGCGCGAGACTCTCGCGGCGCGGTTCCCTGTTTATGTGCTGTTCACCAAGGCGGACCTGATCGCGGGTTTCATGGAATTCCATGACAGCTTGGGCAAGGAAGACCGCGAACAAGTCTGGGGCTTCACCTTTGAGCTGGATACAGCCAAGGGCGATGCCTCCCCCGTGGCTGGTTTTGATGAACAGTTTGCGGCGCTGTTGGAGCGGCTCAATTCGCAATCCCTTGAAAAAATGCAAGCCGAGACTGACCCGCAGCGCCGGTCGCTGATTGCAGGGTTTCCAAGTCAGGTTGCATCTATGCGCGGCGTCGCCCGCACCTTTTTGAACGAAGTCTTTCAGGAAAATCGTTATCAGCAGCGGCAAATGCTGCGCGGGGCCTATTTCACCTCCGGCACACAGGAAGGCACGCCCATCGACCGTCTGATGCTCAGCATGGCGCGGACCTTCGGGATTGGCCGGCAGGCCATCGGCAGTGGGCAGGGCGCGGGGCGGTCCTATTTCCTGACCCGCCTGTTTGAACAGGTAATCTTTCCCGAGGCCGGGCTGGTGTCTGCAGATGCCAAGGTTGAACGCCGCTACAAGATCACAAAATGGGCTGCCATTGCCGCGACCGTATTGGTCGCGGTCGGCGTTGGCGCGCTTTTGGTGCGGTCCTTTCAGGGCAACAGTGCGCTGATCGCCGAGGCCAACGAAAATGTTGCGAATTATAGTGTTGTGGCGGCATCACTGCCCAGCAGTCCGATCGGCGATACCGATCTGGTGCCAGTGGTTGAGGCGCTGAATGTGCTGAAGATGCTTCCGGACAACCCTACTGTTGGGGCGCCCAAGCCGGAAACCAAGCTGACCTACGGTTTGTATCAAGGCGAGGTCATCGGATCGCAAGCGGCGCAGACCTATCGGCGGGCCCTGAACCAGCGGTTCTTGCCACGGCTCCTGCTGCGCCTTGAGGAACAGATCAGCGGCAATATGAACAACCCAGATCTGCTTTATGAGGCGTTGAAAATCTATCTGATGCTGGGTCTGCAAGGGCCAATGAACCAGGATCTGGTGCGTGAATGGATGGTGCTGGACTGGTCGCTAGCCTATCCCGGACCGTCCCGTGATGCCTTTCGCGCCGATCTTGAGGCGCATCTTGAGGCACTGTTGACCCAGCCTATGCAGGAGATCGCACTAAACGGGCCATTGGTCGAACAAGTGCAGGGCTTGCTGTCTGAAATGCCTCTGGCACAGCGGGTTTATAACGGCATCATCAACAGCCCTGCCGCCGCCGAACTGCCGAAATGGCGGATCACGGATGTCAGCGGCCCTGCGGTGTCGCGGGTATTTGTGCGGTCCTCCGGCAAGGCGTTGAACGAAGGTATCGAGGGCATCTTTACCCACGCGGGGTTCAACCGGGTATTCTTGGACGAAGCATTGGGGGTGGCCGCGCGTATCCAGCGTGAAAGCTGGGTTCTTGGCCCCCGCGGCGAGGCAGAGCAAACCGAACAGGCGCTGTCCGCGCTCAGCCGCGATGTGCTTGATCTTTACTACAACGACTACATCTCGCGCTACGATGCGATTCTGGGCGATGTGGACATCATCCCGCTTGAATCTCTCAGCCACGCGGTTGAGGTGACAAATGTCCTGTCTGGCCCGACCTCACCAATTGTCAATCTGCTTGAAGCAATAGCGGAAGAAACCAAGCTGGCTTCGGAGACAGGGGCAACCGGTGGATCTGGTGTTGCGGCCGACCTTGGTCAGGCAGCTGACAATGAGGTGCAGCGTTCAGTCAGTTACCGGACACGTATCTTGCTTGAGGCGCTGTCAAAGTCCGCTGCCGCAACGGGCGCACCGCCCCCCAAGGCACCGGGCACCTATGTGGAAGAGCGGTTCGAATGGTTGCACCGCCTGACAGAAGCGCCGGAGCCGGGCCTGCCGTCGCAGCTGGGCGAATTGATGACCCTGCTGACAGAGCTGTATCAAGAGCTGAACAAGATGAGCTTCTCCGGCTCGTCCACGGGCGGTGAGGGCGGCATTGCAATCAAACGGTTCCTTGACGCCGCTGCCCGTGCGGATGGGCCGCTTGAACGTTGGGCGACACAGATCGCGTCCGGGTCGTCAGGCATCACTTCGGACAGCACACGATCAGGGATCAATGCGCGGTGGCAGTCCAGCATTCTGCCTTTCTGCCAACAGGCGCTGACCGACCGTTATCCGTTCAACCAAAGAGCGCGGGCTGACGTGGCGATTGCGGACTTTCAGAAATTGTTCGGGCCAACCGGCCTGATTGACAGTTTCGTCAATGAAAACCTGCTCAAGTATATCGACACCCGCACACGGCCCTGGTCGTGGAAACGTGTAAATGACGTTGATCTGGGGATCAGCCCTGCGGTCCTCAAACAGCTGCAATATGCCGCTGAAATCCGTGAGGCATTCTTTGCTGGCGGGGCCACACCGACGATCCAGTTCCAGATCATGCCGCAGGCGCTTGACCCCAAGGCCAAGTCTGTGGCGCTGGAAATTCACGGCAGTCAGGTAAATTTTTCCCATGGGGACAGGGCGCCAACACCGGTGGCGGTGGAATGGCCGGGCGGTGTTGGGCTGGCGCGGCTGGTGTTTGACCCGCAACCGCGCAACATCGAAAGCGTGCTGCAACGCGACGGCCCCTGGGCGTGGTTCCGTCTGTTGAATGCAGCGACGGTGCGGCGCACAAATGTGTCTGATCGCAAGCGGGTGATCTTTACGGTCGGGGGGCGCATCGCGATCTTCCAGTTGCAGTCCGGATCGGTGATCAACCCTTTTGCTTTGCCTGCCTTGTCGAAATTCAGCTGCCCAAAGACATTCTGATGGGGGCGGCTGGGTTCGGAGCCTATGGCAAAATTCCCAGCATCGGGGATTTTTTCCGTCTGGACCCTCCACCGGGTTTTGTTTCTGTCTGGGACAATTGGTTGCAGCGCTGTTTGGTATCGGGCACCCATACATACGGCGGCCAATGGGACGCGCTTTATATGTCGGTACCGATCTGGCGGTTTTGCCTGTCGCCGGGGCTGGCCGGGGCGGGTAAGATCATCGGTGTTCTGATGCCATCGGTGGATCGGGTCGGGCGGCGGTTTCCGCTCACATTGATGGCGCCGCTGATTTCCGCCGCGCCTGTGTTGTCCGATCATTTCTCCAACGCGGATCTCTTTTCCCGGCTTGAAGATATAGCGCTGGCCTCCCTTGATGATGAAACCGGCCGGGACGGGCTGGAGGCTGCCTTGTCCACGTTAAACGGCCCAGTGGCTGGCGCGGCGGCAAAAGTGTCGCAAGGGGTGAGCCGGATGACAATGCAGCAGTCCGGATCGGAGGCCGATCTACTGGCAGCATTGGCAGGACGGTCAATGCCCGCCCATCTGACCGCGCCCAGCGTTTGGTCTGCGCAAATTGACGGGGATCAACGGATTTTGGTTTGCGAAGGTCTGCCAGAAGGCCCGAACATGCAGGCGCTGTTTGATTTCGACGCAGCGGTCTGGACGGAGGAGGCGACATGAGCGACATCACACAAGTGCGCTATAACGCGCGATCCCATGTCGGGCTCAAACGGGCCGTAAATGAAGATTCGCTTTTGGCCCTGCCAGAGCAGAAGATCTGGGTGGTGTCCGACGGTATGGGCGGCCATGCGGCGGGGGATTACGCCAGCCAATTGATCACCGGATTGATTGCCACAATCGACCCCGACCTGCCTGCCGCCGATACGATGCATGCCCTGCGCGGTGCAATCCAAAGCGCCCATGCGATGATCCTAGCCGAAGCCGAGACCCGGCAGGTTGAGGTGATCGGCGCAACGGTTGCCTGTCTGGTTCTGGCCAATTCCCACTTTGTCGGGATCTGGGCTGGCGACAGCCGCATCTACCGCTTTCGCGATGGGGAAATCCAGATGCTGACGGCAGATCATTCTATCGTTGCAACTTTGGTGCAATCTGGTCAGCTGACCTGGGACGAGGCCGAACAGCATCCGCAATCCAATGCCATCACCCGCGCGGTTGGGGTGGGCGAAGAGCTGGAGCTGGACAAAGTGCGCGGCGAAGTGGAGCCAGGCGACCGGTTCTTGCTATGCTCTGACGGGCTGACCAAATATGCGACCTTTGGGATGCTCGAAAAGGTTCTGGCGCAATCCCCGCTTGAGACGATCACGGACCGGTTGATCCAGATCGCATTGGATGGCGGCGGCGCGGACAACATCACCGTTATTGTCGTGGATGTCGATTAGGCCGGACCAGTATAACGCTAGCGGGTCGAGGTCGTAAGGATCTTGCTGTCGAGCGAATAGATCTCCGTCTGGTTCACCCCTTCTTGGGCCAGCAGTGCCTCTGAGTAACTGAGCGCGGATTCGCTTGTGGGGCGCATTTCATCGAACAAGGGCGCGCTGGAGTGGATCACGATGATCTTGGATTTCCCGACAGTTGAATCGTCCACCCGAAACGCGATCTCGCCGTTTTCGCGGGGGCTGTTCACGGCGTATGCCACGCGAATGGTCTGTGCCCCCTCCGCGCCCTCGCGCAGGTCTGCTACGGCGTTGCTGGCGCGGTTGATATTCGGCAGCAGGTGAAAGACGTTGCCAGACACGTCCAGCACTGAAACCGAAAGGTAGCCTGAATTCACCTCGGGCGGCAGTTGCACATCAATCACCGGGTTTTCACCAACGACAAAGTCGCCGGTCAGGTTTGGGGCGTTGTCATTGTCGCCCTGATAAAAGACCACGTCGATGTCGCTGGTCGGAGCCTTGGGCAGAATGCTTTCCATCAGGCACAATGTTGGGTTCAGCAGATCAACTGAGATGTTCACTGGCCGGTCGCCCGCCACATCGCCAAGCGCGGCACTGAGCGCATCACGGCTTTGCGGGCTGGCCATCGTGCCACCAACCGTGATTGCGCTGCCCAGCCCGTAACCCACCGCAGGTGGGTCGATGAGCGACAGAGGCCCGCAATCGGCCCGCGCCTTGAGGATCGGGGTCAACCGTTCCGCCGGCAGGACAATTTCGTTCAGTCGGAAGGCCGCATCTGTCTGAAGTCCGCCAATGGTGCCTGCATCAAACAGGGTTTGCAGCTGGTCATAATCGGCTTTGTCCGTTGTCTCACCTTCGATCACAACGTCATTGCCGGACACGGAGACGCGCCAGACCTCCAGATCATCTACGGCGTCCAGAATTGTCAGGATATCTGCGCCCCAGCTTTCTGCAATTGCGCCGCTGGCGAGGGTCAGATCGGTGGTGCCGTTGGCCGCGCGAATGCGTTCGCGAATTTCGTCTGCCACCATGTCGGACGGGATAAATCCAACAGCGCGGGGCAGGGCGTCTTTGGCGCGGGCCATGGACAGGCGGTATGGATCCGCGACGGGCAGGGCGGGGCCCGAGGAAAAGACGCCCGACAGGAACAGCCCGATCCCTACGGCCACTGCAACCAGCCCGCCTATCACCGGAATCAGGACGCGGGATTTCTGTGGATCGGCTTTGGATTTGGCGGGGGCGGCTGGCTTGGCTTGGGCAGCGGTTGGTGCCTTTGGTTGTTTCTTTGGCAGGGGCGCGATGATTGTCGCGTCTGATAAATCATCATCTTCTTCCGGGGTGGCATCAGCGGCTGAGCCATCCAAGGCCGCCAGAACCGCCGCCGCGGATTGATAACGGTTGTCCGGCACCGGATCAGTCATCTTATCCAGCAGGGATTTCAGCGGCTCAGGCACACCATCGGTATCAAGGGGCAATGCCTTGTTCTTGACCACCTCCATTGGGTTGTTGCCGATGTCGGGGGATTTGCCCCGGAAATTGGCCAACAAAAGCGCGCCCAAGGAATAGATATCTGTCCGTTCATCGGTGTGGCCGGCCATTTGTTCGGGCGCGGCATAGGCGTATTTGCCAGCGAATTCGTTGCCGACAATAGTTTCCGCGCCGGGGTTGGTGTCTTTGGCGATGCCAAAATCGATGATCACTGCCTGCGCCGGATCGCCGCCGCGCAGGATGATGTTGTCAGGCGACAGATCGCGGTGGCAAATATTATGGGCATGTGCGGCCTGCAGCCCTTCGGCAACCCGGCGGCAGATGACCAACAGGTCCTCGGCAGACATCGGCCCTTCTTTGAGCTTTTTATCAAGGCCCGGGCCATCGACATAGTCAATCAGCAGATAAACATGCCCATCGGGCGTGCGGTTGTTCTCGGCATAGCGCACCACCGCGTCATGCCGGATCTCACGCATCGCCTCTTCGCGGGTGAGCAACAGCAGATAGTCATCGTTATTGGCAAATTCGGTCTTGAGAACCTTTAGCGCAACCAGTCGGCCAGAGATCTCTGACCGGGCGCGATAAACGTCGGACGTGCCGCCCCGGCCCAGAATGGCCTCGACCCGGTAGGTATTGTTGACCAAATCACCAATCTGGAACAGGTCACTGGGAAGGGATTTGGTCATGGTGCTGTCGCTGCCGCAGAGACGGCGAGGCCCATCAACCTAATGCCTGAAATTCAACGCGCCGGTTGTCATCGCTGCGGGGATCGGAGGTGTCAAAAGGTGCACTTTCGCCCAGACCAATCGCTTCGAGGCGGTTTTCATCAACGGCGCATTCGTTCACCAGATGGCGCTTGACCTCTTGAGCGCGCAGCAAGGACAGGTTCTTGTTATAGGACGCAGACCCTGAACTGTCGGTGTGTCCGACGATCTGAAACAATTTGACGTCAACCGCATTCATCACCTGGCACAGCGTGTCGAGCTTCGATTTCTGGTCATCCCGCAACGAGGCACTGTCAAAATCGAACTTGATCTTGATGTTCACCTGGTCTGCCTTGGCAACCTGGGAATAGGTGGTCTGTGCCGGTTTGACCGCCGCAGTTTCCGTTGTTGCACCTGTGTCTGACCCGTCTGCGGGCACCAGAACAAGACCACGGGTCTTTTGTTTTTCGAAAGCCTGAGTGATCTCTTCTGCGGTCATCTCAGAAGAGGTCTGCGCGGCGGCAAAGGTCAATGGCATCGCAGAAATTGCAACTGCAAGCGTTACACCCATACATGTTCTACTGCGAGAAATCATAACGCGCTTCCTTTCAAAGGGATCGGGATAATATGCAAAGTCTATCCTAGGCTGCCCTGTCTCACAACGTTTTTGAGGCGGCTGTTCAACTCTGAGGTGGTTTCCGCTTGGCCGCAAGGCCGAAGCAGGCTTTACTCACGCCATCCTGTTTCGGCAGCATCTTGTGGACCTCAGATCATGCGCTTGCTTCCAGCGATCCTCATCAGCCTCGCGATTGTCATCGCGCCGGTCATTTGGCTGCTGTTGCCTGCAGTGCTGGTCGAAGAGAACCTGATCGACGGCCCCGCCATTGATTCCGGTGCCCGTATCGAGATTGAGATGCTCAACCAGCGGGTCGAGGATCTGCAAATCCAGATTGAAGAGCTTAGCTCGGAATTGTCCAATGTCGCAGCGCAGGCATCGCGTGCGCCGATGGGTGGCGGCGGCGGGTTGAATTCGGTTCCCGATGATGCCGATACCTTCCGCCAAAGCGGACCAAATGAGATCATAGATTCATACGCGCAGGTTGTTCTGATTGCGAACCGGCGCAAGGTGAACGAGGGTTTGGTCATTGCCGGTCCGCGGCATTTGACCAAGGTGTTCGGCCCACCGCGCGAAGTGTTGTCGGACAATTGCGAAGCGATGACAAACCCCCGATTGAAGGGGAAACTGGTCACCGAAAAGGTCGGTCCCATTTGGGTTCGGATGCTCAAACCGGCCATCGAGTCCTTGCATAAGATCATGCAGAATATTCAGGTGACCGACCCTGATCTTTATGCGCGGATCAACACCGCAGGGGCATTATGTGTCCGGCAGATCCGCGGCACGCGGGGACGGGCATCGACCCATTCCTTTGGCCTCGCGGTAGATCTGAACATCGACGGAGTGCTCGACACATTGGGCGATGGCAAGACCCAGCTGGGCTTGACCATTCTGGCTGATTTTTTCCGCAGCGAAGGCTGGGTCTGGGGCGCCGCATGGGGGCGCGAAGACAGCATGCATTTTGAGGTCAGCCGTCAATTGTTGGACCAATGGATCAAGGACGGACAGCTTTGATCTGACAGGACGATTGCCCGTCCCGCGACTTTTCCTTGTGATTATGCTAAGATCGGCCTGCGTAGAGTAGGGGGGCGGAGTAAATCCGGCCCATAGAGCAATCGAAAATTCTGCGCTCAGAGGCGGGCGGTGATCTGTGGCGGCCAGAGGCCTGCCATGTCTCTTTGCGCAAATTGGACAATGCGATGGACCATAACCTTTTTCTACAGCTTCGCGCTGTGTTGAACCAATACTATCTGCCAGCCCCCGCGCCGCCGGTGGTTGGATACCTGCGCGGCAGCGCCTCACCGGGGATATGGCGGGCCAAGATTGCGGAGCGCAATGAACAGTTGATGTTGCTCGGAAACGCAGAGCCGACGGCGGCTGATTGGGCCAACGCCGGGGTAGAGCACCGTACCGGCGAGACACAGAGGATCACCCTGCCGATGCTCAATGGTTTTGTCCTGACCTACGGCGGGTTCATGGCGGGGCGGCCATGGGCGGCGATCTGCGACGAGAATGAAGACAGCGTGACCATCGGCTTTCCCAACGCACTTGCGAGTTTTGAGCAGGCCATCGCCCGAAACGGCCAGTAGCCGATCGCAGCGTGGTCCCGCGCAATCGGTCCAGCGGCCCCGATTGATTGACAAATGAACACCTTGCCCATATTCAAGAGGCAACTGGTATAATCAGGTGATCTTTTGTTTTTCGAGAAAAGTCTGAGCCCTTGGCAGTGAACCTCAACCAACTGACGTTTTCGACGGCAGGCGCGGGTCTGCGCGATCTTTCTTGGGGCGGGGTCAATATCCTGCACTCGGTGTTCTTTGCGGTTCGTGGTCTTAAGTGGGAAGTCTTGCCATCGCAGGATGTCGAAGAGGTCCAAACCACGACGCCAGAGCAGTTTCATTGGACCCGTCGCGAGGTGTTTGCGGACAATTTCGAGAGCTGTCTGGCGGTCACGGCGCAAGACAGCGGTTTGATCTCACTTGAGATGTCGCTGACCAGCAGGCGGGCCTTTGAGGTCAATCGCGCCGGGTTCAATATCTTGTTCCCCATCGACGATCTTGCCGGGAGATCTGCAAACGTCCTGCATTCAAACGGCAGGGTTGAATTGGGGAGGTTTCCAGAGCTGATCAGCCCCGAACAGCCGTTTTTCGATATGCAGGGCATCGAATATACCGTGCAGTCGGCAAAGGTTGCCCTCACTTTTGAGGGTGAGGTTTTTGAGTTGGAGGATCAGCGGAACTGGTCTGATGCATCCTTCAAGGCCTATTGTCCACCACTTGCCGATCCGCGTCCCAGACGGTTTGAAGCAGGGGAGGTGATTTGCCAGTGCGTGACCGTCAAGATCACTGGCGCACCGCAAAAAATGGCAACGGTCAAGACCACCCAACCGCGCAGCGTCCGGATGCCGGAGATCTTGCTTGTCGCGGGCAAACCGGCCCCCCAGACGGCCCTTCCGAAAGGCGCGCGACGGTTGGTCCGGTTTGATTCAGATGCACCTTGGACGGATGCTGAATTGGGTAATCTGTCCGGTGGCACCCCAATTGATGCAGAGATTATCCTGCCGCCCGATCCGGCGCGGGCCGAATATTTTATGCGCGGACTTGCCCAAGATCTAAGTGACGCGGGCGTTGAAGTGGCACATGTTGTTGCGCTTCCTTCGGGGTATCTCAAACGGCTGCCGCCGGATGGGGCCGTCCCTTCGGGGCTTGGCCTTGCCGCGGCTGCCGACCTTGCCGCGCAAGCCTTTCGAGGCGCAGGTTTGGGCGTTGGCGCCTTGACCCATTTCACGGAGCTGAACCGTCGCCGGCCACCTGGAGGACAGGGGGCTTATGTGACCCATGGCAATGCCGCAATTGTGCATTCCGCCGATGATCAATCCGTTCTTGAAACCCTCACGGGGTTGCGCCACGTGATGCGCAGTGCCTGCGCCATAGCCGGTGATCGGGCATATCGGCTTGGTCTGGTGGCGATCGCGATGCGCAGCAATCCGCATGCAGATGGGCTGCTGCCCAACCCGGATGGCGCACAGATGACCATGACCGATGATGATCCTCGGCAGCGCACCAGCTTTGGTGCCGCATATGCCGTCGCTGCGGCAACCCTTGCAGCCCGTGCCGGGGCGGAGGCGATCTGCCTCGGGGCGCTGGATGGTCCGTTTTCTATCGCTGACCAAAACCGGCGCTTGCATCCGATTGGCCATGTGGTTGGCCAGTTGGCAGGTTTGTCAGGGCGTAATGTGACAGCGGCCTATGACAACGGTGTTTACCGCCTCTGCGCAGGCACAACAGCGATAACCGCAAATTGCAATCTTACCTCGCAGAGGTTGCCCGATGGCATTTCGCCGATTGGCACTTTGTTGGTTGGCACAGACGCCGCCGCAGGCACCCATCGCGTGCTGCCTGCGATGTCCTGCCACATCTCTATGCATCCAGACAGACCTTTGCCTCAAAACCGGAGCCGCGCAGATGAGTGACCGAATAGAAGCTGACTATTTGATCGAAACCCCGATTGATCCTGCAGATGCCGCCGCCGTAATGGCGGGGGAACAATCGTCAGGAACCTTCGTGAAACTGGCATCGGAGACGCCCGAACTGATCGAACGCGCCGCGGCGCGGGTCGAACATGTCGAGACAATAGACACCGTTGCGCGGCCCTCGTTGCCGGGGGCGATTGCGGCGCAATCCTATGCCGTGGCCAAGGTGACCCTGTCCTGGCCGCTGGAAAACCTGGGGCCGTCACTGCCCAATCTGATGGCAACGATCTCAGGCAACCTGTTCGAGCTGCGCCAGTTCACCGGGCTGCGCATTCTGGATCTGCGGGTGCCTGCCGCATTCACCAGCCACAACCCCGGCCCAAAATTTGGCATAGAGGGCACCCGCCGGTTGAGCGGGGTGCATAAGCGGCCCTTGATTGGTACGATTATCAAACCATCCGTCGGACTTGACCCAACACAAACCGCTGCGATGGTGGCGGACCTTGCCGAAGCTGGCGTTGATTTTATCAAGGATGACGAATTGCAGGCCGATGGTCCTGCCTGCCCTTTCGAAGATCGGGCGCGTGCAGTCATGGAGGTGATCAACCGCGCCGCAGACCGGACGGGCCGCAAGGTTATGTTTGCATTCAACCTGACAGGAGAAGTGGACGAGATGCGCCGCCGGCATGATCTGATACGGGATCTTGGCGGAACCTGTTTGATGGTATCGCTCAACTCTGTCGGACTGTCAGGGATGTTGGCCTTGGCGCGGCATTCCGAATTGCCGATCCATGCGCACCGGAATGGGTGGGGATATCTGAGCCGTGAACCGATGCTTGGTTGGTCTTACGTGGCGTGGCAAAAGTTTTGGCGGCTGGCGGGTGCGGACCACATGCATGTAAACGGGCTGCGCAACAAATTTTGCGAGGCCGACGAAAGTGTGATCCGTTCGGCGCGGGCTTGTTTGACGCCGCTGAGGCCTGAGGAGCCCTGCCTTGCGATGCCTGTCTTCTCTTCGGCGCAGACCCCTTTGCAGGCGGCGGAAACCTATCGGCAATTGGGCAGCGCAGATCTGATCCACGCGGCTGGGGGCGGCATTGCAGGCCACCCCCACGGCGCGGCCGCCGGCGTTCGGGCGATGCGGGCGGCATGGGATGCGGCCATGAATGGTATTCCTATCGGCGATGCGGCGCGGGGCAATCCGGCGCTGGCGGCGGCAGTCAAGGCGTTTGATCAATGACCCCCTTGATGGCGTGGTATGGTGACGACTTCACCGGATCAGCCGCAGTGCTGGAGGTGTTGGCTTTTGCAGGAGTGTCCGGGGTCTTGTTCCTAAAGCCGCCAACCGACCAGCAAAGGGACCGATTTAGCGCTGCACGGGCGGTTGGACTTGCGGGGGCGGCGCGGGCGCAAACGCCAGAATGGATGGAGGCCAATCTGCCAGTGGCCTTTGAGTGGTTGCATCAGAGCGGTGCGGAGATTGCGCTTTACAAGGTTTGCTCCACACTGGATTCCGCCCCGCAGGTCGGGTCAATTGGCCGGGCCATTGATATTGGCCAGCGGGTTTTTGACAATGCATGGGTGCCCTGCCTCGTCGCGGCACCGCAAATGCGCCGCTACCAGTGCTTTGGCCATCTTTTTGCCGGTGCGCCGACCAAAGTGTACCGGTTGGACCGGCATCCCGTGATGGCCCGGCATCCGGTCACGCCGATGCAGGAATCCGATGTTGCGCTGCACCTCTCACGCCAGACCGGGCGGCAGTTCGGGTTGGTTGATCTGGCAGCGCTGGTTGATGATGAAGGGGCTGCATACTGTCTGGCCAATGCCATGCAAAGCGGCGCGGAAATCATCAGTTTGGATGCGCAGAGCGAGGCTGACATGTCCCGTTGCGGCAAGTTGATCTGGGACAACCGCCAAGCGCCGCAATTCGCGGTCGGCTCGCAGGGGGTTGCTTACGCATTGGTGGCCCATTGGGCCGCGACCGGCATTATCCCAACGGCGCCCGCGCTGCCGCGCCTCGCTCCGGTGCAGAATATACTCGCGGTGTCAGGCTCTGTTTCTGCGGTCACTGCGGCGCAGATTGCACATGCCACTTCACACGGATTCGTCGGGATCGCCCTTGATGCTGCTGAGATTGCTGTGGATGGTCCGGCATCGCGCAGGGCGCTGGACGCCGCGCGCGGCGCTGCAGTCAAGGCATTCCAGTCTGGACAAAGCCCGCTGATCTACACGGCGCGCGGGCCTGACGATCCCGCGGTTGAGCGGTACCGGCGGTCAGTCGCGGCAGCTGGCCTGACACTGCACGAAACGAACCGTCGCATCGGGCATGTCCTTGGCCGAATTCTGCAAGATCTCATTGCACAGACCGGCGCGTCGCGGGTTGTCATATCCGGCGGCGACAGTTCCAGCCATGCCGCCCAAGAGCTGAACATATTTGCGCTTGAGGCGCTTGCACCGGTTTCGCCGGGGGCGGCGATGTTTCGTGCGGCGTCGGACGATCCGGCAACAGACGGGCTAGAGATCGCGTTGAAGGGCGGGCAGATGGGGCGCACCAGCTGTTTTTGTGACTTGCGCGACGGTGTGCGGGATCACACCAACCCGTAACTACGGCAAAATGCGCGTGAGGTGGTGAGGGCCGCCGCAATTTCGGTGCGGCTGCACGGATGTTCGCGCCGCACCGGATCCGCGCGGCCCGGACGCGCCAGGCGCAATGGCATTTCCAACGAGGCGGGGACATCCCCATGCTGCATCAGTGCAGGAATGATCTGGTCATAGGGCAAATCGCCTTGGCCAATGGGCGTAAACACCCAATCATCGGCGACGGTTGCAATGTCTTTGAGGTGGTAGTGAACGACGTGCCGCAGATCACCGGCCAGATCGTCAAGCGGGTCACATGCTCCGCGTGAATATGTGAAAACATTGCCGATATCGTAGTTCAATCCGATCCAATCAGCGCCGATCCGATCAAGCAACGCGTTGCCCTCGGCAAGCGTACCAATCAGGTTGTCCGCCCCGTGGCCGGGGTTTTCCAGGGCCAGAACAACGCCCGTTGCCTCGCATTCATCTTGCGCAGTCTCAAGCGCGGCGCGAAAACTGTCCATTCGGGCATGAGACGCAGAATTGGTGATCAGGAATTCCGCGCCCAGTTCCGCCGCAAAACGAACCCGGCGGCGCAGCATTTCTGCCGCGTCCGCCTCGCCCAAATCCAGATGTGCCGACACCGCGCGAATGCCCAGGCCTTCGGTCTGGGCGCGGTGCCGCAATTGCCGGGCGGCGGGCTCGGAAAGGTCGGTCTCACCAAAATCGACATAGCCATGAATATAGGCAGGTTCGACCAGCGTGAAACCAGCCTCGGCTATATCGGCGAGACCGGCATCAAAGCTGTAGCCATCGTAGAGTACCGTCGAAACTGCAAGCGTCACGGATCAACCGCCGCGAACGATCAGCTCAGAGGCTTCCTTGACCACTTTGGGGTCGAGGGCGCGGCGCCAGTCATCCTTGACCACCACTTTCTTGGCAAATTCCATCAACCGAAGCGCAGCGTCGGACGGCACTTTGGGTGAGAATCCGAACCACATGGCCAATTCGACGTTGAGATGCCCGATCAGGAAATCAAATGCGGCTTGCCGGTCGATGTCGTAGGTCTTTTCGCATTCATCCACCGCTTCGACCATGACGTCGATGAAGGGCATGGCGACCATCTCGGACAAGCCCGGCTCAAGAATGGCCAGTTGTTCGGTGGTCACCCGGTGCGTGCGGATGATCGGCGACCACATGGTTTCACAAATCTCGCGGCCAATATCGTAGTGTTCCTCTGGTCCCTGCATCAAGGCGCAAACGATGGCTTGATTGGCCACACCGCCGTGATAGTCGCGGCGGGCCTCCCAATCGGTTTCGTCGTTGAAAATGGGCGGATGACACGGATGGCCGATAAAGTAGGTGATATCCTCGCGTTCGGGCAAGACCCCGGCATAGGGCGCAGCCGCGTCCAGGATCAGTACAATCGTGCCAGGCTTCAGGCGTGGCACCAATTTGTCCGCGACCTGCCCGATAACAGAATCCGGCAGGGCAAGCACAACAGCATCAACCGTTTTGATCCAATCATCGCCATCGGTCACCGGAATGCCTGCATTGCCAAGGCGCTCCCGGCCTTCGTCAGAAATTTCGATAGCAACCAGATCATATTGAGATTCATGGATTTTTCGCGAAATTCGCGCACCCATTTTTCCGCCTGCACCGAGTATCGCAATTTTATTGTTCATGTACTTACCGTTTGGATTTCAGATAGAGATTATGTGATTAACATAGTATACCACTTTATGCGGCAAACCCCGAGATAAGTCAACACTGCGGCCAAAGGGCTGGAAACGTCGGGTTCACTGGTTTACATGTCATACAAGTGCAATGAGCGATCGGAAGATCTTGAGATAGCGAGGCAACCTTGGCCCCCCAGACCCAACCGATACGACGTCGAAAGCTGAGCGACGAAGTCAAAGAGCGCATTCTTGAGACCATTCAACGCGAGGCTTTGGGGCCGGGGGATATCCTGCCGTCAGAGCGCGAGTTGATGAATCAGTATGGCGTTGGCCGACCCGCGATTCGAGAGGCGATGCAATCGCTGCAAAGCATGGGTTTGATCGAGGTGCGCCACGGCGAACGGCCGCGGGTCGCAGAACCGTCCATGGATGGTGCGCTGGATCAGATGAGCCTGACAATGAAGCATATCCTGTCGCATTCCGGGACCACGCTTGAGCATCTCAAGGAAGCCCGGATCGGGCTGGAATGCTATTTGGTGGGCCGGGCCGCAGATATGCGCACGCAGGCGCAATTGGATCATCTGGCCGAGATCATGGATGCGCTGCGGGATGCGCGGGATGCGCCGGTGAAATTCATGACTTTGGACGGCCGTTTCCATCAGGCAATCGCCGAGATACCGGGCAATCCGCTTTACAGTGCTGTGACCCATGCGATTTTCGACTGGCTTTCGGTGTTTCACGTCGCCAATGTGCGCACGCCGGGCCTCGAAGAGCTGACCCTGTCAGAGCATCAAGAGATTTTTGATGCCATCGCTCAGGGGGATCCGGCGCAGGCGCGCAGCGCGATGAAACGGCACCTGATGCGCAGCAATGCCCTGTACGATCAGGCCAACGCCCGCAGCGATTCCTAGCAACCCTCTCGCACGGATGGTTACTGCGGCGCCGCACCTATCGGGGCTGAAAGCGCATAGGCTTGTTCGACCAGACGCAGCGTTTTGAGATTGTCCTCAAGACCGGTCTCAAAGGCGCCGCCGCTTTCCAGTTGTTCAACAAAATGCGCGATGGTCGCGGATGCGGCCTCGGCAAGCAGGTTGTCCTCACCAAAGTCGATTTCCTGAGGTTGCGGCCCATGCAGGCGCAGCAAAGTGTTTTCAAGGGTCACGCGCCCCTTCGAACCCAGTATTTCCAGCCAATCGCTTGCGCCGTTTGGGGTGCCATGTGCAGTCATATCGCCGCTGATCAACACCGGAACCGCGTTGGTGGTTTCTGCATATAAGGTTGCCGAGGTTTCGCCGGTGATTTGAGGATCCACGCGGGCGGCGCGGGCAGAGATCAGATTGAGATCCCCGACAAGGAAACGAACCGTGTCGATGTTGTGGATCAACACTTCGGCAAGCACGAGGCGGGGCTCTTTCAACATGAACGGCTGGCGGCCAGCCGCAGGCCGCATGCCGGTCTCATCAGGCAGCATCGCGGTGGACCGCATCGCCATCGAGACATGGCGAATGTCACCGACAAGACCCTGGTCAATCCATTGTTTGATCCGGCGGTAGGGCTGACGGAACCGCCAGTTTTCATGCACCATAAACCGGTCTTCCGCGCACAGCTTTTGCGCAAACTCTTCCGCCTCGGCCAGTGAGGGTGCAAGCGGTTTTTGACAAATGACAGGCAATCCGGCCGCGAGACCGGCCAGCGATTGTTCGATGTGCACCTGTCGTGGGGACGCGACGTCCAGCACGTCAATCTCGCCTGCATCTATCATGGCGCGTCCATCCGTGTGGATTTTGCCAATCTGGTAGTGATCCGCGGTGAAATGTGCCCGTGCAAGGTCCGGGTCCGCGATGGCCACCACTTCTGCACCTGCGCGGCGCCATGCCTCGATATGTACAGGCGCGATATAGCCAGCGCCGGATAGTCCAATTCTCAGTCCCATGTTGTCACCATTTGGTCCGCCGGCGTCCGGGCGCCTGCGCTATCAGTTCTGGATCTTTGGTCAGCCAATCAACGGTCCATTCATTGTGCAAATGGTCATTGGTATCGGCCATCCATCCGACCATCTTTCGTTTCAGCATATCCAAGACGTCTGCGTGGTCCTTGCTTTCGGCCAGATTGACCATCTGCCACGGGTCTTCCTTGCGATCATAAAGCTCGTCGATATCGTTGGTGTGGTAGATGTAGGCCCAATCGTCGGTGGTCAGCAGCCGCATGGAATACAGCCCCATATGGCTGCCGTGAAATTCGCAATAGGCGCTATCTGGCCAGTCGTCCGGTGGCGGGGCGCCTTTCATTTGGCTGAGCAGGGACCGGCCATGAAACACGTCTGGCCTTTCGGCACCGGCGATTTCCATGACCGTGCCGCAAATGTCGAGAAAATGATGCACGAAGGCGTCACAGGTGCTGCCCTTCGGGATCACTCCGGGCCACCGCATGAGCATGGGCACGCGGTAGATCTCTTCGTACATCGTGTAGTCTTTGTTGCATATTCCATGGGCCCCGATGGTGTCGCCGTGATCGGATGTCCAGATTACCAGCGTATCATCGTCGAGCCCAAGAGCCGTGAGGTGGTCAAGCACACGCCCGACCTGATCGTCGATCATTGTGATCTCGCCGTAATAGGCCGAGATCAGTTTCGCCCAATCGGCCCAGGGCAGATTTTCCGTGCGCCAGTGCTTTTGTTTGATGCTCTGAACCGAGGGTTTGCCCTGCAAGGTGTCGGCATTGTTCGGCCATTGCGGGATATCCGCCGGGTCGTACATCGAAAAATAGGGCTCTGGCACAACATTGGGGAAATGCGGTCCGTGGAAATCAAGCCGCAGGAAAAACGGATCATCGCCCGCATGGTGTTTGTCGATCAGTCGAATGGCATTGTCGGCCAGAAAGGCGGGGCGGCTTTTGTCGGCAGGTGCCTCGTCCCTGACAGCGCGTTGGGTGAGGTAATCGTTAAAGGCGTCAGGCACGGCTAACCCCTGATCCTGCCGCCAAGTCATGTAGTCGCCCAGACTGACATAATCTTCGTAGCCAAACCCCGGCGGGTCGATCTTTGAGACATGCCATTTGCCAACATAGCCCATCCGGTATCCTGCCGACTTCAAAGCGGCAGACATCCGATCATCGGCAGGTTCAAGCTGAGCGCGCACCGGATGCAGGCCCACATTGGTCAACACGCGATGTTCATGCGGATAAACACCACTGAGCAGGGAACACCGCACGGGCGAGCACAGGCCTGTGGGCGTAAAGGCCTTGTCAAATCGCATGCCGGCTTTGGCAACCTTGTCCATGTTCGGGGTCCGGCAGACAGTGGACCCGTAGGCCCCGACGGAATCCACCCGTTGTTGGTCGGTTACGATGACAAGAATGTTAGGCCGGCTCATTCAGTTTCCTTTGGTTTGATCTGGCAACTACGACGTACGCCATGGCTGCAACAAATTACGCGGTGTGCGGTTGGCGACACGCTGCCGTTCATGATGAATGGCTTCGGTCATCGGATTTGGATTGCCCGCTGCGTTCAATCCCACGCGCATCATGCGGCCGGACCGCAGATAGAGATAGGCCGCGCCAGCAGGGCCGGGGAGCAGGCCAACCGTGGCTGCCATGGCCAAAATCGATAAGGCGAGAATGGTAAAGCAGGCCAGCGGATACCGCAGGACAATCCCGGCAAGTTCGGCAAGTCTGCGGGGCAGGGCGGCGGCGCGATCCAAGGCAAAGGCGGGCGACAATACGGCAAGTTCCAGCACGACGAGGATCAGCCAACCGCCGCCCACGGCCCGCGCTACCCCTTGGGCAGAACCCGCATCAGCGCCCAGCAGCAAAAGCATTGCCGCCCCGCCAAGCCCGACCAAGGTGAAAGCCAAAACAAGGCAAAACAGCCAGTCGGGCCGCATCGATGAAACGTTGATATCGGCCCGCGCCGCAACTTGGCTTACCAGTTCTGCAGTGGCGGCCAATGCCACGAGGCCAACCCAAACCGCGACCACCATCGCTGGCGCAAACAACACCGGCGACAACGCATAGGTCAGCGAGATCGGGAATAGAAAAAGCGCGGCAAGGCTCAGCACAGCGATATTCAGGCCGAAACAGAAGACGGCGTTGTCCCACAGATCAACCAAGGACCGGCGGAGCAAGGCAGCGATCATATGTCTTTGCCCGTCAGTGCGAGGCCGCCATCATCAAAGAAATGAAGCCGCGCTTCGGCAAAACCCAAGGACAATGCATCGCTTGAAGGTATCGACCCACCTTCGGCCTGCAAAATAGTGAAGTCGCCAAACGGCAGCGAAATATGGTGATAGGCCCGGTCGCCCAAATGCTCTGCCCCCAGTTCGGTAAAATCGGCAGCAGCAATGTTTACCGTGCTCCCGCCGACAATCACATGTTCAGGGCGCACACCCAAGGTGCGGGTGCCTTGTGGCACTTGCCGCTTGAACTTTGCCTGAAGGCCGCCTTGCAGATGCACAACCGATCCTTTTGGCCCGTTGTCCACTTTTTCGACGGGCAGGAAATTCATCGAGGGTGAGCCGATGAACCCCGCAACAAAACGGTTTGCGGGATGGTTGTAGATATCAAGCGGCGCACCGACCTGTTGAACATAGCCACTGTTCAGGATCACCACGTTGTCGGCGAGGGTCATCGCCTCGACCTGGTCATGGGTGACAAAGATCATTGTGGCACCCAGTTCCTTTTGTAATCTGGCGATTTCGAGCCGCATCTTGACCCGCAATTCGGCGTCAAGGTTAGACAGCGGTTCATCGAACAAGAACACCTTGGGATTGCGGATCATCGCACGGCCCATGGCAACCCGCTGGCGTTGGCCGCCTGACAGGTCACGCGGCAGCCTGTCCAGAAGCGGTTCAAGCTCAAGCACACGGGCGGTTTCGCGCACCTTGATGTCAATTTCTGACTTTGGCGTGCCCTTCATTTTCAGGGGAAAGGCCATGTTCTTGAAAACAGTCTGGTGCGGATAAAGCGCATAGTTCTGAAACACCATGGCACATCCGCGTTCCGACGGGTCCGCCTCATTCACGATCCGGTCCCCGATCTGCAATTCGCCATCGCTGATGTCTTCCAGGCCCGCGATCATCCGCAGCAGGGTGGACTTGCCGCAGCCTGATGGGCCAAGCAGGACCGTCAGCTTGTTGGCCTCAATTTCGAGATCAATGCCATGCAATACTTCAACGGAACCATAACGTTTGACGGCTTTGGTAAGGGTTACTTGTGTCATGGGCCTATCCTTTGACCGCGCCGGCCATGGCCGAGCGAATAAACAATTTCTGGAACACCAGATAAACGACCAGGATCGGCAGCAGTGACAACAGCACGCCCGAGAAGATCGCCTCGAAGTTGGTGGTGAACGTGCCGCCTATAGATGCCACAAATGCGGGCAGGGTGTAGTTGTCAGGTCTCAGCAGCACCAGCGCATGTAGCAGATCGTTCCAGAACCAGGGCATGGTAATGGACGCAAAGACGGCAAAGGGTGTCCCCATAAGTGGCAGCAGGATGTAGAGGAAATAGTGATAGTGTTTGCCCCCATCCATATAGACGGACTCTTTCAATTCGCGCGGAACTGTTGCGATGTAGGAGGTAAATACCATCGTGGACAGGGCGCCGCCTTTGATGTGCAGCAAGACCAGCGACAGCAGGCTGTTTTCCAACCCCAGATACCGCGTGATGATGATGTATTGGGGCAAGATGACCATCATGGGTGGAATGATCATGTTCAATAGGTAGGTGTTGTAGACGAACATATGCCATCGCCGCCGGAACCCGGCCAAGGCTGATCCGGTCATGATCCCCAAAAGGGCCCCGACCAGAACGGAGGCACCAGTAACAACGATTGTGGCAATGAGTGAGCGGACAAAGCCATTGTTCACAATGGTATAAATCCCATTGTATTGGACAAACGGTTCGAGATAGCTGCGGATGCTCTCCGGCTCGATCTCATACTTCTCGGCGATCTGGCTCAGTTTCAGCTGGGGGTTCAGATACCCTTTGATCCCCATCTCGCGCCGGAAGGCGCGGGCATCGACGTTATAGATCGTTGATAGATCACCGATCCGCGCATTCATCGACAGGGCGCGGCGCTCGGGGATCCAAAGGTGCAATTCGGTGGACTCAATTGTCGGCGTGAAAGCCCGCACCGCCAGAATATAGAAGGGTGTCAGCGTCAACAGACAATAAGCCGATAGAAAGGCAATCAGCAGGTACTTTTTCCGGGTAGTTTTACGCATCAGTGATAGCTCAATTTCTTTTGCAGCCGGTTGAGCCAGAACGCGAGAAACACGAGTGGCAGGAAAATCACCATCGACGCGGTTATACCTTGCGCCAGGGTGCCAATCTTGGCGCCGCCCATCGTCGCAGACCCGAAACCAAGCTGATAGATGAAGATAGACATAAATTCACCGTTCTGATTGCCAGCCAATGCACCGAGGCCGACAAGTTCATCAAAGATCCCGAAAGAATTGATGATAGAAAAGATGGTCGCGATGATCATGCTGGGCACGATCTGCGGCAGGTATATGTACCAGACACGCTGCCAATAGCGGGCGCCGTCCATGCGTGCAGATTCGATTGTCTCACTGGGAATAGCAAGCAACCCACCCAGAAACAGCGCCATGTTAAATCCGGCCGCTTTCCAACCGTACATGAAGGGCAGGACATAAAGTGAGGTTGTCTCGCTTTTGGCATCAAAGGCATTGTTGCTGAACCCTGCCTCGGACAAAATCAGATTGAACGAACCGGTGTCCGTGGAAAACAGCATGACCATGATCAGGCCAACCCCGATGCCGGACAACATCCAAGGCATATAGATGATGGTAAAGAACAGCCCCTTCAGCTTTGACACCAATTCGAACATGGCGAGCGCCAGCAAAAAGCCGAACAGAAAGACCATCACGTAATTCACACAGGAAAAGATGATCGTGCGCCGCAATGCTGCAAAAAGCCGTTCATCAAGCGGCCCCTGAAACAACGAGGCGATATTGTCGAACCCGACCCAATTGACGTCCTGATCAAGGAAGTCCACCTGATCGGTAAAAATGATCGGAAGCGCAATCGCGAAGGGCAGGATCTGCAGGCCGATGTAGATGATATACTGCGGTGCGATGTATATCAGATCGGTTAGAAATTCCCGCCTGCTACGTGCCTTTGCGGCTTGATCGCGCGTGGCCTTATTGGAGGCCACGCGCCCGTGTTGACTGCTCGTATTCATGCCTTGCTCCGTCGCAATAGCCTGGGTGGAAAAGGTGGTTAGCGGGTGATCCTATTGCCCGTAAGCTTGGTCCCACCGTTCCTGCATCAGAGCAAGCAAATCAGCGAGGCTTTGTTCACCGGAAACGTAATCACCGATTTCAGATGCCATCACGTTATCTTCGATCACGAAAGGTGTGCCACTTTTTTGCATCGGACCGGCCGCAGCCTGACCACCAAGGGAGCTGTCAAAAGTGATCTCGCCTGCGTCAAGGGATGGCCCGACCAGCTTGAGATATTGCGGGTTTTGCAATTCCACACCGCCCTGTTCGGACAGATCCATGGCGGGGACATAGCCAACAGCTTCGGCGCGCAGTTTGACGATCTCCGGGGAGGTCCACCAGTAAAATGCCTTTTTCGCCGCGTCAAAGTTCGGATCGTCTTTGTTGGCCGCATAAAGGGCAGAGCCACGATCAGCGGTTGTTGCATCCTGCCACACGACGCCATCGGCATTTGGCGGGAAAAAGATGCCGTCAAGTTCCACATCGGGATTCTGCGCCATCACCTTGTTCCAAAGCCAAGGTCCATGCACGGCAAGGATGGATTTGCCGGTGATAAAGCTGGCTTCAAACTCCTGCTCCCATGCGCGATTCCACCAGTTGTTCGGGAAATAACCCTTTTCGGTGAACTCTTTGGCCAGTTTCAGGGCCGGCACCAATGGGTTGTTCGCCTCATCGGTCCAGGCAATTTTGCCAGTCCACAAATCGCGCACATCTTCTTTGGAGGCGCCGAGGCCAACGGCCCATGCTTCCAACATCCAGCGGCCCCAGAAACGGGGATGCCAACCGATATCAAGAACATATTCCAGATCGTCGCGGCCCTCGACGTAGACCTTGAGTTCTTCGAGAAGCGCCCGCAAGTCATCGACGGATTTCACTGATTTAGGGTCAAGTCCGGCCAACTTCATCTCGTCGGCGTAGTAGATCATGTTCAGGAACAAGCCACCCTGCACGTTGAATGCGGGGGCATAGCCTTTTACGCCATGGGTTTTTTCAAAGATCTGGCGGGCGTCGTAGTTGGCCTTGTCCCACCACGGAAAATCAATTTCCATGAGGTTCAGGTATGTCTTGTAATTGTCTTGTGTAGGAAATGTCAGGCCGCGAATGTCGGGTGGATCGCCAGCGGCGACACGCGCTTGAAAGGCCGCTTCGGTGTCTTCGTTGATTGCAAACAGCTCGATCTTTACGCCGGGATTTTCTTCCTCGTAAAGATCCCAGATCGCCCGATCCTGGGCAAAATACTCTGGTTGAGTGGCCGAAACTTCCAGCACGGTCTCTTGTGCAGCGGCCATTCCGGTCAGGCCTGCAACCGCGAAACTGACCGCGCAGCCCAATCTTGATAGTGCCTTTGACATTGTCTTCCCCCTATTCGTTTTGCTTTATGCGGTATCAATATCATGTCATCATACCAGTTGCAAATCTTTATTGTTGGCCTATGAAATGTCACGAGGCCAAGGCCGGATTCCAGCGCTTGATGCGGCTGTGGCAATGGGTGGTTGGTGGCCGATCTTGACAGGTAGATCACATTTTGTGGCCATATATCAGGGGGTTAAGGTAGGCTCGCTGCCGGTCTGTAAATGAGCCGAAACACCCCGGTCGCGCAGTCTCATCGTGCTTGGGCGACTTGCGCCTCAACGAAATGCACGGCGCGGCGCAGCAGGAAACGCATCTCCAGCCGCAGACATTTGAAGAGAAACGCCCTATGGTCGCTCGAAAACCATTCAGGGACCACGCGCCCCTTGTGAAAGGATAAATCCATGTTGACCGATAGCTATGGCAACCAAATTACGGTCACGTCCCAAGTGGCACTGGATCAATACGACCTGGGTGTCAGACAGTTCCTGGCGGCAGATTTTGGCGCGGCAGAGGCGTTTCAAACGGCCGTTGATCAGGATGAAGGTTTTGCCCTTGGGCATGTGGGGCTGGCGCGCGCGTTGATGATGTCCGGCCAAATGCCAGCGGCCAAGGCCGCGATGGCCCGCGCCCAAACTCTTGCGGCCAGACTGGATACACGGCAGCGCCAGCATGTCGAGTGCTTTGCCCTGCTGTTTGCGGGCCAACCGCACAAAGCCCGCGCAATGGTGAAGAGCCATGTGCGCGCCTATCCACGGGATGCGCTTGCAGCCCAGCTTTGCGCGAATGTGTTCGGATTGATCGGGTTTTCTGGCGAAGTGGGTCGCGAGGCCGAATTGCTGGCCTATACCTCGGCCCTCTTGCCGCACTATGGCGAGGATTGGTGGATGATGTCGATGCATGCGCTGTCCCTCTGTGAGACCGGTCAGATCGACGCATCGATGCAGTTGATGGACAAATCGCTGGCCTTGAATGCGCGCAATGCCAATGCGGCCCATTTCAAATCACACGCGCAATATGAGGCCGGAGATGCGGCGGCGGGGCGTCGGTATCTGGCCGATTGGCTTGTGGATTATGACGACCGCGCCGTGCTGCATGGGCACCTGAGCTGGCATGCAGCACTTTGGGCGCTTCATGACGGCGATGCGCAGGGCATGTGGGCGGCGATTGATGCAGGCGTCGGTCCGCAGGCGGCGAAGGGCCTGCCGATCAATGTGCTGACGGATACCGCCGCGATCTTTTACCGGGCCGAACTTGCGGGCCTGCCCGTTGCCCCGAAACGCTGGTCGGAATTGAGTGAGTATGCCACACAGTTTTTCCCCGAAACCGGCCAAAGCTTCGCCGATATGCATGCGGCCTTGGCCCATGCCATGGCGGGGAACGCAGATCGTCTGGCCTATATCTGCGACACTGCCAAGGGCTTCGCCGGCGATCTTGTACAGCCTGTCGCGCGGGCATGGGGGGCAATTGCGCGTCAGGATTGGCAGGCGGCGTTGGAGGAGCTGGTCATGGTTATGGGAACAACGGAGCGGCTTGGCGGCAGCCGCGCCCAACGTGATCTGCTGGAACTGACCTACGCCAATGTCCTGCTCAAGCTTGGCCTGACCGAAGAGGCACGGCGCAGCTTGAACACGCGCAGGCCGGTGCTGGCCGCTGCCCCGCCGATTGCAGGCTTTGGGGCGTAACCGCGATTTGGCGGGAATGGTCAGAACCGCGCGTCAGAACCAGGCGTTTGCAGCCTTTCACGCCGGAAACAGGCCGAAATTTCGTCTGTCCGCGCTTGGATAGCATGTGCTATCCAAATGGTATGAATGACGAAACCAAGACCGCCAAGCCGCCGCGGCGCAGAGGGCGCAAACCCAATTCCAACATCAATCGCAGCAGTATTCTGGACGCTGCGATCATGCTGGCGCTTGAGAATGGGCCAGAGGCCCTCTCGACGGTGCGCATTGCGCGGGCGATGGATATTGTGCAGTCCGGTTTTTACGCGCATTTCAAGAACATGGACGACTGTATCTCGGCCCTTGCGCTGCGGATCGAAGCATCGGTGCGGGCGCCCATTGCAGAACGAATGGCGGCGCTGCGGCAGTCCAACCCAAGTGATGCAGCGACGTTGACCCCCTATTACGAGGGGCTGTTCGATCTGATCGAAGACACCGGCCCACTGATGGAATTGTTCCTGCGCTACCGGCAGGATCGCAGCCCGTTGGGCGCGGTGCTGGATCAAGGTGAGGCGGCGCTGGTGGAGGATCTTACCGATCACCTGGATGCAATCATGCCAGCGGATGCAGGTGCCCCGGCGCTGGCCCATCGCAGTGCAAAAGACCGGCGTCAGGCTTGCTTCGTCATGGCGCATTTTCTTGTGCGCCAGACTTTTGAGGGGGTCCGCATGTGGCGGGAAGGGCAGCTGGCCCGCACCGCCGCGGCCCGGCTTTTGGCCGAACAGACTGCGGTGTTTGGTGTCAGTGCCGCAGCCGCAGGGATGTTTGCCCGGCAGGTTGATCAAGCCTAGGGACAAGACACCAAGGTGTGACCTTAACTAACCCGCCTTGTCGAGCGCTCCGTCATCCTCGTGGCCCAGATCCGTCGATACGACACGTCCCTGTTCTGCCAGCTTGCGCGAGGCCGTCATTGCGGCCTCGATGTTTTCATCCTTATAGGCGCGTTCCAGCATTCTTTGAACAAAGCGGGGCCAGCGAATGACATAGTTCATCCGGCGCGGCGCAACGGCTTCGCGTTCCCGTTTCTTCACCATTCCCACGGCCACCTGTGCAACTTCGCGGGCAGAAACGGATTGTTTGCCGCCAAGGTTCGGCTCGCCCCAAAGATGCACCATGACCTGATCCACCGGACGAATTTCGTCAGGGTCGGGCACGACAAAGCTGGGGCAGAGCGCGCCTAAGTCAACGCCACGGTGCCGCACTTCCTGGCGCATGCAATCCATAAGCGCCCAGACGCCTGCTTTGGTTGCGCAATATTGGCCCTGCAGCGGCGAATGGGCGACTGCAGCGGTTGAACAAACAGACAGGAAATACCCCCGGCTCATCATCAGGTAGGGCAGGGCGACATGGGCGACGCGGTAAGTGCCGGTGAGATTGACGGAAACCATACGTTCCATCGTCGCTGGCGGCGCAGCTTCAACGCTGCCGGTGCCCATGATGCCGGCATTTGACACCACCGCATCGATGCGACCAAACTCCTGTGCTGCGGCTTCAAACGCTGTCTTGACAGAGGCATCGTCGGTCACGTCCATATCCACGGCCATCGTGCGCCCGCCGAGTTCGTTTTTAAGTGTCTGCAACAGTTCAGGTTCAAGACCGGCCAGAACGATATGCGCGCCTTCTGCGTGCATGGCGCGGGCCATCGCACGGCCTACATTGCGGGCCGGACCGGTGATCAGAATGACGCGGTTCTCAAGCGTTGACATTGGCGGTCTCCATGTTCAGGGCGCTTTGCAAAAATGCAATCTGATCGGCGATCGCGGCTTTGAAGGGCGCACCGTGATAAATTTCGAAATGTTCAATCGGATAGTCGATATATCTCCCCTTGGGCGCGTTTGACGCCGCGGCGCGGGCCGGTTCGGGGGGCGTCACGGCATCCTTGGTTGCGATTTGCACCAGTAATGGGCAGGGAATTTCGGCAGTGGTCGTGCCGGGCCGCCATTTCAGCATCTGCAGAAAGACGCGCGGGGTGATCCGGTTTTCCATGGTAGATCCTTGATCCTTTTGCCACCAATCGGGCTGAATGGCGTCGGGCGTTGTCATGGCGCAGAGCGTACCGGGATGGCCTGTCGCGCCGACGTAATAAGGATATTTGCCACGTTTTTCGCGCCAGCGGTCCCGAAGCGCGGCAATGAATAGGCGAAACGCGGTTTTGGGATCGCCCGTGTTTTGGCGTCCGTCGGCAAAGGGCGCTTGCGCGATGGCGGCCGCCACGGGCGCGGTGCGGGCAATATCCATGACGTGACCGCCGGAAAAGGACGACCCCCAAATCGCCACACGCGCGGGATCCACATCGTCGCGAGCGCGGGTCCAGTCAATCACCGCACGCCATTCCTCTTGCTGTCTTGGAACATCCATCCACTGACGGGGCAGGCCACCGGATCTGCCAAAGGTGCGGTAGTCAAACAAAACCACGGTCAATCCGGCTGCGGCGAAATGATCGCCATACCGCAAAAGCGGTTCATGGATCACCCCAGAAAATCCATGCGCCAGAACGATGGCTGGCTGTTTGCCAGATACGTCTTGTGCCCGTTTGACCCAGACATGTACAAGATCGCCGCCCACCTCGATGTCGGTCTCGCAGGTGGCAATCTTTGCCGCCAGATCTCTGGCAGTGGTGTGAGCTTGCGCCATCATGCCTCTCCGTCCTGAGGCTGGGCCGTATTTGTTCGCAGGCCTTGCTGCACAGCGCGGGTGATCGGATATCCAAAGGTCAGAACCATCGCGACAAGAAAGATCGCCAGCGGGATCGGGCCGGTCATCCAGACAAAGGCGGTCAACGTGCCCTCGCTTTGGACAACTTGCCCGGCTTGATGATCAAAGACCGACAACATCATGGCATTCCAGAAGATCGCCAGCGATCCGGCGATCTTTTGCGCAAAAACAAAGACCGACGACACCAGCCCCTCGCGTTTGGCCCCGTGCGTCTGCGCGTCCATGTCCACGGCGTCAGGCAGCATCGCCCAAGGAAACAGATTGATGGCAGAGATCCCGATGCCAGAGATCGCGGCAGCAATCATAAGCGTGGGCGTCACCCCGTCCCTTGGGATGAAGGGGATCATGGCAAGGAACACGCCATAGACCACGAAACCTGCGATCAAGCCGCGGTGTTTGCCGATCTTGCCGCCGACAAAGGCCCAGAGCGGGAAGGACAGGATCGACAACAGAAAGATCGCCCCCAGGATCGGCCCCTGTGCCGGGCCCGGCACGCCGATCACGCTTTCGAGGTAGAACGGCACCATGGATTGCACAATCAACGTGCCCAGCACTGACAAAAGCAAAATCAACACGATGCGGGTATAACCCGGCGTCCGGAACAGGCTTTTGACCTCAGCCCAAAACGGCTTGCTTGGCAGGGCATCCGCTCCGGTCTTTGCATCGGGAATGGCCCAAAGGAACGGGACCAATGAGACCGCGCCTACCGCCGCGAACACAGTGGCAACCGTGATCCAAGCTGATGCGGGGGATGCAGCCAGATCAGTGGCCTGCCCAAGTGCCAGCACCAAGCCGGGCGTGACAGCGATGGCGATCAGCACGGCGAGGAAGTTGAACATGAAATTGACCGACAACAGCTTGGTACGGCCATGGTAGGTCGGTTCAAGATCCGGCACCAAGGCCAGGCGCGGGATCGAGATCATGGTAAAGAACAACGAGAAAGTCATGAAACCTAAAGTCGCCAGAACGAATTTGGCGGCTGTGCCGTCGACCAAAACAGGCAGTGCCCAGATCGCAACATAGCTGAGCGCACCGGGCAACAGGGCCCATTTGATCGCCGGTTTCCGGCCGACAGCATGGCGCATCCGGTCCGACCAACGCCCGATCACCGGATCCATCACCGCATCAAACAGGCGCCCCGTCAGAAAGGCGATACCTGCCAGAAATGGCGGGATCGCCGCGATGTTCACAAAGAAATACAGCAGCCATGAGTTGATCGCGATAAAGGCGAGGCCGACGTTCAATTCGGCTGCGCCATAGGCCATTTTGCGGCCAATCGACAACCCTCCTGCGGATTTGGTCTTGGTCATCTGTTCCCCTCCCAAAGAACCCTCTGACATGAGGTTTAATGATATACTTATCATTTAATTTGAAATCTCACAAGCGTGTTGGAAATCCCTTTATGCAGGGCCGCCCTGCGATCATAGGATGTGGACGTTCTGCCTGTGGTTCGGCGGGAAAAGCGGATCAGGATTGGGGGCAGTTGCCGGTAAATTGATCACCGTCGGGCGTATTTCGGGTGCGACTGCGCCCGTTTCCGGATCGTATTCCGGTTGATATCATGGGGGAGGGATACCGCTGCGATTCTGCCATTCTGGGCAAGTTTTCTTGGCCGGTCAGTGCCCTGAGTGACGGCCGCGCGTGGACGTCATATTGTGGATATGAACTTTCTCGCCCTTGCGAATGGCAGTCTGTGCGGTGCCAATGGTTTGACCGTATTTGATCACGTCGCTACCGGCCTTCTGATCGCTCAAGCAGAGCTTGAAGTAGATCGGAATATCCTCTTTGGCGACCAATGGTTGGTGAGACCCAATGGCAATGTTGTCGCCTGCCTTGGCACCGGCCAGCAGTGTTGCAACAGTATCGTCCGGATGTAGGACGATGGCGGGGACGGTCTTTTGCGGGGATGCCTTGCTCAAAGTGCCGCTCCAAAACGGCTGACAACATCATCGCCCTGTTTCAATATTTCGCCCCATGTCATCTGGCCATTGGCCACATCAAGGGTTGCCTCTGCGATCCGCCTTGACCCGGTCGGCAGGGGGGCTGCTGTCTCAATCAAGTCGTCAAGCCGCACATCGAACTGCTGGAACAGTCGCTGACAACTCATCTTATTCCCGCAGATCTTGATCGTGGGCATGAGCCCGCTGACAAAGCTGTTCCCCGCACCCGTTGTGAAAAGCGCGATCTGGCACCCGGCAGCGGCCAGCGCGGTTAGGTGTTCGGGTGCATAGTTTGGCGTGTCCATGGCGAACAATCCGCTGCCTTGGGGCGTTTCGGCATAGTCCAGAACGCCCATGATCGGGGTTGATCCGGTCTTTGAAATCCCGCCCAGTGACTTTTCTTCGATGCTGGAAAGCCCTGCGGCTATGTTTGTGGGGCTGGGATTGCTGCCCATCAGGTTGAGACCGGTGGCCATGGCAGAGGCTTCGCGCCCTGCGGGGAGGGTGACAAGCCGATCTGCAATTTCTGCTGACGCGGCCCGCGCTGCCAAGAGATGCTCCGCCCCGATCCATTCAACGACCTCGCCAAAGATGGCTGTGCCGCCCTGTGCAATCAATTGGTCGATAAAAGCCCCGGTGCTGGGATTGGCGATCAGACCTGAACTGGGGTCGGACCGCCCGCATTTCAATCCAACGCGCAGTGCAGAAACCGGCGCGGGTGCGCGGCGCTGGCTGGACAGGTCTTTGGCCAGTTGCGCAGCCATGCGTGTGCCTTTCGCAACAAGATCGACGGGGTCTTGTTCCACCTCGTTCAAGGTCAGGATCTGGACAGTTTGACCTTCTGCCTTGATGGCTTGGGCCAGTGTTTCCGCTTTGGGCTTGTGGTCGCTTATCAGGAGAACGGCGCCATTGTTGGGGTTGCAGGCCAGGCCGACAAGGGCGCGGTAATGTACTTCTCGGTCCTGGCCGATCAATCCGGTCGAATAGGGCATCGTTACGACGTGGCACCCTTGCACTGCTGCGCCGATCTGCCGGGCGGGGGCGGTGGTCAGCCCCGTCACGGACAGCACAAGAACATGGTTGCGGACGCCCACCAAACCATTGGGCCTGTGATATCCATCAAAGTCTTGCAGGGCCGTCATCGCGTTTTCCTGACCGGTTTCAGAACCCGTAAAGCTGCGCGGGGTTGGCGCAGAGTATCCGGTTGTAGGTCTCCGGATCCTCATTACACCAATCCAGCAGAAGGTTGAGCAAATGCGTTTCTGACGGGGCGGGGACATCGTTGGTATGCGGCCAGTTTGAGGCCCAAAGCATCCGGCCGGGCGCATGTGCAATCAAGGCACGTGCCTCTGCGGCGACATCTTCAAAATCCGGCCCGCCGCTGCGCGAATTGACATAGGGCGCCGAGATTTTCACCCAGGCCCCGGCGTCCACAAGCGTGAGCAATGTGCGGAACGCATGATGTGTGACTTTGACAGGAGGGAGGAACCTGCCGATATGTGCGATGACAACATCGCAAGGCAAAGCACAAAGTGTCGAAACCAGATCGGGCAGTTCGCGCCCGTTGACCTGTATCTCAATGTGCCACCCCAAGGGTGCGATGCGCTGGGCGGTTTGCACGAGCCCGTCGCGGGTAACTGCCCCCCCATCCAGCAAAAAATAGCGCAAGCCGCGTACTCCGCGCTGGTGCAGATCGTGAAGCTGCGCATCGGAGACATCGGGGGAAACCACCGCCACCATACGTGCATTGCCGTCGAACTGCGCCACAGCGCCAAGCTGCACAGAATTGTCTTGCCCGTAATGTGTGGGCTGGACCAGAACCGCCCGGCTGAGCCCCAGCGCCTCTTGCACCTTGGTATATTCGCTGCGCCCGCAGGGAGGGGGCAACGGTTTTTGCGCGCTCTTGGCCCGTTTTACCCCTGCCGCAAAGAAATGGATGTGGGTGTCGCAGGCCCCGGCATCGGGGCGCAGCCGAAGTGTTTCTGTGCAGCGGTTCGTCATGTTTTGCCGCCGCGCCGGGGGATCATTTGCAGGGCCAGCAGAACCCCGGCAGAAAGCACAAAGAAAAGGCTGACAGGCCGGGTCAGCATGGGCAGATAAGACCCGCCAGAGGCCTGCAAGCCGGACCGCAGCTCTGCTTCCAGAATGCTGGCCAGCACAAAGCCGATGACGAAGGGGCCGACAGGCACCTTTGCCCGTTCTAGCAAGACCCCAACGAGGCCAAACCCGATCACCACGTAGACATCAAACATCCGGTTCGACAGACCAAAAGCACCGATGACGCAGAACACAAAGATCGCAGGCATCAGGTAGGCGGTTTTGATCCGCACGATCCGTGCCAATGCCGGCAGCGCAAGAACCATCATGGCGAACATCAAGACATTGGCGATCAGGTAGGCGGCCATCAGGGCCCAGACAAACTCACCGTTGGTTACAAACAAAAGCGGACCGGGCTGGATTTGGTGCAGCACCAATGCCCCCAGAAGGATCGCATCGATGGGGCTTCCGGGAATGCCCATGGTGATCAGCGGAACCAAGGCCCCGCCCACATTCGAATTGTTGGCCGATTCCGAGGCGACGATGCCTTCTTCGCAGCCGGTGCCGAACTTTTCGGGGGTCTTGGAAAAGCTTCTGGCGGTGCCATAGGCGATCATCGACGCGATGGAGGCGCCAACGCCGGGCAGAACACCGACAAAGGTGCCGATCACAGAGGAGCGGAACATATTGCCGCCGTGGCGACGCAAGTCGCGCAAGCCCGGCAGTTTTGTCTTGTCAAACTTTGCCATGATCGGCGGCGCGCCGCGGGTGGCAGCGGCTGCGGTGTCTCTGATGATTTGGCTCATCACAAAAACACCCAGCAGGACGGGCAATAGGTTGAAGCCGTCCGCCAGCTCATCCACACCAAAGGTCAAACGCAATTGACCATCGCTTTCATTCAGGCCAGGCAGGGCAAAGGCAATGCCAAGCGCGCCGCCAAGCAGGCCTTTTGCCATAGAGCCTTTGGACAACGCGGCGATCAGGACCATCGCCAGCAGCACCATGCTGAAATATTCCCAGGGTCCGAAGGTCAGCGCCAGCTTGGCCAGCGGCGGGGACATGACAACCAGAAAAACACCTGCGATCAATCCACCTACCAAAGAGGCGGTGACGCCAAGACCCAAGGCTCTGCCCGCTTCGCCGCGGGCCGCCATCGGGTGGCCGTCAAATGTGGTCATGACAGCCGAGGGCGTTCCCGGCATGCGCAGCAGCGTCGCGCTGACCATTCCGCCGGACACAGCGCCGACATACATGCCAATCATCATCACCAGCGCGTCGGTCGCGTTCATCCCGAATGTCAGCGGAATGGTCAGCGAGATAAGCATCCCGCCGCCGAGGCCAGGGATGGCACCAACCACGATACCGCAGCCAACACCGAGGATCAGCCAAAGCACGGTTGGAAATTGCATGACCTGTATGAGGGCAGAAAACAGAGTTTCAGTCATAGTTTACACCGGCAGATCCATGTAAAAGAATTTCGTAAAGATCCACTGGCCGCCAACGCCGAGGATCAAACCAATGATCAGGTTCACGATCAGCACCGACCGTTCAGGCCGGATGATGGCGCCTGCTGCGGGGATGAACAGGAGTGTTGCTAGCCAGAAGGGGACAATCCGGAAATCCAGCACGCCGGTATAAAGCAATGCCAACAGCACAATGCCGACCCCGTTTGCGGCCCCTTGAAGGGAGGCCTCGCCGGTGGCTCCCGATTGCCGCCGCTGCCGCACATAGGGAATCAGCACAAGCAGTGCCAAACCGGCCAGAACGACAGCCACTGCCTTTGGCACGGCAGCCGATCCCAAAGGATCAAATGTTGGCGGTGGCAGCACCGATGCACCTGCGTATAATCCAGCCGCAATGATGGCGGTAAAGATACAGAGGTGAAGATCGGCGTTGTCCGTCGGGCGGGGTGAGCCGCCCTCAGGCAGGTTTTCGGCTTGCGTGCTCATTTCGACGCTTTGACCGTTTCGACCAGTGGTGCAATTTTGGAGCTAAAGTCGTCAAGCTGCGCATCAAGGGCATCCGGTTCGATGAAGCTGGCCGAAATGCCCAGAGTTTCGAATTCTGCCTGTAGATCTGCGTTGGACATTGCCGCTCGCAGAGCATCGCGCATGACGTTCAACCGGTCTTCGGGCGTCCCTTTGGGCGCGAGCCAGATCCTTGTGTGCTGCGCAGAAACCGGTATGCCGATCTCGGCTGCGGTGGGCACATCAGGCAATGCCGCGCTGCGTTCATTTGCAAGGACGGCGATGGCACGCAGCCCCGAATCCTTGTGTTTGACCAGCTCGTTCACGCCAAAAGTGGCAAAATCATTGTGCCCGCCCAAGACCGCGGCCAGACGCTTGGCCCCGCCGCCGGCCTGGACAAAACGAAACTTTGCTCCGGCTTCTTCGGCCACCAGAAGTGGAAAGAAATGCACGGTCAGTCCGATGTTTGTGGCAGCCGAAAGCGTATCCGGCGCTGATTTGCCGCGCTCCAACAAGTCTTTCAAGGACGCGATGTCGCTGTCCTTGCGCACACCTATGCCAAGACCGACAAAACCCGTCGCGCCGACAATTTCGAAATCGTTGTGGTCGTAGTCCACCACACCCATGACATTCGAGGTCACGATGCCTTCGTGCCAGAACCCGAATGTATAGCCGTCCGGATCCGCCTTGAGAACTTCGCGGGTGCCGATGGTGCCGCCTGCGCCCTTCATATTCACGATGGCGATGCTTTCGGGCAGCAAGTTGTTGGCTTCAATGGTGCGCTGAACGATACGGGCCGTGGTGTCCATACCGCCGCCAGCACCAGTCGGTACAACCAGCTTGATCGGTTGTTCAGGGTAATCCGCCAAAAGCGGGCTTGCCAATCCTGCGGCCATCGCCGCGGCAAGTGCCAGATACTTCATGATCTCTCCTCCCAGAGGTTAATTCCTGGTTAGCATGACAGGGTTGATGCATAAGCAATAGTTTCAATTTGTCATGCTGGCATGATAGCTTGTCATGATAGGTGGGCTGGAGGCCGTATGAACATCCAAAGTTTGCGACATTTCGTGACAGTTGCCGAAGAGGGAAGCCTTGGCCGGGCACGGGAAAAACTGAATATCACGCAGACCGGCCTCACCAAGAGTATCCAGCGGCTTGAGACCAGTCTTGGCGGCGCACTGTTCCGCCGGTCGGTTCAGGGCATGACATTGACCCAGGCCGGACGCACCCTGCTGCCCCATGCGCGGCTGGTTCTGGCGCAGTCTGATCGCGCGGTCAGTACCGTGTCCGACCTGATCGAGGGCCGGGATGGCGCAATCGCCATCGGAGCGGCGCCAGAGTGGCTTGAGTTTGGGGTCGAACAGGCGGTTCTTGACTTGCGCCAGAAATACCCCGGCACGCAAATTTTCATCTCGTCGGGGCGCAACACACGGGCCTTGGTCGCCGATTTGCGCGACGGGCGGCTGGATTTGGTGGTCGGGGTGTCACAGATGGAAGATATGGACGACCTGATTTTTGAACCGATCGCATCCAACCGTCAGGGGATCATCCTGGCAAAAGGGCACGAACTGCTGGAGAACGATCCCGTTTCTCTCAAAGATCTGGAGGCCTACCAGTGGGTGTTGCCGGTTCGGAGCACCTTGTTCCGTGCCCGATTGGACAATCTGTTCTTGGAGCAGGGGCTGGCGCCCCCCGTTGCAGAGATAGAGACCAACTTTATGCCGTTTGTGATTTCCTGCGTCGGGCATAGCGGGATGCTTGGCACCGCAACCGACGCGCTGATCGCTGCGCATCCGCGATCCGATGTGACATTTCTGGAAATGGGGTCGATGCTTGAGCGGCCCATGGGCATCATGACACGGGCAGGCGAGCCGGTCACGCGGCCGCAGAGGCGTTTTGTTGATGTGCTCAAGGCGCATGTTGGAAAAGTGTAGCAAGCGCAGGTCTTGGCCCTATTGTCTGCCCGTGCTGTTCCATAGGCAATTCGGCAGGCAAGGCATGCCCTTTGCGCGATCAGCCAATTCCGCGAATCGAATCCTTGGTGGCTTTCTCAAGACAATCCAAAAGGGCGCAGTTGCTTTCCATCGCGCCGGTTTCATCGCCAGCCGCAATTGCACGCAAGGTGGCGGCGTGATGTTTTGCGGCGATGGAAAAACTGTCGGTGTCCGAAATGGACGCATACCAAAACCGCCGCGAAAGGTTGTGAACAACGGTGATCTGGTTTTTTAGAAACCGGTTGCCCGTGGCTTCGGCCTGAATCTCGTGGATCATCTTGTTGATATCGAGGTAATGCTCAATGTCGTTTTCCTTGATGGCCCGCTCCAACTCATCCGCAAGATGCAACATGGCCTGCTTTTGTTTGGGCTTGGCGCGTTTGGCGGCCAAAGATACCACCAGCTTTTCAAGGGGACGGCGCATTTCCAGCAGCTCCAGCTGGCCTGTGACATCAGCGGCGGTTACCAGAATTCCACGGCGTGGCAGAACCTCGACAAACCCTTCGAACTTCAGCCGCTGAAGCGCCTCGCGCACGGGCGTTCGGCCGCATCCCAACTCACGGCCAAGTTCGCTTTCTGAGATAAGCTGATGGGTGCCAAGGCGTCCTGTCACGATCATCTTTTGGATCGCGTCATAGGCAATGTCTGTCAGCGATCTGTCGCCCGCTTCGATCACCGCCGGATCTTCAACAATCTCTTTTACCATCAGTCATGCTCCACTTCGGGGCAAATGTAATTGTTGACAAGGTGTATATCAATTGCTTATTAGTCAAATCAACAACTGATATATCAGATGACGATCAGGGGGTGAAATGACTGCGCAAGACCTAAGAGCCAAGCAAAGACTGGATTGCGATTTGGTTGTCGTTGGCGGCGGCGCCGCAGGGGTAACAACCGCAACCATTGCGGCACGCGCCGGTCTGCGGGTCGTCGTGATTGAACGTCACGGCTTTGCCGGCGGCGGGGCAGTGGCCGGTCACTCCGGCACCATTTGCGGGCTCTACGAGGCAACCGACAATCAGTCCAATGCGCCAGTCCTGGCCGTGCACGGATTTGCATCGGAATTTATCAGCCGGATGGAAGAACGCGGCGGACTGGCAGAGCCAGTGCAATACGGAAAAACCTTTACCCGCGTGCATGATCCGATTGTCTGGCGTGAGGTGTCGGATGATCTTTTGACCGAGGCGGGCGTTACAACCATCTATCACGCGGTCGCAACGCGCGTTCTGGCCGAAGGTGAGAAAATCGAAGGTGTCGAGGTTTGGACAAAACAGGGGCCGCTGGAGGTGCGCGCCAAGGTCACTGTGGACGCGTCAGGGGATGCTGATATCGTGGCAATGGCAGGCCTGCCCAACTTTGTCGGAGACAACGGGCGGGTGCAGAACCCGACGATGATCTTTCGGCTTTTGGGTGTCGATGTCGGTGCGTTCAAGGCACGTTATGGCGCGGACACCATTATGCCGCCAGATGTCTCGCAACTGATTATCGATAGCAATGCATCAGGGAAATATACCCTGCCACGGGCCAAGATCTGGCTGTTTCCAACAACCCGCCCGAATGAGCTGCTTTGCAATTGCACGCGGATCATTGGCGAGGATGGTCGCGAGCTGAACCCATTGTTCTGGAAAGACTTTTCAGAGGCGGAAATACAGGGGCGCCGGCAAGCCCGTGAATACGCGCGGTTCTTCAAGGACAATCTCGTGGGATGCGAGCAGTCCTTTGTCAACGACATGGCGGTTCAGGTGGGGGTTCGGCAAACCCGGCAGGTCGAAGGCACGACCAAGCTGACCAATACTGACGTGGTCCTTGGCACAAAATTCAAACATGGGATCGCGCGGTCCCCTTGGCCGATTGAACTGCATTCGGGAATAAAGCCCAAGGTCGAATGGCTGCTGAACGACGTTTATGAAATCCCCTTTGGGTGTTTCGTTCCGCAGGCGGGCGAAAACCTGATGGTCGCTGGCCGGTGCCTGTCGGCAGAGCATGAGGCCGTCGCCTCGGCTCGCGTGACGGCGCAGTGTTTTGGATACGGTCATGCGGTGGGTCACGCGGCGGTGATAGCCGCGCGGGACGGCGTTGCCCCAAGAGATATTCAAGGCGCGGATATCCGCATGATTTTGAACCGTGAAAATGCCCGGCTGGACTAAGACCCGCCTGACTGGAGAACTGCAATGAGCGATCAGATTTTGATAGATCACAAAGACGGCTACGCAATCGTCACAAACAACAAACCGGCCCGCCGCAATGCGCTGGGCACACAAAGCATGGCCGAACTTTATGCCGCGCTGCTGGATCTGGAAAAAGATCCCGAGTGTAAAGCAGTTGTTCTGACCGGTGCAGCACCAGCGTTCTGTGCGGGCAGTGATCTCAAGGAGCTGGGCGGGCTTTCGATACCGGACATGTGCGCCCATGAGGCGGAAACCGCACGTATCGCACGGCAGATCGGGATGTTGTCCATTCCCGTTGTGGCGGCCGTGGAGGGGTATGCGCTGGGCGGCGGGTTTATCCTGGCGACGTCCTGCGACATCGTTGTCAGTGCGGCCAGCACAAAATGGAACATGCCAGAGGTGCGCAATGGCTGGATCCCGCCTTGGGGTCTGCAAACCTTGGCGGCGCGCACGAGCGCTGCAAACGCCCGACTTATCACATGGGGTATTCTGGAGATCGACGGGGCAGAGGCGCTGCGCCTTGGGGTTGCCGATGTGATTGCCCCGGACGGAGAGGCGCTGGTTGCCGCTTGCGGAATTGCAAACCGGTTGGCCGAATTGCCCGCGAATGCCGTGGCCTCAACCAAGAGGTTCTTTGAAACAACCGCCACGGCTGATGCCGAACGGCAGGATGCAGAGGCCAACCGATTGTTCGGGCTTGATTGCCAAAGCGAGGCGGCGAAGGCCGTTCTGGCCAAGTTTACGGTGGCCCGATGAACAAGATCGTCACAGAAGCCCAAGCCGTTGCGGACATTCCGTCACATGCAACAGTTGCCAGCGCGGGTGTCATCGGCTGGGTCACACCGGACAAGGTGCTCAAGGCTTTGGGGGACCGGTTTGCACAAACCGCCGCGCCCCGCGATCTGACATTCTTTTTCCCTTGCGGGACAGGGGATGCGGTTGGCATCAAGGGGATGGATCACGTCGCCCGTGAAGGGCTGATGAAACGCATCGTGTCGGGCAGCTATATCAATCCGGTTGATCCGGCGACCGGGCAGCGACCTGCCTTGATGCGGTTGATCCATGACAACAAGGTCGAAGCTTACAGCTGGCCGATTGGCGCAACCATGCATTGGCTGCGCGAAGTGGCCCGCAAGAGCCCCGGATATATGACCCGCGTTGGTCTGGGAACATATGCCGACCCCCGTCACGGCGGTGGCAAGTTTACCGATAAGGCAACCAAGGATCTGATCCGTGTGATCACCCTCGATGACGAGGAGCTGTTGTTCTACCCCAGTTGGCCCATCGATGTGGCGATCCTGCGGGCGGCCACAGCAGATGAACATGGCAACCTCAGTTGGGAAGATGAGCCGCTGACCACCTCCAACGTCGCATTGGCGCTGGCGGCCAAGGCGTCGGGCGGCAAGGTGATTGCCCAAGTGCGCCGCGTTGTGCCCGTGGGGGATCGTCCCGCCAGCCAGAATCGGCTTCCGGGCGTGTTTGTTGATCAGGTGGTTGTTGATCCCGATATGATGATGACCACTGATGTGCCCTATGATGCGGCCTATTTCGGCGGCGAGCACAAGGATATCTCAACCCTTTCCGCGCCACCGTTTTCGGTGGACCGGATTATTGCCAACCGGATCGCCCCGGAGGTTCGCAAGCACGAGCTGTCAATCTTTGGCTTTGGCGCGGCCACCGATGTGCCTTTGGTCATGGCCGAGAACGGCCAGTTTGATAACGGTGGCATATACGATTATCCCGGCACGACGGAACACGGGGCCTACGGCGGTATCGTGATGCCCGGCTGGCAGTTTTCGGCCAATATCAACCCTGATGCATTGCTTGATGGGGTCACGCAGTTTGACGTGATCGATGGGGGATTGTGCAAATTCACTGCGCTGAGTTTTGCGGAATATGACGCTTCCGGCGTTGTGAACGTGTCGAAATTTGGCAAGGCCAATCCGGGTGCTGGTGGATTTATCGACATCGCGCAGAATGCCGAACGCCTTATTTTTGCAGGTACTTTCACAACCGGTGGATTGCGTGCCGATGTGGTCGCTGGCAAGCTGGTGATCGAACGGGAGGGGAAAGTGCGGAAGTTTGTCAAAGAAGCCGCCTCCATCACCTACCGGGTTCAACACGGTGTATCCGAACGAAACCAGGATGCGTTGATCGTCACTGAACGGGCTGTTTTCAGATGCGCAGCGGATGGTCTTGAGCTGATCGAAATTGCGCCTGGCATTGATCTTCAAACGCAGGTTCTTGACCTGATGGATTTTGCACCGGTCAGAATAGCGGAGCCGCTGGCCCTGATGGATGCGGCCCATTTCTTGAAACCAGATCGGGAAGAGGAGTGCGTGAGCACATGATTGCCCAAGACATCCCAAAAGAGGCGTTGAACCTTCTTCGTACCGGCGTGGCCATTCCGGCCCATCCGTTACTGTTGGACAATGACCGCAAGTTGGACACCACCCGCCAACAGGCTGTCACGCGGTATTATTTGGATGCCGGGGCAGGCGGCATTGCCGTGGGCGTTCACACAACCCAATTCGCCATCCGCGACGTCGGACTTTATGAGCCGGTCTTGCGCCTCGCAGCCGAGACAGCGCTTGACTGGACGGACGACGCGCGGCTTCTCATTGCGGGGGTGACGGGCAAAACGGCGCAGGCTACCCAAGAGGCGCAGGTCGCGCGGGGGCTGGGGTATCACGCGGCACTCTTGAACCTTGCCCACCTCAACGGCGTGCCGGAGGCGGAGATTCTTGAGCATTGCCGGACCGTTGCAAAGGAAATGCCGGTCATCGGATTTGCTCTTTTGCCTTCGGTGGGGGGCTTCCATCTGTCCTATGAGTTCTGGAAGGCCTTTGCGCAGATTGAAAATGTCATCGCGATCAAGATGGCCCCGTTTGATCGGTACCGGACGATTGATATTGTCCGCGCGGTCTATGATGCCGGCGCCGAAGATCGGATCACGCTCTACACCGGCAATGACGATCATATCATTCTGGATTTGATCCAGCCTTTCGTTGTGCGCTCTGAGGATGGCAAACAAGAACGCCGGGCCCGCATTCGCGGCGGGCTTCTGGGCCATTGGAGCGTTTGGGTCGAGAAATCCGCCAAGATGCTGCGCCGCATTCAGGCGGTTCCGGATGGCGTGGATATGCCCGAAGATCTGCTGGCCCTCGATAGCATGGTAACAGATTGTAATCTGGCGATTTATGATGCGCTGAACGATCTCAAGGGCTGCATCCCCGGTTGTCTCGAAGTGTTGCGCCGGCAGGGGCTGGCAGAGAACACATTGTGCCTCAATCCGCACGAAACCCTAAGCCCCGGTCAACTTGAACAAATTGACCGCGTTTACCGGATGTATCCGGAAATGAACGACGACATCTTTGTCAAAATCAATCTTGAACGCTGGCTGAGCGGTGACCAAAACGCGCACCCGCTTGTGACCTGAACGACCCCAAGGGGAGGAACCCAAATGACAACTACAATTGAAACCCTGAACCCGAGCCTGTTTCCCGAAGCGTTTCGCGATGTCGAACACCTTGAAGATTTCATGTCGATCCCGACACAGGAGGTCGTTGATGATCTGAACAGTCTGGACGGCGACATCATGATCTTGGGCGTCGGCGGAAAGATCGGCGTGACAATGGCCCGCATGGCCAAAAAGGCCTGCCCGGACAAGCGCGTGATCGGTGTCTCGCGGTTTTCCGAAGAAGGCGTGCAAGAGCGGCTGAATGCATGGGGCATTGAGACGATCCCGTGTGATCTGCTGGATCGGGATGCTGTGAACGCGCTGCCGAAGATCAAAAACGTGATCTACATGGCGGGGCTCAAGTTCGATTTCCGGGGCCGCGAAGATTTCCTCTGGGCAATGAACACAATCGCGCCGCAGATCACGGCCGAAGCTTTCAAAGACAGCCGGCTCGTCACTTTTTCGACCATTCACGTCTATCCATGGTCGAACCCTCTGCATGGCGGAGTAACGGAACAGGATCTGCCCTTGGCCCGGCCCGGCGAATACGCAAACTCTGTCGTCGGCCGTGAACGGACATTCGAGTATTTCTCCAAACTGCACGGGACGCCCGGCCGCGCCATGCGCTTTGTCTATGCGATCGACCCCCGCTATGGCGTGATGCAGGAAATCGCGAGCTGGGTGAAAGACGGAAAAGATATTCCGCTGGACACGGGCCACGTCAATATCATGTGGCAGGGCGATGCAAATGCGCAATTCCTCCGCATGTTGGCAAACACCACCGTTCCAACCAGCCCGATCAATGTTGGTGGCCCAGAAACTGTATCGGTACGCTACCTTGCCAACCGGTTTGGCCAGGAGTTCGGGATCGAGCCGCGGTTCACCGGCCAGGAGCAGGACAATTGTTTGCTGGTCAACTGTGACAAGGCCAACGGCATTCTGGGCAATCCGGTTGTCCCGATGGATCCGATGATCAAATGGGTCGCTGACTGGGTCAAGACAGGCAAACCCGTTCATGGCAAACCGTCAAAATTCGAAGTGCGATCAGGCGAATTTTGATCGGACCAGCAACGCACTTTGAACAAGGAGGGACGCAACATGTCCGCTCGTGGATACTTATACGCAATTGCGGCGCATATCGGGTTCGTCCTGTTGTGGCAGCTCGCTGTCACCGTCGCAGATGTACCCAGCTACATCTTGCCATCACCGCTCGAGACCATCGCGGAAATCACGGACAGTTCTTATAACTGGTGGACCCATACATGGGTCACCACGTTGGAGATCTTTGGCGGTTATGCCATGGCTGTGATCGTGGGGGTGGCGCTGGCGGTTTTGTTCGTCTGGGTGCCGCCGCTGAACGCATCGCTGATGCCGCTGCTGGTGACTTTGAACATGGTGCCCAAAGTCGCGATGGCGCCGTTGTTCATCATCTGGTTCAGCTACGGCATTGTTCCCAATATGATAATTGCATTCACAATCTGCTTCTTCCCGATTGTTCTGACGACCTATCGCGGGTTGGTCGAGGTGGAGCCGGATCTTATCAACCTAGTCAAGGCGCTCAAGGCGAACCGCTGGCAGATCTTCATCAAGATCCAATTGCCCGGATCTCTCCCCTATCTGTTCTCCGGGATGAAGGTTGCCGCAATCCTCGCTGTGGCAGGCGCAATCGTGGGCGAATTCATCGCCTCCGAAGAGGGTTTGGGGAACTTTCTGCTGATCCAGCAGAACGCGCTCAACACCTCGGCAATGATGATGGCGCTGCTGCTGATCACGGCGATTGGCATGGCCCTCTACGGCTTTGTCATCGCGCTCGAATACATCTTCATCACACGTAAGGGAATTCAGACATGAGCAAGATCGATCCTCAGCCCTTCGTCAAGCTGGACGGCGTTAAGAAAGTCTTCAAGGTTGGCGACAAAGAGTTCCTTGCTGTGCAGGATGTCTCCTTTGAAGTTAAAGAGGGGGAATTGGTGTCGATTGTCGGGCCGTCAGGCTGTGGTAAATCGACCATTCTCAGCATCCTGTCCGAACTGCATCCCGCCACCGAAGGCACCGTGCAAATCGGCAATGACCTGTCCCCGTTTACGCCGGGTAAAGACATCGGCATGGTGTTCCAAAAGGCGCTTTTACTGAAATGGCGCACGATCATCGACAACGTCATGCTGCCGGCCGAAATCCTTGGACTTCCGCAAAAAGAAAGCCGGGAGCGGGCAAAAGACCTGATTGAGATGGTCGGCCTTGGCGACTTTGCCGATGCGTTTCCGCAGCAACTCTCAGGCGGCATGCAACAGCGGGCGTCGATTGCCCGCGCCCTTGTGCATGACCCGCGCCTGATTTTGATGGATGAGCCTTTTGGCGCATTGGACGCGCTGACCCGAGAGAGGATGAACCTCGAACTGCTTCGGATCTGGAAAGAAAGCAAAAAGACCATCTTGTTTGTCACCCACGGCATTCAAGAGGCCGTGTTTCTAGGCAGCCAGGTGGCCGTGATGACTTCCGGTCCGGCACGCATGGCCGCGCATTTCGATATCGACTTGCCAGAACCCCGAACGCTCGACGTCAAAACAACCGAAAAATTTGGCGAATACACCAAGCAAATCTATCGCCTGCTTGGATTGGACTGAACCAGAACCACGAAAATTCTCTAAGGGAGGAAACCATGAGAAACATAGCGAAACTGCTGGGCGCAAGCGCCCTGGCATGCACCACCTCAGCCGCAGCACAGGCCGAAGAATTGAGCCTGCAATTGAACTGGAAAGCCGGCGGCGATCACGCACCGATCTATTACGCTTTGCAACAGGGTTGGTACACCGACGCGGGTGTGGATCTTGAAGTACGGCAAGGCTCCGGCTCCGGTGCGGCGGCCAAAGCGCTGGATGTTGGGCAGGCAGAACTGGCCATCATCGACACGCCAACGGCGCTTCAGTTTCTGGGCAAAGGCAGCAAGATGAAAGGCATCTTTGTCGCCTACAATGACAACGCGGCTGGCCTCTATTGGAAAAAAAGCTCTGGCATCTCGAGTGTTCAGGATCTGAAGGGCAAGAAGATCGGCGCGCCTGCCTTTGACGCGGCCCGCCAGATGTGGGTTCCGATTTCTCAGGCGATTGGACTCGATCCCGATGATGTCACTTGGGTGAATTTGCAGCCCACGGCCAAGGTGGCGGCATTGCAGTCAGGCTCCATTGACGCGACGACGCATTTCTATTCCGTGCACTTCATCTACGAAGACATCTTTGGTGATGATCTGGGCTATGCGCTTTTGCGCGATGAGGGCATGAACAACTACAGCCTTGCCTATTGGGCCAGTGATGACACGCTTGAAACCAAAAAGGATGCGGTAAAAGCGATGGTCAACGTGACGCAAAAGGCATTCTCCTTCTGCCTGGAAACGCCAGCACCCTGCGCCGCAGCCTTGTCCGAAGCGGTCAGCCTGAAGTTGTCAGATGCGGAGCGCCAGTTGGAATATGCGTCGCGGGTCATGCCCGGTGTCGGCAACACGTTGTCCGTCGGAGAATGGAGCGGTGACCGCCTCGCGCAGGACTACAAGGTGGTTCAACAGGCCTATGGTCTTGATGATCTGGATACATCAACGGTGTTTACCAATGAATTCATCGATACATCAGTGACCTACCCAAAATAATCGATCCGAAACAACCGCCCCTTTGGCCGAAATGCCGAAGGGGCAAATATAAGTGCGTCCATGTCTGAATTTCAGTTTACCGTCGACGAAGTCATTCAACTCGAGCGGCCGGTGACATTCCGAATGCCGTTTCGGTACGGTGTTGTCACCTTAACATCAGCACCAGAAGCCTATGTCGCGGTCCGCATTACAACCCGTGATCAGAAGACTCATTGGGGCATCGCCGCCGACCTTCTGGCGCCCAAATGGTTCGACAAATCACCTGAATTGACCAACCAGGACAACTTCGAACAACTGCGCCGCTCCATTGCAATTGCCGCCAGCCATTATGTTGACGGGCGGCGGTACGCCAGTGCATTTGGCCATCACAGCGCTGCGGAATCCATACATCAAGATGAATGCGCCGAACAAGAATTGCCGGGTCTTGTTGCGGGGTTTGGTTTGGCCCAAATCGACCGGGCCATTCTAGATGCATGTTGCCGCGCTTGGGGTGTGTCCTTTGCCGCGGCCATTGCGCAGAATCTTCCGGGCATCACAAGTGACACTGCGCATGATTTGACGGGTTTTGACCTGCCGTCCTTCTTTGCATCGTTGCGTCCTGCGGACACAATGACAGTGCGGCATACTGTCGGCCTTACAGATGTGATCGAGGCACAAGGCAAGGCCGCCGATGGGCCGAATGACGGATTGCCGCAAACCCTGCGCGAAAATTGCGAGGCTTACGGGCTGCGTGCATTCAAGCTCAAGCTGTCCGGTGATGCGGCTGCAGACATTGATCGTCTGAGCCGGATTGCCGGGGTACTGGATGACTTGCCGGGCGGATATTTCTGCACACTTGATGGCAATGAACAGTTTCAAACACCCGACGCCTTTGCGGCGTTTTGGGAGAACGCAAAAGCCCAACCACAACTGGGCCGTCTGACAAACGCAGTGAGAATTGTGGAACAGCCCATCGCAAGGGCGAACGCACTTTCGGTGCCTTTGGGGCAGGTCGGCGCGGATATACCCTGCGAAATCGACGAATCCGATGGAAACATGACCGCATTTTTTGCTGCGCAAGCCTTGGGTTATCGCGGTGTATCCAGCAAATCCTGCAAGGGGGTATACCGGTCCCTGTTGAACCGTGCGCGGGTGGCCAAATGGAATGCTGAAGATCCGTTGGGCGGGTTCTTCTTGTCCGCGGAGGATCTGTCCACCCAGGCCGGGATCGCCTTGCAGCAAGACGTGGCTTTGGCCAACCTCATTGGATGTACGCACATAGAGCGCAACGGCCATCAGTACGGTGACGGGCTTGAAGGTGCCCCGCAAAGCTGGCGCTCGGCGCTGCTGGATCAACATGGGGATCTTTATCGCGCCGGGGACGGGCGGGTGGATCTGAAAATCCAGAAAGGTCAGCTTTCGACACGGTCCATCAACTCCAGCGGCTATGGGACAAGTCTACCCTTGTCGCTATTGCTGGACGCGTTTGAAACCGTCCAGCATGTCCGTTAGCCCGTGATGGATGCAAGCTTGAGGCCTCTTGAACCGTCCTGCACGGCCCATGATCCTCATATTGCACTTGACCCCCATAACCCTTTGAAATAATCACCAACCTGTCCGAGCGGGCGTTGTGTAATGGTTAAGACCTCAGTTTTCCAAACTGAAGATGAGGGTTCGATTCCCTCCGCCCGCTCCAACATTTCCCATCATTTGAATTTGCACGCCGCGACAGTAGGGCGCTTGACCCTGCCGTTGGCTCAGGCCATGACCGGTGCACCATCACAAAGGATGTTCCATGGCCCGGCGCACGACCCTCAACACCCCGCCACCGGTTCCGGCTGGCACTGCCAACGCTGAACGGGAGAAATCCCGCAAGTTGGGGGCGCTGCGGGCGTTGATGCCGTTCATGTGGCCCTACCGCGCGTTGATGATCGCTGCTGTTCTTGCGCTGATCTCGACGGCGGTGATCTCGCTGACCTTGCCATTGGCGGTGCGCCGCGTGGTGGACAATTTCGGCACCAGTGAGCCTGAGCTTCTCGATCAGTACTTTCTCGCGGCTTTGGTGATTGCAGGGCTTCTGGCGGTTGGAACGGGTCTGCGCTATGCGCTTGTCACTCGCTTGGGCGAACGGGTTGTGGCCGACATTCGCAAGGCAGTTTTTGATCGCGTGATCGGGATGAGCCCGGCGTTTTACGAAAACATCATGACCGGTGAAGTGCTGAGCCGGATTACGACGGACACCACGCTGATCTTGTCGGTGATCGGATCGTCGGTCTCAATTGCGCTGCGTAACCTTTTGATTTTCCTAGGTGGCCTTGTTCTGATGCTGCTGACATCTGCCAAGCTGACGGGGCTTGTCCTGTTGATCGTGCCTGCTGTTGTGATCCCGATTCTGACTCTGGGCCGCAGGCTGCGCGTGATGAGCCGCGAAAACCAGGATTGGATTGCGGCGTCCTCAGGCAATGCATCGGAAAGCCTTACCGCCGTGCAGACAGTGCAGGCCTTCACCCATGAAATGGCCAGCCGAGGTCAGTTTGCGCAGATGACCGAGGCGTCTTTTGATGCAGCGCGGCGGCGGATCAAGACCCGCGCGGCGATGACAGTGATTGTGATTTTCCTGGTGTTCTCGGGCGTGGTTGGTGTGCTTTGGATCGGGGCGCGGGATGTGCGGGCAGACCAGATGTCAGCAGGTGCCTTGGTGCAGTTTGTGATCTATGCGGTGATGGTCGCCGGCGCGGTTGCGGCACTGTCAGAGATCTGGGGCGAATTGCAGCGCGCAGCTGGGGCCACAGAGCGGCTTGTCGAGTTGCTGCAAACCGAAGACGCGGTGCAAGATCCGGCCAATGCCGCGACATTGGCACAGCCGGTCAAGGGGTTGATCGCGTTTGAAGATGTGCATTTTTCCTATCCGGCAAGGCCCGATGTTGTTGCACTGGATGGTGTGACGCTGACCATCACGCCGGGTGAAACCGTTGCCTTTGTCGGTCCGTCGGGCGCGGGCAAGACCACGATCATCCAGCTTATCCAACGGTTCTATGACCCGGCGTCCGGGCGCATCACTCTGGACGGCGCCGATCTGCGCACATTGGCGCGGGACGATTTCCGCCGATCGATTGCTCTGGTGCCGCAGGATCCGGTCATTTTTGCGGCCAGCGCCGCTGAAAACATCCGCTTTGGCCGCCCTGATGCCTCGGATGCCGATGTGCAGGAGGCAGCACGCGCCGCCGCCGCCCATGCGTTCATCAGCGCCTTGCCGGAGGGCTATGACAGCTACCTTGGCGAGCGGGGCGTGATGCTGTCTGGCGGTCAAAAACAGCGGATCGCGATTGCCCGTGCCATCTTGCGAGATGCCCCGGTGCTGCTGCTGGACGAGGCAACTTCGGCTCTGGATGCAGAAAGCGAACGCGCGGTGCAACTGGCGGTGGACAAGCTGAGCGCGGACCGCACCACATTGATCGTGGCCCACCGATTGGCGACTGTGAAAAAGGCCGACCGGATTGTCGTTTTGGAGGCGGGCCGGATCGTCGCGACCGGAACTCATGACGAACTGGTGGCCAAAGGCGGACTTTACGCGCGGCTGGCACGGTTGCAGTTTACAGACGGGATGGCGGCAGAGTAGCCTGAAAGGGATCTGTTCCGGTTCGGCGCTGTTGCCGGACCTTTATCATCAATGGGAGTATTGAGATGGGTTTGTGGAGTTTTGTTAAGGACGCTGGCAAAAAGGTTTTTGGCGGCGGTGATGATGAAGAGGTGACCGGTGCGGCCCTGAAGGACGAGCTGAAGGAGCTGGGCCTGGATTCCGATGATCTGGATATCACGGTCGAAGGAGACACCGTCAAGGTCAGCGGCAAGGCCGCCAGTCAGGAAATGAAGGAAAAGGTCATCCTCGCGGTGGGCAACGTCGAAGGCGTGGCAGCGGTTGAGGATGACGTATCGGGCGGCGACGCCGATCCGGTGTTCCACACCGTTGAAAAGGGTGACACGCTTTGGGCGGTGTCGGAAAAGGCATTGGGCAAGGGATCGCGTTATATGGAGATCTTCGAGGCGAACAAGCCGATGCTCAGCGACCCGGACAAGATTTACCCCGGCCAGGTGCTGCGCATCCCCGCAGCCTGATCACCGTTTCAGCCACGTAGGGCAGAGGGCAGCCCCCCCTGGACCCCCTGACGTATTTAAGGCCAAAAAGGCTGGAGGCGCCGGTACAGCAATGTCCGGCGCCTTTTGTCGTGACGTCATAGAGGGTGACGCGGCGTCCATGTACCTTGCAAGCTTGCGAAATGCTGCATTTCGCCGCATCCTGTCCTTCAGGGAAAACAAAGCCGAAAAATCGGCGCTCAAGGGGAGGAATGGCGATGACATTTGCCGGGATGGAGGATCGCAACGCGATCGAGGCGGAAATGCCGTGGGCGGAACGGGATGTGCCCAAGACGCTTTATGGGTTGCTGAGTGACACAACCGCGAAGTTTCCGAACCACAATGCGATCTCGTATCAGATTTTTTCGGGTCCGAAGGACAAGGCGGAGACGCTGAACTGGACCCAGCTTCATGGCCGTGTGACACAGGCAGCGAACCTGTTCCGGTCATTGGGCGTCGGCCCCAAGGATGTGGTGGCCTATGTGCTGCCAAATTGCAATGAAACCGCGATCACCCTGTTGGGCGGCGGTGTGGCGGGGATCGCCAATCCGATCAACCCGCTTTTGGATGCCGAACAGATCGGATCGATCCTGCGCGAAACCGGGGCGTCTGTGGTTGTGACATTGCGCCCGTTCCCCAAGACGGATGTGGCCGAGAAAACCGCCGAGGCGGTCAAGCTGGCGCCGGGTGTCCATACGGTTCTGGAAGTGGATCTGGTGCGCTATCTGACGCCGCCGAAGTCTTGGATCGTGCCATTGATACGCCCCAAGGGCCGGGTCGAAAATCAGGCCAAATATATGAATTTCAATGCCGAGCTGGCCAAGCAGCCTACGAAGTTGACCTTTGAGGACGTGCAAGAAGACCGCGTGGCGTTCTATTTCCACACGGGCGGCACCACGGGCATGCCAAAGGTCGCGCAGCACCTGTATTCCGGCACGATCTACAACGGTTGGGTCGGCTCGACCTTGCTGCTGGACGAAAACGACGTGATGCTTTGCCCATTGCCGCTGTTCCATGTGATGGCCTGTCAGGTGATGCTGCTGGGCGCGCTGTCTTCTGGTGCGCATATCGTTTTCCCGACCCCGCAGGGCTATCGCGGCGAAGGGGTCTTCGACAACATCTGGAAACTGGTTGAACGTTGGAAGGTGACCTTTGTTGTGTCGGTGCCGACCGCGCTGGCCGCGACCATGCAGGTGCCGGTGAATGCTGATATTTCCACGGTGAAAACCGCTTTCTCAGGCTCCGCGCCTTTGCCGCTTGAGCTGTTCCGCCGGTTTGAACAAACCACCGGCATGACCATTGTCGAAGGCTACGGCATGACCGAGGCGACCTGCCTTGTGTCGGGCAACCCAGTGGACGGGGTGAAAAAGGTCGGATCGATCGGCATTCCGTTCCCCTACACAGATGTGAAAATCATCAAGGGGACGGACAAGGGCGATGTCGAGGCGGCGATTGACGAGATCGGCGAGATTTGCGTGTCCAATCCGGGTGTCTATGTGGGCAACACCTACACCGAGGCGGAAAAGAACGAGGGGCTTTACTACAAGGACAAGTATCTGCGCACCGGCGATCTGGGCCGTGTGGACAGCGACGGTTATCTGTGGATCACGGGCCGGTCCAAGGATCTGATCATCCGGGGCGGGCACAATATTGATCCGGCCGAGATCGAAGAGGCCTTGCTTAGCCATGAGGCTGTGGCCTTTGCCGGTGCGATTGGCCAGCCGGACGCGCATTCGGGCGAACTGCCCTGTGCCTTTGTTGAGCTGGTCGATGGCGCATCCGTCACACCCGAAGAGCTGTTGGCGCATTGCGAGAAAGAAGTGCATGAGCGGGCCGCGCGGCCCAAGCATATGACGATCTTGGATGAACTGCCAAAAACGGCAGTTGGCAAGATTTTCAAGCCCGATCTGCGCAAGATGGCAATCACCCGTATTTTCAACCAAGAGCTGGAGAAAGCGGGCGTCGCGGCACGGGTGACTTCGGTGATCGATGACAAAAAGCGCGGTTTGGTGGCCAAAGTTGCGGGCAATGGCGCGTCCGAAGGGGATGTGGCCAATGTGCTGAATGACTTCACCGGGGCTTGGGATCTGGTGTGAGCCCCCCCGATTATCAATCGCTGATCGATGCAGAGACCTGGGCCTATATGGCCCGGCTCGACGCGGCCTATCCGCCCGATGCGGTTGAAATGACGATAGAGGATCAGAGGCGTCTCTATGACGACATGTGCGCGATCTTTTATCAGGGGCGTCCGGAGGGTGTCACGGTCACGGATGAACCTTACGGCGGCGTGCCCTGCCGCCGCTATGAGGTGTCAGACAGCGCGGTGACGGTGGTTTACTACCACGGTGGCGGCTTTGTCGTGGGCAGTCTGGACAGCCACGATGATGTCTGTGCCGAGATCTGCAAACGCACCGGATACCGGGTGATTTCGGTGGACTATGGTCTCGCGCCGGATGTGACCTTTCCGGGCTGTTTCAATGATGCCTGGGCGGCCTTCTCGGCCATTTCAGACGCGTTTGACGGTGATCTGATCCTTTGCGGCGACAGCGCTGGCGGCAATTTGGCGGCGGCGATGGCCCATCATGCGCGGGGCCGTATTGACGGCCGCGTCAGAGGGCAGGTGTTGATCTATCCCGGGCTGGGCGGCGATTGGGGGCAGGGATCCTACGTGGAGCATGCCAATGCGCCGCAGCTCACGGTCGCGGATATGGCGTTTTACCGTACCGTGCGCACGGGCGGGTTGGAGCCGCCAAAAGGTGATCCGCGGTTTGCACCTTTGCATGACAGCGATTTTGGTGGGTTGCCGCCAACCGTCCTGATCACCGCGCAATGTGATCCGTTGTCAAGCGATGGCGGTGCGTATCGCGATGCGGTGCAAGGTGCGGGTGGCAAGGCGGCGTGGTTCAACGTGGATGGCATGGTGCATGCCTGTCTGCGCGCACGGTCCTGTTCGGTCCGTGCGGCTGCGTTTTTTGATCGGGTGATTGATGCAGTGGCGGCACTGGGGCAGGGGCAATGGCCCTATGATGCGGAGCCGGTAGGGAAGTAACCCAACCAGATCAAACCTTTAGGACAAAAAGCTCTTGGCTTTCATCGTGTCAGCAATCGGTGCGCCGAGCCTGTGCAGGATCGTTGGTGCCAGCTGCAATTGATCAATCAGTGTATCCTCTGCCGGTCCCTCAGCCGGCCCAAAGTAATAAAGCGCCGCCTCCTGTTGCAGCGGGTCGCGCCCGCCGTGGTGGCCGCGGGCGTCCTGACCGTGATCTGCGGTCACGATCACCTCGTACCCAGCGGCCCGCCATTTGGGGATGAACGGGGCCAGCATTTCGTCCATCGCGAAACAGGCATGATCCATTTCCTGGCTTTCGTGAAAGAACCTGTGGCCCATACTGTCGAGCGTGCAGGTGTGCAACATGCCGTAATTGAGACCAAAGCGCAGGCAGAGGTTGGTCAGCGAGGCAAAGAGATCCACATCAGAGGGGGTCATCTGATTGGTCTGTCCGTATCCAGTCATGGTGTGAAATCGGCCGTGGTTGATCGTGGCGCTGTCCGGTTCATCGTATTCGACATCACGGACATAATCGAAGGGATGGCGGTTAAAGAACTCTGACCAAAAGCTGTGCGCGACCGCGCCCGTCACGCCGCCCGCTTCGCGGACCTGGCTGAACACGTCTTTTTCCTTGAGCCGGAAGACGTTGCCATTGCCGGTGCAGCCATGCACTGCAGGTGCAACGCCGGTGTGGATCGAGGCATAGCAAGAGGCGGAAATGGACGGCAGCACCGACCGGATCTTCCAGACCCGCGCATCACCACTGTCCACCCAGCCTTCCAGATTGCCAAACAGCCTGCGCCAGTTGCGATAGGGCACGCCGTCGAGAATGATCAGCAAAAGTTTGTTGTCCACGTGGCACCTCATTGCTTGCGGTTTTGAGAACCATCACAGATGTATTTCTGAATAGAAAGGGGGCAGTTGGGCCAAATTTATCACCTTTGCCCCACGTCACCTGCCACTTAGGGGCCATGTGGCAATATTGGTCATTCAGTCGATCACGAAACCGTGATAATTTGATGAAGCTGCCGTATTTTCGGCGGTTATCAGATCGGGCGGGTTCATTTCATGACGCATTTTCAAAAGTTTACTGCTGCTTTGGCGGGTGTTTGTCTCCTTGTAGGGGCAAAGCCGGGAGAGGCGGACCAAGCCAATTCTCCCACAGGCACCTCCTTGCGTTATTCGGAACGGATGCTGGACCGGCAGGGGGACGTCACGGGCAAGGTGGGCATCGCCCTGCGGGCCCGGCAGTCAGGCGAGATTGGCACGCTGACCTTTGGCGGGCGACTTTTTGCCACGATCATTGCCGAGCGCACCAATACGGCTGGTAAATTCCCGATCCTGTCGCGGCTGCCGCCGACCCACACCAGCGGCACCTCTGATGTTTATGGCGTGGTCAACGAGGCCACCGTGCATGCCACATTGGCGCTGCCGATGGTCACAGCCTTTGCCCAGGCTGAATATACTGAAGTCGAATACCCCGGCCAGGATGCGCTGCAACTGCGCAAATACTGGGTCGCGCTTGGCGATCTGGACCGGTCGCCGTTTTACTTGGCAGTGGGGCGCAAGACGGTGAATTTTGGCAATTTTGCCACCTATGCCCCCTTCACCCATTCGCACAGCAATCACTATTTTTGGGCGCAATCGAAAGATCCGGTGATCGAAGTCGGCTATCTGGGCAAGAACACCGATCTGGCCTTTAGCCTTATTCCTGGCCATCGCGGTTTGCGGGTCGTGGACAGCCCGGACAACGATGGCGATTACGAGAATTACGCGCTCAACCTCGCGCACCGGATGGACCTGAAGGGCGGGATGCAACTGCAACTGGGCGGCGGTTATCTGCGGGGCACGATCTATGACAGCGCAATTGCCCATCATCCGCCCTCTGCCGGAACCGCCCGTTTGTGGAATGGCGCCTATAACATGAACGCGACGCTGAGTGCAGACCGCTATGACCTGATGGCGGAGTTCACCAAGACCACCGGCATATGGCCCGCGACCGGCCATAAGGTCAGCGCATTGACTCTTCAGGGCCGCTACCGGTCAGAGCTGTTTGGCAAACCCGCCACCTATTCCCTATCGCTGAGCCGCGGTGTGCAGGGGGCCAAGGGCACCGAGTGGGAAAAGATGGATCAGGCTGTGCTGGGCGTTGAGGTGGACATGAGCAAGCATCTAAAGCTGGGCGCGGAATACATGTTCAACGACGGGTTTGTGCCGCTGATCATGCCCAAGGCGGTCGGCGATGCGGGGGTACAATCTCATACGCTGATCATCGGTGCGAAACTGACGTTCTGATCCGGGCTAGATCAAGGTAACGCCGTTGTCTTCAAGCTGTTTCAGGGCTTTGTCCCCGGCCGTTTGATCCCCGGCCAGGATCGTCCGCCGGTCAATTGTCACCTGATACCCCCGTGCGCGGGCGGCAAGCGCCGTTTTGGCCACGCAATAGGCGGTATCCAGCCCCATCACATGCAAATGGCCGACCCCAAGTTTTTTCAGCAAGGGGTCAAGTGCGCCCGTTTCAAATCCGTCCTGCACCCGCTTGACCACTGTATGATCGGCCTTGCCCGCAAAGGGCGCGGCAATTTCGGTGCCATCCGAGCCCGCCACTGCAGCCCCCTTCATGGTGAGGCGTGCAATCACTCTGGTCGAGGGGATGGACCATTCCTGCCGCAGGGCGATGACGGGGATGCCATTGGCCTTGGCCCGTTCCACCGCATGCAAGATTGCGATTTCTGCCTTGGCCTTCTGATCTGCGTTGTAGGGGCCATCCTGCCAGAAGACGGTTTGCAGGTCGATCATCACAAGTGCCGTTTCGGACTGCCCTCGAACCAGAGGGCCGGTACTGACCCGTCCTATCAGCCAGATGCCGTGAAGAAGCCATAGGGTGAGACCGCCAATGACAAGAGCAGAAAGAAGAACCGTCACGGAGCCTTCTCCTCGGTGGCGGACTTTAGCCGCGCGATCAATTGCTGCATGGTCTTAAGCGTGATCTCCAACTCTTCATCAGTCAGATCGCCACAGATCCTTTTCAGCAATTCCTTCTCGCGCTGCATGACCTGAGCAATAAGGCTCTGCCCGGTCTCGGTTAGGGCAATGAGCTTGGAGCGTTGATGACGGGGGTTCGGGACCGCCTCAGTGAACCCGGCGGCATGGGTGTCGTTGATCATCAGCTGTACATATTGCCGTTTGATCTCAAGACGCTGCGCGATTTCGGGGACCGTCGCCGCGCCGCCATCCGCGAGGATTTCCAGCACCGCGCGCATGCGAACGGTCAGCCCGCTGCCCTCGAGGCCGCGTTCCACCGCCGCTTCTGCAGCCTGCATCAGGGGGCGGGATTGCCAGATAACCTGGTAAAGATGATGTAAGTGATTCATGACATTAAGCATGTCATAATGACATTTATAATGTCAAGACGATCTAAACAAAAATAGGCCGGGCAATCGCGCCCGGCCTATGTCATATCTCACGCCAATTGGCACGCTGTTCATCAGGGTGAAGTTTACGTTCCAAGTTACGTGTCAAACATCCCGCCCGTGATGCCCACCATGGTGATCAACAACTCGCCCGTATCCGGGTCCATCGCTGCTTCGTGGTAATCCTCGATCAAGGTCTTCGCCTCGGCAAAGCTTTGACCAGAGCCGTCGAATGTCTCGAACACGTTTTCGGCATGATCGACAATGCTCATTCCCTTGTAGGCCGAAAAATAGAGACCCAGATAGGTCTTCGCCTCCAGAAACAGCGCATCGGTGACCCGCTGGGATATGGTTTCCGCACTGTCATCTGCGGAAGCTTCGGCCCGGGTACCGCGGATGATCTCAAGCACCAATTCTCCACGGCTGATCTGGCCCGCCTCCAGCACGCCAGACCAAAACGCCAAGCCATCGGCATCCGGTGCACGGTTCAGGACGTTTTGATAGACGGCGGAAATGAACGCCGCAGGACCATCGTCAAACGGAAACAACGCCTGCGCCTCGACAGAGGCGGCGAGATGCCCTGCGACCTCTTCAAGAGACATCCCCTTCACCACATGCTGCGCCCAGAAATACAGACCCAAAGCATCTGGCGCACGGTCGAAAAACGCGGTGTAGATCTCAACCAATTCGCGCGCTTCTGCGTCACTCAATTCAACCGCATCGCGAAGTGCGCCAATATTGAGGGCTGTGGCGTCTCCTGTCAGGTGATGCACCTCATCGTTGGTATGGAAATGAAAGGTGCTCAGCTCATTCAGATCAATGGTACGGTCCTGAAATTCCAGAAAATCAATGTTGAACAGGGTGTCTGAGCCTTCTCTGTCCGCCACTTTGTCTTGGACGGAGATGGTTCGCATCAGCAATACCGTGTCAAGCGGTGCAGAAGGGCCGATGCCTTCGTAGTGGTCAAACGGCACGATGCTCTGCAATTCTGTATGAATCCTCGCGACGTTCTGCTCGACATTTATGATAAAATTTGAGCTTGGATAGTCATAAACCGCTGTAGCCCCCACGGACACATCGCTGCCAAATATTCCTTTCTCGGTTGACCTCAGTTCATCATTTCCTGGCCCGCCGTATAGACGATCTTGCCCGATATCCGAGAAAATGAAATCGTCACCGCTTCCCCCGAACACGGTATCATCACCGATGGAGGACCGGATATGATCGTCACCGGCACCGCCTTCGATTACGGTGTTCGCTGAGGGGGCAAATGTCTTCCAACGTTCAACATAGGTGAGATCGATGTCAGTATCTGGCAATATTTGATCGCTGACCAACACATTGCCGAAAAAATCGTAAAATTCAGGCTCGATCTGAATACGGTCATCGCCATCATGCCCGTTTACGACAAGCGGTGTTGTGCCATCGGACAATGCCTCAACGGTGATTTCGTCATCTCCGGCAAAAAAGGCCGCATCCAATTCGTTGGTCCAGGGCTGATCATTGGCTTGGCCATTGCCGGCTACGGCATTGGAGTAGTGACTGAAATCAACGCCATTGACGTCAAGATGCACAACCGTTTGCTCGATCGGGACACCTTCGTAAACATAGGACGGTGCCTCAAGCGTCGTTCTGATGCCGGTGATGGTGCCTGTGATCCTGCCGTCGCCGTCTTGCTGAAAAGAACCTGTTAATCTGGTCTTCAATTCCGCTTCACCCAAAGCTTCAAATGTGACTGCGGTTGCGGAAAAATGCGTGTTGAATGTGGTGAAGGTTCCTGTTGGATCGACGTAATTGTCTGAGACGGGCCTCACAAAAGCTGGCGCCGAAAAAATAAAGAATTGTGACATGAAATTACCTGTCGTTGAGAGGTGTACAGTAACCTGTTAACCTCCCTGTGCGCTGGTCGCAAGTTCAATCTTTGATTGCAAGATGGTCGGAGGTTTGCCTATTGCGGGTGCCGTCAAAGCAGCCACAAAACAAAGAAAGCCGGGCAAACGCGCCCGGCGTGTCCTTTTGGTCTTAGTTCCCGGCGCTTTCCATCTTGCGATGGGCCAGAACGTCTTCGAGCCAGCCAAGCTTCATCTCCGGAACGGAGCTGAGCAGCAGGTCTGTATAGTCATCAAAGGGCGGGGCCAGCACTTGGGATTTTGGTCCATAGCGGACAACCTCGCCCTGGAACATCACCGCAATACTGTCGGCAATCGCTTTGACCGTGGCCAGATCGTGGGTGATGAACAGGTAGGAGACATCCTCGATCTTTTGCAGCTTGAGCAGCAGCTTGAGAATGCCGTCCGCCACCAGCGGATCGAGGGCCGATGTGACCTCGTCGCAGATGATCAGCTTGGGTTTCGCCGCCAGTGCCCGCGCGATGCAGACACGTTGTTTCTGACCGCCGGACAGCTCCGCCGGATAACGATCTTGAAAGCCTTCGCCCAGTTCGATCTCATCGAGAAGTTCCTGAATGCGCGTCTGCTTTTCCTTGCCCTTGAGGCCAAAGTAGAACTCAAGCGGGCGGCCGATGATCGTGCCAACGGTCTGGCGCGGATTCATCGCGGTGTCCGCCATCTGGTAGATCATCTGCAACTCGCGCAGATCTTCAAGCGGACGGGTGGCCAGATCGGGAGTGAGCGTGTGATCGTCAAAGACGATCTGCCCGTCCGAAGCAGGCAAAAGCCCGGTGATCACCCGCGCAAGGGTCGATTTGCCAGATCCGCTTTCTCCCACTACAGCCAGTGTTTGACCGGGGTGCAGTTCCACGTTGATACCCTTGAGCACGTCAAAGTTGGTGCCTTTGTAGCGGGCTGTGACATTCTCAACCCGCAACAGCGGCGTGTCGGTGGGGACTTTTTCTTCGTGGTTGATCGACCGGACAGAAACCAACGCCTTGGTGTATTCTTCACGCGGTGCGTTGATGATCTGGTCGGTGGTGCCGTATTCCACCATCTCGCCCTGTTGCAGCACCATGATGTGATCACTGACCTGCGCCACAACGGCGAGATCATGCGTGATATAAAGGGCTGCCACACCAGTGTCGCGGATGGCGTCCTTGATCGCGGCCAACACGTCGATTTGGGTGGTCACATCCAGCGCGGTGGTGGGTTCGTCAAAGACCACCATGTCCGGCTCGGGACACAGCGCCAGCGCCGTCATGCAGCGTTGCAACTGTCCCCCCGAGACCTGATGCGGATACCGGTTCCCGATGGTTTCCGGGTCCGGCAGGCCAAGCTTGGCAAACAATTCCACGGCCCGTTCCTCGGCGTCTTTGCGCGAGAATTTACCTTGAAAGATTGCCGCCTCGGTCACCTGTTCCATGATCTTCTTGGCGGGGTTGAAGGACGCCGCCGCCGATTGAGACACATAGGTCACCTCGGCGCCCCGCAACCGGCGCACATCGCGCAGACCCGATTGCAGGATGTCGCGGCCATTGACCCAGACCTCGCCGCCAGTCAGCTCAACGCCGCCCCGCCCATAGGCCATGGAGGCCAGACCGATGGTGGATTTGCCCGCGCCGGATTCGCCGATCAGGCCCAGCACCTTGCCCGCCTCAAGATCGAAATCGACGCCATGGACAATTTCGATATCCCGTGGCCGTTCGCCGGGTGGATAGATCGTCGCGCCAATTTTGAGGCCGCGTACCTTTAGCAGTGGTTCGGTCATCCCCGGCCCCCTTTCAGCGATGTGGTGCGGTTCAGGATCCAGTCCGCAACAAGGTTGATCGAGATACATAGGATGGCGATGGCATAGGCCGGATAAAGTGCTGCCTGAATGCCGTAGTTGATGCCTTCCTTGTTCTCTTTCACGATCCCGCCCCAATCGGCCAGCGGTGGCTGTACACCAAGACCAAGGAAGGACAGCGTGGAGATGAAGAGCACCGCGAAGATAAAGCGCAGACCCATCTCGGCCACGAGGGGGGAGAGCGCATTCGGCAGGGTTTCGCGGAAGATGATCCAGCCGATTTTTTCACCCCGCAGGCGGGCCGCTTCGACGTAATCCATGACCGTGATGTCAACCGCGACAGCACGGGCAAGCCGGAACACGCGTGTGCTGTCCAAAAGGCCCATCAGCAGGATCAGGATGAATGTGGTTGTTGGCATCACCGACAAGACCACAAGAGCAAAGATCAGCGACGGGATCGACATGATCAGATCGACAAAGCGGCTGATGGCTTGGTCAACCCAACCGCCCGATACCGCGGCAAAGAAGCCCAGGACAGAGCCAAGTGTAAAGCTCAGGATCGTTGCCATAGTCGCGATAAAGATCGTTGTGCGTCCGCCGTAGATCAGACGCGTCAGCAGGTCGCGGCCAATGCTGTCGGTGCCCAGCAGGAATTCGGACGAAGACGGTTCCCAGACATCGCCGACGACTTCGGCCATGCCATAGGGCGCGATAAAGGGCGCAAAGAGTGCCATCAGGAAAAAGAGGCCAGTGAAGAACAGGCCGATGAGGGCGGAAAGAGGTATGTTCTTCATTTTGGATGCCTCAACCTTGGGTTCGCGAGGATTGAGACGATGTCGGCAATCAGGTTCAACCCGATGTAAACGGCGGCAAAGATCAGGCCGCAGGCCTGCACCACAGGCACATCGCGTTTGGCAACGTGATCCACCAGATATTGCCCCATGCCGGGATAGGCAAAGACCACTTCGACCACGACCACACCAACCACCAGATAGGCAAGGTTGATCATCACAACGTTGACGATGGGGGCGATGGCGTTGGGAAAGGCGTGTTTGGCAATGATGCGCAGCATGCCCATACCTTTGAGTTCAGCCGTTTCGATATAGGCCGATTGCATCACATTCAGGATCGCGGCACGGGTCATCCGCATCATATGGGCCAGCACCACAAGGGTCAGAACCATAACGGGGATCGCAATGGCGTTGAGTTTCGCACCAAGCGACATGCTGTCATTGATGATCGCAACGGAGGAGAACCAGCCAAGGCGGATGGAAATCCAGTAAATCAGTACATAGCCGATCATAAATTCGGGGATCGAAATGGTGGTCAGCGTGACCGCCGAGATCACCTTGTCGGGGATCCGGTCTTTGTAACGTACGGCCAGAAGGCCCAGAAAAATAGCGAGTGGAACCGAGATCGCAGCGGCCCAGAACGCAAGGAACAACGTGTTCTTGAGACGTCCGCCAAGGCTTTCGGCAATATCGCGGCCATTGGTCAGCGCAGTGCCCAGATCGCCTTGCAGGATACCGCCGAGCCACTGGAAATAACGCGATACTGGGGGTTCGTCCAAGCCAAGACTTTCCCGAAGGTTGGCAAGGTTTTCTGGGGTCGCAGACTGGCCAAGGATTTGCTGGGCCACGTCGCCGGGCAGCATCATGGTGCCGCCAAAAATCAAAATGGACGCTGCAAACAGCAGCATAATGCCCAGCGCAACGCGCTGGACAATGAGTTTTAAAATCGGGTGCATTTGCTAATGGCCCGGATCACGCGTCTTTCAGCCAGCAGGCAATGTGAGACTTGTTGTTCATCACAGGGCCGTTTGGATCATTCACGTAACCGCCGACGTTGTTGGACACGCCCGCAACGAAGTCGTTGAACATTGGCAGGATCAAGCCGCCTTCATCGCGCAGCATGCGGCCCATCTGGGAATAGATGTCCTTGCGCTTGGCTTGGTCCAGTTCGGCCTTGGCGGCGTTGAGCAGGGCGTCAAAGTCATCCCGCTTCCAACGGGTGTCGTTCCAGTCCGCGGTGGACAGATACGCCGTGGCATACATCTGATCCTGCACTGGACGGCCGCCCCAGTAGGAGGCACAGAAGGGCTGTACGTTCCATACTTCGGACCAGTAACCATCGTTCGGCTCACGCTTGATCTCCAGCGGGATACCCGCCTTGGCCGCGCTCTGCTGGAACAGGGCTGCGGCGTCAACCGCACCGGGGAAGGCACCGTCTGCAACACGCAGGATGATCGGGCTGCCATCGTGGCCGGACTTTTTATAGTGCTCGGCGGCTTTTTCGATGGAATGCTCGCGCTGCGGAATGGTTTCGTCAAACAGCGGATAGGAGGCGTTGATCGGCATATCGTTACCGATAGAGCCATAGCCACGCAGGATCTTGTCCACCATTTCCTGACGGTCGATTGCATACTTCAGCGCCAGACGCAGTTCGTTGTTGTCAAACGGCGCGGTGTCGATGTGCATGATAAACACATAGTGGCCACGGCCAGAGGCGGATTGAACGCTCAGGTTCGGTGCGCGGTCCAACAGCGCGGCAACCTTGGGGTCAACGCGGTTGATGATATGGACCTGACCGGATTGCAGCGCCGCGGTACGGGCGGTTGCATCGTTCAGAACCAGCTGTTCGATCTCATCGGCCCAGCCACGGTTCTCGCTGTCCCAGTAATCGTCACGGCGCTTGAATGCATGGCGCACGCCGGGTTCGTCGATCTCGATGGTGTAGGGGCCGGTGCCGATGCCCGCGCCGGGGTTGTCCATGCCGCCGCCGGGCTGGATCATCAGGTGATAGTCCGCCATCAGGAACGGCAGGTCAGCGTTAGGTGTGTCCAGCTCAACAATAAAGTTGTCGCCGTCGACCTTCATGTTCGCGATGCCCTTCATGATGCCCAAAGCACCCGATTGGCTGTCTTCGTTGCTGTGACGCTCCATGGTTTTCATGACGTCGTCTGGTGTCATGTCTTTGCCGTTGGAAAACGGGATACCCTTGCGGATCTTGAAGGACCATGTCTTGGCGTCTGCAGAGGCTTCGACGCTTTCGGCCATGCGGAAGTCCAGCTCGCCGCTTGGGTCAACTTCGACCAATGTCTCGCCCCAGGCACGCAGGTTGTTCAAAGGCACTTCTGATGCGGTCAGAGCCGGATCTTGGGTGTTCGTGCTTTCGCCGCCGGACGAGCCGATGCGCATCATGCCGCCACGCTTGGGCGTGTCCGCTTTGGCAGAGCTGGCCAGCATGGTGTTTGCAACGGCTGCTGTCACACCCAATGCAGCGGCGCGGCCGACAAACTCACGACGGGTCATCAGGCCCTTGGCCACTTTCTCCGTCAGGTAATTCAGTTGATCATTCATTTAGGTTCTCCCGGTTGTATCGTGGTTCGCCGCGTTGCTCGCGGTTTTATTGACTGTGGAGTCAAGTTTGCGCATTTCGTCTGTTGCTGCAAGGGTTAATAACGGGTGTTCATGTCGTTGTGACTACAGATTGTCGCGATCAATGCTGTCTTCGACATCTCTGCAATAAATCAGGTCATTCCCTTCAAAGGCTTCGATTCGGGCGGTCAGGTGAAATTTCGTGGCGTCTGACCACATTTCGCAGCGGGTTTCGGTGCGCATCCGGATGTCGTCTTTTTGCAATTCGTCGGTCCAATGACAGATGCCCCGCGCCGAGGTTGGATCGTCGGGATGAATGCTCCAGTTTTCGCGGGCGATGGAACTGGTGATCAGCCCGTGATCGGCATCGCGCACAGCGCCAAAATCATCCTCGATGATCAGGCTGACGCGGCCTGTGACCATATCGGTTTCCTGCCGGCGGATGTGGTTTTCATCACGCAGGGTTTCGGCCTGCCACGGATCGGCGGCGGTGGGCGGAGCGAAGACGTATTCATCGCCGCCAGCCGTCGGGCGTTGGGGAAGGGCGATCGTGCCCCTGGTCAGCCGCAGTTCGGTTTTTTCTGGCGAGGGCCAGATCAGCGGCCAATAGGCGTCCGAGACCGAGACCCGAAGGCGATGCCCTTTGGGCACGCGGTAGGCGATGTGATCAAGAGCAAAAGAAACCCCCTCTGGTACACCCGGCTGCATCGGCTGCGGCTCTGCTGCGCTGTTGCGATGGCTGAGGTTCAGTACGCCATAGGTGATCCGCGTTGATGCACCATCGGGGTGAATGTGGTTCAGGCGCACGGCGATCTGGGCTTGCGGCTGGTCGGAGACCACGGTCAATGACAGACGCGGCGCCCCGACGATATCCATGTCTCGGGTCAGGGGACCACTGTCAAAGCACCGCGACAGCGCATCATCATGGCGCTGGTCGCCGGGCATTTCCGGCCCCAGCCATATCGCGCAGTATTCCCCCGCATCCGCACCGCAATGCGCGGGAGAGGACGCCAGCGCATCCAGTGGGCCCGCCGTTTCGGTCAATCCATCATTGGTCAGGTGCAGCTGTTCGGTTTCAAGGTGGCTGGTTGCGCCCCTGTCCTCTGCCACCCAGCGGCCGGGGCGTTCTGTGTACCAGGCTGCGGGGCGCACACCGTCCATCAAATAGGCGCGATAGTCAGGATCATCCTCCACGCCGGTATCCAAACCTTTGAGCCAATGATCCCACCAGCGCAGCGCCTCTTGCAGAAAGCCGATGCGCGGCTCGGGTACGGCGAAATGCGGATATTTATGCACCCAAGGGCCGACAATGCCTTTGGCCCCCGGCAATGCCTCGACCAGTTGCGGCACGGCGTTCTTGTAGGCGTCCCCCCAGCCACCGATGGCCAGCACCTTGGCCTTGATTGCACTGAAATCCTCGCAAACCGATCCATGCCGCCAATAGGCATCGCGGCGCTGGTGGCGCAGCCATGTGGCGGGCAGGAAGGGTTCGTTCTCGAACCGCTCCAGCCACATCTCGCGCCAGTCATCTGGGCGCAGGGCAGGGTCCGGCGCACGGGAGGAATAGGACCACATCGTCGCGCCCCAGCCGAGGTTTTCATTGAGCAGGCAACCGCCCTTGTAATGAATATCATCGGCAAAACGGTCCACGGTGGAACACAGGGTGATCACCGCCTTGAGCGGATCAGGGGCGAGCGCGGCCACCTGCAACCCATTGAACCCGCCCCAGCTGATCCCCATCATGCCGACACTGCCGTTGCACCACGGCTGCGCGGCGGCCCAGTTGATCACCTCAACCGCATCGCTGAGTTCCTGTGCGGTGTATTCGTCCTCCATCAGTCCTTCGCTGTCACCATTGCCGCGGATATCAACGCGCAGACAGGCATAGCCGCGCATCGCAAACCACGGATGGGTCAACGCATCCCGCGCGCAGGTGCCGTCGCGCTTGCGGTAAGGCAGATATTCAAGGATCACCGGCACCGGATCATCGCCCGCGTCTTTGGGCATCCAAACCCGCGCCGACAGGCGGCATCCATCAGAAAGAGTGATACCCATGTCGGGCTCTTCGGTGATCTCGCGCAATGCGTTGGGGGTGCTTGTCATGTCGCGACCGTCCGAGGGATCGTTGATTCTGTCAAGCAGATGGAAAAGCGGGGTGAGAGAACTGGATTTAATCGACAGTATGCTTTGGACCTATAGATTGCCCGGAAAACCGGACAGCCTTTCATCATGTCCCAACGGAAGAAACCGAATGTGTTCTGATGCTGGCACCGCTGTGCCCAAAGTCATGATCGAAAACGAGCGGGTCAAAGTCACCGAATGGCGGTTTGCCAAGCGCGGGGACAACACCGGCTGGCACCGCCATGCTTATGATTACGTGGTTGTCCCGCTGTTTGACGGCGTTCTTGAAATTGATCTTGGCGGCGGAGAACGTGTGACCGCAGAGATGAAAAACGGCGTGCCCTATTATCGCGAGCTGGGCGTTGAGCACGATGTGATCAACGGCAACGATTTTGAATGCGCTTTTGTCGAGATTGAATTGTTGGAGCCGAAACCGGGCTAGGACCGCTCGGTGTCCAGACAGATAGTTACCGGCCCGTCATTGACCAATGCCACAGACATATCCGCGCCAAACTCGCCAGTCTCCACCGGAATGCCGAGGCCGCGCAGTTGATCGGCGAAATGCAGATAAAGCGCCTTGGCCGCGTCAGGTTTGGCCGCATAGGAAAATCCCGGCCGCGTGCCGCGCGAGGTGTCGGCGGCCAATGTGAACTGGCTGACCACCAAGGCCGCGCCGCCGGTTTGGGCCAGGGACAGGTTCATCTTGCCCGCGTCATCCTTGAACAGCCGCAGCTTGGAAATCTTGAGCGCCAGCGCCTCGGCAGTTTTTTCATCGTCCTCGGGCATGGCGCAGACAAGGATCATCAGACCCTTCTCAATCTGCCCGATCACTGCGCCATCTACCGTGACGGAGGCTTGCGTTACACGTTGAAGAACTGCGCGCATCTCACTCTCTCCACTGGATAATATCTGATGGTTCCGCCCGTTCAGTGCGAAACGTGTTCGCCGGATGATCCGTATCGGCATACCCAAAAGAGATCGCGCAAAGCACCAGACGATCATCGCCCAGCCCAAAATGTTCGCGCACCTGCGAGGCATAGGCTGCAATCGCCGCTTGCGGCACAGTGGCCACACCAAGCGCGGTGGCGGCAAGGGTAAAGGCGGTGACAAATCCACCGCTGTCCATCGCACCGTAGGGGCCAAGCTCTGCCGGGGAATGCACAATCGCCACATGCGGCGCGTCAAACAGCGCGTAGTTGCGCAACATTTGTTCCTGACGGCTTTTGCGGTCAGATTTGTCGATGCCCACCGCGTCATAAAGCTGGAAACCGCAGGTGCGCCGCCGTTCGGCATAGGCGCCGGAATACCCTTTGGGCCATGGCAGATCAGGCTGCGGCACGCCGCCCGCACTGGCGGTCTCCAGCATCAACTGGCGAAACGCCTCGGTGCCGGCGCCTTTGGTCACGCTGACCTGCCAGGGCTGGGCGTTGCACCAGCTGGGCACATGGCGGGCGGTTTTTACGATCTGGGTGATGGTGCTATCGGCCACCGGATCTGGGCGAAAGGCCCGGCATGAATGCCGTGCCTTGAGGATATCGGTCAGGGTATCAATCTGGGTCATTGATTTTGCGCCACAAAATAGCCGATGACCCCGGCGGCCAACAGGCCAAGGATCACCGCGATGGTGATTTTGATGGCCGAATAGGGGCGTTCGCCCTGCACCCGGCCAGAGGTTCCGTTCACGACAAAACGGTAGGTCTTGCCGCGATATTTGTACGCAGCCAACCAGACTGGCAGAAGGATATGTTTGAAGGTCAGGTCAGACAGGGCGGTGTCCACATCATGGACCCGCTGCCGGTCGCCGCCGATGTCAAACCGCACGTCCCGTTCGATCACCCGGTCCATATGCGCACGCGCCTCGACAAATCCATCCTCAAGCGAAACCGCATAGGCCTCGGCCCGAAATCCGGCAAGGTACTCAGGGGCATAGGGCGCAAGCCCGGACAGGTCCCAAGGCTCCAGCGCGTCGGTGTATTTCTTGGGCAGGGATTTGGACGCCAGCACCAACACATCATCAAAAAAACGCGCAACCCGGCCAGATGCGGGGGACCAGCGTACCTTTTGAACCCGTTCCTGCACCCTCTTGCCATCCCGCGTGACGGTGCGGGTCACATAATAGACCGTGCCGCGCTCCCCCCGGTAGGAGGACCGCGTTTGCGCATCATAGGTCCAATAGGGCACGTAGATGCCCTGCATTTTCCGGCCCTTGCGGGCGTATTCCTTGAGGCCGTTGGGTGCAAACCATAATCCGCCAAGCCATTTGGTCATTGCATCGCGGGCGGTCTCTTCGGCCAAGGCAAAGGGCAGCACGGCGCGGGGTTTGATATGGCGGTGGGTGCCGGTATCGACCACCACCGGGGTGGCGCAGAAAGGGCATTCAGCGGCGTGTTTTCCTGCCTCAAACTCCACCTGCGCCGCGCAGTTGGGGCAGGTGGTGACGCGGGTCTCTTCCATCTCGGCGCTGGGCAGATCGGCGGCCAGTCCGGAACGCAGATCCAGTTCTGCGATGGCGTGGCTGCGCGGGGCGGTGCCTGCAATGGCTTCGGTGTTGCCGCAATGATCACAGACCAATTGTGCCGCGCCGGGATCAAACCGCAGGTCCGATCCACAGGTGTCGCAGGGAAATCGATGTTCAGCCACGGGGGCGGGGGGCATGTGAGGATCAGTCATCGGGGCCTCGTTCGTCTTGCCACAGACATAGCGGCCTTGACCGCCGGGTGCCAGTGCCGCCGCCTGCGGGCCTACAAAAAAGGATGCAATCGTTTGGGCGCCATGATGCGCAGAGCGTTGTCGCGCAGGCGCAGGTGCCGCCAGATATGAAACGCGGCGTGGCAAATGGCGATCAGGGCCAACAGGTAAAATTCATAGATGTGGATCTGGCCGATAATCTCATTGGCGCGGCGCAGGCCCAGAGGCGGGGCGATAGGCAGGAACCCTCCGGCCTTGAGCAGGGTAAAGGAAGTCAGCCCAAGGAAAAAACCGCTGAGCGCGACACCGAACAAACCCCAGATCAAGGCCTTGTGCATCCACTGATGCGCCCGCCGCGCCCAAGGCGGCAATTTCGGCCCCGGACGGCTGGCCAACCCGCGCCGCATATAGTCGGCGGTCCAAAGCAGGCAAAGCGTGACAAAGATCAGCGCCAGCATCGAATGGGCCTGAAATGCCTTTGGCCCAAACGGCAGGACATCATCCGGCGTGACCAGAAGGAACCAGATCAGCATGGGAACCATGGCCCAATGCATCGCCTTGAGCCAGGTGCGCCGCTGCGGCAGCCATTTGGGCAGTTGAAACGAGGGGCGAAACAAACGGGTCATCATGGCACAGCCACGGACAACACCGCGCAAAAGTTTCGCGCCTTCGTCACGCGCCCGGCGGGGGCGGTGGCAATACAGTAAAAAGCTGGGCCAGTTCGGCCACGTCTTCGGCCCGTTGCCATCCATCCTGACCGGGGGTCCAAACGAAGGTTTCACGCGAAAGACTGCCGTCGGCGGCCTTGCGCCCCATCGCGGCTTTGGAAAATGGTCCCGTGGTCTCACCGTCCACCGCGATGTGCCAGACATGTTCGACAGGTGGCGGCGGGGGCGGGATATGGGCGGTGGCGGGGGCCGCAGCCACCTGTGGGCGTGCGCCCCATGGCCCGGCCTGCGCAGCGGCCTGGCCGATCTGCATACCCAGACCTGCACCCAGACCCGCTTGAATGGCTGCCGCACCCCCACCATCACGGCCCAATGCCTCAGCGGCCTGAAACTGCATGTATTCGTTCAGATTGCCGATCACTCCCATGGAGGATCGCTTGTCCAGCACATCCTCAACCGCGGGCGGCAGGGAGATGTTTTCGATGTAGAGCTCCGGCATGGCCAGCCCGTATTCCGCCAGTTGCGCCGCGATCTCGGTGCCGACCAGCTTGCTCAGCTCGCGGGTATTCGCGGCCATGTCCAGAACCGGGATCTGGGCGCGGGCGATGGTGCGGGAAAATTCCTGCACGATAATGTTGCGGATCTGATAGCTGATCTCGTCCATCGTAAACTCGCCATCGGTGCCGACGATCTCGGTCAGGAACCGCGCCGGATCGCTGACCCTTACGGAATAGGTGCCATAGGCGCGCAGGCGCACAGGGCCAAATTCGGGATCGCGCACGATGATCGGGTTCTTGGTGCCCCATTTGAGATCGTTGAACCGGGTGGTGTTGACGTAATAAATCTCGGATTTGAACGGGCTTTTGAAACCGTGATCCCAGTGCTGCAGCGTGGTCATCACCGGCATGTTGTTGGTTTCAAGCATGTACAGGCCGGGGGTAAAGACATCCGCCAATTGCCCTTCATGCACAAAAACCGCCGCTTGCCCCTCGCGCACGGTCAGCTTGGCCCCGTATTTGATCTCATGGCCTTCACGCTCAAACCGCCAAACCATGGTGTCGCGGCTGTCATCCACCCAATGAATGACATCAATGAATTCGCCGGAAAGGAAATCGAAAATACCCATGAGGTTGGTCCTTTATTGGTCAGAAATGGGAAGGCTCACAACGGCCCGCCGGTCAGTTCGCGTGCGATGATACGGGTGATCGGCTTCGCTTCGGCGGCGCTCATGCCGGGGCGCAGGCGCGGATCGTATAGCATCTTGAGCAGCAGTTCGTCATGGCCCGTGAGCAGCGCAAATTCGTCGTCGTCGTTAAAGATCGAAGGCCGTGCGGCGGGGCTGTCATTGGCAAGGCCAAGACCTTGGGCCAGCTCTTCGTGGATGCAGCTGAGGCGAAGCAGATCGGGGTTTTCGGCCCGAATGATCGCGACAGCGGCGGTATAGGTGTTGGCATCCGGCCCGGCGGCATAGGCGGCCACGGCGCAATAGGTGTCACGGCGCATGTTGCGCAACGCCCGCAGACTGTTTGCGGTGATCCCGCGCACCCGCGTTGCGGCCTCCACCAACGCCTCGGCGCGGTCGTCTTCGGAGGCGATGATCACCAGGAAATTTGGCGTTCCGGAGGTGGAAATCGGATGGCCGGTGATCCGCGCCAGCCGGCCTGCATAGCGGCGCACGTCATAGGCGTCGCCAGCGCGCTGCGATGGCGGCACCCCGGCGCCAAAGATGACGTCCATCCGCACCGGCGTATCCCAGCGGCGCAGGGGGCTTTGGCCGCCCCGGCCGGAGAAGTTGCCGTCGTATTCGTTGAAAAAGGCGATTTTTTCAAAGTTGCGGGCCAGCATATCGGCGGTAAAGGGGGTGTCAGCGCCGCCGCCGTCGCGGCGCAGCAGTCCTTGCGTCAATTGTGCGGTCTGCACCTGATTGAGATAGCTGCGCAGCATCGCGCTTTTTTGAGAGGTGGGTTTGGCCACCACCGGCGCGGGCAGGGCGGCAGGCCGCGCCTGCGGTTTCAGCGAAGGCTCGACGGGCGCAATCAGATTGCACGCGGCAAGGGCGGCGGACAACATGCCCGCCCCCCCAATACGCGTCATGCGCTGAAGAATGCCTGCCGTCATCAAGTACCTACCCCGGAACCGCGCCGCCAGCGGTATCACCCAGGCCGGTCTTCTTGGCCTTGGCTGCGGCCAGCGTATCGCGCAGTTTCGCTTCCATCTCCTGCAATTCCTTTTCAGCGGCGGCGCGTTTGGCTTTGCCTTCGTCGGCAATTTGCAGGCTTTCTTCGATGGTGCCAATCAGATCGGCGTTGGCTTGTTTCACCGCTTCGATGTCAAACACACCGCGTTCCATCTCCTGGCGGATCATCTTGTTGCTTTCGCGCAGGTTTTTCGCGTTTGAGGTCAGTAGTTCATTGGTCAGGTCATTGGCCTCGCGCACCGCGCTGGCCGCTTCGGCAGAGCGTTGGATGGTGACGGCCTGTGCCAGCTGCGTTTCCCACAGCGGCACGGTGTTGACCAGCGTAGAGTTGATCTTGGTCACCAGCGACTTGTCGTTTTCCTGCACCAGCCGGATGGAGGGCAGGGATTGCATGGTGACCTGACGGGTCAGCTTCAGATCATGCACCCGGCGTTCCAGATCATCCCGTGCGGCCCGCATGTCGCGCAATTCCTGTGCGACCATCACCTGATCGGCTTCGGCGGCTTTGCTGACTTCGGCCTCTTTGGCAGGGATTACGGTGGCGTCGAGATCGGCCAGCTTTGCCTCGCCTGCCGCGATATAAAGCGCCAGCTCATCGTAGAACTGCAGCGTTTTTTCATAAAGCATATCAAGCGATTTGATGTCTTTGAGCAGGGTATGCTCATGGCTCAGCAGATTATCGGTGATCCGGTCAATCTGGCCTTGGACCTTTTCGAATTGCGCAGTGAACTTGGCAAAGGGCGCGGCCTTGCCCAACAGTTTTTCCCACCAGCTGCGCTTGCGGCGCACGTCGAGTTCCGAGACTGAGAAGCCGCGAATTGTGCTGACAATATTGCGCAGGCTGTCACCTGCGGGGCCGACGTCCTTGTTGCGCACATCGGCCAGCATCGCTTGGCTGATTTCCTGCAACTCGGCCTGCGCGGCAGACCCGAAAGAAACGATGGATTGCGTGTCTTCCATGTCGATCTCGGCCATGCGACGCTTGATCTCGGCACTTTGGGTCTTGTTGGCCTTTTCCAGTGGCACAACTGCATTGGCTGCCGCTGGTTCGGGCAAGACAACGGCGGTCACTTCTTCCACCATGGCGAGAGATTGATTGGCTTTTTCACGAACAGTTTCAGACATATATCAAGTTTCCTTCATGCGTTTTGCAGGGCAAAGTCAGTCCAGCCGGACCCCTTCGCGGGACAACCGTTCGCGCAACACGTCGATCTCTACGGTCAGATCGCTGCGATCTTCGAGCAGGGATTTGCGTGTGCGGGCGGCAAAGTTTCGGTCAAGATCATCAAGCAGCGCAAGGTAATCGGCGCGGGCCTGATCGTCCTGTGATCGGCTATAGATATCGGCAAATTTCGCCGTCGCATCGCGGGCACCGCGCAGATAAACCGACAGATATTTGCGCGCGGCTGTCAGGTCGCGCGGATCTTCTTCGACTGTGCGGATCAGTTCGCGTGCCGTGTCCTGAAAAACCTCCAGACGCTTGGCTGCGGCGCGGTCTCCGGCGCGGGCCATGGCATCGCTCATCCCGGCGAGCAGCTTCTCGGCCTCATCCACCACGCGGGCCACGCGGTCTTGCTGAAAGGTGTCGATGCCTTCCATGCCTTTGCTTTTCATCGGATCAAGGCCAAAGGCCGTCAGGTGCAGCGCGGCGGTGCAGCCGCCAAACAGCAGCGGCGCTAGGATGGCCAAGCTGCCGTCCTGATGGGCCAGAACCGCCAATGCCGCGCCAAGGCCAGCGGCGGCAGCGGCCAGTATCTTGCGGGGAAGGGCTGGTTTGCGGGCCACCTTGCGGCTGTTGAACTCCGCCTCGGCGCGCAGCCCCTCACGCAGCAGCCATGCGCCAAGGATCAGGCTGGCCGCCCCCGCCAGACCCAGCGCCAGACTGGTGGCGCCGTCATTCAATGAAGTAAAAACCAGCACAATCGCCGGGGCAAACAGTACGTTCGAACGCCCACCTGCGGGGTCCACTTCAATACGTTTGCGCGGCGTGCTGTCCGGCGCGACCTGCCCATCGGGGCTGTATTTTCCGCCAAAACGTTTGGCCATGGATCAAAGCCCCCCAAGCCAGCCGCTGGTGACGCCAAACAGCACCACGATCAACGCAACATATGCCATTCTTCGAACGGACCCTGACCCCATGTGCATATCCTTTATTCCCGCGTTGCCCCTTGACGGCCCAGAAGACCGAGGGGCCGTGGCCGCATTCCAGATTGATAGCATTATCGCGCCAATGGCAACGATCACCACAACAAACAATACGATCAGCAAGAGCCGTGCCACAATTTTCCCCCGTACTGCCAACATAGGCGCAACATGAACACCGTGCCAGACGATGCGCCCTTGCGCAAAGACCAGCGGCCGACAGGCATGCCAAGGCAAGCCGGGCGTCTGCCTTATTTATATCGATTATATAGGGGTTTACCCTCCGATTGTGAATGATCTGTGACGGGGAAAAACCATCCAAAACTCACCCATGGGATCAACCCTGCGCTGCACGCCAAACAGGTTTTGCGACATCGTGATCGCGCTTTGGTGTCGCAGGTCGAACAGAAAAACAGGGATTCTCAGTCAAGTTGGCAAAAAAACATGGGGTGAGTTTTTCTTATGTTCGAACGCCGTATTCCCGAATGGATCCGCCACGCGCCAGCCCCCTCGGTCAGAGGGTTTGCGATGCTGGCGGGGTGTGAAGCCGTTGCGAGAGGGATTCTGATCTCTGTCTATCCCGTGGCGATTTACAATGCGCTGAAAGATGCGGCCCTGATCAGTTCGATCTACTTTTGCATCGGCGTGGTGTCGCTGCTTGTCGGGCTGCTGGTGCCCTTCCTGAACAGATTTGTGCCGCGCCGCTGGATGTATGGGGTGGGGGCGTTTGGCTTTGTTGTTTCGGCCGGGCTGGCGATGACAGGCCAGCCCGAGATGATCGTGGCGTCCTTGGTGCTGAACTCGCTGGCGACCGTGACAACATTTGTCTGCTTCAACGCCTATGTGCTGGACTACATTGCACGGGTGGAACTTGGCAAATGCGAGACATTGCGCATGTTCTATTCGGCTTTGGGCTGGACCCTTGGCCCGGTGCTGGGCGTTGTGCTTTGGAGCTTTTGGCAGCCTGCGCCTTTCATCGTTTCCGCCATTGCCGCGGCTTTGATGCTCGCGGTGTTCCTCTATATGCGGCTTGGCAATGGCAAGCTGATCACGCGGGCGCGCAAGGCGCCGCCCAATCCGCTGTCGTTTCTGGGGCGCTTTTTTGAGCAGCCAAGGCTGATCGCGGGTTGGCTTTTTGCGGTAATCCGGTCCTGTGGCTGGTGGGCCTATGTGGTGTATCTGCCTATTTTCGCTGTGGAAAATGGTCTGGGGGATCAGCTGGGCGGAATATTGTTGTCGCTGACCAATGCGGCGCTGTTCCTCTCGCCGGTCATGTTGCGCTGGATGCAGGCGGGGTCGATCCGCCGTTCAGTGCGTACCGGTTTTATGGCCTGTGGGTTGCTTTTCGCGCTGGGCGGCTTTGTCGCTGGTCTGCCGCTGGCCACGATTGCGCTGCTGTTTTGTGGGAGTTTCTTTTTGATCTTGCTGGATATTTGCGCGGGCCTGCCGTTCCTGATGGCTGTCAAGCCGTCCGAGCGGACCGAGATGTCGGCGATCTATTCCTCGTTCCGTGATGTGTCGGGCATTGCGACACCGGGAATTGCATGGCTGATCCTGCTGGCCGCGCCGATTTCTGGTATCTTTGTGGCTGCAGGGGCGGCCAGCTTTGTCGCTTGGGGCATCGCGGGGCGCCTGCATCCGCGACTGGGCGAAGCGCGTTTGAAACCTGCCGGGCCGTTGTTGCCCGCCGAAACGGGAGAGCCTGAGGCGGCGTGGTAATGCCCGGCGGCGCCGTCGCCCTAATTTAACGGCGCGGTTTGCCCGGTTTTCCGGCCATGCTGCTGCGGCGTTTTGAGAACCTCTGGACCGCCTTCGGCTTTTTCTGCGCGGTGCCGCTGGGATCTTCGATCTCAAGTCCCAATTGATCGCGCACGATCTTGCGGCGGACCTCTTCGACCTCGCCGGATTTCAGCTCGCCCAGCTGAAAAGGCCCATAGCTGATGCGGATCAGGCGGTTCACGCTGAGGTTCACGGCTTCCATCGCCCGGCGGATCTCGCGATTTTTGCCCTCGCGCAGACCCACGGTCAGCCAGGCATTTGCGCCCTGCTGCCGGTCCAGCGTCACAGTCATCGGCTGAAACCGTTCGCCCTCGATGGTGATGCCCTTGCGCAAGGGCTCCAACGCTTCGTCGCTGGGCCGCCCGTTGACCCGCACGCGGTAACGGCGCAACCAACCGGTGCTGGGCAATTCCAGCTTGCGTTTGATGCCCCCATCATTGGTCAACAGCAAAAGCCCTTCGGAATTGATATCAAGCCGCCCCACCGACATCACACGTGGCATGTCTTCGGGCATCTTGTCGTAAATCGTTTCGCGGCCCTTTTCGTCGCGATCACTGGTCACCAGCCCGGTGGGCTTGTGATACATCCACATGCGCGGCGGCTCGGGTTCTGACACGGGGTTGCCATCGACCATGATGGTGTCGCTTTCGGTCACGTTCAGTGCGGGGGACAGGATCTGTTCCCCGTTCACGCGTACACGGCCAGCCTCGATCATGCGCTCCGCCTCGCGGCGGGAGGCGACACCGGCACGGGCCAGAACTTTGGCGATCCGGTCGCCTTTCGGGGTCTCTTTGGGGGCATTGTCTGTCATGCCGCCCGCTTACCCTGTTTGTGCGGGTTGCGAAAGGGCGGCAATTGCGGGCATGAAAAGGGATGGTGTTTCGATCCTACATGCAGGCCGCCCTGGCCGAAGCGGCCGCCGCTGGTGCACGCGGCGAGGTGCCGGTGGGTGCAGTTGTCGTCGATCCAGGAGGGCAGGTTGTGGCGCAGGCAGGCAACCGCACCCGCGAATTGAACGATCCGACCGCCCATGCGGAGGTGCTGGCGATCCGTGCGGCCTGTGCGGCGGCAGGGTCGGAACGGCTGCCGGGCCATGCGCTTTACGTGACGCTTGAGCCATGCCCGATGTGCGCCGCCGCGATTGCGGCGGCACGGGTGGCCCGGTTGTATTACGGTGCGTCCGATCCCAAATCGGGTGGGGTCGCGCAGGGGGCACGGGTGTTTTCCCATCCGCAATGTCATCATGTGCCGGAGGTGTTTGACGGCATTGATGGTGCGGCGGCGGAGACCATGTTGAAAGAGTTTTTTGAAGCAAAAAGAAAAGGTTAATTAGTATGGCTGTCAGTAAAGAGCTTTCCCGCTTTACCCGCGATGCACTGAGCGCGGGCAAAAGCCGCGATGAGATTGCAGCGGCCCTGACGGCCTCAGGCTGGAGCGCATCAGAGGTGTCAGATGCCTTGAGCGCATGGGCTGACACCCCCTTCGCGCCGCCGGTGCCAAGGCCGCAATCCACCGTGTCGGCAAGGGATTTCTTTATCTACGCCCTGATGTTCGGGGTCTTGCTGTTTGGTGCCATCCATCTGGTGCTTTTGCTGAACCACCTGATCGATCTGGCCTTTGACGATGCGGGCTACCGCAGCAGCCATGGCATCCGCTGGGCAATTGCAGTTCTCGTGGTGACAGCGCCCACCTACCTTTGGTTGACCGCGCGGGAACGCAGCAAACTGGCGGCGGATCCGGCGCTGTATCGATCTGTGATCCGGCGCTGGATGACCTATCTGACCTTGCTGGGCGCGTCCGGCGTGTTGCTGGGTGATCTGGTGTCGGTGATCTACGCCTTCCTCAGCGGCGATTTCACTTTGCAATTCTTGGCCAAAGCGCTGGTTGTCGGCGCAGTCTCCGGATTGATTTTTGTTTATTATCTGGGGGATATCCGCAAAGGGGACGCGGCGTGAACAGGCTTTTGTTTGTCGCCTCTGCGGTGCTTGTCTGCGGCGCAGTGATTGCCGCGCTGATGGTGGTTGGCGGTCCGGGATTCGCCAGGATGGAGAAGAATGATTCCAAGCGGGCGCAGGATCTGCGCAGACTCGGGGAATATTACCGCTGCAACCTTCCCGTTGATTTGGCATTTGGAGACAGCGATCCGCAGATCAATCCCGAACGCTGCCATGGGCACCGGCGCAAGCCGGATGCCCGCGATCCGGCCACCGATGCAGAGTACAGGTTCACCCGATCCGGCCCGGACAGCTTTGAAGTTTGTGCAACCTTTGAGACGGATAGCCAGAACACCCAGCAATACCCCTATCAGATGATCACTTTTGAGGGGAAGAACGGGTGTTTGACCTATACCCGCAATGCTGCGGGTATGGATTGGGTGACAAATTAGAAGTTACAGGCTGATCGCCTGGAGCACCTCAGGCTCAATCACATTCACCCCCGGCAGGCCTTCGGCCAACACCTTGGCCGATTGTTCCAGCGCGTCAAAGGTGCGGTAATGGCAGGGGATCACGGTCTTGAAGTTGAAATAGCGCTTGGCGGCATAGGCGGCTTCGGCCATGCCCATGGTGTAGAACCCTCCTGCCGACAGGATACCGATATCCGGCTTATAGAAATCGCCGATCCAATCCATGTCCGCCATGATGCCTGTGTCACCTGAAATATAGACCGTATGCCCTTCACCGCGCAGGATAAATCCTGTCTCGCGGCCCAGACCCAGAGGTTTGTCCGCGTCCATGGTTGAAGATGAATGCATCGCTGGAACCATCGCGGCGGTCACATTGTCGCCCAGCGGTATCGTGCCACCGATGTTATAGGCCGCGCCCTCAACCGCACCGCCCGCCGCAAGGTATTGCGCAAGCTCATACATTCCTGAAACCGGCGCGCCGGTGGTTTTGGAAATCTCCACAACATCGGTGATGTGGTCAAAGTGCCCATGGGTGACCAGAATATGCGTCGCGCCTTGGATGGCCGCATCGTGGCCGTCCTCGGGCATCATCGGATTGCCGTTCAGCCAAGGGTCAATCAACACCACCTGATCTTCGATCTCGATGCGAAATGAGCCATGTCCAAGCCAGATGATGTTCATATGTGTTCTCCCTATCTGCTGACGAAAGCATAATCCGTTCTGGCGCTGCGGCAAGGCCGGGTTTTCCATCAAACCGGCCCTCCGGGGGGAGGTTTTTTGGGCCAAATGAAGAGGTGGGCAGGGCGCACCCTTGCGAGGGCGCAAAAGGAAGGATACACCGCCGCCCAAGCAGATGGAGAGCCTTCATGTCGATCGACGAAAACACCGCCGCCCGCGTGGCGAAACTGGCCCGCATCAAGGTAGAGCCTGAGGCGCTGCCGGCGCTGGCGCAGGAGTTCAACAATATCCTCGGGTTCATTGAACAGCTCAACGAAGTGGACATTGACTGGGTCGAACCGATGACTTCGGTGACCCCGCAAGAGCTGAAGCGGCGTGAAGATGTGGTGAGTGACGGTGACCAGCAAGAAAAGGTGTTGGCCAATGCACCCGATGCCCGCGAAGGTTTTTTTGCCGTGCCGAAGGTGGTGGAATAATGACTGAACTGAACAAACTGGGCCTGGCGGGCGCACGCGATGCGCTGCGCAGCGGCGATGTAACATCCAAAGATCTGACCGAAGCTTGCCTCAAGGCCATTGACGGGGCAGGAGCGCTGAACGCTTTTGTACACAACACGCCGGATCTGGCGATGGCGCAGGCCGATGCAGCTGACAAACGCCTCGCGGCAGGTGAAGCACCTGCAATGTGCGGCTTGCCCATCGGGATCAAGGATCTGTTCTGCACCAAGGGTGTGCCCTCTCAGGCAGGCTCGCGCATTCTCGAAGGGTTCTTGCCTGAGTATGAAAGCACCGTAAGTCAGAACCTTTTTGACAAGGGTGCGGTGATGCTGGGCAAGCTCAACATGGACGAATTTGCCATGGGCAGCTCCAACGAGACCTCCGTTTACGGCAATGCGGTAAACCCCTGGCGGCGCGGCAATGATGATGCGGCGCTGACGCCCGGTGGCTCCTCCGGTGGCTCTGCTGCGGCGGTTGCAGCGGATCTGTGTCTTGCGGCCACCGGCACCGATACCGGCGGGTCAATCCGCCAGCCTGCAGCCTTTACCGGCACGGTTGGGATCAAGCCGACCTACGGGCGCTGCTCGCGTTGGGGCATTGTTGCCTTTGCCTCCTCGCTTGATCAGGCCGGTCCGATGACCAAATCGGTGCGCGATGCGGCGATCATGCTTGAGGCGATGTGCGGCCATGATCCAAAGGACAGCACCTCGGCCGATCTGCCGGTGCCGAACTTCGAGGCGGCGCTGACGGGTGATATTCGTGGCAAGAAAATCGGCATTCCCAAGGAATACCGCATGGATGGTATGCCCGAGGAGATCGAAACCCTGTGGCAAGACGGCATTGCGATGATGAAGGATGCCGGCGCCGAGATCGTCGATATCTCGCTGCCACATACCAAATATGCTTTGCCAGCCTATTACGTGATTGCGCCGGCTGAGGCCTCCTCGAACCTCGCGCGCTATGATGGTGTCCGTTACGGCCACCGCGCCACGCTTGAGGCAGGGGACGGTATCACCGAAATGTACGAAAAGACCCGCGCCGAAGGCTTTGGCCACGAGGTGCAACGCCGGGTGATGATTGGCACCTACGTACTGTCCGCTGGTTTTTACGATGCCTATTACAACCGTGCCCGCCGGGTGCGCAGCCTGATCAAGAAAGACTTCGAAGACGTCTTTGCTCAGGGCATCGACAGCATCCTGACCCCGGCCACCCCGTCTGCGGCCTTTGGTCTGGGTGAGATGACCGACGCCGATCCGGTGGCGATGTATCTCAACGATGTGTTCACCGTCACGGTCAACCTGGCCGGTTTGCCGGGCATTGCGGTGCCAACGGGGCAGAACCGTCAGGGCCTGCCTTTGGGCCTGCAACTGATCGGGCGGCCATGGGAAGAGGCAGATCTGCTGTCTTCTGCCTATGCGCTTGAGAAGGCGGCAGGCTTTGTAGCCAAGGCAGACAAATGGTGGTAAACCAGCGCCAATAACCGTCAAAAGACAGAGCAGTCCAGATGATCAAACATGCCTTCTTCGTTCTCGCCGCAGGCGTGACACTTGCCGCCTGTCAGCCTGCTATCCCGGATTCGGGGCGCGGCGCCGGATTTGACAACTTCGCAGCCGAGCAGCGCAAGCGCGACGCGGCTCTGACCGGCATCGTGCCTGCAACGCCGGTGATAGCGGAAACGCCGATCCAGCCGAACCTGCCGAGCGATCCATCCGCCGCCGCCACCGCAGCGGAAACCGCCCGCGTGCTGGCCGCCACCCGTCCGGGGGTGCCAAACAGCGGCGGTGTGCCGATCAATGCCAGCCCGACCAACCCGCCGCCCGCAGTGGTAAACACGGCAGGGATCTCCAACGAAAACAACTTTGACGCCGTGTCGGGCCAGCGCAGCATTGATGATGACGCCGCCCGTATCGCCGCCAACAAGGCTCAGTACGAGGTGGTCACGCCTCAGGCCCTGCCAACCCGCGTTGATAGCGGCCCGAATATCGTGGCCTATGCCCTGAGCACCAAAAATGCTGTTGGCGAACAGATCTATCGCCGCATCGGCCTGAACAAGGCGGCAAAATACGCCCGGTCCTGCCGCTCGTTCAGCACGCCAGATCAGGCGCAGATTGATTTCCTAGCCCGTGGGGGTCCACAAAAGGACCGCAAAGGCATGGACCCCGATGGCGACGGGTTCGCCTGCGATTGGGATCCAACCCCGTTCCGCCGCGCGGCCCAAGGCTGACGTGACAGGCCCTGCGATCAGGGATCACCTTTCGCCCAACTGCGGCCCGCGACGGGACGGTCTGATGCCCAGCCTGATCGTGATCCACTACACCGCCATGGACAGCGCCGCCGCCGCCCGTGACCGCCTGTGCGATCCGGAGGCGGAGGTGTCCGCCCACTACCTGATTGCAAACAATGGTGAGATCCTGCGGCTGGTGCCGGAGGACCGCCGCGCCTGGCATGCCGGTGCCGGGGAATGGGCCGGACAATCCGATGTCAACTCCCGCTCCATCGGGATCGAACTGGACAACACCGGTGCCCATCCTTTTTCAGAACCGCAAATGCGGGCGCTGGAAACCCTTCTGCGTCAGATCATGACCCGCTGGAATATCGCGCCCGAAGGCGTGATCGGCCATTCCGATATGGCGCCGGGCCGCAAATGCGACCCGGGCCCGCGCTTTGACTGGACACGGCTCGCGCGCCAAGGGCTCGCGCGGCCCGCTGGCCCTTCCGCCACAGCGCAAGACGTGAACGAAAACAGTTTCCGCACGGCCGCCCGCGCCGCTGGCTTTACCGCTGACGCGCCGCTGAACGATTTGCTCGCCGCCACACGGCTGCGTTTTGCCCCTTGGCGGCAAGGCGCATTGCATCCGGATGACCTGAACCTCCCGCCGCTGCGCTGACGCCACTCTTCCCCCTTTTTGGCCCTTAAATACTCAATCCCGCCCGAGCAGCCATTGACGACAGCGACGTCGGCGCGCTACGCCGCACCTTGCGCGGAAGGCCGGATGACCGCGGCGATGCAAATCGTCGAGGAAAGTCCGGACTCCAAAAAACAACGGTGCCGGGTAACGCCCGGGCGGGGCAACCCGACGGAGAGCGCCACAGAAATGAAACCGCCCCTGTGGGTCTGTGTCGGGCAACCGATACCGCCGGAGGGGTAAGGGTGAAACGGTGGGGTAAGAGCCCACCGCGCCGCTGGCAACAGGGGCGGCACGGCAAGCCCCACCGGGAGCAATGCCAAATAGGGACCGCGTGCCGCCGCAAGGGGGCGGGGCTGTTTTTGCCCCAGCAGGTTCGGGTTGGCAGCTATAGCTGCACCGGCAACGGTGTGGTCAGAGGAATGGTCATCCAGGGGCGCAAGCCCTGGACAGAATCCGGCTTACAGGCCTTCCGCGCATTTATGACCCGGTGCCGTTTTCTTCCAAGAAAACGGACCGGAAAATTCAAATTTTCCGCGCCCCGCCCAACGCAGAGCGCAGACAGGAGCCATCCCATGAAACTCACCGGAAAAACCGCCCTCGTCACGGGTGGCAGCGATGGCATCGGGCGGCACATCTGTCTCAAACTTGCCGCTCGGGGCCTGCGCATCGCGGCGCTGGGGCGCGACAAAGGCCGTCTGGATGCCGTGGCCGCAGAGGCGCTTCGGGCGGGCGCACCGGAGGCTCAGGGTTTTGTCTGTGATCTGGCCCGAACCGAACAGATTGACGCTGTTGCAACGGCGATTCTCGATGGCTTCGGCCCCATCGACATTCTGATCAACAACGCTGGCATCTGGCACAAGGCCGGCCCGCTCGACAGCATTGATCCGGCCATGATTGAGGCAACACTGGCCACCAATCTCAGTGGCGCGATTCACCTGACCCGTGCCCTCTTGCCGGGGTTGCGCAGCCGCGAGGAGGCCGCGATTCTCAACGTCGTTTCCAAATCCGGCGTTTTGGCGCAGGCCGGGCAATCGGTCTATACCGCCAGCAAATATGGCATGCGCGGCTTTACCGATGTGCTCAAGCAAGATGAGGCCGAAAGTGGTGTGCGGGTGGCGGGGCTTTATCAAAGCGGCACAAACACCGGCATGTTCGACAAGGCAGGCGAGGATGTGCCAAATCATATTTTCACCGAACCAGATGATCTGGCCGATGTGGTGGTTTTCATGTTGTCACGGCCTGCAAAACTGTGGATGCACGATGTGCGCATCGAGTTGTGAGGAAAGCATGATTTCCCATAGCTTTTGCTGTTGACACGCAGCCGCATCCCGTTACAAGCCGGGTTTCAGAATTCACGCACCCGCCCGATGGTCTAAGGTGCAGCAGGAGATGACAAGATGGCAAAGCCAACCACGATCAAGATCCGTCTGAACTCGTCCGCGGGCACAGGCCATTTCTACGTGACCAAGAAGAACGCACGCACCATGACGGAAAAGATGGTTGTCCGTAAGTATGACCCCGTTGCGCGCAAGCACGTGGAATACAAGGAAGGCAAGATCAAGTAAGATCTGCCAGAATTGACCGCTTCAAGCCGCGCAACAGCGCGGCTTTTTGCGTTTGGGGGTTATGATGAAGCGGGTGATGATTGTGGGCGGTCCGGGATCGGGCAAAAGCACCCTGGCACGGCTGATCGGGGAACGGACGGGGCTGCCCGTCTTTCACATGGATCTGATCCATTGGCAGGATAACTGGGTTGAGCGCACGAAGGCCGAGAAAATACCTCTGGCACGGGTGGTAGAGGCCCAGGAGGAATGGGTGTTCGAGGGCGGGATGTCCAGCACCTATGAAAGCCGCCTGGCCCGCGCCGATACGTTGATCTGGCTGGATCTGCCAGTGGGACTGCGCCTGTGGCGGGTGACCAAACGGCTGTTTCGCTATCTCGGTCAGGCCCGGCCCGATCTGCCGCCGGGCTGCCGGGAAAGGCTGCACCCGCAAACCTGGGCCTTTTACCGCCTGATCTGGAGCACAAGGCACAGCGCCCGCGCCAAGATCACCGCGCTGATCCAAACGGCCCCGACGGACAAAAGGATCGTGCATCTGACCAGTCCCCGTGCGCTGCGGGAGTGGCTGAAAGAGACCCTGCCGCCGCACTGACGCCCCTCTCCCTTCACGCTTTCGTAGGGGGCTGGTTGGACCTTCAGTACTCACTGCGCAGTGCTGCGGCGTCAAAGGGGCACAAACAAAAAGGCCGGCCTCATTCGAGACCGGCCTTCATCGCGGATTTTTCCGTCTTTATTCGCGATTGCCGAACAACTGGAGCAGCAACATGAACATGTTGATGAAGTCCAGATAGAGGTTCAGCGCACCCATGATCGCCGCTTTGCCAAGCCATTCCGTATCGCCGTGGTGGGCGTGGGCCAGGTATTCGGTTTTGATCTTCTGGGTGTCATAGGCGGTCAGACCGGCAAAGATCAGAACACCGATGGCCGAGATCGCGAACATCAGCGCCGAAGAGGCGAGGAAGATGTTTACGATAGACGCAACGATCAGGCCGATCACGCCCATGATCAGGAAGCTACCCCAGCCGGAGATGTCTTTCTTTGTGGTATAGCCCCAGAGGGACAGACCGGCAAAGGCGATCGAGGTGATCAAGAACACCTGCGCGATCGAATAGCCGGTGAAGACCAGAAAGATCGAGCTGATGGAAACACCCATCGTTGCGGCAAAAAGATAGAACACGGTCTGCGCGGTGGCCGCCGACATGCGGTTGATCGCGGCACCAAAGCCAAAGACAAAGGCCAGCGGCGCAAACATCACAACCCACTTCAGCGGCGAGGCATAAAGCGCGTAACCGAGGCCAGTCAGATATTTGTCAGGACCGATCTGCGCGGATGCGCCAGATGGATCTGCTGTCACGGCAAGGCCGGACAGGGCCCAAGCTGCGGCAAATGTGATCAGCATACCGATCGACATTGTGCCGTAGACCTTATTCATATGGGCGCGCAGACCCGCATCGATTTCGGCGGCGCGGGCTCCGGCTGCGGCCCGGATTGTATTCACGTCAGCCATTCAAGACCTCCAATTGACTAATAGGTTCACCCTCACGCAACGCGCGCGAAGTATTGAGAGGAATATTGGGCCTATGGTCCCGTTTTTCAAGGGTGAACCTGTGTCATGAGGGGGATTGGCATCCGATTATTTCAACCAATAGGCAGGGACATCCCAAGGCGCGCGGGAGGCTTCTGCCGCGGCGGCTTCGGCAGAGACACCGATATCCTCAAGCATACGTGCATCCAGACGGGCCAGCGCACGGCGGCTGCGCCACAGTTGAATGGCATTCAAGGCGGCAGCAGCGCGAGACGTGCTGCGAGAAGAAGCGAGGCCGGCGGAGCGGAGAGTGATCTGTGTCATGGGAGTGACCTTTCTGTTTTCGTGATGATAACTTCATAATTCATTTCGATGGTTGATATATGGCAACGAATGGGCATAATGAAATTGAATGTTTGTTATGTTGACCATCAAGGATATTGATGAATGAGAAATCTGGATATCACGACACTGCGTTCATTTGTGGCGGTGGCCGATTCCGGGGGCGTCACCCGCGCCGCCGGTTTTCTGCATCTCACGCAATCGGCAGTCTCAATGCAGCTCAAGCGGCTGGAAGAATTGCTGGGCCTCGAATTGCTTGACCGGACGGGCCGGACCATTGCGCTGACGGCATCGGGCGAACAATTGTTGGCCTATGCGCGGCGCATGATTGCGCTCAATGACGAAGTTATCACCCGCCTGACCGATCACGCCTATGAGGGGGAGATCACGCTGGGGGTGCCGCATGATATCGTTTATCCCGCCATCCCGCAGGTGCTCAAACAATTCCACGCCGCCTTTCCACGGGTGAAGATCCAGCTTGAGGCCTCGTACACCCGAACGTTGAAGGAACAATTTGCCAAAGGGGAGTGCGACATCATCCTGACCACCGAACCCGAGGTGGACAGCGGCGGTGACACGATTGCCCGCAAACGGCTGGTCTGGCTGGGGGCGCCGGGCGGTGCAACATGGCGACAGCGGCCGCTGAAACTTGCCTTTTGCCGCTATTGCACGTTCCGGCCCCATGTCACTGCAGCGTTGGACCGGGTCAATATGCCTTGGGAGATGTCCCTCGATACCGACAGCGACCGCACGATTGAGGCGGCTGTCAGCGCGGATCTGGCGGTCAACGCAATGATCGAGGGCACCGAACCCCCGCATATGGAACAGATCGACCATGATGGCGCCCTGCCGGAATTGCCATTGCAGCTGATCAATCTTTATGGTGGGCGGGCCGCCAAGAACGAGGTGCATGATACCCTTGTGGGCCTGCTGCGAAATGCGTTTTCGACCAGCCAAGTGGGCCGTTTACGGGCGGTTTGACGCCGGTCTTTGCTGAATGCCTAAATTTTGTGCGTTGCGATAAAATCGCGCAGGGCAGAATTTTTTTGCGAGACAATTATTCAACTTTTAGTGGAATCGAATATTTCTCACATCCATAAGCTTCATTGTATTTCAATGTTTTGCAGAGATTTCTTCACCCATGTTGAGCGGTCGTGATGTTTGGAGTTTCCTGATCTGCAAGCATAGGGAGAGTCATCCGTTAATCATCCGATCGCGCCTCTGGACCGGACTTATTGCCAAAACGGCGTCGAAAGGTTTTGCTCGCAACCATTAAGTTTTGTAGACTTATTCAACAGTCGGCGCTCCTTCGTTGCGGAAGGGGAACATGAAAATGGTCGAACTGCACATTTTAGCCGAAGGGGAGTGTACACGATGGCTCATAAAGTAGACTTGCATGTAGGCAAGCGGATCCGTCAACGCAGATGGCTCACCGGGATGACCCAACAAAAGCTTGCCGAACTGGTGGGTATCAAGTTCCAGCAGATCCAGAAATATGAAACCGGTGCAAACCGGGTCAGCGCCTCCCGGCTTTGGGATATCGCTGACGCCCTCGAAGTGAACGTTGCGTTCTTCTTTGAAGGTATGGAAGGTGAAGGTGCCGAGGTGACGACCTCTGGCAAGGTGCCGATCGACGTGATGGGCGACAAAGAAGCAATGGATCTGATCCGGTCGTATTATGCGATCCCCGAAGATCAACGCCGCCGTTTGTTCGAATTGGCCCGCGTTCTCAGTGACGTTGCCTGAAAGCATTGATGACATTGGCTTGCATCGCCTCGCCTGAGGTGGCAGGCCGGTGCCATGACCAGATCCACAGATTTTGACAGTGACATTCGCCGCGTGGCGCATCTGATGGCAGATGCAGCACGCGCGGTGATATTGCCGTATTTCCGCAATGCTGCATTGACCGCCGACAACAAGCTTGATGGCGGCTATGACCCCGTGACCGAAGCGGACCGCGCCGCGGAACGTGCGATGCGCGATATTTTGGCGCGCGAACGCCCCGGCGATGGTATTCTGGGCGAGGAATACGGGCCATCCCAAGGGACATCTGGCCTGACTTGGGTGTTGGACCCGATTGACGGCACCCGTGGTTTTGTCAGCGGCACGCCCACATGGGGCGTATTGATCGCCGTGTCGGATGGGCAAGGGCCGTTTTTTGGCATCATTGACCAGCCCTATATTGGAGAGCGCTTTGAAGGTGCGCCGGACGGGGCGGTCTTTGCCGGCCCGCATGGGATGGGACCGATGCAGACGCGCGCGCCGAAACCTCTGTCCGAGGCGGTGGTCTTTACGACTTTCCCCGAGGTTGGTTCGGCGGCAGATCAAGCCGGATTTCACGCAGTCGCGGCGCAGGCCCGGCTGACGCGCTATGGGATGGACTGTTACGCCTATGCGCTTTTGGCGGCTGGGCAAGTGGATCTGGTGATCGAGGCAGGGCTGAACTCTTATGACATTCAGGCGCCGATTGCCGTGGTGCAGGCGGCTGGCGGGGTCGTCACGGATTGGCAAGGCGGACCAGCCCATGATGGTGGCCGCGCGATTGCCGCGGCGAATGCCGAAATTCATGCCGAGGCTTTGGCCATCTTGAAAGAATATTGACCAAGCGGTCAACAGCAGGCTAGGTTCCCCCTGCATCCGGTTCTTCAGCCTGTTTTCCACCCGATGCGCACATGATCTGAGACAGGTTTGCCGAAACACGGGTGAGCCATGTCCGAAATCCTTTTGAAAAATGCCCTAACGATCCTGACGATGGATGACGCGCGGCGCGAGTTGTCCTCAGCCGATATCCGGCTCAAGGGCGGTGTGATCACCGAGATCGGGCAGGGCCTTTCCGGCGGGGCGGAGGTGGTGGATGTCTCGGGCTGTGTGGTCACTCCGGGGCTGGTGAACACCCATCACCATTTGTACCAGAACCTGACCCGCGCTGTGCCGGGGGGGCAGGACGCGCTGCTATTTGGCTGGCTTCAGACACTTTATCCAATCTGGTCGCGGATGACGCCGGATCATATGTTTACTTCGGCGCAGATCGGGTTGGCGGAACTGGCGCTGTCGGGATGCACGCTGAGTTCTGATCATCTTTATCTCTATCCCAACGGTGTTCGGCTAGAGGACACGATCCATGCTGCGGCAGAGCTTGGCCTGCGGTTCCAGCCCACGCGCGGCTCGATGAGTATCGGGGAAAGTGATGGTGGTTTGCCGCCTGATGCACTGGTTGAGGACGAGGATTCCATTCTCGAAGATTGTGTTCGGTTGGTCGATGCCTTCCACGACCCTGCAGAGGGCTCCATGTGTCGGGTGGCGCTGGCACCCTGTTCGCCGTTCTCCGTCAGCCGCGATCTGATGCGCAACACCGCGGTTCTGGCGCGGGACAAAGGTGTGATGATGCACACCCATCTGGCTGAAAACGAAGAAGATATTACCTATTCCCTGGAACAGTTCGGCTGTCGCCCCGGAGAATACGCGCAAGATCTGGGCTGGGTTGGCCGTGACGTTTGGCACGCCCATTGCGTGAAACTGGACACCGCTGAAATTGCGCTTTTTGCCCATACGGGCACGGGGATCGCCCATTGCCCCTGTTCCAATTGCCGGCTCGGATCTGGCATCGCGCCGGTGCGGGCGCTGCGCGATGCAGGGGTGCCGGTTGGCTTGGGGGTCGATGGATCGGCCAGCAATGATGCGGGCAATCTGATGGCAGAGGCGCGGACGGCGATGCTGCTGCAACGGGTGGCGCAGGGTGCAGATGCCATGAGCGTGCGCGAGGCGCTTGAGATTGCGACACGCGGCGGCGCTGATATTCTGGGGCGGCCTGATTGCGGACGGCTGGAGATTGGCAAACGCGCCGATATCGCGGTCTGGGATGTGCAGGGGCTGGCCAGTGCTGGCAGTTGGGATCCGGCCGCACTGTTGCTGGCGGGGCCGACCACGGTGCGTGACCTTTTTGTCGAAGGCCGGCAGATTGTGCGGGATGGGCATGTGCAAACCATTAACCTTGAGGCAACCATTTCACGTCACAACAGAATGGCACGTGAATTGGCGGAGGCAGTATGAGATCACTATTGATGGTGTTTGCGATGGCTCTTGGGATGCCAGCCCTGGCCGACCCGGCGGTTCTGCGCCCGGTCAATGAGCTGCGCATTGCGCAGGGCCACGCACCAATGACCTACGCACTTTCTTTGGAGAATGCGGCCTTGTTGCATGCTATTGACATGGCACAGCGGAAATATTTCGCCCATGAAGGCCGAGATGGTTCAACGGTTGGGCAACGTGTCACGGCGCAAGGCTACCAATGGTGTCTGGTGGCCGAAAACATCGCCAAAGGGCAACGCAGCCTGAACCAGGTGATGCAGGATTGGGCAGAAAGCCCGGGCCATCTTGCCAATATGATCCGGCCAGAGTTGCGCGAGATCGGCGTGGCACGGGGGCCGGGGCACCTATGGGTGATGGTTTTGGCCGCACCTTGTTAGCGCTTTGACCTTAGGGGCGTTTCTGCCCGTTGACCCAGACATCCGCAATCGCGCGATCATCGCCCATCATGATGGTGGCAAAGAGGCTTTCCCAAATATCGCTGGCCTGATCTGCGCGCTGTGCAATGGCAGGGGTCGAACTGAGGTTGAGAACCGTCAAATCAGCCTCCATCCCCTTGTTCAGGCTGCCGATCTTGTCGCCGATATGCAGACTGCGGGCCGATCCGGCAGTGGCCAACCAGATCAACTGTGCCGCATGCAGGGGCGTGCCGCGCAATTGGCCCACTTCGTAAGCCGCCGCCATGGTGCGCAGCATCGAAAATGACGATCCGCCGCCGGTGTCCGTGGCAAGGCCAACCGGAATGCCGTGCGCCGTCAATCCGGCCATGTCAAACAGGCCGGAGCCGATAAACGTATTCGACGTAGGGCAGTGCACCAGTGCCGCGCCGCGGTCCCTGAGGCGGTCAATCTCCCGCGGCTCCAGATGGATCGCATGGCCATAAAGCCCGCGTTCCCCCAACAATCCATGGGCTTCATAGGTATCAAGATAATCGCGGGCCTGCGGGAAAAGCTCTTTCACCCAAGCGATCTCATCTGTCTGTTCGCTCAAATGGGTCTGCATCAGACAGTCCGGATACTCCGCCCACAAAGCCCCCAACGCGGCCAGTTGATCGGGCGTGGATGTGGGCGAAAACCGCGGCGTGATGGCATATCCGGCGCGGCCCTTGCCATGCCACTTGTCGATCAAGGCTTTGCTGTCATCATATGCCGACTGCGCCGTGTCGCGCAGGCCGTCGGGCGCGTTGCGATCCATACAGGTTTTGCCGGCAACAATCCGTTGCCCGCGTGCGGCCGCCGCCTCAAACAATGCATCCGCAGAATGGGGATGAATGGTGCAATAGGACGCGGCCGTGGTGGTGCCATGGGCCAGCGTCAGATCCAGATAACGCCCGGCGATCTGATGGGCATATTCAGGATCCGACAGGCGCATTTCCTCAGGAAATGTGTAGGAATTCAGCCAATCAATCAGCCGCTTACCCCATGAGGCGATGATCGCGGTCTGCGGGTAATGCACATGCGCATCGACAAACCCCGGCGCAATCAGATGATCGCTGTTATAGTGGTGCAGATCGGCCTGCGGATGCGCCTCTTGCAGTGCCGCGCCAGAGCCAACCTCAATGATCCATCCATCCTTGATCAAAACCCCGCTCGCGCTGTCAACGCTTACGGCATCCTGCCAGGGGCCACGCAGTGGATCACCCGCATAGCGGAGCACGGGGCCAAGAATGAGGGTCTGCTTTGTCATGCTCCAACCCTAAGCCCCGCAGAGGTCGGGGACAATCGCAAAGCCGTCTCAAGTGGCATTGAAACCCCCCATACGCTTGCCTATGGTCGCCCTCAAACGGAGGACCACGCTATGTCGGAACAGATCGAAGACCTGGAACTGGCCACTGGCGAGGATGCGGAGCGTCAGGCTTACAAGCTGGAGCCGAAAACCGTCGCTTCGGTGCTCTATGCGGTGGATATCGACGACCGCGAAAAGCTGACCGAATTGATGGAACCGCTTCATGCGGCGGATATTGCTGACCTTCTCGAACAGATCAACGCTTTCGACCGGAGCCGCCTTGTCCGGCTTTATGATCGTGAATTTGACGGCGAGATCCTGTCGGAACTGGACGAATCTATCCGTGAAGAAGTGATCGCCGTTCTGACCCCGCAAGTGCTGAGCCAGGCCGTGCGGGATATGGACAGCGACGATGTTGTCGACCTGATCGAAGACCTTGAGGATGATCAGCAAGAGGCGATCCTTGAGGTGCTCGAAGACGCCGATAGGGTTGCGGTAGAACAGGCGCTGAACTGGCCTGAATATTCCGCTGGCCGCTTGATGCAGCGCGAGGTGGTCATGGCCCCCGAACACTGGACCGTCGGGCAGGCGATTGACCACCTGCGCAACACGGCAGAAGAAGATTTGCCGGATCAGTTTTATCACATCGTGATGGTCGATCCGCGGTTGCATCCGGTTGGCAATGTAACGCTGGGCAAGCTGATGCGGTCAAAACGCGCGACGCCCTTGCGCGACATCCTCGAAGAGACCTTTCAGATCATCCCCGCGATGCGCGATGAGGGCGACGTGGCCTATGCGTTTAACCAGTATCACCTCATCTCGGCGCCGGTGGTCGATGACGAGGGGCGGCTGATTGGTGTGATCACCATTGATGACGCCATGGCGGTATTGGATGAAGAACACGAGGAAGACATCCTCCGTCTGGCTGGCGTGGGCGAGGGGTCGCTGTCCGACCGCGTGGTAGAGACCACCAAGCAACGTCTGCCTTGGCTTGCGGTGAACCTTGTGACGGCGATTGCAGCCTCCATGGTGATTTCCCAGTTCGAGGCGGCGATTGCGCAGATCGTGGCGCTGGCGGTGTTGATGCCCATCGTGGCCTCCATGGGCGGTAATGCCGGCACGCAAAGCCTGACCGTGGCCGTGCGGGCCATCGCCACCAAGGATTTGACCGGCTCCAACGTCTGGCGGGTGATCCGGCGCGAATGTCTGGTGGGGCTGGTGAACGGGTTGATCTTTGCGCTGATTATGGGCGTTGTGGGGATTATCTGGTTCGGCTCGCCTGCACTGGGCTATGTGATCGCGGTGGCGATGGTGATCAATATGGTGGTGGCTGGATTGGCAGGCACCGGTATCCCGATCTTGCTTGAGCGCATCGGCGTGGATCCGGCGCTGGCTTCGGGCGCCTTTGTGACCACGGTGACAGATGTCGTCGGCTTCTTTGCCTTTCTCGGCCTTGCGGCGGCGGTGCTGCTATGACCGATCTTGCAGCGATCAAAGACGCGGCCCGCAAGGCGGCTTTCGCCCGTCGCAAGCCGTTGTTTGAAAAAGCAAATGCGGCGCAGGCGGGCTATCTGAGCGAGGTTCTGGCAGGCTATCGCGGCGTGCCTTTGTCCGGCTTCATGCCAATCCGCACCGAGATTGACCCGACCCCGGCTATGGCAGAGGCTTGCGCCCATGGCCCCGTGGGCGTTCCGGTGATTGAGGCGGCGGCAACACCGCTCAAATTCGCGGCCTGGACCCCGGACACGCAGATGGTCAGCGGTGCCTTTGGCGCGATGATCCCCGCCGATCCGGAATTCTTTGAACCTGAGATCCTGATCGTGCCGCTCCTGGCGTTCAACAGGGATGGCGGCCGGCTGGGCTACGGCGGCGGCTTTTACGACCGGACACTGGAAATGCTGCGGGCCAAACGGCCAACCATGGCCATCGGCTTTGCCTTTGCCGGGCAGGAAGACGCAGATGTCCCGCTAGAGCCGACGGACCAGCCGCTCGATCTGATAGTGACCGAACAGGGCATCATTGATATTCCGCGCGGCGGTTGAACCACGGGGTTTGCCCTCAGGTTTGACTTGCTGTTCGGCCCGTGTCCGCGTACCGGTTGATGCCATGAAAATACTCTTTCTTGGCGATGTGATGGGCCGCGCGGGGCGCCGTGCCATCACGGAAAATCTGGGCCGTCTGCGGACCGAGTGGAAACTCGACTTCATCGTGGTCAATGGCGAGAATGCGACCGGCGGCATGGGGCTGTCCGGCGCGCATGCCAAACTGCTGCTTGAGGCGGGGGCGGATTGCCTGACGCTGGGCGATCATGCGTTTGACCAAAAGGACATGCTGTCTTTTATCGAACAAGAGCCGCGCATCATCCGGCCGCTGAACTTTTCCAAATCCGCGCCGGGCAAAGGCGCACGGCTGTTTACATCCAAGAACGGGCGCAAGGTGCTGGTCACACAGGCATTGGGGCAGGTGTTTATGAAACGGCCCTTTGATGACCCGTTTTCGGCACTGGATACGGTGTTGAAAACCCATCCGCTGGGCGGGCTGGCCTCAGCGATCATCGTCGATATTCACTGCGAGGCAACCTCGGAGAAAATGGCCATGGGGCATTGGTGTGACGGACGTGCCTCGCTGGTCGTGGGCACCCATACCCATGTGCCCACATCCGATGCGATGATCCTGCCGCGCGGCACGGGTTATTTGACCGATGCCGGCATGTGCGGTGACTATCATTCGGTGATCGGCATGGAAAAAACCGAACCTATGCGGCGGTTTATCACGGGCATGCCCAAGGAACGGTTCACACCGGCCAATGCCGAGGCAACGCTGTCTGGTGTCTATATCGAAACCGACGACCGCACGGGCCGCGCCACCCGCATCGTTCCGGTGCGCGATGGCGGTTTGTTGCAAACCAGCGCCCCCTAATTCCGCCCCATGTGCGAGGAGAACACCCGGCGCTTTGCCCCGGAGCCCAGAGGTTTAAGGGCAAAATGAAAAAAAGCGGCACCCAGCTTTATCTGGCCGGAAAACCTCCGGCGGGAGCGCCGCGCAGCAGCAGTGGTGGCTGGCCCCCTTTGCACCTTCGATTGCGTCAAAGGTGCCCTTGCGGCGGATGCGCGGACAGGCGACACTTGGCGTCACTCTTTTTTGGCGGATGGGCCTGACCTATGCAGCTTTTTAGCCTTTCCCAAACCGGCAGCGCCGTTCTGACGCTCGCGGTTGTGGTGATCATGTTTATCCTGTTTCTGCGTGAAACCCTTCCGACGGAGGTCGTCGCGCTGACCGGTGCCGCGAGCCTTCTGGCGATGGGGGTTTTGCCCTATGAGGACGCGCGGGCGGTGCTGTCCAACCCGGCGCCCTGGACCATTGCGGCAATGTTCATCGTCATGGGGGCGTTGGTGCGTACCGGGGCTTTGGATGTCCTGACCCGTCTGGCCGAGCGATACGCCCGCAGCAATCCGCGTTTGGCGGTGGTGGGGGTGATCCTGTCGGTGATGGGGGCCTCTGCGATCATGAACAACACGCCGGTGGTGGTGGTGATGATCCCGGTTGTTGTACAGCTCAGCAAAACCTTGGGCACCAAGGCGTCCAAGCTTTTGATTCCGCTGAGCTATGCGGCGATCATGGGCGGCTCTCTGACGCTGCTTGGCACCTCCACCAACCTGCTGGTTGACGGGGTCGCGCGGGCGCAGGGGATGGAGCCGTTTGGCATTTTCGAGATCATGCCAATTGGTCTTGTCGTCTGTGCCTGGGGCTTGATCTACATGTCCACCATCGGGCGCAAATTGCTGCCGGATCGCGACAGCATGGCCAATATGCTGTCGGACCGGTCCAAGATGAAATTCTTCACGGAGGCGGTGATCCCGCCCGAAAGCAACCTGATCGGCCGCGAAGTGCTGGACGTGCAGTTGTTTAAGCGCGAGGGCGTGCGCCTGATCGATGTTGTGCGCGGCGACACCTCCTTGCGGCGCAACCTTCAGGGGGTCGCACTTCAGGTCGGGGACCGTGTGGTCTTGCGCACCCAGATGACCGAACTGTTGAGCCTTCAGGCCAATAAGGAGCTGAAGCGTGTGGATCAGCTGTCCGCGGTCGAGACCACCACAGTCGAGGTTCTCATCACCCCCGGTTGCCGGATGGTGGGGCGAACCTTGGGCAGTATGCGGCTCCGGCGGCGTTATGGCGTCTACCCTCTGGCGGTGCATCGCCGGAACCAGAACATCGGGCGGCAACTTGATGATTTGATTGTCAAGGTGGGCGATACCCTGCTGCTGGAAGGCGCAGCGGAGGATATTCAGCGGCTGGCGGCGGATATGGATATGGTCGATGTCAGCCAGCCGTCGGCGCGGGCCTATCGGCGCGGCCATGCGCCAATTGCAATCGCTGCATTGATCGGGATCGTGACCCTTGCGGCCCTGAATGTTGCGCCGATCTTGTTGCTGGCTGTGTTGGCGGTGGCCTTGGTTCTGGTCACCGGCTGCATCGACGCCGAAGAGGCGTTTTCCTTCGTGGACGGGCGTTTATTGGCGTTAATCTTTTCCATGCTTGCGGTGGGGGCAGGCTTGCAAAACTCCGGCGCCATCTCGCTTTTGGTGGACAATATTGCACCCGTGCTCAGAACGCTGCCGCTGACCGTGGTGATTTTCTGCGTGTTCCTGTTGACCACTATCTTGACCGAGATCGTGTCGAACAACGCGGTGGCAGTGATCATGACACCGATTGCCATCAGCCTTGCCGCGGCGCTGGGCATTGACGCGCGGCCCTTGGTTGTGGCGGTGATGATTGCGGCCTCTTGTGCCTTTGCCACGCCAATTGGCTACCAGACCAATACGCTGGTCTATGGGCCGGGGGGCTATCGGTTCACCGACTTTATGCGCATTGGTATCCCGCTGAACCTGTCGATGTCACTGTTGGCCAGCGCGGTGATACCGCTGTTCTGGTAGGGCGCTGTCGGGTTAGCTGTTGCGGAACCACGCGACAAACGGCAATGCCACCAGATACATCGTGATCCCATACACGGCGGAGGGCAGCGCCATGGTGCTGAACCCTTCGGACTGGCCCGAGATGATCGCGGCAAGGGTGATGCCCAATGTGGCGTTCTGAATGCCGGTTTCAATGGAGATGGTCTTGCGCGCTTGCCACGCCAGCCCGGCAAGCGCGGCCAGTGCCAGACCCAGCCCCATCAGAACCACATTCAACGTGACCAGGGCCGGCCCAAGCCGTGGCAGATTTTCGACAAAAAGCGCCCAGTTTCCGGCCAAGGCGGCGACGACAATCAGGACAAACAGGACTGTGGCCAGCAAGGACAGGCCGCCATCAATCCGGTCTGCAAAGCTCGGCGCAACGTGCCGGATGGCAACGCCAATGCCCACGGGCAGGGTGGTGATCAGGAACATCGCAAAGGCCAGCGTGGTCACGGATACATCCGGCGCGGCATCGCCCATGAAATGCTGCACCGCCCAGGCCGCCAGAACCGGCACCGTCAGGATCGACAACAAGGATACGACAGCCGTCAAAGACACCGAGAGGGCCACATCGCCGCGGGCCAGCTTGCTAACCATATTGGAGGTCACGCCGCCGGGGCAGAGGGACAAGAGCATCAGGCCAACGGCCAGTTCTCCGGTCAGCCCGAAGGCCCGCACGCAGGCATAGGCGACTATGGGCAACATTACCACCTGGCTGATCGCACCGATGGAAAACGCTTTGGGCCTTTGCGCCACGCGGGCAAAATCAGCAATGCTCAGGCCGATGCCGAGGCTCAGCATGATGATCGCCAGTGACAGTGGCAGCACGACGTTGATCAGGATATCCATGGTTTTCTCCTTTGTCTCCGGCCATTAGGAACGCATCAGACTGAAAAACAAGCATTTTGGTGGTGTGAGGTCAGGACCGCGCCCGCAGCCTACAGCGGCCAGAACACCAGGATCGCTGGGATGGAGACCGCAACGACAATGATCTCAAGCGGCAGGCCCATGCGCCAATAATCCCCAAAAGAATAGCCGCCCGGCCCAAGGATCAGCGTGTTGTTTTTATGGCCAATGGGCGTGAGGAATGCTGACGACGCCGCAACCGCAACTGCCATCAAAAACGGGTCCGGCGACACCCCGAGGGTCTGCGCCATCTGGATACCGACGGGGGCTGCAACGATTGTGGTGGCGGTGTTGTTAAGCACGTCTGAGAGGGTCATCGTCACCACCATCAGAACCGTCAGCACAATCCATGGCGCCATGCCTTCGGTCAGACCGACAAGGGCGCCCGCGATCAATTCGGTGCCGCCCGATGTTTCCAAAGCAGCGCCCAGCGGGATCATCGACCCCAACAGCACCACAACCGGCCATTCGATATGGGTATAAAGTTCGGACAGCGGCACGATCTTGGCCAGAACATAGGCCACCACCACCAGTCCCAGCGCGATGGGCAAATAGATCAGCCCCACGCTGGCGGAGGCCACGGCAGCGGCGAACAGCCCGATGGCAAGCCAGACCTTTGAGTTTTCGGTGACGGCCAATCCGCGATCTGCAAGCGGCAGCACGCCCAGCCAATCCGTGACATGGGCGGCGGTGTCTCGGGGCACCAACAGCAGCAGGATATCCCCGGTCCGGAGCTGTGTGCCGCGCAGATGCGAGGTGATCTTGCGCCCCTGTCTTGAGATGCCCAGCAGGATCGTGCGTTGCCGCCACGCCAGCCCCACGGCCTGTGCGGTGCGCCCGTTCAGGCGGGAGTTTTCCTGCACCACAACCTCAATGATTTCAACGCCTTCTCCGCCAGCTTTCAAGCGTTCTTCGCGGTCCGTGTCGGACAGGGCCAGATCCAGCGTGCTGCGAAATTCGTCGAGGGCGTCGGGGGCCGCTTCCAGCACCAAAGCATCCCCGGCATTCAGCGCGACGTTGCGGGCCTGCCCATATCGGCGCTTGCCATCACGGATCAATCCAAGGATCGCGACATCCGATTTTTCGGCGATCTCAGTCAGTTCGGCCAGACGTTTGCCGATGTGTTTGCTGCCCTCCGGCACGGTCAGTTCGGCGATGTATTGCGCCAGATCGCTTTCGCCAATGCTGGCATCATCGCGGGCAGGGATCAGCCGCCAGCCGATGAGCGCCACAAAGATCAAACCGGCAATCGCGGCGACCCCGCCCACGGGGGCAAAATCAAACATCCTGAAGGGCTCACCCAAGGCATCCTGCCGGATCGAGGCGATGATAATGTTGGGCGGTGTCCCGATCAACGTAACCATACCGCCAAGGATCGTGGCAAAGCTGAGCGGCATCAGGCTCAGCCCCGGTTGGCGTCCGGCTTTGCGGGCGGTTTGGATGTCCACGGGCATCAGCAGCGCCAGCGCGGCCACGTTGTTCATAAAGGCCGACAGGATACCGCCCACCGCGCCCATCAGGGTGATATGTGCCCCCAAAGACCGCGAGGCATCGACCAAGGTGCGGGTGATCAACAGCACCGCGCCCGAGCGCACCAAACCGGCGGAGACCACAAGCACAAGCGCCACCACCAAAGTGGCGGGGTGGCCAAACCCGTCAAAGGCGTTCTTTGTTGGCACGACGCCCAGAACCACACCGACCATCAGCGCCGAAAAGGCCACGATGTCATATCGAAACCGCCCCCAAAGCAGCAGGCCAAAGACAGCGCCAAACAGGCAAAACAGGATAATCTGATCGGTACTCATCACGGCCTCACAAGGTGTTTGGCCCCATGACACCGCGCCTGATGCGCCAGCGCAAGGGGCAATCGGCAGGGGGGATTGCCCTTGGGCGGTGGGCTGCCCTATAGAGTGGCAACGCGATCATCCAAGTTATGAGGTATCCATGGCCGGCCACTCCAAATGGGCAAATATTCAACACCGCAAAGGGCGTCAGGACGCGCAGCGCTCCAAATTGTTCTCCAAACTGGCCAAGGAGATCACGGTCGCTGCCAAAATGGGCGACCCCGACCCTGAAAAGAACCCCCGTTTGCGGATGGCTGTCAAAGAGGCCAAGTCGCAGTCGGTGCCAAAGGACGTGATCGAACGCGCGATCAAGAAGTCTCAGGGCGGCGAGGGCGAGGATTACGAAGAAATCCGTTACGAGGGTTACGGTCCAAACGGCGTTGCCGTGATCGTCGAGGCGATGACAGACAACCGCAACCGCACCGCCTCTACCGTGCGCTCGACCTTTACCAAGAACGGCGGCAATCTGGGCGAGACCGGCAGCGTCGGGTTCATGTTCGACCGCAAAGGCGAAGTGACCTATCCCGCCGAAGTGGGTGACAATGACACCGTGATGATGGCCGCGATCGAGGCAGGCGCGGAAGACGTGGAAAGCTCTGAGGACGGGCATGTGATCTATTGCGCGGACACGGATCTCAATGAAGTGGCAACCGCGCTGGAAGCGGAACTGGGCGAATCTGAATCGACCAAACTGGTCTGGCGTCCAACCACCACCACGGAAATGGATCTGGAGAGCATGGAAAAGCTGATGAAGCTGGTCGATGCGCTTGAAGACGATGACGACGTGCAGCGGGTGACAACCAACTTTGAAGCCTCAGATGAGGTCATGTCGCAGCTCTGATCTGCATCCATCGGAACAGTTTTTGAAGCCGGCCCCCTTGGGCCGGTTTTTTTGTGGCGGGTCTTTGCTGATCTCTGCCGGGTTTGACCCCGATCAAAGACGCTCCTCCGGCGCTGTGCGATACTTGGGGCATTGCATAGGAGGATACCATGCTCAACATCACCAAACCGTCGGACAACCGCGTTGATATCGAACTGCGCGGCTCACTGGATGCAGATATGATGCGCAAAGGTCTGGAGGATCTGTTGTCGATGTCCGAAGGGGTCTCGGGCGGCAGGATGCTTTATACGATACCGGAATTTGCCCTGCCGACGCTGGAAGCATTGGGCGTTGAATTGACCATGCTGCCCAAGATGTTTGGCCTGCTGGGCAAATACGACAAATGTGCGGTGCTGACTGATGCGGGTTGGATTCGCACGGCGGCCGAAGTCGAGGGCGCGTTGATGCCGGGTTTGACCATCAAGGCGTTTCCGCTTGATGGCACTGCGGCGGCGGAGGCGTGGCTGGCGGCGTAAATTGGGTGGCCAGGAAGTTGGGATTTAGGCACTAAAAAACCGCCCCTGCAGGGGCGGTGGAAGGCCAATGGCCAGCGCTGTCTTATCCGAAGATGCGCGACATTCCGAGCCAACCACTGCCGATGCGTGCGCACGGCTTCATTGGTTCGGGGGTTTTGGCTTGGGCAATCTGGGCCAGAACGGTTTTGACTTCGTTCAGTTTTGTGCGCGCGGCGCGGCTGCCGGTGCTGGCCTGTACGTTCAGGATCTTGGACTGCGTATGCAACGCGGCCTCGATCACCTCTAATTGCGACTGGTTAAGATCCAGCTTGTTTTGAAAATCGTTCATCTGTCTTCCTTTGCTTATGAGCAGCAGATAGGTGCGGCGCCGCCATTTCGCCAGAGAGACGCAACCAAATTCACCGAATTGTGTCCGTTTTGTTGCAATCAACCTGCGGTGGGATGCAGGTGGCCGCGTGCCGCGTTCTCGATTGCGCGGGTGAGTGGCGCGAGGGCAGGCGCCATCACCCGCGCACATTGCCAATAAAGCGGCACGTCAAGCGGTGCGCTTTTGACCAACGCCACAAGGCTGCCATGGGCCAGATGTGTCCGTACCAGTGGCTCTGGATTCATGCCCCACCCCATGCCCGCGAGGGCCGCATCGACAAATCCGTGGGTGGAGGGAAGGTGATGGCTGGGCGGGTGCAGGCGTTTGCCCGTCACCTGCGTGATCCAGCGCGACTGCAACTGGTCTTTGCTGTTGAACACCATCATCGGTGCTTGGGAGAGGCTGCCGGCATTGACGCCCTTTGCAAAATGGCTGCGCATGAATTGCGGGCTGGCCGCCGCGATGTATCGCATGGCGCCAAGCGGCAGCAGGTCACAGCCGGGCGCGGCGCGGTCATGTCCGGTGATGGCTGCACTGACCGCACCGCGGCGCAGCCAATCATCCGCAGTGTCCTGATCGTCGATCACCACGTCAAACAGCAGATCCGGCACCGCTGCCAAGGCCGGTATCATCCAGGTGGCCAATGCATCGGCCGGCACCGCAAGGCGCAGCCTTGGGCGCGGCGCAGAGGTTTGCCCAAGTGCCTGCGCCTCCAGCAAAGCGACATCTTCGGCATGTTTGGCCAGTCGGGCACCCAGCGTGGTGGCGCGGCAGGGTTGACTGCGGTGCACCAATGTGGCGCCGACCTGTTCTTCCAGCGCCTTGAGACGTTGCGACACCGCCGATGGCGTGACCCCAAGCGCACCCGCCGCCGCATCAAAACTGCCAAGCCTTAGGATGGCGGATAGGGCGGCCAGGTGCGTGGGGTCGAGGGGCATCAGTTTCCCTAATTCAAGCTTAGTATCTTTAATTTGTCTAATTTCCGCGGGCGCTGTAGTCAAACGCCAGACCTGCAAAAGGACTGCGCGTGTGCTGACCTCTTTTCTGCCCGGCTTTGCCCTGAGCCTGACCCTCATTCTGGCGATTGGCGCACAGAACGCCTTTGTGCTGCGGCAAGGGCTGCGCCGTGTGCATGTGTTCTGGGTCTGCCTGACCTGTGCCCTGTCGGACGCCATTTTGATCGCGGGCGGGGTTGCAGGCTTTGGCGCATTGGCAGAAGCGTGGCCGTGGTTTGAGACCGTCATGCGCTATGGCGGCGCGGCTTTCCTGATCTGGTATGGCTACCTCAATGCCCGCGCGGCGTGGCGGGGCGGCGTGGCACTTGAGGCAGACGGGCAGGGCGCGGGGTCATTGCACAAATCACTGCTGACGGTTCTGGCCCTGACGTGGCTGAACCCGCATGTCTATCTCGATACCGTTGTTTTGATCGGTTCGATCTCGGCGCAGTATCCCGACAGGCTGGCCTTTGGCATCGGTGCTACGCTCGCCAGCTTTTGTTTCTTCTTTTCGTTGGGATATGGCGCACGCCTTCTTGGCCCGCTGTTTGCGATCCCGCTCAGCTGGCGCATTCTTGACGGGCTGATCGCGGCAACGATGTGGGGCATTGCGGCAAAACTATTGTTGATGTGACCTTGCCCTTTACGGCGCGTTGAGAAACTGTCGCGCCATGGTTACTGCTACACCTCAACGCCCGCTTACCGGTATTCTTTGGATGTTGGTCACGGGGCTTTTTTTCATCGCCGTCACGGCCCTGGTCAAATATATGGGCCCGCGCCTGCCTGCGGCGGAATCGGCCTTTCTGCGCTATGCCATCGGGCTGGTGTTCCTGCTGCCTGCATTGGGGGCTTTGCGGAAAACCAATCTCAGCCGGCGCCAATGGTCCTTGTTCGGGCTGCGCGGGTTTTGTCATGCGCTGGGCGTGATCTTGTGGTTCTACGCCATGACCCGCATCCCCATCGCAGAGGTCACGGCGATGAATTACCTCGCCCCGATCTATGTCACGTTGGGGGCTGCGGTGTTTCTGGGGGAAAAGCTGGCGGCGCGGCGTATTGCGGCGGTGTGTCTGGGGCTGATGGGCGCGGCAATCATCCTGCGTCCGGGATTTCGCGAGGTCAGTCTGGGCCATCTTGCGATGCTGTTTGCCGCGGTGGTTTTTGCCGGATCTTACCTTTTGGCCAAGGTGCTGGCCGATGAAGTGCGGCCTGCGGTGGTGGTGGCCATGCTGTCGATCTTTGTCACGCTGGCGCTGGCCCCTTTTGCCTTGCCGGTTTGGGTCATGCCCACATTGCGCGAGGTCTTGATTCTCACGGCGGTCGCGGTGTTTGCCACGGCGGGGCATTATACGATGACGCTGGCCTTTGCTGCCGCGCCCGTGACCGTGACCCAGCCTATCACGTTTTTGCAGCTGCTTTGGGCCACGTCGCTTGGGGTTTTGGCCTTTAACGAGCCGGTGGATATCTGGGTGATCATCGGCGGATTTGTCATTCTGGGATCGGTTACATTCATCACCTGGCGCGAGGCAATGCTGAAACGGCAGATCACTCCGAATGCGAATGCGACCAAGCTCTGACTTTTCTTGATTGACGGGTCAATAAAGATCGAACTATCCTGACGCGGTAACGCCAAAGGATAGAATCCGTCATGCCAAAAGTAGGAATGCAGCCCATTCGGCGCTCGGCGCTGGTACAGGCCACAATCGCCGAGATTGGCGCGGCGCATTCGCTGGACGTCACCGTGGGGCAAATTGCCAAGCGGGCAGGCATGTCCACGGCGCTGGCACACCACTATTTTGGTGGCAAGGATCAGATCTTCCTCGCCGCGATGACCCATATCCTTGAAGAATACAAAGCGCAGGTTCTGCACCATCTTTCGCAGGCCGAAACCCCCCGCGACCGGGCGGCGGCAATTATCATCGCCAGCTTTGACGAAACCTGTTTTGCACCTGAAACGGTGTCCGCCTGGATGACGCTTTATGCGGCATCGCGCACCAGCAACGGCACCCAGCGGCTATTGCGAATTTACCAGCGCCGGTTGCGGTCCAACCTGACCCATGCCCTGCGCGGCGCATCCCCCCATCCCGAAGCGGATGCAGATACGATAGCGGCCTTGATTGATGGTCTCTATCTTCGTGCGGCGCTGTCGCACTCCGGCACCGCCAAGGCGGCGCTCAAATCAGCCCTTACAACACTCGATCTCTTGCTTAAGGCACCTAGATGACACAACCAAATATTCTGATCCTGATGGTGGATCAGCTCAACGGCACATTCTTTCCCGATGGTCCGGCGGATTTCCTGCATGCGCCAAACCTCAAGGCGCTGGCGGCGCGGTCGACCCGGTTTGCCAATGCCTATACGGCCTCGCCCCTGTGTGCGCCGGGCCGGGCTGCGTTTATGTCGGGCCAGTTGCCAAGCGATACCGGCGTTTATGACAACGCCGCCGAGTTCTGTTCATCGATCCCGACCTACGCGCACCACCTGCGCCGGGCGGGATATCACACCTGCCTGTCAGGCAAGATGCATTTTGTCGGGCCAGACCAGTTGCACGGGTTCGAGGAGCGCCTGACCACCGATATCTACCCCGCCGATTTTGGCTGGACCCCCGATTACCGCAAGCCGGGGGAACGGATTGACTGGTGGTATCACAACATGGGCTCTGTCACCGGGGCCGGGGTCGCCGAGATTTCCAACCAGATGGAATATGACGATGATGTTGCCTACAACGCGGTGCGCAAGCTTTATGATCTGTCGCGCGGCGAGGACGGGCGGCCATGGTGCCTGACGGCCAGCTTTACCCACCCGCATGACCCCTATGTGGCACGTAAGAAGTACTGGGATCTTTACGAGGATTGCGAACATCTGCTGCCTGAAGTGCCCGCGATGGCCTATGAGGATCACGATCCGCATTCGCAGCGCATCTTTGACGCGAACGACTGGCGCAGCTTTGACATCAAGGAAGAAGACATCCGCCGGTCGCGCCGAGCCTATTTTGCCAACATCAGCTATCTTGATGACAAGATTGGCGAGATCCTGAAAACGCTGGAAGACACGCGGCAAGAGGCGATCGTCCTGTTTGTATCCGACCATGGCGATATGCTGGGCGAGCGGGGGCTTTGGTTCAAAATGTCTTTCCTTGAAGGATCATCGCGGGTGCCGATGATGATCTCGGCCCCGCAGATGCAGCCGGGCCTGCAAACCACCGCTGTCAGCAACATCGACGTCTGCCCGACCCTATGTGATCTCGCTGGCGTCAGCATGGACGAGGTGATGGCATGGACCACCGGCCAGTCTCTGGTGCCGATGGGCCAAGGGGTAGAGCGGACCGAGCCAGTGGCGATGGAATATGCCGCCGAGGCAAGCTATGCGCCGATGGTTTCGCTGCGCTATGGCAGGTGGAAATACAATCGCTGTGCGCTGGACCCAGATCAATTGTTCGATCTGGAGACGGACCCCCATGAGCTGACCAATCTGGCGGATCACCCTGATCACCAAGGCACGTTGAATTCGCTGCGGGCCAAGGCGGATGCCCGTTGGGACCTAGAGGCCTATGACGCGGATGTGCGCAAGAGCCAGGCCCGCCGCTGGGTGGTCTATGAGGCGCTGCGCGAGGGGGGGTATTATCCATGGGATTACCAGCCGCTCCGCAAGGCGTCCGAACAATACATGCGCAATCACATGGACCTCAACGTGCTGGAAGAAAACAAGCGCTTCCCTCGCGGTGAATGACCCTTCATTTGGCCCCTAAACTCCCGCCGGAGGCAGAAAGTTAACCCATGCCCTATGACACACAACCCAAGGCCAGCCATTTTATCAATGGCGCCTATGTCGAAGACACAAACGGCACGCCGATTGATGTGATTTATCCCGCAACGGGGGAAAAGATCGCGACGGTCTATGCCGCGACGCCTGCCATTGTCGAACAGGCGATTGAATCGGCACGCAACGCCCAGGCGGCATGGGCCGCGATGAGCGGGACAGAGCGCGGGCGCATTCTGCGCCGGGCCGAGCAGATCATGCGCGAGCGCAATCACGATCTGAGCGTGCTGGAGACCTATGACACCGGCAAACCCTATCAGGAAACCTCGGTCGTGGATGCCACCAGCGGTGCAGATGCACTGGAATACTTTGGCGGCATGGCGGCCACCCTGACGGGGGAGCATATCCAGTTGGGCGAGAACTGGGTCTATACCCGCCGCGAGGCTTTGGGTGTTTGTGTGGGCATTGGCGCGTGGAATTATCCGACGCAGATTGCCTGCTGGAAGGGCGCACCGGCGCTGGCCTGCGGCAATGCGATGATCTTCAAACCCTCCGAGACCACGCCGCTTTGTGCGCTCAAGGTGGCGGAAATCCTGCACGAGGCGGGTCTGCCTGCGGGCATTTACAACGTGGTGCAGGGCATGGGCGAGGTGGGCAGTGCGCTGGTCACTGATCCGCGGGTCGACAAGGTGTCGCTGACCGGTTCCGTGCCGACGGGGCGGAAGGTGTATGCTGCCGCTGCGGAAGGCATCAAACATGTGACAATGGAACTGGGCGGCAAATCCCCGCTGATCATCTTTGAGGATGCCGATATCGAGAACGCGGTTGGCGGGGCGATCCTGGGCAATTTCTACAGCTCCGGTCAGGTCTGCTCCAACGGGACGCGGGTGTTCGTGCACAAGGCGATCAAAGAAAAGTTTCTGGCCCGTCTGACGGAACGTCTGGGCAATGCGGTGATCGGTGATCCGATGGACCCTGAAACCAGCTTTGGCCCGATGGTGTCAGAGCGGCAGATGAACATCGCGTTGGGCTATGTCGAAAAGGGCAAGGCCGAAGGGGCGCGGCTGGTCACGGGCGGGGCGCAGATTGACCGCGAAGGCTTTTACATGCAGCCGACGGTGTTTGCCGATGTGACCGATGACATGGTGATCGCCCGTGAAGAAATTTTTGGCCCGGTGATGGCGGTGCTGGATTTTGAGGACGAAGATGAGGTGATGGCGCGGGCCAATGACACCGAGTTTGGCCTGGCGGCGGGGGTTTTTACCAAAGATCTGACCCGTGCGCACCGCGTTGCGGCGCGTTTCGAGGCGGGCACCTGCTTTATCAATACCTATAACGACGCGCCGGTCGAGGCGCCTTTTGGTGGCTCGAAAAACTCCGGTGTGGGGCGGGAGAACTCCAAAGCCGCGATCGCGCACTACAGCCAGTTGAAATCGGTGTTCGTGCGTATGGATGACGTGGAGGCGCCCTTTTAGGGCGCCGCCAAAAGGAGCGCTGACGCGCGTTTCATTTTTGGCGCTTGAGGGAACGTGAGCCCGGATCAGGACCGGCGGTTTTGATTTGTGGCGGTTCTGGAATTTGCTGAGAGGTGCTTGCGCCACAGGTCTGTGGCTCAAGACACCGGTTCAATCATGGCGGTGCGATTCCCCGCAGCGTCAAGGACAAGCCAAGCACAGCTTGGGGCGCTTTGCGCCTCCTTGACCCTGCGCGGAATCACGAAGAGGTAGATATGAAGGCGGAATTTGTAATCGTTGGAGCGGGCAGTGCCGGCTGTGCCATGGCGTATCGTTTGGCGATGGCGGGGCGCAAGGTGATCGTGATTGAACATGGCGGCACCGATGCAGGCCCGTTCATCCAGATGCCTGCTGCGCTCAGCTATCCGATGAATATGAAACGGTATGACTGGGGTTACAGGTCAGAGCCAGAGCCGCATTTGAACAACCGCCAGTTGGCCTGTCCGCGCGGCAAGGTGATTGGTGGATCGTCCTCGATCAACGGCATGGTCTATGTGCGCGGTCATGCGATGGATTATGACCATTGGGAGGAAAGCGGCGCGCAGGGCTGGGCCTATGCGGATGTTTTGCCGTATTTCAAACGGATGGAAAGCTGGCATGACGGCGGTCATGGCGGCGATGCCGGTTGGCGCGGCATCGATGGACCGCTGCATGTGAGCCGGGGGCCGCGCAAGAACCCGTTGTTCGAGGCTTTTGTGAAGGCTGGCAAGCAGGCCGGCTATGAGGCCACGGATGATTACAACGGGGAAAAGCAAGAGGGCTTTGGCCCGATGGAGCAGACCGTGTGGAACGGGCGGCGCTGGTCGGCGGCCAATGCCTATTTGCGGCCTGCGCAGCGCACCGGCAATGTCGAATTGATCCGCGCCTTGGCGCAGCGTGTGGTGATTGAGGATGGCCGCGCCATCGGCGTTGAGGTGCAGCGCGGGGGCAAGACCGAGGTCATCGGCGCCGAGCGTGAGGTGGTTTTGGCTGCTTCTTCGATCAATTCTCCCAAGCTGTTGATGTTGTCGGGCATTGGACCTGCCGCGCATCTGGCCGAGCATGGCATCGAGGTGGTCGCGGACCGCGCCGGTGTGGGGCAGAACCTGCAGGACCATCTGGAGCTCTATATTCAGATGGCGGCATCGCAGCCGATCACCCTGTATAAACACTGGAACGTCCTGTCCAAGGCGGTGATCGGGGCGCAGTGGCTGTTTACCAAGACCGGCATGGGCGCATCGAACCAGTTTGAAAGCGCGGCCTTTGTACGGTCCAAGGCCGGGGTGCCCTATCCGGATATCCAGTATCATTTCCTGCCCATTGCGGTACGGTATGACGGGCAGGCTGCGGCGGAGGGGCACGGGTTTCAGGCCCACACCGGGCCGATGCGGTCCAAGTCGCGGGGGGCAGTGACCCTGCGGTCCGGCAATCCGGCGGATGATCCGGTGATCCGGTTCAATTATATGTCCCATCCCGAAGATTGGGAGGATTTCCGCACCTGCATCCGTTTGACCCGCGAGATTTTTGCGCAGGATGCATTCAAGCCCTTTGTAAAACATGAAATCCAGCCCGGTGCCGATATGCAAACGGATGCGGAGCTTGACAGTTTCATCGCAGAACATGCCGAGAGCGCCTATCACCCTTGCGGCACCTGCAAGATGGGCGCGGTGGATGATCCGATGGCGGTGGTTGATCCGCAGGCGCGGGTGATCGGGGTGGAGGGGCTGCGTGTGGCGGACAGTTCGATCTTTCCGCGCATCACCAACGGCAATCTCAATGCGCCTTCGATCATGGTGGGTGAGAAGGTTTCGGATCTGTTGCTGGGGCTTGATCCATTGGCGCGGGCCAATGATGTGCCCTGGGTTCACCCGGAGTGGGAAACAGCGCAGCGGTGATCTGCTGCGCCATCGCCCGACAGCCGACTTCGGCATGGCTTGAGCAGCATTAACTTTTCTTAACGAAACCGCTTTCGTCGTGCGGGTGGAGCGCCCATAGTGGCGCCATGTTAACCATTTGTTTACGATTTGCGCTGTGTGCGCTTTGGCTGCTGGCACCCGCTGTGCAGGCGGCAGATATCACCGGAAAACTGCGCGTGATTGATGGCGATACGGTGGATGTCGGTCGGATCCGCGTGCGCCTATATGGCATCGACGCGCCGGAACGCGGGCAGCCGTGCACAACGCTCAGCGGGCAAAACTGGGCCTGCGGTGATTGGGTCACGCGGCAATTGCAAGATCTCTATGGTGGGCAGCCGGTGCGCTGTGTGGCCAAGGACAAAGACCGTTACGGACGCGTGGTTGCCAAGTGCTATGCCGGGGATGCGGACATTGGGGCGCGGCTGGTGCAGGATGGTCTGGCTTTCGCCTACCGCAAATATGCGATGGATTATGACCTGGATGAAAAGGCGGCCCTGGTTGCCAAGCGCGGCATTCACGGGTTCACGCTGCAATCGCCTGCACGCTATCGCCTGACCCGGATCCAGGGGCGCGACGCGCAAGATCCGAACTGTACGATCAAGGGTAATATCTCGGCCAAGGGCAAACGGATCTACCACATGCCGGGGCAAAAGTTTTATGACCGCACCGGCATTCAGCCCGCCAAGGGCGAGCGGTGGTTCTGTTCCGAAGCGCAGGCGCGAGCCTCCGGGTGGCGGCCCGCACGGCGCTGATCATTCCACCTGATAGGGCAGGACATCGCGGCGGTTCGGATCGACGACAAGGCGGCGTTCCAGCGGCGGAACAGCCCGTTGATGGCAGCCTTTGCGTTCGCAAATCCGGCAGGAAATCCCGATGGGTTCAAAGGCGCTGTCGCGGCTGGTGTCCATGCCATCTGCGTAGACCAGCGCATCTGCATGGCCCACTTCGCAGCCCAGTGCGATGGCGTAGCGGCGTACAGGGGCGCCAAAGCGACCACCCGGTTTGGTGATGTCGCGGGCCAGCGAGATATAGCGGACGCCGTCCGGGGTTTCGGCCAGCTGGCGCAGGAAATGCCCTGGCGTTTCAAAGGCGCGGTGTACGTTCCACAGCGGGCAGGCCCCGCCGAAACGGGCAAATTGCAGGCGTGTGGCAGAGTGGCGTTTGGTGATGGTGCCGGCCTGATCCACCCGCACGAAAAAGAACGGGATACCCTTGGCACCGGGACGCTGCAGGGTGGAAAGCCGGTGCGCCACCTGTTCGATGGAGGCGCCGAAATGTCCGGCGAGCACCTCAAGATCGTGGCGGCAGGTTTGGGCCTTCTCATGGAATTGGCCGTAGGGCATCAGTGCGGCCCCGGCGAAATAATTGGCCAGCCCGATCTTGGCGATCTCCCGCGCCCCTGTGGAATGAAAACGGGCCAGATCGAGGGTCGCCTCAAGCAGGGGCTCCTGTCGGGTCAGGGCAACTTGCAGCAGCATTTGAAAGGTTTGGGTCTCTGGTGCGGCGCGGGCCGACAAGGTCAGCGCCTTTTGCGCAGGGTCGTATTGGCGCAGGCGGTCGGCATCGGCAAAGCTGACGCTGACCCCGGCATTGGCAAGGGCTGAGGCGGCAGCGACGCGCATATTGTTATGACCGCCTTCGCGGCTGGCGAAATGTTCGGCGGCGCGGTCAACCGCATCGATGTAGTTGTCGCAATAGTGGAAGAAATCGCGCACCTCTTCCCATGGGGAGGGGGAGGCGCTGGCATCGCCACGGCCCAAAGCCTCATCCAGAGAGGCGAGGCGCTCGTGGGTCTGCCGGTAGCTTTGGTGCAGTTCAAGAAAGGCCCGCGCCAGGCCCGGCGCATTGGAGGCTGTGAGGCGCAGATCGGCCAGCGGGGGCATGTTGCCGCCAAAGACCGGATCGGCCAGCGCCTCACGCATGTCACTGACCAGGCGTTCACCGTCTCCCGTGCTGAGTTCGCTCACGTCCATGCCGAACTCTGTCACCAAAGACAGGACCACGGTTGTGCTGACCGGTCGGTTGTTGTTTTCCATCTGGTTGAGGTAAGGCAGGGACACGCCAAGCCGCCCGGCAAAGTCTTTCTGGGTCAGCCCGACGCGCGTGCGCAATTCGCGCAGCTTGGCTCCGGCATAGAGTTTTTGATTGGCCATGACGCCACCCTTTGCAACTTTGCAGTTTGCGATAGCCTAGCTTTGCAAACTCCCTGCGGCAAGGTGCGGTGAAAAGGTTAACGTTATGCTAATCCGAGCGCTTTTTCACGGCGGATCACCGATGCGATGGAGATCACCCCAGCAATGGCGGTCAGCAGCATGAGCCAAAGCAGTGGATAGGCGCCGGTTTCAGGGGTGAGCAGGGCACCTGCCAACACCGCAAGGCCAGAGCCGCCGCCGATCATGATCGCGCCGCCAAGGCCGGAGGCCGTACCTGCCAGATGCGGGCGCACAGACAGCATGCCCGCCGCAGCATTGGGGATGCACAGCCCGTTGCCAAGGCCCACAAGGGTCATCAGGCCAAAGAAGGTTTCGGCCGTGCCATACCCGCTTAGAAAGATCAGCAAGGATACTGCGCCGCCCAGGGCATTGGCGATACAACCCCAGAGCACCATGGCGTTGACGCCGAATTTGACTGCATAAAGACCGGTGAGGAAATTGCCCGCGAAATAGCCGATCGCGGGGGCGCCAAAGTAGATGCCAAGCCAGAACGGGTTGAGGCCAAAGACCGTGCTGCCCACAAAAGGCGCGCCGCCAAGATAGGCGTAGAACGCGCCAGAACAAAATCCGGAAGCCATCGCATAACCCCAGAACCGCCGCGCTCTGAGCAGTTCGGGATATTCACGGAACTGTCCGAGCAAGGTCTTGCCGGAGTGGCGGGCGGTTTCGCCCATGTCGGCCCAGACAATCAGCAGGATTATCCCGCCGAGAACCGCCATCAACCAAAACGTGACGGTCCAGTCAAAAACCTGTTCAATCGCACCGCCGATGGCGGGGCTGATCATCGGTACGAGGGCGACCCCCATGGTGACATAGCCCATCATGGAGGCGGATTGATCCTGTGAATACAGATCGCGGATCACGGCCCTGCTGAGGACCATTGCCGTGGCAATGATGGCTTGGCCTATGCGAAAGATCAGGAAAACGGTGGCGTTGGGGGCGTAGATACAGCCCAATGTCGCCCCGATGAAGAGGACAAGCCCGCCCATCATCACCTTGCGGCGGCCCAGATTGTCGGAGATCGGGCCGATGAAGAGTTGCAGGATGCCGCTGCAAAACAGGAAGAGCGGAACCGAAAGCTGCATCACCGCGTAATCCGTGCCAAAATGTTCTGCCATTTGGGGAAGGCTGGGCAGGAAGATGTTCATCACCATCGCAGACAGGCCCGCAAGCAGGATCAACGTAGAGATATGCGGTGGGGTGGTCCGATCCAGAAACCGGATAACGGGAGGGGCATTCATGCAAATGCAAGTATTCCGATGTCGGGTCAATGTCCAGAGAGGGCGGGATCATTTGCAATTTTGCAATTAGCTAGTGAAGCTGTGGAAATACTTTGCAAATATTCACAAATCCACTTTGGTTGCCGTCCCCGCTTGGATAAGATGCGCCAAACTTATGCAGGGGTTCATCATGAAAGATATTCTGGAACAGCTTGAAGAGCGCCGCGAAACCGCGCGCCTTGGCGGGGGTCAAAAACGCATTGATGCGCAACACGGGCGCGGCAAACTGACAGCGCGGGAACGGGTTGAATTGTTGCTCGACGAGGGCAGCTTTGAAGAGTTTGACATGTTTGTCACTCATCGCTGCACCGATTTTGGCATGGAGAAACAAAAGCCTGCGGGCGATGGCGTGGTAACCGGCTGGGGCACGATCAATGGCCGTCTGGTCTATGTCTTCAGTCAGGATTTCACGGTCTTTGGTGGATCGCTTTCGGAAACCCACGCGCAGAAAATTTGCAAAATTCAGGATATGGCGATCCAGAATGGTGCCCCGGTGATCGGCATCAACGATTCTGGCGGGGCGCGTATTCAGGAAGGCGTGGCCTCGCTGGCCGGTTATGCCGAAGTGTTTCAGCGCAATATCGAAGCCTCCGGCGTGATCCCGCAGATCAGCGTGATCATGGGGCCATGTGCGGGCGGTGCGGTATACTCCCCCGCGATGACCGACTTCATCTTTATGGTCAAAGACACCTCCTACATGTTCGTGACCGGCCCTGACGTGGTCAAAACCGTGACCAACGAGGTGGTGACCGCCGAAGAACTGGGCGGGGCGACAACCCACACCCGTAAATCCTCGGTCGCGGATGCGGCGTTTGAAAACGATGTGGAAGCCTTGGCAGAGGTGCGGCGCTTGGTCGATTTCCTGCCGGCCAATAACACCCAGATGCCGCCCGTGCGCCCGTTCTTTGATGAGCCGGACCGGATTGAGGCCTCCCTTGATACCCTGGTTCCGGCCAATCCGAACACGCCCTACGACATGAAAGAGCTGATTCATAAGCTGGCCGATGAGGGCGATTTTTACGAGATCCAGGAAGATTTTGCCAAGAACATCATCACCGGTTTCGTCCGTCTTGAGGGGCGCACCGTGGGTGTGGTTGCGAACCAGCCGATGGTTCTGGCGGGCTGTCTGGACATTGACAGCTCTCGCAAGGCGGCGCGGTTTGTGCGTTTCTGTGATGCCTTTGAAATCCCGCTGCTGACGCTGGTGGATGTGCCCGGCTTTCTGCCCGGCACCAGCCAGGAATATGGCGGCGTGATCAAACATGGAGCAAAACTGCTTTTTGCCTATGGCGAGGCAACCGTGCCGATGGTGACGGTGATCACCCGCAAAGCCTATGGCGGGGCTTATGACGTGATGGCGTCCAAGCATCTGCGGTCCGATTTCAACTATGCCTGGCCCACGGCCGAGGTGGCCGTGATGGGCGCCAAGGGCGCGACAGAGATCATTCACCGTCAGGATCTGGGTGATGCGGAAAAGATCGCGCAGCACACAAAGGATTATGAAGACCGGTTCGCCAATCCCTTTGTCGCCGCAGAGCGCGGGTTCATCGACGAAGTGATCCAGCCGCGCACCACGCGCAAACGGATCGCGCGGGCCTTTGCATCCTTGCGGAACAAGAAGGTCAACCGGCCTTGGAAAAAGCACGACAACATTCCGCTATGACCCAAAGCGCTGGCCCTGACATCCTGTTCTTTCCGCCGCTGCTATCTGTGGTGGTGCCTGCCGCTGCGATTGCAGCGGAATGGGCGGTTCCGCTTGGCCTTTTGCCATCAGCGGGCACCGGGTGGAGCATTGTGGCAGGGCTGGTGATGATGCTGGGCGCAGGGGCGTTGGCGGCGGGTGGCACGCGGTCGTTTCGGAAAGCTGGCACCCATGTCGATCCACGGCAGTCGGCGCTGCATCTTGTGCAGGACGGGCCGTACCGGTTTACCCGGAACCCGATGTATCTGGGGATGGTGATCCTGCAACTTGGCCTTGGTTTGGTGTTTTCGCTGGATTGGGCCGTGTTGGGGGCGGTGATCCTTTGGGCTTGCCTGCATTGGGGGGTGGTGCTGCGCGAGGAAACCTATCTGAGCCAGAAATTTGGCGCGCCTTACGATGAATACCTGACCCAAACGCGGAGATGGCTATGACCCTTTTCAAAAACCAAGCCTTCACCATCGCCCATGCGGATGATGGAAAGTTCGAAGGTGCCGGGTTGCGACCATTTTTTGAATATCGCGATCTGGGCATCAAGGATGCGACCAAAGGCGGCTACGGCGCTCATGTGATCCGCGCCGTGCCGGGGATGGAAAGCCCCGGTGCATGGCATTCCCATGAACTGGATTTCCAAATGGTTTATGTCACCCAAGGCTGGGTGGTGTTCGAATATGAGGGGCAGGGGGAGCATCTGCTACGGGCCGGGTCTTGTGTGTTACAGCCGCCGGGCATCAAGCATCGCGAGGTGCGGCATTCGGACGATATGGAACTGATCGAGATCATCTCGCCCGCCGATTTCGCCACACAGGAGGAAGAGGCGCCATGATCCGTCTGGCCTTTGCGCTTTTGCTGGCGGCGACGCCGGTCTGGTCCTTGGAGGTGCCATCGGGACAGCCTGTAGACCTTCAGGAGGTGCTGATTGACGATCTGGGCGATGAGGTCTGGCTGCGGTTCAGGTTCGTTGCGCCGAAGATCTCCCGCGATGACGCGATGGCGGAGGCCAACGCGCAGGACATGTTGCATCTGTGTGAGGAAACTGCGTTGTCGTATATCTCGGATTTTGAACTGTCCGGCGATGTGATCGTGGTCTCACTGGCCGACCGGCCCACCGAATTTGGCGTGGCCGATCCTGATGCAACACAGTTTTTCGAAGCGTTTCGCGCAGAAAATGGCTCCTGTATTTGGGAGGGTTTCTGATGCAACCACAACATGTAGGGGGCGGTTTGCCACAGACACGAATGAATGAGGCTTTGGCGTCACAAGTCCGCCGATTGACGGCGGAACCATATCAATCGGAAAGCGTTTTGCTTATTCTGCGGCCAAGGAATACCCATGTATCCCTTACCTCAGAACCGGGGCGTGCGAGGCATCTAGCAGTGCAGCGCCTCATCAACAATGACAGGAGACATAGATGTCAAAGAGCATCAAACTGTTGGCAACGCTCGGCTTTGTTGCCGTTGTTGCCGCATGCACAAGCGGCCAGACCGAAGAAGAATTCGTGGTTGTCGACCCAGAGCCCATCTCGGTTGAGCCCACATACACAGGCAAATACAAGTAAGTCTGTTACAAGGCAGGCGACCCCGCCTGCCTTGATCCCCACCACCCTTTGTCAGGAGGGTGTGTGATGCCTGCCTATATGTTGAAGCATCGCGGGTTTCCGGGCCGTTTGCCCGGCACTGACTTTCAATTCACCATTCGTCGCCCCAATCCCAAGGGCGTCACGCCGATCACCCGGCGCGAGCGTCGCCCGGATCGCCGCCCGCCGGACCGCCGCGCCGATGCTGCCTTTATGAAGGCATTGTGGGACGCCTTTGGCGATCAGCCGTTTGAGCGCGGCAATCTGGACGCGGGGCGTTTGTCGTGGCTGTTTGGCCGCGAGGTCTTGCCTGCGACCGATCCTTTTGATCCGGCAGATTACGAGGCGCTGTTGGTCATCGACGAGGCCATCGCCCGTGCGGCCTTTCCAGAAGCGTTTGAAGGGTAATCGGCATGTTTGCGCCACTCCTCCCCGCATTTGCGCGATCCTCAGCCGATTTCTCGGCGCGGGGCGTTATGGGCTTGGCCCTTGGGGCGGATTTGGACAGGGTCGGACCTGCAGGCGGCGCGATCAAAGACTATGCGCCGTTTGCACATCAAGACCAAACCCCTTCCCCTTATGGGCAGCGCAGCGTCCCCCCGATTGTGCTGCCCGTTTTTTCCCGCAGGCGGCGCGGTCTGGATGGTCAGGCACAGGATCGGCCCGGCAGCGCGGAACCAAAGGGCGCCTGCCGCGTTGTTCCTGCATATAAAAGCAGTGAAGGAACAGGCAGATGTCCATCAAACATATCATTCTCAGCCTTGCGGCCTGCGGCGGTTTGGCCGCTTGCGGTGACACGCTTGGCGAACAGGCACTTGGCGGCGCGGCCATTGGCGCGGGCGCCGCGGCGATCACCAGTGGCAGCCTTGCCCAAGGCGCGGCCATCGGGGCTGCGGGCAACATCGCCTATTGCCAGCTCAACCCGGGCAAGTGCAACTGATCACCCTCTAATCATTGCCAAAACGGCAGGCCGCAAGATCCGGCCCGCTTGTTTGGCACCGGCCTATTTGAACCCTGCGCAGCCTTCGCTGCGACAGGGTTTTTGTGTTTTCCTCAAGACCCAGAAGGATATCCCATGTTCAAGAAAATCCTGATCGCCAATCGGGGCGAGATTGCCTGCCGCGTTATCAAGACCGCCCGTAAGATGGGCATCACCACTGTCGCGATTTATTCGGACGCGGATGCGCAGGCGCTGCATGTGCAGATGGCGGATGAGGCCGTGCATATCGGCCCGCCCCCGGCGAACCAGTCCTATATCGTCATCGACAAGGTGATGGAGGCGGTCAAATCGGCCGGGGCCGAGGCCGTACATCCCGGCTATGGCTTCCTGTCCGAGAACAGCAAGTTCGCCGAGGCGCTGTCGGACGCTGGCGTGGCCTTTGTCGGCCCGCCCGTGGGGGCGATCGAAAAGATGGGGGACAAGATCACCTCCAAGAAAATCGCGCAGGAGGCGGGGGTCTCCACCGTTCCGGGTTACATGGGGCTGATCGAGGATGCGGATGAAGCGGTCAAGATTTCCAATGAAATCGGTTATCCGGTGATGCTCAAGGCCTCTGCCGGGGGCGGCGGCAAGGGCATGCGGATTGCCTGGAATGACGAAGAGGCCCGCGAGGGGTTCCAGTCGTCCAAGAACGAGGCAGCCAATTCCTTTGGCGATGACCGGATCTTTATCGAAAAGTTCGTCACCCAGCCGCGCCATATCGAAATTCAGGTGCTCTGCGACAGCCATGGAAATGGTATCTATCTGGGTGAGCGGGAATGTTCGATCCAGCGCCGCAACCAGAAGGTTGTCGAAGAGGCACCTTCGCCTTTCCTCGATGAGGCGACCCGCAAGGCCATGGGTGAACAGGCGGTCGCATTGGCGCTGGCGGTTGATTATGCCTCTGCCGGAACGGTGGAATTCATCGTGGATGGCGACAAGAACTTTTACTTCCTTGAGATGAACACCCGCTTGCAGGTGGAACACCCTGTGACCGAGTTGATCACCGGTGTTGATCTGGTCGAAGAGATGATCCGCGTGGCCAATGGCGAGAAGCTGTCGATCAAACAATCGGATGTGAAGCTGAACGGCTGGGCGATTGAGAACCGGCTTTACGCCGAAGATCCCTATCGGGGGTTTTTGCCCTCCATTGGCCGTTTGACACGCTATCGCCCGCCACAGGAAGTCGCGGCCGGGCCACTTCTGGACAACGGCAAGTGGCAGGATGATGCCCCGTCAGGGGCAACTGCCGTGCGCAATGACACCGGCGTCTATGAGGGCGGCGAAATTTCCATGTACTACGATCCGATGATCGCCAAGCTGTGTACCTGGGCCCCGACCCGCGCCGAGGCGATTGAGCAGATGCGCGTGGCACTGGACAGTTTTGAGGTCGAGGGGATTGGCCACAACCTGCCATTCCTGTCGGCGGTGATGGATCACCCGATCTTTATCAGCGGCGATATGACCACCGCCTTTATCGCCGAAGAATATCCCGATGGGTTCGAGGGGGTTGAATTGCCCGAAAACGAATTGCGCCGGATTGCGGCGGCGACCTCTGCCATGCACCGCGTGGCCGAGATCCGCCGGGCGCGGGTGTCGGGCCGGATGGACAACCACGAACGCAAGGTCGGCACCGATTGGAACGTCGCCCTTCAGGGGCAATCATTTGATGTGACCATCGAGGCCGATCAGAACGGCGCGACCGTGAACTTTGCCGATGGCGAAGCGCTGCGCGTGAGCGGCGATTGGACGCCGGGCGATCAACTGGCGACCATGACCGTGGCAGATGCACCGCTGATCCTGAAGGTTGGCAAGATCTCTGGCGGTTTCCGTGTGCGCACCCGGGGCGCGGACCTGCGCGTGCATGTGCGCACCCCCCGTCAGGCCGAACTGGCCCTGATGATGCCGGAAAAGGTCGCGCCGGATACGTCCAAGATGCTGCTCTGCCCGATGCCGGGTCTGGTGGTGAAACTGGAGGCCGCCGTGGGCGACGAGGTGCAGGAAGGTCAGGCGCTTTGCACCATTGAGGCGATGAAGATGGAGAACATCCTGCGCGCCGAGAAAAAGGGTGTCGTGTCCAAGATCAACGCCAGTGCAGGTGACAGCCTTGCAGTGGACGACGTGATCATGGAGTTCGAATGATCCGATGACCGATGCGGTGCTGTCACTTCCATGGCTTCTGGCGATTGGCGCAGTGTTCTGCGCCGGTCTGCTGCTGCTGTGGAAAGAGGCCCGCACCGCAGGTCTGATCATCGCGCAGTTCTTTTTGACGATTGGTCTGCCGGTCGTCGTGATCCTCGGCGCTTTAGTCTGGGCGGCTCTGCCCTTCTTGGGCCAGTTGGAGACCGGTATCCAGCAGGCGATGATCGCGGGTCTGGTGATTGCGGTGGGCTGGCTGACCACGGCAATTTTTGCCGAACTGGCCAAATCGCGCGGACGTGCGGAGCGGCTGCGGGATTATCACAAGGCGCTTTATGCAGAGATCGGCAATACGCTGGAATCGCTTTGGGTTGTGGGGGAAACGGAGGCCTATGTCGCCGCCTTGACCGAACGTATGGAAAAAGAGGCGGATTATGTGCCCTTTATCCCGCGTGAGCATCACGATCATGTCTATGACGCGGTGATCGCGGAGATTGACGTGCTGCCGCGCCAGACGATTGATGCGATTGTCGCCTATTACAGTCTGATCAAATCGGTTTCGGCTCTTGCCGAGGATATGCGCGGCGAGACGTTCAAGACACTGGACCCACCACGCCGCACTGCAATGTATTCAGACTATGTAGGCATGCGTAAACAGGCATATTTGTTCGGAAAATATGCCCTACGATTGATCAAGGCCTATTCCGTCGGCGGGGCCAGAGCGGCCCAGCAGATTATCAATAGCCAGGGCGCGGACCTGTCCGCCACGTCACAGGGATCGGTGTGAACGGTATGTTGGGATCTTTGTCCATATCAGACCTTCGCGTTGTTCCTGCCTTTAACATAGGCGCCAGGGCACCGCTGATCAAGGATCACGGCCTTTCGGGGCGCATGGTGTCTTTCTCTTCGCGGATCTCGCGTTGGCGGATGGGCATTTTGTCTATGCTGCGGCTGATTTCCCGCACGTTCCATGGAAATGGCTTGCGCAGTTTGATGCCGCCGTCCTTGCCCACAAGCACCAGCATAAAGCCGCGGGGCCGCATCTTGAGCCGCAGCGCCGAGCGGGCAGCGGGGTCGGTGTCGGTCAAAACGACGACATCCCGTTCGATCAGCGCGTCCGTGCGGGCCTCCAAAAGTTCCATCTGTTCGATAAAGGCAGGATCGTTCTCGCTGTCGGCAAAGACCACAACGGGGCGCTTTTTCCAGTGGAATTCGCTTAAATCGGCCATATCTGCGGTGCGAAACACGGTATCTGCGGCAGGTGGCGCAGCGGTGTCCGCACTCAGTGCGGTGGCAAAAAATCCAGCAATAACAAGCGGTATAAGCGGTTTCATAAAGGCTCCTGTTGAAACAGATATAGGCGCTTTTGCAAGATTTGCGATGCAAAATCGGTGTGATTTTCGCATTAAGCACAATGCAATGGCTTTGGGCACATGACGGGGTGTTCCCCTGCGTTCAGGCCGATGGGGGCGGCCTTGCTCAGCACGATTGGCGCCGCTGTTATGGATGTCATACTTCACCTTGGTGCGCATCGCACCGGGACGACCACGTTCCAGCATTATGTGCGGGAGCACGCGGATGATCTGGGCCAACAGGGCACCGGGTTCTGGGGGCCGTGGCGCACCCGTAAGTCGGTGTTTCCGGGGTTGTTTCCCGGCCCTGCCGCTGCAAAAAGGCTCAGCCTTCAGACCCGTGCCCAAGGGCGGGTGCAGCTTCTTGCGGCGCGGGCTGCGGATCTGGGGTTGCGCGATCTGCTGGTCAGTGACGAGAACATGATCGGCACGCCGCGGGCCTGCCTGCGGGCCAGAACTCTATATCCGGCGATCGGTGAACGACTGGCACGGGTTTCAGCGGCCTTTGGCGGCAAGGTCAGCCGCGTGGTTCTATGTGTCCGCTCGCCCGACCTATGGTGGTCCTCTGTAGCGGCGATGACCGTGGCCCGAGGACATCCCGTGCCACAGCCACGCACCTTCGAGGTGATCTCGAACCGCCAGCGGGGTTGGCGGGATGTCATCACCGATCTGTCTTGCGCAGTGCCGGATGCGCATATCGAGGTGCTGCCGTTTGAAACCTTTGCAGGCCGGTCCGACAGCGTGCTGGCGGCGGCATTGGACCGCGCGGTGCCCGCCGACCGAAATGCGCTTTGGCTGAACCGGTCACCGGATTTGCCAAAGCTGCGCGGGGTGCTGTTGGCGCAGGGGGCAGACCCGGCGCAATTGCCCGAAGGACAGGGCCGTTGGCACCCGTTCACTCCAGAACAAACCGCCCGATTGGCGGATCACTATGCGGACGATCTGCACTGGCTGACTGCCGGTGCTGATGGTCTGGCCCATTTGACAGAGGATAAGATCCGGACAAGCGCAGACAAAAACCTGCCGCCGGATCAGAAGACAAGAGGACAAGCTCATGACAGCGGACAAGGACACATCAAAGGAAACATGGCGTAAAGCCGCCGAGGCGGAGCTGCGTGGACGCAGTGTGGACGATCTGACGTGGAACACCCTTGAGGGCATCCCCGTGCAGCCGCTTTACACTGCCGAAGACCTCGAAGGGGTGGATCATCTGGGCTCCATCCCTGGCAGCGCGCCGTTCACCCGCGGGGTGAAGGCCACGATGTACGCGGGCCGTCCTTGGACAATCCGCCAATATGCGGGCTTTTCAACAGCCGAAGAATCCAACGCATTTTACCGGCGCGGTCTGGCGGCGGGGCAGCAGGGGGTTTCGGTGGCCTTTGATCTGGCCACTCACCGGGGCTATGACAGTGACCACCCCCGTGTTGAGGGTGATGTCGGCAAGGCCGGTGTGGCCATCGACAGCGTTGAGGATATGAAAATCCTGTTTGACGGCATCCCGCTGGACAAGGTCAGCGTGTCGATGACGATGAACGGTGCGGTGATCCCGATTTTGGCCAATTTCATCGTTGCGGGCGAAGAGCAGGGCCATGACAAATCGGTGCTGGCCGGGACCATTCAGAACGACATTCTGAAAGAGTTCATGGTGCGCAACACCTATATCTATCCGCCAGAGCCATCGATGCGGATCATTGGCGATATCATCGAATATACCTCGGACCATATGCCGAAGTTCAATTCAATCTCGATCTCGGGTTATCACATGCAGGAGGCCGGCGCGAACCTCGTTCAGGAACTGGCCTTTACCCTTGCCGACGGGCGCGAATATGTGCGCACCGCGATTGCTGCTGGCATGGATGTGGACCGGTTTGCGCCGCGCCTGTCGTTCTTTTTTGCCATTGGCATGAACTTTTTCATGGAAGCGGCCAAACTGCGGGCGGCGCGTTTGCTTTGGCACCGGATCATGTCGGAGTTTGAGCCGAAGAACCCGAAATCCTCGATGCTGCGGACCCATTGCCAGACGTCGGGCGTGTCCTTGCAGGAGCAGGATCCGTACAACAACGTGGTACGCACCGCTTATGAGGCGATGGCGGCGGCACTTGGCGGCACGCAGTCGCTGCACACCAACGCGCTGGATGAGGCGATTGCCTTGCCGACCGACTTTTCCGCGCGCATTGCCCGCAATACCCAGTTGATTTTGCAAGAAGAAACCGGCGTGACCAATGTGGTCGATCCGCTGGCCGGGTCTTACTATGTTGAAAAGCTGACCCATGATCTGGCCGAGGCGGCCTGGACCTTGATCGAAGAGGTTGAGGAATTGGGCGGCATGACCAAGGCCGTGGCTTCTGGCATGCCGAAACTGCGGATCGAAGAGGCGGCGGCGACGCGTCAGGCCAATATTGACCGAGGCACCGAGGTGATCGTCGGGGTCAACAAATACCGCCGGGAAAGCGAAGACCCGATTGATATTCTGGATGTGGACAATGTCGCGGTGCGCGAAAGCCAGATCAAACGGTTGAACAGCATCCGCGCCAGCCGCGACGAGGCTGCATGTACCGCCGCATTGGCGGAACTGACCCGCCGCGCCAAAGAGGGCGGCAACCTGTTGGAAGGGGCGGTCGAAGCGGCACGGGCACGCGCCACTGTGGGAGAGATCAGCATGGCAATGGAAGACGAGTTTGGCCGCCACAGGGCGGAGGTGAAAACCCTCGCCGGGGTATATGGCGCGGCTTATGAAGGGGATGAGGGTTTCGCCAATATCCAGAAATCCGTGGAAGAATTTGCCGAGGCCGAGGGGCGGCGCCCGCGTATGCTGGTGGTGAAGATGGGCCAGGACGGCCATGACCGCGGCGCCAAGGTGATTGCCACGGCCTTTGCCGATATCGGGTTTGACGTGGATGTGGGGCCGCTGTTCCAGACCCCCGCCGAAGCGGCGCAGGATGCGGTTGATAACGATGTGCATGTGATCGGTATCAGTTCGCAGGCCGCGGGCCATAAAACGCTGGCCCCGCAATTGATCGCCGCGCTGAAAGAGGCGGGCGCAGAGGATATATTGGTGATTTGCGGCGGGGTGATCCCGCAGCAGGATTATCAGTTCCTCTATGATGCCGGGGTCAAGGCGATCTTTGGGCCGGGGACCAATATACCGTCGGCGGCGCAGGATATTCTCAAGCTGATCCGCACGGCGCGGGGGTGACCCAAAGGGCATTTGGCGAATGCCAAATGATGTGATTTGTTGATTGGGGGCGGCTGACTGCCGCCCTGTCGTCCATCTGCTTGGACAGATGGCGCGTGTTGATAAGTTGGGGGAGGCCGTCTGCCTCCCCCAAACCCCCTCCGTGAGTATTTTGGGCCAAAAAGGGGGGCGTTGCAGTGGGGAGTGGGGCAATGATGGAACTGGATCATGTTGCTGTGGCCGGAGAAACGCTGGCGGCGGCGCAGGCCCATGTTGAGGCGGCGTTGGGTGTGTCCTTGCAGCAGGGCGGTGAGCATGATGTGTTCTTCACCCATAATATGCTGTTGGGGCTCGAAGACGGGCTGTATCTTGAGGCGATTGCGATCAATCCCGACGGGGCCCCGCCAATGCGGCCGCGGTGGTTTGATCTGGATCGGTTTTCCGGTGCGGCGCGGCTGAGCAACTGGATTTGTCGCTGTTCGGATCTGGACGCAACATTGGCCGCCTTGCCGGCAGGCTTTGGCGCACCTGTGCAGTTGCAGCGGGGCGATCTGCGGTGGCGCATGGCGGTGCCGGAGAACGGGATTTTGCCCTATGACAATTGTGCGCCTGCGCTGATCGAATGGGAGGGCGCTGCACATCCGGCGACGCGGTTGGAGCAAAAGGGGTGCCGGATGACCGGATTGACAGTGCGCCATCCGCAGGCGGCGGAGCTGGCGCAGTTGCTTGCGCCGCATTTGCAGGGTGCATTTGTGGCGTTTGAGACCGGCTCAGCCGCGCTTGAGGCGCGGTTTGACGTTGCGGGGCAGGCACGGGTGCTGCGGTGATTGTCAGGCCCGTGAGTGCAGCGGATGCACAGGGTATCGCGGCGCTGTGGAATGGCATGATCCGGGAGACGGTGTTTACCTTCACCACAGTTGAGAAAACGCCAGCGGAGGTGGCCGGGCTGATTGATGCACGGCCTTCCGCCTTTTGGGTGGCCGAGGCGGGTGCACTGGCCGGATTTGTGACATTCGGGGCGTTTCGGGCTGGGCCCGGATATGCCCATACGGTCGAACACACGGTGATTGTGGCGGACGGTTTTGGCGGTCAGGGTATCGGGGCGCGTCTGATGGCGCAGGCGGAAAAGGCGGCGCAGGATCAGGGGGTTCACGTCATGGTGGCCGGGATCAGCGGGGCCAATGAAGCGGCTGTCGCCTTTCACAGGAAGATGGGGTTTGCCCAGACCGGGCACATGCCGGAGGTGGGGCGCAAGCACGGCGTATGGCTTGACCTGATTTTGATGCAGAAAAGCCTCCGAACGTCCTGACTTCCCCCGCGGCAGCGTCTATGGTTCGCCCATGTCGATTTGGACCCGCATCACCGAAGCCCTTTCCGCCCTGACCTCTGGCCAGGGGCTGGGAGAAGTGTTTGACCGCCTGCGCAGCCCTCCGGAGCGGTCGGTGGCCTTCACCATTGCGGTGATCGCCTTGGGGGCCAAGATGGCCAAGGCCGACGGTTTGGTCACCCGCGATGAGGTCACAGCGTTTCGCGAGGTGTTTCAGATTGCCGAGGCCGATGCGGATGGTGCGGCGCGGGTGTTCAATCTGGCACGGCGCGATGTGGCGGGATTTGACGATTACGCCCGCCGGATCGCCCAGATGTTTGCCGAGCAGCCCGAGATCCTGACCGATCTGATGGAGGGGCTTTTCCACATCGCTATGGCCGATGGGACGTATCACCCCAATGAGGACGCGTTTCTGGAGCGGGTGGCGGAAATATTCGGGTTGGCCGATGAAATATTTCCGGCGCTCAAGGCGCGGTTTGTGCCTGATACCTCGCCGCTGCCTCATACGGTTCTGGGCATTGCGCCGGATGCCTCGATGGAGGAAGCGCGGGCAGCGTGGCGCAGACTGGTGCGGGCCAATCACCCCGATGCCCTGGTGGCGCGGGGCCTGCCCGAAGAGGCAGTGCGCATGGCGGAAAAGCGGCTGATTGATATCAACCGGGCCTGGGAAACCTTGTCTGGCAAGGCCGCTTGATGCGGATTGCCACTTATAACATCGAGTGGTTTTCGAGCCTGTTTGACGACGATGACCAGCTTTTTGATGATGGCGGCTGGTCGGCACGCTACAACGTAACGCGCGCGCAGCAGACCCAGGCATTGGGCCGGGTGTTTCAGGCCCTGGATGCGGATGCTGTCATGATTATCGAAGCGCCGGACCAGAGCAAGAGCCGCTCTACCATCAAAGCTCTGACCGGGTTCGCTGAACATTTTGGGTTGCGGGCAAGGGATGCGGTCATTGGTTTTCCCAATGACACCCAGCAGGAGATCGCCTTGCTGTTTGATCCGGATGTGATGCGGGTCAAGCATGATCCCCAGGGTGCGGCGTCTGGTCCCGATGGGGCAAAGGGTGCGCCGCGTTTCGACGGGGCGCTGCGGATTGATCTGGATATTGATGCCACCGAAGACCGGGTGGTGTTTTCCAAGCCGCCGCTTGAGCTGTCGGTTGAGACTGCTGGTGGATTTGTCTTTCGAATGATCGGGGCGCATCTCAAGTCCAAAGCGCCGCATGGGGCAAGCAATCCTGCCGAAGTGATGAGCTTTGCCATTGCCAACCGGCGCAAACAATTGGCCCAGGCAATTTGGCTGCGTGGCCGGATCGAGGAACATCTGCAAGATGCAGTGCCGCTGGTGGTTCTGGGGGATCTGAATGACGGGCCGGGGCTGGATGAGTTTGAACATCTGTTTGGCCGCTCGTCGGTCGAGATCGTCATGGGGGATGACGGGCCGGATGCGCTTTTTGATCCGCATGCGCGGCAGGCGCTCAGCCGCCGTTTGGGCGCGATGCCGACCACTTCGCGGTTCTGGATCAGGCCGGAAAAGCGGTTCTTGCAGGCGCTTTTGGACTACATCATGGTCACGCCGCATTTCCGGCAACGTAGCGCGGCCTGGCGGATCTGGCATCCGCTCGATGATCCTGATTGCTGGCACACACCAGAGCTGCGCGATGCGCTTGTGATGGCGTCTGACCATTTCCCGGTGACGCTGGAATTCGCTGATGGTCCGGTCGCCCCCTCGAAAACCTGAGGCAAGGCTACTATATTGGCCCTATGAAACGTTTCAGTTTGATCATTTTGGTGGCTCTGGCTCCGTTCGCTGTGGCCGCCGAGGAGGACCGTGGATTGTCCCTCATGGAACGCGGGGCGCAGATGTTCATGGAAGGCATCCTCAAAGAGATGGAGCCCGCCATCGAGGAATTTTCAGGGCTGGCCGATCAGATGGGTCCGGCACTCAAGAACTTTGCCCAGGAGATGGGGCCGAAACTGACCGAACTCTTGGAAGAGGTCGAGGACTGGAGCGCGTATCAAGCGCCCGAGATGTTGCCAAACGGGGATATCGTGATCCGCCGCAAACCGGATCATCCATTGGTCAAACCGGAAACCCCGACCGAACCTGCACCGCAAATTGACCTTTGAACACGGCTGTTGTTCCGTGCGTCCTCCTGCTTCATTTGGCAAGAAAAACTCAATTCCGCCCTCACGGCCGGGCGGGCGTGTCAATCGTGTCGCGCCTTGCGCACGGTCTTGATCTCGACCTGCGCCTCAAGGGAACTGGCCAATGAGTTGAACCGCGCCTCGGCGACCTCGCCAAACAGGGGCAGCATGTCTTCGGTCAGGCGCAATTGCAGCAGCTTTTTCTTTGGAAACCAACGCATTTCGCCGCGTTCTGCATCTTTGTTCATCCACAGCATCGCACCAAATCGCATCGCCTTGCCAAGGATTTCGGCCTCTCTGCGGGTGCGTTCGTCTACCATCTCGTAGAGATCTTCAAACCGGGTGTTTTCGCGCTTGTTGGAATATCGGTGCAGCAGCGCCAGACCCAGATAGATACGTTCGGAGTGTTTCAGCCCGCCGAGGTTGGCGCGGGTGGCATTGTCAAAGCAAACTTCTGCACGGTAGTCGGGATGCGCCCGCCAGCTGACGTCATGAAGAAGGCAGGCGGCTTTGACCAGCCGTTTGCGCGGGGCAGGGGCCGAGCGGTAGAGCGGGGCGATAAAATTGTTGAGCACCTTGCCAAAACCCGGCATCCGGGCATCCTTGGCCTCGGCAAAGCGGCAAGCCTCGATCAGGGGATCGCGGTCGCGCAGGCGTTGAGGCATCTGTTCGTAAAGCATGCCTTCGCGGATACCATAGCTGGAGATCGCGATGTCCTTGGGTTTGAAGGTGCGCACCAGCCGCGACAAAACCTGCGCAGCATAGGGCACCAGCGCCATCCGGGTTGAGGACACACCGCAGGCGGCGCGCAGTTCATCCAGATCGCAGTTCTTGATGTATTTCACCGTGGCGCGGACGGCTTTGGGCGTCATGCGGTATTCGTGCAGTACATGCAGGGGATAGCCCCGGCGCAGCATGTCAATCCGTGCGATGGCCCGCCATGATCCGCCCACCAGAAACAATCGGTCGCGTTGGCTGCCCATTTGGGCATGCAGGCTTTCCATCACCTCTTTGATATGGGCATCGCGTGCCGTGGCCCCACCTTTGAGGTCTCGCAGTTTCAGCGGGCCAAGCTGAGAGGTGACCCGCCGCCCGACGCGCCCGCCGGAAATTTCGGCCAGTTCCATCGACGAACCACCAATGTCGCAGACCAGCCCATAAGCCCCCGGCCAGCCCAGCAGGACGCCCTGCGCCGACAATCGTGCCTCTTCGCGCCCGTCAATGACCCAGATCCGCAGACCGGTTTCGCGGCGCACCTCGTCGCAGAACTCCTGCCCGTCAGTGGCATCGCGCACCGCCGCAGTGGCGACAACCGTGAGTTCCGACAGGCCCATCCCTTCGGCGAGTTTGCTGAACCGGCGCATGGCTGACAGGGCGCGGGCGCGGCCTTGGGGCGACAGATGGCCGGTTTCGGCCATGCCCGCGCCGAGGGCGCACATGATTTTTTCGTTGTAGAAATAGGCGGGCGATCGCGCCGCGCCGTCAAACACCACCAATCGGACAGAGTTTGACCCGACATCCACAACCCCGACCCGCGCCAGCGCCCGTGCGCTTGGATCTTCGAACAGGGGTTTGCCGAAAAGCCCCAAATCCGCAAGTCCGGTTTCTGGCACCGCAGACGTTGCGGGGTCGGTGAGATGGGCCATGGGCGTCTCCTGCGGACAGGTGGCAGTTGGGCGCAAAATGGTCCAGCGCCGTGCTTAGGTCAATCGTTAATCAGGGCAAATCCGGCGGTGCGGCGGGCAAAAATCAGTCTTCTGTATGGGTCAGTTTTGGCACGTCTGACGCCCCGGCAGAACCGCGCCCGGACAGCGACGGATTTTCCATAAAGAAGCGGTGGCAGTTGAATGCAAACTGGCCTTCGGGGATCGGCGGGCGGTCAAATGTGCCATCGGGGGCCATGACCCAGCTTTGGGCCACATCGGCAAGGTTTGCCGCCATCACCTGGCTGGTGATCTGCGCCTTCACGGTCGGGTTTTCGATCTCAACCAGCGTTTCAACGCGGCGGTTCAGGTTGCGGCCCATCCAATCGGCGGACGACATAAAGACCCGCGCCTTTTTATGCGGCAATCCATGGCCATTGCCAAAGCAGACAATGCGTGAATGTTCCAAGAACCGTCCGACAATGGATTTCACGCGGATATTCTCGCTCAGCCCTTTGACGCCGGGGCGCAACCCGCAGATGCCGCGGATCACAAGGCTGATCTTCACTCCGGCCTGCGAGGCGGCGTAGAGCGCGTCAATGACTTCGGAATCGATGATGGAATTCATCTTGGCCCAGATCTCGGCCGGTTTGCCGTTGGCGGCATGATCCGCCTCGGCGGCGATCATTTCAAGCAGGCGCGGTTTGAGGGTGGTGGGCGAGATGGCAAGGTTATCAAGGCTGTCGGGCTGGGCATAGCCGGAAAGGTAGTTGAACACTTTGGTGGCGTCCCGGCCCAGACGCTGATCGCAGGTGAACAGCGAAAGGTCGGTGTAAACGCGGGCGGTGATGGGGTGATAGTTGCCTGTGCCATAATGGGTGTAGGTGACCAGTTGATTGCCTTCACGGCGCACCACGGTTGAAATTTTTGCGTGTGTTTTCAGGTCTATAAATCCGTAGACCACATGTGCGCCCGCGCGTTCCAACCGCCGCGACTGGCGGATGTTGGCTGCCTCGTCAAAGCGGGCCTTCAGCTCAACCAGGGCGGTGACCGATTTGCCATCCTCAGCCGCCTCGCACAGCGCCTCGACAATCGGGCTGTCGCGCGAGGTGCGGTAGAGCGTCTGTTTGATCGCCACCACATTGGGATCACGCGCTGCTTGGGCCAGGAAACGGACCACCATATCGAAGGTTTCATAGGGGTGGTGCAACAGCATGTCTTTCTGGCGGATCGCAGCGAACATATCGCCATCGTGATCCGACACCCGTTCCGGCACGCGCGGTGTGAACTGCGGCCAAAGCAGATCCGGACGGCTGTCGGTGACAAGCTCGCTCAGGTCATCGACGCCAATCATGCCGTCAATCTCGATCACATCACGTTCGTGTACGCCCAATTCGTCCATGATAACGGATTTCAACTTTTCCGGCGCACCGGCGGAATGGGTCAGGCGCACCACCTCGCCGCGGCGGCGGCGTTTCAGGGCAACCTCGAATTCGCGCACCAGATCTTCGGCTTCGTCCTCCACTTCGAGGTCGCTGTCGCGTAGCACGCGAAATTCGAAGTGTGCCTTGAGCTTGTAACCCGGAAACAGGTCCGGAATATGCACCACCAGCAGGTCTTCAAGCGGCAGATACCTGATGCTGCCATCGGGGGCAGGCAGGGACACGAAACGGTCAATCTGCGCGGGGATCGGCAAAAGCGCCTGCAAAGGGCGTTTGTCGGCGCTGCGTTCCAGTTGCAGGGCCAGTGCATAGCCGGTGTTGGGAATAAACGGGAAGGGATGCGCGGGGTCAATCGCCAGGGGCGACAGAACCGCAAACACCTGATTTAGAAAAACTTCCTTGAGATACACGCGGTCATCGTCGGTCAGATCCGCGATCCGTTCGAGCATGATGTTTTGCGCGTCCATCTCGGCCATCAAAGAGACCAGAACACGCTGCTGGTTCATCATCAGATTGCGGGCGTTTTCGTTGATCAACACCAGTTGTTCGGCAGGTGTCAGCCCGTCAGCGGCAGGGGTGGTGTTGCCCGCCTGTGCCAGCTCGCGCAGGCCTGCGACGCGCACGGTGTAAAACTCATCAAGGTTATCGGCAGAGATTGACAGGAACCGCAGCCTTTCCAGCAACGGCACACGGGGGTTCTCGGCCTCTTCCAACACCCGCCAGTTGAAGGCCAGCCAGCTGAGTTCGCGGTTAAAGAACCTGCCAGTTCCCGAGATGTCCAGCTCGGGCAGGTCGGTCGCGTCGGGGAAGGGGCTTTCGAGAAAATCTGCGTGGGTCATGGGCGCCTTATGGCGTTGGTGTGTAACGGGATTGCGACAGGCAGAAAGGATTTCTACCATATTTCAAAGCAGTATCACGCGTCAGGGTGGTCTTTGTCCAGCACCTGCATTGCCAGATGGCGGGTCACGGGCCGTTTGAGCGCGATACTGGCGGCATCCAGCCGGTTGATCAGGTCAATCGCAGCGGCAAAGGAACGGTCCATTCGGGTCAGCAGATAGGGGATCAGATCGGGCTTGGGCGTCAGTTGCCGGTCAGCCAGCAGTTTGACCAGCAAAGCCGACAGCAGCGCATCATCGGGGGCCTCCAGCGCGACGGCAGTTGCTCCGCGCAGGCGGCTGATGAGGTCTGGCAAACTGAGCCCCCAATGTTGCACCGGCGGTGTACCGGTCAGCAGCAGTTTGTGACCTTCGGCGAGCACCAGGTTGTGAAGGTGGAACAGGGCGGTCTGCGCCTCTGCGTTGCCTGCGATGGCAGGAATGTCTTCGACCGCGATGCTGGATTGGGCAAGGGCGGGGATGTCCGCGTCTGGAAGGCTGCTGGCTGGCGCGATGGTGGCACCTGACATCTCTGCCCAGACGTGGGCAAGGTGGGTTTTGCCTGATCCGGCAGGACCGGTCAGCACCAGCTTGCCGCCCGCCCATTGTTGCCAGCCATCAATCATCGCCAGGGCCATGGCGTTCGAGGGTGCGACAAAAAATGCATCCCGTTCCAGCGCCGTGCGGCTGGGCAGGTCCAGTCCCAGTTGTCTGTGCATGTCAGCTGTCGCCCGAGGATTTGGCGTTTTGGCTGGTGCCTTTGTATAGCAGGCTTTGTCTGTATTGGCTGACCGCAAAGCGGGCCACCACACCCAGCGCCGCCGCAACAGGGACCGCGACCAACATGCCGACAAAGCCAAAGAGCGTGCCGAAGACAGACAACGACAGGATCAGCCAAACAGGGTGCAGGCCCACCGAATTGCCCACCAGCTTGGGGGTCAGAACATTGCCTTCGATCACCTGACCGAGAGCAAAGATACCGGCGACCAGTCCGATGGACACCCAATCCCCCCAGAACTGGAACAATGCCAGCCCGATGGCCAAGGCGCCGCCAAGGATCGCGCCGAGGTAGGGAATAAAGGTCACGAGACCCGCAATAAACCCAACGACAAGACCAAATTGCAGCCCCACAAGCATCAGTGCGATGGCATAATAGGTGCCAAGGATCAGGCAAACGGTGCCCATACCGCGAATGAAGGAGGCCAGCGTTTTGTCGATGTCTCTGGCCAGCTGGCGGATCACCGGCTGATGGTCTCTTGGCAACAATCCGTCAATGCCAGCGACCATGCGGTCCCAATCCAGCAACAGGTAAACCGCGACCACAGGCACGATCACAAAGAGCAGGATGATGTTGATAATCGAGGCAAAGGATGCCAGTGCCGTTTGCAACACCTGTCCGCCGCGTTCCTGAATGGTGGCTCCTATCGAATTGAGCGAACTGCGCAGGGTCGAATCCTGATCGAGCAGGGATGGAAACCGTTCGGTCAGGAAATTGGTGAAATCGCGGGTCAGCTGCGGTGCCACCTCGATCAGGCTGACAGTTTGATTGACCAGTGTCGGCACCACCAGCAGCGCCATGACCACAAAGATCAGCAGGGCAACAACGGTGATACAGGCCGTTCCCAAGGCGCGGCTGAGGCCCATTTTCTCAAGCCGGTCGGCCACCGGATCAAGGAAATAGGCTATCGCCCCGCCCAAGACAAAGGGGAGCAGCACATCACCGAGAAACCACAGTACAATGAGAAACACCACCGTGGCGGCGCCCCAGTATTTCAGCTGATCTCGTACAGGCAGGGCCATGAATGTCTCCGGTTTGGGCTTCCTATCACATCGCCCATGCGGAACGGTGTTTCAAGGGGTGGGGGCGCTAGAATACCCGCACGCCTTGTTTCGACAGGGTGGTTTGCACGGCTTGAATGTCAAGCTGGTCCAACGCGGTGCCGGTGGCGATAGCTTGCGCCGCCGCAACGCCTGCGCCCTGGCCCGCCACGGCGCAGCAGGCCATGTTGCGGGTGGCGGCATGGGCGATCTTGTCGCCGCCAATGGCGCGGCCTGTGACCAGCAAGTTTTTGATCTTCTTGGGTAACATTGACCGATAGGGCACCTGCATATAGCGCCCCGTGGTCGGAATGATCAGCACGCCATAGCCGTCGATAAATTCGGGATAGATGCCAATGCTGTCCTCAAAACGGCCCTGATGGCGGACATCGTTTTCGGTCATGTTGTATTGGGCATCCAGCTTGCGGGTGTCGCGGATGCCGATGGACATGCCAAAGTTGCGTAGCCGCGCCGCATCGCAGCCCGGCGTATAGGCCCGCAGCGCATCGATGGCGAGCATGGCCTGCGCCCGGCCTTCGATCTCAAAGCGGGTCATGCTGTCGGGATCGGTGCCGTCGCAGCCTGCCAGATGCACGAGGTTCATATAGGTCATCTCGCCGGTGTCATGGACCGCCCCCCATGTGCCGCCGATGGTGTTCAGATGCGGCGGGATCAGACCGTCCTTAATTGCGCGTTCAAAGGGTTTTCCAAGGAAGGGCGAGAACATATCGTCTTCCTTGCCGTCGGTTTCGACCTGCCACTCACCCGAGGACCAATCCTTGTAGGTTTGCGGATCGCTCTGCACTCCGGCCATGAAGGCCTGTTTGTCCACGCCCGCGATATGGAACATCACCGAGGCGGCCTGCATCTCTTCGATCGGGGTTTTTCGTGTGGGCGCGCCCGCACGTTGTGCGACGTCTGCGTCGCCGGTGGCATCTATCACCACCTTGGCCAAAATCGCTTCGCGTCCTGCCTTGGATTCGACAATCACCCCGGTGATCCGGTCCCCCTGCATGATCGGGGCGACAAACTGGCGGTGCAGCATGGGGTGGATGCCGGCCTCCTGCACCAGCCGGTCAGCGACCAGTTTGAAGCCTTCGCTGTCCAACTCATAGCTGAGCGATTGGGATTCCGGGATCGCCGCGCCCATAGCTTTGGCGCGTTCCTCAAATTCCCAGCCGATGCCGCCCGCTTCGACAGTCGCTTCATGGCGGTACCAGGCAAAGCCCTCAACCCCGACAACGGTGATATTGCCGCCAAAACAACCGAACCGATCCAGCAGCGTAACCTCTGCACCCGCCCGCGCGGCGGCGAGCGCCGCAGCAAGGCCGCCTGGGCCGGAGCCGACAACCAGAACGCCGGTTTGGTGAATAATCGGGGTTTCGCGGGCCGGTTCGGTGATGCTGGGCATGGGCAATCCTGGGTGTTTTGACCACTGAGCATTTCCGCCGCGGGCCGGTCAAGCATTTGACTGTCTTGACTTCGGGTCCGCTCAGGCGGCTCTATCGGGCAAAAGCGGGAGAGAACCATGCGCAGTGCATTTGACGACGAATTGGAAACCCGGCTGGTCCGCTATGCGGCGATTGACAGCCAGAGCGATGCCACATCGCCGACGTCCCCCAGCACCGAGATCCAGTTGCAGATGTCGCAATTGCTGGTGGAAGAATTGCTGGAGATGGGCGCAGAAGATGTTGTGCTGACGGATTACGGTGTGGTTCTGGCGAGCATTCCGGCAACTGTAGAGGACGCGCCGGTGATGGGGTGGCTGGCCCATGTGGACACCGCGCCGCAGTTCAATGCCACAGGTGTGAAACCTGTGGTGCATCGCGGTTACAACGGCGGCGATATCACCTTTCCCGATGCGCCGGAGTTGAAGCTGTCGCCAGAAAATTCGCCCTATTTGGGTGAAAAGATGGGCGAAGATATCATCACGGCCAGCGGCACAACCTTGTTGGGCGGCGATGACAAGGCCGGGGTTGCGATTGCGATGACGGCGGCGCGGCATTTGTTGAACAACCGGCAAATTCCGCATGGCAAGATCCGGCTGGCCTTTACGCCGGACGAAGAGATCGGACGTGGGGTAGATGCGAGGCTGCCCGCCGATCTGGCTGTGGATTTTGCCTATACCTTCGATGGCGGCAAGCCCGGCGAGGTGGAGTTCGAGACGTTTTCAGCCGATGGGGCGGTGATCAAGGTCAGGGGCGTGTCGGCCCATCCGGGATTTGCCAAGGACAAGATGGTCAATGCGCTGCATCTGGTTGCGAAGATCATCATGACCCTGCCGCAGGTCACGATGACGCCGGACACAACCGAAGGCACAGAAGGGTTTATCCATGTTTCCGAAGTGAATGGCGGCTCGACCGAGGCGGAAATCGTTCTGATCCTGCGCGATTTTGAGCGGGATGGATTGGCTGCGAAGGGTGATCTGCTGCGCCAGATTTGCCAGACCGTCGCCGCGACGGAGCCGCGTGCCGAGATCACCTGCGAAATCCGCCCGCAATACCGCAACATGCGCTATTGGCTGGAGGAGGATATGACGCCTGTGCATCTGGCCCATGCAGCGGTGCGCAAGGCCGGGCTTGAGCCGGTGTCGGTGCCGATCCGGGGCGGTACGGATGGATCGCGCCTGACCGAGATGGGGGTGCCATGCCCGAATATTTTCACCGGTATGCAGGAGATCCACGGGCCGCTGGAATGGATATCGGTGCAGGATATGGCACAGGCCACGCAGGTGGCGCTGGAGCTTGCGCAACTGGCCGCTGGATCAGAATGAGCGGCTGCGCCGCATTTGAATTTTGAGATGAATGGGGGCGCCGCCCCCAAACCCCCGGAGTATTTGAAGCCAAAAAGGCGTAGGGCCCGGGATGGTGATTGTGCCTGCGCGGGGTTTGAATTAGGCAAGGCAAGGAATTTGACTTTGCCGAGGAGCGCGTGATGCGTCTGAGCCGCTATTTTTTGCCTGTGCTGAAAGAGAACCCTTCTGAGGCGCAGATTGTGAGCCACCGTTTGATGTTGCGGGCGGGGATGATCAAGCAGGCGAGTGCCGGAATTTATTCCTGGTTGCCGCTTGGTTTCAAGGTGCTGCGCAAGATCGAGAATATCGTGCATGAAGAGCAACAGCGGGCGGGGCATATTCCGATGCTGATGCCGACGTTGCAATCGGCGGATCTGTGGCGCGAAAGCGGCCGCTATGACGACTATGGCGAAGAAATGCTGCGCATCAAGGACCGGCATGGGCGTGATATGCTGTATGGCCCGACCAATGAGGAACTGATCACCGATATTTTCCGCAGCCATGTCGGGTCTTACAAAGACCTGCCTTTGACGCTTTACCACATTCAGTGGAAATTCCGTGACGAGATCCGCCCGCGTTTTGGTGTGATGCGGGGCCGAGAGTTTTTCATGAAGGACGGCTATAACTTTGACCTGACCAAGGAGGACGCGCTGCATGCTTACAACCGTCATCTGGTCAGCTATCTGCGGACCTATGAGCGGATGGGCCTGCAGGCGATCCCGATGCGGGCAGATGGGGGGCCGATTGGCGGCGATTACACCCATGAGTTCCTCGTGCTGGCCGAAACCGGCGAGTCCGAAGTGTTTTATGACAGCGCGGTGACCGATCTGACCTTTGGTGATCGCGAGATCGATTATGACAGTGTTGATCAATGTGCTGCTGTTTTGGAGGAGTTTACCTCCAAGTATGCCCGCACGGATGAGACCCATGATGAGGCGCTCTTTGCCGAGGTGCCAAAGGACCGCCAACGCACGGCGCGGGGCATAGAGGTTGGGCAGATCTTCTATTTCGGGACCAAGTATTCCGAGGCCATGGGCGCCAAGGTGCAGGGGCCGGATGGCAAGACCGTGCCGGTGCATATGGGCAGCCACGGGATAGGTGTGAGCCGCCTTTTGGGCGCGATCATTGAGGCCAGCCATGATGACAAGGGGATCATCTGGCCTGAAGGCGTGACGCCCTTCCATGCGGGGATTGTGAACCTCAAGCAGGGCGACGAAGAGGCGGACGCTGCCTGTGATGCGCTTTATGCGTCTCTCAAGGCGTTGGGGCTTGATCCGCTTTATGATGATCGCAATGAGCGGGCAGGGGGCAAGTTTGCCACGATGGACCTGCTGGGCCTGCCATGGCGGATCACGGTTGGGCCGCGCGGGCTGAAAAACGGGGTGGTCGAATTGACCTCGCGCCGCACAGGCGAGAGCGAAGAGATGCCGCCAGAGGCGGCGGTCCAGAAGATCGCGCAGATCTACGCTGGCATCGCCTGATCCTTGATCGCAGGCTGACGTATGTTAGCCTGCGGTTCAAACGGGAGGCAGAGCATGGCGCCCATTGTGGAGCAAGAACGATGATCCTGCGGGCCTTGACCCTTGCGGGTGGGTTGGCCGGGGCCACGGCGACGTCGCAATTCCCTGAGTTCTCCCAGCAATATATCCAAAGATTGGGCGGCGCGGTTGATGCCTTGTCGGATGTGGTGGCGGATTTTGATGCCTCCGCAGCGGCTGTGGGGCTGAGCCGCGCTGATGCACTGGCGCAGATGCAGGGCACGGATTTTCTGGAGCGGCGGCGCAGAGACATGACCGCAACCTTTGATCGCTACGCACGGCTGCGGTCCGATTTGGAGCAATTGAAGAACGAAGGTCCGTTCATGCGGGCCTATCATATGCCAAGCCTGACGGACCCCGAGATCGCGCGCGCCGCCTGGTCGGAGTATCAACCTGCCCTGCCGCTGAATTTTGCCGGAGCGGTTTTTGCGGCTGTTGGCTTTGTGCTGGGCTTGGCGGTGCTTGGGGTTATTTTGCGCATCCTGTCCTGGCCGTTTCGACGCAGGCCCGCCGATCCCGCGATGGGCGCTTGACCCTTTGAGGGCAAAGCCTCAGGTTGCGGCCAAAATGCCAGAAGCCTCCTTAGGATGGACAAAAAGATGAGCACTGCGCCCTTTGCGCCTTTTGAATGGATGATCGCCTGGCGCTATTTGCGGGCGCGACGGGCCGAGGGCGGCGTTTCGGTGATGACCTGGATCAGCTTGATCGGCATCACACTGGCGGTTTTTGCTTTGATTGCAACGCTTTCGGTGCGCTCAGGATTTCGGGCGGAGTTCGTGGATACGATCCTTGGCGCAAATGCGCATATTACGGTCTACCAGTTGGGTGAGGTGAACGCGGCCGGGCGGATTGACCGGAGCATTGCCGACTACGAGGCCTTGGCCCAGTCTGTCGCTTCGGTGCCGGGGGTGACGCGGGTTGCGCCGCTGATCCGGCAGCAGGTCATGGCAAATCATCGCCAGTCCAATGCAGGTGTCGAAGTGTTTGGTATTGCACCGAAGGATTTGAAGACAATCCCGCGGATCGCCGACCAGACCCGCGCGCAGGGCGATTTGGACCGGTTTGAAGAGGGCATTGCACTGGGCATCGGGGTGGCCAACACCCTGGGCGTCGCGGTAGGGGACAGGGTCAAGCTGATCTCGCCAAACGGGGTCAAGACCGCCTTTGGGACCAGCCCGCGGGTGAACGCCTATGAGGTTGTGTATATCTTTTCGGCGGGACGTTATGACATTGACCGCACCCGTGCCTATCTGCCGATTTCAGATGCGCAAATCTTCTTTAACCGTGAAGGGGTGGCGGACGAACTTGAAGTGATGGTCGAAGATCCCGAAGCTGTGGATAACTACGCTTTGCCAATCCTGACCGCGACCGGCCCGCGGGCGCAGGTCTGGACATGGCGTGATGCGTCGGGGTCGTTCCTCAATGCGCTGGATATCGAGGATCGGGTGATGTTTGTGATCCTGTCTGTACTGGTTCTCATCGCCGCGATGAACATCGTTTCGGGGCTGATCATGTTGGTCAAAAATAAGGGGCGCGATATTGGCATCCTGCGTACCATGGGGCTGACCGAAGGGTCGGTGCTGCGGGTATTCTTTATTTGCGGCGCGTTTACCGGGATCATAGGCACGGCGCTGGGCGTCATTCTGGGCTGTCTTTTTGCGCTATATGTCGATCAGATCTTTGGCTTCGTGAATTATCTGTCTGGCGGCACGGCGTGGGATGCATCAATCAGGGGAATCTACTTCCTGCCGGCCAAGTTGCAATTGGCTGATGTGCTGTCTGCGGTGGCTTTGTCGCTGGGGCTGTCGTTTATCGTGACGATTTTTCCGGCGCGGCGGGCGGCGCGGATGAACCCGGTGGAGGCGCTGCGCTATGAGTGAGTTTGTGCTGCGGCTCTCAGGGATCACCAAAGCCTATAACCGCGGGTTGCCCAATGAAGTGAACGTGTTGCGCGGCATTGATCTGGATGTGCGCAAGGGCGAGGTTGTGGCCCTTGTGGCGCCTTCAGGGGCGGGCAAATCGACCCTGTTGCATATTGCCGGGCTGCTGGACACGCCGGACGCGGGCAAGGTCGAGATCACCGGGCAGGACATGACCGGGCGCGGCGATCGGCAACGCACAAAGGTGCGGCGCAGTGATGTGGGTTTCATCTATCAGTTTCATCACCTGTTGCCGGAGTTTTCGGCGCAGGAGAATATCGTGTTGCCACAACTGGCCAATGGTGTGGCAAAAGCGGCGGCTGAGACGCATGCGCGGAATTTGCTGGAGCGAGTGGGGATTGCAGAGCGTGCAGACCATCGCCCCGCGGCCCTGTCAGGCGGGGAGCAGCAGCGGGTTGCGTTTTGCCGGGCCCTGGCCAATGCGCCAAAGGTTTTGCTTGCGGATGAGCCGACAGGAAACCTTGATCCGGGGACATCGGATCAGGTGTTTGGGGCGTTGATGGATCTGGTGCGCGGCACTGGTCTTGCGGCGGTGATCGCGACCCATAACCTTGATCTGGCGGCAAGGATGGATCGGCAGATCCGGCTGGATGCGGGGCAATTGGTGACCGTTTAGGCGCTGAAAACCTTCGCCGTTCTCGGCCTGCGTGTGTCGGTGTGGCGATTTCTCGTAAAATGTGTTGCCTGTGCAAATTATTGCCTTCTGGCAGGTTTCAAACGCTTGACGTGAGAATTGACCTAAGGTCAGACTGATCTTCGCCCCCAAGGGGAGGGGCCAAGAAGGAAGACGCATGGCGCATATTTCGCTCAAAACCATCGAGGAAACCACGCAGGCGGCTTTGATCGCCCATGGGGCTGACGCATTTCCCGCCGCCGAGGTTGCGCGGGCCGTGGCCAAGGCCGAAGCGGTCGGCAACAAGATCTGTGGTTTGTACTATGTGGAAAGCTATTGCCAGCAGCTTGCTTCTGGCCGGGTCAAGGGCAAGGTGGTGCCAGTTGTAAATGCGCGGCGCAGTGCGGCCATCCATGTGGATGCCGGATTTGGCTTTGCCCAACCCGCCTTTGCCTATGGTTTGCCTGTGGCGCTGGATGCGGCACGGGAGGCCGGGGTGGCCACGATGGCGGTTGGCCATGCGCACACCTGCACGTCGCTGGGGTATTTTACGGAACAGATTGCCCACGCCGGTTTGATTGGCATCGGGTTTACCAATGCATCGCCTATCGTGGCCGCGCCGGGCGGAAAAACCCGTGTGATTGGCACCAATCCGATTGCTTTTTCCGTGCCGGATGGCGCAGGTGGCATTGCCATGCAGTTCGATCAATCCACCACAACCGTGGCTTTGGGCAAAATCACCATGGCCAAGGCCGCAGGACAGAAAATTCCCGAAGGCTGGGCCGTGGACGCGGATGGCAATCCCACCACAGATCCGGAGGCGGCGCTGGGGGGATCGCTGGTGTCGATGGGCGGCTACAAAGGCTGGGGCTTTGGCCTGATGGCGGAAATTCTGGCAGCCGGCATGACAGGGGGCATTCTGTCCAAGGATGTCAAACCCCTCAAAGCGCCTGAAGGTGCGCCGCATGATCTGGGCCAATATTACATCATCATCGACCCGTCCTCATCGCCGGAATTCGGCGCACGGCTTGAGGCATTGGCCGCCGCTGCTGCCACCGACGAAGGGGCGCGGATGCCCGGCCAGAACAAACAGCAAAGTGATCCGGTCGAAGTGGATGATGCGGTTTGGGCGATGATCGAAGGGTTCGCGAAGGCCTAGTCTAGACCTGCTGGGTCAGCCAGACACCGGCCGCCATCAGCGCGATCCCGCCTGTGCGGGCCAGACCCAGGGAGGACACCTGCGCCCCGAAGAGGCCAAAATGATCAATCGCTGCGGCTGATATCAATTGCCCCAAAAGCACAAAGAAAACGGCATTTCCGACCCCGAAATGCGGGGCGATAAAGGTGATGGTCAAGACATAGAAGGCGACCAGAACACCGCCCAAAAACAAATGCCTGGGTGCGGTTATGAACCTGTCCAGCGCATGCGGGCCAGTGACCAGAACCACCACCAGACAGCTGACAAAGGCCACTACAAACAGCACCATTGCAGCGGCGGCAGGTGATCCGACCCAACTGCCCAAAGCGGCGTTCAGGGCGGCCAGAACCGGAATGCCGATCCCGGCGATGAGCATGATCAGGGCGTAATGTGCCATTGGTAAATCTGCCTTCCTGTGGTGACTTGATCTGGATCATGGCCAGCTGTAGGCAAAGACACAAGGATAGATGGCAGGCCATCAGATCAGGAGAATTTCATGCGGTCTTATTTGACGACTCTCGCCCTTGCCGGGGCAGGTGCTCTTGTGTTGGCCTGTGCGCCGAACACCATGCCCGAGGCTGGTGACGGCGCGGCGTTTTTTGCAGAAAACTGCGTGTCTTGCCATGGGCCTTCCGGACGGGGTGACGGGCCATTGGCGTCGGGGCTTGATCGCAAGCCAACCGATCTGACGCTTCTTGCCCGCGCAAACGGTGGCACATTTCCAACCGCCCGCGCCCTCAGCTATATCTATGGCGATCCTGAGCAGGGGCATTTGGCCCGTGTAATGCCACAGTTTGGCGGCGTCATGGCGGATGATCTGGTGCCGGTTGATGTGGACGGGGTCATGACACCCACACCACGCGTTCTGGCGGGTTTGCTGGCCTATCTCGAAGCGATCCAGCGCTAACCGCAGATCCCGTCGATCTTGACACCCTTCCATGGCAGGCTGACGTCATATTGGCGGCGTCGCGGAAGCGGGGCCACCGGCATCACCTGACCGATCAGCGCGTGCAATCGTTTGGTGCGCGGGGCTTGCGGGGCAAGGGCGCGGCAGCAGACAAATTCCTCGACGATCGAACCTTGCTGTTCATATCCGAAGTCTCCGAACTTGGGATTGGCTTTGATATCAAACAGATAGGGATCGGCCTTGTTGCCATGTTCTGACGCGGCCCGCAGCGGGGAATAGCCTGTCGTGGCGCGGTTTTGCCATTGCCAGATATGGGTGATCTCATGGGCCAGCAACATCGCTGCGATCAGATTGATCCGGTCCGGGTAGTCGGGCAGGTAATCATCGATGTACCAATCCTTGTCGAACAGCACGGTGTTATACAGCGCCACAGCCGCCGGTTTAGAGGTTACGATGGCTTCTGTTGCGGGGGGCAGGATCAGTTCTCTGCAGGTGGTGCGCGGGCGCGGTTTCCGGCGGAAGGTGACAGCGCGGGTGGGGGCGCCGTCATGCAGGCGCACCTTGTCCATATTCAGCGAGGTGCCATGGATCGTGGCCAGATAGGCGCGTTCATTGTCGGTCAGGGGGCGGCCACATCCGGCCAGCAGCACCAGAACAAGCAGGATACGGATCATCGTGCGAAAGTGGCCGTGGCGGTGGCAACGGCCTTGCCCGAGGGTTCGGCGTAAAGTGTACAACGGGCAAAGATCATGCTTTTTCCAGCGCGGGTGATCTCGGCCTCGGCGCGGATGCTGTCGCCACTGGCGGGGCGCATGAATTGCGTGTCCAAAGTGACGGTGCCGACAGGGATCATCTGTCCCTCATGGGCACCGCAGGCCAAGACCATTGCAGTGTCCGCCAATGCGGACAGTGCCTGTCCACAAACAATGCCACCTGTACGGTTCAAGGCATCGGTGACTGGGATTTCCAGAACGGTCTTTTGCGTATCGGCTTGTGCCACTTTTGGCTTGAGCGCCAGCACCCATGGGGCGAAGTGATCATAAAGAAATGTTTCGACAATGTCCGGGGTCATAACGGCCTCGCTGGTGCAATGGCAGCAGCCTAGCGGGGCAATTCACAGGTGCAAGTTGCAAAATTTGATCCAGCGCAGGGCGGGGCGGTGGAGGGCTGCGATATGATGGGGCAGATAACGATGGAGGATCGAATGCAAAGACTTGTGATCGCGGCGGTGGCCTTTGGCATGATGCAGGGGGCGGCGCAGGCCCAGGATGTAGGGGCAGGTGCGGCGCTATATGATGCGCATTGCGCAACCTGTCATGGGCTGGAGGGGCGTGGCAATGGCCCGATGGCTCCGGCCTTGATGCTGCAACCGCCGCCGCTGAACGATCTGACAGCGCGGCACGGGCAGTTCCCGGTCACACGGGTGGTGACTCGGATTGACGGGCGTGATCCCTTGGTCAGCCACGGATCACCGATGCCGGTTTATGGGCCATTCTTTGAGGGGGATGACACGCCGCTTAAGGCGGAAACCGGTCAGCCGATTATGACCAGCCGCGCGATTGTCGATTTGGTGGCCTATCTGGGGGTCATTCAGGAGCAGCCGTAAGCAGCTACCCTGTTTGGCCGAAATGAAACCCCTTTCCCCATGGGGGAAGGGGGGCTATGCAGCTGTGGCGCATGTGCGTGCCGGATTGGGTATTGCGACGGACGGATTGAGCTTTTACCCCTCAAACGTCCAACTCCTCCACAAACCGTGCGTTTTCCTGAATGTACTGGAACCGCAGCTCTGGCTTTTTGCCCATCAAACGTTCCACCAAATCGCCGGTTTCGCCCGGTTCATCCTCGTCTACCGTCACCCGGATCAGCTTGCGGGTTCCGGGGTCCATTGTGGTTTCCTTAAGGTCTTTGGCATCCATTTCCCCCAGACCTTTGAACCGCTGCACGTCGATCTTGCCTTTGCCGCCCAGACCCTTTTCCATCCAGTAATTCTTTTCCGCATCGTCAGCGACATAGATGCGTTTGGCCCCCTGGGTCAGCCGGTAGAGCGGCGGGCAGGCCAGATACAGATGCCCGTCGTCAATCAGGGGCCGCATTTGGGTAAAGAAAAAGGTCATCAAAAGCGCCGCGATATGGGCGCCATCGACATCCGCATCGGTCATGATGATGATCTTGTCATAGCGCAGATCATCAAGGTTGAACTTCGTGCCCATGCCCACCCCCAAAGCCTCGCATAGATCGCTGATTTCGGCATTGGTGGTCAGTTTGTTTGACGCCGCGCCCAGAACGTTGAGGATCTTACCCTTGAGCGGCAAAAGCGCCTGATTGTTGCGGTTGCGTGCCCCCTTGCCAGAGCCGCCGGCGCTGTCGCCCTCGACAATGAACAATTCGGTGCCTTCACGGGTCTTGCTGGTGCAATCGGTCAGCTTGCCAGGCAGGCGCAGCTTTTTGGTGGCGGTCTTGCGTGCGGTTTCCTTTTCCTGACGGCGGCGCAGGCGCTCTTCGGCCCGCAGCACCAGAAAATCGAGAATCGCGCCCGCAGATTTGGTGTCAGCGGCCAGCCAGTTGTCAAAGTGGTCGCGCACGGCGTTTTCGACCATCCGCTGCGCTTCGGTGGTGGCAAGGCGGTCCTTGGTCTGGCCGACAAATTCAGGCTCGCGGATAAAGCAGGAGACAAGCGCACAGCCGCCGGTGATCAGATCCTCGCGGGTGATCGTGCTGGCCTTGCGGTTGCCGGCCAATTCGCCGTAAGCCTTGATCCCCTTGAGGATCGCCGCCCAGAAACCGGCCTCATGGGTGCCGCCTTCGGGGGTGGGGATGGTGTTACAGTAAGACTGGATGAATCCGTCGCGGGACGGGGTCCAGTTGATGGCCCATTCGACCTTGCCGGGGGTGTTGAATTTCTCCTTGAAATCCACCATGCCGCCAAAAGGCGCATCGGCATAAGTGGTTGATCCACCTAAGGTTTCGTTCAGGTAATCCGACAGGCCGCCGGGGAAGTGAAAGCTGGCCTCTTGCGGTGTGGTGCCGTCATCCTGCCCGCATTTCCAGCGAATCTCGACGCCCGAAAACAGATAGGCCTTGGATCGCGCCATAGCAAAAAGCCGGGCAGGCTTTAGCTTGAGCGAACCAAAGATTTCCGGATCGGGGTGGAACGTCACCGCTGTGCCGCGCCGGTTGGGGGCGGCGCCAACCTTCTCCAGTTTGCTTTGGGGAATGCCGCGCGAGAATTCCATCGCGAAAAGCTCGCGATTGCGGGCCACTTCCACGCGCAGATGGTCCGACAGGGCGTTCACGACCGAAGAGCCAACGCCGTGCAGGCCGCCAGATGTCTCGTAACTGTCACCGGAAAACTTGCCGCCTGCGTTCAACGTGCAGAAAATGATCTCAAGCGCCGATTTGCTGGGGTCTTTGGGGTGCGGATCGGTGGGAATGCCGCGGCCATTGTCGCGCACCGTGACATGGCCGTTTTCATGCAATTCCAGCTCGATCCAGGTGGCATGGCCCGCGACGGCCTCATCCATGGAGTTATCGACAATCTCGGCCACCATGTGGTGCAGGGCGCGATCATCCTTACCGCCGATGTACATACCGGGGCGCAGGCGCACATGTTCCATATCCTCCAGCACCTGGATGGAGGAGGCATCGTATTCTTTGCTGGGCTGTGTTCCGGTGAGAAGATCGGACATGAGGCTGCTCTTTCTTATATGTGCCGGCCATTTTGACAGGCTGCGCGGCTTCCGGCAATGCGTTTGCGCGGTTAATCCACAGCCTTCTTGCGCAACCACGCGGCCAGATAGTCCTCATCCAGCCGCCGCTGCGCCACATTGCGGATCAGATCACCCGCTTCGATGGTATCGTGGGCCAATTGCACGCCGTTGAGATCCAAACAGACATCCATTGTCTGATGAGCGGTTCGCTTATTGGCGTCGTTAAATGCATGGCCGGTCGAGATCGCGACACAATAGGCTGCAGCCAGATCAAAAACGTCGTTGATCAAGCCGTAGACCAGACGATTGTCGACGCGCGCCAGTGCGCCGCCGATGGATTTGTCTCCAGCCATGCCTTGCAACTCGCCGGGGTTGAGAACCGCATCGTGAATGGCAACCACCAGATCCGCATCGATAAGGACAAAACTCATTTGTCTTTGAGGTAATCGAGGACAGGCTGGTTGACGCTTTTCCTACGGGCAATACTCTGCATCACTTCATCCAGCGTGGCGTAGCGTGGCTCTTCCTGCAAGGTCGCCTCTGCGGGCACAAAATAGCCCACGCATTTGGAGTTCTTCATGATCGCCACAGGTTTACCGCCCGAGCGTTCCAGCACTTTGTGCGGCTCGCGCATTTCGGTCATCGTGGCAATGTGGTTGGTCAGGATGCGGGTCATGATGTGCTCCAAAATATATATCTAGATATACATTATTGTGTTGTTTTTGCAAGGGGTCTTGCGGTGATCCATCCATGGACGCAGTGTGTGGAAAAACCATAAAGGAGGCACCAATGCCTTGGATCAAGACCATTCCCTTTGACGCGGCAACCGGCAAGCTCAAGCAGCTTTATCAACGGGTTACGGGGCCAAACAACAATGTCGACAACATCATGATGATGCATTCGCTGCGTCCTCACACGATGGAGGGGCATATGGCGATCTACAAATATGTGCTGCATCACAAGGACAACGAGATCCCCAAATGGTTCTTGGAGGTGCTGGGCGTTTGGGTGTCATCTCTCAATGATTGCAGCTATTGTGTAGAGCATCACTTTGCCGGAATGAAACGTCTGTTGCGTGATGATGCGCGGGCGGATGCGATCCGCGGGGCGATCACGGCGCGTGATGTGGCGGCGGCACCGCTGGATGATGCGCAAAGAGCGGCAATGGTCTATGCGCAAAAGCTGACGCAAGCAGCAGGGCAAATGGTACAGGCCGATGTGCAGGCGCTGCGCGATGCGGGTTGGGACGACGGCGAAATTCTGGAGATCAATCAGGTCAGCGCTTATTTTTCCTATGCCAACCGCACGGTTCTCGGGCTTGGGTGTTCCACGGATGGTGACATCATCGGCCTCAGCCCTGGCAATTCGGACGACCCGGACGATTGGGGCCACAAATAGGGATCAGTCCAGCCAACTCAAAATTGCCTGCGCCACTTCATCGGGTTTCTGGTGGTGCAGCCAATGATCCGCCCCTGCAATCTCTACCCTTGTCAGATCGGGGGCAAATTCCTCGAGCCCTTCGGTGGCGGCGGGCAAGAGCGCGGTATCATCGCTGCCCCAGATCAACAGATGCGGGCAGCGCACCTGTAGGCGGGCTGGATCAAACGCGGGCAAATCCGGGAGCGACTGGCCCGATAGGGGGACTTGCAGGGGCGATGCGCGATACCAATTGACCATGCCGCGCAGCCTGCCGGGGCGTGACCATTCCGCCAGATAGGTCTCAAGGGTCGCACCCGTAAGCCAAGACATATCCATTTTTGCAGAGAACAGCGCCCGTAACTTGGCGAAATTGTCGGCGGCAAGGTGATCTTCGGACCCGTCCTTGCGCAGGTAGTGGATGTATTGCGATGCTTCGGTCTGCGGCCCGCCAGCGGCCATGGCCCGTTGAAACGGGGCCGGATGCACACCGTTCATGATGATCAGCTTTTGCACCAATTCAGGCCGGAACATTGCAATGCCATAAGCCACCGCTGCACCCCAGTCATGGCCAAGAACGATCAGGGGATCATCCCCGATCAGGGCCGCCATATCCTTGACCAGTTCCGAGGTGGTATAGGCAGAGACATCCGCAGGGGCCCAGCTTTGCCCATATCCGCGTTGATCGGGTGCGATGATGTGAAAGCGATGTGAAAGGCGCTCTGCCAGATCGGACCATGAACCGCCGTATTCAGGAAAGCCGTGCAGCATCAACATTTTGGGCAGGGATTCATCCCCCCAGTGCCGGACAAAAAAGGATTGGCCGTTCAATGTTGTTGTTTCGGTGCGCATGGTCCTGTCCCCTTTTGGATGGTCTGCCGCTCGGGGCAGGGCAAATGTGGCGCGGGCGGATTGCGGGTGCAAGCCTGTCACATCCAATGGCGCAATTCGTCCTTGAGATAATCGAAAACAAAACGGATGCGGGCGATGCGCGATTGATCTTCGTGCAGGACCAGCCACGCGGGCATCTCATAGGTCCAGTTCGGCAAGACACGCCTGAGCCCAAGGCGGGTCGCCAGCTTGACCTGGCAGAACCCCACGCCCAAACCGGATTGGATATGCGCGATCTGCGACAGGGGATCATCGCAGCGCAAGATGATGTGATCGGGCAGGGGCACGCCGGCGCTTTGGATGGCAGGCAGAATGATGCCTTCGCGGTCGTCTGCAATGAAGGGGACATTGTGCAGGCTGTCCATCCTGTCCGGCAGATCAAGATCGGGATGGGCAAAGAGACCTACCTCGACCGCGCCCAAGGGCGCCGCGATCAGGGATTGCTGTCTGGGCGGGGTAAACCTCAAGGCGATGTCGGCGGCGCGGCGCGTCAGATCTTCGGCGTGATCGGTGGCGGCCAGTTCGAAGCGCAGGCCGGGCGCGTCTTTGGCAAGCCGAGCCAGCAGGGGCGGCAAAACATGGGCCGCTGCAACTCGGCTGGAGGTAATGCGCACAACACCCGACAGCGCGTCCTTTTGCGCGGAGGCCGCCCGGTGCATGGCCGCTGCCTCTTCCAGCACGGCGCGGGCCAGTGGCAAAAGTGTCTCGGCCATGGAGGTCGGGGTCAGGCCGTTGGCGGCGCGGGTGAACAACTGGGTGTTCAACTCTTGTTCCAGCGCTTCGATGTGGCGGCGCACGGTGGGCTGCGCCAGTCGCAAATTGCGGGCGGCCGCACTGAGGCTGCCGGTTGTCATAACCGCGTGAAAGGCCGGGATGTGGTCAAGGGACGGGAAAATTGTACTCATCAAAATATGATAGCTGGGTAAACGCATTTGAACAATTTCTTTCAGGCATAATCACAGGGATGATCCTTGCGAAGCCGAAAAAGGAGAATGAAATGACTGAGGCACAAATGATCAAAAAGGCCGGACGCAGCTGGTATATGCCAGCGATCCTGCGCAGCGAAGGCGCGGCCGTAGCGGTGCTTTGTACGCTGAGCTACCGCTACATGGAAGGCGGTTGGTGGCTGTATTTTATGGCTTTTCTGCTGCCGGATCTGTTCATGTTGGGGTATCTGGTCGGCAACCGGATTGGCGCTTTGTGCTATAACATCGGCCATAGTTATCTGACACCGCTGGCGCTGGCGGCTACGGGGGGATGGATGGGGTCATCCCTCGCCCTGGAACTGGCGTTGATCTGGGGCGCGCATATCGGGGTCGACCGGGCCATTGGGTATGGACTTAAGTACAATGGTCACTTCAAAGACACGCATTTGGGCCGTGTATAACCGCCTCTTCACCTTTGAAAAATTCGCGCCTAATTCTGGGCCATGACACAACCTATGACATATGGCGGCCATGTCCGCGCGATTCTTACTTTGGGTCTGCCGTTGATCGGTGGGCATCTGGGGCAAATTGCCATTGGCGTGACCGATACGGTCATGCTTGGCTGGTTCTCGGTCGAGGCTTTGGCCGCTGTGACGTTGGGCAGCACGTTCTTTTTTGTGTTGTTCATCTTCGGCTCGGGCTTCGCCTGGGCGGTGATGCCGCTTGTGGCCTCCTTTGCGGCTGAAAAGGACGAGGTGGGCATTCGCCGCGCCACGCGCATGGGGATCTGGCTTTCGTTGATCTTTGCAATGATTGCGATGCCCATTCTGGTCTGGGCGGAGCCGGTTTTGCGGCTGCTGGGGCAGGGCGATGATCTGGCCTTTGTAGCAGGGCAATACCTCAAGGTCGCGGGCTGGGGGATCATCCCGGCACTGTTCGTGATGGTGCTGAAGTCCTATCTGGCGGCGTTGGAGCGGACGCAGGTGGTTTTTTGGATCACGATCGTGGCGGCGATCTTCAACGCGATTGCGAATTACGCGCTGATCTTTGGCAACTGGGGCGCGCCCGAGCTGGGCGTTGTGGGGGCGGCGATTGCATCGCTTTCCACGCAGGTCGTCTCGTTGATCGGTATTCTCATCTATATTCTTGTGGTGGTGCCGCAGCACCAGTTGTTCGTGCGCCTGTGGCGGCTGGATCCGTCGATGTTTGCGCGGGTGTTCAAACTGGGCCTGCCCATCGGCCTAACAGCGCTCAGCGAAGTTGGCCTGTTTGCCGCTTCGGCGATGATGATGGGTTGGTTGGGGACAATTCCACTGGCCGCGCATGGCATCGCAGTGCAGCTCGCTTCGATCACCTTCATGGTGCATCTGGGCCTCAGCAACGTGGCAACAATCCGCGCGGGCAACGCCTATGGGCGGCGAGATGTCGATCATATGGGGCGCGGTGCCAAGATTGTTCTGGCCATGTCTGTTGGATTTGCGGTGCTGACCATCATCGGCTTTGTCGGCTGGCCAGAGCCGCTGATCTCGGCGTTCATGCAAAAGGGCGAACCGGCGCGGGTTGAGATTCTTGCCGTGGGCGTGGGCCTTTTGGCAATGGCGGCGCTGTTCCAGCTGGTCGACGGGGCACAGGCGGTGGCGCTTGGCCTTTTGCGCGGGGTGCAGGACACAAGCGTGCCGATGTGGATGGCCGCGTTCAGCTATTGGGTCGTGGGCATTCCGGCGTCCTACCTGCTGGGCTTCACCTTCGGGTTTGAAGGGATCGGTGTCTGGGCCGGTCTGGTCCTTGGTTTGGGTGTTGCAGCGATCTTGCTGAACCTACGGTTCTGGCGGGTGACGATCAAACAGGTCGGGCAGCCCGTTGCAACCTGATATCAAAGGTCTTTGGTCGACACCGTGTCGTGTTTCTGGGTCTGCTCCCACTGCGCGATCAAGGCGTCACCCAGGCCTTTGAAATCCTCCGCAAGGAAGGCACAATGCGTCATCCGGTCCAGCCTGAAATGCCGCAGGTCTTGGCGTTTTTCGCACCATGCAACGATCATGGCATTGTCGACATAATAGATCATGACAAGGGGCCAGATGATGCGGCGGGTCTCGCGGCCCTCCACGTCGCGGTAGCGGATGCTGAGCTTGCTTTCACGTCGGATGGCCAGCCGGATTTGCGAGATGTCGATGCTGGGGGTGTTGCCCACCCCCCATGACGACGTCACCAGCTTGCGGGTTCCAGGTGCGGCCTCTTGCAGTTTGCGGGCCGCCCGACCTGCCGCCCGCCACAGACCGGGATCACCTGTACGGGCAATCAGGCTGAGGCCCACTGCGATGGCTTCGGCCTCATCCACATCCAGATTGATCGGCGGCAGATCATACCCCTTGCGCATCACATAGCCCACACCCGGCTCACCCAGAATGGGCGTTTGCATGGCCTGCAGGCTTGCGATGTCACGATAGACCGTGCGCACCGACACTTCGAGCGCGGCGGCTATCTCGCGGGCGAGGATGGGTTTGCGCGCACTTCGCAGCAGTTGGATGACTTCAAAGAACCGTGTTGATTTGGACATGGGGCGCCTTCGGTTATTTGCGGTCTAGCCTAACACTCCTGACACATAGATGGCAGCAGTGATGCGCTATGGCTCCGGTCAAACACATAAGTAGGACCAGACCCATGCATAGATTTGACCAAACCACCCGAACCGCGGGCATCCTCCTTGTGGTGATCTCGGCGGTGGTGTTTTCCACGGCTGGGATCTTTACCAAATCGGTGACCACAGCGGCCTGGAGCGTGATCTTCTGGCGTGGGTTGGCGGCGGCGGGGTTCACGCTGGCATATTTGGTGATGCGCGGCCAGTTGCGGTCAGAAGTGCGGGCCTTCGGTTGGCCCGCCTTCTGGATCACGGGCATGATGGCGGCAGGCACGGCGGCGTTTATTCCGGCCTTCAAACACAGCAGCGTTGCCAATGTCGCGCTGATCTATGCCGCGGCGCCCTTCATCGCGGCGGGACTGTCGTGGATTTTCATCAAGGAAGCGCCCAGCAGACGGGTGATGATCGCCTCTGGTGCGGCGTTTGGCGGAGTCTTGGTTATCCTGTCGGGATCGGTTGGCGGTGGCGCGCTCAAGGGTGATTTTCTGGCGCTGTTCATGACCTTGATGATGGCGGGGGTGATGGTGGCCTACCGGATGTATCCGGAGGCAACGGCAGCCTTGCCAGCGGCGCTGTCTTCTGTGGTGTTGTTGCCATTGGCCCTAACCTTTGGCGATCCGATGGCGACCCCTGCCGCTGAGATGCCGGTGCTCATTGCCTTTGGGTTGGTCTTTGCTGTGGCTTCCGTGACCTTGTCGGAAGGGGCGCGGCGATTGCCATCAGCCGAAACCGCATTGCTATCGACGTTGGAGATGCCGCTGGCACCTGTTTTGGCCTTTGCATTGCTGTCAGAAGTGCCAAAGCCGCAGGTTCTGCTGGGCGGAGTGGTGATATTCGCGGCGGTGATCTGGTCGCAGCGACGCAGGGCTTAGACGGCTAGTCTTTGTTGATCAAGCGATCTGCCTTTTTACGCACCAAGGTGCTGCGCAGATCGTGCATCGCCAGAAGCAGACCATCAGTGACCGCGTCGAGCTGTTCGTCGGTGGCCTTGGATTGCACCCATTGCGTGGTGAGGTTCATGTAGTCGACGGCGCGGTGAATGTCGTCGATGTCGCGGTGGGCCAGAACCTGATTGCGGTCTTCCATCCAGCTTTGGATATGTGCCAGATCCGCGTCGGTCAGCACATATTCACCATGGGGTTTGATGGCCCCGTTGCGGATGTTCACGACGGCGATTTGGTCCATCTCGATGCGGCGGTGGCGGTTCTCTGTGTCCACACGGAAAACCGCCGCGCCATTCTCGCGGACCCGGAAATAATACTCAGGTAACTCTGCCGCCATGTTGCCCCTTTCAGGTCAGTCCCGCGCAGAATGTCTGGATGCGGGTGCAGGCCTCTTTCAGGGCCTCGTCAGAGGTAGCGTAGCTGACCCTGAAGTTTGGCGACAGCCCGAAAGCCGCACCAAAGACAACGGCCACCCCGGTTTCTTCGAGCAGGGCTGTGGCAAAGACCTCGTCATTGGTAATCTTGGTGCCTGCGGCGGATGTCTTGCCGATCAGACCCGCGATGGAGGGATAGACGTAGAACGCGCCTTCGGGGGTGGGGCAGGCCATTCCGTCGATCTCGTTCAGCATGGAGACCACCAGATTGCGGCGGCGCACGAAGATCTCGTTGTTGGTCGGCAGGAAATCCTGCGTGCCGTTCAGCGCCTCCACAGCCGCCCATTGGCTGACACTGCAGGGGTTGGAGGTGGATTGCGATTGCACCTTGCGCATCGCAGCAATCAATTTCTCCGGACCTGCGGCATAGCCGATGCGCCAGCCGGTCATGGCATAGGCTTTGGAGACGCCGTTGATGGTCAATGTGCGATCATAAAGCGCCGGTTCCACCTCTGCGGGGGTGCAGAACTTGAAATCGTCATAGGCCAGATGTTCATACATATCGTCCGTCATCACCCAGACATGGGGATGGCGCATCAGAACATCGGTCAGCTCCTTCAGCTCGGCGCGGGTGTAGCCTGCTCCGGTGGGGTTGGAGGGGCTGTTGAAGATGAACCATTTAGTCTTGGGGGTGATCGCGGCCTCAAGCTGATCTGCGGTCAGTTTGAAGTTGGTCTGCAAAGACGCTTCGGCAATCACCGGTTCACCGCCTGCAAGCAGGACCATATCAGGATAGCTGACCCAGTAAGGGGCGGGGATCACCACTTCTTCGCCGGGGTTCATCGTGGCCATCAGCGCGTTGTACAGGATTTGTTTACCACCCGTTCCCACACTGACCTGGGAGGGCGTATAGTCCAGCCCGTTGTCACGTTTGAACTTGTCGCAAATGGCCTGCTTCAGCTCGATAATGCCGTCCACTGCGGTGTATTTGGTTTTGCCCTCATTGATCGCCGCGATAGCGGCATCCTTGATGTTTTGCGGCGTGTCAAAATCCGGCTCTCCGGCGCCAAGGCCGATCACGTCGCGCCCCGCAGCCTTGAGTTCGGCGGCTTTCGTCGTCACCGCGATTGTCGGAGACGGTTTGACGCGGGAGAGTGATTGAGAGAGCAGTTCCATTTTGGCCTCAGTTTGTCTAAGTGTGCAGCATACTCATAGGGGCCACCCCCGCACCGATCAAGCGACATTGGTGAGAATGCAAAGATCGAGGAGATGTTAACGATGACTGATACAGCAGACTGGTATGGACCGGAGGCGGCGACCTTTGGAGATCGCGTTGCAGCGGCGCGCGAAATGGCGGGCATGACACAGGCGGTTCTGGCCAAGCGGCTTGGCGTCAAACAATCCACATTGCGCAGTTGGGAGGACGACGTGTCCGAGCCGCGCGCGAACCGGCTGTCGATGTTGGCAGGGTTGCTGAATGTATCGATGATGTGGCTGATCAATGGCGAGGGGGAAGGGCTGGACAATCCGGACATCATCACCCCGCACAACAGCGATCTGAGCGAGATTCTGGCAGAAATCCGCGATATGCGCCTTGAGATGCAAAAACGGGCCGAGGCGATGGGCCGTCTGGAAAAACGCGTGCGCAAGATGCTTGAGGATGCGACCCATGGCTGAAGAGCTGCGGGCGCATAAGGTCAAACGCCTGCACATGCGGTCGATGCGCCGGGGGATCAAAGAAATGGATTTGATCCTTTCGGCCTTTGCGGGTGATCATCTTGAGGCGATGGATGACGCCGGTTTGACGCTTTATGACGATATGCTGAACGAGAACGACCATGACCTTTATCAATGGGTCACAGGGCAAGTCGTTGTACCGGAACGATATTCCGATCTGATTGCCCGCATTCAAAGCCGCATCGCGGATCAACCTGTCGGACAGGTCTAGCCCAAACGGCCCACACCGGAGGGCCGCTGTTTTGGCCGCCCTTCGAAGCTGTTTCAGGGTTTAACGAATTATTCTGCTTTTTTTCCCATTTTCTGTGGCAACACATTGAGTCGGAGAAACAAATGAGCATTCAACAATCCGTCACCGGCGCTGCCAATGAATCAGGCTTTATGGTGGGCTATCTAGAGGCCCTGTCTTTGGTTGAGCGGCTTCACAGGCTGCTGCTTGACGTGATCAAGGACGAGTTTGAGCGGGTCGGCGTCTTGGAAATCAACGCAGTGCAGGCGCTGTTGCTGTTTAACATTGGCGACAATGAGGTGACCGCCGGCGAGTTGAAAAGCCGCGGCTATTACCAGGGCAGCAATGTCAGCTACAACCTGAAAAAACTGGTGGAGATGGGGTTCATGCACCATCAACGCTGCGAGATCGATCGCCGTTCCGTGCGGGTGCGCCTTACCGAAAAGGGCCGCCACATTCGCGACGTCGTGGCAGAACTGTTTGCACGGCATGCGGACGGGCTTGAGGACAAAGGTGTGCTTGGCCCTGCGGGCGTGTCCGAGATCACGGTTTCTCTCAAACGGATGGAACGGTACTGGACAGATCAGATCCGCTATATCTACTAGCGGTCGGGCTGGGGCGGCAGGTAGGACAGGACCAGCCCTTCCAACTCGCGCAGCAACTTGCGTTTCATCGCGTCGGTGTATTGGTTATAACCCAGCGCGGTTTGAACAAAGGCATCCGGGCCAAGGATCACTTCGGCGCTGTAGTAAGCGGACAATTCTGATATTTCCGCCTGCCTGAGATCGCCCATATTCGGGGCGTCTGCACCAATGACCAGCCCGTTGATAGTGATGCCGCTGCGTTCAATTTGGTCATTCACGTCACGGGGACGGGGGCCAAGGTTGGATTTGCCATCTCCGGAGATGTCCAAGGTCCGTTTCCAGCAATCCGGTTGCCGCGCCAAGAGTTGCGCGCCAAAGGTCATCGCCACACCTAGGGCGGTGCCAGGGGTGGCATTGCGGCGGCGGGTCTGGCGCAGGGTCTCGATCGCGATATCCAGTGCGGGAGGCTGATCCAGCACGGACCAAGGCAGGAGCACATGTTGATCGGCTGGGCCGCTCCATTCATAGACAAGCAGACGGACGGGGGCGGAAGGCATTTGCAGCACCTTGGCGCGGACCTCCGGATCATTCAGCGCCGATGCCAGCCCGTCCAGTTGCGCCCGATATTCCTTGGCATCGACCGATCCGGAAACATCAAGCCCAAGCGCCAAAGCCTGCCGGCAGGCCGCCGTTGCGCTGGTCGCGGCCACGGAAAGCGCAAGCGCCAGCAGCGCGGCGCGGATCATCCCGCTGATCCAGCAGGCCGCGGCAAAGCGCCAATGGCGGGCGGGGTCAACTCACGCTCCAGCTTTTGCCGCATGGCACGTTCATAATCCTCGAAACCGTCGGCAATCACCAAGAAGGCCCCCGGTCCATGCAAAACCTCGGCGCGGTAGAAGGCGATCAACCCAACTTCACCTTCAAAGTCGGCGGCATTCACCACCAGACCGTTCACCGTCACCTCTTCAAACGGGAACTCGCGATAGGCGGCTTGCGGGCCGAACCCTTCGTTGTTTTGCCCGTCACCGGCCATATCAAGGGTCTTGCGCAAACAATCGGGCGCAGCTTGCAGCAGCTTGGCCCCGTGCCCCAAAGCATAGCCCATCGCAGTTGGAAACTCATTATGGCTGCGGGTGCTGTTTGCGATGATCTCGGCGGTGTTCACAAGGGTTTCGAGATCGTCAATCATCGTCCAATCCAGCAAAACTTCCTGATTGTAGCGGCCCGACCATTCATAAACGGACAGTGCAACCTTTTGATCTGCGGCGAAAAAGGCGCGCTGCACTTCGGGCGACGTCAGCGCGGCAACAAGGCCGCCGCGCTGCAAACGATCCTCAACCGGATCGACAGAACTGGAGACATCCAGCGCAAGCAAAAGCGCCAGACGGCAATTGGCGGCCTCCGCCGGGGCAGCTGCGGCCAAGGCCAGCGCCGCAACAGAGGCCAGCCGTTTTACCAATGGCCTGTGTTTTCCATGCTGGCCCAAGGCTCGGCGGGGGCCTGTGCATCGCCCTCTTGCAACAATTCGATAGAGATATTGTCGGGAGAGCGGACAAAGGCCATGCGGCCATCGCGGGGCGGGCGGTTGATGGTGATGCCGTTTTCCTGCAAGTGGCGGCAGGTGGCATAGATGTCATCCACGGTATAGGCCAGATGGCCGAAATGGCGGCTGTCGGATGGCAGTTCATCGTCACCATCCCAGTTGTAGGTCAGTTCCACATCCGCATGACCATCCGCCTGACCCGGAGGGCACAGGAAAACGAGGGTAAAACGCCCACCTTCATTTTCAATGCGACGGCGTTCAACAAGCCCGAGAAGTTCGTAGAATGCGATGGATTTTTCCAGATCCTTCACGCGCACCATCGTGTGCAGGTATTTGATTGGCATGCTGTGGTCCTTTGTTGCACTGCGTTGGCTGCAACTTAGCACAGCCCGCCGCGCATTCCAGCGCCTCGCGGGATTTTGAGCGTCTGGGATTTTTGGATTAGAAAGCGGATTTGATCCCGATGCTGAGCCCGATGCGGTTCACATCATAAAGGCCAATGTTGCTGTCGGTTTTTGACGCGCTGAGGGTCACGGAGGGGTTAAATCCGTAATAGTCGATCTGCCGGAAGGTTGCGGTGACATCAGCAAAAATCTTGCGATCCTGTCGGCCATCCGCCGAATGTCGGGACACGTCATAATCGCGATAGGCGGCACCAAGGCCAAATTGCACGTCCGCCCCCATGATCGGCTTGCGCATGACATAGCCTGAGCGCAGCTCAACCTCATTGTATTCGGCATCCTTTTCGACGGAATGCGTGGTTTCCGCGCTCAGCCCAAGATAAAGCGTATCGCCGGATTTGAGCCGCTGGGTCAGGCTGCCGCGCAGGGCAAGGCTGTCAACGTCCGGCGTGGCTTGGCCGAATTGTCGTTCAACATCAACGCCAAAGCGGTATCTTTTTGTGCGGCTGGGGCTGTAGGCCTGAAAGGCCGCGCCGCGCAAATAGCTGGCGTAACGTGATCCGCCATACCAGGATTGGCCCAGCTCGCCGTCAAAGGTAAACTCGCCCTTGCGTTCAAAGTTGATACGCTTGAACCCATAGCCGAGCGTTGCCGTTCCGAAGGCAAAGTCAGAGCCGGATGCGTCGGGCGCGGTGTTCTGGGCGCTGCCCGACAGGGCAAAGGTGCGATAGGACAGGCCGATCTTGACGTCATGGGCGGTGACCGGCGTTTGGTGAAACCTGTAGCGTGTGCGCATGCTGCCACCAACCTCCAGCCCGCTGAGGGCGCGGGCACTGCCAGTGAGATTGTATTCGATGGGCTGGCCGAACAGGATTTCGCTGATGGCATAGTTCAGCTCGGACCGGTCCTGGGCACTGCCGTTGTTGATGTTGGAATTCGGGGCCAAGGTGAAGCTGAGGCTGGTGTGCCAGGGATTGCGGGTTCTTACATATTTGAAGTCACGTTCGGCGCGGGCGCGGAGCAGATCATTGGGCGCATGTTCGGCCGCGCGGCGCAGCCAAAGCTGGGCACGGGTGCGCTGTCCGGCTGTAGACAATACCTGAGCGGTGATCAGAGCGGCCGAGTATTTTTCCGCGTCTGTTTGTGCCAATTGCCACGCACGCCGCGCGGCGGTGCGGGCAGGGGCGGTCTGGCCCAAATCGCGCAGCGCGCGGGCATGGATCAAATGGGCGTTCAGATCATTGGCATCGCGGGTCAGCAACGCCTCAGCATAGACTCTGGCCCGCTGCGCATCTCCGGCACGTAAGGCTTCGGTTGCCGCCTGCCGCATGGCAGGGGCGTCCAATTTGGTCTGCGCAGCCACGGGCAGGCCCGTCAGACAGGCCAAGATCCCGAGGATGGCCGCGCTCCTGTAAAAGGGGCGCCGCTTGGGCATTTACTGATTTCCGCGATAGATCGTGAAACCAAGGGTCTCGCGGACACCGTCTGCGGTTGGATCTTCGCCTGTTTCCAGGACAATAATCCCCACGATTTCCTCGGCTCCGTCGCCCGAGATGATGCCGTAGTATTGGCCGTTCTCGTAATCGACAACGTCACCGCTGTTGTTGCCAAAGCGGGATGTGAGCGTGCCGGTTATCTCGCCATTGGCATCGAGCGCGTTGGTCGAAACGGTGAAGACAGCTGTCGGAATCGCGGTGAGGGTCGCATCGCTTGCAGCTCCGACGCGGCCATATATATCGCTGGTGATATCCTCGCCGGCAAGGTTGTAGACCTTGCGGTTGAACACAAATCCATCCACTGCGCCTTCGTAGCGGCCTGTGGTTTCGTTGAAGTCATCAAAGTCGATGGCGATCTGCACGTCCGACGTGGTGTATTCCAACCCGCCGCGCCCGTTGTAGTCTCGCAGTCCGGCACCCTGACCGTTGTAAAGCGCCTGGCCGGTGGTGGGCAGGACCACCGTTCCGTTGCGCTCATAAACAAAACCGCCAAAGCCATAGCCGACGTAGGCGCCGGTGCGCACGATGGCAAATTCGGTGTTGCCGCTGGTGCTGACGCCGTAAATGGCGCGGTGTCGGAATTGGTTGATGGTCGCGTTGGTCTGGGTGTCTGGATATTGTTGCACCGCCTCATAAACCGCATATGGTCCGAGGCTGCCGACAGCTTGGCCGCGGATATATGGTGTGTCTGCGCCGCCATCAAACGGGAGATTGTCGACGGTAAAAGTGTCGTCCGCAGAATTATAGGCCACGCCCTCGGCAAAGCCATTGCCGTTCTCGTCGACCGCTTCTTTGCGGAAAATCGTGGTGTCGGGCTGCGGTGATGAGGTGCCGGGGGGCAGGGTGCGATCGCTGTCGATCGTACCGTCTGTTGTTGTCGGATCTTCTGTCTCATCCGCATTGAAGGGAGGTGTGCCGCCACATCCAACAAGAAACGTACAGAGCAAGAGCCCCGCTGCATTGATTTTCATGATAGCCTGCCTTCAGCTCTGTGTTTTATTTTGCATTACAGTCTCAAACCAGAGGCGGTTTTGTCAACGCTGCTGCATCCCTCACGGTTGAATAACTTTTCAAGGGTGGTCAAAAAACAATACCGCATATGGCGGTTCCTCAGGTGGATTTGCGCAGATATAGTGATCTGCGAATCCATGCCACCCATGAGTGCCTCAAAAGGACCGCCCGTCATGCCCCTTTCCCCTGACCAACAAGCCGAAATTGACGCCCTGCGCAGCGAAAGCCAGCCTACCTTGCGGGCCACCGTGCCGGGGATGGAGGCGCATCTTTACAAGGCGCATGAGGTGCTGGACCACGGGTTTATCCGGGTGATCGATTATATGGGCGATGATGCCGCGATCTGCCAGGCGGCGCGGGTCAGCTATGGCAAGGGCACCAAATCGGTGCAGAACGACGAAGGCTTGATCCGCTATCTCATGCGGCACTGGCATTCGACGCCGTTCGAGATGTGCGAGATCAAGCTGCATGTGAAACTGCCGGTCTTTGTCGCGCGGCAATGGATCCGCCACCGCACCGCCAATGTGAACGAATATTCCGCCCGTTATTCCATTCTGGACCGCGAGTTCTACATCCCCGCGCCCGAGCACATCAACGCGCAAAGCACGGTGAACAATCAGGGGCGGGGCGGCCTGCTTGAAGGGGAAGAAGCGGCCCGTGTGCTGGAGATCCTCAAGGCAGACAGCAGCCGCGCCTATGACCATTATCAGGAAATGATCTCGCAAGAGGGGCAGGACGGTCTGGCCCGCGAGCTGGCGCGGATGAACCTGCCCGCCAATGTCTATACGCAGTGGTACTGGAAGGTGGATCTGCACAATCTCTTCCACTTCCTGCGCTTGCGGGCCGATGCCCATGCGCAATATGAGATCCGGGTTTACGCCGATGCGATCTGCAAGGTGGTGGCCGACTGGGTGCCTGCAGCTTATGGCGCGTTTGAGGACTATCGTCTGGGTGGCGCGACGCTATCTGGCAAGGCGCTGGATTGCCTGCGCCGGATGCTCAAGGGCGAGACGGTCACGCAGGAGAACTCCGGCATGAGCAAAGGCGAATGGCGGGAGTTTGAAGGGGTGATTGGTTGAGTGAGCGGGTCATTCGCATCCCCCATCGGTTAGACCGAATAAGCAGTCTCTTAGACCTAAACATACCGAATACTGATCTCAGTCAATTCGACAGCTGCCGGATTGACTTCACTGCCTGCGGATTCGGCGAACCTCTGCCGATGCTGCTGTTAGGCAGAGACTTGCGTGCTCTAATGAGGAACAATATCGGTAAGAGGTTTTCTTGCACGACGGTCGCAGGGCAATTTAGGGGATATGCTGATCACGTTGGGTTCTTCAGATACTGTGGTTTTCTTAGGGGAAATGAGATTGGGGAAGCGCGTGGCTCATCTAACTACGTCCCAATTCAATTAATCGACCTAAACGAAATGAAGATCGCATCAGGAGAAAGGCCCTATGTTGAAATAGTCGAAGAAAAATCTGATGAACTTGCAAGGGTTCTTTTGGGTTCGGGACAGCATGGAGCTTTTAATTCAGTACGCTATTCAATTCGAGAAATTCTTCGAAATTCCGTTGAGCATAGCCAAGGTGGAGTTGTAATTTTTTTTGGTCAGTATTGGCCAAATAGATCTCAGGCCGAAATAGTGATATTTGATACTGGTGTAGGTGTCGTTCAGACTTTGTTAGAGTCTGGGGTAGTCGACGGTGCAAATCAGCATCAAGCACTGAGAAAAGCACTAGAGCCCGGTATTACGGGTGTGTCAGCTGCCGAGCGCGCGGCCCAAGAGCCAAACACACGAAATAGTGGTTTTGGTCTCTATGTCACTAGCCGGTATTGTTCGGAATTTGGAACATTCAGAATCCTATCGCATGGCGCGGCACTCACCGTAAATAACCAAGAAATTTCCAATCAGAATTGGAGGTTCAGTGGAACTTGTGTTCAAATGAAGATTAGAACTGATCTCGACAATTCAGGGGGGCAGAGAATTCTCGATATTATCGGTGAAGGCGAGCAGGCGTTGGAGGATTCGAATGATGTTGCGGGGGCGTCAAATGCCAGTCGGTCATTGAGTCTGCGAAGGGATTGAATTTCGCCGCAATCGTGGGCGTAGGGTGGGTTTCAACCTACGCGTCGCAACGGTGGGCTAAATCCATCGCACCACCCCACCGCCTGCGCCTATTGACGCCACCACAAACCCCGCCCAAAGTCACCCCATGGACCCCAAAACCACCCTCCAATCCCGGCTCGACGCCCTCGATGCCGAGGATGCCGCCGCCCATGACGCCACGCGCCCCGTGACGCTCGACCAGCAATCGACGGGCCGGCTCACCCGCATGGATGCCCTCCAGAACCAGGCCATGGCCCAGGCCCAGGTCCGCCGCCGCGCCGCCGAGCGGCTGCGCATTCAGGCGGCTCTGGCGCGGCTTGCGGAGGGCGAATACGGCTTTTGCACCGATTGCGGCGAAGCGGTCGAGCCTGCCCGCCTTGCTGCGGACCCTTCCATGCCGAAATGCCGCGATTGCATGCAGGCGGGCTAGCGCGCCGCATTGACACCGGCGTGGCAAAGGCCAGACTGCCGCCATGTTTGATCTTGCCAACCCACCCGCCGGTTTCACCGACAACCCGTTTCCGCATTACGATCGCCTGCTGGCTGAAACCCCTGTTTTGGAGCAGCCGGACGGCTCTGTCCTGATTTGCAAACACGCCGATCTGAATGCCATCTACCGCGACACGACTACCTATATTTCGGACAAAAAGGCGGCCTTTTCCCCCAAATTCGGGCTGGATACACCACTATTCGAACATCATACCACCTCGCTGGTGTTTAACGACCCGCCACTTCACACCCGTGTGCGCCGGATCATGACATCAGCCTTGACGCCCAAAGCCTTGGCGCGGATGGAACCGGGGTTGATTGAAACGGTGGACCACTTGTTGAACGTCATGCCGCAGGATGCTGATCTTATTGAGGATTTTGCATCTACCATTCCCATCCAGATCATCGGAAACCTGCTTGATGTACCGATGGACGAACGTGGCCCCCTGCGCGATTGGTCTCTGTCAATTCTCGGCGCGTTGGAGCCGGTCCTGACCCCAGAGCAGCTGGAGGCCGGCCATCAAGCGGTGCGCGACTTCAAGGACTACCTCACGGACCTGATCGCCCGCAGGCGGGCACAACCGGGAGACCCCGAAACGGACGTGCTGACACGGCTGATCAATGGGGATGATACTGGGCGGTTGACCGAGATCGAGCTGATCCAGAATTGCATTTTCATCCTCAATGCGGGCCATGAAACCACGACGAACCTGATCGGCAACGGCTTGGCCCTGCTCAACGATCATCCGGTGCAAAAGGCGCAGTTGATTGACGACCCGGCGCTGATCAACACGGCGGTGGAGGAGATCCTGCGAGTGCGGTCACCAAACCAGTTTGGCAATCGTGAAACCACGGCACAGGTGACGTTCGGCGGCATAACTATCCCGCCGGGGACCAATCTTCATCTGTGCATTGGCGCGGCCAACAGAGACCCGGATGTGTTTGAAAACCCAACAGTCTTTGACATAAAGCGGCAGCCGAACCGACATCTTGCCTTTGCGGGCGGGCCGCATGTGTGCGTGGGCCTGACGCTCGCGCGGATGGAAGGACGGATCGCTATTGAACGTTTTTTGAGGCGCTATCCTGATTATGTTTTGGCCCCCGGCCGCCAGGGCGGTGGGCGTATCAGGTTTCACGGATACCAGTCACTGCCCTGCGCCCTGACCTGAGCGCAGCAAAATCTTTGGTTTGGCGCTGTTGCACAACGCCAAATTTACCGGTTTTCCGTCACTGATCTGTTGTTATAACAGGGTGATATCAGACGCCATCTGGCGGCCGTCGCGGCCTTCGGAAAGTTCGAAACTGACTTTCTGGTCATCCGCAAGGCCCGTCAGGCCAGAGCGCTCGACCGCTGAGATATGTACAAATACATCATTGCCGCCACCTTCTGGTGCGATAAATCCGTAACCCTTGGTGGTGTTAAACCATTTCACGGTGCCATTCGGCATAATATCCGCGCCTCCTTTAGTCTTTCATAGGCCTGCCGAAACAGGATAGGGCCTATGCCAAACCATTCCGGCGCGCCCTACATTAGAAAGGATTGCGCAATCGGGAGAAAAATCAAGTAAATCGCGAAAAATTTTGTTCAAATTTCAGATCAAGCGCCAAAAGAAGAGGGAAAATGATGCAAATTTATGGTCTTAAGAATTGCGATACCTGCAGGAAGGCGATGAAGGCACTGCCTGATGCTACGCTCGTTGATGTGCGCGTTGATGGCGTTCCTGAAGAGGTGTTGTTGGCGGCACATCAACAGTTCGGTGGCGCGCTATTGAATACACGGTCCACCACTTGGAGAGGGCTGAGCGAGGTAGAGCGGCAGGCCGATCCTCTGACATTGATCAAAGCCCATCCCGCGTTGATGAAGCGGCCGTTGATTGCTGTGGATAACACGCTTTTTCTATCTTGGAACAGTGATATAGAGAAGGAAGTTAAAGCACTTTCCTAAACGGTGTCAGCTGGCGCGGCGCGCGCGCCTGCATGGTTTCAACGCTCAAATAACGCGCCGTTTGAATGCGCGGTCAAAGGACAACGGCCCCGCGCCTTTGATCACCAGGATCAGCAGCAAGAGAACCCACAACGCCCTCTGGTCCATGATGACCGCATCCGGGAAACGGTCGAACCACGCGCCCAACGCGCTGTCTTGGCCATGGCCATAGATGTCGGTCAGCGATTGGACAGCGATGAAACCGATCATCCCGAGCGCGGCGAGGCGGGTCAGCAAGCCAACAACGATAAGGGCTGGCAAAATGAACTCTGCCCATGTTCCTGCGAGCACGACCAAACGATGAAAAAGACCAAGTGCATCAGTGTCATAGCCCGCTTCTTCAAGCACGCGGGGGAAGATCTGCGCATAGGCACCGACGGAAGGTGTCCATAGGCCGGACAGGCCATCGCCGATTTTGGTGAGACCCGAATTGAGAAAGTAGACCAGCAGAACAGCCGCAAAAAGGAACCTTGCGAGCGTTGGCAACAACCAGTTGGCCTGTTCGAGTCTGGTGAAAACTGCATCATGCAGGGATATAAGCGGTTTCATATCAATTCCTTACGGGGTTTCTTTAAAGGCTCGGGATGACAGGGCCGTTGTGAGGGCGGCGGCGAGATCAAAATCGGGTATTTGCGCAAGGGTCAGATCGTGCGCAGCCCCAAATGTCCGACCTTGGGCCAGGTTCTCCAGCCAGATCGCGGCCCCCGGAGGCAGGAGCCATGGCTGTGGATCAAATTCTGGACGGGTGATCAGAACATCCTGTGCAATAGCCTGCGGTTTGGGCGCGCCATCTTCGTTATTGAAGCGCCAGATGTCATAGAGCGGCCAATCAGAGCGCAGGATCAGGCTGGCTGGTGCAAGACCGATCTTCATTCTAGGCAATGCATCCGGCGCAGTGTTTTGCAGCCTGGTCGCGTCAAAAATCGGAGCGTCGGCGGCGTGGTAGGACCGGCGCATGGCCTGATCAAGCCGTGCGGCATCGGCCAGATACCCGATATGCGCAAGGGGCGTGAAGTTTTCGATAAACTCAGGAAAATCAACGCCATAATGCATCATGAGCGGTGATTTGGGGGGGTGATTTCGGACGTAGAGCGGCGCGAGCGAGCTGAAATTCTGCGTGCCGATCAGTTTGCGAACCAGCGGGAACGCCGTTGATAGAGCCTCACAAAGCGAGGTGGTCACGTTGTTGCGATAGACATCATATCTGCGGCCTGCCGGTTGGTTTTTACCGTCGATCAGACCGTCCGGCACGGGGCGCGCTGGGTCCAGGAGGCCCGCGTGAAATCTATCCGATCGGGTCATCCGGCCAAGGCCATGGCGGCGCGGTTTGCTTCGGCGCGAAGGGTTGGCCAAGACGGTATATCGTTGTCCCATTCCACCAAAACCGGTTTTGGTCCGGTTTGTGCAAGCGTGGATTTGAGCAATGACCAAACCGGATCGACGACTGGTTTGGCGTGGCTATCGATCAACAACGGCGCACCAAAATCATCCTGATCTTCATCATGTCCACCCACATGGATCTCGCCCACATGATCGGTTGGATAGGTATCAATGTAGGTTTCTGGGCTGAGCCCAAGGTTTGTGGATGAAATGAATACGTTGTTCACATCCAGCAATAGACCACAGGATGTCTTGTGGATAACCGCGGAAAGAAAGTCAGTTTCTGTAAAAGTGGATTCAGCAAACGTCAGATAACTGGACGGGTTTTCGAGCAACATTTGACGACCCAAGGTGTCTTGAACCTGATTGATATGGTCACTCACAAGGGTCAGAGTTTCGGCTGTATAGGGCAGGGGCAGCAGATCGTTCATGAACTCCGCACCGTGGGTGGACCATGCCAGATGTTCCGAAAAGCTGGCGGGTTTGATGCGATCACACAGGCGCTTGAGCCGATTTAGGTGATCCTTATCAAGCGGCTGTTGGCCCCCGATGGACAGGCCTACACCATGGATGGAAATCGCAAAGGTCTCGGACAACGCCTGCAACTGGGCCAAGGGTCGCCCGCCGTCACCCATGTAGTTTTCGGCATGCACCTCAACCCATTCAACAGCGCCTGGATCTTCCAGAAGCTCTTGGAAATGTTGGGGTTTGTATCCGATCCCGGCTGCGTTGGGCAACTGGTCAAATCGGGACCGCGTGTCGAGCATGATGCGCCCTCCGGTGGATCAAGGGTGTTCCGGGCCGCGCTCTGGGCCGCCCGGAACGCATTTCTTACGCGGGCAGGTCGCGGTCGAGTGCCTCAAGCGAGCCTTTGCGCTCAGAGCCGTCTGCCATCGCTGGCAAATCGATGCTTTCGCAGGTTCCGGCGTCAACCAACGTCCAGGCGTTGCCTTGATAATCGGTGACGGATGTACCTGCGCAGGTGGTGCCCGGGCCGGCCGCGCAGTCGTTTTCACCAGCCAAAGACACGCCATAGCATTTCTCTTTGGAGGCCGCCTCGGCCGTGGTTGTCTGTGCGGTCATCGCTGCGGCAACAGCGCCTGCAAGCGCGACGGATTTGAGTGTGTTGGACATTTTTCAAACTTCCTTTGGTGTTCAAATCAACGGGTGATGTGAAGAGTAAACCATCCGGGCCATTCTAACACCACTCACGAGGGAGTGTGTCACGATCCTGTCAGGATTTGCCGGAGAATCTGGGAGATTTGTTGCGAATTTGGCCTTTGGCACCTGTGAATTGTTACAGGCCCACAAAAAACGGGGCCGCGCAAACGGCCCCGTGTGAGGAATGTTACAAGGACCGGATCATCGCAGATCGGGCGGTGTTGCCTCGACGCTCAGGGCGGCGGCAACATCGGCCAAGGGTTGCACCGAAGTCTGTTTTTCGCCCAAACGGCGGACAGACACGGTCTTTTCTTCCACTTCGCGGCCACCCACGGCGAGAATCACAGGCACCTTGCCAACTGAATGTTCGCGGACCTTGTAGTTGATTTTTTCGTTACGCATGTCGGCCTCGGCCCGCACACCGGCGGCTTTGAGAGTCTCAACAACTTCAACCACATAGTCATCAGCCTCGGATGTGATCGAGGCAACAACAACCTGACGTGGGGCCAGCCAGAAGGGCAATTTGCCAGCGTGCTCTTCGATCAGGATCCCGATGAACCGCTCAAAACTGCCCAGGGTGGCCCGGTGCAGCATTACGGGGCGGTGCTTGGCGCCATCGGCGCCCACGTAGGTTGCATCCAGCCGTTCGGGCAGGACGAAATCAACCTGATGGGTGCCGCATTGCCAATCGCGGCCAATCGCGTCGGTCAGGACAAACTCCAACTTAGGGCCATAAAATGCGCCTTCGCCGGGGTTCAGTTCGGGTTCGATCCCGGCGGCACGGGTGGCTGACAAGAGCGCCTCTTCGGCCTTGTCCCAAACCTCGTCCGAGCCGGAGCGTGTCTCTGGCCGGTCGGAGAATTTCACGCTGAAGTTCTCGAAACCCAGATCTTTGTAGATGTTGCTGAGGAAGGTGATGAACTCAGCGGTTTCCGCCTCGATCTGGTCCTCGCGGCAGAAAATATGCCCGTCATCTTGGGTAAAGCCGCGCACGCGCATGATACCGTGCAGGGCGCCAGATGGCTCATACCGGTTGCACGAGCCGAATTCGGCCATGCGCAGCGGCAAATCGCGATAGGATTTCAGACCCTGGTTAAAGATCTGCACGTGGCAGGGGCAGTTCATCGGTTTCAGGGCGTTGACCGCCTTTTCGCGGGCGTGCTCTTCGTCGACTTCGACGATGAACATGTTTTCCTGATACTTTTCCCAGTGACCGGAGGCTTCCCACAATTTGCGGTCCACGACCTGCGGAGTGTTGACCTCCACGTAGCCACCTTTGCGTTGCTGGCGGCGCATGTAGTCTTGCAGTTCGGTGTAGATTTGCCAGCCGTTGGCGTGCCAGAACACCTGTCCGGGGGCTTCTTCCTGCATGTGGAACAGATCCATCTCGCGGCCCAGTTTGCGGTGGTCGCGTTTGGCGGCCTCTTCGAGCATGTTCAGATGTGCGCGCAGTTTTTCCTTGCCGGTGAAGGCCACGCCATAGATCCGTTGCAGCATCGCACGGTCGCTGTCGCCGCGCCAGTAAGCGCCTGCAATGGACATCAGTTTGAAGGCATCGCCCGGCACTTGGCCGGTGTGCTGCAAATGCGGGCCGCGACACAGATCCTGCCAGTCGCCATGCCAATACATGCGCAATGGCTCATCGCCGGGAATGGCGTCAATCAGTTCAACCTTATAGGGCTCGCCATTGTCCTCGTAGTGTTTGATCGCGCGGGCACGGTCCCAGACCTCGGTGCGGACGGGATCGCGCTTATTGATGATTTCCTTCATCTTTTTTTCGATGAGGCCAAGGTCTTCGGGGGTAAACGGGTCTTTGCGGTCAAAGTCGTAGTACCAACCGTCCTTGATCACCGGGCCGATGGTCACTTTGGTGTCAGGCCAGATCTCCTGCACGGCGCGGGCCATGATATGGGCCAGGTCGTGGCGCACCAGCTCATTGGCCTGTTCTTCGTCGGCCATGGTGTGGATGGCGATGTCGGCATCAGCATCGATCGGCCAGGCCAGATCGTAATGTGCGCCGTTCACGGTGGCGCTGATGGCTTTTTTACCAAGGGATTTGGAAATATCGGCCGCCACTTCGCCCGCAGTGATACCTGCGTCGTAGCTGCGTGCATTGCCATCGGGAAGGGTGAGAGAGATTTGAGCCATCTTGGGCGCTCCTCGTCAGTTTGGCGCCCACGAGACGCCCGGTTGCGGGTTATGTGTGGGCGCTGTTTCGCGCGGCGGGCAGGCAAGGTCAAGGGCTGTGTTGAGGCTGTGGCGGATAGCGGACAGAAAGCCACAGGTGCAGCAGGGCAAGGCAGGCACAGCAACCGGCGGCAAATCCTGTGGCGGCAATGCCAAATCCTGCGATGACCAGCCCGCCGATGGCCGATCCAATGGCGGCGCCAATATAGATCGCCGCGGCATTAACGGCCAGAACAACAGGCGCCTGCGCCCCGGCAAAATTGATCAGGCGCATCTGTTGTCCGGCCATAAAGGCCCATCCGGAGAGCGCCCAGAAAAATGCGATGGCCACAAGCGCAATGTCGGAGACGGGCAACAAGGAAAACAGTGGCATCACAGACATTTGGCACAGGCAAAGCGCGGTCAGCGTGATTTTCCAGCCCAGCTTGTCGGCAAGGAACCCGCCAAGGATGTTGCCTCCGACCGCCCCCAAACCAAACACAAGCAAGATCGCGGTAATACCATCCCGACCATATCCCATGGTCCCGCTCAGCAGCGGTGCGACATAGGTATAAAGGATATAGATCGAGCCAAGAAAACTGCCGGTGAACATTACTGCCAGCATCACGCGGCCCTGCGAGAGGACATGCCCAAGATCGGTCAAGCTCACGGGCTGAAACCTCAGACCGGCCGGCACGCGCCGCCATGTCAGCCATATCAGCGGAAGCGTCAGCGCCAGCACCAGCCAGAACGCCCACCGCCAGCCAAAGCTATAGGCGATCCAGCTTCCGACCGGCACGCCCAGAACCTGCGAAAGGGTGAGCCCGAAAAACACGCTGGCCAGAACCCGCGCCCTTTGCGCCTCTGGGTAGAGTGCGGCGGCAACGGCTGCGGCCACGGGGGTGAACAGACCCGCGCCTGCCGCGGCCAGCACCCGTCCGATGTTGAGCATGGCAAAGTTTGTGGCAACCGCCGAAAGGACAGCTGCCAGCGCAAACAGAACAAAGGCCGATGCCAAGACCCGCCTGCGGCCCACGCGCCCGCTAAGGGCGACCAACAAAGGCGACAAGATTGCGTAAGCAATGGAATAGACAGTCAACAATTGTCCGGCAGAGGCGGCGCTGCGCTGCATATCGGCGCCCAGAGGTTCTAGCACTCCAACGATCACAAAGGCCCCCATACCGATCACAAAGTTGCCCAACGACAACAGGGGGATCAGCAACCGATCAGGGGCAGGGGCCATGTCAGAGGATTGCATATCAAATGCCTAACAGGTCTAGTTGCCCATGCAAGACTGCCGCAGCGTCGGCATTTTCATGACACCCAAGGAGGACAGGATGATCGAAGTGGAATGGCAAAACCTGAAGGCGCATGAATTGCGCCGTCTGGCGGACGAAAATGCGGTGGTGATCCTGCCCATCGCCTCGATTGAACAACACGGGCCACATCTCCCCACCATGACCGACACGCGGCTGGGCCATGAGGTGGCCATTCGCGCGGCCCGCAAAGCCAGCGGAACCCGGCCCGTGGTGGTCACGCCCGTGGTCTGGTCGGGGCTGTCAGAGCATCACATGCCCTTTGGCGGAACCCTGACTGTCAGCCATGCCACGTTTCGCGCATTGGTCAGGGATCTGGTCCTGTCGATCACCCGGCATGGGTTTCGAGACATCCTGATTTCCAATTCCCATGGCGGCAACATCATCGCGATGCATCAGATCTGTGATGAACTGGCCCCGGAGGTGCCCGCAACCCTGGTTGCCACGACCTATCCCATGGAAGCGGCTGAGGAAGTGGGCGGTATTCTTGAGGATCAGGACGGGATGCAACACGCCTGCGAGGCGGAAACCTCGATGATGATGGCACTTGTGGGAGATCTAGTAGACAGCAGCGACATGGGTGCATTGGCCAGCAAGGCGGTTGATGGGCCTACCTTTCTGCGGGCGGGCAAGGCATCTTATCGCTGGCGGCCCTTCACGCATCTGACAGGCAATGGTGTGGCAGGCAATCCGGCGCGGGCCACGGCGGACAAGGGCGAGCGATTGATCGAGGTGAGTGCGGACGCGCTAGCGGCGATGATTGCCTATCCGGACACATGGGCCGCGCCCGAAGATCTGCGTGGCGCAGAAACCGGCGGGGTGCCATTCCGACCCGGCACTTGAGGGAACGGGCCATCGCCCTAACTGGTCTGGCCTGACAGGCCAGACACGGACGGACCGATCATGACCCATCTTCAGAGCCAGGACACCTTTGCCGCGATCACCGGGGCAGAGGATGCCGCCCAAGACATTGATCAGGCTGAGGCCCGCAACGGGCTCCGGCACATCGCGTCGCTGTCGATGACCAAGGTGGCGGATGGTCTGATCGACCCCAAGCTGGTGCTGGCGTGGCTGCTCACGGCGCTGGGTGCGCCTGCGGTCTATGCAGGTGCGCTTGTCCCGATCCGTGAGGCCGGTGCGCTGTTGCCGCAGATGCCCTTGGCGGGATGGGTGCAAGGCCTGGCCCGGCGCAAATGGGCCTGGGTGATCGGCAGCGCCGGGCAGGGGATTGCCGCCGGATTGATTGTGCTGTCTGCAGTGTTCCTGGAGGGGGCCGCAGCGGGGCTGGCGATTTGTGCCGCTCTTGCCGGACTGGCGCTCTGCCGGGCGGTCTGTTCGGTCTCTTACAAAGACATCCTGGGGAAAACCGTTGCCAAGACCCGGCGCGGGGCGGTGACGGGGTTGGCGGGATCCGTGGCATCCGTTGCGGTGCTGGTCTTTGCCGGGTTGCTGCTGTCGGGTCTTGCGCAAAATCGTTGGGCGATCATTTTGGCAATCGCCTTGGCAGCGGGGCTTTGGATTGCGGCGGCCCTTTTGTTTTCAAGGGTGGAGGAAAAGCCAAGCGCGGAGCAATCGGCAACCGCTGCAGGGTTCGGGGTCTTGCGCGACAACGCCGATCTGCGCCGGTTTGTTGTGGTGCGCGGCCTTCTGGTTTCGACAGCATTGGCACCACCCTATCTGGTGATTCTTGCTGGCCAGTCTGAGGACAGCGGGCTGGGCCAGTTGGGCGCTTTGGTTCTGGCCTCTGCATCGGCGTCTTTGATCAGTTCCTATGTCTGGGGCCGTTTGTCTGACAGATCCAGCCGTAAGGTCTTGATGCTGGCGGGCGGCGCAGGCGCGGCAGCGATCTGCGCAGCCGTTGGATTGTGGTTTGCCGGATTGGCCACGGCGTTCTGGGCCATGCCCGCCGTTCTGTTTGTGTTGATGGTCGCCTATCACGGGGTGCGGCAGGGGCGCTCAACCTATCTGGTTGACCTCGCGCCCGCAGATCAAAGGGCCGCGTTTGCCGCCGTGAGCAACACGGTGATTGGTGGTTTGTTGTTGCTGGCAGGCGTGATCGGTGGCGGGGCCGCGATCATCGGGCCACAAGCGACCTTGGTGGTTTTCGCTGTGATGGCGATTCTTGCCGCAATGGTTGCGCGTGGCCTGCCTGAGGTGGAATAGCCACGGGCCCGCGGCAATTGTTCGACAAGTATGGATTGACTGCGACGTATCAGCGTATATTTACGACATAGGGGCAGCGCGATGCGACCCCGACCTTTCCTTTGGGGGATGAGCAGAATGGCAAGCTATAATCGTACATTTGACCTGTCGATCAGTGACGTTGAATTGATTGAAGAAGCGCTGCGAGCGCGGGGCCGTGAGCTGAGCAAGATGCGTCTTGCACTGGGTGGTCAGGATCCGGCGGACATGGAATCAATCCGGGTGATCGAGGCCGATCAACGCGCGGGCGAGGAACTGCTGGGCCGGATGCATGATCAAAAGGTTTTTTACCGTCCCAAGACAGCCACATACATCGGCGGCTGATCCAGTGTTCTGAGGTGGTTGCCCTCCGCCCCGGTGCGGCGCATGATGGCGCAAAACACCGGGGGCGTGCATGGGCGACACATCTTTTTTGACCACCAAACAGGGCCGCAAACTGGCCTATCACCTGACCACGGGGCGCGGTCCTTGTGTGGTTTTTCTGGGCGGTCTCAAATCCGACATGATGGGCACCAAGGCGGTGTTTCTCGAAGAATGGGCGCAGGCACAGGGCCGCGCCTTTTTGCGTTTTGACTACTCCGGTCACGGCGAATCTTCGGGAAGTTTCACGGATGGCTGCATCGGGGATTGGGCCGAAGACACGGCAGAGGCGGTGGCCGAGTTGACCGAAGGGCCAATCTTGCCCGTCGGGTCTTCCATGGGCGGCTGGCAGGCGCTTTTGCTGGCGCGGGCGATGCCAGAGAAGCTTGCCGGTTTGGTGACCATCGCCGCCGCGCCGGATTTCACCGAAGACGGCTATTGGGCCAATTTCACCGATGCGCAGAAACAGCAATTGGCAGACGCCGGCCAGGTCGAATTGCCATCGGATTACATGGAGCCCTACATCATCACCCGCCGGATGATTGAGGATGGGCGCAAGCAACTGGTCCTGCGCGACCAACTGCATCTGCCGTTCCCGGTGCGGTTCCTGCAAGGCACTGCCGATACGGCCGTCAGCGTTGAAACGGCGGTGCGATTGCTGGAGCACGCCACAGGTCCGGATATGCAGCTGAAGCTGGTCAAGGATGCCGACCACCGGTTCTCGGACGGGCCATGTCTCGATCTGATCCTCGGCGCGATTGATGAGGTTTTGGCGGCAAGCAACTGAAAAGGATGTGGTAAATTGGATCAACGCATTTCGCTGATCACTCTGGGTGCCAAAGACCCCGTTGCATTGGCGGCCTTTTATGACGCGCTTGGCTGGTCGCGAGAGGACAGCCCAGATGGCGTGATCGCCTATGATCTGATCGGTCAGACTTTGGGCATTTACCCGCTGGAAAAACTGGCCGAGGACATTGGCCTGCCGGCGGAAGAACTCGGGCGCGGTGCGTCCACTTTTTCCCACAACGTGCCCAACAAGGAAGACGTGGCGCCGTTGTTGTCCAAGGCCGAAGCCGCAGGCGGGCGGGTGCTGAAACCGGCGCATGATATTTTCTGGGGCGGGCATATCGGGTACTTCGCCGACCCCGAAGGGCATATCTGGGAGGTGGCCCATAACCCGTTCTCCGCGCTGGGGCCAAGGGGCGAATTTCGCTGGAACGGATACGGCTGATGCGCAAACCGGCCAGCATGTGGAGCCTAGAGACCTTTGGCCGGGTGCGATTGTCCAAATACTTTTTCATGCGGGATTTCATGTATTCGGAGATCTCGGGGTTTCATGGTCTGCCGAACGTCCCGGAAAACCCTGATCTGGTGATCGAGAATGGCAAGGCGTTTTGCACGTCTCTACTTGACCCTTTGGAACAGACATTTGGCCGGGTGGCTGTCCGGTCGGGCTATCGCGCGCCAGATCTGAACCGCTACGGCAATGAAAACCGGCTGAACTGCGCCCGCAACGACAACCCCTTGGAATGCCATATCTGGGATCGCGGTGTTGGCGATGCGGCCATTGCCGGTGCTTCGGTGGTGATCCCGTGGTTCGCGGACCGCTATGCCGAGGGGCGTGACTGGCGCGATCTGGCGTGGTGGATACATGACCATCTGCCCTATTCAGAGATGTGGTTTTTCCCCAAGCTGGCGGCGTTCAACCTTGTCTGGCGGCCAAAACCGCTGCGCACAATCTCCAGTTATATCGCGCCGCGCGGGACTCTGTTGAAGGCGGGGGAGGCGCCAGAGATCACTTTGGCGGAGCGGCAAAAAGCCTATGCTGATTTCCCGCCGTTCAAAGGCATTGCCTTGCCGCTTTGACACGCGCCGCATTGCGGGATGGCCCGCGCGTGCTATAGCTAGGAAAACAGGCAGGCAGGGCAAAATGACCCAGTATTCAGGTGATTGCATGGTGATCTATGGTTGAACCGCTGGTTCTTCTGCCCGGAATGATGTGCGATGCGCGTTTGTTTGGGCCACAGATCGCTGAATTGTCGTCGGAAATGCCGATCATGGTCGCTCCGGTCACGCAAGGCGAACGGGTGGAGGAAATTGCCTCAAGCTTGCTTGAAATGCTGCCAAGGCGGTTTGCCTTGCTGGGCAGTGATCTGGGGGCGATTGTTGCGATGGAAATTCTGCGCCGCGCAGAAGGCCGCGTTTCGCGCCTAGCCCTGATGGGGGCCAATCCGCTGGCGGAAACGCCGGTGATGGCGGCCAACCGCGAGCCCGAGATCGTCAAGGCGCGATCGGGGCGGATGTCCGAAGTGATGCGCACGGCCCTGTCCCCAGACCATCTTGCCCCCGGTCCACAGCGGATGGAAGTGATGGCGCTGGTGGCGGATATGGCCGAAGTGCTGGGCGCGGATGTGTTCATCCGGCAATCACGGGCGATGCAGCGCCGGCGGGATCAACAATCGGTTCTGCGGAAATGCAAAGTCCCTGCGCTGGTGCTGTGCGGGGTGCATGATGCGTTGTGCCCGGTCAAACGGCACAGCTTTATGGCGGAGCTGATCCCGTCTGCCAAGCTGACCGTGCTGGAAAACTCCGGCCATTATCCGATGTTGGAACAGCCGATGGAAACCACTGCGGCGCTGCGCGAATGGATGGGGCTGCCGGTGATCTTGCGGTAGGGTGGCGTTAGCCAATTAGATTTGTGCGGGTTTCTTTGGTCAGAACCGTTACGGGGGCCGTGGGCGTTCGTGTTTTGATGTCGAAGAAGGGCGTGTTTCTCCAACGGCCGGTCAGCCTGGCGATCAAGCCACGCCATAGGACACCCCCGAACAATGCCAGTTTTCCCTGATGTTGGCTGGTGCCGTCGGGTTGAGGGACAAATGCTTGCGATTTCACCGGCCCGATGGCCGTGGCGTCTGCCAACCGCCGGGTGATAAGCGCCGCCAATGGTATCTTGGGGCTGCGTAATGTGGTGAATAGTGCCGCATTGCAGCATGCTGCGCGCCAGCGCAGGATGTTTTTGGGACCGAAGGAAAAGACCGCAAGCTGGTCTTGCCCTTGCTGAAAGCTAATTTTGTCCGGTGTTGTCTGAAACAGGGTCACGCCCTGATCACCGGGATCAGGATCACCTGTATAGATCATCGCGGCCCGGCACGAGCTGCAAAAACAGCGGACGTGGGTACCGGCATTGGAGGCCGCTTCATGCAAGGTGCCTTTCACCTGACCGCATCGGCAGGAGAAAGGCAGATCGGTCAATGGATCAGGCCGCCTTGGTTTTCTTGGCTGGCTTTGCGGCAGGTTTGCCTTCGTTGGCGTCGATGAAGTTCAACACCAATGGGCGGATGTTGTTGCGCCAGCTTTTGCCTGCAAAGATGCCGTAGTGGCCCGCGCCTTCTTCGACGTGGTTGGCTTTTTTGCTGTCCGGCAGGCCGGTCAACAGGTCCAGCGCGGCAACACATTGGCCGGGTGCGGAGATATCATCCTCGGACCCTTCGACGGTTTTCACCGCAACCGTTGTGATCTTGCCGATGTCCACTTTCTTGCCCGCAACAGTGAAGTTGTTGCTGGCGATTTCGCCGGCTTTGAAGATTCGCTCAACCGTGGAAAGATAGAACTCGGCGGTCATGTCCATCACGGCAAGGTATTCATCATAGAACTTGTTGTGCTTGTCGTGCTCATGGGCCTCATCGCGCATCACGCGGGAGATCTGGTTCTTGAAAGCGTCCATATGGGTCTCGCTGTTCATCGAGATGAAGGAGGCCAATTGCAGGAGGCCAGGGTAAACCATGCGGCCTACACCCTTGTATTTAAAGCCGACCCGCTGGATCATCGATTCCTCAAGCTGGCCCATTGTGACCCGGCGGCCAAAGTCCGTCACATCTGTGGCGGCGGCGTTGGGGTCGATCGGACCACCGATCAATGTCAGGGAGCGCGGCTGCGCATCGGGGTCTTCTTCGGCCAGATAAGCCGTCGCGGCCAGCGCCAGCGGGGCAGGTTGGCACACAGCGATCACATGGGTTTCCGGGCCCAGCTCGCGCAGGTAGTCGACCAGATACAATGTGTAATCTTCGATATCGAATTTGCCGGCGCTGACTGGAATGTCGCGCGCGTTGTGCCAATCTGTAATGTAGACGTCACAATCGGGCAGCAAGCTGATCACGGTTGAGCGCAGCAAAGTAGCGTAGTGGCCGGACATTGGTGCCACCAATAGAACGCGCCGCTTTTTGTCGGTGCGGCCCTGAACGCGGAAATGAATGAGATCGCCAAAATCGCCCTCTACCACGGTTTCGGTTGTCACCAACCGGTCCTGACCGTTGGCCCCGACGAAGGGAGGAATGTTCCAATCGGGTTTCACCACCATCCGCGAGAACGTACGTTCCGTCACTTCGCCCCAAGCGGCCATCCATTCAAGCGTAGGGTTTGGAAACATCGAAAAAGCAGGGTAGGATGCCATGGCAAGTGCAGAGGCGCCGAGCCACTGATTGGTGTTCCGAAAGGTTTCCATCAGGTCGTAAGTAGCCATGTAGCGCATGAAGGGTGTCCTCGTTGTGAGCCCGTTGCCAGTTATTTTGTCACAGTCCTCAAGAAGAGGCGTGATGTTATGCTGCAGGTGCGAAGATAGGAGCAAAAGGTTAAGATGACAACTGAAACCACGGAAGAGGGCACGCCAACTGAGGCTTCGTTGTCGCGGATGGCCGAAAATTTAAAGAAAGTGGAGGAGCTGACGGCGCGTCTGACCGAGGCCATGACCCATCGCAAGACCCATCAGCAATCCCTTGACGGCCCGAATCAAGAGCTGTTTTCCAAGGCTGCACAGTCCTATATGGCCGAAGCGGTGCAAAACCCGGCCAAGCTGATGGAACATCAGATGGGGTACTGGGCCAAGACCGTGACCCACTTCATGGAGGCGCAGCAGGCGCTGGCGAAGGGCTCATTTGTCGCACCCGAAGACAAGACGGGGGGGGATCGCCGCTTTACCAATCCGCTTTGGGAAACGCATCCCTATTTCAATTTTGTCAAACAACAGTACCTGATCAATTCCGAAGCCTTGTCGCAGGCCGTTGAAGATATCACCGATATGGAGCCCCGCGAGAAACAGCGGCTGTCCTATTTCAGCCGCCAGATCATCGACATGATGAGCCCGACCAATTTTCTTGCCACCAACCCGGATGCCCTTGAACGCGCGGTCGAGACCGAGGGTGAGAGCCTGATCAAGGGCTTGGAAAACCTGATCTCGGATCTGGAGGCCAATGACGGTGAACTGATCGTGCGGCTTGCGGATGAAAAGGCGTTTGAGTTGGGCCGCAACATCGCCACTACGCCGGGCAAGGTTGTGTTCCGCAACAAGATGTTTGAGCTGATTCAATACACCCCCAGCACGGAAGAGGTACATGCCACGCCGCTGGTTGTGTTCCCGCCCTGGATCAACAAGTTCTATATTCTGGATCTCAAGGCCCAGAACTCATTGGTCAAATGGGTCGTCGATCAGGGTTACACCTTGTTCATGGTTTCTTGGGTCAACCCGGATGCGGCCTACCGCGATATCGGTATGGAAGATTACGTCGAAGACGGTTATCTGGCCGCGATCGCAGAGGCCAAGAAGATCACCGGACAGAAGCAGGTCAACGCCGTTGGCTATTGCATTGCGGGCACAACGCTGTCGCTGACCCTGTCTTTGCTGAAACAACGCGGCGATACCTCGATCAAATCGGCGACATTCTTTACCGCGCTCACGGATTTTTCCGATCAGGGAGAATTCCAGCCTTTCCTGACGGATGACTTTATTGACGGGATCGAGGCAGAGACCGCAGACAAAGGCGTGTTGCCCTCTGTGATCATGGCACGGACGTTCTCGTTCTTGCGGTCCAATGATCTGGTCTACGGGCCCGCGGTGAAAAGCTATATGATGGGGGAGACCCCGCCCGCCTTTGATCTTCTGTATTGGAACGGGGACGGTGCGAACCTACCGGCCAAGATGGCGATGCAATATCTGCGCGGCCTATGCCAACGCAATGAGCTGGCCGATGGCGGCTTTGATCTGATGGGGCAGCATCTGGAACTGGGCGATATTGATGTGCCGCTTTGCGCTATTGCCTGCGAGACCGATCACATCGCGCCCTGGAAAGACAGCTATCGCGGCGTGCAAAAGATGGGGTCGGAGAACAAGACATTTATCATGACGCAGTCGGGACACATCGCGGGGATCGTCAACCCGCCGTCCAAGAAAAAATATGGCCATTACACCAATGATGATCTGGGCCTCGATCATGCCGACTGGCTTGAAGGAGCAAAGTTCCACGAAGGATCTTGGTGGCCGCGGTGGGAGAAATGGCTGAAAAAGCGGTCTGGCAAGATGATTCCCGCCCGTTTCCCTGGCGATGATGGCCACATCATTCTATCAGATGCCCCTGGAGAATATGTGGCGAAAAAGGCAAAGCTTTGATTTTGATGGCTTTTGGAGCTTAGTCCAGATTTATGCTGCGGTGCAGAAAAAATACTTGAAATGCCGCGCTGCAGCATCTATATCCTTTAGCAGACGCAGAAAGGCGGAGCATCCGCCAAGCAAAAACCAGAGCTTAAGGATACTTGAAATGACTAAGACACCAGACATGACCGCAATGTTCAAAGACGTAATGGGTTCTTTCCCAGTGGATACAGCCGCAATGGAAGACGCATTCAAAACATCTGCGACACTGAATGAAAAACTGTCCGGCGTTGCCCTGACAGCTGTTGAGAAATCTACCGAGATTTCCAGCAAGTGGACAAAAGACACACTGGCGAAAATGGCAGATATGTCCAAAGCCAAAGCAGAGCCAGCCGACTACGCAAAAGCCATGACCGATTTCGCGTCTGCTTCTGCTGAAACAGCGGCCGAGCACATGGCGGCATTCGCCGAGATCGCCAAGAAAGTCCAGATGGACACAGTCGAGCTGATGATGGCTGCCGGCAAAGACATGCAGGAAGACGCAACAGCAGCCGTTAAAAAAGCGTCCAACGACGTTCAGGCAGCGGCGAAAAAAGCCACTGCGAAGTAAGACGGAATAGACCTCACATCACTTCCTCCCCTTAGGGTGTGAGGGCAGGGCGGGCTCATTGAGCCCGCCCTTTCTTTTTGTGCAACACTCCCATAAGCTGCAATGCAGCACGTAATCTGGGAGGACCAACCGTGGCGGATAAACCCAAGCCATTGCTTATCAAACGCTATGCGTCTCGGCGGCTTTATAATACGGAAACCAGCGACTATGTGACGCTCGAAGATATTGCGGGTTTTATCCGCGACGGGCGCGAGGTGCAGATCGTTGATCTGAAGTCGGGCGATGACCTGACGCGGCAGTATCTGCTTCAAATCATTGCAGAACACGAAAGCCGCGGCGAATCTGTTTTGCCGGTCGAGGTGCTGAATGATCTGGTGCGCAGCTATATGTCCGGTGATGTATCTGTGGTGCCGCAGTTCTTGCAGGCCTCATTTGACATGCTCCGGGACGGGCAGGCGCGGGTGATGGAAAATATGTCTTCCATGAACCCGATGGCAAAGATGCCGGGGCTGGACGTTATGCAAGCGCAGCAGCAGGCCTTTATGAAGGCGATGACGGGCAATTGGAGTGGCGGCACCACACCCGAAGCGCCCTCGGCGGCCAAGGCCGATGGCCCGGATCAAGGCGAAGATCTGGACGCAATCAAACGGCAGTTGGCGGAGCTTCAGGACAAACTGTCAAAGTTGAAGTGATCCAAAGGACGCGCGGCGGGGCCGCGCGGCATGTTTTTCGGGATATGCGTTGATCTGAGCCCACCTGTGCACCGGCGGCGCGGGTTGTACCGGTGGGATTGAGTTTTTCTTGCCAAATGAAGCAGGGGTCAGGCGGCCGCCTCTTTGGTTGCGTGGTCCAGCGCCTTGAGCAGCACCGCACAGACCGCATCCAATTGATCAAGGCTCAGTTGAACCGGTAAGCGCACGTCGCAGGCCCGCATCAGCATAGCGCGGGTTTGGGGCAGGTCGGGCAGATCGGGGATGAACTGCCAGTTCCAGAACGCGCGGGCGTTGTCGTCTGACATCCCGAAGACCTGAACCTTGACGCCCATGTCGGCGGCGGTTTGGGCAAATTGCGCAACTGCATTGTCTGACATTCCAACGAGATTGAATTGGATGGAATCGGGTGCCCGTGTTTCGGGCGTCAGCGGCGCGGGCACGTCGATCCGGTCGGTGCGCGACAGCCGGGCGGCGACGTAATCATGGTTGCGCAACCCATCTGCAGTACGGCGGGGCAATTCGGCCAGCTGCGGGCGGATTACGGCAGCGGCGAGGTTTGACATGCGCAGATTGTAGAGCGGCAGTTGGTTTTGCCAGCGGGCAAAGGCAGAGTGCAGGGCAGCATGTTTCTTCCAATTGTGTTCATAGGCGCCGGACATGATGATCGCCCGTGCAACCAGATCTGCATCGTCTGTGATCAGAATACCGCCTTCGCCTGCGTTGATCATTTTGTAAGACTGGAACGAAAAGCAGCCGATTTTGCCCAGGGTGCCGATTTTCCGGCCATGCCAAAGGGTGCCGAGGGAATGTGCGGCATCTTCAATCACGGGAATATCTGCATCTGCACAGAGGGTCAGGATGGCATCCATGTCCGAGGTGTGGCCGCGCATGTGGCTGATAATCACCGCCTGAACTGAGGGAAGTTTTTCCGCAAAATCGTTGACATTGATGCGGTAATTGTCGGCAACCTCACACAGCACGGGGCGGCATCCGGCATGGATCACTGCGGAGGGCACCGCGGCGAAGGTGAAGCCGGGGATCAGCACACGGGCCTCTGCCGGCAGGTTCAGCGCCTTGAGAGACAGAAACAGTGCCGCAGAGCAGGACGAGACCGCAAGCGCATAGGTGCTGCCCATCATTTGCGCAAAATCCCGTTCCAGCAGGGACACCGGAGCGTCCGATGTGGCGGTATAGCGGAACAGATCGCCGTCTTGCAGAATACGGTTCAGATCGTTTTGGGCAGCTGTTGGGATGGCTTCGGCCTGGTGCAGGTCGGGCAGTGACATATTTCAAGAATCCGAATTGTTGTTTTCGAATTTGTAAAACAATTGCGAGAACAGACCAAGGGCCAAGCGATAGCCGCCCTGTGGAACGCTAGTTGGCGTTTGATCAGATGCCCAACCGGTCGCGCAGGGAATACCAGGTCATCGCGAGCACCAGCAGCGGGTTGCGCAGCGCCGCGCCGCCGGGGAAGGGGCGGGTCGGGATCGCAGCCATTGTGTCAAAGCCGTCGCTGTCGCCTTGAATCGCGCGGGCCATCAATGCGCCTGCGTGGGTTGCCGTGCCGACGCCGTGGCCGGAATAGCCGGAGGCAGACAGGATGTTGGGGGCCACCCGTGCCACATAGGGCAGGCGTTTCATGGTAATGCCCAGCGTACCGCCCCAGGCGTAATCGATGGGGATGTCCTTGAGATGCGGAAAAATCTCGGTCATGGGTTTGCGGACTTTGGCCGCGATGTCTGTGGGGAAGCGATAGCCATAGCTTTCGCCACCACCAAACAGCAGCCTGCCATCGTGGGACAGACGGAAATAGTTGACGACAAAGCGGCTGTCGGCCACGGCCACGTCGCGGGGCAGCACGTCCTTGATGCCACTCCCCAAGGGGGCGGTCGCGGCGATGAAATTGTTGATCGGCATCACCCGCGCCGCCACTTTGCGGTTCAGCCCGCCAAGATAGCCGTTGCAGGCAAGGATCACGTGGTCGGCCTCGATCCGGCCTGCGTCGGTTTGAACAGTGGTTTTGCGGCCTTCGGTGATGTGATGGGCCGGGCTGGTTTCGAAGATACGCACCCCCGCGGCGGCGGCGGCCTTTGCCAGACCCAGCGCGTAGTTCAGCGGGTGCAGATGCGCCGCGCCCATGTCCAGAACCCCGCCCAGATAATCCGGTGAGGGGCAGACCGATTGCAATGCCGTGTGATCCAGCGTTTCGATCTGGTCATAACCATAGCGGCTTTGCAGATGGTCCGCATAGGCGTGCAGATGCTTCAGATCGCCCTTGTCTGAGGCTGTCCAGGCCACGCCGGGCTTTAGGTGGCAGTCGATATCGTGTTTTTTGATCAAGCTCTTGACCAGATCCTTGGCCTCTTCCCCCATTTGCCACAGGGTTGCGGCATGGGGATCGCCCAGCATCTTTTCCAGCGCGTCTTGCTCGACCCGCTGGCCGCTGCCCAATTGCCCGCCATTGCGCCCTGATGCGCCAAAGCCGACCCGCTGGGCATCGATCAGAATCACGTCACGGCCCGCCTGGGCCAAGTGCAGGGCGGCAGACAGTCCGGTATAGCCGCCGCCAATCACACAGACGTCCGCCTTTTGCGCCCCCTTCAAGGTGGGAAAGCGATCCATCGGCGTGGCGGTCGCGGCGTACCAGCTGTCTGGATACGCGCCGCGCCGGTCATTGGCATAAAGCAGGTTCACTTCCGTCACCTTTTGTTGGTCTGGGGGCGTCAGACGTTCATCAGCAGGTGTTCACGTTCCCAAGGGGAGATGACCTGCAAGAACTCGTCATATTCGGCGCGTTTCACGATCGAATAGACGCGGGCGAATTCGGTGCCAAGAACGCTGTGCAGTGCGGTGGCTTCGTCAAACAGATCAAGGGCAGAGCCGAGAACCTGTGGGATATCGCCATCGCCATCATAGGCATCGCCTTTGAATTCGTCCGCCGGGGCTTTGCCCTCGGTCAGGCCCAGATATCCGCAGGCGAGTGACGCCGCGATGCCCAGATAGGGGTTGCAATCCATGCCGGCGAGGCGGTTTTCCACACGCCGCGCCGCCGGGCCGGAAAGCGGCACACGAATACCCGTGGTGCGATTGTCGCGCCCCCATTCGAGGTTAATTGGTGCTGCGTGGTCTTTGACATAACGCCGGTAGCTGTTCACATAGGGCGCAATCACTGCCAGCGCATCTGGCATGTGGTTTTGCAGCCCCGCGATGAAGTGCATAAAGGCAGGCGTTTCAGATCCGTCTTCGGCGGAAAAAATGTTCTTGCCGGTCTTCGTATCCAACACCGAATGGTGAATATGCATGGCTGATCCCGGTTCATCCTCGATGGGTTTGGCCATAAAGGTGGCATAACAATCGTGGCGCAGGGCCGCTTCGCGGATCAGACGTTTGAAATAGAACACCTCATCGGCCAGTTTCACCGGATCGCCGTGCAGCAGGTTGATCTCGAGCTGGCCGGCGCCGCCTTCTTGGGTGATGCCGTCGATTTCAAATCCCTGCGCCTCGGCAAAATCGTAAATGTCGTCGATGACGGGGCCAAATTCGTCCACGGCGGTCATCGAATAGGCCTGCCGCGCAGCGGCGGGGCGGCCAGAGCGGCCAATCATCGGTTTGATTTCCTGGGCCGGATCAAGGTTGCGGGCCACGAGGAAGAATTCCATCTCGGGGGCCACGACCGGCTCCCATCCCTTGTCTCGATAAAGTTGTACCACCCGTTTGAGGACGTTCCGGGGCGAGAAGGGCACCGGATTGTCATCGCGATCATAGGCGTCGTGGATCACTTGCAAGGTCCAATCCCCGGTCCAGGGCGCCGCGGTTGCGGTCTCCATGTCGGGCTTGAGGATCATGTCCTTTTCGATGAAACCTTCATCGCCTGCGGCCTCGCCCCAATTGCCAGTGATGGTTTGGTAGAAAATGCTGTCGGGAAGGTGAAAGTATTCCTGCCGCGCAAATTTGCTGGCCGGGACAGCCTTGCCTCGGGCGATGCCGGGCAGGTCGGGGATCACACATTCCACTTCATCAAGACGCCGGTCGGTCAGATATTCCGCTGCGGCTTTTGGAAGGTTTTGGGTCCAGTCGGCCATCAGGCCCTCTCTTTCTGCTTGGTCTTGAAGAATGTCGCGATTTGGTCAGCGATGTCCTGATTGTGCAGGGGCGCCCCAAGTTCTTTTGCGGCAGCGGTAAGTTGGTCGTCCGGCACAACCCCTTTGCCCCGTGTCTTGATCAGCCCGTCTATGAAGGCATGGCCAAATTCGGGGTGCGGTTGAATGGTCCAGATCCGGTCATCGTAGACCAGCGCCGCGTTTTTGCAAAAGTCGGTGGAGCCGATCACTTCTGCACCTTCGGGCAGGGCTGTGACCTGATCCTGATGCCATGCGTTCAGTGCCAGCTTGCGCCCGCCGATGTCATATTCAGTGCGGCCAACAGACCAGCCGCCATCGAATTTCTCAACCTTGCCACCCAATGCCTGTGCGATCACCTGATGGCCAAAGCAGATGCCAACCATCGGGCGGTGGGCGGCATAGCTTTCGCGGATGAATTCTTCGAGCGGCGCAATCCAATCGTGATCTTCATAGGCGCCGTGCTTGGATCCGGTGATCAGCCAGCCATCGGCTTGATCCAGACTGTCGGGGAACACACCGTCCACGACAGACCAGACCTCGAAATCAAAGCCGTGCCCAGCCAGCAACTTGGGAAACATTTCGCCATAGTTGCCCAGTTCGTCTTTCAGCTCATCCGGTGAATGACCGGCCTGTAGAATACCAATCTTCATGTTCCTGCCTTACACGGTATCGAGGTAAATTTCGACCTGCTCTTGCGGGGTCAGCTCGGCCATATAGTGGACCTCCTGCCGCTTGGTCAGGACAAAGTTGCGGATCAACTCAGGCGCAAAAATCCGCGCTACGGCGGGGTCTTTTTCAAACAGATCAATGGCCGAAGACCAGTCGCCGGGGATTTGCGGCAGATCGGCGGCATAGGCGTTCCCGGTGATCGGTGCGGGCGGCTCAAGGCCGTCTTCGATGCCATTGATCGCCGCACCAAGGACGGCCGCCAGCATCAGATAGGGATTCACGTCGCCGCCCGACACGCGGTGCTCGATCCGGCGCGCCTTGTGATTGCCCGACGGGATGCGGATGGAGGAGGTGCGGTTCTCATAGGCCCAGCTGACGCCCGTGGGCGCGTGGCTGCCCGGCACCATCCGGTCAAAACTGTTGGCATGGGGTGCAAAGACAAGTGCGGAGCCGGGCATCGCCTGCATACAGCCCGCAACGGCGTGGCGCATCATATCCGTGCCTTCATCGCCGCCGTTGTCAAAGACATTGTTGCCGTCCTGATCAAGCACCGAAAAATGTGTGTGCAGGCCAGAGCCGGGATAATCTTCATAAGGTTTGGCCATGAAAGACGCGGCAAAGCCATGGCGCCGGGCCAGACCTTTGACCAGCATCTTGAACAGCCAGGCGTCATCCGCCGCCCGCAACGCATCATCGCAATGCATCAGGTTGATCTCGAACTGGCCCAGACCCGCCTCACTGATCGCGGTGTCGGCAGGAATGTCCATTTCCTCGCAGGCGTCGTAGAGATCGGTAAAGAAGGCATCAAACTGATCCAGCGCACGAATCGACAGGGTCTCTGCCGCCTTGCGCCGCTTGCCAGAGCGCGGAGAGATCGGGATTTGCAGGTTGCGACCCGAATCGTCGATCAGGAAAAACTCAAGCTCGACCGCGCATACCGGGGTGAGACCGCGTGCCTTGAACCGGTCCAGAACCGCCCGCAAAGCATGGCGCGGATCACCGCCATAGGGGCGGCCATCCTCATGAAACATCCAGATCGGCAGCAGGGCGGAGGGCGCATCAAGCCATGGCATGGGCATAAAGCCACGCTCAGTCGGTTTGAGAACGCCATCACGGTCGCCGGTTTCAAACACCAGCGGGCTGTCGTCGATGTCTTCGCCCCAGATATCAAGGCTGAGCACCGAGAAAGGAAAACGGGTGCCTTCGGTTGTGACCTTATCGGCAAAGCGGGTGGGAATACGTTTGCCGCGCGGCTGGCCATTGAGATCAGCGGCGGCCACACGGATTGTGCGGACTTGAGGATGTTTGCGGAGCCAATTGTTCATAACACACCTGAAAAGGCGGTGGGCATACGCCGCTCTGTTCGGGCGTGATGGGCTACATCACGGTCCAAAAGGCACCCGCCGCCCACGCGCCGGATAATTTGATCAAATTCTGGATACTACCGGATCAGATTGGGACGCAAGCGAATTTTGCGTTTTGCTGCTTGAGGCAAATGCCGGTTCAGCCGCGCATTGATCACACCAAAGATCGAAATCACGATGATCGTCAGCAAGATGAAATAGCCCGCAAGGATCGGATAGGGGACAAATGGGTTAAAGGTTTTGTCGGCAAAATAGCTGGCGTAATAAAGCGCATCGCCGCGCTGCTGCCATGCCGGGAAGCCACTGAAAAACACCAGCGTTGTGGCATGGAACAGAAAGATAGCCTCATTGGTGTAGGCCGGCCATGCAAGGCGCAGCATCGTGGGCCAGATCACCCTGCGAAACCGGTTCCAACCGGACAGACCATAGGCATCGGCGGCCTCGACATCGCCCTTGGGGATGGATTGCAACGCGCCATAAAAAATCTCGCCGGAATAAGCGGCGGTGTTGAGGAACAATACAATCAACGCGCCCAGCCACGCGGCAGTGAAGGGGTTGAAGAAGGCAAAGTGGCTTTTCAGCGTGAGAAAGAAAAAATACCCGAAAAAGAACTGGATAAACAGCGGCGAGCCGCGAAACAGGAAGATAAACCACTCGGACGGTTTGCGCAGCCAGGGGTTCGGGCTGGCCTTTCCAAGGGCCACTAGGGTGGCAAAGAAAAAGCCGCTCACAAGGGCAAAAATACCAAAATAGATGTTCCAGATCATGCCCGAACCGATCAGCGTGAACTGATCGCACAGAGTGAAATTGTCACGCGGCAAAAGCCGTTCACCAATCCCAAGAGAGCGCAGGCCGTAATCCTGAATTGTCTGCCAACAGCTCATGCCGCTTTCCTTTGTGCTTCGCCGCCGGTGGTTGCCTGTCCATGGGTGAGGCGTGCCATGATCCGATCAAGCACGATTTCGGAGAACCGAGTGAACAGCAAGTAAAACACCAATAGCGCAAGGAAGTACCACATGCGCCAGTCGCCATGGGGATAGTCGGTAAAGCGGGGGGTCTTGGAACCGCCCAATTCCCGCGCCCAATAGACGATGTCCTCAACACCCAAAAGGAACAGCAGCGGTGTGGCTTTGATCAAAACCATCCAGAGGTTGCTGAGGCCGGGCAGGGCAAAAACCCACATTTGCGGCACCAACACGCGCCAGAACGTCTGGCGCTGTGACATCCCGTAAGCCTCGGCGGTTTCAAGCTGGGCCCGAGGCACGGCCCGCATGGCGCCGAACAGAACGTTGGCAGCAAAAGCGCCAAACACGATGGCAAAGGTCACAACCGCAATGCCGAAACCATAGCTTTCGTGCACCCATTGCGGCGCACTGCTCAGCGGCATTTTTGCGGCCTGACAGACCACAAAATCATTGCCCTGCCGAATGGGTTCCTCCCAATCGGGGCAGAGCACCTTGTGGCGCAGATATTCAATGGCCTGATCAAGAGCGATTACAAAGAACAGGAAAAATGCGATGTCGGGCACTCCGCGCACCAGCGCGATATAGGTCTTGCCAAACCAGCGCAGCGGAAAGAACGATGACCGCGCCGCAGAGGCCCCGGCAAATCCAAAGGCAAGCGCAACAGGTGCGGTGATCGCCAAAAGTGTCAGCACGGTCACGACGGACCAATACAATGACATATGCTTGCCCGTGGTCAGGTAGCAACTGAGCCAGCGAAAGCCTTCTAGCTGGCTGGGGTCTGCGCAATATTCGAAAATGGTGGCACCTGTGGATGCTGTAGAAGTTGTGTTATATCAAAAGGTAAGGGGAGGACGCGATGCCCTCCCCCTGATTGGTTTAGTAAGTCGCGGTTTCGTCGCCGAACCACTTTTTCAACATGGCGTTCAGCGAACCATCCGCTTTCATTGCGGTGATCGCTGCGTCGAACTTTGTTTTCAGCTCGGTGTCGCTTTCGCGCAGACCCATGCCGATGCCGCCGCCCAATGGAACGTCTGGCCCAACAAACATCAGCTCACCGCCGGAGGCTTCGACCAGCGGCGCGAGGTAGTCTTTGTCCGCGAACACGGCGTCTGCTTCGCCCTTGCGCACGGCGGCCACGGTTTCTTCCGGCGTTGCAAATTCAACCAGCTGAGCGCCGCTTGCCGCAATGTGACCGGCCTGAATTGTGGATGTCTGTGCGGCAACCACACCGGATTCCAGATCCGCACCCTCGGAAGCTGCAACATAGGCAGAGGCGGTTGGCGGGAAGTAGTCCTGAGTGAAATCGATGACTTCATCGCGCTCATCGGTGATGCTCATGCCGGCCATGATGGTGTCATAGTTGCTTGAGACGAGGTTGGGGATGATGCTGTCCCACTCGTTTGTGACCCATTCGCACGTCAGCTCAGCGCGTTTGCACAGCTCATTGCCCAGCTCGATTTCAAAGCCGTCAATTTTGCCATCGTCATTGAGGTAGTTGTACGGAGGGTAAGCGCCTTCGGTGCCCATGCGGATGGTTTTGCCGTGACCATCGGCAAATGCCAATGATCCGGTAACGGCCAACGCCGCTGTCGCGAGGATAATCTTCTTCATGAGTAGTCTCCCGTTTGGTTTTTTTAATTTACGAAGGTTGGGTTGCCGACAGGAACCCGCGCAGTCGTTCGGATTTGGGTGCGCCAAAAACAGCTTCCGGCGTCCCTTGTTCTTCGATCAGACCCTGATGCAGGAACACCACTGTGTCCGACACATCCGCGGCCAGTTTCATATCATGGGTCACAATCATCATGGTGCGGCCTTCAGCGGCCAGATCCTTGATAACTTTGACAACTTCTTGCTCCAGCTCCGGGTCAAGCGCCGAGGTCGGTTCATCAAAGAGCAGCGCCTCGGGCTCCATGCAGAGGGCGCGTGCGATGGCGGCGCGTTGTTGCTGGCCGCCCGACAATTGCGCCGGGTAGGCGTCACATTTGTCGCCAATGCCAACTTTATCGAGATAGGCGCGGGCGGATTTCTCCACCTCGGCGCGGTCACGGCCCAGAACCGTCAGCGGCGCTTCCATCACGTTCTGTAAGATCGACATATGCGCCCAGAGGTTAAACTGCTGAAACACCATCGACAGGTTGGTGCGGATGCGCAGCACCTGCTTGGCATCGGCGGGGCGGCGGCCATGACCGGTGCCTTTCCACGCGACGGGCTCGCCCTTGAAGATCACTTCGCCCTGCTGGCTGTCCTCAAGCAGATTACAGCACCGCAGCAGGGTCGATTTACCCGAACCGGACGAGCCGATCAGCGAAATCACATGGCCGCGCTCGGCGGTGATACTCACCCCTTTGAGAACCTCCAATGCGCCATAAGCCTTGTGGAGGTTGTTGATTTGGATGACCGGCGTTTGTGTGTTCACGTGGGGCGTGTCTCTTTTTTAGGCGTTTCGGTAGGTCATAAAGAGCCAAAACCAAAACAAATGCAACGCAGAGCTTTGCCTGCGGGCCGTTTCGATCACATTCCGCCCTGAAACCGGTTAGTTTGGCGTGTTTTCGATGCGTTTTCGGGCCATTGCGCTGTCCTTGTCGGTGATTCCCAGGAGGCTCGCCACCAGACGCAGCAGCGCGTTTTCCTCGTCAGAGCGGTTGCCATCGGCCAAGACCACCTGCCAAAGTGCCTCAATCACGGCCAGCCTGTTCTCATAGGCGACCGCGTCTTTGATGGCGCGGGTAAAGCGGACGGTGTCCGGCGCTTCGGTCTCAAGGGTTTCGGCGTCGCTGCGCAGGGCACGGGCCGCATCAGCATCCAGCCCATAGCGCTGCATCACGATCTGGTCGATCCGGCGGGATTCGCTGGCGGCATAATCGTTGTCGGACCGTGCGATTCGCACCAAGAGCGCAGTCAGCGCGAGGCGTGCGTCATCATCTGGCAGCGGGGCGGGATCAGGCTGGGTCAGCCGTTTTATAAAATCTGCAAACATGGGTGCGATATAGGACGCCTGACCGCGCAGGCCAAGTCAGATCGAACGCAGGGCGTTTTCCCGGGCGGCTTGAATGTCGATATCGGTCAAGCCCAGGGCAGCTTCGATCTGCGAGAGCTGCTCTTCCTCGGCATCGTCACGGTCGCCATCGGCCAGAGCCACAGACCACATCGCATCACCCAGCGCCTTGCGGTCGGCGTAATCCACCTCTTCGCGCAGGATCGCCGCAAATTCGGGTGTGCCGGGGGCGTCGCGTTCCAGCGCTTCGCAGGTGGCACGCAGCTTGGCCGCTTCAATCGGGTTCAGCCCGAAGGATTGCGCAAGGATACGGTCGATCTGGCCGATTTCGGCGGCTTTGTATTCCTTGTCGGCAAAGGCCACGCGCACCAGTAACGCGCCGAGGGCAAGCTGGGCGTTAGGTTGAGGCAGGGGTTTCGGTTCGGGCGCACGGCGCGGGAAGAGACGTTCAAACATAAGCCGTTATTAGCTGAGGTTGGGTGGTTTTCCAAAGCGTAAAGTGTCAATGGCAAGCCCCTGCGGGTCAGTATTTGTCACAATAAAGCCTGCAATGTCATCGGGGCCGCGATTGCGGATGAACCCGACGGAAAATTCGCCGGTCGGGTCAATGGGAACTGTGCCGATCAACGTGCCATCTCGGCGGTGGAACGAGACCATTGCAACGCCAGCCTCGCCGCCGCGCAGATCGAAGGCAAAGGCGGATTGGTCCTCGTCGAACAAAACCGCAATCGCGCCTTCGCCCTGCGCCTCGCGCTTGGGGTAGCCCGCCGCGCCATATCCGTTGAGCACGGTCGTGCCGCCAAACCGCACCACTGAAAGGTTTTGCCCCGCATCGCCGGGCATCATCGTAAGGGGGGCAAAAGCGGTGCCGGCGATCTGGTCATGGGTGCCGACATTCTCGACAATCTGGCCGGCAAAGCGTTCGCCAAAGGTTGCGCCGGGCAGGGGCAGGATATCATCGACCCGAAAACCCGGCCCACCACCGGCCTGAATATCGTCAAAAGTGATGATTTGCGGCAGGACCAAACCGTCTGGATCCACCAGACATACCGGCGCGCCGCAGGCCAATGCGGCATGGGGCATCAAGGCCAGAAGAATTGCGCCGAGACGTGTCATCCCGCAAGTCTAGCATATTTTTCGATATGCGTAGTGTTTTAGTTGTTTGCCGTCATCACAGTTTGGCGAAGAGGGCCGCAAGGCGCTTGGCCTCATCGGTCAATCCGTAAGGCGGATTGATCACAAAGAGGCCAGATCCCACCATCCCGTGACCGGGGCGTGCGGGCGGAAAGCGGACCTCGGACCTTAGGGCATCGGGGTGCGCTTGGGACAGTGTTTGCAACATCGGCAGATGCGCCTTGTTGTTCAGGATCGGATACCAAAGGGCGATGATCCCGACGTTCCACGCGCGGGCAAGTTTGCCGATCTGTTTGGGAATATCCTGATAGTCGGTTTTGATCTCATAGCTGGGATCAATCAACAGCAGCCCACGGCGCGGGGTCGGTGGGGTCAGGGCAAAGGCCATCTGGAACCCGTCCTGCAAATAGCATTTCGCCGGATAGGGCGACATGGCCAGATCAAGCCCGCTGTGTTCTTGGGGGTGCAATTCGGCCAGATGGATCCGGTCCTGTGTCCGCAACAGCTGCGCGGCAATCATTGGCGATCCGGGGTAGGCATCGGGTCCATGGGTGGCGCGGGTTTGCGTCAGAACTTCTGCATAGGGATGATCTGTCGCAAACCATCCTTGAACCTTTTCAACCCCTTGCGCCGCCTCACCGGTCTTGAGCGCGGCGTCATCTGTCAAATCATAGAGCGCCCGGCCAGAATGGGTTTCCATATAGGTGAGGGGTTTGTCCTTGCGGGTCAGATAGGCCAGCATCCAGGCCAGCAGTGCGTGTTTTTGCACGTCCGCCAGATTGCCTGCGTGATAGATGTGTTGATAGCTCAGCATCTGACCCGTGTAGCGGTTTGAAGCAGCGGCGCAATAGGGTGCGGATCAGAAAACATCGCCAATAACCCTGTCCTGAAACCACAACAGCGACGGGTAGGCGGCGATCCAGATCCAGACAAAGCGGTTCAACCCAAAGAAAATCGCATTCGACAAATGGAAGCTTGCCCCGATGCACAGCGCGGCAATCAACAGGGTCTGATCCAGCAGGGCCAGTGGAAAGACCACTTCAAACAGGATAACCGCCCAAGACGCAGTCCAAAGCAGGCGCGGACGCGCCGCGAGTTTGCGCAGGTTTTCACTGACCGGATAGGCGGAAAAGGCAAACACATCCCGCAGCGCCCGGCCGGAGCGCCATTCAGGGTTCACGATCTTGACCCGCCCGGAGATGAAATAAGACAGCGTCAGCTGAAAGGCGAGATAGCCAAAGATCACCTCTTGCCAGAACAGGCTCGGCATCCATTGCGCAAGGGTCAGGCACCACAGGATGAGCAGGCTCATCCGGTCGCTGCCACCGTTATAGGGTCCCTGAAACCGATGCAGCATCCACAGGCTGATCACCACGAGAACCAACAATGCCAGTTCGGTTTGGGCGCCAAAGAGCAGGGCAACGCAGGCCACGATACGGGCGGCAAAGATCGCCCGTTCCACCCCGCTGCGCAGCATGAATTCGGCGCTTTGCTGAAGGAAAGCCAGCGCGATCAGCACTTCGGTGGCGCGAAAGGCGGTGTCGAGCGTCATGTGCGGCCCCGGTAGATGCGCGGCTCTGACATATAGGTGATGTTTTCGGTGATCTGTTCCCCCTCGCGGCGCACAAAGATCAGGCGGAATTGCAGCATCAAAGGGCTATCGCCCGCTGTATCCGGCGCAGAAATATAGAAGTTCAACCTGTCAAAGATCTCATCCACACTATGCTGGTTCGGGTTCAACATCAGCCGTTCCGACAAGCTTACTAGGTAAAGAGAATCGTTCCAGCGCGGGTTCCAGATCAAGCGCCGCAGAATGGTCAGCAGGGACAGATTTTGTGGCCGAGGCCGAAATTCGTTCCAGCCTTCGCCATCCTCTAGAGGGGCAGCAAACAAGCGCCACTGCACCCGTGGCGAGGGTTCAATTGCTTTGAAAAATTCCCAAGACGGGATCAAACCCGGCAAAAGCAGGAAGAAAAGACGCACCATCCTGGTAACTTAACACCTGCAATTTTCAGCAGCGTTAAACCAGCCGTGACATTTCTTTGGCCGCGCGGACAAAGTCCTTGAACAGGGGATGCGGGTCAAAGGGTTTGGATTTCAGTTCGGGATGGAACTGTACGCCGATGAACCAAGGGTGATCCTGCCATTCGACAATCTCGGGCAGTTTGCCATCGGGGGACATGCCGGAGAATTTGAGGCCGGCCTCTTCGAGCTTGTCTTTGTAAGCGATATCAACCTCATAGCGGTGGCGGTGGCGCTCATCAATGGCGGTGGTGCCATAGGCCTGCGCCACTTTAGATCCCTCTGTGAGGGTCGCATCATAGGCGCCCAGACGCATGGTGCCGCCTTTGTCGTCGCCGACCTTGCGCTCGACCTTGTGGTTGCCCTGAACCCATTCCTTGAGGTGGTAGACCACAGGTTCAAACCGTTTCTTGCCTGCCTCATGGTCAAACTCTTCGGAGCCCGCCGCGCTGACACCTGCCACGTTCCGTGCCGCTTCGATCACGGCCATTTGCATGCCCAGACAGATGCCCAGATAGGGCACTTTGTGTTCGCGGGCATATTGCGCCGCTTTGATTTTGCCTTCGGTGCCGCGCTCGCCAAATCCACCGGGCACAAGGATCGCATGGAACCCTTCGAGGTGGGAGCTGACATCTTCGGCCTTGTCGAACACTTCGGCATCGACCCATTCCACCTTGACCTTGACGCGGTTGGCCATGCCGCCGTGGGTCAAAGCCTCGGCGATAGACTTATAGGCGTCTTCAAGCTGGGTGTATTTGCCGACAATCGCCACGCGCACGTCGCCTTCGGGGTTTTGAATGCGGTCATAAACGTCATGCCAAACGGCCAGATCGGGACGCGGGGCGGGGGAGATGTCAAAGGCATCCAGAACCGCCTGATCGAGACCCTGCGCATGGTAGGCCAGCGGCGCTTCGTAGATGGATTTAAGGTCATAGGCCGCCACGACGGCTTCGCGGCGCACGTTACAGAACAGCGCGATTTTCTCGCGTTCCTTCTGCGGGATCGGCTGTTCGGAGCGGCAGACCAGAATGTCGGGCGCAATGCCGATGGATTGCAATTCCTTCACGCTGTGCTGGGTCGGCTTGGTCTTCAGCTCGCCACTGGCGGCCAGGTAGGGCAGCAGGGTCAGATGCATAAAGATGCACTGCCCGCGCGGTTTGTCGTGCGAAAACTGGCGGATCGCTTCAAAGAAGGGCAGGCCTTCGATATCGCCAACGGTGCCGCCGATCTCACAGAGCATAAAATCAACTTCGTCTTCGCCAATGGCGAGGAACTCTTTGATTTCATTGGTGACATGCGGAACCACCTGGATGGTTTTGCCCAGATAATCGCCGCGGCGTTCCTTTTCCAACACGTTGGAATAGATGCGGCCCGAGGAAACGGAATCGGTTTTGCGGGCGGGCACGCCGGTGAAGCGTTCGTAATGGCCCAGATCGAGGTCTGTTTCGGCCCCGTCATCGGTCACGAACACTTCGCCATGTTCAAAGGGCGACATCGTGCCGGGATCGACGTTCAGGTAGGGATCAAGTTTGCGCAGCCGGACAGAAAATCCCCGCGCTTGCAACAGCGCCCCCAAAGCCGCCGATGCCAAACCTTTGCCAAGGCTGGAAACCACACCGCCGGTGATGAAGATATATCGCGCCATATGTCCTGAGACCCCCGTGAATTCGTATTTGTGTTTGACCAAAAACACCAAACTGCGCTGCGAAATAACGCAGCACCACGGGATTTAAGCCTAACAGGATTCGGATGCTCAAGGCAAGGCCAAGCCGCAACATGATGTTGCGAAAAACGGCATTGCCTCAATGTTTAGTGTTTTTCGTTCAGTCCGCCGCTGGCACCAACGGTGCATTGTCATCGGCGGTTGGTGGCAGCAGGCTTTCACCGGCAGGCAGGCCCGTTTCGGTGTCGGTCACGGCTGGCGGCGTTGCGCTCAGACGGTCCAGAACCGATGCACCGGAGGATTTTTGCGCCACGATTACTGTCAAAGAAATCGAAGTGACGATAAAACCGGCGCCCAAAAGCCAGGTCAATTTGCCAAGCGCAGTGGCCGCTGCCCGGCCTGAAACGGCACCGCCGCCGCCACCCATGCCAAGACCGCCCCCTTCAGAGCGTTGCAGCAACACAACGGCAATCAGGCCAAAGGCCAAAAGCAGGTGAACGATCAGAACGACATTTTCCATGGAGACGGGCGCTTTCGAATTTCGTTTGCGGGTATCTAGGCGTCTTTGCGGCGCGGGGCAAGTCGGGATCGGCTTTGTGCGCCATTCTTTGCGGTCTAAAGGGCGGGGTGTCGCGGCTGCGCCGCATAACAAAGACCGCCGCATGGGGGCGGCGGTCTGTTGAAGCGGTGCTCTACCACGCCTTGTTAGAAGGGTTATCCTGGAATTGAGGTGGATCAGACTCGCTTCGTAGGACAACCATACCACAAAAATTGGCCGATTTCGCGGGTTGAATTGTAAACGGATTAAATTGTTCCGCCGGTCATGGACAAGGTCAGTGCGCTGTTGCAGTCTCGCGCCATGCCTCATGATCATTCTCACGACGACCCGCATGCGCTTTTGCCTTCTGATCCTGCCCTCCGGGTCAAGGCATTAGAGACCCTTTTGACCCGCAAGGGATTGATTGATCCCGCCGCGCTGGATGAAATCATCGACACTTATGAAAACCGCATCGGCCCGCGCAATGGTGCCCGCGTGGTGGCCCGTGCCTGGCTTGATCCGGCGTTCCGTGCGTCCCTGCTGGAGGATGCGACAAAGGTGGTTTCGGACCTCGGGTTTTACGGGCGGCAGGGCGAACACATGGTCGCGGTGGAAAACACCGAGACCCAGCATAACATTGTCGTTTGCACCCTGTGCAGTTGCTATCCCTGGCCGCTTTTGGGCATTCCGCCGGGGTGGTACAAATCAGATGCCTACCGCGCCCGCGTTGTGCGCGAGCCGCGCAAGGTTTTGGCTGATTTTGGCGTGACCTTGCCCAGCGAGACCGCGGTGCGCGTCTGGGATTCCACCGCCGAGGTCCGTTATCTGGTGATCCCGCAACGGCCCGCAGGCACCGAGGGCATGGACGAAGAGGCGCTGATGACCCTGATCAGCCGAGACAGCATGATCGGCACAGCATTGGCGAGTGCCCCATGAGCCGGGTGCATGACATGGGCGGGCGGTATGGCGATGGCACCATTACGCCCGAGCCGGAAGACGAAGTGTTCCACACCGATTGGCATGCGCGGGCGTTGGCCGTGACCTTGGCCGCCGGATCGCTTGGCAAATGGAACATCGACGTTTCCCGCCACGCGCGGGAATGTCTGGCCCCGACCGACTATGCGCGGTTCTCTTACTATGAGAAATGGATTTCGGGTCTGGCCAACCTTCTGGTCGAAACCGGCGTTGTGACCCGCGAAGAGTTGTCCGGACAAGCCGATCCCGCGCCCAGCCCACTGGCCGACAAGAAACTGACCGCCGATCAGGTGGCGGGGGTTCTGGCCAAGGGCGGCCCTGCCGATCGGCCCAGCAACACCGCGCCGCAGTTCGCTGTGGGCGATGTGGTTGTCACCCGCAAGATCGCCGCCAATACGCTGGTTGATGGCGGGCATACGCGCCTGCCGACCTATGCCGCTGGTGCGCGGGGGCGGATCCTTCGCCTGCATGGAACTCATGTGTTGCCGGACAGTTCGGCGCACCGGTTGGGAGATGCGGCAGAGCCGCTTTATGCTGTGGTGTTCCCCGCGTCCGAGTTGTGGTCGCACCCCGAGCACCCACACGATGAGGTGGTTCTGGACCTGTGGCAAAGCTATCTGGAGCCGGAGGCATGAGCGCGCCTGAACCGGCCTTTGAAGCGCCTTGGCATGCGCAGGTCTTTGCTTTGACCGTACATTTGAATGAGGCGGGGCATTTCGCCTGGGCCGATTGGGCGGAACGCTTTGGCGCAACGCTGGCGCGGCATGGCTTGGACAAAGAGCTGAACGGCGGTGAGGATTACTTTAACGCCTGGCTGGAAACACTTGAGGGCTATCTGGCCGAGATCGGTATGGCCGCCCCCGCGGATGTGGCCGACCTGCGCAATGCATGGGAGGCGGCCTATCTATCAACGCCGCACGGGGCGCCGGTGCATCTGGCCGATTGACCGCCGGATCCAATGCTTCAATCTCGGCTGTATAGGCCCGCTTTACGCAGAAACCGCCGCCATGCGCCTTTTGGGGGGAGCAAGCTGCCGATCCGCTTGGACGAACCGGCCAGACGGTTGAATTCATGCACGTCGATGATCCGCTCGGCGCAGCCGCAGCCCTCACCGGTAGCAACCTGTTTGTAATAGAACTTTTCAAAGCTCTCACTTGTCCGGGCCGTCTTGCGCATTTCCGTTCCTCTCAGTTGTCCACATCGTCCATATCGGCCTGTCCAGACAGGTTGCGCCGCACATGGCTCCAACTCAGGCCGATGCCCAAAACAAGGCTGAGTGCGGCCAGTGCCAGCCAGACATTTGCGCTGGCATTGTCGAGGCGCAGCACCTTGAAATCATAAAGCACCCAAAGCGAGGCCGAGACAACGGCCAGCACAAGCATCATACCAAAACCGCCGATAGATCGCAAAGTGGCCCGCAGATAGATGATATAGCCAATCATCAAAAGCAGCCCCAAAAGCACCGCAACAGACAGATTTTCCCGCCCGAAATCACGCACCCAAGTGGCGTAGTTATACTCGGTCGGGTTGAAGGTCGCGGCGAGCAGACCAAATGCACAGATCCAGCGCAGGACAAAGCCCATTTTACGTCCCTCTTTCTTTTCGCCAAAACTACCGCCGAGGCGGTGGCAAAGTCCAGTGCGGGAAAGCCGGGCACTGGGCATTCATTTGAGGCAAAACGCAGCATGGCGGATTTTCCAGTTTCGCCGCCCGCCTGCTGCCGCTATACGGGCGCGGGTTGTCTAGAAGGAAGATCATCATGGCCAACGTAGTTGTTGTCGGTGCCCAATGGGGTGACGAAGGAAAAGGCAAGATTGTCGATTGGCTGTCTGAACGCGCCGACGTGATCGCGCGGTTCCAGGGCGGTCACAACGCCGGCCATACCCTGGTGATTGATGGTGAGGTTTTTAAGCTGCACGCGTTGCCCTCGGGCGTGGTGCGCGGTGGCAAATTGTCGGTGATCGGCAATGGTGTGGTGTTGGATCCCTGGCACCTGCTGAACGAAATCAAGACCATCGAAGCGCAGGGCGTGACGATCAATCCCGAAAGCCTGATGATTGCCGAAAACACGCCGCTGATCCTGCCGTTTCACGGTGAACTGGATCGCGCTCGCGAAGAGGCGGCCAGCAAAGGCACCAAGATCGGGACCACCGGCCGCGGGATCGGACCGTGCTACGAGGACAAGGTTGGCCGCCGTGCCATTCGTGTTGCCGATCTGGCGGATGCCGCGACACTAGAGGCCCGCGTCGACCGTGCCTTGCAGCATCATGACCCGCTGCGCAAAGGGTTGGGGATCGCGGCCATCGACCGCGACGCCCTGATTGCGCAACTGCAAGACATTGCACCGAAAATTCTGCCTTTCGCAGCGCCGGTCTGGAAAGTACTGGCCGAGAAACGCAAGGCGGGTAAACGGATCCTGTTCGAAGGGGCGCAGGGCGCCTTGCTGGATATCGATTTTGGCACCTATCCTTTTGTGACCTCCTCCAACGTGATTGCGGGGCAGGCTGCGACCGGCGTGGGCCTTGGCCCGACCGCGATTGATTATGTGCTGGGCATCGTGAAGGCCTATACAACCCGCGTGGGCGAAGGCCCGTTCCCGACAGAGCTGAAGGACGCGGATGGCCAGCGCCTGGGCGAGCGCGGCCATGAGTTCGGCACCACCACCGGGCGGCAACGCCGCTGTGGTTGGTTCGATGCAGCGTTGCTGCGCCAAACCTGTGCGACCTCTGGCATCACCGGCATCTGCCTGACCAAACTGGACGTGCTGGACGGGTTCGAAACCCTGAAGATCTGTGTTGGTTATGATCTGGACGGTCGGCGGCTGGACTATCTGCCCACCGCTGCCGAAGAACAGGCCCGCTGCGTGCCGGTTTACGAAGAGATGCCCGGCTGGTCTCAATCCACCGAAGGCGCGCGATCCTGGGCGGATCTGCCTGCCGAGGCGATCAAATATGTGCGCCGCGTGGAAGAGTTGATTGATTGCCCGGTCGCGCTAGTTTCCACCTCACCGGAGCGGGAAGATACGATCCTGGTCACTGATCCATTTGCAGACTGATCACAGCGGTACGAAAGGGCATCACATGGCACTCAGCTACAAGGCACGCAGACGTTGGTCATTGGTGATCCTGCTGGTGGGATTGCCGGTCTATATCGCTTGCGCGGTCTGGGCGGTGAACCAGTTTGAGCGTCCGTCGATCCTTTTGGAACTGGGCATCTATGTCGGGCTTGGCATTGTCTGGATCTTGCCCTTCAAGTTTGTATTTATTGGGATCGGTCAGGCCGATCCGGATCAGGACAAATAGATCGGACATATTCCGAAAATGAAAAAGGCGGCCACTGGGGCCGCCTTTTCTTGTTTTTGGTGTCAACAGGTTAGCCTGCTGCGCGTTCGCCGGGGCGGTAACCGATATCATCAGATACCGTGAACCGGCCCCCTTTGATCTTTTCGATTTTGCCAGAGCGCAGCAACTGCCCAAAGGAGCGCAGACCATCTTCGCGGCTGAACCCGTCTTCGGCGCTGACCTGACGCACCTTGGTCATCAGCTGTGGACGCGAGAATTGTTTGCGACCCTCAACAAAGGACATATAGGCTGCCGCCGCTTCGAGCAGTTCGGGCAGCTTCGTTGCGCCCATTTCGGCAGCGTAATCGGCAAAGCTGTCGCCATCTGGGGTTTCAACCGGATCTGCCACCGCCGCAACACGGCGCGGGCGCACGGGGCCATCGGATGTGGGGCGGGCGACGTCGATACGCTGTTCCGCGACCAGTTTAAGTGGCGCAGGGCGGCTGCCGCCTGGGCGCTTGGTGCGGCCTTCAGGGCTGGGTCGGCGCGGACGCACCACTTCGGCCAGATCACTGCGGTAAGCGTTGTCGTTCTCGTCCTCGGTCTCTGGCTGGCCCATCGCGACATCGGCCTTTTTCGCGGCCACTGCGGCACGCAAATGGGCAAAGGCATCGCGGCGCGTTGCGCTTTCCGGTTCGTCCATCTGCTGATCGGTTTCGGCCAGCAAACGGTTGACGTCGGAGCTTTGATCATCCTCATCAATGGATGGCAGAATACGCCGGGCCGCTGTCGGGGCGGCAGGTGCCTTTTCTGCGATCTCTGGCGCGGCGGTGTCTTCTTCCAACTCCGCCTCAAGTGAGGAGAGCTCTGCAACCAGATCTTCTTCGTCTTCCGGCGTCAACGCCGTTGCATCGGTCTTTGACGGTGCGATCTGGTCCAGCGCGGATACATCCTCGGCGGCCTCTTCTGCCGTATCACCGGCGTCCAGTTCGCTTTCTTTCAGGGCGGCTTCCAGCTCGGCCCGGTTGACCTTGATCACCCGTGCGGCTGGCGCTTTTTCGGCTTTTGCATCGTCTTCATCTGCCAGTGCGGCCAGATCTGCCAAAGCATCCTCATCAGCGGGCTTTACGTCTTCTTCGTCAAAGAGATTGCTCAGGCTTGCGGCCAAATCATCCTCTTCGGCGTCATCTTCCGCAGTATCCTGCACAGTTTCAACCTCGGCTGCCTCGTCTTCGAAACTGGCGTCGTCGATGTCTTTGCTGCTCAGGGCGCTGAGGATGGAATCCACCTCATCATCATCTTGGGCGGCCGGCGCGGCCGTATCGGCTTGCGCGGCATCGGCGTGTTCGTCCTCAAGGAAATCGGTGTCCTCGTCGGCAACTTCGTTCTGCGCAACAACGGCGCGGATGCGCTGCAGCTTTGCGGCAATGCTGTCTTCCTTTGGTGTCACAGAGGCAGAGGAAATCTCTTCTGTGGGCAGTACGTCAGACGCTTCTGCGCCCTCCGATACCGCCGCCGCGACCGTGGCAACCCGAGCAGAAGCCGCCACAGGGGCAGATGGGGAAAGTGTCTCTTGATCTTCGAATGTGTCGTTGGCACCCGCGTGGTCCGCATCGGCAAAGAAGGCCTCAACCTCGGCATCCGGCTGACCGGGCACAATGTCCGGCGTGTCCTCGGCCTTGTCTTCGGCTGCGGGGACTGGCTGTTCTACGGCGGGCTGCGCCTCAGCGATGTCTGCGGGTGCAGAGGTCGAGATGACCACCGGAGCTTGCGCAGCGGCCTGGTCATCCTGCGGCAATTGCACGTCAGGGGCGGCGGCAACAACGGCGGCGGCCGGTGCGGCAATCGCAGCAGCGTGGGCCGGTGCGGTTTCGCTTTGCTCATGGGCGCTCAGTACGATCTTGCCGTCCTGTTCGCGGGCCTCAACGCGGCGCGTCATTTCCCTTTGGGCGATCCGCGCCAACATCTCTGCATCGGGCTGCGGCGGTTCGGCGCCAAAGTATCGGTCATCAGAAGCAAGATCGCGGAAATACTCCGCAATCGCCTTCATGGTGCCAAATGAATCTTCGAAACCTTCCAACGTGCACGAGAAAGTGCCGTAGGAAACCGTTAGAATTTTGTTATTACTCATCATCGGATGCTCGTCCTCTGCGGTTTTGCAGGTTACCGTTTACCACGATATCCAAGACCAAAGCGGCCCGAATCTGTGCCAACCACCGTATCATTTCAAGGCGAGATTGTGTCCAGTTTCCCAAAACCAAGGTAATCTGCCATGATTGACCCTATTATGCACAGTTCTGCCGCAATCACCCTCATAGGTGGTGGAGAGGCAAACACAGTTGATCTTAAAGAAGCATTAAGTATTGCGCCGATTTGTGTGGCGGCTGATGGCGGTGTGGTCCTGGCCTTAGAGGCGGGGATCATGCCGGAGGCGGTGTTGGGGGATTTTGACAGTGCGCCGAGCGCGGTTCTGGGCCAGATCCCACCCGCGCGATTGCACCGGATCGATGAGCAAGACACCACCGATTTTGAAAAGGCGCTGGCGCGGATTGATGCGCCGGTGATTTTGGGCGCTGGGTTTCTGGGCGGACGGGTCGATCATCAACTTGCCGCGCTTCACGGGCTGCTGGCTTTTGCGGACCGCCCCTGTGTGCTGCTGGGCCGCGATGAGGTGATCTTGCTCGCACCACCCAAGATCGCATTGCCAACACGGGCAGGAGATGTTGTCTCGCTTTTCCCTTTGGCCGATGCGGCGGGGCAAAGCGCGGGTTTGAAATGGCCGATAGATGGGCTGAACTTTGCCTTGGGGGAAAAAATCGGCACCTCCAACGCAGCGACCGGACCTATGTCGTTGCAGATGGAACAGCCCGGTCTGGCGCTGATCCTGCCGCGTCGGCTTATGCCTGATGTGGTTGCGGCGCTTTGCCAGCCAGACGCCGCGCGGTGGCCTGCTCGCGGTAGATGATGTAAAGGCCCGAGATAATGGTAATGACGATGCCAAGGCTGGCCAGGAGATTTGGCAGGTCTTTGAAAAACACAAAGCCCAGCAAGGTCGCGACCGGAATTTCAAGGTACTGCATCGGGGCCAGCGTGGTCGAGGGCGCATAGCGCAAGGACCAACACATCAACAGATGCGCGCCCGTTCCCAAAACGCCGATGGCAATCAGCAGGCCCCATTCCTGAGCGTTGGGTTGAATCAGATTGAGCGGGTTGAGCCCATGCCCGGATCCGGCCCAGATCACCGGCACCATGATGGCGACCGCGATCAACCCGCTGACGGCCTGCGATCCGATCGGGTCAGTCTCTTTGGCGATTTGCCTTGTGACCAGCATAAAAACGGAAAAATTGGCAGCGACAAAAACCGGCAAAAGCGCAGGCCAGCCAACATTAACAAAGCTGGGCTGCACCACAAAAAGCGTGCCGGTAAAGCCGAGGATACAGGCCATCAATCGGCGGCTGCCGACCTCTTCGTTCAGGACAAATTTTCCGAGCAGCAGCATGAAGAACGGCATGACAAAGACAATCGCCACAGCGTCGGCCAAGGGCAGGTATTGCAAGGCTGTAAACATCGCGGCGATGCCGACGATATGTAGAACGGTGCGCAAAACTGTCAGCCCAAGGATACGGCCCCGCATGCGCCATACCCGGCCCGTGGACCAGACCAGCGGGAACAGGATCAGCGTCTGCACTGCAAACCGGACGAGAACGACCTCGGCCAGAGGTACAGAGGTGCCCAGAATCTTGGCCACGGCGTCGCCAAATGGGGCGACCGCGCAAAACCCGAGCATAAGCGCGATTCCGATGAGGGGTTTGTCCTGTGTCATCTTGGCAGGTTAGGATGCCGTTTCTCAGATTGCAATCGCTTAGGTTGTATTTCTTGAGATCGCTCGCCTCAGTGTGCTGCGATCATCCTATGCCGCAGGACGTCCGAGTTTCACCTGATTGCGTCCGCGTCCCTTTGCAGCATAAAGCGCCTTATCTGCCTGCGCGAGCAGGGCCTCGCCGATATCGTCGCAGTCCTTGGCCGGATGCCGTTCCGGATCGCACAGCGCCATCCCGATGCTGGCCGTAACGCTGACCGGGGCATGTGGCGGGGGCAGGTTGACCGGGCTGGAAGATATCGCATCGCAAACCCGCAGCGCGGCGGTTTGTGCCTGGGCCAGCGACGGGGCCGGCGTGACGATCAGAAATTCCTCACCGCCGATTCGCGCGACCATATCCGTTTTGCGCAGGCAGCCCCTGAGCCGATCCGAAACTTCCACCAGAACCGCATCCCCCGAGGCATGGCCAAATTTATCGTTGATCCGTTTGAAGTGGTCCAGATCCGCGATCATCACCGCAAAAGACGCGCCATTGTCCCGCGCCCGCGCGGCCATCTGGGCCAGATAAGGCATGGCATATCGCCGGTTATAAAGGCCCGTCAGTGGATCATTCACCGCTGCCTTGAGCCCCGTGCGCACGGTGGCGCGCATCTGCTCTCCAATGCGCTTGCGGCGCAGCATCGCCTTGAGCCGCAAGGACAGTTCTGCCGGGTCAAATCCGGCGGTCATCAGATCATCGGCCCCCAGATCCAGCGCAGAGGCACCGATCTCGGCGTCGGGCTTGGTTTGCAAGACCAAAACGCCGGCATGACGGGTCTGGGCATTGGCCCGCAGCGCAGCGATACATCGCAACATCGATTGTGCCGGCTCCCGGTCAGCGGGCAGGATCAGTACAAAGGTATCGGGCAGGGCGCCTTTTTGCAGGGTCTGCATTAAGATGTCTGGCGCGGCTTGGGTGATCTGCTGGTTCAAGTGGGGCCGCATCTGTATGGCCCAACTGTGCGCGGTGCCAGGGCTTGCACAGACAAACATCGTGCGCCCCTGTTCGGCATAAGGATTGTCCGGCTCCGCCAGGCCCAAAGCGCGGCTGGTGTCTTCGCGCAATTGCCATTCTGCATCGGCGTTCTGCGCCCGCAGCAGACTGCGCACCCGCCCCAAGAGCAATGTGTCGTCCAATGGTTTGGGCAGAACATCCTGCGCACCAGCCTTGAGCAGGGCCACCCGCGATGCGGCATCACCCGAGCCTTGCAGGGCCAGAACACAGATCTGCCGGGTAACAGGGTTGCGGCCCATCGCCCGGCAGAGGTCAGCGGCCTCTCCGTCAGAGAGGGTCATTGCACAAATCACCAGATCCGGCATGTGAATTTCGGCCATCGTCAGCGCGTTTTTCACACAGGACGCCTGCACAACCGTATAGCAGGCCGCCGTCAGCTTGACCTTCAGTACGATCCGGTTGGTGGCAATTGAATCCACGATGAGGATCTTACCCTGCACGCGGCATCCTTTCTGACATGATTTGCATTTCCATGTCCCTGTATTTGGCCCTAATGGTTAACAAACCGTTGCGATGCCCTGAAAACCGGATCACGTTATGACACTCTCTGTTGATGCTGCTGAAACTCTGGCGCTGCGGGCGCTGGCGTGGTTGGCGGCCAATGATGACCTGTTGCCGACCTTTCTTGGAAGCACAGGTGCGTCAGAGGCGGATCTGCGCGAACGGGCCGGCGATCCGGTCTTTTTGGGCGCGGTTTTGGATTTTCTGATGATGGATGACGCTTGGGTGATTGGCTTTTGTGACAGCGCCGCGATCCCATACGATCAATTGATGCAGGCCCGTATGGCCCTGCCGGGCGGAGCACAGGTGAATTGGACATGACTGAAATCAAAGGGCTTTTGTTCGACAAGGACGGAACCTTGTTCGATTTTGCCGCCACCTGGGAAACCTGGGCGCATGCGTTCTTGCTGCGAGCCTGCGAGGGCGATCACGCCAAGGCCGGGCGCGTGGGCGCGGCGATCGGATTTGACATGCAGCAGCGCAACTTTGCCCCTGACAGCGTGGTGATTGCCAGCACCGCAGGAGAAGTGACCGAGGCTTTGCACCCGCATTTTCCGCAGATGTCCTTTGCTGCGCTTGAGGATATGTTGAACGAAGAGGCGGCGAACACACAGCAGCAACAGGCGGTGCCGCTGGTCCCGCTTCTGACCGAGTTCCGGCGTAGGGGGCTGGCGCTTGGGGTGGCAACCAATGATGCGGAAATGCCGGCCCGTGCGCATCTGTTGCAGGCCGGCATTCTAGAGATGTTCGATTTTGTCGCGGGCTTCGACAGTGGTCATGGCGGCAAACCCGCGCCGGGCCAGATGCATGCCTTCGCCGCGCAATGCGGTTTGCCCGCGGGGCAGATTGCGATGATCGGCGACAGCACACATGATCTGGATGCCGGACGGGCGGCGGGCATGATTTGTGTCGGGGTTCTGACCGGCCCGGCAAGCCGCGCCGATCTTGCGCCGCACGCCGATGTTGTCCTCCCTGATATCGGGTATTTGCCGGAATGGCTGGACGCCCAATGATCTGGCATTTTTGGGTTGGCGATTAAAAACGACATATGTCGTCGTGAATGGAAAGGATGGCGTCATGCCGATGGTGCCTTCTGAGATCAACTCAGGAGTAACGACATGACACAGCCACCCAAACGCAGAACCCGCGGCGGCGGCCGCGCAGGTGCACAAGACCGGCGCGGCAGCGCGGTGATCGAACAAATGCCATGGAACCCGCCGGTCAATATCGACCGGCCCACGGAGCCGTTGAGCCCCGAGGGGGTTGAAGCAATCCATGACGGTGCGATGCGCATCCTCGAAGAGATCGGCATTGAATTCCTGAACCCCGAAGCGCTTGAAATCCTGCGCAAGGCGGGCTGCACGATCAATGGCGAAAACGTCCGCATGGGCCGTGATTTTGTTATGGAGTGGGTCGGCAAAGCCCCCTCCGAGTTCACGCTGACACCGCGAAACGAAAAACGGAAAATCACCGTCGGCGGCAACAACCTGTTGTTTGGTAACGTGTCTTCGCCGCCCAACTATTGGGACATGTCGATTGGCAAAAAGGTGCCAGGCACCCGTGAAATGTGTAAGAATCTGCTCAAGCTGACGCAGTATTTCAACTGTATCCACTTTGCCGGCGGCTATCCGGTGGAGCCTTGCGATATCCATGCCTCTGTGCGCCACCTGGACGTACTTTATGACAAGCTGACGCTGACGGACAAAGTGATGCACGCCTATTCGCTGGGCGCGGAGCGTGTCGAAGACGTGATGGAGATGGTGCGCATCGCGGGCGGGTTGACCCACGATGAGTTTGACGCGGCCCCGCGTATGTACACCAACATCAACTCAACCTCGCCGCTCAAGCATGACTTTCCGATGATGGACGGTTGGATGCGTCTGGCGCGGCGCGGGCAAGGGCTTGTCGTGACACCCTTCACCCTTGCCGGTGCGATGGCACCCGTGACAATGTCCGGCGCTGTGGCGCAATCGCTGGCCGAGGGGCTTTGTGCGATTGTCTTGGCCCAGATCATCAACCCCGGCTGCCCGGTGGCGATTGGTACCTTTACCTCCAACGTGGATATGAAATCCGGCGCACCTGCCTTTGGCACGCCTGAGTACATGCGTGCGACCCAGATGACAGGGCAGCTCGCGCGGTACTATGGGCTGCCGATGCGGTCCTCCGGGGTTTGCGCGGCGAATGTGCCGGACGGGCAGGCGATGTGGGAGACCTCCAACAGCCTTTGGGCGTCGGTGCAATCGGGCACCAACATGGTCTACCACGCGGCGGGCTGGCTCGAAGGGGGGCTGATCGCCTCGCCGGAGAAGTTTATCATGGATTGCGAAGTTTTGCAGCAGATCCAGCGGTACATGCAGCCTGAGATTTGTGCGACCGGACCAGACGAGATCGCGCTGGACGCGATCAAATCCGTGGGCAATGCAGGCCATTTCTTTGGTATCCAGCACACGCAGGATCGTTATACCACGGCATTCTATCAGCCCTTCCTCAGTGACTGGAAAAACTACGAAGGCTGGGAAGCGGCGGGTGGCATCTGGACGGCGGAACGCGCACACCACATGTTCAAGGAAATTATCACCAGCTTTGAAGCGCCGGAGATGGACATTGCGATCCGCGATGAACTGGCCGACTTTGTTGCCCGCCGGAAGTCCGAAGGCGGGGCGCCGACGGATTTCTGACTTGGATGCGGAATTCAACCTCATCGCCCTGCGCCATTATCGGGCAGGGGCGGTGAGGACGCTGGTGGCTTTGCCTACTTCCGCAAAGCCAGCTTGAGGTCTTCGATCGCGCCGATTTGACCGTAAGACAGGGTGCCGCCCACCAGATCCATCAAAATCTCTTGCAAGACCCCCCATGAGGCATTGCCGTCGATCTTGTGCAGTCTGCGGCCAAGACGCGAAATCGCGGGTTTCGCGCCGTCACATTGGGTGATCAGCCATCGGCCAAGCACTTCCATTTCTTGCGCTTCTTCTTCGGAGGTCTGCATCCGGCTGCGCAGCAGGAGGTGCAATTGGTCACGCTGTTCGCGGGTGGGCAGGTCGTCAAGTTCGATAAAGGCCTGTGCGATGGCGCAGATTGCGATGCGGTGATCGTCAATCCCTTCGACGGGATGCGCTTCGGTTTGCCGCCGGAAGGCCAGTTTGCGCGGGGCGTTCTTGACCGTCGTTGCAACATCGCTGGCCACGTGCAACGCGTCACGCGGGTTGTTGCGCACCCACCACCAAAGCGCGCCGCCAATGGCGCTGAGGATCAACAGGAACAATGGCATATCGAGGTCTTTCGTTGAGGTCAGTCTTGATGCGCGCAGATTAACTTTTCCACAATGGGTTGCAATGAGATAATGTTATGCTCGCATGTGGTGCTGCGAAATGTGTAAAACTGTGTCTGTTGGGTAGATATTAAGGGGTTTGGGTAAGGCTGGCGCCGGGACGTATGGGAATGAGGCCGCCAATGCATGGGTTATTCAACCGCAGCATCCAGAATTTTGTCTGTGACACTTACGGCCCCGCCGTATGGGAGGCCAGTGCCCGCCATGCCAATCTCGACTTTATCGAGTTTGAAGCCATGCTTGAGTATGACGACGCCATCACGCCCGCCATTCTTGATGCGGTGTCCAAAACGGTGGAACGGCCCCGCGTCGACGTGATGGAGGATATCGGCACCTATCTGGTGTCGCATCCGCGGTTCGAAGGCACTCGGCGGCTGCTGCGTTTTGGCGGCGTGAATTTTGAGGATTTTCTGCATTCTCTGGATGATCTTGCAGATCGGGCGCGTTTGGCGCTGTCCGATCTGCACCTGCCCCGGATAGAACTGCGCGATCACGTCGATGGGCATTTCTCGCTGATTTGTGCGGCTCCTGTGGCAGGCTATGGCCATGTGATGATGGGGGTTCTGCGGGTTATGGCGGATGACTACGGGGCGCTGGCACTGCTGGAACATACCGGCGGCGGGCAAGGCGTTGAAACGGTGTCGATCACATTGGTCAAAACCGACTTTTCCGAAGGGCGGCGTTTCGACCTCGGCGCAAGGGCGACGTGATGATCGTCTCTGCCCCGGTTTTGGATGTTTTATGCCCGATGCATCTGGTTCTCAGTGCGACGGGCCATATCATTCACGCAGGGCCCACCGCGCACAAGCTGTGCAAGACTGACGATCTATTGGGACAACGGTTTCTGGAAGTGTTTGATATCAAACGCCCCCGCGCGATTGTCTCGATGGCCGATCTGCACAAGGCCCGTGATCTCAAGCTGCATCTGGAACTGCGTGATCCGCCGCGTACCGCGTTCAAGGGGATCATGGTGCCGGTGGGGGATGCGGGCAATCATACGGTTGTGAACCTCAGCTTTGGCATCTCCATTGTGGATGGGGTGCGGGACTATTCCCTGTCCAACGCTGATTTTGCGGCGACCGATCTTGCCATCGAGATGCTTTATCTGGTGGAAGCAAAAACCGCCGCGATGGAGGCATCTCGCAAATTGAACCTGCGCCTGCAAGGGGCCAAGATCGCGGCAGAGGAACAGGCCTTTACCGACACATTGACGGGCCTCAAGAACCGGCGGGCGCTGGATACGGTGCTCAAACGGATGGTCAAAGGCACTGCCTGTTTCGGGGTGATGAACATTGATCTGGACTATTTCAAAGAGGTCAATGACACGCTGGGCCATGCCGCAGGCGATCATGTGCTGCAGATCGTCGCGCAGATCATGGTCAGCGAAACCCGCAAAACCGATACCGTTGCCCGTGTTGGCGGGGATGAATTCACAATTGTCCTGCCTGAAGTGCGCAATGGCAACCTGATGCGCCGGGTGGGCCGGCGGATCATAGACCGCTTGGAAGAGCCGATATCGTTCAACGGGCAAGATTGCCGGATCTCCGCCAGTATCGGCACCGTCTGGATCGGGGAGGAGGATCAATCGAGCATGGAAGACGTGCTCTCCAACGCGGATGTGGCACTTTATGCCTCCAAACATGCGGGGCGGTCGCGGCAAACGGTCTACACACCGGCCTTGCGAAAAAGGGCTCCCAACATGGCCCCGTCAGAGCGGCGGCAGAACCCTGACCCGCGTTAGAAAGAATCCATTGTACACAAATTGTATGCAATGCTAGAAGTGCCCCGACTCACCTCATTCAGAGGAAACAGGGGGCGCTGTGGCACAGGACAAGAAATATTCTAAAGAAGACGTGTTGCATCATCTGCGGCACGCGATCCTGACCCAGGACTTGCAGCCAGGCGCGGATCTGGATGAGGCGCGATTGTCGGAGGAATGGCACTTGTCGCGCACGCCGCTGCGCGAAGTGCTGCGCCAGTTGGCAGGCGAAGGATTTGTTGAAATCCGCACCAACCGCGGCGCACGTGTTGCCGAGATGAGCCACAAGACTCTGCGCGACTTTTTTCTCGCAGCTCCAATGATTTATGGCGCGATCCTCAGGTTGGCAGCGCAGAATGCGAAACCGTCCCAGATTGCGGCTCTCAAAGATGCGCAAAGCGCCTTCAAAGCGGCATTGCGCGGCGGTGATATCGCAGCACGGGCCTTGGCCAACAACCATTTTCATGACGTGACCGGACAGATGGCGGGAAATGTGTATCTTCTGCCCAGCTTCCAGCGTCTGCTGATTGATCACGCGCGGATCTCGATGACGTTCTTCCGTCCGCAAGACGCCGAGATGGAAGAGAACCTGACCGCCGCCAGCGACCAGCACGACGCGATCATCGCGGCGATTGAGGCCGCGGATGATGATGCCGCGGCCGATCTGGCCATCGCACATTGGAACCTGTCGCGCGGGCGTATCGAACAATTTGTCATGCCCGCCGGGCTTGACCTGCAACTGGGAACCGGCACCGCGCCGGAGTGAGGGACAATGACACCAATCTTTCAATTCGAGGGCATCTACACGCCCATCGTCACACCGCTGGCCCCCGATGGCAGCTTCAACCGTGATGGCCTTGCCGATCAGGTGGAGCATCTGATTGGGGCAGGGGTGCATGGGATCATATCGGGCGGTTCCACCGGCGAAAACTATGCTCAAACGGTCGAGCAACGGTTGGATCTGGCCCAGTTCACCAAGGATAGGATCAAGGGGCGTTTGCCGCTGATCGTGGGCACCGGCACGATGCGCACAGAGGATTCCATCGCCTTGGCCAGTGGTGCAAAAGAGATTGGCGCGGATGCGATCCTGCTCGCGACGCCGCCCTATGCCGTTCCGACAGAGCGGGAAAATGCCTTGAACGCGCTGGCGATCGACCGCGCTGCGAACCTGCCGGTGATGCTGTATAACTATCCGGGACGGATGGGTGTGAATATGGGCGAGGAATTTCTGGATCGCGTTGGCCGGTCCCGAAATATCTGCGCGATCAAGGAAAGTTCCGGCGATATCAACCGTGTACACCTTTTGGCGCGGGATTATCCGCATATCCAGATGTCTTGCGGCATGGATGATCAGGCGCTTGAGTTTTTTGCATGGGGCGCACGATCCTGGGTTTGTGCCGGGTCGAATTTCCTCCCCGAAGAACATGTGGCGCTCTATCAGGCTTGCGCCGTTGAGGGCGACTTCACCAAGGGACGGCGGATCATGTCAGCGATGATGCCCCTGATGCGGGTTCTCGAACAGGGCGGCAAGTTTGTGCAATGTGTCAAACATGGCACCACGATGGCCAGGGTGAACACGGGCGGGGTGATGCCGCCGCTTAAGCCATTGAACAAAGACGACAAACGCGAATTGGATCAGGTGATCCGTGTGCTCAAATCCACCATTGCTGACATTCAGAAAGGTTAAGATCATGGGATTGCTTACAAAAGAAGAATACCGTGCGATCGCTGCCGGTCTCGACCTTCCGGCGGCGGCATTTGTTGATGGAAGCTATCGTCCGGCCACGTCTGGCAAAACCTTCACGACCGTGAACCCCGCAACCGGAGGGTCCTTGGCGGACATTGCCGCTTGCGCAGCTGAGGACGTTGATTTTGCTGTGTCCAAGGCGCGGGACGCTTTTGAGGATGGCCGTTGGTCCCGTCGGCATCCGTCAGAGCGTAAGGATGTCCTGATCCGCTTTGCCAAATTGCTGACCCGCAATGCCCGCGAACTGGCGGTGATGGAAAGCATCGACAGCGGCAAAACCATCTTTGATTGCGAAACCGTGGACCTGCCAGAGACCATTACCTGCATCAAGTGGCACGCGGAAGCCATTGATAAGATGTATGATCAGGTCGCCCCGGCAAGCGATGATCACATCGCCATGGTGGTGCGTGAACCCATCGGGGTGGTGGGGCTGGTCCTGCCGTGGAACTTCCCCTTGTTGATGCTGGCGTGGAAAATTGGCCCGGCGCTTGCGGCGGGATGTTCGGTGGTGGTGAAACCGGCGGAAGAAACCTCGCTCACCGCGTTGCGGGTGGCTGAACTGGCCCATGAGGCCGGTGTGCCACGCGGTGTGCTGAACGTGCTGCCCGGCGGCGGGGCAGAGGTGGGCGAACCTCTGGGCCGCCATATGGATGTGGACATGGTCAGCTTCACCGGCTCGACCGTCACGGGCAAAAAGTTTCTCAGCTATGCCGCCGAAAGCAACGCCAAGGAAGTGGTGCTTGAGATGGGTGGCAAGAACCCCTGCGTGGTGATGGAAGATGCCGAAAACCTCGATGCGGTGGCCGCGCATGTCGTCAACGGCGCATTCTGGAACATGGGCGAAAATTGTTCGGCCATCAGCCGTTTGATCGTGCACCACGATGTCAAAGACGCGTTGTTGGACCGGATCGAAGCCCATGCGCGGGAATGGCCTTTGGGCGATCCGCTTGATCCTGAAACGCGGCTTGGGGCGATGGTCTCCAAGGTCCATTTTGATAAGGTTTCCGGCTATTTGGAGGGCGCTCCTAAGGCCGTGATCGGCGGCGGAACGCAAGGCGGTGCTTTTGTCGAAGCGACGGTTTTGGAGTTGCCAAGCAACACTCATACCCTTGCACGGGACGAGATCTTTGGCCCGGTTCTGAGCGTGATCGCGGTCAGCAGCTTTGAGGAGGCCATCGCGGTGGCCAATGACACCGACTATGGCCTCTGCGCGTCGATCTTCACGGCCAATGGCAAACGCGCCCTGCGCGGTGCACGGATGCTGCGGGCGGGTACGGTGACGGTGAACAGCTATGGGGAGGGAGACATTTCCACTCCGTTTGGCGGGTTCAAACAATCAGGCTTTGGTGGACGCGACAATTCCGTGCATGCCCATGATCAATATACCCAGCTCAAGACGATCTGGATTGATCTGTCCGATGACAGCGACGGCGAGGTGTCCTGATGCGCATCGGGTTTATTGGCACCGGCGAAATCGCCGCCGCCATGGTGCGCGGACTGGCGGGGCGCGGGCATCAGATCATGGTGTCAGAGCGCAACGCGCAGGTTGCGGCGCAATTGGCTGCTGAGGTCGATGGGGCAACCGTGGCCGCGAATGCGGATGTGGTGGCCGGATCAGACGTAGTGTTTCTGTGCCTGATGGCAGATGTTGCGCGGCAGGTTTTGCCAAGCCTTCCGTTTCGAGCCGACCAAGCGGTGATTTCGGTGATGGTGGATGTGAGCCATGAGACCTTGCAACAGCTGTGCGCGCCAGCGACGGATATTGCGATGACCATTCCTTTGTCGGCGATCAGCACGGGCGGTTCGATGCTGCCGGTCTATCCGGCCTCCACTGCATTGACAGCGCTCTTTGGTGACAGCGATCATGTGTTTGCGGTTGCCAGCGAAGCCGCGCTAAACGCGCATTTCGCGGGCAGTGCGCTGTCTGCGCCGCTGATCGCGCTGATGCAGACCGGGGCACAATGGCTGGGCGATCAGACCGGCGATCCCAAGGCGGCGGAGGGTTATGTGGCTGGGGTCTTTGCAGGGTTTCTTCGGCAGATCGCCACCAGCGATGCGGATTTTGATACGCTCTTGCAGGGGCTTGCAACCGAAGGCGGGCTGAACGCCAGCCTCAAGGCGCATATGCAGGAGACCGGTGCACATGATGCATTGGTCGCCGGGTTGGAGGCTCTCAAGCCGCGGTTGGGTCTGTGACCAACTATCGCGCAAGACGTGCACCGCAGTTCGATACCCCCGCCGCATGGGCGGAAATTCTTGGCCCATATCCGGTGACTGCCCCTTTTTCAGGCTCTCAAACCGCCGATGTTGTGGTGATTGGCGCGGGCTTTGCTGGCCTGTCAGCGGCACGGCGTCTGCGGCAGCTCGATAAAGGGTTGCGCATTGTTGTGCTGGACGGTTTGCGGATTGCCGAAGGCAGTGCAGGGCGCAACTCTGGCTTTATGATAGATCTGCCGCATGATCTGGCCTCGGAGGATTACGCGGGGGCGGGCGATGATGCGGCGCTGATCGCGCTCAATCGGCGGGCGATCGCCTTTGCCGCTGATGCGGTGGTGCAATACGGCATCAATCCAGCCTATGCCGATCCGGCGGGCAAGGTGAACGGTGCCGCCACGGCCAAGGGGGAGGCGCATAATGCCAGCTATGCGCGGCATCTGGCGTCCTTGGGCGAGACCAGCGAAACATTGGACGCCCAACACATGCAAGATTTGACCGGCAGCAAACACTATCGCTCTGGCCTGTTCACACCCGGAACCATGATCTTGCAGCCTGCGGGATATATTCGCGGTTTGGCGCAGGGGCTGCGCCGCGGGGATGTGCAGATTTACGAAAGCTCTGCCGTGACCGGGTTTGCCCGGCAGGGCAGTGACTGGTCTGTGACCACAGCGCAGGGCCAGATCACTGCACCCCGGATCATTCTGGCGAACAACGGTCATCTGGAAAGCTTTGGCATCGCCAAGGGGCAGTTGATGCAGTTGTTCCTCTATGCCTCCATGACGCCAGAGTTGGACAAGGATGCGTTGGCCCATTTGGGCGGCGCGCCGCGCTGGGGCATTACGCCGTCCGATCCGATGGGCACAACCATGCGGCGCATTGACACCGCACAGGGGGGCAACCGGATCATCACGCGGACCTGCGCGACCCTGCGCCCTGGCATGATGGCAACGCCCCGCGATGTGGCCCGTGCCGCGCAAGTCCACCGCGAAAAATTCGACAGCCGGTTTGCGCAGCTGGCGGGAATGTCGATGCAATACGCTTGGGCCGGACATCTGTGCCTGACGCTCAACGGGGTCAGCGTTACGGATCAGATTGACGATGGCATCTACGCCGCCTGCGCCCAAAACGGGCTTGGCACGGCGCGGGGCACCCTGACGGGCATCGCTGCCGCGGAGGCAGCAATGGGGCACCGCTCGGAGATCACTGCCCATTTCGACGCCGAAGCGGCACCCAAGCCCTTGCCCCCGCAACCTTTTGCCACCTGGGGCGCAAATGCATACCTGCGCTGGAAAGAACATCACGCGGGTGCAGAATAGTAGACCCGCCGCCGCCTCTGGCGTATCACCCGCCTATGAAAAGCCCGATCCATCTGATGCGCCGCGCCCTGCACAAAATGCGCGAACGGCGCCGCCGCCAGCAATTTGCACGCTCCTTGCGCCATCTGCACGGGCCCGCGCGACTGGACGCCGGTGCCGATGAAGTGGTGCTGATCGCCCTGGTGCGCAACGGCAGCTATTATCTGGATGCATTTTTTGCCCATTACCGTGCCATGGGCATCCGGCATTTTGTCTTTATCGACAATGGGTCGACCGACGACACACTGCCCCGCATCGCGGCAGAGCCCGGCACGATCATTGACCAAAGCGCATTGCCATTGGCGGGATTCGAAGACCTGATCCGGCAATATCCGGCCAATACCTATGGGCAGAACCGGTGGTGCCTCTATGTGGACATGGATGAGATTTTTGATTTCGAAGGCCGGGAGCGTTTGGGCATTGATGGGCTGATTGACTATCTCAAAGGGCAGGGGGCCACCGCGATGGTGGCGCAGATGTTAGAGATGTTTCCCAAAGCGCCGCTGCGCGAAGTGGCACATTTGCCTTACGCCCAAGTGCTTGAGGAATTTAGCTATTTCGATATCAGCACTGTGGACAAATATGATTACCACAGCGCCGAGATCCCGTTCTCAGAGCTGCTCAAAGGCAACACGAACACACACCGCGATATTCAGTTCTGCTTTGGCGGGGTGCGGGGCAAGGTCTTTGGCGAGGCCTGTTGTCTGACCAAACATCCGCTGATCTTCAACGGGCCGGAGGTAACGCCCGCGCCGCATCCGCATTTGTCGATGGGGGTGCGTTGCGCCGACATCACCGGGGTGATCAAACACTACAAATTTGCCAATGATCCGGGAGCGCGGGATGCGGCATCGCTGGGCGCGGGGGATGTGGCGCATGGTGAAGATGCCCGCCGCGCGGCGGTGATGCGCAATGTGCCGGATGTGACGCTGTTTTCACTGGATGCGCGGCCCTGGAATCGGGTGGAATTGTTGATCCGCGCGGGGTTTCTTGTCGGGTCCAAGCGGTTCTCTGAGTATCTTTCAAAGGTGGGCCAATGACGGTTGCAGCGGTCGTTATCGGGCGCAACGAAGGGGCGCGGTTGATTGCCTGTCTTGCGGCGCTTGAGGGGCAGGTCGATCAGGTGATCTATGTGGATTCGGGGTCCACCGATGGGTCTGTTGAGGCGGCGCAAAGCCAGGGTGCGCAGGTGGTTACATTGGATCTGACCCAGCCGTTCACAGCGGCCCGTGCGCGCAATGCCGGATTGGTGGAGGTTGCAGAAGGTGTTGAATTGGTTCAATTCCTTGACGGAGATTGCGCCCTGCGGACGGGTTGGATTGACACCGCTCGCAGGTTCCTCGAAGCCCATCCCGATGTGGCGGTTGTCTGCGGTCGGCGGCGCGAACGGTTTCCGGAGGCTTCAGTTTACAACCGTTTGATTGACCGCGAATGGGACACGCCGGTGGGGCAAACTTTGGCTTGCGGTGGTGATGCCCTGATGCGGGTTGCACCACTGAAGGAGTTGGGCGGTTATCGTGACAGCCTGATTGCAGGAGAGGAGCCGGAACTCTGCCTGCGTTTGCGCCAGAACGGATGGAAGATCTGGCGTCTGGATGCAGAGATGACATGGCATGACGCCGAGATCACCCGCCTCAGCCAGTGGTGGAAGCGCAGCCAGCGGGCAGGCCATGCCTTTGCAGAAGGAGCGGCGCTGCATGGTGCGCCGCCGGAGCGGCATTGGGTGGCAGAGAGCCGCCGTGCGTTGATTTGGGGGGCGGTGTTGCCCCTGTTCATCCTGCTGTTGGCTTTGTTGATCAGTCCTTGGGCTCTGTTGCTGCTGGGTATCTACCCGTTGCAAGTTCTGCGCCTGTCCCGGCAAGGCGGGTTGGCATGGGCGGCGTTGACGACCTTTTCAAAGTTTCCCGAAGGCTTGGGGGCGGTGCAATATCACTTGCGCCGGATTTCGGGGCGCAAATCAGAGATTATCGAATACAAATAGCCTTATCGTTGGCGCAGCGCGTTGATCGTGAGCCCCGGGAGGATCGCGAAACACTTGGCATAGCGCGGGACCATGCGGCGCGGGCTTTGCAGTGCCCGCCATAACCATTCCATCGCCACCATGCGCATGATCTTGGGCGCACGCACCTGATGGCCGGAAAAGAAATCCAGCCCCGCGCCGATAGACGCAAATCCAACATCGGGGGCCATTTGCCGGCCCCGTGCTGCGAAAATCTCTTGCTTGGGCGCGCCAAGGGCAATGAAACAAAGCCCTGCGCCGCTGCTCGCCAGATCACGAAGGATCTCGTCTGCGGCAGCGCCTTGCGGATCAAATCCATAGGGCGGCGCGTGGATGAAAGACACCTCCAGCCCCGGAACGCGGGCTTTCAACGCTTTTGCTGCGCCCGACAAGGCCTCATCACTGCTGCCGACGAGGGCGATGGACCGTCCATTTTCAACACACAGATCGCAAAGCGGCAAGATCATGTCAGACCCCGGCATCAGCTCAACCGGTTGCCGCGCGATCTTGGACAGCCAGACAACGGGCCGGCCATCGGCCACCACCAGATCTTGTGCACGGTAGGCGGCGAGAAATGGAGGTTCTTCCGGCAGTTTGGTGAGGTGATCAAGGTTCAGCGTGGCCAGCGCGAATCCGGTGTTTTCTTTCAAATGTTTAGTCACAGCCTGAAACAATGCGTGGCGGGTTGGCACATTGACCTCGATCTGGTGGGGGACTTTGCCAAATTTCATGGGTTGGGGCCCTTGGGTTGGACATCAAATGAAAGGCGATGTGTCGCCGCGATTTCAAAATTTTCAATTTTTATCATGTGGTTACCTGCAATTTGACCACGCGATGCGCCGTCGTGAACAGAATCTATCGGGATGACAGGCGTCAGGCCAGATGATATTTTCCCCCAAAGCCACCACGCCATAGGACCAACATGCCAAACGGTTTTGCATATCTGATGCTGTTGATCTGGCCGTTGGTCTGCTTGTGGCTGTTTCGCAAAATGCCGCTTCAGCGGGCTCTGATCTGGTCCATCCTGGGCGGCTATCTGTTTTTGCCGCCGCTGGCCGAATTCAATCTGCCACTGGTGCCATCGATGGACAAAGTGTCCATTCCAAACCTCAGCGTTGTCCTGATCCTGATCTTCTCGCTGCGCGAAAAGTTGCAGATCTGGCCGCAAAACTGGATTGGGCGTCTGTTGGTGGCGGGGCTGGTTCTGTCCGCCATTCCGACGGTGATGACCAACCGTGATCCGATTTTGTTCGAAGTGCTGCGCGATGCGCATCCGATCATCTTCTTGGTGGACCAGTTGCCGGGCCAATCGGTGCGTGACGTGGGGGCGGTTGTGCTGGCACAGGTGCTGACCTTGGTGCCGTTCTTGCTGGCGCGGCAGTATCTGTCAGACGAAAAAGGCCTGCATGAGATCTTGCTGGCCTTCATGGTGGGCGGGTTGATCTATTCGATCCCATCGTTCTTTGAAATTCAGTTCAGCCCGGTGACAAACATCTGGATTTACGGCTTTTTCCAGCATTCCTTTGAACAGATGATCCGCGATGGCGGCTACCGCCCGATCGTGTTCCTGCCACATGGTTTGTGGCTCGCGGTCTTTGTGGTGACCAGCCTGATTTCAGCTGCAGCCCTGGTGCGCTATGGGCCAGCGGAAAAGCGGATGAAAGGGTATTTGATCGTTGGGTATCTGGCGGTTCTGTTGGTGATGTGCAAAAGCCTTGCATCCTTTGCCTATGGGGTGGCGCTGACGCCTGTTGCGCTGTTTATCCCAAGCCGTTGGCAAATTCGGCTGGCGGTGGTTTTTGCTGTCGTGGCGGTGGGATATCCGATGCTGCGCAATCTGGATGTTATCCCAACGGAGGCCATTCTGGCGCAAGCTGCAGAGATCAGCGACGAGCGGGCGCAATCCTTGGAATACCGTTTTAACAACGAGGATCAACTGCTTGTTCGGGCGGCAGAAAAACCGGCGTTTGGTTGGGGCGGTTGGGGCCGTTCTTTGGTCCGCCATAGCGAAACAGGAGAGATTTTGACCATTCCCGATGGCCGCTGGATCATCGTTTTTGGCACTTTTGGATGGGTTGGCTATATCTGCGAATTCGGGCTTTTGGCGCTGCCGCTGCTGATGATGGGGCTTTACGTGTCAAGGCAACGCCCGCAAACTGTCTCCTCCTATGTGGCGCCGCTGTGCCTGATTTTGGGCGTTACCTTGATGGATATGCTGCTCAATGCGACGTTGACGCCGCTTACCTGGCTGACAGCGGGCGCGATCGTGGGATATGCCGAAAAACTGTTTGCCGGGTCCACCCATCAACCGCGTTACAAGATGCAAACCGCAGTCCTTGACAAAACAAGGCAAAATCAAGGCAAACGCACCGTTTTATGAGCCAATTGGCCTTATTTGGCGTTTTGATCCGCCTCGATTGGTCAAAGTTGTTTCGCCTGCGTCAATAATGACCGCCCTTTTTTGCCTTTATTATGGTAGCTTTAGGCGGGCAACGCCTTGTTATTAAGGGAAACCTGTTGAAAACGGCAGATCTTCGGGGAAAAGCCCTGAAATCTTCCCAATTTCTCCAAGTTCCACAGGCATATATTCCTTAATTACTCAGACGGGTGAAGTCCGTCCTGGGGCAGGCAACGGGAATTTTGAACGAATGGATACCACCAAGGGCCGCTCGATTTCAGGCGAAGATATCGCAATTGTTGGCATGGCTGTGAACGTGCCGGGCGCAGAAGGTGTAGATGCCTACTGGGCCAATCTGCGCGACGGTGTTGAGTCCATTCGCCGCCTGACCGAACAGGAACTTCTGGACGCTGGCGAAAGCCCCGAGAACATTGCCCGCAAGAATTACGTGCCTGCCGCCGCTGTGCTGGACGGGTTCGACACCTTCGATGCAGAGTTTTTTGGCTTTTCCCCCAAAGATGCTGCGATCCTTGATCCGCAGCACCGCAAATTCCTTGAGGTGGCCTGGCAGTCGATGGAACAGGCCGGCCATCCCCCTGAAACCATGGCGGGGCCCATCGGTGTATACGCAGGCTGCGGGATGGGTAGCTATTTCTATTTCAACATCTGCTCGAACCCCGATCTGGTGGATGACGTGGGCATGTTCCTGCTGCGCCACACGGGCAATGACAAGGATTTCCTTTCGACGCGGGTGAGCCATGTGTTTGACCTCAAAGGCCCGTCGATCAACATGCAAACCGCCTGTTCGACCTCTCTTGTGGCGATCCACTATGCCTGTCAGGCGCTGCGGGCAGGTGAAATTGACATGGCGCTGGCGGGCGGTGTGACCATCGAATTGCCGCATGGGCGCGGGTATGAGTTCAAGGAAAATGAAATCCTGTCACCGGACGGGCATTGCCACGCCTTCGACCACCGGGCGCAGGGCACGGTCTTTGGCTCCGGCGCGGGGGCTGTGGCCTTGCGGCGCCTCTCGGATGCAATTGCAGATGGGGATCACATCTGGGGTGTGATCAAAGGATCGGCGGTCAACAACGATGGCGCAGCCAAAGCAGGCTATCTGGCCCCATCTGTGGATGGACAAACCGATGCCATCGTAAAGGCGCTCGATGATGCGGGCGTCGCCGCCCAAAGCATTGGCATGATCGAATGTCATGGCACCGGCACCTATCTGGGTGATCCCATCGAAGTGGCCGCCCTGACTGAAGCCTATCGCAAGACCACCACCGATACGGATTTTTGCCGCATCGGATCCGTGAAAACCAACATTGGCCATTTGGACACGGCGGCGGGGGTTGCAGGATTTGTGAAATCCACACTTGCCCTGCATCACAAGCAGATGCCGCCATCGCTGGGCTATGAAGCGCCCAATCCGGCCATTCCATTTGAGGGCAGCCCGTTTTCGGTCAACGATAGATTGCGCGACTGGCCGCAAGGCATCGCGCCGCGCCGTGCCGCGGTCAATGCTTTGGGCGTCGGCGGCACCAATGCCCATGCGATCATCGAAGAGGCACCCGCGCGCGCGCCGTCCGAAGAAAGTGACTGGCCGTTCCATGTGCTGTGTGTTTCCGGGCGCAGCAAATCCGCGCTGGAGGCAAACACCGCCGCGCTGGCGGCGCATCTGCGGGCACATCCCGAACAGCCCTTGGCCGACGTGGCCTTTACCCTGAAAAACGGCCGGCGCGGCTTTGAAAAACGGCGCGTTGTGGTTGCTGAAACACATGAGGAGGCCGCCGCATTGCTTGAGGGTGGCGACACCCGCCGGGTCTTTACCCATGATCTGCTGGGTGATGCCCCCGAGGTTGTGTTTATGTTCCCTGGCGGCGGGGCGCAGTACCCCGGCATGGCGCGGGATCTTTACGAGACAGAGCCGGTCTTTGCCGATTGGATGGATCGCGGACTGGCGCACCTTCAACCGCAGCTGGATTATGACATCCGGTCGCTTTGGTTGCCCGAAGCGGGCCAAATGGAGGCCGCTGCAGAACGGCTCAAACAACCCTCCGTACAATTGCCGCTGATTGCGATCACCGAATATGCGCTGGCACAGCTTTGGATCAGCTGGGGCGTGACGCCTGCCGCGATGGTGGGGCATTCGATGGGTGAAAACGTGGCGGCATGCCTTGCCGGTGTAATGAGTTTTGAAAACCTGATTGATCTGGTGCTGCTGCGGGGGCAGCTGTTTGATGAGGTGCCTGCCGGCGGGATGATCAGCATTTCCGCACCGCTCAGCGCGATTGAACCGCTACTGGGGGACGATCTGGACATCGCCTCGGTCAATGCGCCCGAGTTGATTGCCGTGTCCGGCCCGCAATCTGCGCTGGATGCAATGCAGGTCCGTCTGGCCGACGCAGGGCTGGAATACCAGCGGATCGCCATCGACATCGCCGCGCATAGCCGCATGTTGGAGCCGATTTTGGATCGCTATCGTGCGTTCCTTGCCGGGCTTGACCTGCAAGCGCCGCAGATGCCGTTTATGTCCAACCGCTCTGGACAAGAGATCACGGCGGAAGAGGCGACCAGCCCCGATTATTGGGTTGGGCAGTTGCGCAATACCGTGAACTTTGCTGATTGCATTGCCACGCTGAGCGCCCCGCGTGACCGCGTTTACCTTGAGGTCGGGCCGGGCAAGGCCTTGTCCGCGCTCGCGCAGATGAGCGACGGGGTCAAACCCGCACAGGCGTTTTCGACCCTGCGCCATCCCGATCAGGATATCGCGGATGACATGTATTTCATGTCCGTTATCGGGCGGCTTTGGGCCTGCGGCGTTGAGGCCGATTGGACCCAAATCTGGGGTGAGGCGCGGCGCAACCGTGTGGTGTTGCCGACCTATGCCTTCCAACGCGCCCGTTACTTCATAGAGCCGGGCACAGCAGCCGTTGCCGCGCCCGCCAGCGCCTTGGTGCGGCAGGACGATATCACCACCTGGGGCGCAGTGCCCACATGGCGGCCCCGCTTTGCCAATGCCGATATTGACGCAATCACCGATCTGGCCGCGACACCGCTTTCTTGGCTGTTCTTTGCGGATGGTGATGGCATAGCCGCGCCGGTGATGGCGCGCCTGCGCGACGCGGGTCACAAAGTGATCGCCGTGCGGGCAGGGGATGCCTTTGCCCGGCAGGGGGATGACAGCTACACACTGGCCGCCGAACAAGGACGCAGGGACTATGACCTGTTGATTGCCGATTTGGCGGAACGCGGGCTGATGCCCGACCGCATCGCGCATTTCTGGCTGACCGACGATCACGTCGCCCCGCGCCCCGGCAGCAGCATCTTTGATCGCAACCTTGAACAGGGGTTCTGGAGCCTGACCTGGCTTGCCCAATCCCTGACCGAAGCGGGCAGCGATGCGCCGCTGCATCTGAGTGTCTTTACCACTGGGGCGGCGCAATTGAAGGATGAGGCGCTGCGCCATCCCGAAAAGGCGTTGATTGCTGGCCCTGTCGGCGTGTTCCCACGTGAGATGCCGGGCGTGACCTCTGCACAGATCGACATCGAAGAACGCACGGCCAATGTGCCCACAAAACGTGGCTGGTTTGCGCCTGCTGCCGCGCCTGAACCCGATGTCGCGGATGATCTGACCGATCGGTTGCTGGAAGACCTGATGGCCGTGCCTGCAAATGTAGTGGCTGCCTATCGCGGCGCGAAACGGTTTGAACAAAGCTATAAGCCCGCGCCATTGAACGCCACCGATGATACCCTCTTTGAGGAGGGCGGTGTCTATCTGATCACGGGCGGGTTTGGCGGTATTGGTCAGACTCTGGCCGCAGATATCTTGTCGCGGCAGTCTGCAACGGTGGTTCTGCTGGGCCGCGATCCTTTGCCGGATCGTCAGGCGTGGAATGGCTACCTCAGCCGCCATGGCACCGCAGACCGCACCGCGCGGCGGATGCGCAGTGTGATCGAACTTGAGACACGCGCCGCCGCCAAAGGCGGGCAGGTAGAGGTCGCCGGGGCCGACGTGGCCAATCTGGCGCAGATGCGCCGGGTGATTGAAGATCTGAAGAAACGCCATGGCCGGATCAACGGCGTTATCCATGCCGCCGGTGCGCTGGACGATGGGCCGATGCTGGGCAAAACGGATGCGCAGATGGATGCGGTTCTGTCGCCCAAGGTGCAGGGTTTGCGGGTCATTGATCAATTGCTGCCTGATGGCGATCTGGATTGTCTGATCCTGTTTTCCTCCACCAGTACGGCGACCCGATCTGCCGGTCAGGTGGATTATGTTGCAGCGAACGCCTGGCTCAATGCCTATGCCGCCGCCCGCAGTGGCGATGCGACCCGCGTGATGGCAATCAACTGGGGCATTTGGGCCGATGTCGGCATGGCCACCAACAGCCTGAGCGGGGGCGGGATTGATGTGCTGCCCGCACGCCCGATCAATGCAGCACTCGTGCAGACAATGGGGTCCGACGCGGCGGGAGATCCTGTCTTGTCCGCGCAGATCAGCAGCGCACATTGGCTGCTGGATCAGCACCGCACCAAGGATGGTCAGGCGATCATGCCGGGCACAGGCTATATCGAACTATTGGCCGAAGCCGCCAAGGCGCAGGGGTTGACCCAAGGTTTCGAAATCCGTGACCTCTATTTCCTGCGGGCGATGCCGGTCGAGGATGAAACGCCGCGCGACTTGCAGATCAACCTAAGCGCAGATGGGGCAGGCTTTGCCGCCGAACTGCGCAGCGATTGCACCTTGAACGGCAAATCCGGTTGGCAGCTTCATGCGCAGGCGCAGATTGCGGCGGTCAGCCATTCGCAGCCTGAACCCTTTGACCTTGAGGCCGCGTTTGGCCGCTGTGCGCAAATTGATACCGCGCCAGAGGGCGGGCGGTTGACCTCACCGCAAGAGGCGCATCTGGACTTTGGGCCGCGCTGGCATGTGCTGCGCGAAACCGCGGTTGGCACGGATGAGGGTATCGCCAAATTGGCTTTGCCAGATGCCTGCCGCGATGATCTGGTTGAGGGCCATCTGTTGCACGCCGGTTTGATGGACCTTGCCACCGGTTGGGCGATTGATCTGGTGCCAAGCTATGATGCCAGCCACCTCTGGGTGCCGGTGTCCTATGGTGCAATCACTGTCTATGGGTCGCTGCCTGCAGAGATCTATTCCCACGTCGCGCTGTCGAAAACGGCGGCAGGTGATGGCTTTGCCAGCTTTGATGTGACGATCTGTGACGCGACGGGCCGGGTTCTGGTGGCGGTGCAGGATTTTGCGATGAAACGGCTGGAGGGCGGTTTTGCCGCTGCGCCGCTGGATCCGCGTGAAGTGCGTTTTGATGATGTTGATGCGGGTCAAGACAGCCTGACACCGGCCGAGGAACGTCTGGCCTATCTGGTGTCACAGGGCATTCGTGCCGCTGAAGGGCCAGAGGCGCTGCGCCGGGCCATGGCGCTGGGCCGCTCGCAGGTGATTGTCTCTTCACTGCCGCTTGATGGTCTGATCGCGCAAGCCGATCAGCCGCCGCAGGGCGCCAGCTCCAGCGGCCAAAGCTTTGAACGTCCTGAACTGGACGGCACATTTGTCGCGCCGCGCAATGGCATCGAAGAACGCCTTGCGGCGATCTGGGAAAACCTTCTGGGCGTCAGTCCGGTTGGCGTTGAGGACAGCTTTTTTGACCTTGGCGGCCATTCCTTGATCGCTGTGCGCCTCTTTGCCAGTGTCAAACGCGAATTTTCGGTGGAATTTCCGATCTCTGTTCTGTTCGAAGCACCCACAATTGCCAAATGCGCAGCCTTGATCGCGGCGCAGACCGGCGATGCGGGCGATGCCTCGGGCCCTACCGCTGCGGGTGACGGGCCGGTGATCGAAAGTTACGATTATCTGGTGCCGCTGAACCAATGCGACAACAAGGACGCCGCGCCGCTGTTTGTGGTGGCGGGGATGTTTGGCAACGTGTTGAATCTGCGCCATCTGGCCCTGCCGTTCAGCAAGGAACGCCGGGTGATGGGCATTCAGGCGCGTGGCTTGATTGGCGACACGCCGCCCCACACCGATGTGGGCGAGGCGGCGCGTGATTATCTGGCCGAGGTGCGCCGGGTTCAGCCAAACGGGCCGTACCTGCTGGCGGGGTATTCCGGCGGCGGGATCACCGCCTTCGAAATGGCGCAACAGTTGCGCTCTGCCGGCGAGGAGGTGGCAGTGCTGGCGATGCTCGACACACCGCTGCCGGTGCGGCCATCGTTGTCGCGTCCAGATAAGGCGCTGATCAAACTGGCAGAGTTGCGCCGCAAAGGTCCGAAATACCTCGTGGAATGGGCGCAAAACCGTCTGGCATGGGAAAAGACCCGCCGCGCGGATGCCCAGGCAGAGGCGGGGGATGGCAACGGGTCAGAGTTTAACAACCTCAAGATCCAGCAGGCCTTCCTGACCGCTGTCGGGGCATATGACACGCCAAAATGGGACGGACCAATGACCCTGTTCCGGCCACCGCTCGACCGGCATTGGCGTGTGACCAAGGGGCGCTTTGTCAGCGCCGAACGCGAGTATGTATTCGAGGACAACGACTGGCGCAAATATGTGCCGAACCTGGAGGTGATCGAGGTGCCGGGAGATCACGACTCCATGGTGCTTGCGCCCTATGTGACCGTGCTGGCGCAGGAATTGCGCGAAGTGATCGGCGGTGCCCTTGAACCTGATCCCGAAGACAGCAGCTGGCCCCGAGCCACAGCGGCGGAGTGAGAGACATGGCAACAGCAAAGGTTCTGGTTCTGATCCTCAACTACCGCACGGCTGAGATGACCCTGCGGGCGGCGGAAGCGGCGCTGGCCGATATGCCGGTCGGGGCCGAGATGATCCTGATCGACAATGCTTCCGGCGACGGGTCGGCGGGGGTGTTGCAACGGGCCATCACCGAACGGGGCTGGGATGAAAACGGTCTGGTGCGATTGATCCTGTCGGATGTAAACGGCGGTTTTGGCGCGGGCAATAATCTTGGCCTCACATCTCGCATGTCCGACGGCAGTGCGCCGGATTACTTTTATGTGCTGAACTCCGATGCCTTTCCCGATGCGGGATGCCTGCCGCGTCTGATCACCCATATGGAAAGCCATCCGAAAGCGGGGTTTGCAGGCAGCCATGTGCGCGGCGAGGATGAAGTGACCCATTGCACCGCGTTCCGCTTCCCTTCGATCGCTGGCGAATTTGAAGGGGCGGCCCGCACCGGTATCTTTTCGCGGTTGCTGAAGAACGCCATCGTTGCGCCGCCATTGCCTGATCACACCGCCCGTGTCGATTGGGTGGCGGGGGCCAGCGTTCTGGTCCGGGCCAAGATGCTGGATGAAATCGGGCTGTTTGACGAAACCTTCTTTCTCTATTTTGAAGAAACCGATCTGTGCAAACGCGCCGCCCGCGCCGGGTGGAGCTGTTGGTATCTGCCACAAAGCCGGGTGGTGCATATCGGCTCGGTGTCGACGGGTATGAAGGAATGGCAACGTATGCCGTCTTATTGGTTCGACAGCCGCCGCCATTACTTTGTCAAAAATCACGGCTCTGCCTATGCCGCCGCTGCTCTTGTGGCGCGGTTGGCGGGTGGGGCCATTCATCACCTGCGCTGTGCCATCTCGGGGAAAAACAGCCAGGACCCTGCCTATTTCCTGCGTGATCTGGCGCGGCATGGCTTTGGCCTGTCGCTTGACCGGCAACTCGCAACATCACGACGCCCCGCAACGGAGGACAGACCATGACCGCAGCTTTTATTCCCGCCGGTTTTGACGCCATTCTGATGGGGGACGAATCCCTCGCGATTGCCTGTGGCGACATGTTGTTGACGGGCGGGCATCGCTTGCCTGCCGTTGTGACGCGTGATCCGGCCGTGCGCGGCTGGGCAGAGGGCAAGGGTCTCAAGGTGCTTGAGAACCCGCGTGATCTGATTGCGGCTGGCGTGACCGCCGATTGGCTGCTCAGCATTGCAAACCTGCGGATGATCCCGGCGGATGTGCTGGCCCTGCCCGGCAAGGGGGCGATCAACTTTCACGATGGACCGCTGCCGCGTTACGCCGGTTTGAACACGCCTGCCTGGGCGATCATCAACGGCGAAGACAGCCATGGCATCACCTGGCACGTCATCGAAGGCGGTGTGGACGAGGGCGATATTCTGGCACAGCGGATGGTGCAGATTGCCGAGGATGAAACCGCCTTCAGCCTCAATTCCAAATGCTATGCAGCGGGGATGGAAAGCTTTGCCGATGTTGTGGCACAACTGGAAAGCGGGTTGTTGCAACGCACGGCCCAAGACCTGACGCAGCGCAGCTATTTTGCCCGTGATGATCGTCCTGCCAATATGGGCGTTCTCGATTTCACGCAAGACGCGATGAGCCTTTCACGCCTGATGCGCGGGCTTGATTTTGGCGGTTATTGGAACCCGCTGACCACGGCCAAACTGATGGCGGGGGATCAGGCTCTGGTGATTGGTGGTCTGTCCGCATCGGATCAAACCGCCGAATGTGGAGAGGTGCTGTCCGTGACGGCAGACCGGATCACCATCGGTACCGCATCCGCGGCTGTTACTTTGATCGATATTACAACGCTCGACGGCTCTGCCGTTGATCTGACCACTTTGTTCTCGGCAGGGGACAGCATCGTCCCTCCTGCGCTTGCGCCCCTGCCGGTCAAGGATGAAGCCTATTGGCGCGATGCGCTGGGGCAAGCGGATTGGCTGTCTTGCCCGCTGGCCGGGGCTGGAGGTGCTCAAGATGACGCGGATCTGCAATCTCATTCTCTAGCCACACCAAAGGGACAAGACCGTACCCAGCAGGCGGCGGCATTGGCATTGGCGGCGCTGAATTCGTCTGGGCAAAGCATGGGCACCCTTGCCCTGCGCCAAGACACTGCACATCCGCTGTTGGTGGATCATGTGCCGCTGACGCTGACAGCGACGGCGGAAACCACGGTTGCAGAGGCCGTAGAAGAGTTTCAGGAAGATCTGGAGCGGGCCTCAAACAGCGCGGGTCACGCGACGGATCTGGCTCTGCGTGATCCGGCCATCGACCATGGTGAGCACGCCGAGATCGGTCTGAGCTTCACCACCGATCCTCTACCGGGTGCCGCATTGACCCTCGCAGTGACTGATGAAGGTTGCAGTGTGATTTATGATCCGACCCGCTTGGGTGAGGCCGCGCTGACCCTGCTGGCAGCCCGGTTTGAAGCGGCGCTTGCACAGATCGAAGCGGCGCAAACCTGCGCCGATCTGTGGGCCTTGCCTGCCTCCGAACGCGATCAGTTGCTCTTGGGTTGGAACGCCACCGACCGCAGCTATGACCGCACCACCATTCACGCGGCATTCGAGGCGCAGGTCGCCCTTACGCCGGATGCAGAGGCGCTGGTGTTTGAGGGGGAAACCCTGAGTTATGGCGATCTGAACGGCCGCGCCAACAAACTGGCGCATGTCCTGCGCGATATGGGCGCAGCACCCGGCACGCCCATCGGCCTATATGCCGCGCGCGGTGTTGATTTGATCGTCGGAGCACTGGCGATCCTGAAATCGGGCGGCGCTTATGTCCCGCTTGATCCGGCCTATCCGGCGGATCGCATTGCCCACTACATAACCGATAGCGCTGCGCCCATCATCGTCACGCAATCGGCGCTGGCGGGGCAATTGCCCGCGCATAACGGGCAGGTGTTGCAGATAGATACCGACGCCCGCGTGACTGCGGCACCAAAGGACAATCCAAAGGCCACTGCCACGCCAGAGGATCTGGCCTATCTGATCTACACTTCCGGCTCCACCGGCACGCCCAAGGGTGTGATGGTCAACCACGGCAATGTCGCCAACTTCTTTGCCGGGATGGACGACCGGATCGACCACGAGGCGGGCGCGGTTTGGCTGGCTGTCACCAGCCTGTCATTCGACATTTCAGTGCTTGAGCTGTTCTGGACCCTGTCGCGCGGTTTCAAACTGGTGCTGGCGGGTGATGAAAGCCGCACGCAGGTGTCCGATGGCCCCATCGGCCTGTCGGATCGCAAGATCGACTTCAACCTGTTTTACTGGGGCAACGATGGCGGTGTCGGACCGAAGAAATACGAGCTGCTGCTTGAGGGGGCAAAGTTTGCCGATGCCCACGGCTTCAATGCGCTTTGGACGCCGGAGCGGCACTTCCATGCCTTTGGTGGCCCATACCCGAACCCGTCTGTGACCGGCGCGGCGGCGGCGGCTGTGACGCAAAACCTCGAAATTCGCGCGGGGTCTTGCGTGGCGCCCTTGCACCATCCGGCCCGCATTGCCGAGGAATGGGCGGTGATCGACAACCTGACCAATGGCCGGGTGGGGATCGGCGTGGCCAGCGGCTGGCAGCCCGATGATTTTGTACTGCGCCCGGAAAATACGCCGCCCCACAACAAACCGGCGATGTTTGAAACCATTGATCAGCTGCGGCGCCTGTGGCGCGGCGAAGCTGTGGAATTCCCCAAGCAGGACGGCACGCCCCATGCGGTTGTCACCCAGCCGCGTCCGGTGTCCAAGGAATTGCCCGTTTGGGTGACCACGGCGGGCAATCCGGCGACATGGCGCGAGGCGGGCGAGATTGGCGCGAACGTGCTGACTCACCTTTTGGGCCAGTCGGTGGATGAGGTCGCGGATAAGATCAAGATCTACCACGACGCGTTGCGCGGGGCAGGGCATGATCCGACGGACTTCAAAGTCACCGTAATGCTGCACACCTATTTTGCCGCCACCCGCGCAGAGGCCGAAGAGGTCGCGCGTGAGCCGATGAAAGATTACCTGCGTTCAGCGGCGGGTCTGATCAAACAATACGCCTGGGCCTTCCCGGCGTTCAAGAAGCCCAAGGGCGTGACCAACCCTTTTGAGGTCAATCTGGAGGATCTGTCGCACGACGAAATGGAAGGCATTTTGGAATTTGCGTTCCAGCGTTACTTCAATGACAGTGGCATGTTCGGCACCGTGGCCGATGGTCTTGCCCGTACAGAACAGCTCAAACGGATCGGCGTGGATGAGATTGCATGTCTGATTGACTATGGGATCTCCACGCCGAAGGTCATGGAAGGGCTCAAACCACTGGCGGATGTGCTGGCGCAATCCAACAAGGAAACCGTGCTGCGCGAGGATGATTATTCGCTCGCCACGCAGATCGTGCGCCACGGTGTGACCCATCTGCAATGCACGCCTTCCATGGCGCAGATGCTGGTCACCAACCACGAGGCACAGGCAGCACTGTCGCGGGTCAGACATCTAATGGTTGGCGGCGAGGCTTTGCCGGGTTCACTGGTTGCGGCGCTGAAATCCTGCACCTCGGCCGGTGTGCAAAACATGTATGGACCGACCGAGACCACAATTTGGTCGACCACATCGATGGTCCGGGACGGGGCAGAGGCCACAGCGCCCATCGGCACGCCGATTGCCAACACCCAAGTCTACGTTCTGGACGCGGACATGCAGCCGCAACCGGCGGGCGCAGCGGGCGAGCTGTGGATTGGCGGCGACGGGGTGACGGATGGCTATTGGAACCAGCCGGAACTGACCGCAGAGCGGTTTGTCGAAAATCCCTTTGGCGCAGGACGAATGTACCGCACTGGCGATCTGGCGGCTTGGGATGCGACAGGCATGTTGCACTTTATGGGCCGCGCCGATGCGCAGGTCAAAATTCGCGGTCACCGGATCGAGCTGGGGGAGATTGAAGCTTGTCTTGCGGGTTTGGATGGGCTCATACAATCGGTTGTTGTGCCGCGCGACGATGTGCCGGGCGGGCCGCAACTGGTGGGCTATTTCACCGCAAGCCGGGTTATCGCCGATGCTGAGCTGACGGCGCATCTGTCGCGCGATCTGCCGGCGATCATGGTGCCGGGGTATTTTGCGCAGCTTGAGGCTATGCCGCTGACGCCCAACAAAAAGATCGACCGCAAGGCGCTGCCTCGCCCGGATCGGCGCAAGGCCGCGCGGGCCGATGGTTCCGCCGTCAAAGCCGCGCCTGCCAGCGCGACGCAGGCCGCCATTGCCGAGGTCTGGTCCAAGGTTCTGGGCGTTGGAAACATCCGCGCCGAGGACAATTTCTTTGGTCTGGGCGGACATTCCTTGCTGGCCGTACAAGCGCACCGCGACATCAAGGCGGCGCTGGGCGCGGAACAATTGTCGATCACGGACATCTTTCGCTTTCCCACGCTCGAAGGCTTGGCGGCGCATTTGGACAAGGCACCGGGCGCGGCGGCAGAACCTGCGGCAGAACCTGCCGTTGCGGTACCCGATCCGGCCAAGTCGGAAACCATGTCCAAACGCCGGATGATGCGGGCAGGCCGGAGCAAGGCCGGCGCATGATCGAGGCCTGCGCCGATGACAATGCTGCGGTGATTGAGGCGGCAGTTGCGGCCCTGTTTGACGGGGCCGTTGCTGTGGCAGTTGCTGACCCGCATCAGGTGCAGCCAGCGATCTGGCCGGAAGAGGCGCAATTTGTGGCGCAGGCGGTTGCCAAACGGCAGGCCGAGTTCGCCGCCGGTCGCAACGCGGCGCGGGCGGCGATGCGCAAGTTGGGCGGCAGGAATGTTGCGGTTCCGGCAGGCCCGGACCGCGCCCCGCAATGGCCAATCGGATGGCATGGCAGCATCACCCACAATGACCGCTGGTGCCTCGCGGCGGTCACGCGCGGCGCGGCGCATCTGGGTGTCGATATAGAGGCGGCAACCCCGCTGAACCCCGATTTGTTGTCCACGATTTGCAGCCCCGAGGAACGAGCGCGGATTGCTGGTTCTGATCAGGCGATGCAGGCCAAGGTGATCTTTTCCGCGAAGGAGGCGGCCTACAAGGCACAGTTCCCTTTGACAGGAGTGCTGTTTGGATTTGATCATCTGGACATTGTTATTGCACCGGATTCAGGCCAGTTTCAGGCCCGATTTGTAAGACCAGCCGGACAGTTTGCAGCTGGTAATCGGCTGCAGGGCCGCTTTGCCCTGGTCCAAGGGCACATAGTTACGGCGGTCACCATCGACCCGGCCAAAGAGTAAAGAGGCGTTTTGTGATGGCCAGTATGAGCCGACGATTGACCCTGACCGGGCTTGCGCTTGTTGCGGCAGGCGGGTCGTTCTGGATGCTGCGGCGCCAGTCGGGCAAAGCCGAGGCCGAGGTGCTTTATGCGGCGCCTTTGCCAGCACCCGAGGGCGCACTGCGGGTTTATCACTTGGGCCATTCACTGGTGGGGCGCGACATGCCAGCGATGCTGGCCCAACTGGCGGGCGCGGGCCATCACTACGACAGCCAGCTTGGATGGGGCACATCGCTCAAGGAACATTGGGAGCCGGATCTGCCGATCAATGGCTTTGATGCCGAAAACGCCCATCCGCGGTTCCGCCCCGCGACCGAGGCGATCACATCCGGCGCTTATGACGCGGTTGTCCTGACTGAAATGGTCGAGTTGCGCGATGCGATCAAATACCACGACAGCGCCCGTTATCTGGGCCAATGGGCCAAGCTGGCCCATGCGGCCAATCCGAAGGCGCGGCTTTACCTTTATGAGACCTGGCATCACATCAACGATCCTGCAGGCTGGAAGACACGCATAGATGATGATCTCGATGCACTGTGGCGTGAGCGGGTGCTTTATCCCGCGCTGGCCCAAGGCGGTGCTCCGATCCATCTGATCCCGGCAGGGCAGGTGATGGCGGCCTTTGCCCGTGCGGCTGAGAAGCGCGGGGGTGTTGAGGGTATCACGGCGGTGGATGATCTGTTCGGCATGACGGTTGATGGCAGTCGCGACACGATCCATGTGAATGATCTGGGTGCCTATCTGGTGGCGCTGACCCATTATGCCGTTCTGTATCACCGCGATCCGTCAGGATTGCCGCATCAACTGACCCGTGCCGATGGCAGCAATGCCGATGCGCCCAGCGCAGAGGCGGCGGCGTTGATGCAGCAGGTCGTTTGGACGGTGGTGCAATCCATGCCGGAAACCGGAGTCGCGGGATGAGCCTTCTGGATACTGTCTTTTCTGTCTTGATGGTGGGGCACAGCCTGTTTGGCCAAGACGGGCCGGATATGCTGGAGAACGCGCTCAGCGCAGGTTCAGGCGAAGCGCAGGTGCAGGCGCAGATCATCAACGGTGCGCCTTTGCGCTACAATTGGGACCATGGTGCGGACGCCGAGGGTGTGGATGCGCGGAAGGTGCTGGCGGAAGGCGTGACCACCCATCTGATCCTGACAGAAGCCCTGCCGCTGGCCAACCATGTGACATGGTCCGACAGTGGGTTCTATGCCCGGTCTTATACAGAGCTGGCGCTGGCAGCCAATCCGGCGGTGCAAGTTTATATCATGGAAACTTGGCACAGTCTCAAAAGCGGGACAGGCGTTGCGGTGGATCACGACGACGGGGCAGATGTGCCTTGGCGCAGCCGGATTGATGCGGACCTGCCGGTCTGGGAGGGGATTGTTGACGAAGTCAACGCGGGCCAGCCACGTGATGCGCCTGCCGCCCGTTTACTGCCCGCAGGTCAAGCCATGGGGCGGCTCTATGATGCTATCAATGCTGGCGAGGTTGCGGGTGTTTCGTCCATTTCAGCGCTGTTCTCGGATGACATCCACCTCAATGATCTGGGCCATTACTTTGTTTCCCAAGTTCAATATGCGGCACTGACCGGTCAATCCCCGCTGGGTTTGCCGGGGCCGGGTAAGGGGCGCTGGGGCGGTGATTTCCAAACGCTTGATCCCGCGTTGATGGCGGCGTTGCAGCAGATTGCATGGGATACGGTCGTGGCCTATCAGGGCGATATTGTGGTTGACCCGCCGCAACCAAAAGCAACCGCAGGGAAATCACCGAAATTACCCACTGGCCCGCCGCTACCAGAACCCGCCACGCTGGTCGCAGATGATGTGACCTTGCGCGGCGCCGGGGCCATTGGTCTTGCGGCCGTGACAGATTGGTCCAGCCAGCAGCCTTTCCTTGATGTGATGAAAACCGCCCGTCCGTGGTTTGGCCATCTGCCCAAACGCTGGGGCGGAATGGATCATGCGGTGTTGCGCGATGAAGGCTATCTGGATGCGCAAGGCTGGCCAATCCGGATGCCTGCGGAGGTCAGCAGCATTGGCACCGTGGCTCTGACCGATATGCCTGAGGGCGCGACATCACTGGCGGGGCGGTATGTGCTGCGCTTTGAAGGGGACGCGGTGATCGAAGTTGCGGGCCGTGCCAGCAACATCCGTTATGGCACGGGCGAGGTGCGTTTTGACTATACCCCCGGTCCGGGCAGCGTGGATATCCGGGTGCAGCGTATAGGGACGGCCGCGCCACTGGGTGAGATCACATTGGTACGTGAAGACCGCGCGGCGCTGTTGGATCAGGGGGCGATGTTCAACCCCGATTGGACGGCGCGGCTGACCTCGTTCGAGGTGCTGCGGTTCATGGATTGGATGGAGACCAACAATTCAGACCTGTCCGCATGGCAGGACCGCCCTGTGCCGGGCAATGCCACCTATATGGGCGGGGTGCCGATTGAGGTGATGATCCGGCTGGGCAATGAGTTGGGCAAAAACATTTGGGTCAATGTTCCGCATCAGGCCACGGAGGATTTTGTGCAACGCTTCGCCGCAATGACCCGCGATCAGTTGAAGGATGAACGCAAGGTTTTCGTCGAATTCTCAAACGAGGTCTGGAACTGGCAGTTTGATCAGGCCCGATGGGCGGATGAACAGGCGCGAGACCGCTGGGGCGAGGATAACGCGTGGATGCAATATTACGGGTTGCGGGCAGCAGAGGTGGCGCGGATCTGGTCGGCTGCATTTGCGGCGGAGGCCAAAAACCAACTGGTCAATGTGATCAGCAGCCAAACCGGCTGGCTGGGGCTGGAGGATGCGGCATTGAATGCCCCTTTGGCACAGGCCGAAGGTGTTGCCGCACCAAAAACCGCCTTTGATGCCTATGCCGTAACGGGGTATTTTGGAGGTGTTCTGGGACTGGAGGACCGCGAGGATATGGTGAAAGGCTGGCTTGCAGATAGCCTTGCCAAAGCGCGGGCCGATGCCGCCTCTGACGGACTAACTGGGCAGGCTGCAATCGAATATATAGCCGCGCATCGCTATGATCTGGCCAGCACCTTGGCGGCACGTGAATTGCATGACGGCGCGGTAAGTGGCAATCCAGAAGACACCTTGGCCGATCTCATCGGACGGGTCTGGCCGTATCATGCAAAGGTTGCAAAAGACCACGGGCTGGACCTGATCATGTATGAGGGCGGCAGCCATATTGTGGGTCTTGGCCCGCAGGTTGAGGATGCCGAGCTGACCGCGTTCTTTCACCACTTCAACTACACGCAGGAGATGGGTGATCTTTACCGGACACTGCTGGCCGGCTGGCAGTCTGTGGGAGGCAAACTGTTCAATGCATACTCAGACGTGTATAGCCCAACCAAATGGGGATCATGGGGTGGCCTGCGCCATCTGGATGATCAAAACCCACGTTGGACCGCATTGACAGGCAATTTATGACCGGCACTTCCATCTTGATCCCTGCCCACAACGAGGCCGGCTATTTGCCGGCCTGTATGCGGGCGGTGCTGGCTTCTGACCCGGTCGAAGGACCGGTTGAGGTGATCGTGATCGCCAATGGGTGCACTGACGACACTGCGGCGATTGCGCAGGGGTTTGAGGAACAGATCCTGCTCAAGGGATGGCGGCTCAAGGTGTTGGACCTGGCCCAGGGCGGCAAACTGAATGCGTGGAATGCCGGAGAGGCCGCGGCACAGGGGGATGTGCTGATCTATCTGGATGCGGATGTGAATGTGTCGCCTCCGCTGGTGGGGCAGATCGCCAAAGCGCTGGCCGTGGATGCCCCGCGATATGCCAGCGGGCGGCCCAATGTGACGGTGCAGGATGATGCATTGACGCGGCACTACACGCGGTTCTGGCTGACCACACCGTTTATGACCCACGGCGTGCCCGGTTTTGGCGTGTTTGCGATGAACCGTGCCGGGCGCAGGCGCTGGGACCATTGGCCGGATATCATTTCGGATGACACCTTTGCCCGCCTCAATTTCCGCCCCCACGAACGACACGCTGTGGACGCGGTTTATGATTGGCCGATGATCGAAGGGTTCGCGCGACTGGTGCGGGTGCGGCGGCGGCAGGATATCGGGGTGGCCGAGATCGAAGAGCGCTATCCAGCGCTGTTGGCCAATGACGACCCCAAGGACAACGTTGTGCCGGTGTGGAAGCGCGCCCTGCGTGATCCGCTGGCCTTTGTTGCATTTGCGGCTGTGCGGATCGCGATCAAGCTGCCGATCCTGCGATCGTCAGACCGCTGGGTGCGGGGCCGCTAGATTTACCGGATGTGAGAGGCCAGTTTGGCCGCTTCGACCGCGACATCATGGCGGGACAGGGCGCGAATACGGCCCGCTTCGCCCATTTTTGTCAGCTTTTGCGGAGTGGCCCTGGCCAATTCATCTAGCGCGCGGGCCAATGCATCCGCATCCCCTGCAGGCACCATCCAGCCGGTCTTGCCATCCACCACCAGTTCCGGCGTGCCAGCGATATAGGTCGCGATCACCGGGCGGGCGGCGGCCATCGCCTCCATAATCACCATCGGCAGACCTTCGGCAAAGCTGGGCATGACAAATCCATGCGCACCGGCCAGTTCGGAGCGTACCCGCGCCTCATCTACCCAGCCGGGCAAGGACACGCGCGATTGCAGGCCAAGTTGCGCGATCCGTGCCTCGATCATGCCGCGCATCTCGCCATCCCCCAAAAGGGTCAGGTGCAGATCGGGATCTTCGGTTCTGGCCAAGGCGTCGATCAACAACAACTGGCCCTTCTGTTCGACAAAGCGCCCGATGGAGACCACCCGCCGTGGCCCTTTGGGCAGGGGGGCGGGATCACCGAACCGGGCCGGCTCAATCCCGCAATGTACAACCTTGATGCGGTCCCAATCTTCGGCGGCGGCCCAGCGGCACAGCTGGCTGCGGCCAAAGTTGCTGATCGCGACGGTAAATGCAGCGTGATGCATCTTGGTGCCCAAGGACAACGCGCGGGGGGCGTCAAATTCTTCGGGGCCATGTACGGTGAAAGAATACTCCGGCCCGCCCAACAAATGGGCCAGCATCGCCACGGCGGCGGCATTGGTGCCGAAATGGGCATGCATATGGGTGATGCCCTCGGCCTTGCACCGCTCCAGCACGTAGCAGGCCTCGGCCAGATAGATCAGATGGCGCATGCGGCTGCTTTCGGATGCGGCACCCAGATCCGACGCAACCTTTGCGGCGGCAAAAAAAGTGGTGGCATCCGATTTCAGAACCCGAAACAGTGCACGGCCCAGCTGCCCGGCCCCTTGGGCCAGCACATGTTCGGTCTTGGCGTTTTCGGCCTGATCAAGCGGATCAACCAATGCAGCCGAAGAGGGGCGCATGGCAATGCGGAAGATATCATGGCCCTGCGTCTCAAGCGCGTGGATCTCGCGGCGGATAAAGCTGTGCGAGGGCTGCGGATAGGTGTTGAGGATATAGGCGATCTTCAAGTGGGTTGTCCTTTGGGTTTGTGCCATCCTAACGTCAAATCTTGGCGCTGGTACACGGGTCTTGCAGGGCTTAGTCTGCGCAAACGGCAGAAGTGAGGCAATTTTTCGAGTGTTTGCGCGTATTTGGGAAAAACTGGGGGACAACCGGCTGATGGCGCGGGTGTTCCGCTCGGCCTCTTTGATCATCCTTGGCTATGGTGCGTCGCAGGGGTTGCGGCTGTTGTCGAACCTGATCCTGACGCGGCTTCTGTTCCCCGAGGCATTTGGACTGATGGCGCTCATCTCTGTTGTGACGGTGGGGTTAACCCTGTTTTCGGACGTGGGCATCGCCCCTTCTATCGCACAAAGCAAACGTGGCGATGATCCGGCGTTCCTGAACACTGCATGGAGCATTCAGGTGGTGCGGGGCGGGTTGCTCTGGGTTGCGGCCTGTCTTCTGGCTTATCCGCTGTCGGTGTTTTACGACCAGCCAGCTTTGGCCAGCTATCTGCCGCTGGCGGCGCTTTCGCTGCTGGTCAGCGGGTTCAACCCGACACGGATCGAAACGGCGCACCGGCATTTGTTGATGGGGCGGCTGACGGTTCTGGATCTGCTGTCACAGGTGATCGGGCTGATCAGCATGATCGCACTGGCGTTGATCTTGCAATCGGTACTGGCTTTGGTGATTGGCGGGGTGATCGGGGCGGTGGCAAAACTGACGTTGACCCATTTTTACCTGCCCGGCGATCGCAACCGGTTCCAATGGGAAGGGGCCGCGGCCAAAGAGCTGATCACCTTTGGCAAATGGATTTTCCTGTCCACGGTGTTTTGGTTCTTTGCCAGTCAGGGGGACAAGGCCGTGCTCGGCAAGTTTCTGACGCTTGAGACCTTGGGCATTTACAACATCGGCTATTTCCTTGCCAGTTTTCCTCTGCTGTTGGGGCATAATGTAACGGCGCGGGTGATGATCCCGGTTTATCGGGAACAGACGGAACCCGCGCGGATCGCGCGGCTACGCTATGGGCTGTCGGTGGGGGTGATCGGGCTTTTGGTGGTGATGGCGCTGTCAGGGCCATGGCTTGTGGATTTGCTGTATGATGCACGCTATGCGCTGTCGGGGGCGATCATTGTGCTTTTGGCGGTGGCTCTGATCCCGCAGGTGATTGGCATGACCTATGATCAGGCGGCCTTGGCGGCGGGGGATTCGCGGCGGTTCTTTGTCTATTCCGCGATCCGGTCGAGCTTGCAGGTGGGGATGCTGTTTGTCGGCGCGGTTTATGCGGGTCTGATCGGCGCAATCATTGGGATGGGACTGGCGATGGTGCTGTCACATGGGGTGCTGATCTGGCTGGCCCGGGCGCATGGAGTCTGGGATCCGCGTCATGATGCGCTGTTTGCCGGGGTGGGTCTGGCCACGGCTGTGACGGCCGGCTGGATGCATTGGGGACCGATTGCCGCGCTTTGGGCGGCCTCTGGTCAACCCTGACGCAATTTGCGAGCCTGCCGTGCGGCGCGGCCGCGCTGACCAGCCTCACGGCGGCTTTGCCACATGCCCTTCAATCCGCCAGGGCCGCTGGTCTCAACCACCGGGATAGAGACAACAGGCCGCAGGCCGGTTTCTCGTTCCATCTGCCGGGCCGAACGCACAACGGGGTTCAGCAGTTCCAGCAAGAACGCCACGCCAACCGCCACAATGACAGAGGCCACGGCACCCAGCATCGCAATGGTTTTGCGACTGCGGGTGATTGCCGCCTCGGGCACTTGCGCCTCTTCAAGGGTGATCATTCGTTCGCTGCGCGCGCCTGCCTCAAGGGAAAAGCCGACCTCGGCCTCGCTGCGGCGGGTCGCGATGACGTCCAATTGCCCTTGTACCTGTTCAATCCGGCGGGTGTATTGGGCCAGTTGCAGTTCGACCTCTGGAGAGGTTTCCAGGCTTTTGCTCAGAGCGGTGCGCCGTTGGTCCAAAAGCCGCCGCTGGGTGGTCAGGCTGCTGAGTTGCGCCTCGATCTCGCGCTCCTGGCGGGCGACGGTTTCGGCGCGGGCGGTGCGGTCAATGCGGGTGCGGGCCAGCTGGGTCGAGATAATCTCGCGGTCCAGTTCCAGCAGGGATGAATTGAGATTTGCAATCTCGTCACGGCGAAATTCAAGGCTGCCTTCAATGGACAGATCATTTGCCTTGCGGAACGCGGTCAGCTCGGCCTCGAGCGCGGCCAGTTCTACGATCAGCTTGTCTTCTTGCTGTTCAAAGAAATCCAGCGTTTCGCGGGTGCTGACCTCGCGCTGCTCTGCGGCCAAAAGGCGGGTGCGATCCGCGATCTCATGGGCAATGGCCTGCGCTTTTTCGGGAGTGTCCATATTGGCGGTGATGGTGATCACCGAAATGGCGCCATCATCGGCAAAGCCTTCGCGCACAGCCGCCATTCCGGTGATTGAAATGGCTTGCCGCAGGCGGCTGACTTTTTCGATCTGCATCAGACCGGGCATATCTTTGTAGAGGTCAAATTTGTCGATGATCTCAAGCAGGCTGCTCCGGGCCATGACCTGTTGTTCGATCAATTGCAAGCGCCGCGCAGAGGAGCCGTCAACGGTCGAAGGGGCCAGGTCGTCTTTGACGATGGGCTGTTCAACCTGAATAACCTCCGAAGAGCTATAGACGTGCTGTTGAAGCAGGGCAAAGACCACCGAGGCCACGCAACCCAGCAGGAACACAAACAGGATCAGTCCCGCACGGCGGCGGAGCATGTCCGTAAAGTCAGCCAGAGTATAGATCGGACCCATGCGTGCTCTATTCTATTTCAATAACCTCACCTAGATCGCCGTTCCGATCCGGGCCTGTCGTTCTAACCAGAGAATTCAGGCTAGAATAGGGCAAATTAATGTAGAAGGTTAGGGTTCTCTACTTCTGGTTAGCGGAACCGGCGGATGCTTGATTTGCGTGCGCGGTTCAGAACCACACCCAGCAACGGCACCTGACCGTCCAGCATCCGTTCGCATTCCAGCAAATCACGGCTGATTGTCTGGGTGCCGTCAGATACCACCAAGATCGCGTCAAGCTGCGGCAGGAAGGCCGAAACATCATCATAGGCCAACATGGGCGGCAGGTCGTATATCACCAGATCGGGGTTCAGATCCTGCTGCATCCGCGCCAGCGTGGCGTGGGTCTTGGGATCCTGCATAACCTCGGCGGCATTTCGCGAGGGCGATTGGTTGAGGCCAAGCGCAAGTGTGTCTGACACACGCAGCAGGTGATCCTGATCGGCAACCGCGCCGGACAGGTAGTTTTCCATCATGCCGCCAGATGGCAGGTTAAAGGCCTGCGCCACGCCGGGATCGCGCAGGTTAAAGTCCATCAGGACGCTGCGCGAGCCCGCAATCCGTGATAGGCTTTGTGCCAGATTGGTGGCGGTGAAGGTACTGCCACAACCGGCGGTCGGGCCGGTGATGCCGATGTTGACCCATCCGTTTTCCAGCGTGGTCTGGCGCAAACGGGTGCGCAGCAAATCGAATGCACGGCCAGAGGCGTCTTCACGCTCTGCGGGCAGTGTGCTGGGGGCGGGGGACATGGCATTGCCCAGTCCTTCGGTGATCATCGGAATGTCGTTCCACCCATAGGCACGCGGTTGTACGGCCTCTTCGAGGATCATCGGCGCGGGCGCTTCTTCCTCTTCCGGGGGCAGGTCAAACTCAAGATTTGGGGCGGCAAGGGATTGATCCAGCAAGCGGCGTTTGGCCTGTTCGGCCAAGCCGCGGCGCGGGCGCAGGCTGTGCCCCATATCAACCGGGGCATCGATCAAAGCATCGTCCATGTCAAAATCGGACATGTCTTCTGAAAAATAATTATCTTTCATTGTCTTGCCTTTGGGTTTCTTGGCCATGTGCCACTTCGTTTGATAAAGGGTTGCCGGGATCGGGTTGTTTCTAGCAGCCCGTCCGGCGCAATACTACGCCACCCGTTTTGAACAGAATTTTCAGGTCCAGCATCAGCGTCAGATCACGCTCGTAGGTTGCATCAATGGACTTGCGGTGGCTAAAGCCGTTGTCGTTGCGCGACGAGATCTGCCAAAGACCGGTGATTCCAGGGCGCAGCGCCTCATAGGCGGAGGCATCCCCGTACATTGCCAGCTGTTCGGGCAGCATCGGGCGGGGGCCAACAATGCTCATATCGCCGGTCAGAACGTTGAACAGCTGTGGCAGCTCGTCCAATGAAGTCGCCCGCAAGAACTGTCCCACAGGTGTCACACGCGGATCATTGCGCAGCTTTTGCAGCTCATCCCATTCGCGGCGCATCTCGGGGTCGGCGGCCAGATAGGTTTCAAGAACCTCGTCGGCGTTGCGCACCATGGTGCGCAGTTTGAGGATCGAGAACCGTGCGCCTTTGCGGCCCAGACGGTCCTGCGTATAGAAAGGCGAGCCGCCTTCAATCCAAAGCGCCAAGGCACACAGCAGGATAACCGGCAGCGAGAATGGCAGGGTGATCGCAATAAAGGCGATATCCATCATGCGCTTGGCATAATCGCGATAGATGTAGAAAGGCGCGGTTTTGCGCGCAACGGCGGCATCCCAAACTTGACTGCGCGCCGCAGCACGCACCGCAACGGGTGCGGTGGCGCGGTGCGGCGCTGAAATGTCAAACAAGCCAAACTCAGGCCCATCCGCGTTAAACTTCTTCATGCCAAACCCCCCAGGGTCATTTGCAAATCATTCAGGTCCAAGTGACGGAGCATCCGCCAAACGGGGCTGGCCTTTCTCTGGCGCTTTGGCGGTTTGGGATGCAGGGGCAGCAGGCATCACCGGTTCGCTTGGGCGGCCAATCTGTCCTTCCGGGCCTCGGCGGCTTTTTCTCGCCGCATTTGCGTCAGCAAAAAGGTAGGTCGGACAACAGGCGCAGTATTCTTGGCCCATCTATAGCATCTTTTAGACACATTTGATGCGAAATCTGCGAAACAAACTGTTTCCCAAATGGAGGAAACGGTTTTTCCGCTACGTCATATTGTTGATTGATTTGAAGGGGGTAAGTGGCAGCCCGTAGGGGAGTCGAACCCCTCTTTTCAGGTTGAAAACCTGACGTCCTAACCGATAGACGAACGGGCCACTGTCTGTGAGCGGTTCTTTAAGCAAAGGTGTCTGGACCCGCAAGCAGAAATTTCAAACAAAATGAAAAAACTTTAGGGAGGCCGGTCTTTAAGCCTGCGCGGCATCTTCCAGACGCAATTGTACGGTCTGGCGACCGCGCCATGTGTTGATGTCCAGACGTCCCGCCAGGTGGAACCTTGCGCCATTGTGATTCTCCAGCGCCGGTCCAAGCGGGCCGTCAAGCGCGCCGAAGGCGATGGCGTCCATCTTGGTGCCCAATCCATCGCCAAAGCTGATCTTGAGGTGGCTTTCGCCAACCCGCTTGGCAAAAAAGATCTTCATCTCGGCAAAAACATATCGTGGGGCAGGCGCGGCGGACCCAAATGGGCCGGCCTGTTCGATCATTTCGGCCAGCTCGACAGTTGCAGCCTCCGGCATCATCAATCCGGTCACTGACAGATCGGCAGGGCCGGCCAGATGTGCCCCCTGTTTTGCCAGCAACTCGCCCAGGCGTTCCATGGCTGCTTCCAGCTTGTCTTCGGCCACGGTCAGGCCAGCGGCCATCTTGTGACCGCCGCCTTTTATCAACAACCCTTCGGCGGCCAGCCGTTGAATGGGGGCGCCCAGATCAATGCCGGAGACGGAGCGCCCTGAACCTTTGCCGATGCCATCCTCGACACCAATGACGATCGAGGGGCGGTTGGAGGCTTCTTTCAGGCGTGATGCCACAATGCCCACAACGCCGGGGTGCCAGCCGGGGCCGGAGGCCCAGACCAGCGGTGCATCAAATCCACGGGATTCGGCCTGCTCCAGCGCGGCGGCGCGAACCGAAGCTTCGACTTCGCGGCGTTCGGTGTTCAAGGTGTCGAGCCGTTCGGCCAAGGCAGCCGTTTCATGCTGATCATCCGAGGCCAGAAGCCGCGCACCCAGATCGGCTTGCCCAATGCGTCCGCCTGCGTTGATCCGCGGTCCCAGCAGGAACCCAAGGTGATAGGCGGTCGGCGCGGTGTCCATCCGCGCCACATCGGCCAGCGCGGCCAGGCCGGGCCGCTCGCGCCGTGCCATCACCCGCAGACCTTGACGCACGAAAGCACGGTTCACACCGGTCAGCGGCGCCACATCGGCCACTGTCGCCAGCCCCACCAGATCCAGCATTGCCATCAGATCCGGGCCTTTGACCTGCGCTTCGCGCAATTGCCGCCCGGCCTCAACCAACATCAAGAACACCACCGCCGCCGCACAAAGATGGGCGCAGGCACCGTCCTCATCCTGACGGTTCGGGTTTACGACAGCCAGTGCATCAGGCAGGGTTTCACCGCCCAAGTGGTGATCCAGCACAATCACGTCCGCGCCCTTGGCGGCGGCAATCGGGCCATGAGACAGCGTGCCACAATCGACGCAGATGATCAGATCATGATCCGCAGCAAGTGCCGCCATGGCCTCTTCATTGGGACCGTAGCCTTCATCAATCCGGTCGGGCACATAGAGGGTCGCGTTATGGCCCATCTGCCGCAACCAGATCAGCAAAAGTGCGGCAGAGCTGCCGCCGTCGACATCATAATCGGCAAAGACCGCGATCTTTTCGCGGTTTTTCAGGGCAGACAGAAACCGCACAGCGGCTTGTTCCATATCTTTCAAAGATCGCGGATCAGGCAGCAGATCGCGCAGGGCCGGGGCCAAGAACGCCTCCGCCTCTTCTGCGGGCACACCGCGCCGGGCCAGAACCTGACAGACCGCCATGGGCAGGGCGCTGCGTTGCATGATCAGCTCTGCTGCGCGTTCCACCTCGACGCCGGGACCAACCCAGCGTCTGCCCGTCAAAGAAGCCTCTACGCCTAGAAAATGCACGCGCCGGCCTCCTCCTTCTTCATTTGGCCCTTAAACCTCCCCGCGGAGCGTCCCAAGGCTGCGCCCATCGCTGGGGCTTAGTGGGTCTCGACGGGGGTGCGGTAGTTGATGCGCCGCACCGATCCGGTTTTGGACCGCATGATCAGGGTTTCGGTGGTCATCCAGCCCGGCTCGCGTTTCACACCGGGCAGCAAGGTACCGCCAGTGACGCCGGTGGCGGCAAAGATCACGTCTTCGGTCACCATTTCATCGCGGCTGTAGATCCGGTCCAGATCGGTGATGCCAGCCTTGGCGGCGCGGCCCCGTTCATCATCATTGCGGAACAGCAGACGGCCGTACATCTGCCCGCCCATGCATTTCAGGGCTGCCGCGGCCAGAACACCCTCAGGCGCGCCGCCGTCGCCCATATACATGTCGATGCCGGTGTCGGGATCGGCGCAATGCATCACGCCGGCCACATCGCCATCGGTGATAAGACGGATCGCGGCGCCTTTGGCGCGGACCTCGGCGATCATCGCCTCATGGCGTGGACGTTCCAGAATACAGACGGTGATGTCTGCCACGTCACAGCCCTTGGCCTTGGCCAGTGCCTCCACCCGTTCGCCGGGAGACATGGACAGGGTCACAACATCGGTTTCATAGCCGGGGCCAATTGCCAGCTTTTCCATGTAGACGTCCGGTGCGTGCAGCATTGAACCGCGCGGGCCCATGGCGATCACGGTCAGGGCGTTGGGCATGTCCTTGGCGGTCAGCGTGGTGCCTTCGAGCGGGTCCAGTGCAATGTCGACGCCCGGCCCGTTGCCTGTGCCAACCTCTTCGCCGATGTACAGCATCGGGGCTTCGTCCCGCTCACCTTCGCCGATCACCACAACACCGGCGATGTCCAGCATATTCAGCTGCTCGCGCATGGCGTTCACTGCCGCCTGATCCGCCGCTTTTTCGTCGCCCTTGCCGACCAGCTTGGCCGAGGCCAAGGCAGCGGCTTCGGAAACGCGGGCAAGGCCCAGCGACAACATGCGGTCTTGGAATTGGGCGGAAGCGGTCATGGGCAATGTCCTTGCTGGTCAAAAAGTCAGCTCATGCTCTAACCGCCCATACCGATTGGCACAAGCATGCAGTGGCCGCGCGGCCCTATTTGAGGCCGTAAAAACCTGCTGCGGTGCCGCCAAAGACCGCCTGTTTGGCGTCTGCTGGCACGATGGCCTCATAGGCGCCGATCAGCGTTTCATAATCCGAGTAAAGCGAATCCACCGGAAAGTTCGATCCAAACATGCAGCGGTCCGGACCAAATTGATCAAGGCATGTCTCGATGATCGGGCTGACGCTATCTGCGGTCCAGTTGTGATCAAACATGCCCAAACCCGAAAGTTTGCACGTCACCTGCGGGCGCTCGGACATTCGGCGCAGGGATTTCGCCCAGGCGGTGATGCCTGCCGTGCTGCGATCATGGGGCGATCCGGCATGGCACAATGCGACCGGTACATCCGGGGCATGGTCCAACACCCGTGCCATTCCATCGTAAAGCTCGGGAATGAGTTGCAGATCAAAGGACAATCCGCGTTTGCCAGCCAGCGCAAGCCCCTTGGCAAACGCGGGGTTGTCCAGCAGATCATTGGTCCCGGTCACGGCGTCCTCACCGGGGGCGCGGCCGACGATCTGCCGCACACCGCGCAGGGTGCTGAGCGTCTGGAAATGATCCAGTTGCGCATCAAGATCGGGCGCGGTCAGATCGCAAAACACCACCTGCGCCAAAGGCCAGTCCGGTGCGTTGTCCGCTACCATCTGCACCCAGGTTGCCTCGGCGATACTGTCGGCGGCGCCCACCTGAATATGCACCGATGCGTCAAATCCGGCGGAATCCTTGCGAAACTGATCCAGCAGATAGTCCTGCTGGATCGGGGCGGGGTTGCCAAAGAACCGTTCCACCCCCTTGGCCATAAGCCAAGGGTAATGCACAGCGCCGAGATCCCAAAGATGATGGTGCGCGTCTATTCTCATGTGCTCTGCCCTGTGGCTTCGGCCAGAAAGTCGCGACCTTGGGTCTTCCAGAAATGCAGCAGGTCAATGAAGATCCAGTTTTCGGCCAGCTTGTCCCCGTCGCGGCGGTAGATGTCGATCACCCTGAATTCGCCGCTGGTGTCACTGCCGGGCAGTCCCATAAAGCCGCCGGTGGGGCGGGCGGTAAAATTGGGCCAGCCAAAAAAGCCGCCATAATGCCCCTCGGCCAGCCTTGCGATATGTCTGGTCTTGGCGCGGTCGGTGAAACCGGCGCGGAAAGGGCCAGCGTGCTGTTTGGCATAGCGTTCAATGGTGTAGGTCGCGCCAATCCCCTCTGGCCCCCACCAGATCATGTCGTCATGCCATGTGCGAACCAGCTCGTCCTCAAGGGTCAGGCCGGATTTCCACTGCCCCAGATCGCCAATCATCGCATTGATGGCAGCGAGCGTGGCTGCGCCTTCCTCTTCGGGTTGGTCATCGATCAACAAGCCGTCGTGGGTCATCGGGCCGGGTTGCACCAGATGGAAGGCGGTCTGTGACGGGAAGGGACATTGCCCGGCCTGGGTCATCAGGTGTGGAATGTCGAAGTACATGGCTGTTTCGGTGATTTTGCCATTCTCGACCCGGTCAAAGCTACAATACCGCAGGAACGCCATTTTGTTGGTGGGTTTGATGCCCAGCCAAGGCTGATCAAACAGCCCCATCAGATGGCCCATGGACACCACCCAGACCCCTTTGAAGCCGTCCATTTCGTTGGTGCCGGCAAAGAAGATATCCTCGCGCCGTTGCATCCGGGTGAGGGCGGTGCGCAGGGGCGTCCAAAAGCGGGAGGCGACGGTCTCAGCACCATTGATAAGCCCAAAGGGATGGAAGCCGCGCCAGAGATAATCTTCGGCAACATCACGCTGCATCGATTCGCCGATTTTCGCCGGATCTGCCGAAATGAGGGCGGCATGGTGGGCGCGGACGAGGCGCTTTTCTTCTTTAAATGTTAACACGTTATAAGCCTGTGGTTCAGTTTTTTGCATACGTTTGCGAAAAAGAACTTGCCGTAAGGTAGGTCACATGTCTACCCTTGTTGCAAACGTATGCAAAAACATCATTGCGGGGGGGAGATCGCTTTGGCCGAAATCAAATTGTCCGGCGTTTCAAAACGATGGGGTGCCTTCATAGGTGTCAACAAATTCGATCTGACGATTGCGGATCGGGAATTTCTGGTTCTGCTGGGGCCTTCGGGCTGCGGCAAGACAACAACCATGCGGATGATCGCAGGTCTGGAGGATCCCACCGATGGTGAGATCTTGATCGATGGTCAGGTCGTGAATGATCTGGAACCCAAAGATCGCGACGTGGCGATGGTGTTCCAGAGTTACGCGCTTTATCCCAATCTCAACGTTTATGAGAACATCCGCTTTCCATTGCGGGTGCGGGGGGTCGATCCTACGACCCACAATGAAAAAGTGATGCGGGCCAGCGCGATGGTGGAACTCGACGAATTCCTGCACCGCAAACCGGCAGAGCTTTCGGGTGGTCAGCGCCAGCGTGTGGCCTTGGCCCGCGCTATTGTACGTGAGCCGAATGTGTTCTTGATGGATGAACCTCTGTCAAACCTCGACGCCAAGCTGCGGGTTTCAACCCGTGCGCAGATCAAGAACCTCAGCCACGAGCTGGCGGCGACCACCATTTACGTGACCCATGACCAGATCGAGGCGATGACGCTCGCGGATCGGGTTGTGGTGATGGAAAAGGGGATCGTGCAACAGGTTGGCAGCCCCACAGACATTTATGACCGTCCGGCCAACACATTTGTCGCCAGCTTTATCGGCAACCCGGCGATGAACCTGATCGACGGCGAGATCGCGGGCGGAGCCTTCACGGCCAAACACACCAACATTCCGGGTCTGAAGGTCAAGGACGGCCCGATCACTTTGGGCTTCCGCGCCGAGGATGCGACGGTTTCTGCGGAAGGGGGCAATATCAATGCGCCGATCTACACGCTGGAGCTTTTGGGCGATGCGACCATGGTCAGCGTTCGGATCGGCAGCGCGCTGGTCAGTGCCCGTGCAGACAAGACATTCCGCGCCGAGATCGGCGATATGGTGTCGATCACGATACCTCAAGATCACTGCCACTTGTTTGATGCAGAAACAGGGGCACGGCTGGAGGATTGATCCTCCGGCAAACCGAACCGCGCCCCAAAAGGCGCGGCTTTATCTACAGGGAGAAAACCAAATGAAACTCAAGACAATCCTCATGGCAGGTGTGATGAGCGTTGCAGGCAGCATTGTTGCTGCGGACTGCGCGTTTGAAAACACTGTCGAATTGCGTTCGCTGTCTGCGGGCTTTGAAGCATGGAAAGCTGTCACAGACGCGATGGCAGAATGTGGGAACTTAGAGGCCAACCTCGATCAGGACTTCCGCGAAAAGCAGCCAGAAGCTTTTGCTGCGAACCCATCGCTGTATCACATTGGCGGCGTTGCCAACTCCACCATGATCCCGCTGCTGACAAGCGGCTCGATCCGTCCGTTGGATGATCTGGTTGCCAAATACGGCCAGAACCTGACGCCAAACCAGAAGATCACTGTGGATGGCAAGATCATGGCGATTGCCATGATGGTGAACAACCAGCACCTGATGTACCGCGAGGACATCCTGAACGATCTGGGTATCGCTGTTCCGACAACCTATGACGAAGTGTTGGCCGCAGCTGAGAAGATCAAGGCGGCAGGCGTTGTTGAATACCCCTTGGGTGGCACCTTCAAAACAGGTTGGAACCTCGGCGAAGAGTTCATCAACATGTATCTCGGCGAGGGCGGTTCGTTCATCGACGGCAACAACATGCCAACGATCAACAACGAAAAGGGCATCAAGTCTCTTGAAACACTCAAGGCTCTGACCGCGTACATGGATCCAGAATACCTGGTGTCCGATTCCACATATGTGCAGCAGCAGTTCCAGCAGGGCAAAATCGCCATGGCGAACCTCTGGGCCAGCCGCGGCGGCGCAATGGATGACGAAGCGGAAAGCCAAGTTGTCGGCAAAGTCAAAATGGCCGCTGCGCCAATGGGTTCTGCTGCACCTGCCTCCTCGATCTGGTGGGACGGTATCGTGATCGCCTCCAACATCACCGACGAAGAAGCCGAAGCGGCGTTCCGCGTTGCGATGGAAGGCATGGACGAGGAAGTTGTGAAAGCCAACAACGACGCGGCTGTGTGGCTGATCGCAGGCTATGAGCCTGGTCCACTGGCAGCCGGCGCTGCGGCGACCGCACAAAAAGGTGCCAAGCCTTACCCTGCGTCCGGCCCGATGGGCATCATGCACACCTCTTTGGGTAACGGGATCTCCGACTACCTGACCGGTGCAAAAGACGCAGCAACTGCGCTGGCAGACATCGAAGCGGCCTATATAACAGCTGCCAAAGAATCCGGCCTGATCGACTGATCCGGTTGCGGGGCCGCCTTTTGCGGGCGGCCCCGATTTCCCAAACCAACTCAATTAACAAACAGCCGAATACCGGAAAGGGAGGTCGCATGAAGTTCAAGACATTCGCCGCATTTGTCGGCCCGTCCGTATTGATAATGCTGATTTTTATTGCTTTCCCGCTGATCACGGTGTTCTGGCAAAGCTTTAATCTGACACAGCCTATCTACAAAACCATCGAAGTTGAGACCTGCACGCCGGGTTTTCTGACCCAGACCTGTACGATGGAAACACAAACCATCCCGGAGTTGGATGAACATGGCGAGGTCATTACAGAGACCACATTCGTCGGGTTGCAAAGCTACCGCAATGTGCTTGAACTGGACCGTTTCTGGGAGGCTGTGTCCGAAGGGGCATGGGGCAAGCTGCAAACCATCGATTTTTGGAAAGCTCTGCGCTTTACCCTGATGTTTACGCTGGTCACCCTGCCACTTGTTGTGGGCACCGGGTTGCTGATCGCGCTGACCATCAACAACGCCAGCCGCGCCATTCGCGGGCCGGTGATCTTTATCTCGCTGCTGCCATTTGTCGTGACACCTGTGATCGGCGCTCTTTCGATCAACTGGCTGTTCCGCGGCGACGGTATTCTGACAGCCTTTCTGGAATGGTGGACCGCCAAGGATCTGGCGCTCTTTGCCCAGGCCTGGACCATCGAATTGATGATGATGTTCTACCGCGTCTGGCACGTCGCGCCCTTTGCCGCGATCATCTTCTATGCCGGCCTCCAGACGGTGAACCAGGACAGCCTTGAAAGCGCGGTGATCGACGGGGCAAGCCGTTGGCAGCGTCTGCGCTTGATCATTATTCCGCATCTGATGCCGCTGATCATCTTTGTGACCATCATTCACCTGATGGATTGCTACCGTGCCTTCGAAGAGATCGTTGGCTTCAGCAGCCAGGGTTACGTGATTTCCCTGCAATGGCTGACCTATGACTTCCTTGTGCCGGATCAGGCAGGCAACCGCTCTGTTTCACGGGCATCGGCCTCGGCCATGCTGACAATGATCGGGATTGCGATCCTGCTCGTGCCACTTCTCAAGCGCACCTGGCGCGACCATCGGGGGACCCACTAATGACTGCTCGCGCCCTTCAACAACCGACATCGCTCAAGATCGCATCGGGCAGCTTCCTCGCGATCTGGAGTGTGATCGCCGCTTTCCCGATCTTCTGGATCACGGTGATGAGCTTCAAGTCCCCCGTGGATGCCTTCGACAGCAACCCGCTGAACGTGATCTTTGGCCCCGAAACCGTGGCCAATGGCAATGGGCTCTCGCTGTTCGATATCCTGCTTGGCGTTGTGCTGATCTATTTCGTGATCCGCCTCTGCATGCAGCGGTTGCCCGCACTGGTCGAACGCCACTCTCCCGGCGGTTGGCTGGTGCTGGGCTGGATCATCGCTGCTGCGCTGGCGGGTGTCGCTGTGATCTTTTTGTTCCTCGGGGTGTTCCCCGTGGTCAGCAACGTGGTGAACCCACTGCTTGGCCCGCTTGGCAAAGATGTGCTGGGCGCAACCACCGAACATTATTACACGGTCTGGTTTGAACGCGGCTTTGCCAACAACTTTGCCAACTCCTTGATCGTGACCGCCGGCGTTGTGACTGTCTCTTTGACGGTGGGGACATTGGCAGGCTACGGTCTGGCACGGTCCGGTTCGGTTCTGGCCTTCTGGCTGCTGATCATTGCACTTATTTTCCGCGCCCTGCCGCATTCGGTTCTGGTCGCAGGCTACCTGCCTGTGTTCATCAGCTCGTCTGAATGGCTGGCCCCGATCTTGGGTGAAAACGCGCCCACGCTTTACGGCAAGCCCATCGCGGTGATTGCGGTTCTGGTGGCGATCAACCAGCCCTTTACGATCTGGATGCTGCGCAGCTTCTTCTCCAACATCCCTGCGGATCTGGACGAGGCGGCGCGTGTGGACGGCTGTTCGCACTTCAAAGCCTTCCGGTTGGTGATCATGCCGGTGATGTGGCCGGGGGTGATCACGACGGGTCTCTTCAGCTTCTTGCTGGCCTATAACGATTTCCTCGTGACCTCTTTGCTGCTTGATGCCAGCAATCAAACGATGGTTCCGGCGATCGCAGGCATGTTCAACCGCGAAACCACCACCACTGACCAAGTGGTTGCTGTGGCTGCGGCGGTGTCGATCACGGCGCCATTGTTCCTGCTGGTGATGGTGTTCCAACGCCAGATCGTCAGCGGCCTGACCGCAGGTGCGGTGAAAGGCTGATGAGCAGCAAGGCACGACATGGGGCAACTGCCCGGCATCCGGCGCTCAACCGGATGCCGCGGGACTTCATAGGCAGGATCGGCGCATGCTGATCTGAAACCTATGCAAGAAAGGATGATCCGATGAAAGGATCCCGACCCGAACAAGCCGTGCTGAGCCGTGATACGGACCTGAGCAAAACAGATGAGACCCGCGCCGTTATCGAAGGCATGGTGGATGGGCTGAATGACCATACGATTGATGGCATTGGCGCATTCTTCCACGATAGCTTTCGATGGATGGGCAACACCGGCTGCGGCACCAAAACCGGCCTGACGCAGTTTCAGGACAACTGGCAACGCCCCTTTCAGGCGGCGTTCTCGGACAAGGTCTGCGTGGACGAGGCCCGCCTTTACATGGGCGAATGGGCCGCGGCCTTTGGCCGGCAGGAAGCCACGCATTCGGGCGATTTCATGGGTCTCGCGCCCACAGGTAAAAGAATTGAAATCCGCTACATGGATTTCTGGAAAGTTGAAGACGGCAAGATCTCGGACAACTGGGTGATGGTCGATTTTCCGCATGTATTGGCCCAGCTGGGTGTCGATGTGTTCAACGGCGAAGGCTGGGAAAGCTATGACCGGGGCGAAAAAACGCCGCCCCGGCCCGACAATCAAGGATAAGAGCAATGGCGATCGAATTTCTCAAGCGCAGCAAGCCCGAGACAGAAAAAGCAGAAGATGACGCGAAGGTGCGGGATGTTGTGGCCTCCACTTTGGCGGATATCGAGGCGCGC